>JAESFV010000029.1_pt1 | contig 374486 bp, 382 predicted proteins | sample 9269471 | NCBI WGS metagenome assembly JAESFV01 (sample SAMN14502647, study PRJNA617108) | algae metagenome | isolation source: Symplocastrum torsivum CPER-KK1 and co-occurring heterotrophs from... | place: USA: Central Plains Experimental Range, Colorado | collected 2001-01-01
CCCCGCTGGTCCAGTCGTAGCTCGCCGCCGACTCTTCCTGAAGCGTGAGGGTGATCGGGCCGGGCACGCCCATCGACCAGCGGGTGATGCGGAACGGCTTGGCGGCCCAACCGAGCTGCGCGTTGGTCAGCGTCACCACGTCGTAGACGGCGTACCGCAGGGCCGAGTGGTTGACCGGCAGGGTGACGGTGATGCCCTGCCGGCCCTTCTCCAGGATGATTTTGGCGAGCCGCTGGGCGGCCTCGGCGTGGGTGGTGAACGGCAGCTCGACGTCCTTGGGGATGTGCTCGCCGTTGTCTTGCGCTTCGTAGGCGGCGTTGGTCACGGGCGGGAAGTCGGTCGGCTGCCAGTTCTTCGCCGGGTCGACGTAGGTGCCCTTCACCGCGTTGAACAGCTCCTTGCGGGACGGCCGGGCGTTGAACTCGACCTCGCCGGCCAGGGCCGAGACGGGGATGTCGCCGGCGGGCGCCTCGTAGGCGGCCGGGTGGATGCGGAACTGTCCCTGGACGTAGGTGACGGCCCCGGCGATCGCGGTGACGAGTGCCTGGAGGTTGTCGAGCGGGGCGGTGGCGGTGTCGACCACGCCGTTGCAGGTGTAGCGGGCCTGCGTGCCGCCGGTGCTGAGGGTCACGCTCTCGTCGCAGACGTTCGCGGCGGCGACGGCGTAGGCGGTGTCGATCTCCGTGTCGGCGCAGCCGAACCCGTAGTCTTCGGCCAGGTAGTCGCGGACGCACAGGGCGGCGTTGTCGGACCAGGCGGTGAGCCCGGTGCGCGGGTCGTAGACCTTCTTTCCCCGGACCACGGCGGAGACGTTGGGGATGCCGAGCGGGAAGACGTCGGCGTCGTACTCCAGCCGGAGGTAGAGGTAGGCGATGCCGCGCAGGCGGTGGGCGGCGGTCAACCCGCACTCGGCCACCAGGTCGGGGTCGGCCGGTTGGTCGGGTGAGCCGAGGTGCTTCTTGACCCGGGCGTAGCTCGACGTGACGGTGGTCGTCGTGGTGCGGGTGACGGTCGCCCGCGCGCCGACGACGGGCGGGGTGTTCGGTCCCTCACCGCCGCCGGCCTGGGCGTAGGTGAAGCTGTGGACGTCGGGGACGGACAGGATGGTGAAGGAGTTGTTGTACGCCCCGTCCGGCGCGCTGCCGATGACGACCGTCTCCCCGACCAGGAAGCCGTGCTGGCCGTCGATACTGGCGGTGATGATCCCGGCGGTGCGGGACGCGGAGGCGATGGGGAAGGAGAGGGCCGCCGTGGTGGTGGTCGTCGTGGTCTTGCCGTAGGGCGCGTCCCGGACGAAGCCGTTGCCGTCGACGGTGGCGATGGCCTGGTCGTTGAGGGAGACGGTGCCGATCTCCTCGACCTCGTGGCCGGCCAGCGGGACGATCAGGTGGAGGAACTTGTTGCTGCCGCTGCCGGTGCCGCCGGGGCCGGTGTCGACCGTCTTGGCGAACACGAGGGGGCCGGACACCTTGGCCCGGCCGTAGACGACCTTGTGGCTCTCGACGCTGCTGCGGATGACCTGGGTGCGGCCCGCCGCCTCGGTGCTGAACGCCGGCGTCTTGGGCTTCTTCGAGAGCGCGCGGCCGCCGATCTGGTTGATGGCGGTCGAGACGAGGAACCCGCCGAGCGCGCCGATGATCCCGCCGCCGATGGCGACGGACGCGCCGTACCCGGCGACGGCGGCGACGACCCCGACGACCGGCCCCATCAGACCGCCCAGGCCCGGGCGCAGCCGAGCGTGTCGATCCGGGTGACGCCGGTCTCGGTCAGGAAGACGCCCTGGCGGCCGGTGCAGAGGCCGAGGTTCCCTTCCGGGTGGAGGAGCAGGTCGCCGCGCCGGGCCAGGCGGACGGGGATTTCATTCAGGTGGGCGTCGGCGATGTCCTCGGGGGCCTTGAAGCCGCGCTGCCGCATGAGCCGGGTCGCGCCGGCCTTCGTGCGGTACTTCCCGCGCCAGTCGGCGGCGTAATCCCGCCCGGTGCAGAGGCAGACCCACCCGGCCGTCCACAGGGCGCAGTCGGTCTCGCCCCAGGCGAACGGCGGCGGGGCGGCCACGTAGCTCGCGAGTATGGTTTCCCAGCCCTCGGACCTCACCCGGGGAGCCCCCAGGCGATGGTCAGGTCGGTGGTCTGCTCGACGAACTCCAGCCCCCGGTCGCCGGGGTAGCGGGCCTGCTGGTCGGCGTGGTTGTACCGGCGGACGTTCGGGCGGTCCCAGGCGGCGAAGCGGCTCTCCACGAACAGGGCGATGGACAGCGTCTCGCCCTGGCGGGGGCGGGCGTAGTCCATGCGCCCGCGGTAGACGATGCCCGGGTCGGCGACGAGCTGTTGGGTGACCGGGTCCAGGTAGCCGAGGTAGAGCGTGGCGGTGCGGCCCTGGTAGTGCTCGTTCAGCACGGTGCTGAGGAGGTCGGTCGGCAGGCCGCGCAAGGAGAGTTCCAGGGTCGAGCGGGCGAGCTCGGAGTCCTCGTCCACCACGCCGATGCCGCCGACGTCGCCGGCCCCGGTGTAGGTGTCGCCGCCCCAGGTGATGGGACCGAGCCGGGTGTGGAGGTTCAGGTCGCCGCCGTCGAAGGCGAGCTTGACGAACCACACGGGTTCGGCGGCCGGGTCGGCCGGGTTGATGCCGCTTTGCGAGGCGGTGATCGTGGCAGAATCCAGGTCGCGGCTCACGCGAACACCTCGCGGGCGGAGAAGGTCAGCCCCTCGTAGAAGCCCACCCGGTTGCCGCTCTGCCACATCGTCTGCCCGTCGTCCACGAGGATCATCGGCACGGTCGGGTGGGTGAACGAGACCGCCGCGTTGTCCGCCGGACTGGTCCGCATCGCGGGCTTGAATGCGAGGGTGGTCTCACCCGAGCCGTTCGTGTGGCAGTCGGCGGCCAGCATGTGGAGCTGGCCGTTGCAGTTGAAGTAGTCTCCGGCCTTACCCCACCCGGTGACGCCGGCCGTACAGCCGTCGATGATGAGGGTGCTACCGGTCTGGCCGGCCCCTTTCACCAGCGGCGTGCCGGTGGCGATGCCCCGTGGCGTCGTGGCGTCCGGGTCGTAGCCGGAGAACGTGTTGGCCCCGCCTTCGAGCCGCATCAGGAACGCCTGCCAGAGCGCCATCTGCCCGCGGTTCATGGGCGGGAGGGTGTAGGTCGCCTGCCAATAGGCGCCGCCCAGGACGAGCCGTTGCACGCTGTTGGACAGCGGGCTCTCGAACCGCTGGGTGTTGGTCTCCAGGCCGAAGCGACAGGCGGAGAACCCGGGGCTGGTGGGCATGGAGATCGGCATGCTTGACCTTAACGAGCGTTAATGTTACGACGCGCCTTCAGTTGTCGTGGAGGCTGTGATGAAATACCTGATGTTCTTCTTGCTGCTGCTGCCGGTGTCGGCGCACGCGGCAACCTTGAAGGCGGACGTAGTGATCTGTCTCGGTCAGGCGCAGGTCGACGAGGCGGTCGAGGCGTCCGAGCGCGGCGACGCGGACTGGCTCGGGTCGATCCGGGGTTGCTTCGCGACGCGTCACGCGGTGGAGTACGAGCGGATCTCGTGTCGGCTCCAGACCTGCCGGGTGCGGATGTGGCCGACGCCCGACGACAGCGTGGTCGTCTACGTCCCGCGCCGCCACCTGCGCTAGTTCTTCCGGTTGACCAGGGAGGCCTCGCGCCCGCCGCGCTCGATGGCGGCGAAGACGCTGGCGCGGGTGCGGGCCTCGATCACCGGGATCATGTTGGCCAGCTCCTGGCGGGTGACGCCGGAGCCGATGCTCCAGCTGTTGGAAATCTGAATCGTTTGGCCGTTCATTTTGCTGAAAGGCACGATAGTCCCGGCGGTGTCCGGGATGAACAGTTCCGGCTCCCCGCCGTCCCCGACCACGCTGACCTTCCCGATTGGCGGCCGCCCGCCGTCGGCAAAGAACCCGCCGAAGAGGTCGCCGATGCTGGAGAGGAAGCCGCCGCCGGACGAGCCGGACGACCCGCCGAGCATGTCGTCGAACAGGTCCATGATGCCGCTGGAGAGCGGGCCGGTGACCTTCTTGTTGAGGATCTGGCGGGCGATCTCGTCGAAGAACCCCTTGGCGGCGTCACGGGCGTTGTCGAAGTTCAGGACCAGGTCGGTCAGCCCGTCGGCCAGCTGCTTCTGCCACTCGCGGGCGGTTTCCCGGTTGTCGTCGATCTGCTGCTTCAGGTCGTAGTAGCCGCCGGCCAGCGCCTCGATCTTCTCCCGCTCGGTGTCGTGCAGCAGCGCGGTGTCGCGCAGCCCGTCGGCGTAGTCCTTCTGGGCGGCACTCTGGGCCTCGGTCAGCGCCTTGCGGACGGCCAACTCGCGGTCGGACGCGCGGAGTGCCTCGGCCTCGTCCTGGAGGTCACGGAGGTATTTGTTGAACGTGCCCTCGTCGTAGTCGGGCGGCAGGACGGTCCCCGCCCCGGACTCACTGGATTTCAGCAGCCCGGCGTTGCCGCCGCGGGCGTCCGGCGCGCGAGTTTTCCGGGCCGGCGGGCCGTACGACTCCGGGTTCGGCCCGTACGGGTCGCCCGCGAGTGACCGCTTGCCCGTCTTCTCCCCCAGGAAGCCGAGCAGCCCGCCGGTCATCGGGTTCAGTGACGCGGCGGTCTGCAGGATCTGGAGCGAGTCCATCCCCCGCCCGGACACCCAGGCGTCGATCTCGTCGGTGACGCGGAGGATGGCGGCCAGGGCTTCGAGGAACGCGTTGCGGGCGCGGATGGCGGCCTCGGACAGGGCGTCGCCGAAGGCGTCGATGCGGGTGAGGGTGCTTTCGCCCAGGGCGTCGGACAGGTCGCGGGCGGTCCGGGCGATCTCGCGGAGGTCGCCCTTCCCCTCCTTGATGAGCGGGAGCAGGTTGGCGAACCCGCGGCCGAAGATGGCCCGGCCGACGTCGGTCTGCTTGTACTGCTCCTCGACCCCGGCGAGGGCTTCGGTGATGGCGTAGAACTGCTCCTCAGGGGACAGCGTCAGGAGGGTCGTGACGGACAGGCCGAGGGCGTCGAACGCCCGGATCATCTCCCGGCCGCCGGACGCGGCCTGGCCGATGTTGGCGTTCATCAGGTTGACGGCGGCCCCGAACTGGTCGAGGGTCGCGCCGTTCCGGGCCAGCGGGGTCTCCAACGCGGAAAGTGTCGTCGCTGCGAAGCCGATCTGCTGGCCGAGGTCGTTGATCCGCCCGGCGGCGTCCACGGCGGCCTTCCCGAAGGCGACCACGGTGGCGGCGGACAGGGCGGGGACGAGGGCGAGGAACTGGCCCTTCAGTGTGGTGAGCGCGCCGCCCATCTGGGTGGCGGACTGGCGGACGGTGCCGTTGACCCGGCGGAGTTCGCGGTCGAGCTGGCTGGCGTCGGCCTTGATGCGGACGACGAGCTCGTCAAGCGTCGCCACGGGACCTCAGTTTCTGGTGCAACTCCTCCCGGCTGTCGCGGTCGGGGTACTTCGACTCGTCGAACGGCTTCACGATCCCCTTGGCCTTGGCGTAGCCGTCCCAGGCGTGGGTCATCTCCCAGACGTTGCTCTGCCAGAACGCGTCCGGCGGCCAGCGGAGGACGCCGAGGGCGAGTTCCTGGTACTCGGCCCAGGGGAAGCGGGCGGGCCGGCGAGCCGCCCGACCAACTCCCCCATGCGGGCGCGCGCCGCCTCCCGGTCGGCCTTCGGCGACATGGCGACGGCGAGCCAGGCCATGAGGTGGGCCTTGACCATCTGGTAGGCCGGGGAGGTGACGCCGACCTCGTCCAGGAGCAGCGCCCCGTACTCGTCTACGCTCCCGCCGGTGGCGGCGGCGAGCAGCTGGGCGATCTCGTCCTGGCGCATGTCGAGCACGGACGCCTGGACGTCGATCAGGTCGCGGCGGAAGGCCTGCTGGACGGCGCGGAGGGTGGCGAAGCTGCCGTCGAGGGTGAGAGACGTCCCGGCCAGGGTGAGGGGGTAGTCGGGCGACACCTGCGTCACGCGTACCCCCGGAGCTTCACCGCCGCCACGGTCATGCCGGTGGCGTCGGAGAGCGTGTAGCTCACCTGGCCGGACGAGTTGTTGAACCGGTCGGGTGGGAACGGGCCGACGATCTGCCGCCCGCCGTTGGTACCGGAGCCGGGAATGGTGACCGTCTCGCCGGCGTCGGCGGCACTGACGTCCCCGAAGCCGGGCTTGCTAAAGGCGTTCCCGGCGATGGTCAGGGTGCGGGCCGAGGCGTTGCCGTTGAGGAAGACGAGGAACGTCTTCCCGTCGTTGGCGAAGACGTCGGCGGCCGCGGCGTTCTCGTAGGTGAAGGCGAGGCCGGTGAAGACGGCCTCCTGGATCGCGAGCGTTCCCATGCGTGACCCCTATGCTGCGGTGAAGGTCCAGGAGCCGGACGACTCCAGGGTGGCAGTAAACGTCTGCTCGCCGTTGAACTCGCCGGTCAGCTCGTAGCTGGTCACCTGGAAGCTCCCCTCCAGGGTGTCGCCGTCGGCCCAGCCGAGGGCGTGGGAGTTGATGGAGTTGGCGAAGGCGTAGCCCTGGAACGTCTCGAACCCGGCGTCGTTGCTAACGACCCCGCCGAACGTGACCTGGATGGAGCGGGTGCCGGCCCCTTCGAGGAGGGTGCGGTATCCGCCGCTGCTCTTGTTGGTGACGTCCACCGTCTCGTTGTTCAGGCGGACCGAGTGCGTGCGGCAGTCGGCGACGGTCGTGCCGCCGCTCCAGGTGCCGGTCTTCAGCAGGAAGTCCCTGCCCTTGTAGTTCGTCATGGTGTCCCCTCCGTGGGTTGGTTACGTGGTCACGAGCGCGCGGTAGCGCTGCACGCCGTGGTAGTAGTGGTCGGTCCCGCCCTCCGCCGCCTCCTGGAACGTCTCCTCGAACTCCCAGCGGACCTGCACCAGGGAGAAACCGGCGACGGTGATGCCCCCTTCCTGCTGGTGGAGTGCGTCGAACAGGTGGCCGAGGAGCGCCTTGACCGACTTCCGCCCCGCCGCCTCGAAGTCCCAGGCGTGGACCGTGACGGTGAACTCCCACTTGTCGCCCGACTTGCTGCCGGCGTCGGCCAGGGTGTCGGCCCCGATCACCACGTAGGGGGCAGGTGTGCCCTGCGGGACGTGGTCGTAGACCTTCGGGCCGCCGAGCGCGGCGGTCAGAGGCGCATACCCGGTGAGCCGGGCGTAGACCGCGGTCTGGAGGGCGTTGTTCGGGCTGCTCACCGGCGGACCGCGTGGGTGACGGCGGTGCGGACGGCCTTGTTGAGCCGCTCCCGAATCCAGTTCTTCGACCGCTCGAAGGCGGGGAAGAAGAAGGGGCGGGCGGCCATCCGGGACGTGCCGAACTCCAGCATCCGGGCGTATTTGACGATCCCACTCCCGGCCCGAATGACCCCGGCGGTCTCGGACGGCTCGTAGGTGCCGGTGATGCTGTTCACCAGCCGGCCGGTGTCCGAGGCCGGTGCCTCGCCCGGGGCGGAGGCGCGGTGGGCGACGGTGCGGCGGCGGTAGACGCGGCCGGACTTCTCGCCCGACAGGATCGATTTCTTGGCCTCGGCCTCCACCTTCTTGGCGGACGCGAACATCCCCCGGGCGAGTTCTTTCGCCACGGCGTCGCGGACGCGCTGCGCGGCCCGGTCGATGCGGTCAAGGCCGTCGACTTGAACGCTGAACTCCATCAGCGGTCTCGGACCTGGATGCGGATCGTCCGCTGGTCGATGCGGCCGGTGGCCGTGGTGACCTGGCAGACCACCTCGTAGGTCGCGCCGAGCGTCCCGCCGGAGAGCCACACGGTGGCGGTGGTGGTGGCGTTCGAGGTGGCGGTGGTGGTGAGCCCGGCGGGGACGGTCCAGTCGACCTGGGCGATGGTGTCGGCGCCGAGCCAGGCGGTCCAGTCGACCGTGTAGTCCAGGCGGGCGGCGGGGTCCTTGAGGAACGTGTCGGTCATGCGGCGGTCAGGGTTCGGGGTTCGGCCGGGACGGCGCGGGTGCGGGCCTCGGCCCGGACGCGGCAGGTGCGTGCCCCGGCGGGCGGGGCGGGCGTGAAGAGCGACGGCGTGCCGGCCGCGGCCCCGGACGGGAGGCCGGTGGCGGCGACGGCAGCCGCTCCCGGCGTGACCGTGCCGGAGCCGAAGGCGGTGCCGGGGTCGATCGAGGCGACGGTGACGGCGTTCGTGGCCGCGAGGGCGGCCGAGCCGAGGCTCGCGGTCCCGGCGATGCCGGTGGCGGAGATCGTGTACGTCGGTGCGACCGCCGGGCTGCCGAACGCTTCGCCGCTGGCGATGCCGACCGCCTGCACGAGGGCGATCAGGGTGGGCGAACCCAGGGCTGAAGTACCGGCAATGCCGGAGGCGGTGACGGAGTACGTGGCCGCGACGGCGGCCGACCCGAACGCCGTGGTCGCCGGGATGCCGGTGGCCGCGACGGTCACAGAGCCCGGACTCAGCGTCGGGCTGCCAAACGCCTCCGTCGAGGCCAAGCCGGTGGCGGCGATCAGACTCCCGCCGGAGCCGACAACGGCACTGCCGAACGCTTCAGTAGAAGCCAGACCGGTGACGGTGATGGAGACCGCCCCGGGGGCAACGGTGGCGGAGCCGAACGCCTCACCTGACGCGATGCCGGTGGCGGCGATCGTCGAGCCCTGGGTGAGGGCGGCGGAACCGAACGCCTCCGTGCCGGCCAGTCCGGTCGCCGTGATCGTGACCGCACCCGGCGTGACGGTGGCACTGCCGAAGGTGGCGGTCGGACCGATGCCGGTGCCGGAGATCGTGGCGGTTGACAAAGCGGTGGCCGACCCGAACGCGGCCGTCGGGGACAAGGCCGTCGCGGAGATCGAAACCGCGCCCGGGGCGACGGAGGCGGAGCCGAAGGCCGTCGCGGGCGCGATCCCGGTCCCGGTGATCGTCACCACCCCGGGGGTCAGGGCGGCGGTGCCGAACGCGGCGGTACTCCCCAGGCCGGTGGCGGTGACGTCCTGGGCCGGGGGCGCGGCGGTGACGCGCAGGTTGTCCCAGAAGGTGTCGACCGCGCCCGTCGCGTCGGAGTTGAACCCGACGCCGAACGCGACGTACGTGGTGCCGGGATCGAGAGTTACCCCGGTCAGGTCGGCGGCGAGCGTGGTGCTGCCCGTGAACCCGTTGGCGGACGTGACGATCTGCCCGTCCACCCCGTCCGTGACGATCAGGGTCAGGTGCGAGTCCGCCCCGAGCGAGGCGCTGGTGACGTCGACGGCGACCTCGCTCGCCCCGGTGAGGTCGACGGCCGAACTGCTGTAGATGTCTCCCGCCGCGAGCAGGGCGTAGCCGAACGCGTTCTGGACGCGCCAGGAGTGTGTGCCCTGTGTGACGTGGCCGGAGGACCGGGTGACGGTCGGGGTGGATACCCCGCCGCTGCCGTCGCCCCACTCCAGGTCACCCGTCCACGGCTCGCTGCCGGAAAGGGTGTCGAAGCTCTCCAGAGGTGCGGGGCCGGACGGGGCGGCGGGGAGGTAGAACTTGGGCGTGTAGCGGCGGAGCAGGTCCGGGTAGCCGCGGCGGGCCTGGTCGGACTCGGCGGCCGCCTCCGCCGCGGACAGCGCCCGGTCCCAGACGGAGACGCCGTACACCTGCAGGCGGGCGGCGTTGCTCCCCCCGGTGTCCTGGCCGACCCGCATCGGGTTGCCGGTCAGGGCGACGGCCCCGCCCGGGGAGATGCTGCCGGACCCGACGGCCACCCCGTCGGCGTAGACCGTGGCGGCGGTGCCGGCGCGGGTGAGCAGGAGGCGGAGACGCGTCCCGGTCGGGACGGACCCGGTCGCCGTGGAGAAGCGGAGGCTGCCGCCCTCGTAGTAGTCGAGCCGGCCGGTGGCCGTGCGGTAGTAGGCGAACCCCTCGGCCGAGTTGTACGCCCGCCCGAACACCGCCCCGGAGTCGGCCGTGGCCGGCAGGACGACGGCGTCCACCTGGAGCGACCACGAGGCGCTGCCGTTCGACGACGGGGCGGACTCGACCCGGTGGGCGTTGGCGGAGATCGCGACCCGCTCGGCGTCCCACCCGCAGCCGCCGGCGAGGGTGCCCGGGTATCTCTTGCCGAGGTCCTGCCAGGTCAGCCCGGCGGCCCACTGGGGGACGGGGAGGAGCCACTGGACGCGGCCGCGGTTGAGCGGGTGGTCCGCGACCGGGTTGCCGAGGTCGATCAGGCGCGGGCCGGTCACGCCGCCCCGCTCAGGTCACGGTCGCGTAGACGGGGGTCACGGAGACGGCGTGGTTGCCGCCCGTGCCGTTCAAGGCGACCCCGGTGTTGTGGGCGGCGAAGACGACGAACTTGCGGGGGCACACCCCGCCGAACAGGGCGGCCACGCTGACCGGGCCGAAGAAGTAGGCGCGGTCGGAGGTCGTGGCGTCCACCGGCATGACGGCCGCGAGCTTGAGAATGCCCGAGCCGACGCCGGCGCTGGTGACGGTCTCGGCGCTGTCGGTGCCGTCGAACACGTCCGGCCAGGTGCTGTCGTCCTGCGTGGCGACGACGGAGACCCGGATTTCCGTCCCGGCGGTCGGCGACGTGCCGACGGTGACCTTCCCGGCCAGCAGGTAGTCGAGGTACAGGTTGCTGCTGTTGTCCACCGCGGTCGACTCCCGCCCGGCCAGGAACGTCGAACTGGTGGCGAGGGAGGCGAGGGTGAGGGTGAGGGCGGAGCTGGCGGCGTAGGCGAGCTTGGTGCTGGCCACTTATACCCCCAGGTTGCGGGCCGAGCCCGCGTCGAAGGGGGTGACGGTCACGCCGGGGCCGAACAGCACCTCGGCCCGGGAGCCGGGGCGGGTGAGGATGGCGGCCTTCTGGTCGGCGGTGAGGACGCCGTCGATGACGGCTACGTCGAGCAGGGCGGAAACGCCGGGGTGGCCCACCTCCACCGTGTCGGTGGCGGTCAATAGCCCGAGCATGCGGTCCCACTTCCTCTGGAGGGTGTCGGACAGCGACGCGAGGCCGAGGACAGCCGGGGCGACGGCGAGGAGGAACTCGCCCTTGGTCCGGTCGGTCATGGCAACCGCGCCGACCCCTTCGCCGGTGGCGGCGTTGAGGATCTCACAGATGGCGGGGTCGTCCCCGGCGGTCACCAGCGCGGCGTAGCCGAGCGCCAGCGGGTCCGTGTCGAGTTCGGCCTTGAGGGCGGACAGGTCGAGCGGCATCAGAGGGCAAAGATGCGATTGGACCCGTTGTCCCAAGTGACTGAAATATCACCAGAATTTGGCGTGACCGGCAGTCCGCTGGCCACCGTGTCGAGGTAGGCGATGAGCGGGCTGGTCGCGGCGTTGCCGGTGTCCTTGTAGATGACCAGGGCTTCCACCGAGTTGCCCGACACGGCGCTGAACGTCACATCGGCGGCGTCGAACACGCCGTTGGTGACCGTCTTGCTGCCGAGCGTCTGGGGCGTGCCGACCACGGCGGCGCTGACCGAGCTGTAGTACTGGTGGGACGCGCTGTAGGTGTACGTGCCGGTGTCCACCAGCGCCACCTTGATGGTGTCGGCGTCCAGGTCGACGGACGGATTCTGCGACAGCAGGGACTCCTTGAACTTGGGGTAGAGGGCGTTGGCCATGTGTGACTCCTAACGGGTTTCGACGGCGCGCAGTTCGAGGAACGCGTGGGCCTCGTTGAGGTTGATGACTTCCTTCACGTCCATCACGCGGGTGCCGAGTTTGAGCCGCCGGGCGGTCGTGGCGGCCGCGGTGTACCGCGTGGTGACCTTGTGGGTGACGGGTGTTTGCAGCTGCATGGCCTGCATCTTTTCCCAGCCCTTGAGCGGCTCGACACTCGCCCAGACGGTCAGGGTGTCGGCCCACGTCTCGGTGGACCCGCCCTGGCCGTCGGACGTCCGGGTGACGGTCTGGAGGACGACCCGCTGGTCGAACCGGGCGGGGTTGACCTTGAGGCAGGTCACAGGGTCAGGACGCGGTAGTTGCGGAGCAGCGTCTCGCACGAACTCGGCAGGTCACAAACGGTCCGCCCGTCGTACATCGCCTGGGCGTGCATCAGGATGGCGGTGCGGATCGCCTGGGGGACGGCACTAGCGATCCCGTGCCCGGCGACGTAGGTGATCTCGATCGAGCCGAGTGGCCGGAGGTTGCCCGGCCAGAACGCGGAGGCGTTCAGGACCAGGCGGGAACCGATCAGGGTGTAGTTGGAGGGGGCGTAGACGGAACCGGCGTTCTCGGTGTCGGAGGTCACGACGCCGGAGACCGACTGGATGGGCTGCCGGGGCAACTCGATCGCGGACGGGAGCGGGCCGGTCAGGGCGCTCACCGGCAGGTCGTACACGCCCTCCGGCAGGTCGAAGCCGCACGCCCCGGCGTCGAGGGCGAGCCTCCAGGTCTGGGTGACGAACGCCCGGCGGGTGTACTCCTCGGCCGCCTGGCGGGCGGCGGTCAGCAGCGAGGTGATGAGCGGGTCGTCGTCGTCCGCGTCCACCTTCGCCCACGCCTTGAACTCGGACAGGCCGACGGGTTCGGAGGTGGGCGGTGTGACGAGCGCGAGTGACCGACGCACCGGCTACTTCTTGCCCTTCTTGGGCTTGGCCGGGGCGGTCGCCGGCTCGGCGTCGGGCTCGACCTCGTCCGCCCGGACGTCGGCGACGACGGGCGAGGGCTTGGTCTCGGTCGGGCCGGTGACCTTCGTGTGGCGGGCGGCGGCACGCCCCACCGGCAGGTCGGGCGGCGCGGGTTCGGCCCAGCCCTCCCCCACGGCGACGGCAGCCAGGGCGTCGGACAGGTCGGCGGTCGTGCCGGCCGTGAACTCGTGACTGTCGAGTCCGGTCTGGGAGCCGCGGAAGTCGTGCAGGATGTGGTAGGGTTTCATCGGGAGTCCTTTCTGCTGGCGAAACGGGGGAGCCGTGAGCCCCCCGGTCCCGGTTAGCTGGCCGACTGAACGACCGGCAGTACGCCCGGCTTGGACAGCAGGGCGACCGCGGCCAGGACGGCCGCGCTGGCGTTGTTGGCCGGGGTGACCGTCAGGCGGACGTACCGCTTGGTGCCGAGGTAGCCGACCTTGCGGACCTCGTTGTCGTCGTCGAACTGGAAGCCGGCCGCCGCCTCCGGCGCGGTGCCCGGGGTCTGCGAGATCAGGTCCGCGTCGGCCACGGCCGCCGCGTCGCTCAGGTTGGCCTGGTCCCCCTCCTCCAGGAGGGTGACGAACGTCGCGTCCGCGTCGGCGATCGAGCCGAGGGCGATGACGAAGGTGAGGGCGTCGAAGCCCTGGCGGTCGATGACCTGTGACACCTGGGCGGTGTTGTCGGACACGCTCACCGGGCTGATGGCCCGCTTGACGAGGGTGTTGGAGGTGGCGTCGCGCATGGGGAGTCCTTTCTTGCGAGGTTGAAACGTGCGACGGCCGGCGCCGAGCCGCCGGCCGTCGGGCGGAGGTGAGGTTAGGTGCTGATCTTGCCCAGCTTGATGGCCTCGTGGTTGACCACGGCCCCGCCGACGCGGGTCGTGGTGTAGAACACCACGAACGGCTTGGCGGTGTACGGGTCGCGGAGCACGCGGAGGCCGACGCGGTCGACGACCTGGTAGGCCCGGCGGAAGTCGGCGTAGGCCACGGCCAGGGCGTTGCTCCCGACGGCCGGCATGTCGTTGCCGAAGTACGCGGGCTGCCCCAGGAGCGTCGGGCGCAGGCCCGCGTTCTTGTCGTAGGTCATGTTGAACACCGGGCGGCCTTCGAGGTCCTTGACCTTCAGGAACGCCGCGTTGGTCGACCGCCGGTACAGCCAGGCCGCGTTCGCCTGGTACGGCTCCTTCAGGGCGTTCTGCAGGTCGACCATGCCGTCGTAGGTGACGGTGCTGGCCGAGCCGGAAACCACCTGCTCGATCTGCTCCTGGGCGACGTCGGTCCCGGCCGCGTAGGTGAGGAGGCCGCGGGGCTTGCCGACGCCGTTGCCGGACACGAACGCGGTCGCCTGCTTGCGGGCGAACACGTCGGCCACCTTGCCGGCCAGCCAGGCCTCCACGTCGACGATGCCGTCGTCGATCATCTTCTGCGTCGCCTTCGGCTTGGCCGCCAGCTCGTGAACCACGATCGCCTTCTTGCCGAGCTGCGGCGTGGTCTCGGTGGACCCGGACGAGGTCTCGCCCACCCACTCGCCGTCGGCCTCGCCGTTGTCGAGCACGTACTCGTAGGAGTCGGTGTTGATGGCGACGACGCCGGCGAGCTGGCGGACCGGGGTGGACTCGTACACCCGGGTCTGGATGATGCCGCCGAACTCGGGCATGACCAGGTACCCGCCGTCCGGGTCGGAGCCGACGGACAGGGCCTTGGCCTCGTCGGGGGTGAGGGAGGCGCACAGGTACTCGCCGAAGTCTTGTTGGTTGGACTTCTTCGAGCGGGCGAACTGGTTGAACAGGGCGTTGCGTCGCGCGCGCAGCTCCTCGCCGGCGGCCTTGGCGTCGGCGGCGGGCGGGCGGGCGAATGCGGTCCGCAGCTCGCCGAGTTCTTTCCGCTGGGCCTCGATCTCGCGGTCCTGGGCGGCCTTCGCGTCTTCCAGAGCCTTGGCGGCGGCGGCCGCCTTCTGGGCGACCTCGACGCCCTCGCCGATGTCCCGGGCGAGCTTGTCGAGCTTGGTCTGGTCGAAGGCGTCGAGCTTCGGGGTGATGTCCTTGAGCTTCTGGTCGAAGCCCTCCACCATCCCCTTGTATTCGTTGAACGCGCCGAGGGCGGCCTCGACGGACTTGGTGAGTTCCGTATCTACGGTCATAAAATTGCCTATGCTGTGAACTGGTTGAACAGGGCGGCCAGCCGGGTCTCGGCCGCCGCGCGTGGCGCGATCACCTCCTCGTCGGGCTCCCCCCGAGTCGTCAGTGCCTTGAAGCCGCGGAGGGCGACCGTGGTCGCGTCCTCGCGGCTGAAGAGTCCTGCCTCCCGCAGGAATTCCTCGAACTCCCGGATCGTCTCCGGGCGTTGCTGTTTCACGCGGGTGATGACCGCGCTCTCGTTCGCCGGGAAGGTGACGAGCGAGGTCTCCCAGAGCTTGACCTGCTCCAGGCGGCGCGTGCCGGACGCCTTGTCGAACGCGGCCTTGGTCGGGGTGTAGCCGATGCTCAGGCGGTCGATGGCCCCGCTGCGGACCTCCTCCGCCGCGTCGCGGCCGAGCGTGGTGTTGAGCGTCTTGCCCGCCAGGATCAGGCCCTTGCTGTCCTCGGCGGCCCTCTCCCACACGCCGGGAATGCGGTGGGGGTCGTGCTGGTAGAGCATCTTGGGCATGCGCTGGGCGAGCGAGTCCTTGAACGCCCCCGGGAGGACGACATCCTTTTGTGAGTCGGTGTTGCCGAAGGTGGAGGCGTAGCCCTCGATCGTGGCGTACCCGGCGTCGGTGAACTTGACCTCGAACTCGGTCAGTTCGATGTGCTTGGTCTCGATGGTCATGGGCGTCCTTGCCTGCTAAGTGGTTGCTTCCTCGAAGGAAATGGCGCAGCGACAGTTAATGAGATTCGCCGGACTGGCACTCGGGTCGCCGGGCCGGTCCATCCGCTCCCCGCCCACGCTGAACGTCTCGTCCAGGGGGATCGGGGGGTGGTTGGTCATCGCCCGGTGGTCGGGGCGGGTGCGGTCGTCGAGCGTCGGCAGCCAGGCCTTGAGCATCCGCACGCCCAGGTCGCGCTCGGCGTCGCGGACGGTCTCGATGCTGCCGAAGGTGGCGGCGGCGTGCGTCTCGGTGCGGGCCACGGTGGCGGCACGGAAGGGGGTGAGCCGACTGACCTGGCGGATGTTCCGCGCGATCTCGGCCGTGCCCTGCCCCTGGCTCACGCCGTCGGAAATGGCGCCGCGCACGTCTTCCAGGTCGGTGGCGGCGATCAGGGTGGCCTTGCGGAGGGCTTCTCTGCCGATCCACTCCTGCATCCGGCCGGCAAACCCGATGGCTTTCAGCTGGGCGAAGGTGACGGCGGTCTTGGTCTCGATCGCGGTCGCGACCAGCCCGGCGGCCTCCCGCCCGACCGGCTTCGAGCGGATCGAGGCGAGAGCCTGGGCGGCGAAGTGGGGGGTCACCCTCTCGTAGTGGTCGGTCAGGATCTGTTTCAGGCGGCGGCGGTGGCCCTCGGCGATGTAGCCGGGGAGCGTGCCGGTGTACTGGTAGGCTTGCGCGGCGTGGATGATCGCCGCGTTGCGGGCGCGGCCGGCGGTCACACGGAGCTTGAACTCGTATTGGTCGAGGGCGTTCAGCCAGACGCCAAGGCGGTCAGGCATCGACCGGGACCAACTCGACTCGCACGTTCCTGCGGTGGGCGAGGAAGTGGGTGGTCAGCACGTCGTCGCCGAACCCGCAGCGGAAGCGGACCAGGACGACATGGTCGTCAGCGTACAGCACCTCGCTCGCAATTCGGATCGCCGGTGCTTCCCGCGGGACGAAGTCGGCGTAGATCACGCGGCTCATGTGCCGAGGACGGCCACGGCGTCGGACAACTGGTCGCGGTAGCGCCAGGCCAGGGTGCGGAGGTGCCGGCTCGCTTCAGGCGTGATCGGTTCGTGGGCGCGGTTGTGGGCGTGGGCGCTCATCATCCGGGCGAACCGCTTGTCGGGACTCCCGACCGGGAAGCGGACGGCGTGCAGCGCCTGGGCGACGCGAATCTCGTTCGGTGTCACTCGTCCTCTTCTTCCAATGTCCCCTGATCCGCCGGGCTGTCCGGTTCGGCCAGGGGCACCGCCCCGACCAGGTCGAGCGGCACGTCGGACGACGCGACCAGCAGGGTGTCGCCGTTCTCGATGTCGCCCAGGCCCATCGCCCGCCGCTTCTCGTTGATCGTCATGTACTCGGCCGCGTTGATCCGGGTGGCCTTCTCCTTGCGGAGCGGCTCCAGGGCCGGGACCATCTCCTCGTCGTACCACAGGTACAGGTCGTCCCCGTACAGTGGCACCAGCCAGCGGTTGAACGCTTCCAGGTACAGGGTGAGGGCCGGGATCGCAGTGTCCGTCCAGAAGGCGAGCTTGGCCTGCTCGTAGTTGGAGAACGTCGAGTCCCCTGGAATCCCGAGCAGCTGGGGCGGCACCCCGAAGGCCAGTGCGATGTCCCGGGCCGCGCTGTGCTTGCCGCTCAGGAAGTCCATGTCCTTCGGGTTGAGGGACATCTCCTGCCACTCCAGACCCCCTTCCAAAAGCATCGGCCGGCCGGCGTTGCGGGTGCCCCCGAACTGCTGGTCGATCATCTCCTTGAGCCGGAGGTATTGGTCGTCGGTGAGTGTGGCAGGTTGCCCCTCGGCGGTCTTGACGACCAGCGCGCCGGAGGGACGCGCGCCGTTGTCGATCAGCCCCTTGTTCCACCGCTGGCCGCCGGTGTGGATGTCCACCCCCAGCGCCCCGGGCTCCAGCGGGCTGAGGCCGTACCAGGGGTTGAGCGGGTGGAACGACTTGACCTGGAGGACCGCGGACCGCCCGGTGACCTGGTCCACCGGGTAGGTGAGGAGCTTCGAGGCGTCGGGCCGGTACTCGTAGGCCGAGGGAAAGAAGCCCTCGCCTTTGACCACCTGCACCTTGCCCGGGTTGAGCAACTGCAGCTCGCCCACCGTTGCGCCGCCCCGCCGGCGGGGGGCCGGCCCGTCCATGCCGTTGCCGAAGACGTAGGCGCTCCCGGACAGCTGGTGGTAGGCGGCCAGCCAGGCCATGAACTCCCGACCCGACTGGGCCGGGTTCGGCCGCCCCATCAGGTCGAGCAGCGGGTGCTCGTCGATCCGGGTGAGCGTGCGGCCGGTCTTCCGGTAGAGCTGCGGCTCGACGGACGCGACGGCCCAGGCGATGCGGTTGATGCAGGCGAAGGCGACGACCGACTCGGCGTACCCCTCGGCGGCCAGCTGGTCGAACGCCGCCCCCGTCAGCCCGCCCTTGCGGGCGGCGAGGGAGAAGAAGTACGACGCCGCCTTGGTGGCCGGCGGGGCCGCGTCCTTGCGGCGGAACAGCCGCACCTACAGGCTCCGGAGCGACGGCGTGACGGGCCGCCCGACGAGGGCGTTGAGCGCCCCGGACAGGGCGTCGACCTGGTCGTCCTTGGCGTTCGGCGAGGGGAAGTTCTCCAACTCGGCCAGGAAGGCGTCGTTCCACGCCCCTCGGACGATCTTGACGTTCCCGGCCTCGGCCTGGGCGGATGCGGGCATGGCTCGTGTCACCTTGTCTCCTGTTTCGCGTTCGGCCCGGACGGGGTAGCCGGCCAGCCGGCCGACGAGGTATTTCGCTTGCGCCTTGCCCGCCTGCCCCGGATCCTGCGGCAGGCTGACCGTGACGGCGGGGCCGTCGGCGGCGGCGGTGTTGAGGATCGCGGCCTCGACCCGCTGGGGGCTGCCGCGGAACCGCTCGACGTGTTCCACGTAGAAGGTGCCGTGTTCGTCCCGGGACAGCCGCAGGCCGACGGTCCAGTCGGGGTCCGTGCCGGGCTTCGCCTCGGTGGCGGCCAGGTCCCAGTGGCGGACGCGGCGGGCCTGGGCCGGCGCGACGTCGACGACCTCGAAGTAGCGGCGCTTGAAGTACAGTCCCGCCGCCGGCCGGATCTTCCAGTTCCCCTTGAGCAGCCGCTCCCGGTTGACGTGGTCCTGGGCCTTCAGGTTGCCCAGGTAGCCGGGGTCCTTCTCCAACAGGATTCTGTTGTCGAAGACGCTGGAGGCGACGAACGTGAACGACTTGACGTCGTGAGGGGTCAGCTCGGCGAACTGGTCGAGCAGCGCGTGCGGGTGGTCGGCCCAGATCAGGTCTTCGCCGTGGCGGACGAAGTACCGGATGACGCCGCTCCGCTCGGGGACGGCGTACCCGGTTTCGGGGTCGATGTACCACTCCACCAGCCCGGCCACGAACGAGTCGGGGTCGGGGTTGCAACTGGCCCGGACGTACGGGCGGACGCCGCACGTCGAGCGGTTCCGGCTGAACATGTACCAGAACTGCGACCGGGTGAAGTGGGTCAGCTCGTCGAAGGCGATCAGCGGGACCTGTGCCCCCTGCCAGCTGTACTTGTCGTTCTCGTGCTCCAGGTGGGAGAAGCTGACGGCCGCCCCGGACGGGAAGGACCAGTCGAGCTTGCCCTCGCGGGGGACGCCGCCGAGGGCCTTGTAGAGCGGCTGGCTCTCGTCCCAGAGCGCCCCCTCCTTGGTGATGTCGGTGGACTGGCGGCGGAACACGACCGCGCCGAAGCCCGGGTTCTTCAGGTGCCGGGTGGGCTCCAGCAGGAGGGCGAAGCTCTTGCCCCCGCCCGCCGCGCCGCCGTAGATGGCGACGTCCGCCGGGGTGGCGAGGAAGACCTCTTGGGGGCCGGGTTGGGGCCTAATCCCGCCGGTCGCGGCCATTGTCCGGAAGGTACACGTGGACCTGCCCGGCGAGGTTGAGCGTCAGGCCGCCGGGGTGGCCGTCTTTGAGCAGGCCGATGTGCTTGGCGAGGCTGTCGAGCGCGGCCTTCTTGTCGCTGAGCTTGAGCTTGTGGAGGCGGCCGACGTGCTCGCGGTCCGCCCCCTTGCCCTCGTACAGGTCCTCCACCTCGATGCCGCTGACGGCGGCGACGGTGTCGTCGTCGAGGTCGTGGATCGGCCTGAGCCGGCCGTCCTCGTCGAACGCCTTGCGGATGTCGAGGAAGGCGAGGCGGGCGTACTCGGTCAGGACGCGCTCGGCGGTGATCCCGAGCCGCTCGGCCACGGACTTCTGCCCGTCGACGATGGCGGCGGAAACCTTCGCATTGGTTAACAGTCGGGACGCCTGCTGGGCGGCGGTCCGTTCGCTGTACCCGGTGCGGATGGCGGCCTGGGTTCCGTTCTGGTCGATCAGGTACTCCCGGACGAACCGCTCGACGCGCGGCGTCAGCCCGGTCACTGGGGCTTCTTCGGGCGCTCGGGGATGGCGAGCTTCTTGAGGTGGTCGTGGAGGGACTTGTACGGGTCGGTCATCGGCGGGCGAATGCGGCGAGGATGAGGGCCACGAGGACTAACGGCAGGAACGGGAGCATTGGGCGCGGTCCGTCATGCTGGCCTCCGGTGGCGGGAATTCGATCTTGCCCGATTCTCACACGATTGGGGCAAAACGTCAAGTGGCAATGTGAGTGTTTTCGGCGGGGCATAAAGTGGGCGTAAAGATCACCGCCGGGCCGCGTCCCGCCGGTTGAAGAACGCCACCAGGTCGTCGAGCGCCGATTGCAGGTGGCGGATGTTCCCCTTCCCGGCGAACTCGTCGTGGCAGCAGACGGCGAAGGCGAGCTTCTTCTCCTTCACCCCCCGCACCGCGTCCATCGCCTCGCGGAACAGCCGGCCGGACGCGCCGGGCGGGTCGGGGTTCAGGTCGCGGCTCCCGCCGGACGACTCGCGGTACTGGAACTGGACGAAGCCGGTGGAGGTACAGCCCTCGCGGTAGAGGCGGTGGAGGCGGCGGGCGGCCTTCAACTGGGGGACGGTGATGTGGTCGCGCTTGAGGTAGTAGCTCAGCACGTCGCGGGCGTAGACGGAGAACTCCAGCCCGCCGCGTTCGGTCGTGATCTGGCGGACGTCGCCCTTGGCGTTCCGCTCCCGGGTGGGGTAGACGATGGCCTCGACCCGGCCGTTGACGATCCGCTGTTCCCCCATGCCACTCCTCAGTTTTGTGGAGTGTGACACAGGCGAGCAAGTAGTGCAATTGTAAGATTTGGTTTACAGATTTGCACTCGGGCCTGAACAGAATCCTATGATTCGCGCCTGGGGCGACGAAAAGTGTGACCGCGGAGGGAGAATAGGCATAGTGGGCAAAAATAGTGGCGACTTTCTACGGCGCTTCTAGCCTTTTTTGTCGCCCGGGAGACTCCCACGATGAGGAAGCTTCAGACACGATTCGGGATCGCAGAAGCCGGCCTGGTAGCGGGGCTTCTTTATCTGATCTTTGCTGCCGTCGGGAAGACCCACCCTCCCTTCGGTGCGCTTTCACTCGGATGCGGCGCGCTGTACATGCTTCTCCACTACGCCTGTCACCACAAGGAGAAGCGGCCGAGCATCAAAGGACTAATCCGAGCAGCGATTCCGCCCGCGCCGCCGCCACCTCCCAAGCCGCCTACCGCACCGGTGGCCCCACCACCCGTACCGAAGAAACCAGCGCCTGACACGGTAGTGGACTCGGACACGACGATCATCGAGGCACTAAAAGAGTTGCGACAGCGAATCGATCATATCATGGCGAAGCATGGTGGCGAATCCGATGAAGTCGGGTAAGCCATATTACTCGCCAGCTAGCTCTCGGCGTACTTGTTCCAGTAGCTCCTGCTCCTTCCCATACCGTGCTTCAAATGCCCTGAGTCCCCGGTGAACGGCAATGTGCCCGCCGTACCGGGGCGTGCCGTCGCCGTCCTGGTGGTGGACCGGGCAGAGGGGGATGGTCTCGAAGTCGCTGGCCTTCCGCCCCATCGTGCCGCAGTTGATGTGGTGGGCGTGGGCCGGCGTCTCGCCGAGGTTCTCGTTCCGGCAGACGACGCACCCGAGGGACGCCACGCGGGCCAGATCGGCACGCTCCTCTGGGATGGCCGGTCCGGCCTGACCCTTCATCCGGGCGGGCTTCTTACCCTTCTGGAACGGAGGGAGGTGGGTGAGGCTCATGACTTCGGCCCGACAGTTTCACCGGTTCTGACAGCCGACTGAAGGACGTGCATGGCGAGAAGGGCGCCGTAACCGGGATGGGGGATGGCCTGCAAGGAGGCCAGCAATTCACCTTGGTTGAGGTCGTTCGCCTCGATCAGATCGTCGCGGTATGTCACGCTTCCTGCTCCCGCGTGGCGGCGATGTGCCGGCGGATGGGGGCGGCGATCTGGTCAACCACTTCGTTGACACGGCCGCTCCCGGCCGGGTCGCCGGTATCCCCGGGCTTCCGCTTCAACCCGCTCACCGCCTCGATGAGTTCGCTCGCGTCGTCCGTCACGTCAGGCCTCCTCCTGCCGGTCTCCGTACCACGTCCGGGGGGCCGCTCGCTTCTCGGCCAGCTTGGCCCCGATGGCGTCCAACGCGCCGCGGGTCCGGTCGAGGGGATCGTCCCTGCCGGGGCCGCGATCCACCCAGGGCGTGACGGGCATCCAGCCGGTGACGTGCGGGCCGAGGACGGTCGAGAACCCGGACATCGGCGGCGAGTTCGGCTCGATCAGGTAGCCGTCCAGGCAGGTGTCCTTGATCCCGTGCGCGGCCCGGAAGTCGTCGGACAGACGGAGCCGGATGCGGGTGCGGAGCGGGGGATGCTCGGCAATGGGGTCGCGCCAGATCACGGCCGCACCTTCGCGTACTCCTGGGCCTCGAACGCCCGTAGAAAAGCCCGGTCTTCGCTGTCCGGGTAATAGCCCTCCTCGATCCGCTTTCGCAGCGCGGTGTAGGCGGCGGCCGAGAGGACCGGCGGGGGCGGGTCGATGATCTTCACGATGTCGGCGGGTGCCGGCAAGTCGGTGTGCCGCTTCAGATAGGTCGCGAAGGCCACCCGGATGGCCGGGTAGTCATACTCGCCGAGGACGAGGACGAAGACCTTGACGAGGTTGCCGAGTTGCTCCGGCTCCTTGCCGTAGACCTTCAAGGCGTCGTAGCACTGCGCCAGGAGGGCGGCGAGTTGGGCCTGGGCGTCAAGGCTGGTGGCCAAGGTCGAGGAGGGCCTGCTCGATGGCGGCACGAGTTCGGTCGGCCTTGCTGCCGGGGCGGGCGGCCTGGCCCAGTGCGGCGTTCCCGGGCCGTAGCTGATGTTGGTGCTGTGGGCGGGGCCGGCAGCGGTCCCACTCGAAGGCTCCGCGGTAAGCAGCGATGTAGTCGACATAGGTCTTTCCTTTCGATGTGCAGTAGTCCTTGAATTGCTCAAGCACGAAGTGCTCGTCGTGCCGGAGGTACTTCCCCTCGGCACGCTTCCGGGCTAGCCAGTCGGCGATGTGATCGACGGACAGGTCCTCAAGTCCGATCCGGGTCTTGCGCCCGCGCGGGGTGTGCACTTCTCCCTCTGCCTCTGTCTCTGCCTCTGGGGTAGCGCCGTGCGGACCGTCCGCTAGCACCTCGCTAGCGTCACGCTCCATCTCGAAGAAGCCGTGCTCGATCAGCGGCTTGACGGCGTCCTGGAACTTCCGGACGGGCATCCGCAGGCGGAACGCGATCTTCTCGTCGGCGGCCGCGATCTCCCCCCGGGACGGGTCCGGATTCTCGCTGGCGAGCAGCCACAGGCAGGGCGCTAGCGCCCTGCTAGCGTCCGGCAGGCAGTGGAACTCGTAGTCGTCCAGCAGGCCGCGGTGCAGCCGGATCCAGGGTGGGGTGCGGTCCTTGTAGTGCTGGAACCTGTCCCAGTTCTTCACGCGGTAGGTGGGCACGGCGGCACCTCCTGCGCGTCGGCGGGGCGGGCGAGGTCGAGTTCGCGAAAGAACTTGCCCTGGAAGTCGGTGTCGGTCAGGAAGAACCCGACGAACCAGACCGCCTGGTCCAGCCGCTTCGGGTCGAGGCGGGCGAAGGCCATCGCCAGCTCGTAGTAGTGGACGCTCCTGGCCCCGAGCTTGCCCAGCTCGATCGCCAGGCCGCGCTTCATGACCTTGAGGAAGTGGGTCTCCTTCTCGTGGCACGGCTGGCAGAGGGTGAGGAGCGACGTGTCGGGGTAGTCCCACGGGTCTCGGTCCTGCTCGTAGTAGCAGTGGTGGACGTTGAGGGTGGCTCTTTCGTCTTGACAGAGTGTGCAGGCGAAGCCGTCCCGTTGCATGATCTCCAGCCGCTTCTTCTGCCAGCGGGGGTCGCGTAATCGTTCGGAATAGGTGGGCATCGTACCTCCTGTAAGGTGAGTCCCGCAGGAGGCAAGGGGAAGGAAGCCGCCTACAGGGACGGTTTCTCGCGCGGCCACGCTATCCTTCCCCATCCGCGGACCGTGGCACCGCCCGCGCGCTCGGTCAAGCTATTTGTGAATCCACGCCGGATTCTTCCCGAGCTGGGGCCGAAAGCGCTGGGCGAGGAACCGGTTAGCCGTCCGCATCCGCTCGTCCAGCGACATGATCGACAGCCGCCGGTCCGTGAAGCCCTCGGCCTTCAGGACGCGGTGGGCCATGTCCACGATGGTCATGTCCGACGGGACGGCCGGCTCCTGGCTGGCGGCTGATCGCTGTATCGGTCCCCGGGTTGCGGGTGGCTCGATCAGGCCGAGGTAGACCATCCGCCGCCGGACGGACTGCTGCTCCAGCCCGATTACCCCCGCGATCTCGCGGGCATTCATCCGCTCCCGTTTCCGCAGGTGTGAGATGGTGGCGTCGTAGTCGGTCCAGTCGATCACCCGCATGGCAGCTCCGTCAGCGTTTTCTTGGTCACGATGTGGATGTCGTCGGCGAAGTTCGCCCGGTAGAGCTTGGCCTTCACCCGGAACACGTCGGTCAGGACACCCTTGGTGTCCTCGCGGACGACCCGGCCGGCGGCGAGGTGGTAGTAGCTGAAGTCAGGGATGACGACGCAGACGGTCGACCCGTCCGGCCCTTTCAGGGCGATGTGCTCCTGGCGTCGGAGCTTCGTGATCTTCCCTTCCCGCTCCATGTCGAGCAGGAACAGCCAGCGGTCGCGCTCCAGAATCGAGTCGAAAGCCGCGCCCTGAAAGACCACTTTCGTGTTGCCGTACTTCGGGCGGCCGCCCTTCCCGAACCTCATCCGAGCGGACCGTACGTCTCGCGGTTGGTCGCCTGATGGCGGAACGACTTGAGGTCCTTGTTCTCCGCCTCCAGGGCCGCCACCCGCTGCGTCAGGGTGCGGATCTCCTCCCAGCAAAGCTGGAGGACGCCCATGTCGGCCGCGGTCAGCATGTCGGCCCTGTGGCCCCGCAGCTGCTTGGCGTAGGCGTCAGCCCGGGCGACGTGCGGAAACTCCATGCTGCCCTCCCCTCGCCTTGGCGGCAATCGACTTCCCACGCCGCATGTTCTCGATGACCAGTTGCGAGATGGCCCCGCTCAGCGACAGCCCCAGCCGGTCGGCCTCGGCGTGAAGCCAGTCGTACACGGGCGGCGGGATACTGATTGATTTCTTAACATATCCTATATGCATATTAGTGCGACTCCGGTGCGAATAGTTATTGACGACGTGGTAATACTGTGATAACACTATTCACATAACCGGTCAACAGCCAAGGAGGGCACCATGTACTGGCGTGACAAGAACGAGGGCATCCTCGAAGACTATGAGGCCGCGCGGGATGACTTCGCCCGCGCCCTGGCCGCCCATTCCAACCCGCCCGTCGGGTTCATCGCCGTCCACCTCTACCTCATCGGCGGGATTGTCGGCGCGCTGACCGTCGAGGAGTCGAACGATGCCGCTCAGGCGTTCGTCGACGCCTTCCCACGGCTCTGCGGCCGGGACGCCGAGCGGTACTTCCGCGAGCTGACGGACGAGGTGTTCGACGCCAAGATCTCGTCGGTCCGCAGGGAGTTGGACCCGGACTTCTACGCTCCGACGCACCACGCGGACGTCGCGGCCCTGCTGGAGAAATACACGCTTGCGAAAGGAGTCACCCCATGAGCAAGGACAGCACGACCCACGTCCTGGAGTTGATCGCCGAGGGGTTCACCCCCGACGCCATCGCCCGCAAGATCGGCCGGAGCAAGGGGACCGTCGGCCGCCGCCTCAAGGAGGTCGGCACGTCGTACCCGGAGGCCCGGCGGCACTTCCGCCGGGGCGGGACGGTCGCCGGCCTGCTCAATCGACCGTCGGCGTCGCCAACCTTCTCGCCGACCCAGCTTGACCGGATCGAGCGCCTGCTGGAGGAGAAAGTGACCAACCTCACGGTCCTGGCCGTCAACCTCGAAGCCAAGCTGGAGCGGCTGCTCCAGAGGGGGGCGCTATGAGCTACGCCGTCTACGCGGTCGTCGTGGCCGTCTCTCTCGTCGCCTACGTCGTCTCCCACCGGAAGCAGATCCGGGAGGTCTACGGCACGGAAGGTCTCGCCTGGTTCGCCGTCGAGTTCGGGGCGCTGTGCATGGTCTTCGTGTCCCTGTTCTGCGTCGTCATGCTGCTCGGCATGCTCCAGCTGACGCTGTGAGGCCGGCCATGACCATCGAGAAAGAGTCTGAACTCCGCACCGCCCTGATCCAGTTCGCGGCCGCCTCCGAGGCGATCAAGCTCGCGGACCCGGAGTGGCTGGCCCGCCTCCAGGCGGACAGGCTCCTGACCGCGATCGTGGCGGAGCTCGAACTGGCCGTGGTCGCCATCCAGAACCAGCGCGCGGCAACCAGCGGGGTCTTCGGGCCGGTGGAGGTGCTATGACCTCCCCCGACACGTCCGTCCACGGCATGGCGCTGGGTATGGCCCGTGCGTACCTGTTCCAGGCACGCCTGGTCCTCCAGAACGCGGCCCGGTTCCCGTACCCGGAGATCTACCGGGTGCCCGAGTTCGCCGAAGACCTGCAACTCTGCCGTGCCGCGCTGGACACGCTACAAGCCTTAACCACCAACCAAGGAGAAGACCAATGACACTACTGCTACCGAAGGAAACCGGGGGCGACTTCGAGCGCGTCCCCGCCGGCACGTTCGTCGCCACCTGCTACCGCATCATCGACCTGGGAACCCAGCAGGGGGAGTGGAAGGGGCAGCCGAAGTTCCAGCACAAGGTGATGTTCTCCTGGGAGTTCCCGGACGAGCTGATGAGCGACGGCCGGCCGTTCACCATCCACCAGCGGTATACGCTCTCTGCTTCGCAGAAGGCGAAACTTCGCCAGGACCTGGAGTCGTGGCGCGGCGTGCCGTTCACGGACGCCGACTTCGGGGCGTTCGACATCGGGGACGTCTTGGGCAAGTCGTGCCTGATGGGCGTCGTCCACGAGCCGAAGGACGGCAAGGTCTACGAGAACATCAGCTCGATCCTGAAACTGCCGAAGGGGATGACCCCGCCGCCGCTGGTGAACGAGCCGATCTACTTCAGCCTCGGGGCGTTCGACCAGATCCTCTACGACAAGCTGTCCGACAGCCTCAAGGCGGTCATCGCCAAGTCGCCGGAGTACCAGCAGCTCATGGGTGCCCACCGGATCGAGAACGACGTGCCGGACGAGTACTCCTACGGGGCGGTGCGGACGGACGATCAGGAGATCCCGTTCTGATGTCGGGGAACCTGCAACTGGAGCTGGGCAAGGTGGCGGACATTCGCGCCCTGCTCGGCAGCGACGACCCGGACCTGCTGCACGACGTGATCGAGGGGCAGACGGGCCTGTTCGAGATCGTGGACTGGCTGCTCGGCCGGCTCGCCGACGAGGAGTGCCTGGAGGAGGCCATCGCCGCCCGGGTGAAGGCCCTCGGCGAGCGGAAGGCCGCCTGTGTCAACCGGCAGGACCGGCTTCGCTCGGCGCTGCTGCTGTGTATGGGCGCATCGGGCCAGAAGTCACTCCGGCGGCCGGAGGCCACACTCTCCGTGTCGCTGAAGGGGCCGGGGATCGCCCACATCGACGAGTCGATCCTGCCGGACGCCTACTGGAAGACGGAGCGGAAGGTCAGCCGGTCGGCCATCTCGGACGCCCTCAAGGCGGGTGTCGAGGTGCCGGGGGTGACGCTGGGCAACGGCGGCATCGCCCTCGCCGTGAGGCGGCGGTGACCGGCCCCTGCCCGTATTGCGCCTCCCCCGTGGAAAAGGTTCTTGGCTTTTCCATCTACGGTGACCGCTGGCCCGACCTGGCTTATCGACCCTTCTGGGCCTGCGCCCGCTACCCCGCGTGCGATGCCTACGTCGGCTGTCACCCGGGGACCGAGAATCCGCTGGGACGGTTGGCAGACAAGGAACTGCGGCGGTGGAAGCGGCGGGCGCACGCCGCGTTCGACCCCCTATGGCAGCGGAAGCTGGAGGAACGGCGAGCGGAGCGTGGGCCCGAGTACCGGAAGCACTACGCCCGGGGGTCGGGCTACCGGTGGCTGGCGGAGCAACTCGGCATCCCGTTCGAGGACTGCCACATCGGGATGTTCGACGTGGAGACCTGTCGGCGGGTGGTCGACCTGTGTGAGCCGTACCGGAAGCGGCTGAGGAGCGTCGCATGACCCTCCCCCTGACGAGCAAGGCCAACCGGCCGTTCCGGTCCCGGAAGGAAACACCTGCCGCCCTCGGGCACGGCGAGGGCTGGTGCCGCGAGATGGACCGGGCCTGGGAGAACGGCCACTACGCGGTGCTAGCGAGAGACATCCAGACGGACTGGGGCCGGGTCACACACCTCTTCATTCGGAACCGGGACAACTCCGACATCCCGTGGGCCGACAAGCAGGCGATGAAGAACAAGCTGGCGGGGTATGACAAGCTCGCGGTGGAGGTGTTTCCACCCCACCCACAGCTGGTCGACGCGGCAAACGCCTACCACCTGTGGGTTCTTCACGACGTCACCCTGCCGTTCGGGCTTCATCGGAGCGACCCGTGACCGCCGCGCTGGAGTTCATCGCCCCGGTGGTGGACGGCCGGTTGCCCGACCGCGACGCCCGCCGCATCGGTGAGGCCATCCGTCGACTAGACGGCAAGCGTGTAGTGGTCACGGTGAAGGAGGCAAAGAGGAAGCGTAGCACAAGCGCTAACGCGTACCTCTGGGGCGTAGTCTACCCGCCTATCGTCGCGGAGTTTCGCCGGCATGGCAATCTGGTCGACTCAGAGGACATTCATCTCTTCTGCAAACAGCATGTCGGCAAGCTTCGCCAGGTACTCGTCACTCCCGACGGGGAGGTGCTGAACGCGACCGGTTCTACTCGACATCTCTCAACCTCGGAGTTCGGGAAGTATGTCGATGCCGTGATCGCGTGGAGCGCCGAGGTACTCGGGATCGCGATTCCGCTCCCGGATGAGGGGCGGTTAGCATGAAGGACTTGACTGGACAGAGATACGGCCGCCTCGTCGTGCTGGAGTTTGCCGGCCAGGGTGCGAACTGGAACTCGAAGTGGCGATGCCGGTGCGACTGCGGCGGCTACTCGGTCGCGTACGGCAACAACCTCCGCCGCGGACTGACCACCAGTTGTGGCTGCTACCACCGGGAGCGCGCCAAACTGCTGGCGACAACGCACGGGCAATCCAGGCCGGGCCAGTGGACGCCCGAGTATCGCACCTGGGCGTCCATGCTGACCCGCTGTGGCAACCCAAACTCCCGCGGGTACGCCACGTATGGCGGACGCGGAGTCGCCGTGTGCGAGCGATGGCGCGCGTTCGAAAATTTCTTCTCAGACATGGGGCCAAGGCCGACACCGTCACACAGCATTGACCGGATCGACAATTCGCGAGGCTACGAGCCCGGCAACTGCCGCCGGGCTACAGCCAAGGAGCAAGGACGCAATAAGACCAACAACGCATATGTCGACATCGGCGGCCGGCGTCTTGTTCTGGCGGAAGCGTGTGACCTTTTTGGCATCAGTCATTCCCGCGTGCGAGGCAGGATTCGCGCCGGCTGGCCGGAAGAGCTAGCGGTCACAACTCCAGTAAGTTGTGGTGTGCGTTTAAAACGGGTGTTACCAACAAGCAAAGGAAACCAGTCATGACCGCAATCGGACACAACAGAACCCGCGTCGGCGGGGTCGCCGCCGACCAACTCCGCTCGATCGTTGAGCGAGTCGAACGCTTGGAGGAGGAAAAGGCCGGGCTCGCCGCCGACATCCGCGACGTGTTCGCGGAAGCCCGGGGCAACGGGTTCGACGTGCGCGCCCTTCGCCAGATCCTCAAGCTCCGCAAGCAGGACGCGGGCGAGCGGGACGAGCAGGAGGCCGTCCTCGACACGTACAAGCTCGCCCTCGGGATGCTCCCGCTGTTCGAGGGGACGGACGACGAATGACCCACCCCCGCACCCGCCTCATCCTCCTCGCCTCCCTCGTCTGGCTGTTCGTCTTCGGCACGGGCTGGCTGGGTTGGGTGGACATGCAGCACCTCCTGGCCTCGCACCTCCCGTGATCTTCGCCTCCTGCCAGAGCATCGAATGCGACCTGGCCGATCTGGGGAAGCTCGAACTCGCCGCCCGCAGCCTGTACCACCGGAGCCGGAACCAGAAGTGGGCGGAGGTCGCCAGCATCGCCCGCGAGCAGGCGGACCGGGAGTGGGCGACCCTACAGGCGCAGCCGGCGGGCGGGACGTGGCTGGAGCGGATCGTGGAGAGACAGAAACCAATTGCAGTGGAGTGGGATCGGTGAGCAGAGAAGAACAGTTTGGAATCGTGAAGGGGTGGCTGATCGCCAAGGAGGCCCCGCCCGCAATCTTGGACGCCCTGGCGTCGATCCGGCCGGAAGCCCTTCGGATCGAGGTCGGCCCGTCGGCGGTAGACGGCGGATGGACGCCTCACAGCTTTGAGGAAGGGGATGTCGGGCAAGTCGAAACGCCCTCTGGGGCCATGTGCTTCGACCTGCCGCCGAGCCAGTCGGTAACTGCCGCCGCAGGGTCCAGGCGAAGGGGAAGACAGCCTCGCATGGGCGATGAATGCCTCCACCAGGTGCGACAGGATGTGGCGGACGGGTTGAGCGACGTGGAGATCGGCAAGCGCTTCGGCGTCGGCTCGCAGACGGTGGCCGACTTTCGTCGGCGGCATGGAATCGCGAAGCGGCAGGGCAAGCAATACCAGAAGACGCACTCATGGGGTTACTCGGGCGCGAAGGCGGAAGCCACTCCGCTCCGAGGCGAGACGGTCACCTACACCGACGAGGACGGCCGGACGGTCACGAAGCTCCCGCCCGGTTACGCCCAGGGCATCACGCCGGGCGTGACGGCCAATTCGTCCAAGGGCTACTGACCAGCGGGTTGCGCGAGCTTTGCAAGTGTGCCAGAAACGAAAGGCCGAGGCGTTAGCGCGCCGTCGGCCTGTCTGACCACAGCGAAGGAACGTTCGCCATGACTGCCGAGAGCATAGACCCGTCCGCCGCCAAGGGCAACGAGGAAGATTACACCGGTGCTTGTTGCTTGCTCCTGCATCGGGGTGGCTCAGTCCTGATCGATGCCGATTTGCTCGATGGGTTGCTGTCCTATCAGTGGCACATCCTCGACGGGCGCGTCATTGCCCCGGCTGACACGGGGCGCACTCGATCTTGCCGCCCGGTAAAGACAATGCTGATAATGCACCGCTTTATTTTGGATGCCCCACGACACCTGGATGTGGATCATCGAAACCACAATACGCTGGACAACCGGCGGTCGAATCTTCGACTGTGCACTAAAAGCCAGAACAACATGAATCGCCGACCAGCCAAGGGAAAGCCTACCAGATACAAGGGGGTGTACCGCTGCACCAACACCACAAAGTGGCAGGTGATCGCGCGGGTGCGTGGCGAACAGCATTATCTCGGAACGTTTGCTGACGAGGTTGCCGCCGCGAAAGCGTACAACGACTTCGTGCTCGCTAGGTGGGGCGAGTTCGCTTACCTCAACCCCGTCTAAAGGCGAATATCCCCGGGAAATCGGCCTCCCTCCGGTGGACTCTTTTGGGGAAAGGGGAGACGCCTGAGATTAAATCCGTGAAACTTGACCTTAGTGTTTTCACGTCTAGTATGCTGCCGACCCATCCCCATTCCGGCAGCCTCTTGAATGCTTCTGACGAACGATAACAGCCCGCCGATCTCCCCCGACGGGCTGCCGACTGGGTCAGTCGACTGGCTTGCTCTGGAGCTACCCGGGGTCGTACAGGATGACCAGCTGATCCACCTCGTTGATCCGCTCGCCAAGCCATCGCATGATCGGCACGGCCATCGAGTTCCCGAGTGCCTTGTACCTGGGGCCGTCGGCGGCAGGCTTGCCCCGGTACGGGACCAGCGTGTAGTCGTCCGGGAAGCCCTGGAGTCGCTCGCATTCCCGTGGCGTGAGGCGGCGGACGGCCAGCAGCTGCTGAACGAAGTTCTGCGGCTTCATCCCCGGCTCGGCGGCCAGCGCCCCGGCGATTCTCCCGTCCCCGCCGACGTACCGCAGCTCGTCACGGGTGTTCTGCTGGAAGGCCTGGGCGACCACATTCCCGCCCTGGTTGGTCGAGTACCCGCCGCACGTGTCCAGGCACCGGGCCACGTCCACCGGGTCGGCGACGTTGGCCACGCCGTTGCCCGTCATGGCCGTGCTGTGCTCGCCGTGAACACGGTAGGCAACCGCTCCGACTCCGATCCCGGCGCGGCCCCCGTTCGATGTCAGGATGGCGTTCGCCGTCCCGTCCTGTCGGTTCGAGCCGCCACGCCGGCAGCGGGCCACCGCCGTCGGGTTGCTCGCCCCGAGCGAGGGCGAAACGTCCCACGAGCTGGCTCGCTGAGTGCCGCTCATCGTCGCCGGGAAAGCGATCAGGCTTTCAGCGGTGTCGACGTCGGTTCCTGGCGATCGACCTCCGCCCGTGCGGTTGCCTCCAGCGCGGAGTGGAGGGCCGGCGGCAGCGCCTTCCCCCGCCTCGCGGCCCGGCGCAAGATCCCGGCACAGGCTCTCGGGCTCAAAAAGTACCGCGGCGGCAGGTCGCCAGTCTCCAAGATGTCCGACAACGAAGACGCGACGGCGGCGCTGGGGCACTCCGAAATGCCTAGCGTCAAGAACCCGGTAGGCGAACCCATACCCGAGTTCCGCCAGCCCCCCGAGGAAGGAGCCAAACGCCCGTCCCCGGTCCTGGGACAGGACGCCGGGGACATTCTCCCAAACCACCCAGCGGGGGCGAAGCCCCTCAGCCAGCCGAACAAACTCAAGGGTGAGGTTGCCTCGCTCGTCAGCAAGCCCCTTGCGAAGGCCCGCGACGCTGAAGGACTGGCAGGGGGTTCCGCCGACGAGAAGATCGAGAGCTGCATAGTCATCCTCCTGGATGGTGGTGAAGTCCCCGTGAAGGGGGACGGTGGGGTAATGGTGCTGGAGAACCGCCCGGGGGAACGGGTCGATCTCCGAGAAGAACGCGGGCTTCCAGCCGAGGTGATGCCAAGCCACGGTGGCACTCTCGATGCCGCTGCACACCGAGCCGTAGATCAGCGGGCTTGCGCCGTGTGTCGAAATGGGTGTAGGGTCATTCTGCATCACCTTGCCTTTCCACGTAGGTTGATGTATCGGGCCGGGACGTTCACTCCCGGCCCGTCCTGGGTATCACGCTTTCCGCCAGAGCTCAATGACTCAAATCGTTCTCGAAGGTCGGGCGGGCGAAGCCGTCCTGACCTTCTGCCACGTGGCGAACGCGGGGGTGAGCCGGAAAGCCCCGGAGCGGAGGGAACAGACGGCTACCGGAGCAGGCGAGCCGTGCGAGTCGTCGCGCAGGTGGTGTCTGGCTTCCGGAGCGGAGCCGCCGGGCGAGCGCCGCGAGGGGCTTGGAGGCGAGGGGGCGGAGCCACCTGCTCGCGGACTGCGGGGGCGCCGTGCTCCGCATAAACGAGATCGCTAACTCCGCCGCCTGCAAAGCCTACTTCTCGGTCGCCGACTACATGATCGACGGCCAGGAGCTGGAGGCGTACTGGCACGGCCAGGCCGCCCCCATGCTCAGCCTGTCCGGCCGGGTCGAGAAGCGGGCGTTCGACTACCTGTGCGACAACCTCCACCCCGTCCGGGGGCAGAAGCTGACGGCGGCGAAGGGCGAGCGCCGAGTCGGGTACGACTTCACTTTCTCAGTCCCGAAGTCCGTGTCCGTCCTGCACGCAGTCGGTGGCGACGGGCGGATCGCCGACGCGTTCCGGGTGGCGGTGGCGGCGACGATGGGCGAGGTCGAGCGGGAGATGAAAACGCGGGTGCGGAAGCGGCGGGCGGACTTCGACCGGCCGACGGGGAACATGGTCTGGTGCGACTTCGTCCACAACACGTCCCGTCCGATCGGCGGCTACCCCGACCCCCAGCTGCACATCCACGCGGTCGCGTTCTCGCTCACCTGGGACGACCAGGAGGGGCAGTGGAAGGCGGGGCAGTTCGGCGACCTGAAGAAGGACGGGCCGTACTTCCAGGCGGTGTTCCGTTCTCGGCTGGCGGCGGAGCTACAGGGCCTCGGGTATGAGCTGAAGGCCAAGGCGGGCGACTTCGAGGTGGTCGGCATCCCGGCGCGGGTGCGGGAGGAGTTTAGCCGACGGACCGCGCAGATCGACAATCTGGCCGATCAGTTGGGGATCACCCGGCCGGAGACGAAGGCGAAGCTGGGGGCGACGTCACGGGAGGCGAAGAAGGAAGGGCAGTCGTGGGAGTCCCTGCTGGTCCACTGGGCCGGGCGGCTGACGAACGACGAACTCCGGGCGGTGCGGGACACGGTCGAAGGAGCCGACCTGCCCCTGGCGCGTGAAGACCGGTCAGCGGAGGCGCTCACCTACGCAGTCAGTCACCTGACGGAACGCCGCTCGGTGGTGGATCAGCGCGAGGTGATGACCGAGGCTCTCCGGTTCGACCCGACGGCCGTCTCGCCCGAAGCCGTCGCCCGCGAGCTATCCCGCCCCGGCCTGATCCGACGGGAACAGGGGGAGCGGACGGTCATCACCACGAAGGGGGTGCTGGCCGAGGAGAAGGCTCTGCTCGACTTCGCCCGGGAAGGGCGGGGGCGGTTCGTGCCGTTGGGTATTGGTCGCGTGCCGGACGCTACCCCGGCTATGCGGCAACAAGACCCCCGCGACTACTGGGTTAGGGGTGCTCCCGTGAGCGTGTCTGCTTTCCACGCCGACGCAACCAAACCGGACACTATCACTCTTTCTCCCTCCCCGCAAGCGGCTGATTCGGTCGTTGTTGACCGAAACCAGAACACAAAACCCGTTGTGTCCCAGAACTCGCCGAAACCAGAACACAACGCCCCTGGCGCGCCACCGGATCATTTTGTCGGCGCCGACAAGATGATCGTGCTCTCGTCATCCCCGCAGGGGAACCATGTTCCTGACGCCAGGAAAATGGTTCTCTCGCCCTCCCAGCAGCTTGCCGCCCGCCACGCCCTCACCTCGCCCGACCGGCTGATCGTCGTCCGCGGGGTCGCTGGGTCCGGGAAGTCCACCATGCTCCGGGCGGTCATGCCCCACGTCCGTGACCCCTGGGTGATCCTGGCCCCGTCCGTCACGGCTTCGCGCGGCGAGTTGAGGGAGTCGGGCTTCGACCACGCCGAGACGCTGGCGAAGTTCCTCGGTTCGAAAGAAATGCAGGACAGCGTTCGAAGTGGCCTGATCGTTCTGGACGAGGCCGGAATGGCAGGGATGAAGGACGTCGCCAGGCTCACCAAGTTAGCCGACCAACTGAACGCCCGCATCCTCCTGCTTGGAGACCGCCGGCAGCATAAGAGCCCCGTCCGCGGTGACGTCCTTTCCCTCCTGGAGGACAAGGGCATCCCGGTGATCGAGGTGGCGGAGATCAAGCGGCAGGCCGGGGAGTACCGCAAGGCGGTTGAGGCGCTGGCGGCCGGGAACGTGGCGAAGGGTTTCGACCGGCTCGACGCGCTGGGGTGGGTGAAGGACCATTCCGAGGGACACCTCGAATTGGTGGACGACTACCTGACCGCGCTGGCCGAGGGCAAGTCCGCCCTAGTCATCAGCCCCACCCACGCCGCCGGCGACCAGCTGAACGCGGCGATTCGGGACCGGCTTCGCGCCGACGGCAAACTCGGCGAGGACCGGCAGTTCAAGCAACTGGTGCCTCTGCACTACACCGAGGCTCAGCTCCGGGAAGCTCGGAAACACCCCGAGCCGGATGTTCTGCTCACCCGCTTCGGGGCGTACCGTCAGGACACGCTCGCCCTCGCCCCCGGTGACCGGATCCGCACCACCGCGGGCGTGAAAGACGTTTCCGGCAAGCGGATCGACAACGGCACGATGCTCACCGTCTCCGGCTTCACCGACGACGGGATCAAGGTGCGGACCGTTTCGGGAGCGGAACGAATCCTTCCTGAGGGCGTCGGCCATCTTGCTCACGGCTACGTCTCGACCAGCCACGCTTCGCAGGGCCGGACTGTGGACGTCGTGCTGGTGGACATGACCAGCCAGAACCTCCCCGCCGTGTCCGCATCCCAGCTCTACGTCTCTGCCAGCCGGGGACGGCAGAAGGCTGTGCTGTACGTGGATGACCGGGATGCGACGCGGCAGGCGATCCACAAGCAGGACGACCGGCCCCATGCGGTTGACCTCGTCCGTATTCGCGCGAAGAAAGTGCGATCCCGATTGAGAAAACACTTGGCTCGGCTGCGAGAAGGCCTCAGTATCGCCCGCGATGCCGTCATGGGGAAGCAACAGGAGGTCAGTCTTGAACGCGCGTGAGATCCGTGGGGCGGCAACGCCTGAAGCCGAGACGGAAGAGTCCGACCGGTGCGGCATGGCCAGCAACAAGGGGGCCTACGCCGGGGTGTGGGTCCGGTTCGACGACGGCACCCGCCGGGGCATTCTGTACGGGGCCATCGATGGCCAGGTGCAGCTGGACGACGGGATGTTGCGGTTCAAGTTCGACACGGTGAACGACGGGTCGTTCCTGGTGCGGGTTACGGGCAAGGAAGACGTGCTGGAGAAGATCGGGCAGCAGCTGACGTGGAACCAGCGAATGGTGCTTCATCCGCGTGACGGGGTAGTGGGGTCGGTCACGGTGGAGAAGGTGGAGGCCTCGTAAGCCACTCCGCCACGACCTTCGGCACCGGGCACTCCCCCGACACCCAGCGGCGGATGGTCCGGGGATCGCGGACAAGCTCACGGGCCAGGGAGGCTTGCCACCTCGGTCCGAAGCGCCTTTCACAGAGGGCGGTCAGCTCGGTGGGGGTCATGCCGCGGTCGCCGCCTCGGCATCCGCCAGCCGCTTCATGTCCGCCAGCGCGTCCTCGTTGCTGGCGTAGAAGTTGGGGATCCGCTCGATCTTCGGGTCGCTCTTGAGGTAAATGAGGGCGGCTGCGGCGGGGGTGCCGAGACACCACTCCATCGCGGCCCCGCCCTCGCCTGCCAGGGCGACGACCCAGCCGGCACGGCAATGCGTGGTTCCGCAAGAATGCCAACTACTCATGCTCAGCGCCCCAGGTTGGGAGGCGGCGGAGTAGACGGTTTGGTGGATGTTCGGGATTGAGGGTACACCGCGCAGGTCGGCACTGCTCAGGACGGCATCGCTCAGGTCGGCATCGCGCAGGACGGCACCGCGCAGGTCGGCACGGCTCAGGACGGCACGGCTCAGGACGGCATCGCGCAGGGCGGCACCGCGCAGGTCGGTACCGCGCAGGTCGGCATCGCGCAGGTCGGCACGGCTCAGGACGGCATCGCGCAGGACGGCACCGCGCAGGTCGGCACTGCTCAGGACGGCATCGCTCAGGACGGCACTGCTCAGGACGGCATCGCTCAGGTCGGCATCGCTCAGGACGGCACCGCGCAGGTCGGCACCGCGCAGGTCGGCATCGCTCAGGTCGGCATCGCTCAGGTCGGCACGGCTCCCGCCCTCTTCTCCGCGCAGCCATTTCTTGTGGTTCTCCAGCACCAGCTCAAGCGACAAGCCATTGAGCATGACCTTGCCGGTCCAGCGATTGAGTATCTCCTTCATAACAGCCTCCTTGCTGTGATGTGCCGGGCGGGATTGCCCATGCGAGATTCAGACACTAGGGCGACTGTCCGGTTCGGTCAAGAAGAAAATGCGTCAGGTGCTGGAGCCGTGCAGTCGCGCAGCGACCGAGCGAACAGCGAGCGGCGGAGGGACCGACGGCCGAAGGCCGGGACGCCCAACCCCTTCACCGACCCCGCTGGTACTCCTGACTCAACTCCCTGAGCAGCCCCACCACCGCATACAAAGCCGATCCCCCCAGACAAAGGGACACGGCACAGCGGGCGAAGGCGATCCGGGTGCGGTTCACGAGGGAGCCTGTTTACTGGCAGCCTCGAACTGCCTGGCTTGCCGTTGGGCCTTTGCGAGGACTTTAACGCACTGCTCCACGCAGGCGTCGCAGATGTAGGACGGCCGCGAGGCCACCAGGAAGTTGACCTCGTCCTCGCTCAGGCCACAGAATGAACAGTGCCGTAGACTCATCTGGTTACCCCCTTCGATTGCACTTCCGCCAGCATCGGCAGGCGCGAGGCCACCCAGAAGACGGATGTGGCTAGGACGAACTGGATGGTTGCGCGGTTCATGGCCGCCCCTGCTTGATGCGGGCGATGGTCTCCACGAGCTGCCCGCGCGTCAAAGCGTAAATCGCCTCAAGCTGACCGCGGCGCTCTCGCCATTCCAAGAGCAGGCAACGTCCGAACGGAGTCTGGATGTGGGGCTCTTCATCCAGGGGCATGAGCATCGTGGCAACGATCTCCTCATTCGGTTCACTTGTTCCACCGTACTTCTGCCTGAGCCGATCGTGATTCGCCAGAAGTTCCTCTATCTCCGCTAACGTCATCGTCCCCGCTCCTCCGCCGCCATTGCCAGGGTCAGCATCGGCAGGGACGAGGTCACCCAGAGGGCTGACATGGCCAGGCCGAGTTGGACGGTGGCGCGGGTCATCGCCCTGCCCTTTCCGAGTACAGCAGCACCAGCCGCAACACCTCCGCAGCCTCGCCCACGTACCACCTGGCCCCACCCCCGCCCCGAGCTCCGTCCACGGTCGCGTGACGCCCCCAGTCGATGAACGACCCGTCCGGCTGGCGTTGTAGCATGATCAGCCTCATCGCTCCTCCCGGAGAATGTCGAGGCGACACTCTCCCGAGTCGATCTCCCAATCCGATCCACTCTCGTCTACGTACTGGATTTTGTAGGGCATCCATCTGCCTGGCTGGAAAGAGTGGACCACCGTTGCCTTCCCATCCACGATCGCCTGCACGGCGACAGGGCCAAGACGACGGCGGAGGGGATCGGCGGCGAGGGCGACCTGGGCGTACTTCTCCGCGACGAATCGTTGCATCGGGTACTTGGTGCCTTCGCTCGCAATGATTGCTTCTGCAGCCGCGTGGGCCGCTTCCCGTTCGGAGCTCCTGGCTTCGACCGCACTCTGCTCCCCGTGCTGGCGGATGAGGGCAATGACCTGGTCGACCACGTCGGCAACGCGAGCGCTTCCTGCCAGATAGCCCGTATCGCCGGGCTTCGGTCTCAGCTTCTCCACCTCCTCGATCAACTTGCTCGTCACGCGGCTGCTCCCAACTTCCGGTCGTACATGATGATGCTCCCCGCCACGGACACGTTCATGCAGTGCCCGCTCGGGATGTAGACGAATCGGTGGCACTTCTCCAGCGCCCGCTTCGACAGCCCGTGATCCTCCGCCCCGAGGAGGTACACGCATCGTTCCGGATGGGCGAACTCCGGGAGGGGTTTCGCCTTCTCGTGGGGGAACTCGACGCCGATCAGCTGGCAGTCGTGCGGCAGGTTCGCGTAGAACTCGTCGAACGTGGCGTACTGGAACAGCGGAATGCTCCGCCATGCCTTGGTCGTGTCGCTGCCCTGGTAGCGGTAGCGGTTCCCGATAGTGAAGATGAACGCCGCCCCGAGGTTGTGGGCCGACCGCCAGAGCGTGCCGACGTTGTGCCCTGTCTTGCAGTTCTCGATGCCGATTCCGAAGTAACCCCTCACGTCCTGACCCTTTCCCTTCCTCGTTTCACTTGCTCCTGGGTCACGCTGCACTCCTCAACGCGGCCGCGCGAGCCTCGTTCAACCGGGCCATCGCCTCTGTTGAGCCGCCGACATCCGGGTGCATCACCCTCGCCTTCTCCCGAAACGCCCGTTCGACCTCCTCTCGGGATGCCCCTGGCTTGACACCCAGGGCGTCCCACGCGGAGTTGCTGGGAAGGGCGACGAACCCGGTGAACGCCTGTTGGACCATCTCCCCGGTGCCCCATCGCTCGATCCCCCGGAGAGCCTCGATCGTCTTCCCGACGGCATAGATGTTGTCGTGGACGATGTCCCACTTGTCGCAGGCGAAGCACATCTGCTGACCGCGGTAGCTGAAGTACACGGCGACGCCTCGGTCGTCGGGCGACCGGTAGGTGGCGTAGGGCAGACCGTCTTTGCGGAGGGGGATGTTCGTCGAGATGACTGGCAACGTGCCGCCAAGTCGTCGGATCTCTCCGAGGACGAACTGGCACGCCGCGCCGTGCGCCGTTCGGAAGTTGCTCCGCTTCGGATGGGAGCTTCGCGGTTTGCCCTGTGGCCACTGTAGTGGATACGCTTCGGTCATGATCGTACTGCCTCCTTGCTCCTTCGTTTCACCTGCTCCCAGACCGCAACCGCCTCGTCCCCGGCGGCTTCGGCCCATCGCTTCGCCTCCGGCTCGTCCGGGGCGGACACCACCTCGATCCCCCTGCGCCCTCTCGCTCGACGGATAGCAGCACCATCAACTTCTCGACCGCCTCCGGCACCTCCCGCTTCCCGGTGGCGTACTCCCATACCTGGGTGCGACACTTGCCGATCATCGGGCCGAGCCGCGTCCGCCAGTGGGGGCCGGCGATGCGGACTGCAACCTTGCGGAACTCGGCCGGGGTCATGCCGCCAACTCCGCGTTCTTGCCGCGAACCTTGACGATGACAGCGCGGGCATTTTTCTGACACGCCTCCAGGTCTGCCGGTTGGCTCCACTCGCATTCAACTAACGCCTCCACCGCCTCCAGCAACTCCGGCGCGGTGGCAATCAGGCGGGCGTTGGCCTCTTCCTCTGATGTCCGGATACCCGCCCCCGCGCGTTCCTTGTCTGCAATCACGTCGCAGACGAAGGGAGCCTCGTCATCCTCGCCGGAAACCTGGCCGTAGACTAGCCCGTTGTCGCCGTGTTCCCACGGCCCCTTCGTGTATGGTGTCTTTGTCATGTAGCCTCCTTGCTGTTGGTGCCGCACCGTAGCGCGACGCTGTTCGATTGTCAAACACCTTGTTGGTTGGGGCGGCCCTTGCGAGCCGCCCCGACTGATTCACGCTGCCTGCTGGGACTCCTTGCGGCCCTTCGCGTCGGCTCGCTTCTGCATCTTGACCCAGGCATAAGCCTCGCGGAGCAGCTCGGCCATTCCGAGCAAGTCGTCCGCGTGGAGCTGATCCGTCTCCTTCCAGGTGTCGTCGCCTTGGCGGTAGCTTCTGGTCGGGTTGACCGAGTAGTAGGTCTGTCCGGAAGTGCTGGTGTTGCGCCAGATCGTGACTTGCATTGTGCCGTCTCTGAGCTTGATTGCGGGTGTCGTCATGTCGTTCTCCTTCTGTTGTGCGGCTCCACCGCGGAACCGATGGGGAGCGCCCGAAGTCTCGGGGTGCTTGTCCCGACAGGAAGAAAAGCCGAAGGCTTCCGCCTTTCGCGGAAAGCGACTTTTGTTCTTGGCGGGAGGGGCTGGGGCTTCAGTCTCCCCGGATCGGTCTTCGTGTGGGGACGTGACGGGCGGCAGAGCAATGGACACGGAATCAGACCGGCGTCACGCGGGAGGTTCACTCAAGCTGAGCGAGTAAGGGGCCGACCCCGCGGCGGTAATCACGCAAGGCCTGCCGCTGTCGGTTATTCAGTGGATCTGACTACGGTCAGCAGGGGACAGAATGGACCAGGACGATCCGGAACTCGCGGCTGAGGTGGTCTGTGCCATCGCGCGGTCGGTCATTGCCGCCGAGGGCGATGCCGAGAAACTGCGGGGTCTTCCTCTCGGGAACACGGTACAGCGGCTGCTGGCGATGCGAGACGAACCCGGGGCGGACCGGGACCACCAGAAGCTGATCGCTCTCGCCTCGGCCGTGGAGCGGGCGAAGGACGGCGACGCGGAAGCTCTTGAGCAACTTCCTGATCTCGTGCGGGACATGCGGGAGTGGTTCGGTTTGCGGTACTGAACAAGTTCGGTGAGGCCGTCCAGCCAGGCCCATCAAGTCTTTCGGACACGGACCCGTGTGTCGCGTCAGGTGCCGGATCTGTTCTGTCCCGAAGGAGACGAAGCCGGTTTCGCACGCAGCCACTCCACCACAACCTTCGGCACAGGGCTTTCTCCCGACACCCAGCGGCGAATCGTCCGCGGGTCGCGGACAAGCTCACGAGACAAGGCGGCTTGCCACCTTGCCCCGTACAGCTTCTCGCAGATGCTGGGCGGTTCGGCCGGCGACATCGTCTCGCACGCATCCGGATACTCTACATTGGCCGGTCGATGCTATCGCTTCTCTTCGGTATCGCTTTCGTACTTGTATCGCACGCCTGAATCTTCCTGTGTCGACCCCACGTAGCTGAACGTGATCTTGTCGTTGAAGAGCGTTCGGCAGAGACTCCCAATGCACCCCTGTAGCTTGATCCGGACGCTCCTGAGCTTACCATCGGTGATCTCGACCTCGGAAACCTTGTACTTGATCGTGAACGGCCCGACCCCGAAACTGCCCTCGCCATTCGCCAACTCGTACCTCGTCGTGCCAGCGGGCCAGGAAAACTCGAGGTAGAACTTCGCATCCTCCTCCGTAAGCCTCGCGCACAGCTCCAACCGCTTGCCGAAGAGCTTCTCGTCCCAGCATCCCTCCCACAGAACGTTGGACTTGGCCACCAGCTTGAGCCCCTTGGGCTGGTTGGGCTGGGTGGCCTGCCCGGTCACTCCGCTCAGCCCGACCGTGACCAGCACCGCGAGGGCCATCACCACGACGCCGACCTGAGCCACCCGCTGCAACACGTTCTTGGTCATCGACTCCTCCGCTGCTAAACTAGGTAGTACTGCGAAACCCCGAGGTGAGGTTTACCGCGGCGAGTGGTTTTGGCGTACCGAATGCTTCGGCGGATCGGTGCCGCGTTTGTTGCATCACAGGCACGCCGTTCACTCGTGGGGTATCATCGTCGGCGCGGTAGAATCCGTCTATGGATAGTTTGAGGGGGGGCCGGCCACAGTGTCGGGTAATGCCATGAGCAAGTCCGCCCGTGTCCGCTTTGCAGACCTGAAGAAGCTGTACGAGATCGCAATTGAGTGCCGCGAGCTCGGAGACGACCCCAAGTACTGGCGATTGCATTGGTACCAGCGACTGTCCGCGATGATCGGTGCCGACTTGGCGCTTGGCGGCGAATTGAGCGGGCTTCAGACAGGTGAACCGGTGGCTATCGGTGTGGCTGAGTGGGGATGGGGCAACGGACTCAAGAAAGAAGGATGGGAAAGAGCTCTCCATCTGATGGAGTCTGACGCAAGATACAATCTTGCATTCCGCGGATACGCGAAGCGGCTACGCGAACAGGATGGCGTCGCCCTCAGTGTGCTCGACTTTGTGGATAAAGCCGATTGGTACAAAAGCCTGGAGTATGACGAAGTTCATCGTCTGATCGGCGTCGACCATACTATGTGGTGCGCCACGGCTATACCCAATACGAACAAGGACTCGAATAGCGTCTGTTTCTGTCGCGCGGCGGGCGAAAGGGACTTTAGCGGTCGCGACAAGGCAATCGTGGCCGAGGCACATGCAATCATTAAGCCGTGGATAGGAGGCCGACTCTCCAAATTCGGGGGTCGCTATCCAAGTCAGTTAACACCAACACAGCGGCGTGTGCTGGCACACCTTCTGGAGGGGGCATCAGATTTGGAGGTTGCCGATAGACTTGAAATGACCCGCAGTACAGTCAATAAGCATATACACGCCATCTTAAATCACTTCTGCCCAAGAGAGCAGGTGGCCTCGGCTGACAATCTGCAGCGCTCGCGTTCTAAACTATTGGCCAGGTGGGGAAAGCATGGATGGTGTGGTAGACGGGTATGGGCCGAAGGTTCGCCGCCGATATCAGGCTAGATACTACTTCAAGCAGCCAGAGATCGCAGATCTACGCGTCAGGTGGGGTAAGGAGCCGAAGGCGTCGCGAAGCGACCGAGCGTAGCGGAGTCCTGGACACGCCGGCCCGAAGGGAGACGCCCGTCACCTTTCCCTCCCGGAGTTCATCGCCAGAACCATCACAAGAAGCCCCAGTACAGTAACAGGAGCGGGGTGCATCATCGTGGAGAGCACCCGGGCGAAGGCGAAGGGATCTGGTTTGCGCATCCCCGCAGGTTGGCAGAAGTGAGTGGCTCGCGCAAGGCCACGTCATCGCTGGCGGCGTACCGCCGGAGCGTGATCGCCGGGCCGCTGGTCGCGCTGACCCTCGTCCCGGCGGCCGCGCTCGTGGGCATGGCGCCCGTGGCAGGGAGCTGGGCGGTGGCGGTCGAGGGGCTGGAGCGGCTGGCGATCGACATCGGGCTGATCGTCGTCGCCGGCGTGGTCGTGGTCGCCGTCAAGCAGGCGGTGGATCACAAGCGACGGCCGATGGTGTAGAGGGCCGGTGACAGAATACCGGGTCGCGCCAGGGTGGTATCGGGTGCGGGCCCTCCACGCCCATGCCGGAGCGTTTTTGGCCCACCGGAGGCGTGACGGATGCAGGAGCGACACGAGGTGCAGGTCTCGTTTCTCGACGAGGGGACGGCGGTCTGGCGGCCGGTCGTTGCCAGACTTGTCAAGCCGGGATGGTTTCAACTGCTCGGGCCGGTGCCCTACAGCGAGAGATGGGAGTTCCCGCCTGGGGCTGTGGTCCGGTGCGAGAGGCGGGCGCTGTCCGGCGGTGTGGTGCTAGTGGCCGTCGAGGGTGGGCCTGCCCGACCCGGCGCTCCCCCTGACGCCGGCCGCTGATACGCTTAACCTGTCTGGAGCGCACCACGCGACCGGCTCCGGCGGACTGGTCGTTCCGCCGCACGACATGGGCTTCTCGACTTCCGCCTTCCACCCATCGCCCGGAGTGAGCCGTGGGCACGAATCAGCGGTTGGGACTAGGGCTGCTCTGCTGCGCCCTTCTGGCCGTACCCGACGGCGCCCGGGCACCGGCCCAGGACGACGAGGTTAAACAGCGAGTCTCGGGCCTCCTCGGTGTTTTGGCCGATCCGCAAGCCCGTAGCGACCGCTTGCAGGAAGCGGTTGCCGCGCGGGTCGCACTAACCCGGATGGGTGCTCCGGCCACCCCGCAGCTGGTCGATGCGGTGTTGACGAATCCGACGTCCTCGAACGTCGGCTACACTGCCGGGCAAATCCTGCTGGACATCGGCCGGCCGGCCCTGCCCGCGATCCGCGCCCGGTGGGCGGACCTCAACGACGAGCGGCGGTGGCGGCTGATGCCGGTGCTCGAGAAGCACGACCGCGAGTCCGTCCGGGCGTACGCCTGGAACTGCCTCGACGCGGACGGGCCGACCCGCATGTCCGCCTGGGGCTTCATGCTCCGGGCGAAGGACCCGCGGGCCGCGGACCGGTACTTCGACGCCCTCGCCGAGGGCTCGCGGGAGCCGGCGTACGTCCGCTGGCTTCTTCTCCCGGGGGAGCGACCGGTCTATGACGAGAAGCGGGAGACTACCCTCCTCATCTACCTTCTCGAGCCGGGGAGTTGGGTGGCGAAGGGCGAGGGCCAGCCGCCTCCGACGTGCGTCCCCCCGCCGTGGTGGCCGGATGGGCGACCGGAGGTGATCCGCGTCCTCCACCGGCGGAAGGTCGTCCCGGCGGCCCCGGATCTTCTTCGGGTTCTCCAGGAGAAGGGGCCGGGGGGCGGGTACTTGGCCGAGCAAATCATTCCGGCGCTCGCCGACCTGGGACACACGGAGGCGATTCCGGAACTCGAACGTGTTGCGGCGAGCCGGCCGGAGCCGGGCCGGGCCGACGGTCCCCACCCGTACGCCCTGAATGACTACCGGGCCGTTCGCCGGCTCGCCGCCGACGCCGTCGAGCGACTCCGTCGCACGAAGCGCTAACCTCCCCGGCTGTTGATCGGCACCCAGTGATCGGTCCCTCACGCGGTACGGCCCCATTCGGTTTCGAGTCAAAGCATGAAGCAGACTCTTCATGCGGTTGGTCGCATGGAGCATGGTCCTTCTCGCGGGCGCGGTGATGGCCGGTTCTGGGGCCGTCGCTGACGCCCTCCAGGGGGACGGCAGTGCAGCCGGTTGCCGGCCTGCGGTTCGTGCTGGCGGTCAGCGCCGCAACTCGTGGAGCATGTCCAGCGCGCCGTCATGGGGCTGGACCGGCCGCTTCTTCTCGGGGACATGGCCGGGGCGCGCGGCGACGATGTAGCGATTCTTGATCTGGCCGGTCATACCTGCACCTTGAAGAAGCCGAGCTTCCCTGCGCAGGGCGTGAACGGCAGCTTTTCAGGCTGAGCCAGGCAGAAGCCGAACGGTCCGAAGAACCAAGTCGAGGAACTGGCGGTAGCCACGTCCCAGAGAACGGCTTTGCCGACGATCCCGCCCCTCTCGAACTCAGCCGGCGTGGGGAGGTTGATCTCGGGAAATGTGTCACGTACCAACTCGTAGCCCGCCTTGTCGAACGACTTGCTTGCGTGGATCAGCACCTCGCCGCGGAACTTCGTGTTCCAGGTGCGGTTCTCGTAGGGCTTGTGTCCATGAACGATGAGCCATGCCCAGGGCTGCCGAACGCTGAGCGCTTTGGTCATGACCGGCCTCGCCAACTCGGGAATGAAATCTCCAGCGATCCCCAAGGGGTTCGCACCGCGAGCGAGGCGGGTCCATTCGCTCGGGGAGGCCACCAAGCGAGAGCGCGGTGTAACCTGATTCCTTCATGCCACATGACAAACAGCCAGTGGGTGTCGACCAAGGCTGGAGAGGGGCGAGGCAGGGTCATACGAACTGTCCGCCGTGGCTTTCGGCGAAGTGGATGCGAATGACGAGGAAGGGGACCAGGACGAGGTGCCAGCGCCAGTGGTATAGCTCATCAGTCCTGATCCGGAACAGGCCGGGGAGCCAGCGGTTTTTCCTGAGTGCCAGTGCGAAAGTCAGCTTCCGGCTTGGAACGGTCGGGTATTTCCCATCCCACATCACCCGGAAGACGCGGCAGAGCTTCTCCTGCTGGCTGTACCGATTCACGATCTTGATCTTCACCTCACCTCTCTTTCCGCCCGTCCTGGGCTGCTGGTTGTTTCATCGCGTCAGGTGCCGCAGCGAGCCGAAGGCGTGCGAAGCACCGAGCGTAGCGGAGTCGCGCAGGGACCGGCGGCCGCAGGCCGAGACGCCCTCATACCCTTTCACGCTCCTTCTGCGCCCTACGACGCCTCGCCATCTCCTCAACGCACTGTGCGACGCACTCGTTGCAGATCAGTCCTCCCCAGGCACCTTGAAAGAGCACCTCGACCTCACTGTCCTCTTCTCCAGCCCCGCAGAATGAGCAGCGCATAGTCCGCTTCCGTTGAGTCATACCCTTTCCCGCTCCCTCCGCCTGGCCGAGAGCGAATCCCAGATACCCGGCGCGAGTTCGGCAGCTCTCTCCACCCACTCCTTCGCACCGGGGATGGTCCGCTCGTACACCGCCCGTGCTTCGCAGTGGTGCGTCTCGGGGTTGGGGCTGATGCAGACGTAGGCGCCGTCGGGGAAGGGATGGACGGAACGGAGTTGCCGTTTGAAGGCAACCGCCTGATCCACCGCGGTTTTTCCGGACAGCGGGCTGTGACCGAGGGAGAGGAACGCCAGCGTCACGCGACCTCGCTCTCGGGCCACATGAAGGGCTTGCCGTCGCGCTGGAATATCTCCTTCAGGCGGCTCAGCGGAAACTCGTCACAGTCATCCACGAGCACGTAAGGTTCTCCATTTCCCGTGTAGGGATAGCCTTCGTCATTCGAGGCGATGATGCCTTTCACTTCATCCCACGCCTCCCCTGCGTGCTGCCCCACTCCGAAAGAGTAGGACACCTTGTCTCCTGGTCTCGGTTCCAGCAAGTGCATGCTGTCGGGGCAGATGATGTAGCGGCCCCGATCATTCATCAGCGGGTCAACCCAGCCATCGTCCAATGGTGGTTTCTCCCGGAAGACCATCCCGAAGTGCTTTGCCATCCACGCGGCGGCGAGTGAGTCGGTGTAGAAGTACCGTGTCATCCCCGCCCCCTTCCGCGCTCCGCTTCCAGCGCGACGACCGTCTGCTGGATCTGCTCGTCGGTCAGCTCGAACCGGTCGCCAGCGAGTCGGCCGATCACCCGAAACTTGTACGTTTGGTACGCGTCCCGCGCCCGGTCGTCGTCGCCGAGGGCGTCGGCCAGAAGTGCGAGGCTGAGCTGCGCGGGTCCGCTTCCGGCGTAGCCCCAGCTGAAGCCGTCAGGCGAGTGATTCCGCAGGTCGTAGCGGGGGTTCAGCGGGTACGCCTCCCCGCTCTCAGGGACGACGACAACCGATGCCCCGTCCGGGGTCCGTTCTCCGACGTATTGCTTCACTCGGCCTCTCTTTCTGCCCGTCCGTGGGCGGTTGGTGATTGTGGGATTGGGCTCTCCTTCAGGATGAAGATGTGGTCGCCGTAAGACTCCACCACCTCCATCCCCAGCTGCTCGATCACGGACCGCGAGCCGAACATCTCGTACCCGTTCGGGATCGGTTGGCCGTCCAGGTGCCAGCGGAACGGCCGGCGCACCAAGAGGTGTTCGCCGTGCCAGAGGTGGATCGCGTCCGAGATGGCGTCGGTCAGGCGTTCGTAGGGCAGCACGCGGTCGGTCATGGAACCTCTCGCACAATCGTCCCGTTCGCCAGTCCTTCGGCGAGAGCCGACTTCGCAACGGTCCGGGTGACCTGATTGTTGAACCCGCAGGAGGCCAGCTTGTAGGTGGCGGGGTCGTTCTCGACGACGTGCCAGCGGATGCGGTGCGTGTCGTCGGCGAAGTGGACGAAGATGCTCATGCCGCCAACTCCTTACTCGAGCTACGAGCCGCTTCGAGGGCGTCACGGGCATTCAAGACGACGGGTACTTCCGCCCGACCGCCTGAGATCAACTCGGCGGTGTTCAGTCCGTGCATCTCGGTCCAGCGGACCATGCTCTCTAGGGCTTCGAGCAGCTTCGGGGCTGCCGCGATCAGTCGAGCGTTGGCATGACCAGTGCCGTCAAGGAGCTTGGCGACTTCAGCAACGACGGCTCTCGCGCCGACCTCGTCCTTCTCGGCCTGAAGGACGTGAAGGCTCGTGCAGCGGGGATGGGGATCACTCACCAGCCACGGCCCGGAAGTGTGCGGCACTTTCTCGATTCGATCCGCCGTCATACAGCCTCCCCCACCGTCTCGGCTTCGTAGTGGCCCTGGGCGCGAAATAGTGCGGCCTCGAAGTCGTAGTTGTTGCGGTCCGCCCAGTGCATCAGGTCGGTGAGCAGGTCGCCCAGCGCGTCTTCCCAGTCAGTGCCGGTTGCCGCGATGAACGCCGCGAGCGCCAACCCGGCCCATGCGGAGCGTCGGTCGTTCATGCCGTCGGGGTCGGGAGGCAACGGTAAGGCGGGTGTGATCTGCGTCATAAGCGGTCCTTTCTCTGTTCCGGCCTGCCCATCGGGCCTTGTGGGAATGCGCCCGAACGCGAGGCAGCCGAGAGCACCAGCGACCGGGCAAGCGGAATTGCGGAGGCTCCCGAAGGGAAACCGCCATTCCGCTTGAGCGGCTCGGCGTCGCGTTCAGCATCCCAACTCAAGGCAACGTGGCGGGACGAGAAGGGAAGGGGACGTGCGACGGTCACGCGACCCTCGCTTGGAACAATTCGTCCACGTTGCAGCGATGGACGTCAAACGAAAGCGCCCAGACCCAGGGATTGGCGTCCCAGGAGTCGAGTCCGTTGATCGATTCCCAGACCTTACGGTACTGCTCGCGGTAGACGTTACCTTTCATGCCCGCCGCGTCGTATTGCTCGGCGTCGAACATCGGGAGTTGGATGTTGACCCCCTCGGCAAGGGCATCGGCTTCCGAGATGTCCCACAGCCGCTCAACGCGCACCTCAATCAGTTCCAGCGTCACGCGGGAGGCCCAGCGGGGCATGTGAATCGATGGCTTCCAGCCCTCGGCAGGGTCAGAATCACTATCGACGTCCGCGCGAAAGATGATGCCGGCGCCCTTATAGTAAGGCGCAGCCGACGACAGTGCGTAGTCGTACTCATCGCGATCATCGATGAACGCCTCCCGAATCCAGAGCAGGTCGCCGGGCTTGCCGTAGGGGCAGGTCACTTCCTTCGATGAGTTTTCGGCTTCACTTGCTCCGAACCATGCACGCAAGACCGGTTCGTCCGCCATCGACCGAATCGGGCGCTCCAATAGCCCCAGCAGTCGGCCTTGAGGCTGCGACTTTACGATCCGCCGCGTCTGCGTCTTCTTGCCGTCGAGCAGGGCGCGGATCATTGGTGCGGACATGAGAATCGGTCGGGCCTTCATGCAGGGATCTCCTGTACTGCCAACAGTCGCCACTCTGCCAACGCCTTCAGGTGCTTGTCCTTCTCTTCCCGTGGCAGTTCCTCGGGCTTGATTGACCTGCCCTGGTACTCCAGCGTAGAGCAGCTTCGCCAAGCTCTGGCGTTCAGGTAAGGGCGCGCCAAGACTTCATCTGCCTCGGCCCGCCTGACCAGTTCGGGCGTGAGTTCGATCCGCTCTCCGGCTCCGAGCATTCCGCTCTGGTAGCCGCAGAATGGGCACCAGTATTCGGCTCCGGGAAACGCCATCGTGAAGATCAACGGGGTCGGGCGTTCCTGGTGATCGATGCAGACGCGAATGGTGTCCTTCATGCCGCCTCCACCGCCCACGCCTGAACCCCGCGGATGCAACCGAACGCTTCCTTCCGTGCCGCCTCCATCGCCTCCTCGCGTGTCGGGTACGTCTCCTGCGTCAGTCCTGCGCACTCGGAGTTCCCGATCTCGGACCATGCTCCGCGCCACCGCTGGGCCGTGAACTGCTCGAACGAGATCAGCTTCGCATCCGGGCGGTTGAGGTAGTGCTGGTAGGCGACTCGCTGGGCGAGTTCGTCGGTGAGGTCGAGGATGGAGCCAGTCATGCGACCAGCTCCGCGTAGCTCGCATGCTCCAGAAATGCAGCCAGGTTCGAGGGTACGCTGGCGGCTTCCCCCTCGACCAGGTGGTGCGTGTCGACGCCGTCGGCGGTGAACCACCGCGTTACCTTGGGGATGACCCTGACCTGGTCAAACTCGGGGCGGATGCAGCTGGGCCAGTTGTTCCCATGCACCTGCACGGCCACGCCGCTTGCGAGGAGTTCGCGTGTCTGGACCTCGGGCATCCGATAGAACCGGTCCTTGCGATACGTCCTGCGACCGAGCCCGAACGAACTCGCCGTGTAATCCTCGTTCAACTGGACAACGTGGACCAACTCCGAGATGTCTTGCTTCCGATCACCCATTGATTTGCCTCCTTGCTGCTGTTTCTTCCGTCGTGATGCCCTTGTCTTGCCCTGCCGCTCCGGCAGCGTCGATGATGTTGTCGGTCATGCCCGCGACCCCGCGTACCGATCGGCCAGCTCCGCTGGGTCTTCTGTTCCCATCACCGCGTAGAACTTCGCACATGCCCGCTCCCAGGCTTCCTCGTCCCACGGTCCCTTCCGGGGCTTCAACGCATTCCCGTTCACCGCATCCAGGGTCGCGGCGTGGGCGAACTGGATGAGACTGATCCCCCGGCGGGGAGTCTTGACTGTCATGGCTTGCTTCCTTGCTTCTTGGGTTTCTTCGGTAGCAGACGGATGGCCTGCTCCAACTCACGGCTGACGGGCTTGTCCGGGTTCTGAAACGCCGCCCGCCAAACAGTCGAGAAGTGGAAGCCGAGCTCGGCTGACAGCGGTCCGCACCAAAGCTCGCCGTGTCTGACTGTGCCGAATGCGATCAGCTCTGCCGGAGTCATGAACGCCCCTTCCGCTTCACCTCGCGCGCCTTCTTCTCGGCGGCCTCGAAGGCGAGCCGCATCTTGATTGCTCGCTCGTAGACGGCTTCGATCGGAATCGTCTCCTCCTTGCGGGTTCCCTCCAGCCGCAGGCCGATGAACCCCGCGGGGTAGAGGGTGACGATGATCGGTCGATACTTGCCGCGATCCCGCCGCAGCTCGTTCGACTTCCGGCGGACCGGCTTGGTGAGTTGAGTGGTCATGTCAGCTTCCTTGCCGAGTTATTGTGCCGGGCAGTTTCGAGCCGTGCCCAGGGCGTCAAGTCAGTTGTTGGGGTCAATGAAGTCGATGAACTTCCACGCCTCATCGTGGTCTAGCAACACAGCGACACGGGCCGCGATATATGCCGCCTGTGCCTTGTTCTTTAGCCCGCGAATCACATTGCGGACCTCGGCATGCTGCCCGGCTTTCCATTTCGTGACGAGTTCGGCAGAGAAAGTGGCTTGGTACTTGAACATGGTCAGATTTCCTTCCGATGTGTTGGGGCTTCATTGCCTCCGATGAGACGACCGTAGCGCGTCTATTTGATTAGCACAAGCACTTTCTTTGTTTCGCGCAAACATCTCTGCTATTGTTACATATCTGCCACTTGCGCGAGTCCTCGAACCCTGCCACCCCTGCTGCGTTCCAGCCCACCAATTCCCACGCCTCGCATCGAGACACGGAACGGGCTTCAACACGCAACGGGGTCAGCGATGGCTCGGACTGTGCGTAACCTGCTGGTCCAGTCGAATGACAAACTGGGCGGCTCGGTGCATCACTTTGATCTTCCGGCGGTGGTCACCTGCCCCGGCCGGTCGAAGCTCTGCACCCACCACTGCTACGCGCGACGCTCCCGCTTTCGCTTCCCGCAGGTCAGAGAGCGAATTGCGTGGTGCTACGAGCAGTCGAAACGGGACGACTTCGTCCCCCGACTGACTGACGAGCTGTACCGCAAGGGCGTCCTGGTTTGCCGGTTCCACGTCAGCGGCGATTTCTACAGCCCGGTGTACGCGGAGAAGGTCCGGCAGGTGGTGGAGCAATCCCCGCACTGCACGTTCTTTCTCTATACGCGGTCGTACGCCGTCCCGCCGATCCTGCCCGCGATCCGCGAGCTGGCGAGGCGGGACAACATGACCGTGTGGCTGTCGGCGGACCGCTCGATGGGGTTCCCCAAGGAGGTGCCGGAGGGCTGCAAGGTGGCGTGGATGATGGTGGAGGAGGACGAGGAGGTGCCCGAGGGTATCGACCTGCTGTTCCGAGTCCACCCGCTCCGCAAGAAGCCGCTCCCCCTGCCTCTCCTGTCGGTCATCTGTCCGACGGAAACGGTGGAAGGGAAGCGGGTCGGAACCACCTGTGCGACCTGCACCCGGTGCTGGCGCACGTAAAGAATAGCCCCTTGCGCAGCGATGCGTTCGGGGCTATTCTCCTCCACGTTCTAAGATGGAGGATTGAATATGCAGGAAGCATCCGGCGAATGCAACGCCGAAGAATGGAGACCCGTCGTCGGTTACGAGGACTGGTACGAGGTGAGCACCCAAGGCCGGGTTCGCCGATCAGTCGATGGACTGCGGCGTGGGATCAAAGCCGGTTACGTTCTGCAGCCTCGGCCTACTGACCAAGGCTACCCATTCGTGGGATTGTACAGCCGAGATAAAAAGGTTAGCCGGAGCACTCTCGTTCACAACGTCGTTACCGCCGCTTTTCTCGGTCCGAAACCGCCGGACATGCAGGTGAATCACATCGACGGGAACAAGCTGAATGCTCGACTCGGTAACCTCGAATACGTCACCGGAAGCGACAACCAGCGACACGCTTATTGCCTCGGCCTGATGAAGAAGAAGCTGAACCCCTCGCTCGTCCGCGAAATACGACTCTACGAAGGCAAGCACAGCAGCGCGGCGACCGGTGCCGTGTTCGGCTTGTCCGCAACCACCGTCCAGTACGTCTGGCGTCGTGTCTACTGGTCCACGGTCGAAGACTACGACCCGGTTGATTTCCTCAACTTCTGACCCAGCCTGCCTGTTTCAGAACAGCGACATCTGCCCGCCCCGCCCGATCCGCTGACGGAATGTCGGCACCGGCACCGGTTCTTCGACGGGCTTCTCGGCCGCTTCGTCCGCCACCGGGGCGTCGGTCACCGGCTCCGGTGCCGGCACAGGCGTTGGCCGCCTCACCTCGACCGCCTTCGCCTTCGGTGCCTCGACCTGGTGCCCTGCCCGCAGCGTCTTGATCTTCTCAGCCAGTTCGCCAGCGTTCTCGCCATCCGGCGGGGTGTCCGACAGGGCCAGCTTCAGGCGGTCGCGGAGCGTGGTCAGCTCGTCCAGGTAGGCGGCGTGGACGAAGGGCCTGCCCAGCCGGGCCTCGAAGTCCCCGAGTTGCCCGCGGGTGATGTCCAGCTCCCGCCGGACCTCCTCGCACTGCTGCATGTAGGACGCTTCCAGCCGTCCCAGGGCGTTCGTGACGGCCCGGGCGCCTTGCGAGTCTCGCGAGAGCATGGCTTTGCGGATCGCCTTTCCTTCCAGGTACACATCCGCCGCGCCGCCGGGGTGCCGCTCGATCCCGAAGGCCAGCCCCTTGTACTCCCCGACGGGGAACATCCGGGGCCAGTCCACCCGGTCCGGGATCATCGTCAGGGCGCGGGAGAGAACCTGCTCGTTCCCCGGCTTCCCGTTCACCGTCAGCCCGCCGCCCGTCGCCAGCGTCGCCATGTCGGCGGTCAGGCCCGTCAGCCGTCGTTCCAGCCGCTCGATCCGCTCCGGCAGGTCGCGGAGGTTCTTCCGGGCCAGGTACTGCTCGTCGGCGTGGTTCCGCCGCAGCACACCGAGCCGCTGCAGTTCGGCGTCGGCTTCCGCGAGGACGAGGACCGCCGGGTTCCCCGAGGCGATGGCCTTCACCTCGGCGTAGCTCAGCTCCTGCCCGGCAACGTCCTCGGCCCGCCGCACCCCGGATTCCCCGGTCATGATCTGGCTGATGAACTTCGCCTTCGTCTCAAGGGCTTGCCACATATAGGCATCGAACGACCCTTTCGTGACGTAGCGGAAGATCGCCACCTCGGCGTTCTCGTTCCCCTGGCGGAGGATGCGGCCGTCCCGCTGCTCGACTTCGGCCGGCTTCCACGGGGCGTCCAGGTGGTGGAGGGCGACGAGCCGCTTCTGCACGTTCGTCCCGGTGCCCATCTTCGACGTCGAGCCGATCAACACTCGGACCACCCCATTGCGGACCTTCTCGAACAGCGCCTGCTTCTTCGCGTCCGAGTCGGCATCGCCGACCACGGCGATCTGCTCGCGCGGGATGCCTCGCTTGGTCAGCTTCTCGACGATCTCGTCGTAGGCGCAGTAGCCCCACGGGGTCGGGTTCACCCCGAAGTCGCAGAAGATCAACTGCGTGGACCGTGCCGGCTTGGTCCGCTCCCAGATCGCCGCGACGTTCCCGACCATCGCGTTGACCTTCGAGTCGGTGAAGTCGTGGGCCTCGGCGCGGAGCATCCGGGCGTCGAGGGCGAGCTTCCGCCCGTCGGTCGTGATGGCCAGCGCGTTGTCCTCCCGGGGATCGACGCCGCCGTTCCTGATCCGCTCGTACCGCTCGACCAACTCCAGCTGGATGGTTTGCTGCTCCTCGGACATCGGGCAGGCGACGACGTGGGGCTTGCCGCCTTCCAGAGAGGGGCGGGGCAGGTCCAGCATCTCCGCCGTCTGCACGTCGGCGAAGGAGCGGAACATCTGCTGCAACTCGGGCAGGTTGATGAACTTCGAGAACCGGGCGCGGGGGCGGAGGCTTTTCCCGTCCGGGCTGATCTCCATCGCCTCCACGACCTCGCCGAACGTGGCGGCCCAGGCGTCGAAGTGGTCGATCCCGCGGTCCCGCAGGCCGTCGGGGTCGAAGAACCGCTGCATCGTGTACATCTCGACCAGCGAGTTCGAGATCGGCGTGCCGCTCAGCCCGATCAGGCCGTGGCCGGGGTGCAGGTCGTGGAGGTACCTCGCCTTCATGTAGAGGTCGAACGCACGCTCCGAGCCGCCGGTCTGGATGCCGGCGACGCGATCCATCTTGGTCGCAACGTCGAGGTTCTTGTAGTTCTGTACTTCATCGACAATGACTTGATCGACTCCTAACTCGTCGAAGACAAGTCCGTTGTCCTTCTTCTCCTGGGCGAGCAGGTCTTTCAGCTTCGCCTCTCGCTGGGCCTTCTGCTTCTCGATTGACTTCAGGATGTTGCGCCTGGCCTTCGAGTAGTCCTCCTTCGCACGCTCCGCGAGGAGGGCGTCGTACTCGGCGATCTGCCCCCGCAGGAACCGCTCCTGGTATTCCCGGGACATGCCGATCCGCTCGAAGCTGGAGTGCGTGACGATGACGGCGTCCCAGTCGCCCGAGGCGATCTTCGCCGTCAAGTACTTCCGCCGCTCCTTGGTGAAGTCCTCTTTCGTGGCGACGAGCAGCTTGGCGTTCGGGTAGAGGTGCTGGAACTCGCGGGCGAACTGTTCGAGGAGATGATTCGGAACCGTGCAGAGGATTTTCTTCGCAAGGCCCGTCTGCTTGAGCTTCATCGCGATGGCGGCGGCGGAGTAGGTCTTGCCCGCTCCAACCACGTGAGAAACAAGCGTATTCCCGCCCGACATGCCGCGCCAGATGACGTCGTTCTGGTGCGGCCGGAGTTGGACGGCGTGAGACATCCCGGGGAAGTCGAGGTGCGAGCCGTCGAACTGCCGGGGTCGCAAGCAATTGAAGTTGTCGTTGTAGAGCCGCACGAGCCGCTCGGTGCGGTCGTGGTCGGAGAAGATCCAGGCGCGAAATGCCTCCTTGATGGCCTTCTGCTTCTCCCTCGCCTTGAGCGTTTCCTCCTGGTTCACCTGCCGCTTGTCCGGGTCGCCCGGGACCGGGTCGTAGATGACGGGCGTCCTCATGTTGAGAGCGAGGTCGAGCAACGACAGGCCGCTGGCTCGCCCGGTGCCGTAGTCCGCGGTGTTCGCCACGGACCGCTCGGCCGACCAGTCGCCTTCGAGGGACCACGCCGCGTCCTTCGCCAGGTGGGCGACGGTGATCGAGGACGGCTCAACCCCGAACAGGTGGGCGGCGAACGCCTGGATGTCCTCAGTGGGAATCCACGGCGCGCCCGGGTTGGCGTCGATGTCGCCGGGCAGCATGTCGTCGGGAATAACGGCTTTCAGGGCGTCGATGTTCCGCTGCGCCTCGGCCTTCTCCGCAGCAGCAAGCTTCGCACGCACGTTCCCCGACAGGTACTGGTCGGCGGGTTCCCACGCCCGCGTCTCGGGGTTCTGGTAGATCAGGTCGCCGAGTTCCGCGACGACGGCATCCTCGGGTTTCCCGTAGAGCCGGGAGATGTAGGACAGGTCCACCACGCCGCGCTGGTTGAGGGAGACGAGCAGCCCCTCTTCAGCCGTCGTGACCGTGGTGACGGGAGGCGTCTTCCCCACCACGTCGCGGAGCAGGATCGGGGCCTTCTTCGCCGTCCCCGTCTCCTCGTCGTACTCCTCCAGGGCCATGACCAGCATGGCGTCCGGGTCTTCCCGGAACTTGACCAGGTTCGGCATCCGCCGGGTCGTGCCGGTGGCGGTCTCCGAGAAGGTGGTCTTGTTGATCGGGCCGTAGGCGGACCTGAAGAAGTCGTAGGCCCGGTTGAGCCGCAGGCGGGCCTTGTTCCGCTCGTCGTCCGGCCAGCCCTCGTTCTGGGACTGGAGAACCCGCCGCGCGAGGTCGCGCAGTTCGATCAGCGCCCCCATCCGGCGACCGACGAGGGCACCGTTGGCCCATAACTCGCCGCCGCCGTACGCGACCGGCTGGGCTTGCCCGTCGACCACTTGGTGGATGCGGCCCTCGCGGACGAAGAATGAGCCCTCGGAGATGTGCCGTTCCGGCGGAGGTGGGGCGAATGCGGGAGGCGGGTTCGGCTGCTGCACGTCGGACCGCGCCGGCTCGAACCGCGGGAGCCGGTCTACGGCCATGCGGAGTTGCTCCGCCAGGTCGCCGTTGGAGAGGACGCTGTAGCCCTGCCCGTAGAGCGAGTCCTTGCCGCAGAGCGTCCCGAGGACCATCTCCGGGTGGTCGAGGAAGTAGCGGTTGATCGGAACCGTATTGCCGTCGATCTCCTGGGGCTCGGCCGGAAGCCAGTCAGCGACGTGGCTGGGAGGTTCATCGAGCGACCGCTTCCGCAGGAACACGATGTCGGTGACCACCGCCGTGCCCTCCCGCTTGAAGGCGTCGGACGGCAGCCTGATCGCGCCGAGGAAGTCGGCCCGCTCGGCGAGGTATTCCCGGATCGCGGCATTCTGCTTGTCGAGGGTGTAGTGGGACGTCACCAGCGCCAGCACGCCACCGGGCTTCAGGGCGTCAACGGACTTGGCGAAGAAGTAGTCGTGCAGGCTGAACTTCTGTCCGTGGTGGTCGAGCTTCACGTCGGCGAACGGGACGTTGCCGATGACCGCGTCCAACTCGGGCAGTTTCGTGTCCTGGAAGTCCTGGATGCGGATGTCGGCCTCGGGGTGGAGCGCCCGGGCGATCCGGCCGGAGATGCCGTCCTTCTCGACCCCGATGTACCGCTTGCCCGGCAGCATGAAGCGGCCCGTTCCACAACCGGGCTCCAGCACGAGCGCGTCGGGAGGTACGCCCAAGCGATCGAGGGTCTGGTGCATCGCGGAGATGACGACGGGGGAGGTGTAGAAGGCGTTGAACGTGGTCCGCTTGGCCGAGGCGTACTCGTCCGGGGTCAGGAGGGCTTTCAGCTCCTCGCCGATCTCCTCCCAGCCGTCCTTGTACCGACCGGTGGCGGGGTCGGGGAAGATCGACAGGGCGACGGGGCCGAAGCCGCAGAATCGGGCCAGAAACTCTTTCTCCTCGGGTGTCGCCTCTCTTCGTTCCTGCTCGACCTGGAGCAGCGTGCGGATGGCATCGAGGATGTCCCGGCCCTTGCCCTTCTCGCCGCCGGACGTGACGGGCTTCGGAGGCGGCTGGGCGAGCGGTTCGTCGCGGACGACCGACCCCTCCTTCAGCGGTATTCCGCCGAATAGCCCGGGCTGGGATGCTCGGATCTGCTCGGCGAACGGCCGGGGCGGGGCGAAGCGATCCGCGAAGGTGCGGGGCGGCTCGATGGGATCTGGCGGTTGCTCGACGGGAGGGGAGAGGGTGTCAAAAAGTGTTGGCTGAACTCGTGTCGGAAGTGTACTCTTCGGCGGCATTCACCTTGGCCTTTCTCTGTGGAGGTGGATGTAACGGGGCCGGAGTTCCAGTCCGGCCCCACGTGTTTATCACTCGGTAAACTGGCTGACAACCGATTGCTCGTCGGCGTGCGTCCCGGTCCGGTTGGCGCGGAACCACTGGCGGTTGCGGCGGTCGTAGTCGAACCCGAGCTTCCGCAGCTCGCGGGTCGTTTCCACGTCGGGCGTCTCGGTGAACGTGATGCTCTGCCGGAACTCGGTGTGGATGATGGCGTTGTTCATGGTCTTTCTCCTGGCTCTCAGTGGGCGTCATTGCCCGTCTGATGGGTGCGACAGGAGCCCGCGAGAGGCGGCAGCGGAGCGGTCCGGCAAGGGGAATTGCGGAGGGTCCGCTTGCGGAAACCGTCATTCCCCTTGCGGGAGCCGGCTGCGGGTTCAGAACCCATCAGTCAGACGGCATGGGCATGGGAGGAAGGAGAATGGCGCAACCCGAACACGGCGTCGGAACAAGCATGCGGATTCTGGCAAGGTCAGTAGACGGGAGAAGGACTGCGGGTTACATGGATGGTACGCCCTTCACACCACGGTGATGCACATGGCCAAGAAGCGTACCCCGACCGCCGAAGCCCCGATCGAAGCCCCGGCTGCCGAGCGGGTGACCACGCCGACGATGACCAAGGCGGACGCCGTCCGGGCCGCCGTCGCGGCCGGCAAGTCGAAGCCCGCCGATGCGGTGCAGTGGATCAAGGAGCAGCACGGGATCGAGATCACGCCCCAGCACTTCAGCTCCTACAAGTCGTCTCAGGCGAAGAAGGACGGCGGCATTCCCAGCGGCGGTGGTCGTCGCGGACGCCGGCCGGCCGAGGCCGTTGCGTCCGTTCCGCGCGGCCCACGGGTCGGTAACAGCGGGGCAGCCGATTTGGCCCGTCAGGTCAAGAGCCTGGTGACCCAGTACGGGGCGGACGAGGTGTCGGGCATGCTGGCCGTGCTGCGGGACTGAGCCCCACCGCCCGAGGCGAGCATGACGGCATCCGGAGGTGAGAACACCCGCGCGGCTCCGACGCGGGTGACTCCGTTGATGGGGTTCTACGGGCTCTGCGCCGCGGCCGGGGCGGTGGTGCCGTGGTACTTCAACCTCCGGTTCATGCGCGAGTCGGGCGAGTTGCTCACCCCGCAGCGGTGGCTTGCCGAGGGGTTCGTCACACCCCTGGCCGGCTCGATCACGTCCGACTTCCTGATCGGGACCATTCCGGTCCTGGTCTGGATGGTCGTGGAGGCCCGGCGGCTTGGAATGAGGAACCTGTGGGTGTTCGTGGTCGGGACGTTTCTGGTCTCGTTCGCGTTCACCTGCCCGTTGTTCCTGCTGCTGCGCGAGCGACACCTCCAACGGAGTCGGCCAGCAGCGGCGGAGGAGCAAGGACTGAAGCGGTATTGACCGATCCGAGATGAACGGCCGCCCCCCAGCGGATGGCGCGTCTTCGACGGCTCGTGGGCCTCTCAAGCTGCGGTTGGCGGGCGCAAACAGCTGATCCGCCCGGCAACTACCGGGCGGATCGCTCGTTCCCCCGCCGGCTGGAACCGGACTACCCCCGGATGATGTCCCGCTGCCCGGTCGCGGCGACGTAGCCCCAGAGGACGACTACCCCGCCGGCGATCGACATGAGCCACCCGGGCCACATGCGGTTCACGTCCGGGTCGTTCGCCCAGGTCGGCCACAGAGCGGTGGAGAGGAGTCCACCTAGCATGGCCCCGACGATGCCGAGGCCGATGGTCAGCAGGATACCGATCTTCTGGCGGCCGGGAACCAGGGCGCGGGCGATGAGCCCGACGATCAGCCCGACGACGAGCCAGCTCAGGAGCGAAATCACGGGGAGCCTCCGTGTGCGTATCGTGTGCCCGGCGTAATACCGGGGTTGTGCGGTCGGTCCCCGCATGTCGCGTGCCAGTCGTCATCCCGGGAGCGAGTCGTACCACGCCCGGTAGGGGGCGTTGACCGCCAGAGGCCGGTTGTAGTCGGGCGCCCCGTCGGTCCACCACACGGGGCCGCGTTCGCCCAGCCCGACCTTCGCCTCGTTTACCGGCCTCCGCGCCGCCGCTCGCGCGGTGTCGCTTACCCCAGACGTCTTGCGGAGTGCCGGGCGGGCCCGCGCGAGTTTCTTCACCAGCCGAGTGCGGTCGGCCTCCGTCAACTCGGGCTCGACGTCCGCCACAGGCGACCACGAACGACGAAGTCACGCCCGTCGGGGGTCACGGGGTACGGCGGCTTTTTGGGCACAGGTCGTCCGGTCTGGTTCTGCCGGGGCGGCTCTTCCGTACGTCGTGAGCCGGTCCCCCATGCGGCCTACGAATTGCTCCGCACGTCCGATGCCCCCCAGGGGCACGCGACCCTCTACCACGACGGAACCTGCCATGCCGCTGGACTCCTTGCACGACCTGTACGTGGACGAACTCAAGGAGCTGTACAGCGCCGAGAACCAGCTCCTCGAGACCCTCCCGAAGATGGCCAAGAAGGCGACCGCGCCCGAGTTGAAGGCGGCATTCACCGAGCATCTGGAGGTGACCCGGACCCAGGTCGGGCGACTGGAGCAGATTTTCGAGGGGCTGGGGGCGAGCCCGAAGGGGAAGAAGTGCAAGGCGGTGGAGGGGTTGGTCCAGGAAGGTACGGAGGTCATGGAGGAGGACGGCGACCCGGCGGTCACCGACGCCGCCCTGATCGGCGCGGCCCAGCGGGTCGAGCACTACGAGATGGCCGGGTACGGGTGCGTGCGGGCGTTCGCCAAGCTCCTCGGGTACGACGACGCGGCGGCCCTCCGGCAGGAGACGCTGGACGAGGAGGGGGCGGCGGACAAGACGCTGACCGAACTGGCCGAGACGGTCATCAACGTCGAGGCGGAGGACGCGGAGGGTGGCGAGGAAGAGACGCCCGCCCCCAAGGCCAGGCCGAAGCGGTCGCCGGCCAAGACGTAAGCGCCCGTCACGATCGCCCGGCCCGTCGGCGCGGGCCGGTTCCATTTGAATACCCCGCGTGAGGAGCACCATGAGCCAGCAGAAGGAGCCCAAGGGGCCGATGAAGCCGCAGTCCCAGCCGAAGCCCGGTCTCGACTCGGCGATGGACCCGAAGCCGCGGTACAAGGCTCCGCTCTACAAGGGGGCGGACAAGCTGAAGGGGAAGGCCGCGCTCATCACCGGGGGCGACTCGGGGATCGGGCGGTCGGTCGCGGTCCTGTACGCCCGGGAGGGCGCGGACGTGGCCATCGTGTACCTGCCCGCCGAGCAGTCGGACGCCGAGGAGACGAAGGCGGCGGTGGCAGAGGAGGGGCGGAAGTGCCTGCTCCTTCCCGGTGACGTGAGGGACGCGAAGTTCTGCCGGGACGCGGTCGAGCAGGCGGTCGCCGAGTACGGGCGGCTCGACGTGCTGGTGAACAACGCCGCCTACCAGGAGACGCAGGAGAAGCTGGAGGGCATCACTGACGAGCAGTTCGACACGACGTTCCGGACGAACATCTACGGCTACTTCTACATGGCCAGGGCGGCGGTCGCGTACCTGCCGAAGGGCGGGGCGATCGTGAACTGCGGGTCGATCACCGGGCTGGAGGGGCACAAGACGCTGATCGACTACGCGGCCACGAAGGGCGCGATCCATGCCTTCACCAAGTCGCTGGCGCAGAACCTGGTCGGCCGCGGCATCCGGGTGAACTGCGTGTCGCCGGGGCCGATCTGGACGCCGCTGCAGCCGGTGTCGAAGCCGGCGGACAAGGTGGCCGAGCACGGGGCGAAGACGCCGTTGGGGCGACCCGGCCAACCGGAGGAGGTGGCCCCGGCGTTCGTGTTCTTCGCGTCGGAGGCGGACAGCAGTTACATCAACGGCGAGATCCTGACGCTCCTGGGCGGGGAGACGCGGGCGGGGTGACGTGACCGGGCTGACGGGTAAGACTCTTAATCCGCTCGGCGATGATCGGGCGGATTGTTCGCTTCCCGTCGAGCCAGTAGCGGATGGTGCGCGGGGTGACGGGTAGCGCCCGTGCCATCTTGACCTGCCACTTCGGGCCGTAAAGCCGTTCCCCGATCTCCCGAAGTTCCTCGGGGGTCATGCGGCTACCAGATCCCCAATCTGACGCTGGTACGCGGCGAGTACGAGGTCTTCGGCAGCCGCACGGTCGGGCTCCGCGGGCAGGGTGGAGAGCCGCTGGCACTCGTCGAGTCGCGTCAGCCCCGCCTCCAACAGTTCGGCCACCTCTTGGTACGGCAGTTCCCCCTTCCGGACCCGGAGGAGCAGTTCGGCCTCGGGTCTCGGGTAGGCGATCGTCTGATGGAGCAATAACTCCTCCGCCTCTCGGCTGACGCGGAGGGCGTGCATCATCGCCTTCCAGTCCACTCCCTCGCTCCGCTCCGCCTGGAGGGCACGCTGGCCGTACTCGTCGAAGAGGTGCTTGTAGATTTTGTGGGCCTCCTTGAGCGTCACGTGCTCCTGGGCCTTCCGGTTGCACACCTCCAGCATCCGGACCGACCCGCCGAGCCGAGGGGAGGCTTCCGTGACGATGCCGACGTGCTCGATCCCCGTGCCCACCAATGCCTCGATCTCGTCCCACACGTCCCGGAGCTTGGTCAGGTGGCCGTGCTTCCGGATCAGGTGCTCCAGGGTGACGACCGCGGCCCGGCTGGCAGCCACGCGACTCCCCTTGATCCCGTACTTGTTCGCCTGCTGGCGGCAGTACCCGGCGAACGCCGTCACGCCTCGGTGCAGCCACAGCCGGCGGTTGGACTGGATCTCGTCCCAGAGCGGTGTGCGTTCGAGCAGCCAGCGGTCGGGGGTGAACAGCATGTTCAGGGCGACGGTCTGCCCCTCCAGCAGAAGGGCCATGTACTTCTGGAGGGCGAACGACTCGAAGTCGGTGTCCCCGGCGGTGTTCTTCTGCGTCCCGTCCGCCTTCGTGCTGACGGAGACCGCCGGCCGGACCCGCTGGAGTAGGATGTCGCGGGCGCCGGGGAGATGGACCGCCTTGAAGTCGAGGTCGCTGGTCGGGACGTTGGTGCCGTAGACGTGACTGCCGAACTGCATGCGGACGATCGTGGTCATTGGCCCCCGCCGAGCCGGTGCTGCACCAGCGCCTCCTGAGACGTCTGAAGCGTCTCGAACGCACGCCGCCAGAGGACCGGGTGGCCGTGGCGGAGTACCTCGATGAGGAGTTCCTTCTCGCGGAGGTAGTTGCGCGCGAAGCCCTTGTCGTGGGCCACGATGCTGGTCGAGTTGTCGATCAGGTCGGCGAGCTTGATCGTCGCCCCGTCCGGCGACGACCGGGCCAGGTGTTCGCGGTCGAGCCGCTTCCGGGTCTCGCGGTTTCCGTCGGCGGGCCGGGAAACGTCCGTTACCTCGGTCACCAGCTGAGTGACACGTTCCCCGAAGATGTCCTTCAATTCCGCCTGGGTGACCTCGGTGTCCTCCAGCACGTCGTGAAGGGTTGCGGCCGCGATCACGGCGGCATCGGCCGAATACTCGGCAACGATTCGCGCGACGCTCGCGCAGTGGTTGACGTAGGGCTCGCCGGTGTACTTCCGCTTCTGAAGGCGGTGGGCGCAGGCGGCGAAGCCGTAGGCGAAGGTGGGCAGTTGAGAATCAAGAATGGTCATGCTGAATGTTTCCAGGTCGGGGTGCCCACCAGTCGGCAGGCACCCCTCGGTTGTCAGTTCTCGCCCTGCGACTGCTCGTACCGGGCGATGTAGTCGAGCACCTTGTCGCTCCACCCGTCGATGTGGAGCCAGGTGCCGTACCCGACGCCGTTCTTGGCGCTGGCGACGTTAATCATGTACCCCGGCAGGTCGGGCACCTTGTCCTGGCTCTGCTCGTCGGTCAGGACGATCAGCCGGTCGTGCGGCGGGAGACCCGCGAGGGCCGCCCCGAGCAGCGTCCCGTTGCTCTCCTGCGACGTCAGGATCGCGTCCCGCAGCCCGAACCCGCGACGTGCCGGCACCTCGACCCGGCGGTTCGAGAAGCTGAACACCCGCACGTCGTCGAACATCTCCCGAGCGATCATCGCCAGCGAGCACCCGACGTCCATCCGCGACAGCTCGGACCGCGCCGACACCTTGTCAGCCATCGACGGCGAGATGTCCACCAGGAGGACCGTCTTCCCCGCGAGCTTCGTCTTGCCGGCGAAGCATTCGAAGAACTTGGCCTCCAGCTCCGGCTCGAACTGCGGGTTGTGCCGCGCGGACGAGACGAAGTTGATGGGCAGCAACTTCCCGGCGTGGATGCGGACGATGCCCGCCCGGATCAGCTCGTCCGGCACCCCGGCCTCGCGCATGTTCCGGATGTTGCGGAGCATGGCCAGCCCACCGAGCTTCTGCTCGGCGAGCAGCCGGGTCCAGGCCGCGAGCTTGTCGCCGCCCTTGGACAGCTCGACCTCCCAGGTGTCCGGGGTGGCCAGCTCACCCTTCACCAACTTCCGCCACAACTCGGCCTGTTCGGCGTCGCGCGGCTTCGGCCGGGTGATCCGGATGGCGTCGCGCAGCTTGACGGCCTTCTGGCCGCCGTTGTACTTCGCCAGCTGGTACTCGTCGAACCGGCGGAACGCATCGCCGACGTGCCGCTTGGCCTGCTTGGCCAGTGGCTCGTCCTTGTTGGCCCTCCAGTAGATAGCCAGGAACTCGGCGATGTCGTCCGGGCGCGCGAAGACCTTCTCCGCGACCCCGCCGAACGCGCCACGGCCCTCCTTGGTGCGCAGCATCTCCCGGGCGAGCAGGAGCGGAACGTGCCGCAGCCGCATATCGACCTTCGCCTGGACCGCGACGCGCGCGACATCCTCGGCCGGGACCTGCTTCACCAGGTCGGCGATCCGCTTGGCGATGGTCTCGCCGCTCTCGTAGAACTCGCCCTCCCACAGCAGGCAGGACAGGACCGAGCGCTCCAGCTGCGCGAGCGGGTCGATCCGGCGGGCGGGAGCGCCCTCGTGGGTGGTGAGGCGTGCAAGACGGTTCAGGGTAGCCATTGGGCGATTCCTTTCAAAGTGGGCCGGGAAGAGACGGAAAGGGTACAAGGCGTCCTGACCACTAGACGACGGCCCCGAAGGGCCGGCGGGAATCGAACCCGCGTCTCCCGCGTGGAAAGCGAAGTAACCCTGACCTGCACCACGGCCCTGTTGACGAACGCGCGGGGAAGTGGCGATTCCGGCTTCTACTTACCCAATAAGTAAGCCGGGTCTGCACCACCGCGCGGGTGACTTAGAGGCACGGACAATACCCCCGAATCGCCTTGAAAACCGGGGGTGACCAGGGGTTTTGTCCGATCCTGTTAGGACCGAAGGGGGAATGAAGCGGAAAGGGGCTTTTTCTTTTGCTCTACCAGCTGAGCTACCGGCCCCATCGAAAGGGGGCCGAGCGGGACTCGAACCCGCGACCTAAAGATTAACTAAGTATCCCTTACCTGCACCACCCTTCGGGCATTGCGAGAGACGGGAAGAAACGCCTCCGGGTTCGCTTATTACCACTAAGTACCCGAAAGCTGCACCACGTCCCATCGCCGATAACCGTAGCGCGGAACAGCGTTCCTGTCCAACACTTTCTGATGTGTCTCATTGTGTCAAGAATGGAAGGGATTCAGCCTGCCGGACCGGATGCACTGCCGGTCCTTCGGCGCATTCCGTAGTTCCCTCCCGTCGCCATGAACCGGGCTATCCACCCGGTCCGATACCGCCCGTAAGAAACACCCTTGCGAAAGGCAGGACCGCCGTGGCTCAGTTGACTGCGCAGGTCGCCCTCGGGCTGGCCCCCGACCAGGCGGCGGATCTGGCGCGGGTGATGGCGTTGCAGGCGTGCTGGGAGAACTTGCGGGACGATCCGGACGCGAGCCATGCCAACGGTCCGGGACTGCGTGAACGGCAGCGGCGGTACGAACTCTTCCGGTCCGCCCTCGCCGGGTACACGGCCCGTCACAAATCGGCGAGCCTGCCGGAACTGACGCTCAACGCCCCCGAGCGGGTCGGGGGGTGGTGCCGGGCCGTGCGGATTGTCTGCGAGCGCGCGGGGGCAGGGGCGGAAGCCCCGGTTCAGGTGGTCGGGAAGGCGTACCGGCTGGCGGACCGGATCGCCGCTCGGCTGAAGGTGGCGCCGGCCGCACGGGAAGAACAGGTCGAGGGGATGTACGCTGCCATCCGGGCGCTGGACGCGATCATCGCCTGGTGCGACGGGTTGAGCGTGAGCCGGGGCGTGATCGTCCCTGTGGCCCACCAGGCTCCGCTTCCCGTGACTGTCGGCTTCGATGGCGCGGCAGTTCACGAACCGGTCTCTGCGAAGGCCGGCTGAGCGACCCGCGGGGCAACAGAACGGCCGGAGAGGTGGTCTTTCTCCGGCCGTTCCGCATTCTGCGTCAGGCCGTGCGCTCGCCGTCAAATCGTTCGACTCAGCAGCTGTTCGTGAGGAGAGGCGTTACCTGCCCTTGAACGGCGCGACGTTCTCCAACTCGCGAACCAGCCACCGCTGTCACGGAACTCCCGCCACTGCTCGTGGTGGGCTGTGCAGTAGTGCAGGTCCGGCCTGATCAGGTGGGAGCAGGAGTCGCAGAGCTTCCTGTCGCACGTCTTGCCCTTGCCGACCGGGAAGTCGCAGAGAATCTCGGTCACCCCACCGCACTCGCAGTGGGGCCGGGGCGACCGTACTGGTCACGCATCCCCCTGCCACGCTTGATGACGTAGCAGGGCACGGACTAGCGATCCTGTCCGCCACCCTCGCGTTCCGCGTACTTCGTGGCAAAGTTGTCGAACGTCTTATGCAGCGCATTCCTGGATGCAGCCGGATTGCGCCGGTCGATCTCACCCCGCCACTCCCCGCCTCGGTAGCGCATGCGGGCGTCTTTCAGAATGGCCGTCTCGTCCGGGGTCGGCTTGTCCTCCGGCTTCTCGACGTCAATCACGACGCCCATCCCGCCGTAGTTCCCGTCGTCGATCAGGTTCAGGTGGACGCCGTTGACGACACGCTTGTCGACCCCGCGCCTTCCCTCGCCGCGCTCTGCGTGGCCGCGTGCGGTGGCCGGGTGGGTGGCAGGTGAATCGGGTTCGCCCGATGGCACCGTGTCCTGGGCGGCACCCTCTGCGGGGACGACACCCTGGGCGTCGAGCAGCTCGCCCGGGGTCGAGGGGTAAAGGGGTACGTCTTCCGCCGGTGCGGCAGGGAACTGGGTGTCGGGAAGCGGGGCGGCGGTCAGTTGCTCGTGATGCGCGGCTGCGGCCTGGTCGGCGAGTTGTCCGTCGGTGGGTGGGGTTGCTTCCTTGCGTTTGCGGGCCATGTTGCGAGTCCTTTCGCTGGGTTCATGAAGGCGTCCGCCGGACGTCATGAACTGCCACCCGACGGACCCGTCAGGGGTAGCGCGAAAGGAAGTGGCTGTCAAACACTCCGAGTCAGCTCAGGTTGTCCTGAGAGAAGTCCCAGACCGGCTTGCCGCTGGGCTTTGGTGTGTCGGTTGCCCGCGTCGGCTTGTCTGCCGTGACAGACGCAGGGGCGGAATCGTCGGGTGTCTCGTCCGCCACCCTTCCCATGAGCGCCGCGAGCGTCTTCTGGAGGGGCAGAACTTCGCGCGCGGTCGTGACCTTGCCTTCCAGAACCTTGGCCTGCTTCGGCGAGGCGATGTGTGCCACCGCCCCCAGCATGGCCAGCCCCGTGTTGTGACGGACCTTCTCCTCGTTCGTGAGTGCTTTGAAGTCCTGGACCAGGGACATCTTTCGCACCGCGGCGCGGGCGCTGCGGGTGATGTGCTGGCGCGTGGCCTCGCCGATGCCGGCCAGTTCCCGGTCGGTCAACCGCTTCACGCCGACGCCGCGGATCGTGCTGAACACCATCTCCTGGCGGAGGGCGGCCCGCATCGCGCTCTGGAGGCACGGGTTGGCCTCCCGCTGGACGTCCCGGTCGATCTCCGTGTTCAGCTCCTCGTAGGGGATGACCTCGCCGATGGCGGCCTTGAGCAGCCGCTGGAGCAGGAGTCGCGTGTCGATCGCCATCTCGGGGATGGACTTCTTGCCCTCCTTGGGCGTGGTGGTCGTGACCATACCGTTCTCCATCAATTCCTTGTCTCGCAACGCCCAGCCACACGTAGCCGTACCTCGGCTCGACACGTGTCGCCACGGTATTCAATTCGCTAGTCGAACACGAACTCTTGCCTCGTATTGTCCTGCCGAGTCCGACGAGACCAAGCCCTGCCACGCCCTGTCCGGCGATGTGCAGCCTTGGCATTCAGTAGTCTCGACGCCAGCATCAGATACGTCCTCGCCTTGTGATGCTGCGCCTAGCCCTGCCACGCGGCACCATGCCGAGACGGGTTGCGCGTTGTCGGGCCGCGAAATTCCGATCAGTTCACCTCCGTCCAGTCGAGCCGCTCGACCTCGAACCGGCCGTAGAACCCGTTGTTGCGGGGCCGGAACCGGCCGATCCCGATGAAGCTCCCGGCCTCCTCCAGGTGCTGGAGGAAGACGTCGCGGGTGATCGTGTCGTCGAGGACGTGGAAGGTGACGCTCCCGTGCCAGTCGCCGATCACCGGGAAGCACTTCTTCACCCGCTTGCCGGAGCCGCGGACCCCGTCGGCGGGGACGAACAGCCACTCGCCGGGCACGTCGTCGGCCTTCACGTCGAGCACCAGCGGGTCCATCACCAGGACGCCCGCCTCGAAGTGCTTCGTGTAGGTGGACTTGCCCTTGCCGGGGATCTGGCGGCTCATGAACCTGGCCGCCTCGGACAGGCAGTTCTTGAACGACATGGGCGGGATGAACACGCTGCCGTCGTCCGTAACGTGCAGGCGTCCCTTCCACGTGCGGGCCTCGTAGTCGTCGGCCGCCTCCTTCGGCAACTTGTCCGTGTCGTGGAACCGAGACTGGGAGTAGGGGGAGATGGATCGCAGGTGGGCGACTGCTTGCTTCATGATGGGCATCCTTGCCATGAGTTGTTGACTAAAGTGTGAGGAACGTGTACGCCTCTTTTCGTCGGCGGTCAACAGAAAAGTGTGAGGATGTATGAGGAAAATGAATGAGGCGGACAAGAGGTTGAAATCGCGGAGAACTTTCTATCTTCCCGCGGAGCTGGACAGGCGGTTGGCGGAGAGGGCCGACGATGAGAAGCGGTCCGTCAGCAACTACCTGACCGTCCTTCTGGAGCGGGCTTTGGTGGAGGCGAGCGCGAGTGGGAGGTGAGGCGTCAGGTGCCGGAGCGATTCCGTGGCGGAGCCACCGAGCGGGTAGCGAGTCGCGGAGGGACCGGCCCGGAGGGCGACGCCCGATTCTAATTCGGGCGAATTCGCCACAATTAAACGAGCAGGGAGTGGCCCCGGGTAAAGCCCAGGGCCACCATGCTGCGGGCCGGTCGTCATCGGCGTAGGAGCCACCGGCTGGCTGTTCGCGAACTGCCCCACGTCGCCGTAGCAGGCGGACCATGGCAGGGAATGCGGGCTCGGTCAACTACCGAGTGACCCACCCTGCGACAGGAGCCGACCTGACCTGGCCTGGATGCCGATCGTACCGGATCTCGATCTCGTCCCGGTGCCGCGCCATCTCGGGGGCGACCTTCTCGCATCGGGCCAGGACGCCTTCCAGCGTCTCGATCAGCCACTTCGGTGGCCGCTTCTGGGTCCGCAAGCGGCCGAGGGCCGTTCGGGTATTCGCTTCCGCTCCGCACGCACTGGCGTGGAGCATATTGCGGCGAAGGTACTCGTCGAGCAGGGTCTTCTCGGTGTTCGGGTCGATGTGGCGCATGGTGCCTCCTGGCGGCGTTGGGTTTCGGGCGTAGTTCGCTTCCCGTGCGACCCTTGACCCTTGTTTCGGGCCAAGTCACGGCTTCGGTCACGCAGGCTTCCGCTCAGTGTTTACCGACCCAGTTTTGTTCTGCCTTGTCCGCAACGGGGACTGCAAACCCCGCCCTCATGTCATGCGCTTTGGTCGTCTATCCCCTCGCACTGCGCGGCGCTCCGGGGGCGGCGGGAATCCCCTCGCGGGGCAAGGTACGCCACTGAGCCTTCGCCCCTTTTGACTTCGGGAAGGAGCAACCGTGGACCAGTGATCGCTTGGGAAGGAAGTGCTTGCGCGAGCTTTGTAGGTGCGCTACGCTCCGAACCAATCCCGCTAGAACACTGCGTCACAGACTGCGGGTGTGGCCCCCGACCAGCTAGATACTGTGTCGGGGGCTTTTCGCTTGTGGCACAGGCCGGAGCTTCGTGCAAGCCTCGCGTTGTGCGGGCCGTCCCGCCACTACGGGGTCGCAACTCATGACTTGGTGAGTCGCCCCCGCAACCGCCTGCACTCCTCCTCAACCGCGGCCAGCCGCAACTTTCCGGCCTCGACGCGGGCCGCCGCCGCCTCGCCGGACGCGGTTGCCTGCTCGAACCCCGCCCGCGCGGCCGCAAGGTCGGCGTCGGCGCGGTCGAACCGGCGCGCCGCGGCGTACGCGAAGGCGCGGGTCGTCAGGGCTTCGCCCACGCCGGCCTGCTCGCCCAGATCCTGCCAGATCGTGACCGCCCGAGAGGTGTCGGCCACGATCCGATCGAGTCCCTCGTCGTAATCCTTCGCGCCGGCAAGCGGAGTCGCGCCGGCAGCCGTCCGCCCACCCTCGCGGAGCCGCTTCTGCTCCTTCGCCGAGAACCGGAGCCATTCGAGCCGGCAGATCGCCCGCTGAGACAGGGCGTGAGCGAGGGCGTCCTTGGTGGCGGCGTTATCGTAGTGCCGGGTAACCAGTTCCCCGTAGTCCGCCAGGGCGGCCGCGTGCCGGTTCAGCTTGTGCCGCCAGTGGGCCAGGATCGTGTACCCGTCCGTCAGAGCCTTCTCGTGTCGGCCGTCGCCCTCCGTCGCGGGCACCCCTCGGCCGATGTCGATTCCCCGGGCGGTTGCCGCGATGCACCGCTCCCCCTGGCCGGACTGCCCGCGTGCGGCACCCAGCTTCAACAGCGAGATTGAGATACCCTCGGCCGCCCGGTTGCCCGGTCGTGTGCAGAAGTCCGCCGCCCGGAATAACGCCCGCTCGGCCTCGTCCAGTCGACCGGCCTTCAGCAGGATCTGGCCGTAGGACGCGAACAGGTCGGACCGGGTCTCGTCGTCGGCCGCCGGCTCACCCGGCACGTCGGCCATCGACAGGCGTGCGACCGCCGTCTCGAACGAAGTGATCGCCTCGACGTCCCGGCCGGCCCGGAGCTCGCAATACCCTTTGAGCGTGCGCGGCGGCCACGCGTCCGGCTGGAACCTCACCGCCTCGGTGAGTTCCCTGGCCCCGTCAGCCCAACGCTTGAGGTCGATGCACGCACCGCCCCGGACGCGGTACAGGTGGTAACCGAGGAGGGCGTGGAGCGGGTCATCGGGTGGGACGGCGTCGAGCAGGTCCGTCCGGGCGAGGTCGAGCGCCACCTCCGGCTGCCGTCCCCTCCAAGCCTCGATTGCCCTGCAGATCTGCTCGGTCACATCGGCCCACGGCTTGCCGAGGTGACGCCGCAGCTGCTCCCGCGCCGCGTCCCGGGCGGCCCGTGTCGACTGTCGGCGGTTGATCTCCGGCTGGCCGTGCGGCCCGGGGTTTAGCTTGTCGATGGCCGCCTGCGAGGTGTGAAGGAGCGCGGCCGCCACGACGGCCCGAGCCTCTCCACGCCCGGCGCCGGTCGCGACCTCCTCGGCCTGCTTTCTTCCGCCTCGCTCCCCGAGCGCGAACCCCCCGAACGTTCCGCCGACGACAATGACCGCAGCGATCAGGCATGCGACGACCGGATTCCGGCGGACCCGCTTCCCGACCCGCTCCCGTAACCCGACCGGTCGGGCGACGACCGGATAACCACCGAGATAGCGGGTCAGGTCGTCCGCCAGATCCTTCGCAGTTTGGTAGCGCCGGGACGGTTCCTTCTCCAAGCACTTCAGGCAGATGGCTTCGAGGTCGGCCGGGATGACGACCCCGCGCTCGATCGTTCGCGGCGGAGTCACCTCAGCCGTTCGGACGCGCTCGAGCACGTCGCGTGCAGTTTCCGACGGTTTTCTCGCGAAGGGAGCGGTCGCGGCGAGGCGTTGGTACAGGATCGCGCCGAGCCCGTACACGTCGCTTGCGACCGTGGCCGGCTCTCCCCGGGCCTGCTCCGGGCTCATGTATTCGGGGGTTCCAAGCACCTGGCCGGCGGCCGTCAGGCCGGGGCCGGTCCGGTGACCACCGGCGACCGCCGGGTCGGGCCTGTCCGCCAGTTGCGCGAGCCCGAAGTCGCTGACCTTGGGTTCGTCCCCGGCCATCAGGATGTTGGCCGGTTTCAGATCCCGGTGGATGACGCCGGCGGCGTGCGCGGCGGCGACGGCCCGTGCGATGGTCGCCACCCGAGCGGCCTCCTCCCGTGGGCGTTCCGGCGGCCGTTTGCTCAGGGGGCCGCCGGCGACGTACTCCATGACGATGAACGGCCGCACGCCGTCCGCCCGGGCCAGGTGGGCCGTGACGATATTCGGGTGATTCAGTCCGCCGACGATTGCGGACTCGGTTTGGAAGCGAGCCATCTGACCCGGGTCCGGGAATGCCGCCGGGATTACCTTCACCGCGACGTCGCGATTCAGGTGGTGTTGCCGGGCCTTGTAGACCACGCCCATCCCGCCGCGGCCGAGCTCGTCGCCCACCTCGAACCCGGGAATGTGAAGCGGCGCGTCCGGCCTGTCCGTGGCGCCCGCCCGTACCGCCGCTTGGACATCCCGAGCCAGGGAGTCCGGCGGGACGGCCTCGTAGAGATCGCGGCACTCGCTACAGGCCTCCAGGTGTTCCGCGATCCCGTCCAGCATCGATCCGGAAATGCGCCCGGCCTTGAACGCTGCGAGTTCCTCGCGGGTGGGGTGGGGGGTGTTCATCAGTACTCCTCTCCGCCGAGCAGTTCGTCGCGATTCTGCCGGAGGCAGGCCATCACGCGCGAACGGATCGTGTACACATTGGCCGGGCTTACGCCGAACCTGTCCGTGACCTCGGCGGCCGGTGTGCTGTCGAGCCCTGTCAGGAAGATCTCCCAATCGCGGTCGGTGAAGTTGACGCGAACGAACCCCATCACCCCCTTCATGAGCGCCTCCCTGCATTCCGTCTCGGCCAGCCGGTCGAACACCTCCCCGGGGTCCTCGACCTCTTCCATCTGCAGGCGGAAGTCGCTCCCGCCGATCGCGTCCTCCCGGCGCTTCCTCTGACCCTCGATGAAGTCATTCCGGGCGATTGTCTTGAGCCAGCCTCGAAAGTCGCCATGTTTTGATCGAACAAATGAATTCATTTTGTCATGGGCTTTAATTAGTGCATTCTGCGCCGTGTCTTCAGCATCCTCGATTCGGAATCCCATCTTGAGGCCGATTCGTAAGAGCCAGGGCCGGTACACCGAGGAAAGTCGCCCCCATGCCTCCGGATCCCCGCTCCGAACCTTGTCGAGGAGGGTGGGCGAGGTCACGCCGACAGGCGGGTGGCAGTTGTCCGGGGTCATTGGAGTGCTGCCAGAAAAAGTGCTGGATTGTGTCAGATTCGCGGCGGGAGGCGCATTTCCCCACCGGCAAGGCGAGCGGCCGGTGAGAGAGTGAGGCGGGGGTGATCAGGCGTACGTGAACCTTACAGCCCCGGATTACGCGCGCCAAGCCCGTGCGACACCCCTCCGGTCGCCAGCCTTTCCGACGGTACTCCTCCCCGACGACCTGGCCGAGCTCCCCCCGCTGGAGTGACCCCGTGATCCAACCGCCCGACAAGAAGCCGCTCAACGCCATCGTCCCGCTACTCCTGGCAGCCGTCGTCACGGCCGACGAACCGGCAAACGAACTGGACGAGGCGAATGTCGTCGAACTGGAGAAGAGCTATCGCCGGGGCGACCCGATCCCGCCGATGACGGTCTACAGGCTGGATGACACCCGCTACCAGTTGGTGTTCGGCCACCACCGGCTGGTTGCGGCTCGGAGGGCCGGGCTGGAGGAGTTGCACTTCATCCTGCTCCACGCCAAGCCGTCGGAACTGGAGCTGATCGAACTTCAGTTCCGCGAAAACCACCACCGGAAAACGTTCACGATCATCGAAATGGCGGTCTTGTTCACCAGAGCAATGGCGGCCGGAGGGTGGACCGGGAAGCAGGTGGCCCGCCACTTCGGCGTGAGTGAAAGCACGGTCAGCCGGTCGCTCCAGGTCAACTCGCGGCTGGTGGACCCGCTCAAGGCACTGGTCGCCTCACTCGCGTTGAATCCACGAATGGCGTACTCGCTATCGCGGCTGGAACCCGCCGACCAAGTGCCGTTCCACGACGCCTACAAGGGACTGCCCATCGACCAGTTCGAGGCGAAGATCGCCGACCACCTGGACGCGAGGGGCAAGCCGGCGAAGAAGCCCCCGGTGCTGGTCGAGCTACCGGGCATCCGCGCCACCCTCCAGCACGACGCGGCAGCCCTCCTCCAGGCGACCAAGCAGCTGTGGCAGGCGTGCAAGACGCTCGTCGAGCGCGGCCTGCCCGTCAGCGACCTGCCGAGCCTGCTGAGAATCCAGGGCAACTGATCAACGGCGGAAACGCAGTGCGGCAAGACGGCACCTTCGCCGTCCCCGGCCCCGGTCCGCGCCGAGGGGGAGGCCATGCTCGCTCGACTCGCGCTCCGCCTTGCCGTCTTGCCCTGGGTCGCGCTCGCCCTTGTCGTCGGGGTACTGGTTGCCGCCCACGCCTTCCCGCTACTGGTTCTGGGCATCCTCGCCTTGGCGGTGTGGGGCAGGAAGCGGGTTCGGCTGACGGGCGACCAGTTCGGCTCAGCGCGGTGGGCGACGTTCCGAGAGTGCGAACGGGCCGGCGTACTCGACCGGCCCGGCCTGCTGGTCGGACAAATCGTCGCTCCGTCGCGGTTCGAGGCGAACGAGCCGGGGCTGTTGCTCCAGACGCTGCACCGGAAGCCGGTGTGGGTGGGAGTAACTAATTTCACGCACGCCTGCGTGTTTGCCGGTGCTGGCAAAGGGAAAAGCACGAGCCTCATCATCCCGTACCTGCTCACCTGCCCTGACAACGGCGTGGTCATCGACATCAAGGGCGAGCTGGCCCTTGCGACTGCGGACGAGCGCCGCGCGATGGCCCACCAGGTCGTCATCCTCGACCCGTACCGGCAATGCTCCGACGGCTTCGACACGTTGAATCCGCTGGACCTGATCGACCCGGATAGCCCTTACGCCCTGGACGATGTTCGGGCGATGGCCGAGGCGTTGGTGGTTCGGACGGGCGAAGAGAATGAGCTGCATTGGAACGACGCTGCTGAGATGAACGTCGCGGCAATTCTGGCGTTCGTTGCGTCGTTCCGGGAGGCGGAGAGCCGCGACCTCCAGTTCGTCTCGGAGATCCTGTCCAGCCGGGTGAAGCGGGAGCGGGCGATTGCCGCGATGAAGGGTTCGGGGGCTTGGGCCGGCCTGCTCGCGCAGGAGGCGGACCGGATCGAGGCGTTCGAGGGCAAGGAACTTTCCTCGACCCTGACGACGACGTCGCGGTTCTTGAGGTTCCTGGCCACTCCGGCCGTTGTGGAGAGCACCACCGTCAGCTCGTTCGACCCGCGCCGGCTCACCACTGGGGCGATGACGATCTACCTGGTCATCCCGCCCGACCGGCTGGCAACGCTTCAAGGATTATTGAGACTTTGGATCACATGCCTGTTGCGAGTCATCACCCAAGGGGGATTGAAGAACGGTCAGAAGATCCGGTTCGTCCTTGATGAGGCCGCCGCCCTGGGTCGGCTCGATGTGTTGGAAACTGCCATCGCCCAGCTTCGCGGCTACGGACTCTCGTGCCTGTTCTGCTACCAGTCGATGGGCCAGCTGAAGCGCTGCTTCCGTGAAGGACAGGATCAAACATTCATCAGCAACATGGACGTTCAGGTCTACTTCGGCACCAACGACCTGGTCACGGCGGAATACCTGGAGAAGCGGCTCGGCGATGCCACGGTCGCCAACCGCAGCGCCAGCGGGGGTGTTTCCTCCAACCGGACCGAAGCGGGCACCTACAGCGCGAGCCGGGGGGACAACGACGGCTGGAACGACAGCCTCGTCGGCCGGCCCCTCATGAAGAAGGACGAGATTCTGGGTCTGCCCGATCGACGCGCCATTGTGTTCGCGCCGGGGCTGCGGCCGCTGATGACCACCTTGTCCCGCAGCTACGACCCCGACTTTAGCCCGCCTGCGTGGCCGACCCGCGCCGACCGGCGGCGGACAACAACCCAGTGCCTGCGACTGGCGTGCATATCCGTCCTCGCCGCCGGCGCGGCGGCGGGGGTTTTACTCTGGCAGGCCGAGCGCCTGTGGAAGGAGGGGTATGGCGGAGTCCGAGGAGTCCCGGCTCAAGGCCTGGGTCCGGGGCAATCACGCCCAACAGCCGTCCCTCGGGGCGGAGATGGCCGCGGTCTTCCGGGGTGGCAGGGAGGATTTATGGAACAAAATCGTCCCAGCGTTCCCGGATCAGCAGTACACCCGCGAGCAGGGGGCTCCGGGGTCGCCGACCAGCCAGATCACCACGGAGGCGCTGCTCGGCCAGGACGTTGACCGCCAGACGGACCAACTCGCCAAGGAGGGCGGCGTTCACGGGATCGAAGGGCAGGAACACACCCGAGGGAGGTAGTCATGCCGCCGGTGTTCGCGGTGACGGCAGAGGGCTTCGTGGTGGCCATGCTGGTCGTGGGCTACTGCGTCATCAGCATGATCGTCGGCCTCGGTCGCGCGGCCGGCAAGGTGCCGGGCGGGCAGCAGGCGGCGGGGGCGGTGGTCAAGCACTTCTTCGGAGGGTCGTAGCGTGGAAGTCGGATTCGCGCTGTGCGCGCTGGTCATGATCGCGGTCGTCTGGTCGAGGGTGCGGCCGCCGAGGCCGCTGTTCTGACACCTAGGGGCACGGACGCCCCGCTTTCTGGAAGCACTGATGCAGGCTATTGACCCCCGGATCGAAGTCCTGATCCCTCTGACCATCGTGACGCTGGTGGTCGTTCATGGTTTGTACAGGCTCGTCGAGGCGGTTAAAGACATCGCCTCAAGATCCCCTCGCCACTGAACCCGGAGCAACAGCAGTGGACTCGCCTATCCGCGGCCTAATCGCCATCCTCTTCGTCCTGTCGATGGTGGGCAACTTGATTTATGCCGTGAAGTGTTTCACCGGTGCGTTCAACGATTTATTCCGCAGCAACAATAACTCGTCCTGAATGCCTCGGAAGAGCTAGCGGCGGCGCAACGCGTGCGCAGCTTTATTTCATGCCCAATGATCTGCCCCGGCCGACCCCGCAACCATCCGCCAACTGAGGAGGACATGACCGACTCCCCCGCCACGATCGAGGATGTCTCCGCCGCGACGGCCGCCCTGATCGTGGCCGAGGAGTTGACCCGCCTCCGCACGGCCCCGCCGGCGGAGGTGTTCGGACTGCTGCACCGCTTCATCGCCACGTCGATTCGTGCGTACCTGGATGCCCTCGACAACTGGAGTGTGGACGACTAACCCCCGAGGAGAACCACATGCGGCCCGAGTCGAACGAAGAGATGGCCGGTCGCGCGGCGGACGCCGTCCTGGCCGGGTTGGAGAACGGCCTGCTGGACCTGGGCATCGACGAACTGCGGCAGGGCGTGGCAACACTGATCGGCCGGGTCTACGCCGCGCCCGACCTGTGGAACGGAGCCTGGGACCTGTGACCCGAGCGGCCCGGCTTCCCACCGGGCCGCCTCTCCGGAGCCGTCATGCCCGAAGCCGCCAACGACAACGACAAGCCGAAGGACCGGGGCGAGCGGCTGGTCGCCCGTGTGCTGACCGACCTCACGGTCGCCTCGCACGCCATGTCCGGTGGGGTGCAGGCGTTGCTCGAAGCCTACGGCGCGGACGGCTCGGTCCGTCGCGCGGTGGCCGACTTCTTCCAGCCGGTCGAGACGCTGCTCGGCGACACGGAATGCGCCGTCATTCAGCACGCGCGGGAAGCGGGCGGCGCGCACGCTTTGAACGCCGGGCTTGAGGGGCTGATGAGCCACGTCATCACCCGCATGGGGATGTTCGCCGAGGAGCTGGACGGGCTGGCCACATCGCCCCGGCAGGTGATGGCGGCGGCCGCCTTCTCGCAGTGGGCCAGGGAGACGGCCGAGGCGTGGTTCCCCCCGAATCAACCCGAGCCGCAGCGGCCGAGGAAGGCCGTGGTGATCGAGATGGACAGGTAGCCGGGAAAGTTGCTGTGAAATTTGATTCGGGTACGCGGGCGACGAATGATGGGGCACAGAACTGAAGGGAGGTAGGACGTGAAGCCGCTAACGCCTGCCGACTGTGCCGCGCGGGCCAACGTGTCCCTGAGCCTGATTTACGCCGTCCTCCGTTCCAGGCGACTACCGGCCATGCGGATCGGATGCCGGGGGCGGGGGAAGTGGCTCGTCGCCCCAGAGGACTTCGAGGCGTGGGTGCAAAGTTGCAAATTGTCGGAGATGCCGGAGGAGGGCACGCCGTTCACTTACCTGAAGTAAGCAATGCCCCGGTGGTGTCCGGGGCTGCTTCGTTTAGCCGACTGCTCGCTGAGCCGCTGCCCGCAATGCCGCCAGGTCTTTCCCGACGTGTGCGTAGTGGGCGTGGATGATCTGGGGGGTGTTCCCCACCAGTTCGGCAACCACCTCGACTGGCACACCCTTGATGATCGCCTCGCTGATCCGCGTGTGTCGGTAGTGGTACAGCACGCAGTCGATCCCCAACTTCTCCCGGACCATCGTGAACCACTTGAAGCAGTTGCTGGAGTTCCAGCCGGAGTTTCGCTTGGTGCGGAACAGAAGCCCCGTCGGATACCGATCGACCCGCTTCTTGAGCAGGCCCAGCACTTCAGTGGTGAAGAACAGGACACGGGGTCTGCCAGTCTTGCGAGCGGTTTTGTGCAAGACCAGTGTCGCCGTACCGGCAGCGAAGTCGATGTGCCTCGACTCCAGGCGGGCGATTTCCGTGTACGGTCTGGCCCCGGTCTGCTCGACGACGAACAGGAAGTCGGCGAAATCGGGAGACACGAACTCGCTGATCCGCTTCCGCTCCTCGGGGGTGAGCATCCGCTCGCGGCGGGCAACCTTTCCGCTGGACAGCTTCTTGATCGGGTTGAACTCCAGGTAGCCTTGCTTTACCCCCCAGTTCAGCACGGCCTTGATGGTCTTGATGGCGAGAGCCTGGGTCGAGGTGTTCCAGGTCTTCTTGCCCTTCTTCGCCCGCACCTGATTTTCCCAGCTGATCCAGCTCGTGACCATGTGCCCCTTTAGTTCCGCCGCCCGGATTCCTTTGATCCGGCTGCAGAACGCCAGGAGGATTTTCGTCTGAATCCCCAGCGACCGCTCGTTCTTATCCCCCTGGGTGTGGACCAGGAAGTCGTCGGCCATCCGGCGGAAGGTCGGCCCGAGCTGGTGGGCGGGCGTCTTCTCCTCCGGCTCCGCGGCCCGTTTCGCCATCATCTCGTGGAAGAGCCGTTCGGCCTCCCGCTTGTCCTTCGACAGCTTGACGATTTCGCCCTTGAGCGTGGTGCAGTACCAGCCGGTTTGCTTGCGAAGCCAGATAGCGGATTGGCGAGGCATGTCATCAGTCCTCGTTGGGTGCAGGATTCTACCCGGAAAGCTGCACTTAGAAAACTGCACACTGCCAGAAAATCGCGAAAATCAAGGGAAAAGATGCCTTCTCCAGCTACCACTACCGGATGATCTACCAGACCTTCTACGGGATGCGCGACGTGGTCGCCCCGCTGACCCGCGTGCCGGGCACGGCCGTCCTGCCGTTCCACTACCGGAAGGTGTCGCGGGCGAAGCGGGTGGTGGCGGAGTGCTGCCCGGGGAGCGTGCTGAAGAAGCTGGGCCTGCCGCACCAGAACTACAAGCAGCCGGCCGGCGGGCCGCTCACCCGCAAGCGCCTCCGGACCCGCCACGCCCTCCACGCCTGGCTGGAGGGGGTGGTGCGGGTCGGCGACCGCTTCCGCCGGGTGATGATGCGGAACCCCGGGGCCGACGCCCTCGACGCGGTGATCGCCGCGGTGGGCGTGGCGCGGGCGGTGGCCGCCGCCGACCACGCCGCCATCGCCCGCCACCCGCGCTATCCCCGCGAGGGGCACCTGTACGTCTAGGACGTGCGGGCGCCGCCTTGACAGGCGCGACCCGGGCGGGGGACAATTCCCGCCCAACCCGACCGGACGGTCGAGTCCGGTCCCACAGTCGGGCAGGAGGCGGGCGATGAGGCGGACCAGACGGGGCGTTGCGGCCGGCGCGGTGGCGGCGCTCGCCGTCGGCCAGCTGATCATCGGCGTCCACTGGGCGGCCCAGCCGCCGGCCGTCGGCCAGGATGCGCCCGCCCACCCCCCGGGTCGGGCTCTCGAACTCCCCAGGCACGCCCCTCAGCCCGCGGCGGTCGCACTCCAGCCGCTCGGCCCGCCCTCCTCCGGCCTCTTGCCCTCACCGGCCCTGCCCCCCGCGGCACCGACCCCGATCCCGCCGCTGCTCGTGCCGATCACGCCGTCCGTCCCGCACGCCATCGTCCCGGCGGTCTCGGAGCCTCCCGCTCTCCCCGCCAAGCGGGCGGGGCGGCCGGTTGAGATCCCGCCCGCCCCGGACGGGCGGACGGCGTTTCAGTTCGCCGGGCCGGCCGGGACGAAGGTGTCGTGGCAGCTGCCCGACGGGGCGTTCCACGACCGCGACCTGACCGCCCCGGCCGCGTTCAACTTCACCCGGGGGCGGACGTACCGCCTCCGGCTCACCGGCCACGCCCGCCACCCCAACCGGGCGTTCTATCCGACGCTCGAAGTCCCCGCCGGCACGGACCGGGCGAAGGCGTACCTGGAGCACTGCGCGGTGCCGCTGTCGTTCACCGAGACCGAACTCCTCGCCGCCTCCGAGGGCCGCTTCGTGGTGAAGGTGATCGTGCTGGGCTCGTCCCACGGGGACGAGCCGGTCCTCCAGGAGCACTCGTCGATGAAGGATGTCGGGTTGGGCCGCAACCCGCAGCAGAATGTGCCCAGCGGGTCCGCGGTGGTGGCGGTCCTCCGGCTCGGGAACATCGAACTGGAGAACCCGGAATCGGTCCCGCTGACGGCCCCGCCCGGAACGGACCTCCCGCCCCGGCCGGCCATCGCCCCTCTGCCCCGGGCGGTGTCAGTCCGTTGATGACGTTTCGCACCAACCCCGGCGCGCCATGCCAAGCCGCCCCGGGCGATCGAATCCCAGGCCGTTGGCCTGAAAACCATCGGCCCTCTTCAGCCCGAAGGGCTGGGACACCAGAGCCCGGGGCACCGCCCCGGAGCGGCCGCCCTCCGCTCTGGTCTCCACCTCGTACCTGCCCGGCCGGCCCTTGAAACCGACCGGACAGTTCCGATCCTGACCGGGTACACCCGACCGGCCGGCCTAGCCTGCTCACGCCACGGCCGGAGACAGTGAAAGGCACGCGCACATGGCCGACTCGTCCCGCGGGAAACTGGCAGTCGTGGTCGGCGGGGGGCCGGCCCCGGGGATCAACGGGGTCATCTCGTCCGTCACCATCGAGGCCATCAACCAGGGTCTCGACGTCATCGGCTTCAAGGACGGCTTCAAGAACCTCGTCGCCGGCGACCCGTCGGCCGCCCGCCCGCTGCTGATCCCCGACGTGGCCCCGCACTACCAGCGCGGCGGGTCGATCCTCGGCACCAGCCGGACCAACCCCGCCAAGAACCCGGACGACCTCGCCCGGGTCATCAGCACCCTCCAGGGGCTCGGGGTCAAGTACCTCGTCACCATCGGCGGCGACGACACCGCCTTCGGCGGCAGCCAGGTCTACAAGCAGTGCGGCGGGGCCATCAAGGTCGCCCACGTCCCCAAGACGATCGACAACGACCTCCCCCTCCCCCCCGGGGTGCCGACGTTCGGGTTCGAGACGGCCCGCCACCTCGGCGTGCAGACCGCCCGCAACCTCCACGAGGACGCCAAGACCACGACCCGGTGGTACCTCATCGTGAGCATGGGCCGCGCCGCCGGCCACCTCGCGCTCGGGATCGGCAAGGCGTCGGCCGCCCACCTCACCATCATCTCCGAGGAGTTCCGCGGCCAGCCGGTCACCCTCGACCGGATCTGCGACATCATCATCGGGTCGATGATCAAGCGGAAGGCGCTGGGGAAGGGGTACGGGCTGGTGGTGCTGTCCGAGGGGCTGCTGGAGTCGATCGGCGAGCAGGGGCTGCTCGACGCGATGGGCGACGACCTGGCCAAGTTCGGCAACGTCGAGCGGGACGCCTTCGGCCACCTCCGGCTCGGGGAGATCGAGTTCGGCCGGATGATCCGCTACCGGCTGGCCGAGCGGCTCGCCGCCCTGGGGATGAAGTTCACCCTGCTCGACAAGGATCTCGGCTACGAGCTCCGCTGCGCCGACCCCATCCCGTTCGACGCCGAGTACACCCGCAACCTCGGCTACGGGGCGGTCAAGTTCCTGCTGTCGCCCGAGGCGGACAAGTACGGGGCGATCGTCAGCTTCCTGGAGGGGAGGCTGGTGCCGCTGAAGTTCGAGGACATGATCAACCCGAAGACCCAGCGGATGCGGCCCCGGCTGGTGGACGTGGACTCCGAGACCTACGAGTGCGCCCGCCGCTACATGATCCGGCTGGAGCCGTCCGACTTCGCCGCCGCCGACCGGCTGAAGAAGCTGGCCGACGCGGTGAAGCTCACCCCGGACCAGTTCCGCGAGCGGTTCGAGTACCTGGTGAAGTAGTGCGGGTGTGAGGCGTCAGCTGACCGCCCGGAGCCAGAAGGCCACGTCCAGGGTGAAGAGGAACGCACCCTGGGCGACCACCGCCGCCCCGAAGCCCTTCAGCCGGGGCGACGGGCGCGTGAGCAACCAGACGCCGGCCAGCACGTAAAGTACGTCCAGGCCGGCGTTCGCTTTCAGGACGGGGGCCAGGTCGGCGGGGAACATCGGCCCCCGCACCAGGCCGTACCAGGCGATCCCGCCGTCGATCCCGGCCCACAGCGCGCTCATCAGCCAGAACCCTCGCCACCACTCCCGCGGCAGTAGATACAGCGCCAGCGCGGCCGCCACCAGCCACGCCAGCGACCAGCCGAGCAGCACCGCCACCAGCTGACCGAGCAGCGTCTCGAACGCGAGCATCCCCTTCTCCCGACGGTCCTGCCGTCACTTCACGCGGTACAGGTGGTAGGCTTCGTCCGCGTACACCAAGTCCAGGAACGACGCCTTCGGCGGCTTGTCCCGCGGGGCCACCACCAGGGTAATCCCTTCCCGCTTCAGCCCGTCGCGCACGACGGCCGCGTCCCAGTCTGCGGCGGCGAACCACTCCTCGGCCTGCCGCACCCGGCGGTACCACTCCAGCACTTCGCCGTCGGCGTAGGGGACCGACTTGAAGTCGACGTAGATCGGCACGCCCGTCGCCAAACGGAATCGCTGGAGGTCCACCGGGATCAGGTTCGACCCCGGTCGCGGCCGGGGCGGTGGGGTGAAGCTCGTGGAGATCGACCCGCGGCCCGCCCCCACCGCCGGGACGCGGGTCGGGATCAGCACCACGTCGCCGGGGCCGGCGTGGCCGCGGACGTATTCGAGCAGCGGCACCTCGGCCGTGTTCATCGCGTAGCCGACGCGGGCGGCCATCACCCACACGCCGGCCGCGACCATCCCCGCGAGCCCTGCTACCGCGACCCCGGCGGCCCACTGCCCGGCCGGCAGCCGGGCCGCCGCCCGCGCCGCGAGGACGGCTGTCGCCACCGGCACCAGCAGCGCCGACACCCGCCAGGGGAACAGCAGCGCCAGCGACGGGTGGGGGAACACGGTCACCACGAGCGTCAGCACCGTCCCGCCGGCCGCCGCGACCGCGAGGGGCAGGAGCAGCCGCGTCCCCCGCAGGGCGAGCAGACCCAGCCCGACCCAGACGAGTTGCAGCGCGGCCACGGCGTCGAACCACCGGGTCACGACCGCGTGGTGCGGGATGCGGATCTCGGCCAGGATGCGCTGCGCCTCCGCGAACCCGTCCGCCTCGGCCGGGGCGAACGTCACTCCCGCGTACCCGACCGCCGGGACCGCCGCCAGTAGAGCCATCGCTCCGGCCCCCAACGCCGCGCGCGTCCGCTGCTCGGCGGTCAGCTTCGCCAGATACCCGACGACCAGCAGCGCCCCCGGGAGGAGGTACGTGGCGTGGATCAGCCCGGCGGCCCCGGCCAGCGCCCCGGCCAGGAGGGGGCGGTCGGCCGCGAAGGCCGCCACGGACGCGAGTAGCAGCACCCCAAACGCCGACGGCTGGAGCCCCGGCCCGAGCAGGTACTGCCCCGCTACCCCGGCCTGGAAGTTCCACGGGTAATCGACCCCCGTCAGCGCCACCGACAGCACCCGGAATGCGGCCGCGTGGGCGGCGGTGAACAGGGCGGCCCACACCAGGAGGCGGGTGACAGAGAGCGGGGTTACTTCTGACGAGTTCGAGGTTTTTTCGCTCGGTTCCCTCCCCCTCAAGGGGGGAGGGAGCCAGGCAGAAACGCCCGGACCGCGCGGCGCGGACCACACCCGGCTCACGAGCCGGTACGCCGCGACGAAGTAGCCCGTCAGCAGCAGGAAGTACCCGGCCTGGAGCGGCCACAGGCCGGCGACGCGGTACGCGGCGGCGACGCCGGCCGAGAACAGCGGCGTGGGGTCGGCAGTGGTCGAGAGCCAGTCGGCCGAGAGGTGCCCGTAGCCGGCGTCGGCGAGGCCGTGGAGAAGGTACTGGTTCTGGTTCGAGAAGAACAGCGGCCCCTGGGTGTGGGCGGTGGCGAACGCGGCGGCCAGGGCGAATACCAGAAACGGACGGGGCGGGGGCGGCACAATTTCTCCCGGGCGGCAGTGGCGACCGGGTTGTACTATGACGGGCCGGGGGCCGGGTCACGCCCGCCCCTGCCCGGAGTCGGTCCATGACCAACGTCGAAACCGCCCTCGGAATGGTCGCCGACGGCATGACCCTCGGCCTCGGCTCGGGGAAGGCGGCCGAGAAGTTCATCACCGCCCTCGGCGGGCGGGTGAAGGCCGGGCTCAAGGTCCGCGGCGTCCCCACCTCCCGCGGCAGCGCCGAGCTGGCGACCCGCGTCGGCGTGCCGCTCGTCGAGCTGGGCGACGTCCTCCCGCTCGACATCACCTTCGACGGCGCGGACGAGGTGGACCCCGAACTCAACCTGCTCAAGGGCTACGGCAACGCCCTGGTCCGCGAGAAGGTCGTGGCCGCGGCGTCGAAGACGCTCGTCATCCTGGTCGGCCCGGAGCGGGCGGCGGAGAAGCTGGTCCCCGCCCTCGGGTCGCGGGGGAAGCTGCCGGTCGAGGTGGTGCCGTTCGCGCTGCCGCTCGTCACCAGCTGGCTGAAGCGCCTCGGGCTGCCGGCGGAACCAGTCCGCACGGCCGACGGCGGCCTGTTCCTGAGCGACAACGGCAACCCGATCCTGCACGCCGCCGTCGCCCCGATCGCCGACCCGATCAGCCTCGACCGCACCCTCCACACCATCCCCGGCGTCGTGGGCACCGGGCTGTTCCTCGGCATGGCCGACCAGGTGGTGGTCGAGCAGGACGGCCGCGTTGAGGTCCGCAAGCGGTCGTCCTGACCACTTGCCCCTCGACAGCCGGCCGAGGGTCGGTTACCCTTCACTCACACGTTTCGAGGCCGCGGGGCTCTCTCCGACTCGTCCGGCGTCCGGCCCGCGGCCCGCCCCCACACCGGGGGCACGGCGGCGCACGCCGCCCGGAGGCCCGGCCATGAGTCACGCGACCCGGCACGCCCGGCACGAGCAGGCCCGCAAGCGGCACCGCAAAGAAGTGATGTCCCACACCCGCGAGGCGGCCAAGCGGCCGAAGGAGCGGGTGGCGGTGTGGTTCCTGGCCGTCGGCGTCGCGGCGATGGTCCTGACCGTGGCGGCGGCGACCGCCGTCCGCTGACGCGGCCGTCACCCCACGACCCGGCGCTCCAGCCAGTTCGTTACGTCCCGCACCCACGGGTGCCCGTCCGGCTCGAACTCGAGCGTGTGGTGGGCACCCGGGTAGTCGAGCAGTTCCACCGGCCGGCCGAACCGGCCGGCGTAGAGGCGCGTCTGCGCGTTGTCGATGATGCGGTCGTGCCCGCCGAGGACGAGCAGCGTCGGGACGCGGACGTGCCGGGTCGCACGCCGCAGGTAGATGTCGAGTGAGAAGCTGCTGAACAGGAACCGGGCGGTGGCGGCGCGGAGGCCGTGCGGCTCGCGGTCGATGTAGGTGCGCCAGTCCGGGTCGGCGGTGAACAGCTCCGGCTCGTTGAGCGGGATCGGGAAGAACTTCCACGGCCGGAACACCCGGGCGACGGCGATCCGCGCGCGGCCCGGCAGGGGCGGGGCCACCTTCGGCACCAGCCCGGGGCACAGCAGCACCAGCCCGTCTACCAGCCCCGGCTGGCGGTACGGCAGCCCGACGGCCAGCTTGCCGCCCCACGAGATGCCGCCGACTACCACCGGCAGCCACGCCCGGTCGGCACGCAGGTGCTGGACGTACTCGGACACGTCGTCCAGCAGCCGGCGGAAGGCGGGGGCGTCGCCGCGGGCGGCGGTGTTCAGCCCGGCGCCGCGGCGGTCGAGGAAATGCACATCGAACCCGGCCGCGGCGAAGGCGGCACAGGAGCGCGCGTACCAGCCGCCGTGGCTGCGGATGCCGTGGACGAACACCAGCCGGCCGCGGGGTTCGCCCGCGGCGGGGTAGAAGCGGGTGTAGAAGGCGTACCCGTCCGAGGCGCGGAACTGGGCCAGCTGGCCGGCGGCGGGCGGGGCGGGGTCACCCAAAGAGCGTCTCCTTGCGGACGGTCACCCAGTCCACCCGGGCCGGCTCGACGGCCACGCCCAACCCGCTGCCGACGAGCATGGGAGCTGTGCCGTCGCGGGCGAAGGTCAGGTCTTCCTCGATCAGATCCTCCCAGACGAGGTGGCGGTCGTAGGAGCCCTCGACGTAGCGGATGCCGCCGACGCTCGCCGCGAAATGCCGGCCGGCGGCGGACAGGATGCCGGTCTCGCCGACCTGACAGCCGAGCTGGTAGCCGAGCCCGGCCCGCCTGGCCAGCTGGGCCAGCCGGAGGCTCGGGATGAAGCCGCCGCACTTCGAGAGCCGCAGGTTGAACAGGTCGCACCACCCGCCTGCGACGGCCCGCTCGGCGTCCACCGCGCCGCACAGCGACTCGTCGAGCATGAGCGGCGTCTTGACGGCCTTCCGCACCGCAGCCAGCCCGGCGACGTCCTCGTGCCTCACGGGCTGCTCGACACTGGTGATCCCGAACGGCTCCAGCACGCGAATCCGCTCCGCGGCTTCGGCGGCGGTCCAGGCCTCGTTGGCGTCAACGCGGAGGTCGATCTTCGAGCCCAGCCAGCGGCGGGTGCGGCGGGTCCGCTTTACGTCGTCGGTGCCGGGGATGCCGACCTTCAGTTTCACCTGCCGGAAGCCGGCCAGCCGGTACACGAGCGGGTAGACCCGGCCCTTCCAGCCCTTCGGGTTGCCGATGACGCCGCTGTAGCGGACCTGCTCGCGCGGCTCGTACAGGTCGGGGGCGACGGCCCGGGTCACGTTCACCAGCGGCTCGCCGAACGCCCGGCAGTAGGCGTCCAGCACCGCGAGTTCGAGGGCGCAGCGGGCGGCGTTCCCCTGGATGAGCCGGTCGTCGCCGGGGACGGGGGCGAGCCCGAGCCGCTCGGCGAGGTGGACGGCCGCGAGGAAGTCCGGGCACGGCGTCAGTTGGGCGGGGAGGTCGCTGGCCTTCAGCAGGTCGAGGCAGGAGTCGACCGTCTCGCCGGTGACGTAGTCGCGCGGCACGCCCTCGCCGTACCCGACCGAGCCGTCCGCCAGCACGCAGCGGACGACCACGTTGTCCGTGTCGGTCCGGCTGTGGCTGGCGTGGGTCACCTTCCGCCGCAGGGCGATCCGGACGTGCCGGGCTTCGAGCTCGACGATACGCATGGGGTTCAGGGTATGAGGATTGCGGCCGGCCGGGGCGGGTCGTGCTCAGGGGGCCGGCCGCCATCTGGCCATCAGGAGGCCGATCACCGCCGCCAGACCCGTCGTAACACAGGACGCGACGGCGATCAGTGGGGACGGCGCCTGGCGGAGTTGCGGCCAGATCAGCGCGGGTAACGTCTCCGTCGCCGGCGACGAGAGGAACACGGCCAGGATCGACTCGTTCAGCGACAGCAGGAACACCGCGCAGCCGGATGCGGACAACGCCGGTCGGAGCAGCGGGATCGTAACGCGGAACAGAGCCTGCGGGCGTGACGCGCCGAGCCCCCGGGCCACGCCTTCTAGCTCCCGCCCCAACTGGTCGTGACGGTTCCGGACGATCAGCCAGACGATCGGAAGCCCCAGGATCGCGTGCAGGACCACGAGGCCGACGACCGAGGTCGAGAGTCCGGCCAGCGCCAGGATCGGGACCGTGCCGAGCCCGAGGGCGACCGGGGGGAGCGCGACCGGGAGCATCATCAACCCGCCCGTCGCGGTGCGCAGACCGCGGCCCGCCTCCGACACTGCGTAAGCCGCCGTCCCGGCGGCCAGCACGCTGAGCGCCGCGGCGGCAGCTGCGACCGAGAGGCTGCGCCCCAAGGCCCGCGTCCACCGCCCGTCGGAGAAGAACCGCGCGTACCAGCGGAGCGACCACTGCTCCCTCGGGGGGGTCAGGAACTCGTCCGGCGAGAACGAGAGCCAGACCGAGTACCACGTCGGGGCGGTGAGCAGCACCACCAGCACGACCAACAGAACCCAGCGGGCGCGCCTCATGGGGTTCGCCCCCGTCGGACCGCGCCCGCGAGAGCGAACACACCCCACGTCCCGAAGAGGAGCAGGACGGACACCGCCCCCAGGACGGAGGCCCGCGGCCACCGGCTGTACTCGAAGGACTGGCGGTAGACCTCGACCGCGAGGGTCGTTTCCTGCGGGCTCCCTAGGAAGACCGGCCCGAGGAAGGCGCCGAGACCCCACATCAGGCTGAGCTCGAAGGCCAGGGCCAGGCCGGGCGCCGAGAGCGGCAGGACGACCCGGCGGAACGTCCGCCAGCGCGTGGCGCCGAGCCCGCGGGCGGCGGCGATCCAGGTTCCGTCGATCGTGGCCAGCTGAAGGTAGAGGATCAGGACCGCGACCGGGACAATCAGGTACGACTCCGCCACGGCGGCCCCGAACCCGTTCCGGCTCAGCGCCAGCGGAGACGCGACGACCCCACTCCCGAGAAGAACCGCATTGAGTGGCCCGGTTTCCCCGAGCAATCGCTGGAGGCCGAACATCGTGGTCACCACGCCGGCGGTCTTCGGGGCGAACACGAGGAGCAGAGCGACGGTTCGTGCCCGCGCCGGCAGCGGCCAGATGAGCAGGGCGATGAGGTAGGCCACCGCCACCGAACAGACTGCCACGGTGAGCGCGAAGGCGCAGGTGAACAGGATCAACCGGAGCAGCGCGGGGTCGGTGAGGTCGGCCAGGTTGTCGAGCGTCCAGCTCCCGGGGACGAAGAACCCCCGCCCGGGGGCCGGCCGGTAGAAGCACATGCGGAGTAGCAGCAGCAGCGGCCCCAGGACCAGCCCCAGGATCAGGAGCAGCGACGGGCTCAGCAGGAGGAGTGAGGTCGTTCGCCGCATCTCATCCCTCGTCCGTCTCGGGAATCACCCAAACGGCCGCGTCGGGGACGCCGACCCGAACCGCCTGTCCCGGCCGGAGGAGGGAGCGGCTGCGCGAGCGGACCCGGAGCTCGACTCGCTCGCACCGGACCGTGGCGACGACATCCGCCCCCTGGAACGCCACGGCTTCGACGGTGCCGGACCAGCAGCGCGGGCCGGTGGTCGCGTCCGGGTCCAGCACCAGGTCTTCCGGGCGGACGAGGATGGTGCCGTCCCGGTCGATCCCGACTTCGCGGGCCGAGAGGAGGTTACTTTCGCCGAGGAAGCGGGCGACGAACGGGGTGCGGGGGCGGCGGTAGAGGTCGGTCGGGTCGCCGACCTGGAGCAGCTTCCCGTCCGCCATGACGCCGATCGCGTCTGACACCGCCAGAGCCTCCTCCTGGTCGTGGGTCACCAGGATCGTGGCGACCCCCAGCTCGCGCTGGAGGCGCCGCAGTTCGGACCTCAGCTGGTCGCGCAGGTGGCGGTCGAGGTTGGCGAACGGCTCGTCGAGCAGAAGGAGGTCCGGGTCGAAGATCATGGCCCGGGCCACGGCCACCCGCTGCTGCTGGCCGCCCGAGAGCGCGGCCGGCTTGCGGCGGGCGTCGGCCGGCGACAGGCCGACCCGCGCCAGCATCTCGTCCACCCGCTTCGCCACTGCCGCCGCCGGCAGGCCGCGCACCTCCAGCGGGAAAGCGACGTTCTTCCAGGCCGAGAGGTGGGGGAACAGGGCGTAGTTCTGGAACACCGTCCCGACGTTGCGGTGCTCGGGCGGCGTCCGCGTCACCCGCCGGTCGCCGAAGTGGACGTCGCCCCGGTCGGGTTCGAGGTACCCGCCAATCAGCCTCAGAAGCGTCGTCTTGCCGCACCCCGACGGCCCCAGGAGGGTCAGGAACCCGCCCTGCGGGACGGCGAACGAGACGTCCCGCAGGACGGCGCGCGGGCCGTAGGCGAAGCCGACCCCCTCCACGCGAACCGCCGGGCGGTCGTCAGCCCTTGCGGAGGACGGTCCGGTCCCACTCGTCGGCGAGGCGGTCCCACTGGCCGGCGTAGACGTCGTAGGGGTAGTAGCGGAGCTTCGCAAAGTCTTCGGCCCGGTGGGGGTAGAGCTGCTTCCAGAAGGTATCCTCCGCGGCCATCTTCGCCGCCGCGTCGGGCCGGGCCGCGGCTGAGCCCCGGCGCGCGAACTCCAGCTGCATCTCCTCCGAGAAGATCAGGTCGATGGCGCGTTCGGCCAGATCCTGGTTCTTCGACCCCGCCGGGACCGCCCAGAAGACCTGCACAAACGCCCGGTCGCCCTCGGGGACCAGCGCGGCCAGCTCGGGTTTCTCGCGCATCGCCTGGATGTACTCCGGGCTGTGCATGTTCCCGGCGAGGCACTCCTTGTTCACCAGACTGAGGATCATGTCCGTCGAGGTCGGCCACCACAGCTTCACCGCCTCGCGGTGCGCGCGGGCGAAGCGGAACACGTCCGGGAGTTGCTTCTCGATGCGCTCGTGCGCGGTGCCCGGCCGCCCCTCGACGGCCGCCTGCACGCAGGCGAAGGTGTAGAGCGTCATGTAGAAGGAGCTGTACAGGCCGACCTTCCCGGCGAGGTCGGGGCGGAGCAGGTCGCCCCAGCCCCGGGGCGGGTCGGCGACGGCGGTCCGGTTGTAGGCGAACGTCATCACCGAGTCGGGGTAGGTGACCCCATAGCGGTCGCGGAACAGCCAGTTGTCGAGGGCGGCCGGCACGACGTCGCGGTGGCTCGGGATGTTCGCCAGGTTCAGCTGGGCGAACAGACCCTCCCGCGCGGCGGGGTAGCCCTGGGTGGCGTCGGAGATCATCAGGTCGAACGGCGGCTCCCCGGCCGGGGCCGCCTTCAACTTCACGATCCCGTCCCACCAGCCGGGGTACAGGCTGACCGTCGCCCCGGTGGCCGCCTCGAAGCGGGGGACGAAGACCTCCCGCATCGTCTTCTCGTGGCCGCCGGCGTAGACGAAGACCTTCAACTCCCGGCCGGCGAACGCGCCCGCTCCCGGGGCGGACGGCCGGCAGCCGGCGGCGGCCAGGAGGGCCGCGGAGCCCATGCGGGCGAGAGCCTGACGGCGGGACGGCGGGCGGGGCATGGAGCGACCTTTCACGTCCGGAACGTGGCGACGCCCTCGGCGACCCGGGTGACCGTGGTCAGCCAGCAGAGGCTCCCGAACACCCAGGCGAACACCTCGAACTGCCCCGGCCACAGGCAGATCAGCAGCAGGAGGGCGATCGTCTCGGTCCCCTCGGTCAGGCCGCCGAGGTAGTAGATCCCCTTCTTCCCGCGGGCCTCGGTCGAGAGCCCGCGCTTCGCGGCGACCGCGGCGAAGGCCAGGAACGAGCTCCCCGTGCCGACGAAGCTGAAGACCAGGAACGCCGCGGGCAGGGCGGCCTCGGGCCGGCCGACCGCGAAGAAGAACACCACCCCCGAGTAGAACACGAAGTCGAGGACGATGTCGAGGTAGGCGCCCAGGTCGGTGGCCCCGGCCCGGCGGGCGACGGCCCCGTCGAGCCCGTCGCACACCCGGTTCAGCAGGATCAGGCCGGCGGCGGCCGGGTACTCCTGTACCGCCAGAGCTACCCAGGCGAGTACCCCGGCGGCGAAGCCGGCGACGGTCGTCGCGTCGGCGCCCACCCCGCACCGGCTCAACAGCCCCGCGCCCCGGTCCACGACCGGATCGACCCAGCGGCGCACCCGCGAATCGAGCACCCCGTCCCCCGTTCCTACATGCGCCCCAGCGGTTCGTCCGCGAGCCCGCGGGCCTTGCGCAACTCCAGCTGTTCCGCGTAAGCCTTGCGCCGGTCCACGAAGAACATGCCGCCTTTGCCGCCGCGCACCCGGATGCGGTAGTACGTGCCCCAGGCGAGCAGCTTCTCCGGGAATCGCGCGGCCTCCCGCCCGCCGTCGTAGGGGGGGGCGGTGAAGTACCGGCCGGCCGGGACCGCGGGGCGGACGACCGCCCGGGCGCCGCCGGGGCGCTTGAGCGCGTAGACGTCCCGCACCCACGCGCCGGTGATGAGGTTCGCGGCGGGGAACGGCGAGGCGTTGCCCCACAGAACCCGCCCCTTCGGGCCGTTCGAGTTGCAGAACCACGGGAACAGCGTCCGCATGGCGCAGACGAAGTAGGCGAAGTCGCGCAGGCGGTACTCGCGGTCGCGGAAGACGAACAGCACCTCCCGCCGCTGCTCGCGCACGAACCGCCGGAGTTCGAGCCGGAAGCGGCGGTCGGTGACGTGCCGCAGGGCGTCGCGGAAGTCGTTGAAGACCAGGACGCCGCTGTTGTAATGCGAGGTTCCGTGGATGTAGTTGATCCCGTGCGGCATCCGCCGCCGCGGGCCGGTGGGGATCTCCGGCACCACGGCGGACTGCGCGACCCGGTCGGCCATGAACTGGCAGGTCTTGGCGACGACGACCTCGTCGTCCGGCCAGTCCGCGGCCTCGGCCGGTCGGGCGGACCGGAAGATGACGTTCCGGTGCCAGACCGGCTCGCCGGTGCCCGGGTCGATCCCGGTGGACCAGGGGTGGTCCGGCGTGACGAGGCCGGCCGGGAGCGGGCGGAAGCGCGTGATGTCGAGGACGCGGCAGATCCCGTGCCCGTTGTGGAGCATCTGGCCGAGCCAGCGGAGCGGCCAGCCGAGCCAGTACCATGCCTCCTCCCGCAGCGCCGGCCGGGCGCGGGGCCGAGGGGGTGCGGGGAGGAGGACGGGCGGGCTCATGAGGAGCTTCGCGCGGGGACCGCGCAGGCGTCGGCAGGGGTGACGTCTTCCGGGGGGATCAGCGGCCCGTCCGTGGGCTGGGCGCGGCGGCGGAACCGGTTGTTCCAGGCCCGGCGGACGACGCCCCAGACCCCGAACGCCTTCAGCGGGGCGGCGAGGAGCTTGACCTTCTTCTCCTTCTCGCCCCAGTTGGGGACGTCGTCGTGGAGGACGTACACCTCCCACAGCGTCTGGTCGGGGTCGGTCACCCACAGCTTGGTCTGGAGGGCGTAGCAGCACTTCACCTGGTCTTGCTGGCCGATGCGGGCGCCGACCGCGTGGAGGCGTCGGCGGACCGCCTCAAGCTGGGCGGCATCCACGAGCCGCAGCCCGAGGTGGTTCAGCGGCCCGCCCGCGCAGGCCCGCTTCGGCTTGAGCGACAGCACCAGGGGCGGGGTGTCGGTCTCGAACTTGGCGTAGTCGTGGTAGAACTTCACCGGTCCCTCCCCGAAGAGGGCGGTGTAGAACTCGACCGACCGCACCAGGTCGGACACGTTCAGCGAGGCGTGGAACTTGACCACGCTCGTCGCCCCGCTCGGGGTGCGGTTCGGCGCGGCGGTCGGGACGGCCTGCATCGGGGGTTCCTCTGGCCAGCTAGTCGATGAACTCGTTCCCGTTCGGCGAGATCCGAGCGGCGATGACCCGGTTCGGGGTGCCGTAGTTGTACGAGCGGACGTGGCCGTCGCAGGAGAGAAACCAGACGCCCTGCGGGCTCGGCGACCCCCAGTTGTCGGCCACCTTCTCGACGAGGCCGGGCGCGTCGCGCATCAGGTGCGCGCCCTTCCGCCCCGTCCCCCCGCTACCGCCGAGGATGATCGGCTCGTCCCAGTACCACCCGCCCGTCTTGACCGCGTCGGCGTCCATCACCTTCTCGCCGAGCAGGAACGTCTCGGCCAGCCCGTCGCGCACCTGCTCCGGCCGCATCACCCGGCCCATGCCGCCGAGGACGACCTGGTCGTTGGCGGCGAAGTCGGTCCGCCCCCACGGCCCGAGGCCGGCGTCGAAGTAGGTCCACTTGGCGTAGATCGGGTCGGCCTTCGGGACGGCCTGCGCCTTCGCCGGCCGGCGGTCGAGGATGTAGTACGCGGGCACGGCGCGGGTGTGGTCCTGCCGGTTGTACGCCTCGGCCTCGTTGATGTACGGCAGGACGGCGTAGGCCCAACTCCCCGTCTGGAGCCGCCCGGTCCGCTTCGGGTCGCCGTAGCCCCAGCGGAACGCCTCGCTGTCCGGGAAGCCCGTGCGGCAGTTCGGAGTGGTGACCGCCTCCATCGGCGGGCCGCCGTTGCCGGGGAAGAAGCCGTAGGTGCTGGCGAACTCCTGCATCCCCAACCCGACGAAGCGGAGGTTGTCCTTCGAGCCCGTGCGGGCCGCCGCGGCCCTCACCTTGTTGAGCGCCGGGAGCAGGAGCCCGGTCCCGGTCAGGAGGCACAGCCCGAAGACGGCCGCGTCGGCGGCTCGGAACCGGCTCATGGCGTCACCCCCCGTCGCGCATCGACCGCCCCCGCCTCGGCGGCCGAGATCAGGCCGTCGCGGTCGAGGTCGTACTGCCGGAACTCGTCCGCGGTGCCGAGGAACTCGGTGGGGTCGAGGTCACCGTCCAGGTTCCGGTCCGCAGGCGAGAACCACACCGGCGCGGCCGGAAGAGGGGCGGCCACGCGGACCAGGCGAACCGGCGGCCGGTGGCCCGTGCCGGGGGCCAGCGTGACCGACAGCACCTTCGCCGCGGGGTCGGGTCGGGTCAGGAAGCCGGCTTCGGCCTCCTGCGACGCGGGCAGGTGTTCCCGCGCCTGCCGCAGCTCGCGGACCGACAGCTGGCCGTCGCCGTTGGCATCAAGCAGCTCGAACCACCCGCGCCGCTGGGGGCGGACGCTCAGCGTGGCGAACGATGCGGCCACCCCCTCGAAGCGCGTCCGGGGGACGGCGTCCGCACGCTGGAGCCCCTTCGGCAGCGGCGGCACGTCGGTCCCCAGCGGCGGGAGCGAGAGGAAGTCGATCGTCAGGTCGGGGGTGTGGAGGACCGTCCGGCTCCAGTGCCCGACCCGGGCGGGCAGCGTGAGCTTCGGCTCGGCCCCGCGCCCGAATTCGGCACCGGCGTCGCGCCGCTCCTTGAGTGCCCCTTCCGCGTTGAGGAGGTCGGGGACGATCTCCAGGGGGGTGAGGCAGCGGTCGCCGTCGGTGTCGAAGGTCTTGAGTAGGACCGATTCGGCCCGGAGCAGTTCGCTCCGATCGACCTTGCCGTCGCGGTTGGCGTCGAGCGCCTCGAACAGGGCCGCCGTCACCGCGTCCGCGTGGGGCGCGGCCAGCTGGCGCCGGAGCTGAAGGAGCCGACCCTGCGGGAGGAGGTGGTCGAGCGGGTCGCTGCCGTCGGCCGAGGGGCTCCAGCCGGCGAGCAATGCCCGTTCACGCTCCGCCAGGGAACCCTTTTCGAGTCGGACGTCGAGCCGGACGAGGGCGGAGGCCGAACCCAGCCGGAACGCCACATCGTGCCGCGGCGGGGCCGGGTCGCCGGCGCAGAGCAGCCCGAGGCCGAGGAGGAGGTTCACTGGAACACCTCGTCGATGACCTTGGCGTGCCGGTCCACGATGCGGATCGGGCGGCCGATGTTCGACAGGTGTTGCTTCTCGAAGTTGATCCCGGCCGCCCGGCAGACCGTGGCGAGGAGGTCACCCACCGCGACGAGGCGGTCGGCCACCTCGCCACCATCCCGGCTGGTCCGGCCGATCACCTTTCCGCCCGGCAGCCCACCCCCGCCGAGGGCGACACTCCAGGCGTTGGGGTAGTGGTCCCGGCCGGCGCCGCCGTTGATCCGCGGCGTGCGGCCGAACTCCCCCATCCAGACCACGAGGGTGGTGTCGAGCAGGCCGCGGTCCTTCAGGTCGGCGAGGAGCGTCCCCCAGGCGGGGTCGAGGGTGCCGCACAGGGCTTTGAGCGCGTCGAAGTTCTGGGCGTGGGTGTCCCAGCCGCCGAACGCGCCCGGCACCCGGCCGAGGAAGACTTCCACGAACGGCACGTTGCGCTCGACCAGCCGGCGGGCGAGTAGACAGCCCTGGCCGAACAGGTTCCGCCCGTAGGCGTCGCGGAGCCGGACCGGCTCCTGCTCCAGGTCGAACGCGGTCCGCGCCGGGCTCCGCATGAGGCGGACGGCCCGGTCGAACGCCGCGTCCACCGAGTCGGTGACGGGCGAGGGGAAGGTGGGGGCGAAGCCCTGGTTCTGCTCGGCCAGCAGTTCCAGCCGGCGCCGGGCCTGGGGGGCGGACACCCCCGTCCCCGGCCGCAGGTCGGGCACGGCCAGCGCCCGCTCGGAGGGGGTGACGACGTAGGGGTCGGCCGCGCTGTCCCCGACGAGCAGGGGGGCGTAGGCGGCGCCGAGGTAGCCGGCCCCGACCCCGATCCCGCCCATGCCGCGGCGGGAGCCGATGCTCACGTACCCCGGCAGCTCGTCGCGGGGGTCGCCGAGTTCCTTGCTCACGAGCGCGCCGAGCGCCGGGTACTGGAGCGGCTCCTGCTGGAGGTAGCCGGTGCGGAGGTGGTAGGTGGCCCGGTCGTGGTCCCCCTCGCGCGTGGACATGGAGCGTACGAGCGTCAGGTGCTTCATCTGCCGGGCCACGGTCGGCAGGAGTTCCGTGACGCGGACGCCCGGGGCGGCGGTGTCGATGGTCCGGAAGGGGCCGCCGGTCGGCTCGCCGGGCTTGGGGTCGAGTGTGTCGATCTGAGACGGGCCGCCGCTCATCCACAGGAGGATGACGGCCTTCTTCCGCGGCTGCCGTCCGGCCGCCCGCGCTACCAGGGGGAACCAGCCCGACGCCGACACGCCCACCGCCCCCGCCGCCGCGAGGCGGGCCCAGTCCCGCCGGCTCAAAACGCGATCCCGTTGCCGCATGACGAGGCGCCCCGCGCTACCGGTTGACGAGGAACTCTTCACTGTTGATGAGCACCCACAGGACGTCCGACAGCCCCTGGCCCGTGTCGCCGGCGTCCCGGACGTGGGCGAGGTAGCGGCGGGACTCCTCGGGGGTTGGTCGCCGGCTGAGGGTGCCGAGGAACAGCGTCTCGACCTGCCGCTCGGGCGTGAGGAACGGGGCGTGGGTCACCGCCCGAAGTACCTCCCCCTGGACGGGGTCGGTCTGCCGGGTCGTCCAGGCGCCGTTCATGAGTGACAGGGCTTGGAGGATCGACACCTGGGCGTCGGTGCGGGAGCCCCCGCCGCCGAACTTCGCCAGGAACTGCCCGCGCGGCGACTCGGGCGGCCACCCGGTCGCCAGCCGGGCCGAGAGCGGTGTCGGGTCGCGGTAGCCCGTGGCGACGCCGAGGCTGTCGAACAGCTGCTCGGCCGACAGCGGCTTGACCGTCATCGCCGCGTACAACCGGTCGGTCGTTGCCTCCCCGGCCGGGCGTCGGCTGGAGCGGCGGTACGCCCGGGTCGATGCGATGACGCGGGCCAGGTAGCGTTCGTCGAAACCACTCTCTGCGTAGGCCGCCGCGAGTCCCTGGAGGAGCTCGGGGTGCGACGGCGGGTTGTGCGGCCCCCAGTCGTCGGGCGGGTCCACGAGGCCGACGCCGAAGTACCGCGCCCAGATGCGGTTCGCCATCACCGGGGCGAAGTACGGGTTCTTCCGGTCAGTGAGCCAACCCGCAAAGGTCCGCCGCGGGTCCGGTTCCGCCCCCCACGCCGGCTCGCTCCCGTCGAGGAACCGGGCCGACGCGGGGCGGTCCGTCTCCGCGACCTTCAGGGTCCGGCGGAGCGCCAGCTGGGGGGCGGGGACGATGTCCGGTTCGAGCGGCGGGACGCCGGCGAAGAATGCGGCCGTCTCCCACGCCTGCTGCTGCGTCCAGCGGTCGAACGGGTGGTCGTGGCACTGGGCGCATTCGAGCTTCAGGCCCAGGAACGCCCGGCTCACCGACGCGGACACCGTCTCCGGCTTGAGGTCGTTGATCTGGTAGAAGCCGACCGGCGACAGCTGGGAGCGGATCGACGGCCGCTTGTCGGCGGTCCATTCGAGGTAGTCGAGCCGGGCTGTGAGGAGCCGGCGCACGACCTCGTCGTCCTTCGCCCCCCGGCCGAGGAGGTCGCGCACCCAGGCCTCGACGCTCATGCCGAGGTGCTGGACGCGGAGGTTGGAGGTGGCCTGGGGGACCAGGAGCTGCCGCCAGTTCTGGGCGGCGTGGACGTGGTACTCGGGCGACGAGAGGAGTTCCTCGACGAGCGCACCCCGCTTGTCGGGGCTCGCGCTATCCAGGAAACGACGGGCCTCCGGCACGCGGGGGATGCGGCCGACCACGTCGAGGTAGGCGCGGCGCAGGAACTCCGCGTCGGTCGCCTCCGGGGCCGGCATGACGCCACCGGGGAACGCCGCCGCCAGCTGGGAATCGATCCGGGTGGCCAGGTCGGCGGGGGTCGGCGGGGCGGCCCGCCCCACCCCGCCGGTGGCCCAGCACAGGAGAAACAGGGCTGCCAGGAAGCCCTTCATCGTCACTTCACCTCGAAGACCTTGTCGGTCACCCCGGCGGCGGGGACTTCGATCGACCAGGGGGTTTTCGCGGGGTCGGCGTACTTCGGCATCTTGAGCCGCCCGGCCAACTCCGGAGCGAGCGTCACCTTGTACGTCCCCGGCGAGACGCCGTCGCCGAAGGGGAACGTCTTCATGGTGAACGAGCCGTCCAGCTGGAGCAGGCTGCTCGGCTTGTCCTTCTGGTACGCGCTCCCTGTCTCCGGGTGGAAGATGATGCTCCCGGCGGTGACCGGCTCGCCCTTGTGGGTCACCTTGCCGGTGACCGCGACCAGCTGCGGCTTCTCGCCGCCGCACCCCACCAGCAGGGCGGCCGCCACGCCCAGCCCCGTAGCGGCCAGGAGTCTCGATACGCGTTTCATCGGCGCTCGCTCCCGGGGGTTACTCGTTGGGGATGACCAGCCCGTCGGCGGGGCGGATGTACAGGCGCACGGTCGCGGGGGGGGTCGAGAAGCGGAGGGACCGCACCGACCCGTCGCCCATCGCAAACTGCGGCCCTCCGGTCGCCGGGGTGCCCCAGTTCCCGCCGCCGCACGACTCGGTGCCGACCGTCCAGCCGGCCCCGGAGGCGCGGTCGGGGAAGCCGTTCAGCTGGGTGTCGGTGTAGAGCTCGTCGCCGCAGCGCCCCGTGCCCCCGGTCCCGCCGAGGATGTAGGGCTCGTCCCAGTACCAGCTCCCGGCCGAGACGGCCGCGGCGGCCATCGCCTTCTCGCCGAAGAAGATGGTGTTCGAGGAGCCGTCGGTCAGCCCGCTGAAGGTCATCACCCGGCCCCAGTTCGCGCCGTAGGTGGTGAAGAAGACCTGGTCGTTGGCCGCGTAGTCGGTCCGCCCGCTCGCCCCGAGGCCCGCGTCGGCGTACGACCAGCCGGGGTAGAGGGTGTCCGTGGCCGGGACCGTCTGGGCGACGGCCTGCCGCCGGGAGGGCATGTAGTAGGTCTTGACCGCCGTGCTGAAGCACAGCGTCGGGCTCTGGTACAGCGACGCCTGCTCGACGTAGGGGAGGAGCGAGAAGAAGGCCGACCCGAGCTGGTATTTCGGCCGGTGCGTCGGGTCGCCCCAGAACGGGCGGAACGGGCCGTACCCCGGGATCACGGTGTAGACGTTCGGCGTCGTGGGCGTGACCATCGGCGTCGGGTAGCCGCCCCCGTTGGGGAAGTGCCCGTGCACACCCTCGAAGTTGGCGGCGGCCAGGCCGAGCTGCTTCAGGTGATTCTGCGACTGGCTGCGGGCGGCCGCCTCGCGGACCTTCTGGACCGCCGGGAGGAGCAGGCCGATCAGGATGGCGATGATGGCGATCACCACCAGCAACTCGATCAGCGTGAACCCGCGACGACGCTGCGCGCGCGACATGAGCCCTTCCTTCAAAGGTGTCAATCGGGGGGGATTATCGTGACTGATGCCCAATTCTTAAGGTATCAAACTGACGGCCCGTCGGCCGGGGCTATTCGACGAAACTCACGGGTGCGGGGCGGTGGTGTCGGCGGGCGGGAGGGGGAAGTCCCAGGCGTGGCGGCGCGCCGCGGCGACGAGGAGGGTCAGGAAGTCGGCCGCGCCGCCGCGGAAGTCGTGGATCGTGTCGCGGTCGAGCAGGACGAGCGAGTCGCCCCGGGACCGGACCAGGACGCAGGGGAAGGAGCCCCGGACGAGTTGACGGAGTGGGGAGGGGAGGTCGTCGCGGTGGTACCCGCGCACCGGAACGGCGAGCGACCGGGCCACGCCGAGCCATTCCGGCCTCGCCCCGAACACCCCGTGGGTGACGGAGCACAGGGTACAGCCCGAGAGCGAGAACAACTTCTTGAGGCTGTCCCGGGCCGCCGCCAGGAGGCCCGAGTCGGCATCGTACACCAGCACCAGTTCGTCAATGGTCCGGTCCGGCACTCGGGCCTCCGATGCACTCGCTCGGCCCGCCGGCGGCGCGGCCCGTTCTGAGATGGTACGGGCCGGCACAGATTCGCACCGGCCCGCGCTGCCCGGGTGTGCGCCGCGTCGCGCCGGAGTCCGCCCGGTACAATCACGGATTCGGCCTTCGTGGGACGGGGGGAAGCGGATGGACGCCCGGCTGTGGGACTACCTGCAACGCATCCTTACCGCGCGGGTGTACGACGTGGCGGTCGAGACGCCCCTCGAACGCGCGGAAAAGCTCTCGGCCCGGCTCGGCACCCCCGTGTGGCTCAAGCGGGAGGACACCCAGCCGGTGTTCAGCTTCAAGCTCCGCGGGGCGTACAACAAGATGGTCCGCCTACCCGCAGACCAGCTCGCCCGCGGGGTTATCTGCGCGTCCGCCGGGAACCACGCCCAGGGTGTCGCCCTGAGCGCTCGCCGGCTCGGGTGCCGGGCCGTCGTTGTCATGCCGGTCACCACCCCGCGGCTCAAGTCCGACGCCGTCCGCGGGCTCGGGGCCGAGGTCGTCCTCCACGGCGACAGTTACTCCGACGCCTACTCCCGCGCGGCCGAGCTCGGCTCCGCCGGCGGCCTCACCTTCGTCCACCCCTTCGACGACCCGGACGTGATCGCCGGCCAGGGCACGGTCGGCATGGAGATCCTCCGCCAGCACCAGGGGCCACTGCACGCCGTGTTCGTCGCGGTCGGCGGCGGGGGGCTCCTCGCCGGGGTCGCCGCCTACGTCAAGGCGGTGCGGCCCGGGGTGAAGGTGATCGGGGTGCAGATGGCCGACTCCGACGCCATGCTCCGGTCCGTCCGCGCCGGGGATCGGGTCCGGCTGGACGACGTCGGGCTGTTCTCCGACGGCACGGCCGTCAAACAGGTGGGAGAGGAGACGTTCTGGATGGTCCGGGAACTGGCCGACGGGTTCGTCGTGGTTGACACCGACGCGGTGTGCGCGGCCATCAAGGACGTGTTCGAGGACACCCGGAGTATCCTGGAGCCGGCCGGCGCGATGGGGGTCGCGGCCGCCAAGAAGTACGCCGCCGACCACGGGCTGCGGGACGAGCCGGTCGTCGCCGTCACCTGCGGGGCGAACATGAACTTCGACCGGCTGCGGTTCGTGGCCGAGCGGGCGGAGGCGGGCGAGGGGCGGGAGGCGCTGTTCGCCGTCACCATCCCGGAGGAGCGGGGGAGCTTCCGCCGGCTGTGCGACGTGGTCGGCCGCCGGAGCGTGACCGAGTTCAACTACCGCATCTCGGACGAGCGGGTGGCGCACATGTTCGTCGGCCTGGCCGTGGCCGACCGGGCGGAGGCGGCCGCCATCGGCGGGGCGTTCGCCGGGGCCGGGTTCGCCGCCCTGGACCTGGTGGACGACGACCTGGCGAAGGACCACGTCCGGCACATGGTCGGCGGGCCGAGCCCGCTGGCCCGCGGCGAACGGCTGTACCGGTTCCAGTTCCCGGAACGCCCCGGCGCGCTGGTCCGGTTTCTGACGAGTATGCACCCGGACTGGAACATCAGCCTGTTCCACTACCGGAACCAGGGGGCCGACTACGGCCGCATCCTGGTCGGGGTCCAGGTGCCGGACGCCGCCGCGTTCCGGGGGTTCGCCGACGCGCTCGGGTATCCGTGGGTGGACGAAACCGACAACCCCGTCTACCGCCTGTTCTTGCGGTGATGCCCTCACCCCGGTCCGCGGGGGCGACCGGGCTCCGGGGCGCGATAGCCGTTATCACCCCGCGTATTCGAGAAGTGGCCGCCCGGGCGAAAGCAGAACCGAACCCCGGGGGCGCGATAGCCGTTATCACCCCCGACGTCGACTCGGCGGGCGGGAACGGGGTGGACGGCCGGTCCACCTGTGCCGATAATTCCTGACGGGGTAGCCCCCGGACCGGCCGGTCCGCTACAATCGGACGACTTCGGCAACCTTCCGACGAGGCACTGCCTAGGGCCGACTCAACCACACCACCCCTCCGAGGGGCGCTGCAACGGGACGCACGGGCGTACTTGCCAGGCTCGCTGGGGTGGACCACTACCGTGCAACGGCGCCCGTTCATCAGTCAGGAGACGTTGAACGTGACCGCCGTTGCACAGAAGCCCGCCGCCTTCACCGACTACCACGTCGCCGACATCTCGCTGGCCCCGTGGGGCCGCCGCGAGATCGCCATCGCCGAGACCGAGATGCCCGGTCTCATGGCCATCCGTGAGGAGTACGCCGCGCGGCAGCCCCTCAAGGGCGCGCGCATCACCGGCTCGCTCCACATGACCATCCAGACGGCCGTCCTGATCGAGACGCTCAAGGATCTCGGGGCCGAGATCCGCTGGGCGTCGTGCAACATCTTCTCGACCCAGGACCACGCCGCCGCCGCCATCGCCGCCGCCGGCATCCCCGTGTTCGCCTACAAGGGCGAGTCCCTCGCCGAGTACTGGGAGTACACCCACAAGATCTTCGAGTGGGCCGACGGCGGGTTCACGAACATGATCCTCGACGACGGCGGGGACGCCACCCTGCTGCTCCACCTCGGCGCCCGCGCCGAGGCCGACGCCTCCGTCCTCGACAAGCCCACCAGCGAGGAGGAGCGCGTCCTCTATGCCTCCATCAAGAAGCGGCTCGCCTCGCAGCCCGGCTGGTACGCCGCACGCCTCGCCGCCGTCAAGGGCGTGACCGAGGAGACCACCACCGGCGTCCACCGCCTGTACCAGATGCACAAGCGCGGCGAGCTGAAGTTCCCCGCCATCAACGTCAACGACTCGGTCACCAAGTCCAAGTTCGACAACCTGTACGGGTGCCGCGAGTCGCTGGTGGATGGGATCAAGCGGGCCACCGACGTGATGGTCGCGGGCAAGATCGCCGTCGTCGCCGGCTACGGCGACGTGGGCAAGGGCTCGGCCCAGGCGCTGCGGGCGCTGTCGGCCCAGGTGTGGGTCACCGAAATCGACCCCATCTGCGCGCTGCAGGCCGCGATGGAAGGCTACCGCGTCGTCACCATGGAGTACGCCGCCGACAAGGCCGACATCTTCGTGACGACCACCGGCAACTTCCGGGTCATCACGCACGCCCACATGGCCAAGATGAAGAACCAGGCCATCGTCTGCAACATCGGCCACTTCGACAACGAGATCGACGTGGCGTCGCTGGAAGACTACCGCTGGGAGGAGATCAAGCCGCAGGTCGACCACGTCATCTTCCCGGACGGCAAGCGGATCATCCTTCTGGCCAAGGGTCGGCTGGTGAACCTGGGCTGCGGCACTGGCCACCCGTCCTACGTGATGAGCTCGTCCTTCGCCAACCAGACCTTGGCCCAGATCGAGCTCTGGCAGCACAACGCCAAGTACCCCGTCGGCGTGTACGTCCTGCCCAAGAAGCTGGACGAGCACGTCGCCCGCCTGCAGCTGAAGAAGTTGAACGTCCAGCTGACCGAGCTGACGCCCGAACAGGCCGCCTACATCCACGTGTCCAAGGACGGCCCCTACAAGTCCGACCACTACCGCTACTAACCGGCGACCCGGACGAAAAAGACCCGGCACCAGGGAGCAAGCCCCTGGTGCCGGGTCTTTTTCATCAGAGGGCAACTGCCGGGTCGTGGCGGAACTGACCGTCAGAAATCGCTCATCTCGAAGCCGCTGAACACCGCCCGACTCTCTCTCCCCTCAGGGGTGAGGGAGTCGGGCGTTTGCAACCGGACTGCGGGTCAGGACACCGTGACCGCCGTAGGATCGGTGGTCACGGTGTTCCCGGCCAGGTCGGTCACCCGCGCGCGGACCGTGAGGCCGCCCGTCACGCTCCCCGGCAGGGTGTAGCCCCAACTGGAGAAGTCGTCGCCGGCCGAGGTGTCGGTCGCGTCGAAGAACACCTCGGTCTGGCTGTCGAAGCTCTGGGTCTGCGGGTTCCAGTAGCGGTTGGTGGTCGGGTTGAAGATGCTCACCTCGACCCGAGCCACCCCCGACCCGCCCGCGTCGCCGGCCCCGCCCTGGACCCCGCCGGTGGACGTCGTGGTGACGCCGCCCGTCGGGATGGCGGTGTCGATCTTCAGGGTGTACGCGGCCGACGCGGGGCTGTCGTTCCCGGCCGCGTCGGTGGCGACGGCGGTGACGGTGTACGTCGCGTCGGTCAGCGGGGTGGAGGGCGTGAGCGACCACACCCCGCCCGCGTTGGCGGTGGCCGTGCCGAGCGACACCGGGCCGGAGCCGCTGTTGGCGAACACCTCGACCGTGCTCCCCGCCTCCGCAATCCCGGTGATCGTCGGCGTGGCGTCGCTCGTGATCCCGTCCGCGGTCGAGGTGCCCGTGTCGCTGCCCGCGGCCAGACCGGTGACGGTCGGGGCGGGCGGCGCGGTGTTGTCCACCGTGACCGCGGCCGACGGGCCGGCCGCCGCGGCGGTGTTCCCGGCCGCATCCGTCGCCGTCCCGGCGGCGAGGGAGATCGCCAGGGTGCCGGTCCCGGTGATGCCCGAGATCGTCACCGTCCACACCAGCCCGGACCCGGTGACGGCCACCGTGCCGGTCGCATTCCCGGTGGGGACCAGGGTGACGTCGGCAACCGCCAGGTCCACCGTGACGGCGGTGGCGTCCGCGTAGGTGATGGTGAAGGTGACCGGGCCGCCCGCCACCGTCGAGACGGACGGGGCGGAGATGGTCACCGTCGGGGCGGCGGTGTCGATCACCAGGCCGCCGGTGACCGTGGTGGTCGCGTCGTTCCCGAGGGCGTCGGTCGCGGTGACCTGGACGTCGTAGGTGCCGGGGGGGAGGGCGTTGGGGAGGGTGGCGGTCCACGTCGTCCCGGTGACGGTCGCGGTGATCGTCTGCCCGCCCACCACCACCGTCACCGTCGCCGCCGGGTCGTCTACGGTGCCGGTCAGGGTCGGCGTGGTGTCGCTGGTGGTCAGCGCGGTCGCCGTCGCGGTCGGGGCGGTGCCGTCGTAGGTGACGGACGCGGTGTTCGACGCCGTGTTGTCGTTCCCGGCCGCGTCGGCCGCCGCCCCGGCGTTGACCGTCACACTCACCAGCCCGCTCCCGGTCGGGGTGATGGTGACCGTGTAGGTCTTCCCGTCCACGGGGGTGATGGCGGCCACCGTCCCGTTGACTACCGTCAGCCCGCCGGCGGCGAACCCGGTCACGTCCTCGCCGAACGTCACCGTGAAGGTGATCGGGTTGGCGGCCGTCGGGTCGGTCGCCGTCGTGGAGACGGCCGCGGTCGGAACGGTCCCGTCGAAGGTGATCTCACCCGGGGCGGACGCCGGGTTGGTGTTGCCGGCCGCGTCGACCGCGACGCCGGCGTTGACCGTCACGCTCACCAGCCCGTCCCCGGCCGGGGTGACGACGACGGTGTAGGTCTTCCCGTCCACCGGGGTGAAGCTGAGGAGCGTCCCGCCGGTGATCGTCAGGCCGGTCTGGTCGAACCCGGTCACGTCCTCGCTGAAGGTGACGGTGAAGGGGATCGGGGTCGTGTTCGTGGGGCTGGTCAGGCCGGTCGTGACGGCCGCGGTCGGGGCCGTCTGGTCGGAGGTGATGGTGAAGGTCGCGGCCGCGGTCGGGCTGCCGCCGGCGGTGGCGGCCCCCGCCGCGATCGACACGGTCACGGCCCCGTCCGCGGTCGGGGTGAGGTCGAAGGTGTAGGTGTTGCCGTCCACGGCCACGAAGTTCGACACGGTCCCGTTCGTCAGCACCAGGTCGGACTCGTCGAACCCGGTCACGTCGGACGTGAACTCGACCGTGACCGGGATCGTCGTGGCTTGGGTCGGCCCCGTCACGGTGGAGGTGATCGCGGCCGTCACCACGGTGCCGTTGAACGTCCGGGTGACCGGGGTGGCGGCCCCGCTCGCGTTGCCGGCGGTGTCCGTCGCGGCCCCGGCGGTCGTGGACACGGTCACGGTCCCGGGCGCGTTGGGCACCACGCCGAAGGTGTACGTCCGGGCGTCGGTCGCGACGAAGTTGATGACCGAGCCGTTGGTCACCGCCACGCCGGCGGCGGTGAACCCGGTCACGTCCTCGTCGAACGTCACCGTGAACAGGATCGGGTTGGCGGCCGTCGGGTCGGCCGGGTCCGCGGTGACGGTCGGTGTCGGGGCGGTGCCGTCGAAGACCACCGAGGCGGTGTTCGACGCCGTGCTGGTGTTCCCGGCCGTGTCCGTGGCCGCGTCGGCGTTGACCGTCACGCTCACCGTGCCGTCGCCACCCGGGGTGATGACCACGGTGTACGTCTTCCCGTCCACCGGCGTGACGCTGGCGACGGTGCCGCCGGTGACCGTCAGGTCGGCCTGGTCGAACCCGGTCACGTCCTCGCTGAACGTCACCGTGAAGGTGATGGACGTGTCGTTGGTCGGGCTGGTGGCGGTCGTCGCCACCGCCGCCGTCGGGGCGGTGGTGTCGATCACCAGGCCGCCGGTAGCGGTGGTCGTCCCGGAGTTCCCTTGGGAGTCGGTCGCGGTGACCTGGATGTCGTAGGTGCCGGCGGCGAGGGCGTTGGGGAGGGTGGCGGTCCAGGTCGTCCCGGTCACGGTCGCGGTGATCGTCTGCCCGCCCACCACCACCGTCACCGTCGCGGCCGCGTTGTCCACGGTGCCGGTCAGGGTCGGAGTGGTGTCGTTGGTCGTAAGCGGGTTGGCGGTCACCACCGGGCCGGTCGAGTCGAACGTCCGCGTGACGGTCGTCGAGGTGGCGTTGGTGTTGCCGGCGGTGTCCGCTGCCGCCCCGGCGACGACCGTCACGGTCACCGCGCCCTGCGCCTGCGGGGCCACGGAGAAGGTGTAGGTGCGGGCGTTGACTGCCACGAAGTTCGAGACGACCCCGTTGGTCACGTTCAGGCCCGCCGCCGTGAACCCGGTCACGTCCTCGTCGAACGTGACGGTGAACGGGATCGGCGAGGTGTTCGTCGGCTCCGGGGCGGTCGTGGAGACCGTGGCCGTCGGGGCCGTGGTGTCGATCACCAGCGTCGCGCTGGTCGCGCGGGTGTTCCCGGCGGCGTCGCGCGCGGTCACCTGGACCGTGTACGTCCCCGCCGCCAGCGCAGTCGGGACGGCGGCGGACCACGACGTACCGGTGATGGTCGCGGTGATCGTCTGGCCGTTGACCACCACCGTCACCGAGGTGGCCGTGCTGTCCACCGTGCCGGTCAGGGCCGGCGTGGTGTCGTTGGTGGTCAGGGCGTTGGCGGTCACCGCCGGGCCGGAGGCGTCGAACGTCCGCGACACGGCCGCCGAGGCGGTGCTGGCGTTGCCGGCCGCGTCCCGCGCCGCCCCGGCCGCGACCGTCACGGTCACGAGCCCGTCGGCGGCGGGGGTCACGTCGAACGTGTAGGTCTTGGCGTCCACCCGCACGACGTTCGAGACGGTGCCGTTGACGACCGTCACCCCGGCCGCCGAGAACCCGTTCACCGCCTCACTGAAGGTGGCGGTGAACTTCAGCGGGGAGGTGGCGGACGGGTCGGTGGCGGTGGTGGTGAGGGTAACGGTGGGGGCGGTCGTGTCCGCGGGGCCGCCGGTCACGAGCCCGCCGCCGGGCGGGGCCGCCAGCTGGGCCATGGTGCGGGCGTCGAACGCCTTCGGGGTCGTGCCGTCCGTCGTGACGATGTCGAGCCTGCCGTTCCCGTCGGTGTCGGCGAGCGTGGCCTCGACCCCGCCCCGCAGCTGGTCGCTGTAGGCGAAGAAGTTGACCAGGCTCGCCCCGGTCAGGCCGCTGAAGACCTGGACCCGCGGGCCGCCGGTCGGGCCGGCGGACACGAGGATGTCGGCCCGGCCGTCGCCGTCCGTGTCCCCCGCGGCCACGCCGACCCCGCCGGTGAACGTGGGCTCGAAGGCGAAGAAGCTGCGGACCACGGCGTCGGTCTTGCCGTCGAACACGACGACCTGCGGCCCGGCCCCGGGGCCGGCCGCGGCGATCACGTCCGGGGTGCCGTCGCCGGTCACGTCGCCGACGGCCACGCTGACGCCGCCCGCGCCCGAGAACGGGGTGTAGCCGTGGAGTACCGAGAGGTCCGAGAACCGGTAGACCTGGACCAACGGCTGGCCGTTGCGCACGGCCCCGACCACCACCTCGGCGAGCCCGTCGGCGTCGAAGTCGGCGGCGGCCACGCTCGCCCCGGCCCGGGACGAGTCGTCACCGACCGAGAAGCTCTTCAGCAGCGACCCGTCGGTCCCGTTGTACACGCTGACGAGGCCGCCCCCCCCGGCCTTCGGGGCGACGATCACGTCCGGGGTGCCGTCGCCGGTCACATCGCCGATGGCCACGTTGACGCCGCCGGTGAACCCCGGGAACGGCGAGAGCACGAACTTCGGGCTCCGTGTGGCGGAATCGAACACCGTGACGGACGCCTCGGCACCGCTGGCACTCGGAATGGCGTAGATGGCGGCGGGGGTGAGGCGGTCTTCAAGCCCCTCCACCCGAAGGACCGGTCGGCCGCCCCGGGCCGCCGCTTGTGCCATCCGCTTCCAAACCAGTTGTCGCCACAGTGAAACCAGCATGTCGAGCTCCGAGTGTCGTGTCGGTCGGGGGCGCTGCGCTGTTGACGAATCTCACGGTTCCGCAGTTTCGTAAAAATACGCCGCCGCGGAAGTATGAGAAGTCTGCGTGGGTACGGGTGTTGCGGCGATTTGGCAAACCCGATGCCGGTCCCTCGTGAGCTCCGCCGCTTCGCACGCTGGTTCTCCATCGCGGGGCTGCTTCGGAACCGGGCGCGGGTCGGCGTAACCCGTCTCACCACGGGTGCTTTGTGACGGATTGGGATGGTTGTGAGGGGAATGCCGTGGGCCTACCGCCCGCACAACCGGCATGAGGAAGTGATGAGGCCGAAGGCCGCCCTTGGGGCGGGTTGAGTACCGCCGCTCAGCTCATCTGAGAGGTGTGCTCCAATTGAACAGGGCTGTTCATCGAATGAACAGGAAGGAGCTGGTGTGAAACGCCGACTCGTACCCCGGCTTCTGACCCCGGTCCTCGTTCTGAGCGTACTCCTTCTGATCACGGCGATGGGCTCCGCCTGGTATCTGCGGAGCATCCAGCGCCAGCTGTCCACCGCGCTGGAAGAGAACGTGGTGAGCGTGGTGGCGGCCCAGGAACTGGAGAGCTCCGTCCGGGAGATTGACCGGTCCTTCGACCGCTACCTCATCACCGGCGACCCGGCCCACCTGGAGGCGGTCCCGCGGTTGCAGGAGAAGGCCGACGCCGCCCTCCAGGCGGCCGAAGCGTGGGCGCTCACCGACCGGGAGAAACAGCTGATGGCCCAAGTCCGGGCCGGGTACGGTCAGCTCGTCGGCCAGTTCGCGGACGCCACCCGCGACCTGCGGGGTGCGGGCGTTCGCGCGCGGGTCGGGGCCGTGGCCGAACTCCCGGAGCGGCAAATCCTTGGGCCGGCCCGGGAGTACCGCCGGCTGAACGAGGAGGCGTTGACCGGCACCAGCCGGGCCACCCGTGCCCTCGCTGATCGGCTGACGGTCGGGCTCCTTGCCCTGGGGCTGTGTGGGGCCGGGGGCGGGCTGCTCGGGGGCTGGGTCATCACCACAGGAGTGCGGCGGTCGATCGAGCGGACCGAAGGGCGCCTCCGCGGTGCGGCCGCCCGCCTCCACTCGGCTCTCCCGAGTCTTGCCGGAACGGCGAGCACAGACGAGGACGTGGAGGCGTCCGTCACGGCCGTCCTCGCCCGGCTCCAGCAGGTCGAGCGCGACGCCCTCCGGGCCGAACGGCTGGCGTGGGTCGGCCAGATGGCCGCGGGCGTGGCGCACGAAATCCGCAACCCGTTGATGGCCATCAAGTTGCTCGTTCAGGCCGCCGCGGACCCGCACCGGGCGTTCGCCTTCCGGTCGCGCGACCTGGCCGTGATCGAGCGCGAGATCGGCCGGCTGGAGGGGATCGTGACCGGCTTCCTCGACTTCGCCCGACCCCCGACGCCCGACAAGAAGCTCGTCGAACTCGCGCCGCTGGTGGACGAGGCGGTCGGCGGCCTCCAGGCGCGGGCCGCGCTGCAGGGCGTGACGGTCGTCGCCGACCTGGCTGCCGGTCCCGCCTCCGTCCAGGCCGACCCGGCTCAGCTGAGGCAGGTGCTGTTCAACCTCCTCTACAACGCCCTCGACGCCCAGCCCGGCGGGGGCGAGGTGCGGGTCACGGCCTCCGGGGACCGGTCGGCCGTTGAACTCCGGGTCGAGGACCGGGGCGCTGGCCTGTCGGCCGACCTGGGGGACCGCATCTTCGACCCGTTCGTCAGCTCGAAGCCGACCGGGGTGGGGCTCGGCTTGTCCATCTGCCGGCGGATCGTCGAGTCCCACGGGGGGACGATTCAGGCCGGGCCGCGGGCCGGCGGCGGGGCGGTGTTTACCGTCCGCCTCCCGGCCGGGGAACCCACACCGGGGGGCGATTCGTGCCCAAGCTGCTGATCGTGGACGACGAGCCGAGCCTCCTCTACTCGCTGGAGGCCGGGCTCGGCAGCGACGACCTCGACGTGGTCACCGCCCAGACCGGCCGGCAGGGCGTGGACGCCGTCCGCACGCACCGGCCGGACGCGGTCATCCTCGACGTGCGCCTCCCGGACATGACCGGGCTGGAAGCCCTCGACCGCATCCGCGAGGCCGACCCCCGGCTGCCGGTGGTGGTCATCACGGCCTTCGCCGCCACCGGGACGGCGATCGAGGCGGTAAAGCGCGGGGCGTTCGAGTACCTGCTCAAGCCCGTGGACCTGCTCCAACTGCGGGAGGTGGTCGGGCGGGCGCTGGCGCTGCGGCGGATGCGGAACGTGCCGGCGGTGATCGACGGCGACCCGGCCGCCGCGGACGGGGACGAGATCGTCGGCCGGAGCCCGGCGATGCAGGAGGTGTACAAGGCGATCGGCCGGCTCGCCCCGGAAGACGTGACCGTCCTGGTGCTCGGCGAGAGCGGGACGGGGAAGGAGTTGGTGGCGCGGGCGGTGTACCAGCACAGCCGGCGGGCCGACCGCCCGTTCCTCGCCATCAACTGCGCCGCCATCCCCGAAGCCTTGCTGGAGAGCGAGCTGTTCGGGCACGAACGCGGGGCGTTCACGGGGGCGGACCGGCAGCGCGTCGGCAAGTTCGAGCAGGCCGACGGCGGCACCATCTTCCTCGACGAGGTGGGGGACATGGCGCCCGCCGCGCAGGCCAAGTTGCTGCGGGTGCTTCAGGAGCAGCGGTTCGACCGGGTCGGCGGCAACCACGCGGTCAACACCAACGTTCGGGTGATCGCGGCGACGAACCAGGATCTGGAGGCGATGGCCGCGGCCGGGCGGTTCCGCCGCGACCTGCTCTACCGGCTGAACGGGTTCGTCGTCAACCTCCCGCCCCTGCGGGAACGCCCGGAGGACATCTCACTCCTGGCCGACCACTTCCTCCGCCGGGCCGAACGGCGGCTTGAGAAGCCGCTCCGGGGGGTCACGGCCGACGCGCTCGCGGTGCTGGAGCGTTACCCGTGGCCGGGGAACGTCCGCGAGTTGCAGAACGTGATCCGGTTCGCGGCGATCCACGCCGTCGGGGACGAGTTGACCCCCGAAGCGCTCCCCGCGGCCTTCCGGAAGGGGGTTGCCCCGCCGTCCTTGCCGCCCGCCGACGGCCCGCTCGACGTCCGCCGGCTGGTCCGCGACCTCATCGAGGGCGGGTCGCTGGACATCTACCGCCGGGTGCTAGCCGAGGTGGACCGGGTGGTGGTCGGCGAGGTGCTCCGCCACGTCAACGGGAATCAGGTTCACGCCAGCGAAATGCTCGGCATTTCCCGCACGACGCTCCGCTCGAAGCTCCAGACGATGGGCGGCCCGGCGGCGGAATAAGCCCGCCTGGGGCGTCATGCCAGCCAATTCATGTCGGGCGTCAGGGCAGTGGCAAGATGAGTTGTCATCGTGCGAGTGTTAGGCGCAGACATTCCGCACCTGCCGCACGGCGTCCGCCAGTATCTTCTGGCGGACGGACAAGACGCAACCTCATTATCCGACAGCAACTTGTAATACGAGCATACATCTCGCCGCGCCGGACACAGCTCCCGATCCAGGCGACCGATCAACTCCTGCCAGCTGTCCACCGGTTGTACACCGGTGTCCAGGTTCTATACCGCCGGTGCGACGTATCCCCTTGTCACTTCACTTGTTTTGTCGAAGACCTGCGGCTAATCTCCGCCCCCGTCGGACACCGGTCGCGGGGTCAAGGAGGTCGCCATGAGGTGGCAACAGGCATCGGCGGTCGTACTCGCCCTGGGGGCGATGGTCGGCTTGCCCGCGGTGGGGCAGGGGGGTTGGTTGACGCTCACCTCCGGGGTGGCGGGCGCGGTCGATCCGTTCGCGTCCGGCGAGTTCTGGTTCAGCTTCCCGGGCGGGACGCCGGCCGTCGCCGTGAATCAGCTCAGTGGCACGGGGACCGTGCAGGCCGTCACCGGCGGCGGCGTGAGCCACTTCGGCGGGCTGGGGACGCCGGTGATCCTGAGTTTGGCGGACGGCAGTGCGTACCTCGCGGCCGGTGAGCCGCCCGCGGGTGCGACGGGGCGGACGCCGACCGGCCTGTCGCCGAAGTCCGCGGCGACGGCCGCTCCGGTGTCGGGCGGGACGATCCCCACGACCGCGGCCCTGCTCGGCATCCAGTCGGCCGAACGGGCGGAGGGCGGTCACACCCTCACGGTGTCGGTCACGGACCGGAGCGGCGCGGTGCTCGGGACGGGGACGTTAGACGTCCCGACCGGCGGATGGTGGGTGATCGGGATGGGGCCGGACGCGAAGCCGGCCACCAACCCGGGGGGCGACCCCGGGGAGGAGCCGAACCCGGGGAACGGCGGCAACCCGCCCACCAACCCGGGGCCGACCCCCGGCGTCCCGGAACCGGCGACGCTGGCGCTGGGGCTGGTCGGGCTGGCAGCAGCCTCGTGGCGGCGCGTCCGGTCGAGGCGGTGACGAGGGCCGCGCCGGACCACTGCGCGACGGGCTTTCGATTCGTTACTTGGCCGACAGGGCGGCGAGAACACCGCCCCCGACGGTGAGGGCGGTGGCGAGCAACAGCCGGCCCGGGTGGACCGACTCCCACTCGCCCAGGGCGACCAGCCCGACGGCCACCGCGACCAGGGTGTTCATGTTGTACAGCGGGACGAGTTGGCTGATCTGCCCATCGTACCGCCCGAGGGCGATGGCGATCGCCCCCACCCCGACGGCCCAGAGCAGCCCGTACAGGGCGGCGTAGCCCGCGCCCGCTCGGGACAGCGCCGGGTCGCGTTCGACCGCGGTCACGACCCCTCCTGCGACGGCCACGACGAGCCCGACAACGATCAGGTACGGCCCGGTGCCGATCTCGGCCCGGGCCGCGACCTTTTGTACGGCACCGGACAGCCCGAAGCAGACGGCGGGGAGGAGCCCCCCGATCAACAGAGCCAGCGTGGCGTTCGACATCGCGTCCTACGTGCGAGTGGTGACGGGGCGGCCTGCGTCAGCGGGCGGGGACCAGCTGGGAGCCGTCCCAGGTCATCAACCCGCCCTGGGTCGAAACCAGGAGGCCCGGGGGGAGTTGCATCCCCGGAAGAGTGAACGTCCTCGCCTCGATCGGCCGGTTGATGCTGACAACCTCGATCCGCTGAATCAGTTCGGCGGTCAAGACGCCGCCCGTGTGTTCGCGGTAGACACTGGCCTTGGGCAACCAAACGCCCGCGACCCGGGCGACGGTTGATTCCGTCGTCTGGACCGTATGCTTCCCGTCGCTCTCCCACGCGATCCGGGCACCGACCGCGGTGCAGCCGCACGCGGGCACCAGGGTCACCTCGAAGGCCGGTCGCGCCGGGTGGCCCGGTGCGGCCAGTACGATCCGGTAAGCCGGCAACCCCCGCCACCGGGCACGCTCGACCCGCCTTTCGGTCCATATCTGCTGATCGGTGTACCAGCTGAGCCCGCGCTGGTGGGCCTGGTTCAGCACCTCCTCCGCGGTCGCCCCGAGGCTCTCGAACCGGAACCGCTGATCCCCGCCGACTTCCAGTCGGTCGGCCAGTGGGGCAACCGACGCGGCTCGGCTCCGGTCGAGCACCGGGCCGAGCTCGGCGGTGAAGTACTGCCCCACCTCCGGGCCGTTGGTGCAGCGGATCTGCCGCCGGGCCGCGCCCTTGTCGTCGAACCGGTCGAGGTGGTCGACCCGCTCACGCGCGCCGTCCCGCCAGATGTGCCGCAGGTGTGCCCAGGCCGTACCCTTGGCCCGCCGGGCGTCGACCACCACCTCGTAATTCACGACCCCCTTGCGGGGGGCGTGCAGCGATTCGATGAGGTCGGGGATGCCGGGAAGCGGGGCGTGCGCGTGGACGAGCAGCGCGACGACTGACAGGACCACGTCCGGCACGGCCCGCCCTCCGCAGTGGGTCAAAGGTGCGTCCAGTGTATCACACCAGCGCGGCATAAACCCGGGGCGGTGCGGGGGGGGGGCCCCGCCCCCCCCCCCCCACCGCCCCGTCTGGCCGGTCCGATGAGGGGCCAGCGCCGACAAGTTTGTCGGTGCCGCGTGACGGGCGTTCGACGGAAATGCGGCCGGCACGCGGGGGACGATCCCCGCGTGCCGGCCGGTTTCAAAGCATCGGACCCGTGGACGCCACGCCTACTCCGGCCGCTCCTCGCCGGCGGTCAGGGTGACGTTCTCGACCACCTGGCCCTCGGTCAGCGTCAGCGTTTGGGAGGTGTCGCCGGGGGCGCTGACGCCCCGAAGCCAGAACGGGGCGACCTGGATCATCTGCTCGGCCGCCCGGACGAACCGCAGCTCGAACGTCCCGTCCGCCTTCGTCGTCGTGGTCGGGTCGTAGTACCGGTTCTCCCGCCCGTCGGCTGCGTGGGCCCGCACCTCCCGGCCGGCGACCGGCCGGCCGGTCGCGTCCACCACCTTGCCCCGCACGACCGCCGGGCGGGTCAGCTTCAGGGTGACGTCGCGGATCTCCTGGCCGGGCGTCGTCTTGACCGGCGGGAGGACGCCGTTGGCCCAGGTCCGCCACTCGCCGTACTTGCCGTCGTGGGCGACGAGGTTGTACTCGGCCGCGCCGCTGGCCGGCAGGGTCATGACGAACGTCCCGTCGGCCTTCGTTTCAAAGCTGAACCGGGTGTCGCCGGTCAGCGAGTTCCCCGAGCCGGTGCGGGCCGGGGCCACCGTCGCCCCGCCGACCGGCCGGCCCGTCGGGTCGAGCACCCGCCCGGTCACCCGCACCGCCGGCTCGACGACCACCGTCACCGCCGCCATGCCCGGCTTCAGGTCGAACGTCAGCTTGTCGAAGTTGCGCTGCCAGCCGGTCTTCGGGTCGTCCACCGTCTTCCGCTCCCACTCCTGGGTCGCCTGGTCGGACCACCAGCGGGTGTGGCGGTCGGACTTCACGTCGAACGAGAAGGTGCCCGGGAGCATGTCCGTGATGGTGACCTCGCCGCGGTCGTCCGACCGGCCGTCCACGCCCTTCTGCTGCCAGTCGAACAAGTGGACCCCCGCGGCCGGGCGGCCCGCGACGGAGTCGACCACCCGCGCCCGGAAGGTGATGCCCGGCTGGAGGGCGACGTCCAGTGCCCGGGGCCGGCCGTGGGCGATTCCGGTCTTGGGGAGTCGGGCCACGCCGACCCCCGGTGCCTTGACGTGGAAGGCGTACTCGTCCGGCTGCACGTAGAGCCGGTACTTGCCCTGCGCGTCGGCGGTCGTCTCCGTCCACATGTCGTCGCAGACGCCGCCCTCCATCACCTTCGGCCCCTGGTCGGCGCGGATCACCGCCCCGGCCGCCGGCCGTCCGTCCGGCCCGCGGACGACGCCCTCGATGTACGTGGCCCGGTCCATCGCCACCACCAGCCCCTTCACCCCGACGGGCTGGCGGACGGCCATCACCGGCGAGTAGCCCTCCTTCCGGAACCGCACCTGTACGCGCTTCTCCTTCTCCGTGTTCTTCAGGCGGAAGGTGCCGTCGGCCCCGGTGACGGTGTAGAGTTCCGGGAGGTCCACCCAGTCCCACATGTGGACCTTGACCCCCGCGAGGGGCCGGCCCTTCTCGTCCACCACCACCCCGGCCAGTTCGTCGGCCTTCACGTCCTGCGGGCCGGTCACGTCCGGGAGGGTCGGCACCCGGACTTCCGTGACCCCGTCCTTCGTCACCAGCGCGGCCGCCTCGAACTGTTTGCCGTCTTCGGTTTCGACCCGCAGCGGCACGCTCCGGCCGGGCTCCAGCGGGCCGTTCGGGGAGTACGGCAGGGCGAAGCCGCCGTCGAAGCTCGCCCGCACCGGCGCGTCGGCGAAGTTGCCACACACGTTGGTGTGCTGGAGGGCCGACACCTTGACGTGCGGCATCGGCCGCCCGGCGGCGTCCGTCACCTTGCCGGTCAACCCCTCGACCACGCACACAGCCTCGAACGGCTCGGCGAGTGCCACGGCCTTCCCGTCGCCCGGGACGGTCACCTTCCGCCGGTCCCCTTGGGAGGCCGGGGGGGCGTACCCGGCCGGCATCCCGGCGACATACACCGTCGCCGCGCCGGGCGGGAGGCGGAGGCGGAACCGGCCGGCGGTGTCGGTCTTCTCGTACAGGAGGGAGTACCCGGTGGGGTTGAAATCTCCGCTGGCGCTGACCGACGCGCCGGCGAGCGGCTGACCCGTGCCTTTGACCCGCACGACGCCGGTGACCTCCACACCCGCGACCACCTCCAGCGTCATCGTGACGGTATCGCCGGCCTTCGGGGCCGTGACCGCGCCGGTGGTGGCCGCGGCCGTTCCGGGCGGGAGGGTGAGGAAGGTGGTGTACCGCCCGGCCCGGAGGTTGCGGAACTCGAACCGCCCTTCGGCGTCCGGCGTCGCACCGCGCTGGCCCTGAGTCGCCTGGTCATTCCCGACCAGCTGGACGGTCACGTCCTTCACGGCCGCCGCGGGCACCCGCGAGACCACCCGCCCGCGGACGACCGCCTCGGGGTCGAGCGTCAGGTGAACGGCCTTGGCGTCAGGCTCCGCGACGTACTCCCGCCGCAGGCCGGTGACCGCGGTGTCCGCCTCCGCGTACCCGGGGGCGGTGGCGCGGAAGACCAGCTCGGCCCCGGCCGGTACGGCGGTGAACCGGAACGCCCCGCCCGCGTCGGACGTGGCGAAGAAGAACTTCTCGGCGGGCGTGCCGCGGGCCGCGGCCGCGGACGGGTAGGCCGGGGTCGCGTAGTTACCCTGGCGGTAGACGATGCCGAACTGGACTTCGACCCCGGGGATCGGCCGGCCGGCCCGGTCCTTGACCGTCCCCGCGTACCCGGCCGCCGCCGGGAGGTTGAGGTCGAGTTCCTCGGTGTGGTTCGGCAGGACGAACCCCTGCGTCGGGGCGAAGCCGTCCTTGGCGGCCATGACGGTGATCGCCGCGGCCGGGGTGTGCCCGGGCGGGGGCCGGTCGAAGGAGAACCGTCCGCTGGCATCCGTCGTGGTGGTCAGTGGCCGTCCGACCCCGCCGGGGACAGCAATCACCGTAGCGCCCACGACCGGCGCGCCGGCGGGGTCTTTCACCACGCCGCGGACCGCCGGCCCCCCGGCCGGAGCCTTCGGCGGCGCGGCGGCCGGGGGGGCGGGTTTCTCGGGTTGCCCATTTCCCCCGTCGCCGGACGCCCCGGTGCCGGCGGCCGCGAGGAGACTGCCGACGAGGAGTAGGCCGAGTACGGCCTTGATCTTGGTCCAACCGGTCATGCCGATTCCTCCGTGAACGAGCTGGAGAACCCGGTGCGACACCACACCGGGCGCGGTCGCGCCCGCGGCGAGTGCCAGGGCGGCCTGGGTGGTGGTCCGGACGAAGGCGGCGGGCAGGGCACTCGTGTGCCCGACCAGGCTGGTGGTCAGGAGCGCGCCGGGGAGGCCGAGCCCGCGGCGGACGAGGGCGTCGTGGAGCCGGTCACGCGCCCGGCCGAGCCGCTTCTTGAGCGTGGCCAGGGGGCAGCGCAGGCGGTCCGCCGCCTCGTCCCGCGTCGCCCCCTGGAGGTAGCACAGCACGAGCGGGGCGCGGAGCGGCTCGGGCAGGGCGAGCAGCTCCTCGTCCAGAACGGCCAGTAACTCCTGCCCGGTGATCTCGGCCAGCGGCTCGGCCGGGGTCCGAGCACCGGCCTTCGCCTCGCGGCGAATCCGCCGCGTCTCCGACCGCCACGCCTTGACCGCCAGCAGGTGCGCCGTCCGGTGGAGCCAGCTGGCGACCGAGGGCTGCCACCGCCGCGACGCGGCCTGGCGGGCCAGGATCAGGAAGGCCGCCTGGCACACGTCCTCGGCGTCGTGGGCGTTGCCGAGTACCCGCCGCCCCGCCGCCAGGACCATCGACCCGTGCCGGCGGACGAGGGCTTCAAACGCCGTCTCGTCCTTGCGGTCGGTGAAGCGGAGGAGGAGCTCCCGGTCCGTGACCCCGGGGTCGGCCGCCCCGATCAGCTGGTGGATGCGCTGCCGGTCCGTGCCCGCGCCCCGTGTCGTCATTGCCGCGGCCCTCTCCCCGGCGCCCCTGTGTGGCGCCGGCCTACCTAGTAATCCCCGCCGGCGCCGGATCGGCTACCGCGGCGGTCGGAATCGGGGCCGTGGACGTGGGACAGGTCGGGGACGGGCTTCGCCGTGGGCCGCAAACCTGCCCACATGCGGAGGAGGAGGGCTGAGCCGGACGGGGAACCCCGGCCGGTGGTGTCGTGAGCGGGCACGCGGGTTATTGGGGGGTCTTCGCCGTGCGTGTGTGCTTGTTGAAGAACTCGAAGACCCGCGGCAGGTTCTGGCCGGCGATGGCGACGTGGTCGCCGCCCGCGACCTCGACGTACTCGTAGGTCATCGCCAGCTTCTTCATCTGGTCGGCCCAGCGGCGGGCGCCCGCTACCGGGACGAGGTTGTCTTGGTCACCCTGGACCAGGATGACGGGGACGTGCTTCATCTTCTCCACGTCCGCCGCCGGGCGGGCGATGGCCGGGGCGATCGGCGCCAGCCCGGCCCAGACTTCGGGGTACTTGATGCCGAGGTGCCACGCCCCGCCGCCGCCCATCGAGTGGCCCATGAGGTAGATGCGGTCGGGGTCGATGGCGTAGTCTTTCCTGACGAGGTCGAGGACGTTCATCACGTCCTTCTCGCTCAACTCGACGAGGTTCTTGGGGTCGTCGGGCGACCCCTTCACCAGCGCCCGCGCCCCGTACCACCCGCGGGAGTTGTAGCCCATCGGCGCGGCGAGGACGTAGCCGTGCTTCTCGGCGAGGTCGGTGAAGCCGCCGTAGCGCATGATGTTCTGCGGGCTCCCGCCCAGCCCGTGCAGGGCGACCATCAGGGGCCACTTCTTGGCCTTGTCGTAGGCGCTGGGCACGAACAGGGCGTACTCCATCTCCTTCCCGGCGTCCTTGAAGTCGTAGGTCTTCTTCTGAATCCGCGCGGTCGTGGACTTGGACGGCGCCGGGGGCTGCGCGTGGAGCGTGAGAGCGGCCGCGCAGGCCGCGAACACGACCGTACAGCTGCGGAGGAACATGAGCGGGAACCTCATGGCGGGAGCGTGTGCCCCGAGTCTACGCAGGCCGACGTGATGGAGCAACGAGAAGCCCGGAGCGACCTAACCCCGGCCCCCCCTCCCAGGGAAGGGGAGCCGGGGGTTAGGTCGCTCCGGGCTTCCTTCGTCATTGGTGGGTCACTGGTGGGGCATTCGTCATTCCCTTCCTCCCGCTGCCGACCTTGCGACCGCCGACCGGGGCGGGTAACACTCTCTCATTCGTCACACCAGAGGGGTCGCCGATGAATCCGGTCGAAGCGCTCACCGCCCTCGTTGGTGCGTGGGCCGGCACCAGCACGCTCCAGGATCCGAATACGAACCAGCCCGACGAGTCGCCCTCGACGCTCGCCGTCACGCCGGTCCTCGGCGGCCGGTTCGCCCGGCTGGACTACGACTGGAGTTACCAGGGGACGCGGCAGGAGGGGTCGCTGCTCGTCGGGTCCGACAAGGACGTCGTGACCGCCCACTGGATCGACTCGTGGCACATGGGCCGCGCCGCGATGGTCTGCACGGGAGCGACCGACGGGGGCCGGATCACCGTCCGCGGCACGTACCCCGCGCCGCCCGGCCCGGACTGGGGCTGGCGGATCGACCTGACGCCCGGGGCCGATGCCCTCGGGGTCGTGATGTTCAACGTGTTTCCGGCCGAGTTGGGCGGGCAGGACGCGCTCGCGGTCGAGGCGGTCTACCGGCGGGCATGACCGGAATGCGCTTGCGGGCCGCCGCGCGGCGCGGTCCACTCTCCGGGGCGTGACCCGTTCTCCCCGGGGGTGGTGCGATGCGAAAGACGGTCTGCTGTGCGGTCGGGCTCGGGCTGGTGGGGGTGATGGCGGTGGCCCTCACCCGGGTGTCGGGGCAGCCGGCCCCCGGGGCACCGCCGAACCCGGACTCGCAGTACCGCCTGGGGCCGGACTCCCTGCCGCAGGAGGGCGTCCCCCGGGGCGAGATCCGCGGGCCGTTCACGCTCCCCTGCCAGGTCTACCCCGGCACCCAGCACACGTACTGGGTGTACGTCCCCGCCCAGTACGACCCGGCCGTCCCGACCGCCCTGATGGTCTACCAGGACGGGCAGGCGTTCAAGAACGAGAAGGGCGACGTGCGCGCCCAGAACGTGATGGACAACCTGATCTACCGGCGCGAGATCCCGGTCATGCTCGGGGTGTTCATCAACCCCGGCCGGCGGCCGGACCAGCCCGAGCCGACCCCGTCGAACTGGGGCGACCGCGACACCAACCGGCCGACCGAATACAACTCGCTCGACGACAAGTACGCGCGTGTCATCACCGAGGAACTGCTGCCGGCGCTGAAGAAGGATTACAACGTCTCGAACGACCCGGAGATGCGCGGGATCGGCGGGTCGAGTTCGGGGGCGATCGCGGCGTTCACGGTGGCCTGGGAGCGGCCGAACGAGTTCCGCAAGGTGCTGAGCAACGTCGGCAGCTTCGTGAACCTCCGCGGCGGGCACGTCTACCCGGAGAAGGTGCTGGCCGGCGAGAAGAAGCCGATCCGCGTGTACCTGTGCGACGGGCGTAACGACAACCGGGGCGTCCGCAACGGCAAGTACGATGAGCGGATGGACTGGTTCCACCAGAACGTCCGGCTGATGAAGGCGCTCAACCAGAAGGGCTACGATGTGAACTACTCGTGGGGGATGAATTCCCACGGGCAGAAGTTCGGCGGGGCCATCCTGCCCGAGATGATGCGCTGGCTGTGGCGGGACGGTCCGGTTTCCACCGACCCGCGCGACGCGGTCGAGCGCGGCTTCCGCCCGCCGGCCGCGAAGAAGAATTAGGCTCGTCTTTTCCGCCCCGCGGGCGGCCGCTACCGCCTCAGCTGACAACCCGGAACCCGGCGGGCAACGCGCCCGCCTCCTGGTCCCGGGCCTCCTCGGTTTCGATGTGAGACGACATCCGGTCCCGCACATCGGCCAGGAACGCCTCGACCACCCGGGCGGGGCCGTCCGCGAGCAGCTCGACCCGGCCGTCAGCCAGGTTCCGCACCCACCCCCGGACCTCCGGGTGCTGGCGGGCGGTCCGGGCCGCCGTCGCCCGGAACCCGACGCCCTGCACGTCCCCGGCGTAGTGGACCAGTCTGGCCATCGCGGTTACTCCCGGACCGTTCTCACACGCGAGGCGGGCGGCTCATCTCCCAGTTCCACAACCCGCCGGCCACCCGGCGGTGGCCGAGTAGGTCGAAGCCGAGTCGGGTGTAGACCGGCACGTCGGCCTCGTCCTGCGTCTCCAGGTAGCACCACTGTCGGGCGTGGTCGGCCGCCTCGAACCCGGGCTGGAGGACGGCCCGGGCTAGCCCCCGACGCTGCATGGAGGGGTCGACGCCGAGCAGGAGTAAGTACCAGTGCGGCGCCGGGACGTGGGCCTGCCGGAGCCGCGCGAATTGGCGACTGAGTCGGTCCAACAGCAGCCCGCCCCGTAGCCCCAACTCCCACGCCAGGGGGAAGACTCCGCTCCGGACCAGCCCCCACGGCGTGAGCGCGTCACGGCCGGGCGGGAGCCAGCACGCCACCGCCTTCCGGTCCGCCGTGGCGTAGGCCGTCCCCTCCGCGGTGGTGTAACGCACGAGCATGCCGCAGAACGCCGCGCTGGCGCGCGGCCGGTTGTTGGTGGGGGCGATGGTGCGGACCAGCGGGTAGTCCGCGAAGGCCGCCGCCAGGGAGCGGGCAGCCGCCGGGCCGTCGGCCGGGGTCAGGCGATCGACCCGCATTGGTGCCTCGGGGAGGGGTAACTGTGGCAGGATGTCACTCGGCGTACTTCTTGCCCGCGGTGACTGTGGTGTAGGCGTCGGCCGCGTCCTGGATGCGCTGGCCGTAGGCGGCGGCCTGGCCGCCGCCGTTGTAGCCCCGGGCGAAGGTGGTGTAGTCCTTCGCCCGCAACCCCTTCATGCACGTCGCATTCCCCTTGATGAACGCCACCATCGCGTCGAGTTGGGGCTTGACCCCCTCGCCGAACGCGCCGACCATCTTCGCGGCGGTCGGGTGGCCGACGGCCTTGTGGTTGAAGCCCATGATCTGCCCGACCCCGTAGCTGGCCGAGGCCAGAGCCGCCGGCTCGCCGAGCGTCTTGGCGAACTCGAACACCTCCCACTCGCTCGCCTGGTTGGTGTGGCACTTCGCCCAGGGGTCGGTCGGGGTCTTGCGCCAGTAGTGCTCCGTCCAGGCCTTGTCGGCGGCGAACTTGAAGTGCTGGTCGAACCTCATCTGGTTCGCGTCACCCCACTGCCGGCGGAACACGTGGTTCTCGAACCGGATGATGACCCGGCCGTCCGGCCCGAACGCTCGGCCGCCGGACTCGACCTTCAGGACCGCGGCCAGGGCGGCCGGGGACACCCCGAGCGCCTTGGCCTGCTCGTGCAGGTACTTGCCGCGCGCGTTGTAGAGGGCGGCCATGACCGCCTTCGTCCCTGTCAGCCCCGCCGTGTCCACCGCGTCCTCCGGCTTCATGGCCGGGTCGAACTCCCGGGCGCTGCCGAGATTCGACTTGGCGGTCCAGCCGAACTCGGTCTTCGGGTCGCCGCCGAGGTGGACCCGGACGTAGTCCTTTCCGCCGACACTCCTCTCCTCGACGACCACGACCCGGGTGCCATAGGGGATGAGCCGGCCCGTCGCCTTGAACTCCGGCGGGGCCGTCCGGATGAGGGCGTCCGGGGCGGTGATGGCGTGGGCGGGCGGGGCCGGCCCGTCGGCCGATGACGTGCCGACGAGGCCGACCAGGAACAGTCCGCACGGGGCGAGGTGGCGAATCATCCCAGTCCTCTGGAGTTCGGAATCGTCCCGGGGCGTAGACGGACTCAGAATGTCACTTCCGGGCGCTGCGGGGGTTGCGGAGGTAGTAGAGCCGGCCGTCCTCCGCGCCGCCCAGGAAGTCCGGCACCCCATCGGCCTCGAAGTCCACCACCGCCGGGCTGACGTCGTGGCCCTCAATGTTCCGCCGCGCCAGCGGCCCGGCGCTCTGGAACACCCACGTCCCGTTCCCCCGCCCGACCTGCCGGAGCAGGTCCGCGTTGGCCGCGTTCACGAGCAGGTCGAACCGCCCGTCGCCGTCCCAGTCCGTCACGCACAGCTTCCGCCGGCCGCTCGCCCCGGCGGCGCGGGCGTTCAGCCGGAGCGGCCGGCCCTCCCCGTCCACGAACGCCCGCCGCGGCGGCAGCAGCACGAGTCGGCCGTCCCGCCGCGCCCGCTCGAACAGTGCCAGGTAGCCCTCCTGGTCGAGGACCGCCAGATCGGGGAGGCCGTCGCCCGTGAAGTCGTACACGACTGGCGTCGTCCGCCACTGGGTCAGCAGCCCCTTGCCCCGCGGCTTCCGCCAGCCCCATGCCAACTCGGGCTGCGGCCCTCCCCACTCGACCTCGACCGGTTGCGGCGGCGCCAGCTGGGGGGCGGCCCGGGTGCCCACATTCCGCAGCCAGACCACGTCGCCGAGGATGCTGTTGAGTACGACGTCCGGGAGCCCGTCGCCGTCCCAGTCGGCGACGCTCAGGGTGGTGTAGCCCCACTTGGCCTCGGCCGGCCCCTGGATGCTGCCGTTCGGCCCGGCCATGATCCGGAACGCCGTGCCCCCGACCTCCAAACGGCGCGGCGCCGCCCAGCGCGGCTCGGCCGCCCGCGGCCCGCTCAGGTTCTCGAAGAACTCGATGTACCCGGCCGTGTTGCCGGCGAGGATGTTGGTGTCGCCGTCGCCGTCCCAGTCCACCCCGACCGGGGTCGCCAGCGCCCCGCACTTGAGGGTGTCGGCCTCCTGCCGGAAGTAGACCGGCCGGGCGAAGATCGGGGTGCGGTCGGCGGCGAGCCGGCCGGTGTTCTCGACGAACGCCACCCGGCCGTCCTCGTCGCCGACGATCAGGTCGAGGTCGCCGTCGCGGTCCCAGTCGAACGCGACCGGGACGATCATCTGGAGGTCCATCGTGAGCGGCTGCCCGGCCCCGTCCCGCAGCCGCCGGCCCGCGGCGTAGCTCGGCCGGGTCCGGGTGCCGACGTTCTCGAAGTAGGTGAACCCGTCGAGGAACTCGCCGCAGAGGAGGTCGAGGTCGCCGTCGCCGTCGAAGTCGGCGAGGTTCGGCGACGGGCAGCCGAACGTGTCCACCGGCCGGTCGGCGGCCGTCACCTGGACGGGCTCGGCGAACGTGCCGTCGGGCCGGCCGGGGAGGGCGAACACGAAGCCGTGCAGCGGGCCGTGCGTCCAGTTCCCGCGGGCGTCCCAGGCGTCGTCCCAGCCGTACTCGCTCCAGTCCTCGACGCCGACGACGAGGTCGAGCCGGCCGTCGCCGTCGTAGTCGGCGTAGCGCCACTGGTTGTGCCGGACCTTTGGCCCCTTCGGCTGGTTCCACCGCGGCTTGTAGAAGTTCCCCGGCACCCCGAGTTTCACCCGCTCCGCAAGCCCGGTGCGGGTGAAGTTCGAGTACTCCGCGCCGGGCGTGAGGACGCGGAGCTTCCCCTCGACGTAGCTCGGCATCACGTAATGCACGGTGCTGCTGAGCCGGCGGGCCGGTTTGAACACCGGGAGCTTGGTCTTCGCGGTGTCGCCGGTGGCGTTCTCGAACAGCCACACCCCGTTGGAGGGCTTGTCCGGGCAGGACACGATGAGGTCGAAGTCCCCGTCCCCGTCGGCGTCGCACGGCACCGGCCAGGCCCACAGCCCGACCCCCAGGTCCACCACCAGATCGGGGTGGTTGTAGCGGAGCGGTGCCAGTTCCTGAGCGCGGGCCGACGGGGGGGCGGCAAACGCGAGGCACGCGAGAACCGCGAGCCCGGCCGAAGGGGAGGTGGGTCGCATCGGACTCCTCGTAGCAGGGCAGGGGGGCGGGCTCCGACCGGTCGGGGAACGGGCACCCGTAGGGTTCGCCAGTGCCGGCCCGTCGCCGACGCCTTCGCACCGGTGACGGGCCGGCCGCCCTCCGTTCACCCGGCGTAGCGCCTGCGGATGGTCGGGATGAGGTAGTCGCCGAAGGCCGCGTCGAGGCCGTAGCGGGGGGCGTGGCCCCAGTCACGGCGGGCGGCGGAATCGTCCACGTCGGCCGGCCAGCTGTCCACAATCCCCTGCCGCTTCTCGTCCACCGCCGTGTCGAGCCGGGCCGCCGGGAAGGCCGCCCGCACGATCGCCTCTACCTCCCCCGCCGCCGGGGCGAAGGCGCCGATGTTGTACACCGTCCGGCTCAGCTGGTCCCGCGGCGCCAGCACGAGGCGGAGGATGGCGTCCACGGCGTCCGGCATGGCCATGAACGGGATGCGCGTGTCGGGCCGGACGAAGCAGGCGTAGGTCTTCCCCTCGGCCGCGGCGTGGATCATCTCGGGGGCGTAATCGCTGGTGCCGCCGCTCGGGACGGTCACCGCCGAGATCAGCCCGGGGAAGCGGATGCAGCGGAAGTCCACCTTCGCCGCCGACGGCCCGGCCGCCAGCTGCTTGTAGTGCCGCGCGTAGTACCGGCCGAGGTGCTCGCAGTACAGCTTGTTCGCCCCGTACATCGTGGTCGGCACGTTGAACAGGTCTTCGGCCACGCGGCCGGCGGTGGCCTTGGTGGGGAGGTCCGGCAGGCCGTAGGCGGCGATGCTCGACGGGTAGAAGAACACCACCGGCCGGCCGTGGCTCTCGCCCTCCTTCTGGGCGAACTCCAGCAGGTTCAGCGTCCCCTCGACGTTGACCTTGTGGGCCAGAGCCGGGCTGAACTCGCTGCGGGTGCTCAGCAGGGCGGCCAGGTGGTAGACGTGGTCGACCTCGTACTCGGCGTTGATGCGGTCGAGGATCTCGCGGTCGAGGATCGAGCCGACGACCTGCGTGCGGACCTTCGGGGCGACCTCCCTCGGCAGGGGGTTGACGTCCAGGGTGACGACCGGTCGGTCGGGGTCGGCGGCGACGAGCCGGTCGATCAGCCCGTGCCCCATCTCCCCGGACGCCCCCGTGATCAGAACCGACGGCTTCCGCGACATACCCCGCGCCCCTCCGAGTGGTGATGGGGGCAGGATACGACCTGCCGGCCCACCGCGTTGCCGGCGGTGGGCCGGTCGGTGTAGCATGGGGCGGTGAGAACCCCCGGGAGGCGCCATGATCCGGCCGCTCCGCACCCAACCCCGGAACGACTACCCCACCTCGGACGGCAAGCCCATGGCCGAAACCGACCTCCACCGCGATCTGATGATGGAGATCATCGAGACGCTGAAGTGGTGGTTCCGGGGGCGGCCCGAGGTGTACGTGTCCGGGAACCTGTTGGTCTTCCACGAGAAGGGGAACAAGCGCGTCCACGTCTCCCCGGACGTGTTCGTGGTCCCGGGCATCGGCAACCACCGGCGCGAGAACTACCTCCTCTGGGAGGAGGGTCGCGGGCTCGACTTCGTCATCGAGACGACCTCGAAGACGACGATGATGGAAGACATCGAGACGAAGTACAACCTCTACGCCGGGAAGCTGGCGGTGAAGGAGTACGTGCTGTTCGACCCGCGGGAGGAGTACCTGAAGCCGTCGTTCCAGGTGTACCGCCGGTTCGGGGCCGGCTTCCGCCGGGTGAAGCCGGTGGCCGGGCGGTACACGAGCAAGGTGCTGGGGCTGGAACTGGAGCGAGACGGCACCCAGTTGAGGCTGCGCGACCCGGCGACGGGCGAACGCCTCCCCACGCCCGCGGAGCGCGCAGAAGCCGAGGCCAACCGGGCTGACGCGGAAGCCAACCGGGCCGACGCGGAAGCCAACCGGGCCGACACCGCCGAGGCGGAGGTCGAACGGCTCCGCCGTGAACTCGCCCGCCTTCGCGGCGGGGTCTGACCCATCGGGAGCCGCGGATGGCCGAACGTCGTCCGGGGGCGTCGCGCGTCGCGGACGTGCCGCCGGACGTCCTCGCCGCACTCAACGCCGGTACCGCCGAGGCTGCGACCCTCGCCGATGGGCTGGCGGTCGACTTCGCCGCCCTCGCGGCGGCCGCGTTCCCCGACCTTCCCGCCGACGCCGTCCGAACCGTCCGCACCGCGGCGGCCGTCGGTGTGAAGCAGCGGATGGAGCGGGTCGGGCAACTCCTCCTCACCCACCTCGGGTCGGACGGGCTGGCGCGGGCCGCCGCACACCGGTCGGACACCGTCCGCGGCTGGGCCTGCTTCGCGGTCGCGCTGATGCCGGGCCTGTCCCTGGCGGACCGGCTCGGCCGCATCCGCCTGCTCGCCGACGACCCGCACTTCGGCGTCCGCGAGTGGGCGTGGATGGCGGTCCGCCCGCACGTTGCGGCCGAGTTGCCGGCCGCGCTCGCGGCGCTCGCCCCGTGGACGGCCGAAGTGTCGGCCAACCTGCGGCGGTTCGCGGTCGAGGTCACCCGTCCGCGTGGGGTGTGGTGCGCGCACCTGCCAACCCTCAAGGCCGACCCGACCCCCGGGTTGCCACTGCTGGAGCCGTTGCGGGCCGACGGGGCGCGGTACGTTCAAGATTCGGTGGCGAACTGGCTCAACGACGCCGGCAAGTCCCGGCCGGACTGGGTGCGGGAGCTCTGCCGGCGGTGGAAGGTGGAGTCGCCGGGTGCGGCCACGGGGCGGATCTGCGCCCGAGCCGGGCGGAACCTGGACCGGGCCGGGTGACCGGAGGCGAAGGCGGTCACCCGGCTGCGGATCGAAGGCCACGGCGTCACTTCGACTTCTTCGCCCGCGGTTCGGGCCGGCGGGGTTCGTCGGCCCCCTCGCGCCGCTGGGCGAGCATGAAGCCATACAGCTGGCGCGCCGCGGCGTCCCACGAGCCCGAACGGGTCTGGCGGATGACCCCGTCCAGCGACGCGGCCGCGTCCGCGGGGAGCGCGCCCGTGTCGCGGTAGGAGTGCAGCCGGCGCTCGCACGCCCCGACCGCCTTCTCGTCCCGGCTGCGGACGGCGGTGTAGAGGGCGTCCACGGTGTCGAACGCCTCCGCGCTCGCCCCCATCTGCGGCGGCCGCGACCAGTAGTGGTACGCGACGGCCCCGACCACCAGCACGAGCAGTCCGGCCAGCACCGCCAGGACGGTGCGCTCCCGCCTGCCGCGGTCCCCCTCAGTCGATCGCATCGACCACCTCCCCCCCGTCGCGCGTGGACAGGGCCACCCACGCCTGCGGGCGGACGAACGTGGTGACGAACCGGACCGACCCGTCCCCGAGCAGGACGTTGCACCCGACCCCGTGCTCGCCCCACATCTCGTCGGTGTGGCCGAACGGGTCGTTCGGGGCGTGGATGATCACCTCGGGGTGGTCGTGGGTGTCCGGCCCGCTGTGGATGCCCACCAGGCAGCCCGCGCCGTTGTTCTCGGACGGCCACGGCCGCAGGTCGAGCCGCGGCGGGGTCACCGCCCCGGGCACCACGCCGACCCACGTCTTGTTGCTGAGCAGCGAGCTGTGCTCGCCGATGAAGATGGTGTTCGACAGGCCGTCCGACACCATCGCCACCGTGACCCGCGAGTCGCGGTAGAACGGGCCGTCGATCCGGGCGAGCCGGCCGCCGTTCTCGGGGACGGGCTCGGCGACGTCGTAGTCGTAGCAGTAGGCGGTGGTCCGGCCCCAGGGCTGGTGGATGCCCGCGTTGGTGACGTAGTGCGAGTGGGCGAACACGATCCGCGTCCCGTCCGAGCGGGTCATCGGCACCCCGTGGCGGATGTCCGCCCCCTCACGCTGGACGTCGAACCCGTCCGACCCGCCGGTGGCCGACGGGCACAGGAACACCGCCACCTTCGTGTTGACGAGGCCCGCCATCGCCGGCGCCCAGCACGGCTGGGTCAGGTCGAAGCGGCGGTAGAGGTTCTCCTGTTCCAGGTGCGGAAGGAGGAACACGCCCCAGGCCCAGCCGGGCGGGCCGTTGCGGTTCTCGTCGCCGTAGCTGATGCCGAACGCACTGCCGTCGAGCCGGGAGTTAGCCGTGACGTAGGCCGGCGGAAAGCGCCGGTTAACACCTTCGTAGCTGTGCAGGCCGAGGCCGATCTGCTTAAGGTTGTTCTGGCACTTCACCCGGCTGGCCGCCTCGCGGACCTTCTGGACGGCTGGTAGCAGTAACCCGATGAGGATGGCGATGATAGCAATCACCACCAGCAGCTCGATCAAGGTGAATCCGGCCCGACGGGGAGGGGCATGTGGCATGGCTAACTCCGTGAAGGCGGATGAGCTAACAACGAAAATTAGTCTAGACTAATTCGCAGCCTCGTCAACTACCGCCCCCCACACTGGAGCAGACACGATCAGCCAGGCCGCAGGCTCGCTACGCAACAGAGAGCTGAGCGGTAAGGACTACGCCCCGTCTCGGCAGGCCGCACCGCGACCTATTTCGGCTCTGTCATGCGAAGGCGAGTGGCCCAGCGAATGTGCGGTCCGATGGGCGGGGATGGTGGGCAACGACGTGACCGAGAGCTGGCGAATGAGTTCAACGTTGCCGACCCAGGCGCCGGAGCGACAGACATGGTCGGGTTCACCGCCTCCGTCCTGACGCGGAGATGGGCGGGGGATATCGGCCGAATACCGGCCAATCGGGGTCGGGCACGCGGCGTGCAGAGTCTGGGGCGGACGGAATCCGCATCTCAGTCACGGGAGGCTCCCCCATGCCCGTCACCCTCACGCCGCCGAGTCGCCCCGCCACCGGCAGGAACCCGAAGGCTCCCACCCGCCCCGTCCGGAACGTGCTGCTCGAACTCGCGTACCAACTCCACGCCACCCGCGTAGTGGGGCACCTCCCGGCGCACGCCCTGGCCGCGGCGCGGTCTTGACCGCCTACCCGGCACATCCGTTGCATTCTCTCTCTCCCGGCAACCCGAGCTCCGCGTCGAGGGAACTGTTCCCCGCACGCGACCTCTTCCCATGTAACCGAGGCAGCAAGCGATGTCGAACCTCAAGGATAAGGCGGCGGACGCGGGCCACGCCGTCGCCGACGCGGCGAAGAGTGCGGGTCACAAGGTGGCCGAAGGCGCCCGCCAGGCGGCCGAGTTCGTGAAGGAGAAGACGGGGATGGGCGACAGCTGCGGGGCGACCCGGAGCGTGTCCGAGATCCAGCCGCACATGGCGGTGATCTCGTCCTGCGGGTGTACGGTGGGTAAGGTCGACCACCTGGAGGGCGGTGCGATCAAGCTGACCAAGGGCGACAGCCCGGACGGCCAGCACCACTTCGTGCCGACCGCGTGGGTGGACAAGGTGGACGAGCACGTCCACCTGAACAAGAACGCCGACGAGACGAAGAGGGGGTGGAAGGGCGATGCCGCCTCCTGCGCGAGCTGTGGCGCGTGACCACCCGCCGGTCGATGTAGACGGCCCGCCCAATCAAGGGCGGGCCGTGTCGTTTTCTGACCAGTGGACCGTCCCCGAATGCCGCGCCGGGCGGCGGGTCAAGCCCGGGCGGCGTTCAACTCGGCCTCCCACTTGGCCTTCATGTGGGGCTTGTACGTCCCCGACGGTGTGCGGAACGCGACGTTGAGCCGGTTCCAAGAGTTGATGGCCACGACCGCCCACGTCAGGTCGGCCAATTCCGTCTCGGTGAAGTGCCGGCGGGCCTCCTCGTACACCACATCAGGCACGCCCCCGGTGACGAGCGTGACCGCCTCGGTCCAGGCTAGCGCAGCCCGTTCCCGGTCGGAGAAGAACGGTGCCTCGCGCCAGGCACTCAGGGCGTAGAGGCGCTGCTCCGTCTCGCCGGCGGCGCGGGCGTCCTGGGTGTGCATGTCCAGGCAGAAGGCGCAGCCGTTGATCTGCGACGCCCGCGTCTTCACCAGTTCGAGCAGGGCATGTTCCAGCCCACAGGCGGCGAGGTAGGTGCCGATGCCGTACAGAGCCTTCATCGGCGCGGCGGCGAGCTTGGCGACGTTTTGTCGGGCTTCCATCGGTCTATCCTTTCGGGATCACGGGCGATCGCCGGGGCCGTTGTCGGCCGAGGCCGGCCAGTGACGGAGTTTGTCGGGGTTCAGGACGACGTAGACGGAGCCGACGGTGGTCCCGTCGGTGTCCACGGTGATGACGTCCACGGGCTTGCCGTCCCGCGTGAAGACGACGCCGGGCCGGCCGTTCACGGTGGTCACAGTCAGTCCGCAGGCCTGACGGATCTTGCGGAACACGACGGTCAGCAGCCGGGCCACCTTGCGGGCGCCGGTGACCGGCTTCGGGGCGGCGAACACCTTTCCGCCACCGTCCGAGAGGAGTTCTACGTCAGCCGCCAGCATGGCCTCGACGGCGTGGACGTCGCCGGACCGGCAGGCGGCGAAGAAGCGCTCGGCGAGGGCGTCGGCCTGCCCGGCCGGGGGCTGGAAGCGGCGCTCGCGCGTGCCGAGCCGCTTCTTGGCGCGGGCGGCGATCTGGCGGACGTTCACCGCCGACTTGTCGATCAGCCCGGCGATCTCGTCGAACTCGTAGCCGAACACCTCGCGGAGCAGGTACACCGCCCGCTCGGCCGGCGACAGGGTTTCGAGCAGCACCATGAAGGCCATCGACAGCGACTCGGCCAGTTCGGCGCGGTCCACGGGAGTCGCTCCGGCCCAGGTGTCGGGGACGGGTTCCGGTAGCCACGGGCCGACGTACTCCTCGCGCTTCGCCGCCCGCAGGCGGTCGAGGCACAGCCGGGTGGTGGTCTTCACCAGCCAGCCCTCGGGCGACTCCACGTCCGCGGCGTGCTGGTGGTAGCGCAAGTAGGCGTCCTGCACGGCGTCCTCGGCGTCGGCCGCCGTGCCGAGCATCCGGTACGCCACCGCCAGCAACTTCGGCCGCAGCCGGTCCACGCCCTGTCCAACCGTCTCGTTCATGTCGAAGTCCTGCCCGGGCGTTGCCGCCGCCGCGGCCCGGCGCCCTCTTCGGGAGCAAGGACGCGGCGGCGGGCGGTTCTGTGACACCCCAACCCAAATTACCCAGCTGGCGCCCCAGCCCCTACAACCCTCCCCGCCAGCCGCGCCGGGTGCGGAATTGCCGGCGGATTACCGCGGGACTGGTCCTCCGGTTGCGTTCGTCTTCAAGACGTGGGACAACCCTACCGTTCATCCCGGACCGGAGACACCCGATGAAGCGACTCCTGATACTCTCGATCGCCCTGGCCGCGGTCGCCGGCACCGCCGCCGCACAGCGCCCGCGGGAACGCTTGCGCGACCGGCTGGCGCCGCACCCGCCCGAGACGCTGTACGAGGCGACAACGGTCCTGGCCGACCTGTCGAACATCCCCGCGAAGGGCATCCCGGCCAAGCTGTTGGCCGACGCGCAGGGGGTGGCGATCATCCCCCGGGTGGTGAAGGCCGGGTTCGTGGTCGCCGGCAGCGGCGGACGCGGGGTGGTACTCGTCCGCGACAAGGACGGCGGCTGGGGCGACCCGACGTTCGTCCGCTTCGGCGGCGGGTCGGTCGGGTTCCAGGCCGGGGTCGAGTCGACGGACGTGGTCCTCGTGTTCCGCGACCGTAAGAGCCTCGACCGGGTGCTGGACGGGAAGGGGAAGCTGACCCTCGGTGCGGACGCCGGGGTGGCCGCGGGGCCGGTCGGCAGGCAGGCGATGGCCGGGACGGACATCAAGCTGGCCGCGGAGGTGCTGTCGTACTCGCGGAGTCGCGGGTTGTTCGCGGGGGTGGCTTTGGACGGCTCAGTGATCCACGCCGACGCCGAGGCCAACACCATGTTCCGGGCCGACGCCCGGCCCGAGGTAGCCCGGCAGGTGGCGGGGCTGAAGGAGGTGCTGACCGCGATGAGTTCTGCCACCCCGCCGGCCCGCGCCGTGCCGGTCGCCCCGGCCCCCGAGGTACTGCTGCCGCCGGTCCCGGCGCCCGCGCCGGGCGCCCAACCGGTTCCGCCGGCCCCGGCCGTTCCGCCGGTGCCGGTAATCCCCCTTCCCCCGCCGGGGCGGTAGCGAAACCGGAATGCGAACCGGGGTCCGGGCGTGGCGCCAGAGCGCCACGCCCGGACCCCGGTCCTATTCTGGCCTGTGCCGCCCGCCGAATCCCGTTCCGGACACATCCGATGCACCGCCGCTTCGCTACCCTCTTGCTTCTGCTGATGCCCTCCCTCGCCGTCGGCGCCGACGAGCTGAAGGGCGCCGTGATCGTCGTCGACCCCGGCCACGGCGGGCAGGCGTACTCGAAGAGTTACACCGGCGGCACGCGCGGCGTGGCCTCGCGGCGGACCGAGAGCGAGCTGAACCTCGCCGTCGGGAAGGAGTTGGCCGCGATCCTCCGCGGGCACGGGGCGACCGTCCACCTGACGCGCGAGGCCGACCACCGGCTGAGCAAGGAGGGGTCGAACAACGCGGCCGAGCTGCACGCCCGCATCGACTACTTCGAGCACCACAACTGCCACTTCTTCCTGTCCGTCCACCACAACGCCGGACCGGCCAACGCCACCGGGCACACCGCCCTGTACAAGCACAACGCGGCCGACGACACGCTCTACGAGGGTTTGGCCCGCGAGGTAAACGAGGCTCTTGTGGGGGCCGTCCCGGGGCCGAAGCGGGCGCTCATCAAGGGGAGCTACCACATCCTCCGCGAGACCGACATCCCCGGCACCATCGCCGAGTCCGGGTTCATGACCAACCGCGAGTTCGACGACCTCTCCGGCCGGCCGGAGTTCGCCAGGAAGGAAGCGGCCGCCATAGCCGCCGGGGCGGTGAAGTACTGGACGACCCACAAGGCCGCGCTGGTCGCGCTCCGCACCAAGCTGGCGGCCGACCGGGCGGCCAAGCCCCGCGACCCGAACACGTTCACCGCCACCGCCCTGAACCCGGGCTACCAGGCCCGGATGAAGGCGCTGCTCGACAAGGTCGCCCCGGGCGGGAAGTACGAGCCGGAGCGGGCGGGCGACTACGTCGAGGCGTTCCGCAAGGCGGAGGTCGGCAGCGATGCGGGCTTCGCCGTGAAGGGCGAGTTCGCCGGCGGGCGCATCCGGCTTACTGGCAGCGTGACCGACCGGCGGCACCACGACCAGCTGATCGACCTGCTCGTCGGGATGAAACTCTACGCCGTCGAGAACGACGTTCGGTTACCGAAGGCCGCGAAGTGAGCCCGGTCACACGAGCCGGTCGGCCTTCCGCAGTGACGGGAACAGCCACGCCCACAAGGCGGTGACGACGACCGCCCCGGCGCCACCAAAGGCCACCGCCCCGACCGGGCCGAGGAGGCGGGCGGCGACCCCGCTCTCGAACTCGCCCAGCTCGTTCGACGCCCCGATGAACAGCGTCGAGACGGCCGACACCCGCCCGCGCATCGCGTCCGGGGTGGCGATCTGCACGAGGCTCTGGCGGACGTACACCGACACCATGTCCGCCCCGCCCAGCACGGCCAGACACGCCACCGAGAGCGCGAACGACCGGGACAGGGCGAACACGACCGTCGCCACCCCGAACAGGCCGACCGCCAACAGCATTCGCACCCCGGCCTGCCGGCGGATCGGGCGCGCGGCGAGGACGCCCGCGACGAGCAGGGCGCCGACCGCCGGGGACGAGCGCAGCACGCCGAACCCGTCCGGGCCGACTTCCAGCACGTCGCGGGCGAACACGGGGAGCAGACCGGTGGCCCCGCCGAGCAGGACGGCGAACAGGTCGAGCGAGATGGCCCCGAACACCAGCCGGTTAGCCCGCACGTAGCCGAGCCCCTCGCGGATCTGCGCCACCCGCGAGCGCCCTGCGATGAAGGGCGGCCGGGTGTTGGCGCGGATCGACAGGGCGCACAGGGCCGCGGCCGCGTACAGCCCGACGCACACCCCGTAGCCCACGGCCGGGGACATCGTGTAGAGAAGCAGAAGCCCACCGATGGCGGGGCCGAGGATCGACGCCAGCTGGGCGGCGAGCGAGTTGGTGGCGATGGCCCGCGGCAGCAGGTGCGGCGGCACCAGCATCGGCCCGAGCGCGCTGGCCGTGGGCTGGAAGAACGCCCGCGCCGAGCCGAACAGCGCGGACAGGGCGAAGATCGGCCACAGCCCCGCCCCGGCCGCGGAGGAGAAGGCCAGCCCCGCCGACGTACTCAGCTGAGCGGCGTAGCAGAGGGTGAGGATGAGCCGGCGGTCGTGCCGGTCGGCCGTCTCGCCGGCGACGAGCGTCAGGCAGAACAGTGGGAGGAACTGCACCAGCCCGATCATCCCGACGGCGAACGAGGCTTCGGCCACGGACATGGTCTGGCGGGCCGTCTCGTACACCTCCCAGCCGATGAGGACGGCCTGCGCCCCGGTGGCGAGCGTGCCGAGGAACCGCCCGGACAGGTAGAAGAGGTACGGCGGCCGGTCGAGGAGTGCCCGGAGGCCGTCGGGGGCGGGGTCAGATGGGTTCGGCGACATCCGACATCATCTTATCCGGAACAGGGTAGTCCGCGGAGACATGACCCGAACCCGGGATGGCCACGAAGAGGCACGAAAAGACACAAAGACAACAAGACGCCACATCCCGCCTCTGCTCAAGGGGGGAGGGAACCAGACCAAACCCGATCCGGCCTCACGAGTCGGGTTTGAGCCGCTCTTCGGGGGCGAAGGCTCACTTCGCCTCCTTCTCATACGCTTCGATAATCGCGTCCACGAGCGTACCGAACCGCTCCTCGAGTTCCTCGCAACGGGTGTCGTTCTGGAGCTCCACGCCCTTCCGCTCGCTGCGGATCAGCCCCGCCTCGCGCAGGATCTTGAAGTGCTGGGAGAGGGTGGACTTGGGCAGGGGTACGTTGCCGCCGGCGCGCAGAAAGGTCGAGCAGTTCAGCGAGCACTCGGACCGGGCCAGCTCCAGGAAGATCCGCACGCGCACGGGGTCCGACAGGGCGTACAGGATGCCCTGGACGGTGACCTCGTCGAGCGGGGGGTGGTAGAGCGGCCGCATACCGGATTCTAAGTAAGGCTCGGGCCAGAGTCCAGTAGTTCAGGAAGACGGAACTATGGAACCCGGCGGCTTCGGGTCGCCAGTCCGCCGGCCCGGAGCCCCCGCCATGTGGATCGTCAAACTGGCCCTACGGCGGCCGTACACGTTCGTCGTCGCGGCCCTGCTGATCCTCGTCCTCGGCGTCCTGTCGGCCCGCAACGCCCGCACCGACGTGTTCCCCGAGGTGGACCTCCCGGTCGTCACCGTCATCTGGACGTACCGCGGGATGGACGCCAGCGAGTTCGAGAAGCGGGTGACGACCTACAGCGAGTACGCCATCTCGTCGAACGTCAACAACATCCAGCGGATGGAGTCGCAGACGGTGACCGGCGTCTCGGTCATCCGCATCTACTTCCATCCCGGCACCGACGTGAACGGCGTGCTGTCGCAGGTCACGGCCGTGTCGCAGGCCATCCGCCAGGTGATGCCGCCGGGCATCCAGCCGCCCATCATCCTGCGGTTCAACGCCTCCAGCGTCCCCATCGTCCAGGTCGCGCTGTCCAGCAAGACGATGAGCGAGTCGGAGATGTACGACTACGGCCTGTACGTCCTCCGCCAGCAGCTCTCGACCGTGCCGGGGCTGACGATGCCGACGCCCTACGGCGGCGTGGAGCGGCAGATCCAGGTGGATCTCGACCCGGAGCTGATGCGCGGCCGCGGGGTGTCGCCCAAGGAGGTGGCCGACGCCGTCAACGCCCACAACCTCGCCTTCCCCACCGGGACCGCCAAGATCGGCGACCTCCAGTACCCGGTGACGATGAACAACACACCCTCCGCGGCCGACGCCTTCAACGCCGTCCCGATCAAGACGGTCAACGGGACCACGGTCTACATGCGGGACGTGGCCCAGGTCCGCGACGGGTTCCAGGACCAGACCACCGTCGTCCGCCGCGACGGCACCCGCGGGGTACTCATCACGCTGCTCAAGAACGGCGACGCCAGCACCCTCGACGTGGTCAACCGGGTGAAGGCGAAGATGCCGACGATCCAGGCCGCCGCCCCGCCGGGGCTGGAGATCGAGCTGCTCGCCGACCAGTCGAAGTTCGTCGAGGCGTCCGTCGCCGGGGTGGTCCACGAGAGCGTGATCGCCGCCGGGCTGACAGCGCTCATGATCCTGGTGTTCCTCGGCTCGTGGCGCAGCACGCTGATCGTGGCGGTGTCGATCCCGCTGTCGATCCTGGCGTCGATCAGCCTGCTCTACGCCCTCGGGCACACTCTGAACGTGATGACGCTCGGCGGGCTGGCCCTGGCCGTCGGCGTCCTCGTGGACGACGCGACGGTGGAGGTGGAGAACGTCCACCGGAACCTGGCCGAGCACAAGCCGCTCCTCACCGCCATCCTCGACGGTGCCCAGCAGATCGCCGTGCCGACGTTCGTGGCCACGCTCACCATCGGCATCGTGTTCGTGTCGGTGACGTTCCTCGACGGGGCGGCCAAGTTCCTGTTCACGCCGTTCGCCCTGGCCGTCGTGTTCGCCCTGGCCGCCAGCTACCTGCTGAGCCGGACGCTGGTGCCGACCATGATCCGCTTCCTACTGGCCAGCGAGCGGCACGACGTCCCGAACACCGTGTTCGGCCGGCTGCACCGGGGCTTCGAGGCCGCGTTCGAGGCGTTCCGCGACCGCTACGCCCGGCTGCTCGCCTGGAACCTCCGCCACCGCCCCGCGGTCCTCGGGCTGTTCGCCGCGGGGCTGGCGGGCGTGGTGGTCCTGGTCCCGCGGGTCGGGGAGGACTTCTTCCCGCAGACCGACGCCGGGCAGTTCCGCCTCCACGTCCGCGCCCCAGCCGGCACCCGGCTGGAGGTCACCGAGCAGTACTTCACCGCGGTCGAGGCGGAGATCCGCGAGGTGTTGGGCGCCGACCTGGAGGTCATCATCGACAACGTCGGGCTGCCGAACCGGAGCTACTCGATGGCCTTCGGCGACAGCGCCACGACCGGTGTGTCGGACGGCGAGATCCTGGTGTCGCTCAAGCGGGACCGGAAGCGGCCGACGCCCGCGCACGTGGCCGAACTGCGGCGGCGGCTGCCGGAGAAGTTCCCCCAGCTGACGCTCTACTTCCAGCCGGCCGACATCGTCAGCCAGATCCTCAACTTCGGCCTGCCGGCCCCGATCGACGTGCAGGTGGGCGGGTACGACGGGAAGACGAACCAGGAGATCGCCAAGCAGGTCGCGGCCCGGATGCGGCAGGTGCCCGGGGTGGTGGACGTCCACATCCACCAGGTCACGAGCGTCCCGTCCCTCCGGCTGAACGTGGACCAGGCCCGGGCGTCCGAACTCGGGCTGACGCAGCAGGACGTGGCCCAGAACGTCCTCGTGTCGCTGGCCGGCAGCCAGCAGGTGCAGCCGAACTACTGGGTGGACCCGCGGACCGGGATCTCCTACCCGGTCGAGGCCCGCACCCCGACCCACGCGGTGGCGAGCGTGTCGGCGGTCGAGTCGATCCCGGTGCCCGTGCCCGGCCGGCCGGACCGCCCCCAGCTGCTCACCAACCTGGCGACGGTCGAGCGGACGGCGACGGCGGAGGTGACCAACCACGTGGACATCCAGCCGGTGTTCGACGTGTACGCCAACGTGCAGGGGCGCGACCTCGGGGCGGTGGTCCGCGACGTCCAGAAGATCGTGGACGAGTACCGGGCGCAGCAGACGCCGGGGAACACCATCGCCATCCGCGGCCAGGCCGAGAGCATGCGGTCGGCGTTCAACCGGCTGGGGGTCGGCATCGTGTTCGCCGCGGTGCTGGTCTACCTGCTCCTCGTCGTGAACTTCCAGAGCTGGACCGACCCGCTGGTGATCGTCACCGCCCTGCCGGGCGCCCTGGCCGGGATCGTGCTGGCTCTGCTCGTCACCCGCACGACGTTCAGCGTGCCGAGCCTGATGGGGGCGATCATGACCATCGGGGTGGCGACGGCGAACTCGATCCTGCTCGTCACGTTCGCCAACGACCGCCGCAGGGAGGGGGCCGACGCCCTCACCGCGGCGCTCGACGCCGGCCGCACCCGGCTCCGGCCGGTGCTGATGACCGCCTCGGCGATGGTACTCGGCATGTTGCCGATGAGCCTGGGGCTCGGCGAGGGCGGTGAACAGAACGCCCCGCTCGCCCGGGCGGTGATCGGCGGGCTGGTGGTCGCCACGCTGACGACGCTCCTGGTGGTGCCCGTGGTGTACAGCCTGCTCCGCGGGCGCTCGGCCCCGCCGGCCGAGGTCGAGCCCGAATTGCGCTAACCCACTCGGGCCGGGCGATGTGACGCCCGCCCCGTTCCGAATAACGGCTTCTTCCGGAGGATCCGTACCATGATGACCTCACCCGCAATCCTGCTCGCCCGCCGCACCGATGTCGCCGTCCCCGCGGCCCCGCGGGCGGCGACCCGGCCGCGGGCGCGGCGGGCCTTCGCAGCTGGGGCCGCGGCCGTCGCCATCGTCGCACTCGGAGCCGGCGTGTACGACCGGGTCGGCCCCACCCTCACCCCGGCCCCGGCCCTGGCGGAAACGACACCGACCGCCCGCGCCGTGACCGTCACCACCCCGGTCGTCACCGACACGGGAACAGAACTGACCCTCCCGGCCCAAACCCTCCCCTTCGAGCAAACCACGCTCTACCCGCGCCTCGACGGCTACGTCGCCCGGTGGCACGCCGACCGCGGCGCGCGGGTGACGACCGGCCAGCTGTTGGCCGAGATCGACGCCCCGGAGTTGGACCAGCAGGCTCGCCAGGCCGAGGCCGCCCTCGCCCAGGGCCGCGCCATGTTGGGCCAGCTGAGGGCCGACCGCACCCAGGCCGAGGCCGAGGTCGACTCGGCGACGGCCCGGGTGCGGGTGGCGGACGCCGACACCGCGCTCGCCGAGCAGGAGTTGGGGCGGGCGACGGTCACGGTCCGCTCCGGGGTGGCGAGCCGGACGGACTATGACACGGCGGTCCGGAACCAGGACGCCGCGATCGCCCGGGCGGCGGCGGCGAAGGCGGACGCGACGGCGAAGGCCAGTCTAGTTACCGGCCGCGGCGCCGCGATCACCACCCAGGAGGCGACCGTCCAGGGGCTGGAGGCCGACCTCGACCGGCTGAAGGAACTCCAGAAGTTCAAGCGGGTGGTGGCGCCGTTCGCTGGCACGGTGACCAGCCGGCAGGCCGAGGTCGGGATGCGGGTGACGGCGGCCGGGGCGAACGCGCTGTTCCACGTCCAGAACTCGTCGGTCCTCCGCGTCCAGGTGGACGTGCCGCAGCGCTACGCGGTGGCGGCCCGGCGGGCGACGGCCGCCCAGGTGATCGTCCCGGAGCAGCCGGACCGGCCTCTGCCGGCCGCGGTGGCCCGGACGGCGAACGCCCTGGACCCGACCACCCGGACGCTGCGGGTGGAGCTCGACCTGCCGAACGCCGACCGGGCGGTCCTGGCGGGGACGTTCGCCCGGGTCCGGCTGCGTGTCCCGGCGGACCGGCCGGCCGTGTCGGTCCCGGTCGGCGCCCTGCGGTACACGCCCGACGGTGTGCAGGTGGCGGTCGTGGCCGGGGGTGTGATCGAACTGCGGCGGATCGGGCTCGGCCGCGACTACGGCCGGTCGGTCGAGGTGGCGACCGGCCTGACCGGCACCGAACAGCTGGTGATGAACCCGGCGGACGACCTGCGGGCAGGGGAGTCGGTTCGCATCGCCGGCGAGCGGCCGGCGGACGACCAGACGGCCGCCCTCGCCGCCGCGTGGCCGGCCGTCACAGGCCGCCCGGACGGGCGGTGAGCCCGGGCCAAGCACTCACGGCCGTGGCGTGCCCCAAACCGACCCGAGCTCGTGGACGTCGAGCTGTTCGAGCCGGGCCGGCCCGCCGCGGACGGTCAGTACGGCAGACCGGTCGTCCGCGGCCGGGACGACCGGGAGCGGGACGTACACCAGGCCGTCAGCCGCGAACACCTCCGCACACGTCCGGTCGATGAACACCCGGAGCCGGAGCTTGCCGTCCCGGAGCGGCGCCGGCGCCCGGTGCTTCTGCACGACCAGCTCCTGCTTCGCCACATCGTACCCGACCACGACCCCACGCAGGCGGAACTCCACGTGCTCGGCCTTCTGCGGCTCGATCACGGCCTCGACCTCCACAGCCTCGGTCGCAGCCTTTGGGAGGGGGTTGTCCCCCGGCCCGACCTCCCGCGGCCCGACGCGGTGTGACTTGGTTCGGAGGGCGGTCAACTCCTCCACCGGCGCCCAGGCCAGCCGGGGGCCGTGGGCGGTGCCGCGGAGCCGGAGCTGGAGCGGCAGGCTCATGGCCTGGTTGAAGGGCATCCCCGGCGACGGCGCCTGGAGCCAGCCGACCTGCACGGTGCGCCCCTTGGGGTCGCTGCTGACCGTCTGGGCCGCGTAGAAGCCGACCCCGCGGTGCCCCTTGAGCCGGGGCGTCTCGGGCTTGAACTCCCGGCCGTCGAACGTGCCGATCACGTAGTCGCTGTCGGCCGCGGTGAGCACCCACTTCTTGGCCTTCTCGTCCCCGTCCACCGGCAGTTCGAACAGGTCGGGGCACTCGAAGAAGCCCTCGATCCGGCTGCGGTACGTCCAGACCTTCAGGTCGGGCGAGGTGTGGAAGGCGATCCACCGCTTGCCCTCGGCCTCATCGTACACGGCCATCACCCACTGCCGGGTCGGGGTGTGCCAGAGCAGTCGGGGGTCGCGGCCGGCATGCCGCACGACCGGGTTGCCGGCGTGCTCGGTCCAGGACCGGCCGCGGTCGTTCGAGTAGGCGATGCACTCGCCCCGGCCGGTGCTGGTGTAGGCGGCGACGAGCAGGTCGGTGTCGCCCGCCTTCCAGCCCGAGGTGTTCGCCCTGTCCACGACCGCGCTGCCGCTGAACGCCCAGTCGCCGTGCCGCGGCGGGTACAGGGCGATCGGCTGCTCCTCCCAGCGGACGAGATCCTTGCTGACGGCGTGGCCCCAGTGCATGTTGCCCCAGTGCCAGCCGTAGGGGTTGTGCTGGTAGTACAGGTGGTACTCGCCGTTCGAGTACACGAGGCCGTTCGGGTCGTTGAGCCAGCCGCGCCGGCTGGAGAAGTGGAGCAGCGGCCGGAGCGGCTCGCGGTACACGCGGTCGGCGTCCCAGATTGTGTCCGCCTGGGCGACGAGGTCGAGCGCCTTGGAGCCGGGCGGGAGCTTGTCCACCCGGAGGGTCGCGGTCTTACCCCGCCACGCGCCGACGTCGAGGTGGGCGTACCACCCGGGGCGGTCGCTCAGCTCGACGTCGAACTCGCGGACCGTCTTCCCGTCCACCTGGACGGCCATCTTCACCGTCCCGCCCGGCCGGCCGTCGCCGGTGCGGACCGGGACGTGGAGGTAGCGGTGCGTGAGGGCCAGTTCGCGGGCGGCGGGGGCCGGCACGGCCGGGCGGGTGTCGGTCAGGACGATGTGATCGACGTTGACGTGGCCCCAGCCGCCGGTGGCCTCGTCCACGACCACGAGCCGGGCCGTCTGGCCGCGGAGGTCGGCCACGTCCCAGAAGGCCAAGGCGAGTTCCTCACTGCCGCCCGGGTTCACGTTCGGCCCGGCGGCGGTGCGGACCGTCTTCCCGTCCACCACGAGGTTGAGGCAGGTCTTCCCCGCGTACCCGCCCCCGCCGATGAGGAAGGACAGGTAGCGGCGCTCGACGGCGAACTCGGGCGAGGTGAGGGTGCCGGTCGGGGCGTCGCCGCCGTGGAAGGAGTTGACCAGCCCCTTGCCGCGGAACCCGGTGACCGGCATCTGCCGGGGGAGTGTCCCGGCCGCGGGCCGGTCGCCGAAGGCGGTCCCGGTCGTCTTCCAGGCGCCGTAGGTGTCGCCCTCGAAGTCGGCCACCACAACGTCGGGAGCCTGAGCAGACGCCGACCCCGCACCGGCGGCGAGCGCCGCGAGCGTCAGCGCCGCGATGCGGGTGAGTGGTGAGCCCCTCATGGGAGCCTCGTGAGTGTGATCGGGGGGGTACTACCGGGTCGCGCCGACCGCACACCCGGCGGGGATCGGCACCCGGGGCGTGATAACCGTTATCACCCTCGGGCGCCGCGGAGGTCGGGGCAGCGCACCTGGATGTCAGGGGCGTTCCGCCCCGCTACTTCTTCCCCTTCGGGTCGAGGTTGGCCATCATCTCGGCCTCGGTCACGCGGGACATGATCCCCTCGGCCGGTACTTCTAGTTTCACGAGCCAGACCAGCGCGTTGAGCACCACCTTGCGGAAGTCGTCGTTGGCCCAGTTGCGGTGGTAGTGGCCGCCGGTGAAGCCGACCCCGCGGCCGCCGTCCGGCCGCTCGACCGCCCACATCATCGTCTCCGCCCGCCCCTTCGCCGCCTGGATGTGCGGGTACGGCCCGCGCGGGTACACGTAGGGGCCGTCCCGCACCTCGTCCGACGGCTTCGCCGACAGGATCGGCGTGACCCCCCGCATGTCGTCGCGGAAGCGCATGTTGAAGTACCACTCGTCCCGCACGGCGAACGGCCGCACGCCGTTGGCGATCGGGTGCCGCGGGAACTCGGTGAACTCCGGCCGCCACATCGGGTTGCACGAGAACTGGCTCTCGTAGTACCCGCCGATCCAGCGCTGGAACTCCGGCCCGCCCAGGTCGCGCTGGACCTCGACGCCGTAGTGAGCGCACATCAGCCCGACCCCCTTCGCCATCAGCGCGTCGACCCGCGCCAGCCGGCGCTCCCGGACCAGCGGGTGACCGCCGCCGCCGTCGGCGAAGCAGAGGATGCCGTCCGCCGTGTCGAGGACCGCGTCGTTCGCCGGGTAGCCGTTCCGCAGTACCACCGTTTCGAGGCCGCGCACGTCCTTCAGGCAGTTGGCCAGGAGCAGGACGCCGGCGTTGAACTCGTGGTCCCCGGGGCCGTGGCTCGGCGTGCCGGCCATCAGGACCAGCTTCTTCGACTTCGCACTCTGGGCGAGCCCCGGGGTGGCGACGGCTGCGGCGGCGGTGCCGAGGAAGGCGCGGCGGGAGAGCGTCATTCGCGTCCAGAGGTCAGAGGCCAGAGTCCGGAGGTCGGAGTGGAACACCGGGCTCGAAACGACGGAGGGTACAGGTACACTTCTATCCGGGAACCGCGACGGGTGGAATCCCCCCGCCGACCGCCTCCGCCAAACTCCGCATCCTGAACTCTGAACGCGAAGACCGCGGATGACCGACCCCGGACCGCCCACCCCGGTGATGACCGACCCGGACCGCGACGCCGCCCGGGCGCTGAGCCTGCGCGGCGGCCGGCCGCCGGCCCCGGTGCCGGGGTACGAGCGCCCCGCCTACCTCGGCCGTGGCGCCTACGGCGAGGTGTGGGTGGCGGTGGACAGCAACAGCGGCCGGAAGGTGGCCATCAAGTTCTACACCCGCCGGGGCGGCACCGACTGGGCCGCCCTCGCCCGCGAGGTCGAGAAGCTCCGCTACCTGTTCAACAGCCGGCACGTCGTTCAGCTGTTGCGCGTCGGCTGGGAGTCCGACCCGCCCTACTACGTGATGGAGTACCTGGAGAACGGGTCGCTCGAAGACCTGCTCCGGGCCGGCCCGCTGCCGGCCGAGCAGGCCGTGGCGATGTTCCGCGACGTCGCGCTGGGGCTGGTCCACGCCCACAACAAGGGCGTCCTCCACTGCGACCTGAAGCCCGGGAACATCCTCCTCGACCAGGACCGCCGGCCGCGCCTCGCCGACTTCGGGCAGGCCCGGCTGGCGCACGAGGTCGCCCCGGCCCTCGGCACGCTGTTCTACATGGCCCCCGAGCAGGCCGACCTGACCGCCACCCCCGACGCCCGCTGGGACGTGTACGCCCTCGGGGCCGTGCTGTATCGGATGCTCACCGGCGCCCCGCCCCACCGCGACGACCCGCAGTCCGGCACCCTCCCCGCCTCCGGCCCCCTCGCCGAACAGCTGGCCGCCTACCGCGACCTCCTGCGGACGACCCCGCCCCCGGCCGCCCACCGCGCGGTGCCCGGGGTGGACGCCGGCCTCGCCGCGGTCATCGACCGCTGCCTCGCCGCCGACCCGGCCCGCCGCTTCCCGAACCCGCAGGCCGTCCTCGACGCCCTCGACGCCTGGCGGCTCGGCCGCGTCCGCCGCCCCCTGTTGGCCGTTGCCGCGCTCGGGTTCGTCGCGCTCATCCTCCTGATCGGCGGCACCGGGGCCGTGCTGTTCAGCGACGCCGTCTCGACCGCCACCGACGGGGTCGTCCACCGCGCCCTCGACGCCAACCGGTTCGCCGCCCGGTCCGCGGCCGACCGGCTGGGGCTCCAGGTCCAATACCGCTGGCAGGTGCTGGAAACGGAAGCCCGCGCCCCGCAACTCCGGACCTGGCTCGGCACCCCGGCGGACGCCGCCCGGACCGGCGGCTTCGCCAACCAACTCGACGCCTGGCTCTCCAAGCGAAAGGCGAAGTACGACCCCCAGCTGGACGAGGACGGCCGCACGGGCGTGTGGTTCGCCGACGCCCGCTCCGGGCTCCAGTACGGCACCGCCCCGCCCTACCCCCAGCACCGGTTCAAGTACCGCGGCTACCGCGACTACTTCCACGGCCTCGGGAGGGAACTCCCCGATCAGGTCGGCCCGCCCCCGGCCGTCATCACCCGCCCCCACCGGTCGATCGCCTTCCGGCGCCAGCTGAGGCAGCAGGACGAGTACTGGACGGTCGCGTTCAGTGTGCCCGTGTGGCCGGACGACGAGCCCGGCGGGGAGCCGGTCGGCATCCTCGGCCTCACCTTCGACCTCCGCGGCCAGACCCGGGTCGAGAACGGCCGGGACCGGTTCGTCGTCCTGATCGACACGCGCCAGGACGCCAAGGGCCAGCGCGGACTGATCCTCCGCCACCCGTACCTCGAATCCACTCACGACCCCAACCAGCCCGGGGACATCCCCCTCCACTACGCCCCGGACGTCGTCCGCTGGGCGGACGGGAACACCCCCGACGGCGACTGGGACGACTACGCCGACCCGGTCGGCGGGGCGTTCGGCGGCGCGTGGCTGGCGACGGCCGAGCGGGTGCGGGTGAAGGGCGAGGACGGCGCCCCGGTCGAAACCGGGCTGGTCGTGCTGGTGCAGGAGCGGCGGGAGGACGTGCTCGAACCCGTGGGCGGGCTCCGCGGTCGGCTCGGGGCCGGGGCGGTGGCCGCGTTCCTGCTCGTGCTGGGCACCGTCGTGGCGATGTGGGCCGGGATGCTGTCCGTCGTGGACGGCTCGTCCCGGTCGCGGGTCACCCGGCTACTGCGGCGCTGGGCCGGCCTCCCCGCCGGCACTGCGACCGGCACTTCCTCCACCTCCACCTCCGCGACCGGCGAGACGGGCTGAGCCGGCGGGTTGCCGGCTCACCCGAGACGGCTTGAGCGACCGAAGAAAACCTGGAATGACCGGGCCGGTTTCGGTTACGAGAATCGCCTCCGGACGGCCTACGCTTGTCGACATGGCACCGCTGGGCGGCCCAGCGGGAAGCCGTCCCGGTCCACCCGGTCAGCTGGTTGCCGGCCGTTGAGTACCGGGGACGGTATCCGGTAGACTTTGGAGAGGAGGTCGTCCGTGAGCAAGCCGGCCCAGGTCCACACCGTGTTGAACCGCGACTCCGACGAAGTGCGGGTGCCGTCGCCGTTCGGCGTTCCACTATTGACTTACTTGAACCGCAAGGGGCTTCGCGGAACCCTCTCCAGCGACCGGGCCGGGGACGTGATCGTCCTCGACGGCGAGCCCGACATGGGTCGCGTCCGCATGTACCTCGACGACTGGGAGCGGGCCGCGACCACCGCGGACGAGTCGGCGGGACCGACCAAGCCGGCCCCCGGGGAGGGGCTTGGTGGTGCTTCCGCGGCCGGGAACGAGCTACCGGCCGACTTCCCCCGCCCCGGCACCCCCGAGTGGCGGGCCATGAACGCACGCCGGGGTGTCCTCATCCGGAGGGATTTGGCCGGGAAGGCCACGGACGCGGAGCGGGCGGAACTCGAACAGCTGGAGCGGTTCTCCGACCTCTCCCTCGCCCGGTGGGGGCTCGGAGGCGGTGCCGAAGGATGAACCCGTTTGCGTACCCGGACAAGCCTCACGTCCGCCGGCACAGACCGGGCGGGTATGGCACGTACCAGAAGTACAAGGCTTGGCTGAGGGACGAGTTCCACTTCCGGTGCGTCTACTGCCTCCAGCGCGAGACCTGGGCCCGCGACGGGCACAAGATCTTCTCGGTCGACCACGTCGTCCCGCAGTCGGACCCGGACCGCGGCGGGGCGCTGTCCAAGGAGTACACCAACCTCGTCCTGGCCTGCTGCCTTTGCAACACCTGGCGGGGGGACGCCGACGCGATCGACCCCACGAAGGAGGCGATGGCCGACCACCTCGTGGTGACGCGGGGCGGCCTCGTCGAGGGGAAGACGACGGACGGCAAGTACCTCGTCCGGCTGCTCAAGCTGAACAGTCCCGCGCACGTCCGGGAGCGGCTGCGAGTCCTCCGGATTCGTGACCGGCATCTGGCGGCCCCGCAAGACCCGGGGTTCAGGACGGACTACCTCGAAACCTTCGGTTACCCGGAGGATCTGCCGGACCTGAGGAAAGAAAGCGGCAGTCGGGAGAGTGCGGATCATTGCTACTTGGCCCGGAGAGAGCAGGGCCAACTCCAGCAAGCGTATTAGAAGCCAACCCACCGCGCGCCGCCCGTCTCGCAACCTGCCCGTTGCGAAGTCGAGCCGCTCCCGCCGATTCGACTCGGTATGAGGCACCCAGCCCCTCCGGGCGGCCAGCTGCGCGAAGGCTTCCCGGCCCTAGTTCTTGCCCCTTTCCGAAGGAGCCCTCCGGTTTTTCGCTTTCGGCCGTAACCCCGGTCCCGGGGCGCTGCTATAATCCTTCACAACCTTCTCGGCACCCCGCGCCGCACGCGACGCCCCTCCCCGCCGGGACGGTTTACACACCCGACCCGTTCCCACCCGCATCCGGTACGACCGACGGGCCGCGCACGAACATCCCAACCAGAACCTTGCGTTGGCCTTCGGGTTCGGAGAAAGTGGAGTCGCGCGTCGGGTTCGGTCGAACCCATTGACCGCCACCGCCCTCGAACCGTGAGAGTCACCGGGCGTCGAGGCAGTTGGAGTTGAACCCATGACCCGCCGTCGGCTTTTGTGGATCGTCCCCGCCGCCCTCCCGGTGCTGGCCGTTCTCGCCGGCCCGGCCGCGGCCGACCCGCCCGCCAAGGCGGCCACCGCCGACAAGACGGCCGTCAAGCTCCCCGCCTGGGACATCACCCGGACCAGCGCGCCCGGCTCAATCGAGGAACTGCGGTCGCTGGAAACCACCGTCAAGAAGGTGGTTCAGAAGTGCTCACCGGCTACCGTCGGCATCATGGTCGGGGCCGGGGCCGGCAGCGGCGTGATCGTGTCCGAGGACGGGCTGGTGCTGACTGCCGCCCACGTGTCGGGTGAGCCCGGGAAGGACTGCACCGTCATCCTGCCGGACGGCACCCGGGTGAAGGGGAAGACCCTCGGCACCAACGACAAGCTCGACAGCGGGATGATCAAGATCGTGGACAAGGACAAGTCGCCGACCAAGGACGGGAAGTGGCCGTTCCTCCCGACCGCCAAGTCCGGTGACCTGAAACGCGGGCAGTGGGTGGTGTCGCTCGGACACCCCGGCGGGTGGCGGTCCGGCCGGCCGCCGGTCGCCCGGCTCGGCCAGGTTCAGGACAGTACGAGTAGTCTGATCCGGACCAACTGTACCCTCGTGGGCGGCGACTCCGGCGGCCCCCTCTTCGACCTGGACGGGAACGTCATCGGCATCCACAGCCGGATCGGCTTCACCCTGGCCCACAACATCCACGTCCCGCTCGACGCCTTCAAGACCGAGTGGACGCAGCTCGTCGCCGGGGAGACGGTCGGGCGGGCGGCGAAGGCCAGCCCCACCTACTTCGGCGCCTCGTTCGTGGACGACGACGGGAAGGACGTCCAGGGGGCCAAGGGGCCGAAGATCACCCAGGTCGTCGAGGACAGCCCCGCCGCCGCGGCCGGCATCCGGGTGAACGACGAGCTGACCTCGTTCGACGGGTCGGCCGTCGAGACCGCGGACGACTTCCGCCGGCTGCTCCGCCGCCGTCGGCCGGGCGACGAGGTCGAGGTGGTCGTCCACCGCGACGGCCGCCCCCGCACCCTGACCGTCGTCCTGGCCCGCCGGCCGTGAGGCCGCCGCGTAGGATTGTTGACCCGCGCCCGACACCCTAACCCCAACACCCGACCTCTGGCCACCCGGAGTTCCCACCGATGACCGCACGTTCGCTGGCCGCCGCGGCCCTGCTCACCGCCCTCGCCGGGCCGGCATTCGCCCAGCCGCTTGAGAACCAGCAGCGCGGCGGCCGGCGGTCCCAGGAGTCCAGCCCGTCGCGGCTGCTGGCCCCGTTCCAGTCGGTGGTGGCCAAGGTCAACGAGTCCACCGTCCGGGTGCTGAAGGGGAACGGGAAGGACGCGGCCCTCGGCACGGTCGTGTTCGCCGACGGCTACATCCTCACCAAGCTGAGCGAGCTGGAGGGCGACGTCTCCGTCCAGTTCGTAGACGGCTCGCGGACCAAGGCCGAGGTGGTGGGCGCCCACACCCAGACCGACCTGGCCCTGCTGAAGGTCGAGAAGACCGGGCTGGTGCCGCTCGCGTTCGGCGACAGCAAGGTGGCCGCCCTCGGCCACTGGCTGGCCGCCGCCGGGGTGGGGTCGGACCCGACCGCCGTGGGGATCGTGAGCGTGGTGACCCGGACGCTCGGCAAGATGGAGCAGGGCGAGCACCTGAACGCCAACCGCGGCTACCTCGGGATCGAGATGGCCCTCGGCAAGGAGGACGCGGGGGTGCGGGTGGAGCGGGTGACCCCGAAGGGGGCTGCGGACAAGGCCGGGCTCAAGTCCAAGGATCTGATCGTCCGGGTGAACGGGAAGGCGATCACCGGGACCGAGGCGATGCGGGAGATGCTCAACGACTTCCGCCCGGGCGACAAGGTGGCGCTCCGGGTGAAGCGGGGCGACGAGGAGCTGAGCCTGGAGGCCACCCTGACCGGCCAGCCGGCGGGCTTCCAGAACCGCAGCGACATCCAGAACAGCATGGGCGGCCAGCTGTCCGGCCGGCGGGGCGGGTTCGCCACGGTCCTCCAGACGGACATGGTGGTGGACCCGCGGAACTGCGGCGGCGCGGTGGTGGACCTGGACGGCCGGGTGGTCGGGCTGTGCATCGCCCGGGCCGGCCGGGTGGAGACGTTGGTGCTGCCGGGCGAGGTGATCCGCCCGGTGCTGGACGACCTGCGGGCGGGCCGGCACCCGTACCGGCCGGCCAGCCGCCCCACGAGTACCACCGCCCCCACGGACGCCGGCACCAGCAAGCCCCCGGCCGCCCCGCGGTCCGGCGGGGGTGACCCGGCCCAGGGGCAGCGGAACCAATAGCGAGCAGAAATTCGAAGCACGAAACTCGAAACCCAAGACCAGGGACACGACCCTTGGTCTTGGGTTTCGAGTTTCGTGCTTCTTGCTTCAACCCGGTTGGGGTTGACCCCGCTTTCCGGCCGGGCGTACCATCCCCGGTCTGCCGGTCCGCGGACGAAGTCGGGGGACACGGGGCGCCGCCCACGCCGCCCCGCCGCGCCGGCGGCAGCACGGACGCGGAACCCATGCCGACGATCAACAAGCGATTTCTCCTCAAGCTGGTTCTCGTCGTACTCGCCCTGGCCGGGTCGCTGGCCGGGGCACACGCCCTCCAGGCCCGCCGCATCCCGGACGCCCTCCGCCGCCAGGCCGACCGGGCCGCCGACGCCGGCAAGACGGACGTCGCCGTCCACTACCTCCGCCAGTACCTCGAGTTCGAGCCCGAGGACGTCGAGGCCCACGTCCGCCTCGCGGAGCTGATCCGCAACCGGGCCACCCCCGGCCGGAGCCAGACCGAACTCGTCTTCCTCTACGACAAGATCCTCCGCCTCGACCCGGACCGCGAGGACACCCGCCAGCTGGCCCTGGCCCACTGCCTGAAGGTCGGCCGCTTCACCGACGCCGCCACCCACGCCGACGCCCTGCTGAAGACCCACCCGGACGACGGCGCGCTGTGGCTCCAACTGGGCACCGCCCGGGTCGGGCTGAACCAAGTCCCCGACGCCCGCAAGGCGCTCGAGGCCGCCGTCACCAAGGCGCCCGGCGACATCACCGGCTACCAGCGGCTCGCCCAGGTCGTCTGGAAGAGCCAGAACGACCCCGCCGCCGCGCGGGGCGTCCTCGACCGCATGGTCGCGGCCATGCCGCAGGATCCGGAGGCGTACCTGACCCGCGCCCGGTTCGAGGCGTTCCTGGCCGAGGACGAGGCCAAGGCCAACCGCCACGCCGACGCCGAGCCCGCCTGCCGCGACCTGCGCCGCGTGCTGGAACTCGACCCCGAGAACGCCGAGGCTTCGCTGCTGCTCGCCGAGATCCTCCAGCGGGGCCGGGACGTCCCCGCCGCCCACGCCATCCTCCGCGACGCGGCCGCCCTCTACCCGCGCAACCTCCGCCTCACCCGGGCGCTGGCGTGGCTGGAACTGATCCGCGGCAACGTCCCGGCCGCCCTGGCGGCGCTGGAGGACGGGCTGCGGCACGCGCCGGACGGGTTCGACCTCCTCGTCCCGCTGGCCGACCTGCTCGTCCAGCAGGGGGACACCGCCCGCACGGCGGAGATCCTGCGCCGGCTGGAGGCGAAGCGGGTGCCGCCCGCCCAGGTGAAGTACCTGCGGGCCAGGCTGGCGATGCGGCAGGAGAAGTGGGCCGAGGCGATCGACATGCTGGAGAAGCTGCGGGGCGAGAGTTCCGGGCTCCCCGGCCTGGAGGCCCAGCTGAACCTCCTCCTCTCCACCTGCTTCGACCGCACCGGCGACGCGGACAACCAGGAGAAGGCGCTCAAGCGCGTCCTCGGGGCCGACCCCGGGCACGTCCCGGCCCGCGTCGGGGTCGCGCTCCTCGCCCAGAACCTCGGCCGGTTCGACGACGCCGCCCGCGAACTCGAAACGGCCGTCCAGTCGCCGCTCGCCCCGGGGAGCGTGGTGACGCAGTGGGCTCAGCTGAAGACGCTGCGGTTCCGGCAGGCGGGCGCGAGCCCGGACGACTGGCGGAAGCTGGACGCGGCGGTGACCGCACTGGCGCCGCGGTTCGGGCCGACGTCCAGCGAGCCGGCGGTCCTGCGGAGCGAGATCGTCGCGGCCCAGGGGAAGTACGCCGAGGCCGCCCAACTGCTCCGCAAGGAGGTCGCCCGCCGGCCGGGCGACACCCGGTTGTGGGCCGCCCTGGCCGCCGCCGCGGCCGAGGCCGGCGGCACCGCGGCGGGGCTGGCGGTAGTCGACGAGGCGCAGGCCGCAGCCGGGGACGGCCCGGAGGTCCGGCTGGCCCGCGCCCGGCTATACGCCCGCGAGCCGGGGCGGGTCCGCCCGCTCGCGCCGCTCGCCGACCGCACCGACGGCTGGGCCGAGGCCGACCAACTCCGCCTCCTGTACGGGCTGGCCGACGTTTACGACGAGGTGAACGACCGGGCGAAGACCATCGAAACGCTGCGGGCGATCGCCACCCGCCGGCCCACGGAGGCCGCCGGCTGGCGCCGCCTCGCCGAGCGGGCCGCGGACGCGGCCGACGCCACGACCGTGGCCGAGGCCCGGGCGGCGCTGGCCAAGATCGAGGGCGAGAGCGGCCCCTCAGTGCTGGTGTGCGACGCCCGGGTGTCCCCGGACCCGAAGGCCGCCGAGCGGCTGACCGCCGCAGTCGGCGCGACCCCGAACCGCGCCGACGCCTGTCTCGTGCTGGCCCGCTTCAAGGCGGACGCCGGGGACGCACCGGCCGCCCTTCACCTGGCGGAACGCGCCTTCCGGCTCGAACCCACGAACATCGAGGCGGCCCGCTCGTGGCTGGTCGCGCTGGTGAAGGCCGGCCCCGACGACCGGGCCGCGAAGGCGGTGGCCCGGCTCGCTACCGACTCTCGCTGGGCGGGCGAGCCGTTCCGCCGGCTGATGGCCGGCGTCCTGGAACGCGTCCCGCCCGCGGCCGCGCCGGAGGTGCTGGGGTGGTGCCGGCCGGTCGTCGAGCGCGAGCCCGGCGGCCCGGCGTGGCTGGCCGCCCGTGCGCCGGCCTCCGCCGAGGCCGTGCTCGTCGCCGCGACCACCGCCCCCGCCGCCACCGCCGACGACTGGCTGCGGCTCGCCCTCCACCACGGGGCGGCCGGGAAGCCCGCGCAGGTGGACGCGACGTTCGCCGCCGCCCGCGGCAAGCTGGCCCCGTCCGCGTTCTTCGCCGCCGCCGCGGTCTTCGCCGAGACGCGGGACGGCAAGGGGTGGGATCCGGCCGTGACCGACCCGGCCGGGAAGCGGGCGTTCACGCAGGCCCGGCTCGCGGTCGCCCTGTCGCGGTCGGACGTGGGCACCGCCGCCCGGGTGCTGGAGTCGTTCATCGCCGACCCGGGCGCCCGCCCCGCCGACGCCGGCTGGGCGCGGCGGAACCTGGCCATGCTCCTCGCCTCCCGCGGCACGCCCGAGGGGCGCGCCCGCGCCGCCACCCTGCTCGCCGAGGCCAACGAGTCCGGGGCGACGATCGAAGACCTCCGCGCCACCGCCGGCGTGCTGACCACCCTGGCCCGCTACCTGGAGGGCGACGACCGCCGGGCCGCCCTGGGCCGGGCCGCCATCGCCCTGGAGGCCGTCCACAAGACCACGCAGTCGCCCCGCGACCTGTACAACCTGTCGCAGCTCCACCGCGTCTCCGGCAACCGGGCCGCCGCCCGCACCGGTCTGCAAGCCCTGCTCCAGTCCGACCCGCGGAACGTCTACTACCTCGTCGCCGCCCTCGACGAGCTGACCGAGGACCGCAACTTCGCCGCGGCCGACGCCTTCGCCGGCCGGCTCCGGTCGCTGTACCCCGGCGAGTTCCGGGCGGTCGCGTCGGTGGCCCGGTACGAGGCGAAGTCCGGCAAGCCCGACCGCGCCCTCGCCCTGGCCGAGGGCTACGCCGGCGCCGCCGACGCCGGGGCCGGCGACTACCTCGCCCGGTCGGCCCGCGTGGCGGAACTCCTCGACGAGCTCTGCCGGCTCCCGGGCGTGAAGGGCACGCCGACCGGCCGGGCCATGGCCGCCGCCGCGGCCGAGCGGTACGCGGCGCTGGTGCCGTCGCGGCCCGAGGCCGCGGTCGGGGCGGCCGGGGTGATGGCGAGCGAGGGCCAGGTGGCCGAGGCGTTCGCCAAGATCGACCTGTTCGCCCGCTACCTGTCGGACCGCGTCCGCGCCCAGGCCGGGCTCGCCGTCCTCCGCGCCGGCGGGGTGACGGACCGCCAGGCCGAGACGGTCCGCAGCTGGCTCGACCGCGTCCTGGCCGGGGCTCCGGCCGACGTGCCGATGCGGCTGGCCGAGGCCGAGTTCTACACGATCCGGCAGGACTACGAGAAGGCGGCCGGGGTGTACACGAAGCTGCTGGAGGGCGACCCGCGGAACGTGGTGGCGCTGAACAACCTGGCGTGGCTGCTGGCCGCCGACCCGGCCGCCGCCCCGCGGGCGCTGGAACTCCTCGACAAGGCCGCCCGCGAGGCCGGCGCCACCGCCGACCTGCTCGACACCCGCGGCCGGGTCCGCATCACCCTGCGGCAGTTCCCCCAGGCCGAGCGCGACCTGACCGAGGCCAAGAACCAGGAGCCCACGGCCCTCCGCTGGTTCCACCTGGCGGTGCTCTACCAGAGCCTGCCGTCGCCGAAGCCGGACGAGGCCGCCCGGGCGTTCCGCGAGGCGAAGGCCCGCGGGCTGGACGTGCGCCTCATCCACCCGGCCGACCTGGCGACGTTCCGCCTCCTCGACGCGGCCAACCCGTAGCCGCACCGCCGTCCGAGTCCGGATTCTGATCGTGTGGGTCGGGCCGAGGCCGCGAGGCCCGACGGTAGGTGCGGCCTCCGGCGGAGGCTCCTTCGAGTCACCAATCGCCAGTATTGGTGTGACCAGTGCGGGCGGTGGGCCGTGCCTGACGAGGGCGCGGAACACCCGGGTAGTTGGTTGCTGGTTCAGTAGTGGTAGGAACTCCGCACGACGATTGCAGCGACGGCCCGGACGTCGTGGGTCCGAGGTTGATCCGTCTGGAGCCAATCGAGGCCCGGGGGCGACACAGCGCCGCCGGACCGTTCAGCTGAGACCAACCTGCCGCCGTCCTCTTTTCGCCCGATGGGCAGTCCAAGTATTGGCGGTGTCCGGCGCCTGTTGCGCACACCGCTTTCCAAGCCGATTTCTGAAGCCCAAGCACCGTCACCCCAGCCAATCGGCCACCGTGCAACGAACGCCAGACGCCACCGGACCGGCGGCGGTAAAAAGCACCGCCGGCCGGAGGGACGCGATCGTTCCCCCGGCCGGCGGCGTGTCGGCAGGCTGCGGACTACACCGGGCTGAGCCCCCCCAGGTAGGCGCGGATCCGCAGCAGGCGGTGGCGGACGGCGGCCGGCGTGACCCCGAGGCGGGCGGCGATGTCGCGGGTCGGTTCCCCGCACACCTTCGCCGTCACTACCACGCGGTCGGTGCCGTCGAGCCCCTGCCGCATCAGGAGGAAGGCGAGGTGGTCCGTCGCGTCGATCGCGGCGACGTCCGACAGGAAGGTCTGGTCGCAGGCGACCTGGCTCAGAGCCTCGGTCAGGTTGACCGGGAGCCGCTTCTCCCAGGCCGAGAACCGCTTGACGATTCGGTACACCGCGCCCCGGACGTACACGGTGAACGCCGCGGCGGGGCCGGCGCAGTTGAACGTCGAGTCGAAGCACACCGGCAGGGTCCGGTGGAGCCGCAGCCAGCACTCGTGCTGGAGGTCGGTGTCGTCCGCCGCGCGGACCCCGCACCGCCGGACCGCGTCCCCGACGTGCCGGCCGATCTCGTTGTACAACCGGACCTCGTGGGGGCTCTCGGCGTCCCGCACGGCCGCGGCGGCCAGTCGGTGACACGTCCACTCCCCCCCCGCCTCCACCAGTCGGACGGCGGCGGCGGTTGCCGCCGCCCGGATCGTCTCGGGCGTGTCCGGGTCGATGACGAACACGGGGGGGCAGTTGCAGGCACAGCGTTCCCGGATCAGGGCCAGTGCGGCATCCAGGGTAGACACCATTCGATTCATGATATTTTTCTCCTTTTGCTTATAGAGCCAACAATCATGAAATCTTCTCGGGTGTGTAACGCTTCGGCGCCACACCACGGCTCGGGCGGCGGACGGTCGTCAACGGTCGAGGACGCGGCTACGAGCGGGGAGAGACGGCGGGGGCACGCGGGCGAGCGGGTCGGCTGGCGCCGTGTGTGCGCTCAGGTAGTTGGCAACACGGAATGCTTTGTGTGACGGACTGTTGATTTTTCCGCGGGGGAGCGAACCAGCGATACCGTCGCGCGGGGCGACGACCCGACGCTCTCGCGGGGCGGTACGACGGGACCGGGCGCGCCGCCCCCGACGCCCCCACGCGGGGGCTCATTTGTCGTGCAGTCGGTCGCCTAACTAGCTAAGAGATGGCTAACGGGAATGGCGTCGAGGCGGCAGGTGCGTGGGGTATCCGACCGGCGCAAGACCGCGCAGGGCGCCCCCGGCCGTCATCCCGACGGACCGGGATGCGGACGTTGACTGGATACCGAGTTGGCACGAAGGGAATACTGCTACGACACGACGACGAAACCCAGTAGCCCTGGGGCGTGGGGCATTCGGACCTCCGAACGGGATCGAGGCTGGGGCGGGTACGGAACCCGCGGCGAGCAGGAATGGGGACCGGCGAGGCCGTATGCGAGGGGCACGGAGGCCTCAGAACCGGCAAAACTACTAAACCGTATGCTGCCGGGCGCGAAAAGCAAACATCACACCTGAATTTTTCTTGTTCGCGCTGAGTCGACACCGTCGTGCGACGGGCCGAATAGCTCAAACAGACAGCTGATACGGCATGACCCCCGATCCCGGAAAACTGGCTACCAAACTTCGCTTGCGGCCACGTCCCGGGGTCGTGCGACTTCGCCAAGATCGGGCCGATGAGACGCCGCGGTTGAAGGGTACGCCCGCCTGATCTCTCACGTAGCCTTCATTTCCGGTCTGCCAACAATCGGATGGTGTCCGGCGATCGTTGCACGGTGGCCGATTGGCTGGGGTGACGGTATTTGGGCCTTGGAAATCAGGTTGAAAACAGCGTGAGCAACGAGCGCCGGACACCGCCGCCGGTCCTCCTGGTCGTCCAACTGCCCGTCGACCGCAACTTCTGACCCGGGCCGCACCCGCACCCGCGGGGAAGAACTCCGACCGCAAGCCGCTCGCGTCTCACCGCTTCTCACCGGCCCCGGCGGGCCGGCTGAGGTTTTCCCCCGGCCGCGTTCACGCGCCGTCCCCCGCCGCGCCAACTATCAGGTGCCGGCAGTCGCACGCGTCGGCCACGGCCGGCGGCGGGTGCCCCACGCCCGGTTTGGAGGTGCAAGATGTTGGACGGCGTCCTGACGGGTCCGGTCGGTATGGCCCCGGACCTCGAACTCTGTCACGGCTTCGAACTGGTCCCCGGCCGGGGGCCGGTGGACAACCTGGTTCCGGGCGACGGTAGCCGGATCTGGTGCAACGCACTGATGCTCGACCCCGGCCGCATGTCGGTCACGGCCGGGGGTCTGGAGCAGACCCGCATTACCTACGGGTTCATCTGCCTCATGGGCAAGTACGACGGCCTGAACATCGACGCCGTGAAGACCATGCGGTCCCACGGGGACGCGGCCCTGTCGTACTTCGTCCTGTCCCACGTGTCCGGCCGGCCGAACGCCCTCCGCACGTTCGCCGAGGACATCACCCAGCGGCCGTGGTTCGAGCCGGGCGGGCGGCGGATCACCCCGCGGGCGGCCGTGAACCTGACGGTCATCGCCCGCGACCGCACCCGCCTCCTGCGGGACGAGTTGGAAATCGTCAGCGGGAAGTACGACGCCAACATCGAGTCGCTGGTGAACCTGCACCTCGACGAGCACGAGCACGAGCACGAGCGGTTGCTGCGGGGCCGGGCCGGGCCGGGCGGCCGCGGCGCCGCCCCCCCGGCCGGGCTGCTGGGCCGGTACAGCCGGCTGGTGAGCGTCACGCGGATGCGGTTGGAGGTCGAGCACGCGGCCGACATCCCGGCCCTGATCCGCGACCTCCGCCAGCGCGGCGAGGCGGACGCCGCGGAGTGCGGGGCGCCCTGGCGCGTGATCGAGGAAGTCGGCCCCACCCCCGGCCCGGGCACGCCCGGGCACGCCGGGCGGAATTAGCGATCCCAATCCCGATCTTGAACCCTCTCGGAGGACGACCGATGACCGAGACGATCATGCATCTGACCAACGGCGGGCCGGCGATGGGCACCGGTGGGACCGGCACCGACGGCCCCGGCGGCGGGACCGCGACCATGACCGGTGGCGGGACTGTGGCCGGCGGCGGGACCGGCACCGACGGCCCCGGCGGCGGGACCGCGACCGGAACCGGCGGCGGGTTGACGCCGGGCATGGTGTGGTACGACCCGACCTGCTCGCTGGAGTGAGTCCGGCGGCTGTTGCAACCCCCGCCCCGCCCACCAACCCGCCGGCGTGGCCGCCCGTTCGTCTTCGTCCGACCCCACCCCCTTCGCCCCCAGCCGACCGGAGATCGTCATGCTCAAGCTCACCCACGACTGCGGCCACCTGACCCTGCCCGACCCTCACCCGGACACGAACCCAACCGATCGGATTGTCCTGGAACAGTCCAACCGGGCCGTGATGATCCCCCGGGGGCCGGACCACTGCCCCTGGGCGTACTTGAGCGGGTACGATTTCACGGAGGGACACGAGGAATGGGTACCCGGACACGCCTGAGGTAGTCGCGGGCGCGGGACGGGCGGTGAGCACCCCGAGCGCCGGGCGGGGAGGGGAGCGAGGAGTGCCCCCTCCCGCCCGGCACGCTCATGCGCGAGGGGCGGCCCCTCACCCCGCTGCCCTCGGGCTGCTGCGTGGGAACCTCGCATGAGCGAGGCCGTCCGGGCGAACCGGCGATGCGAGTTACCAGGCGCGGCAACACTGCGACGCAAGTCGCCGGTTCGCCCGGAACAGGCACATGGCTTTTCCCCGGCTACGTTCACGCCCCGTCTCCTCCGAGCCAACTGAGAAGGTATTGTGCGGTCCACGCGCCGGCCGTGGCCGGCGGCGGGTGCCCCACGGCAGGTGCGAGTCCGGTCGGTCTGGCTCCGGACCTCGCGGCGAATCCGACTCATGTCACCATCGTCCCCCTCGGAGATGAAGTCGAGCAACCGGAGAAGGTCTGAAGACGCACCGTCCCGATGCCACCGACTGCCCGTGATCCGGGCGGCCACGGAGGAGCGGCCGCCCGGATCACGGGCAGCTGCGGCCGCGCCGAACGGCCCGGACGGGTCGCCTCGGAGAAAAATCCGGTTGCCCGCGGTCGGCCTCAAACCGCGGAAAAAATGCGTGGTTTGCCACGCCTCCTCGCGGTCGTGGCGTGACAATTCCGGGACGCCCCGCGGCTGTGGCCCGCGGCTTGCTATCCCCACCAGCAAATCGCTTGGCCCGACTCGACCGGCTCACCCAGCCTTGATCCCGGGGTGGGTCCGGAAGTTTGTTTTCCGCGTCTACATTCATTCCTCCCCCGGTCGCGGCCGTCACGCCGCGGCCCCGGAGATCGTGCGCCCGTGAACCAGCACGAATCGTCACAGCCCGGCACGGTCTACCTCGTCGGGGCCGGCCCCGGCGCCCCGGACCTCGTCACCGTCCGCGGGCTGGCCGTCCTCCGGCGGGCCGACGTGGTCGTGTACGATGCCCTCGCCCACCCCCAGCTGGTGAACGAGGCTCCGGCCGACGCCGAGCGCGTCTACGCCGGCAAGCGCGGCTACTGCGTCGGCTCGACGCTCCAGGAAACGATCCACGAGGTGATGGCCAACCGCGCCCGCGCCGGGCTCACGGTCGTCCGGCTCAAGGGCGGCGACCCGTGCGTCTTCGGCCGCGGCGGCGAGGAGGCCGAGTACCTCGCCGAACGCGGCATCCCGGTGGATATCGTCCCCGGCGTCACCACCGCTGTCGGCGCGTGTGCCGCGGCCGGCATCCCGCTCACCCACCGCGACGACACCCGGGCCGTGACGCTCGTCACCGGCCACTTCGACCCCGACTCCCCCGACTGCACGCTCGACTGGGCCGCCCTGGCCCGGGTCGGCACGCTGGTCGTGTACATGGGCCTCCGCCACCTGGACGCCATCGCCGCCCGGCTGGCCCGCCACGGCCTCTCCCCCGACACCCCGGCCGCGGTCGTCTGCCGCGGCACCCTCCCGGACCAGCGGGTGATCGAAGCCCCGCTGGAGCACCTCCCGGCGGCCGCCCACGCGGCCGGGGCGTCGGCCCCCGCGGTGATCGTGATCGGCGCGGTGGTCGCCCACCGCGCCCGCCTCCTGTCCCTGGCCTCCGCCGCTTCCGAAGGAGCCTCGGCGTGACCACCCCCGCTTCCCAACGCCCCCGGCTCGTGGTCGTCGGCAACGGCATGGCCGGCGCCCGCCTCGTCGAGGACGTCCTCGCCCTCGGCCGCGACCGGTTCGAGGTCGTGATGTTCGGCGACGAGCCCTACGGCAACTACAACCGCATCCTCCTGTCGAACGTCCTCAACGGCACGCAGGATCCGAAGGAGATCTTCCTCAACCCGCTCGCGTGGTACGAGGAGAACGACGTCACCCTCCACGCCGGCAGGCGGGTGACGCGGATCGACCGCGAGAACCGCGTCGTCCACGCCGACGGCGTCGAGCAGCCCTACGACGTCCTCGTCCTCGCCACCGGGTCGAAGCCGTTCGTGCCGCCGGTGCCGGGCGTCACGCTCCACGGCGTGTTCGTGTTCCGCACCCTGGACGACTGCCGGAACATCGCCGACTACGCGAAGGGCAAGAAGCGGGCGGTCGTCATCGGCGGCGGGCTCCTCGGGCTGGAGGCCGCCAAGGGGCTGATGACGCACGACCTCGAAGAGGTCACGGTGGTCGAGATGGCCCCGTGGCTCATGAGCGTCCAGCTGGACGAGGCCGGCGGGAGGGTGCTGGGGCAGACGATCGAGCGGCTCGGCATCAAGGCTCTCACGAAGACCTCCACCTCGGAGATCCAGGGGCACACGCACGTCACCGGGGTGCGGTTCGCGGACGGGTCCGAGGTTCCCGCCGACATCGTCGTCGTCTCCGCCGGCATCCGCCCGAACGTCGACCTGGCCAAGGAGTGCGGGCTGGTCTGCGAGCGGGCCGTCGTCGTGGACGACCAGATGCGGTCGAGCGACCCGCACGTCTTCGCCGTCGGCGAGTGCGTGCAGCACCGCGGCATGGTGTACGGGCTCGTCGCCCCGCTGTGGGAGCAGACGAGGGTGCTGGCCGAGGTGCTGGCCGGCGTCGCCCCGGAGAAGACGTACACGGGCTCGAAGATCGCCACCAAGCTGAAGGTGATGGGCGTCGAGCTGGCCAGCATGGGCCGCATCGGCGACCTGCGGGACACCGACGAGGTGGTGCAGTACAGCGAGCCGGCCCGGCAGGTGTACTGGAAGGCCATCGTGCGCGACGGCAAGCTCTCGGCGGCCTGCCTCCTCGGCGACCTCGGCCCGGCCGACAACCTGATGGAGCTGTTCAAGTCCGACGCACCGGTCCCCGAGCGCCGGCTGGAGGTCTTCTTCACCGCCGGGTCCGCCAAGAAGGACGTGTCGCTCGCCGACCTCCCGGACGCGCACCAGATCTGCGACTGCAACGGCGTCAGCAAGGGGGCCATCTGCACGGCCATCAAGGCCGGGAAGTGTACGGTCCCGGCGGTCGGCAAGGCGACCCGGGCCGGCACCGGCTGCGGCAGCTGCAAGGGGCTGGTGAAGGGGCTGATCGAGGCCGTGGCCGGGGCGGTGAAGGCCGACCCGAGCGAGGGCTGGTACGTCCCGGCGGTGCCGATGGACAAGCCGACGCTCGTGGCCGAGGTGCGCAAGCGCGGGCTCAAGAGCGTGTCGGCGGTGTTCCGCGAGCTGGGCACGGGGGTGGACGAGAAGAGCAAGATGGGGCTCGCGTCGCTCCTCAAGAGCCTGTGGAACGACGAGTACGTGGACGAGCGCGACGCCCGGTACGTGAACGACCGCGTCCACGCCAACATCCAGAAGGACGGCACCTTCTCGGTGATCCCGCGGATGTACGGCGGGGTCACGTCGGCCGACGACCTCATCCGGATCGGCGAGGTGGCGAAGAAGTACGACGTGCCGATGGTGAAGGTGACCGGCGGCCAGCGGATCGACCTGCTCGGGATCAGGAAGGACGACCTGCCGCGGGTGTGGGCCGACTTGGGGATGCCGAGCGGGTACGCCTACACGAAGGCTCTGCGGACGGTGAAGACCTGCGTCGGGAGCGAGTTCTGCCGGTACGGCACGAACGACTCGACGGCCCTCGGCATCGCCATCGAGAAGCGCTACCAGGGGTTCGAGTTCCCGGCGAAGGTGAAGCTGGCGGTGAGCGGCTGCCCGCGGAACTGCGCCGAGAGCACGGTGAAGGACGTGGGGGTGATCGCCACCGAGGGGGGCGAGTGGGAGGTCTCGATCGGCGGCGCGGCCGGGGCGAGCGTCCGCAAGACGGACGTGCTGTGCCGGGTGCGGACGCAGGCCGAGGCGCTGACCGTGATCGGCCGGTTCCTCATCTACTACCGCGACAACGCCAAGTGGCTGGAGCGGACCTACGACTTCGTCCCGCGGGTCGGGCTGGACAAGGTCAAGCGGGTGGTCCTCGACGACGAACTCGGGCTGTGCGCCTACTTCGACCGCGAGGTCGAGGCCGCGGCCGCGGCGTACCGCGACCCGTGGCTGGAGCGTGAGAAGCCGGTGTACGCCGGCCAGTTCGACGAACCGCGGACGGTCGCCCTGCCCATGCTGACGTGACCGACGCCGAACTTCGGGGTGAGCGGCGCGACGCCTGCCCGCCGGTGGCTCGGGGCTTGGAGCCCGGTAGGGCGGCGGGCGCGTAGCCCGGGGTGCAACCCCGGGCGGCCCGGGCGGTGTCACGAGGCTGCGACGCCCCACGGGGTCGCGCCATCGCCCGCCCTACCGGGCTCCAAGCCCCGAGCCGACCACCGACGGACGCCGCGCCGCCCACACGAAGACCCGAGCCCCGAAACCGCCGGCTCACGCCGGCCGCTCGCCAGGAACCGTCGCCAGGAGCCGCCATGCAGACCCTCGCGCTGAAGTCCCCGCCGGGCCGCGGCCACAAGCCGACCCGGGTCCGGGTGTGCGACCTGGACGAGTTGCCGGTCGGCCTCGGCCGGGCGTTCACACTCGCCGGCCGTGCGGTGGCCGTGTTCCGCGCCCGCGACGGCCAGGTGTTCGCCACCGACAACTCCTGCCCCCACAAGGGCGGCCCGCTGGCCGACGGGATGCTCGTCGGCCACCAGGTCGTCTGCCCGCTCCACGCCTTCCGGTTCGCGGCCGGGAGCGGCGAGTGCGACCAGCCCGGCGTGTGCGCGGTGACCGCGTACCCGGTCGAGGTCGAGGGGTCGGCCGTGTACCTCGTGCTGCCGGCGGCCTGACCCATGAGCCCGCTCCCGCTCGCCCCGCCGCCCGCCCTCGCCGTCCGCACCCACTGCCCGTACTGCGCGTACCAGTGCGGGATGCTGGTCGGCGACGGCAGCTCGGACGCCCCGGCCGGCGTGCAGGGCGACCCGCACTTCCCGGTCAACAACGGCGAGCTCTGCATCAAGGGTTGGACCTCCACCACCCTCCTCCGCCACCCGGAACGTCTGACGACCCCGCTCGTCCGCCACCGCGGCGAGTTCCGCCCCGCCAGCTGGGACGCGGCGCTGGACGAGGTGGCCGACGCCGTCCGCCGCACGAAGGCCGAGTACGGCCCGGACGCCGTCGGGGTCTTCGGGTCTGGGGCGCTGACCAACGAGACGGCCTACCTGCTCGGCAAGTTCGCCCGGCTGGCCGTGGGCACCGCGAACATCGACTACAACGGCCGCTACTGCATGTCGAGCGCGGCGGCCGGCGGGAACCGGGCCTTCGGGATCGACCGCGGCCTCCCCTTCCCGGTGGACGACATCGAGAAGGCCGAGGTGATCCTGCTCGTCGGCTCGAACCCGGCCGACACGCTCCCGCCCATCACCCAGTGGTTCGAGCGGCAGAAGCGGGCCGGCGGCCGGATGGCCGTGATCGACCCCCGCAAGACCGCGACGGCGAAGATCGCCGACCTGTTCGTCCAGACCACGCCCGGCACCGACCTGGCGCTGGCCAACGGGCTCCTCTACCTCGCCGTCGAGGAGGGGCTCGTCAACGCGGAGTACGTCCGGGCGCGCACGACCGGGTTCGACGCGGTGCGCCGCACCGTCCTGAACTACCACCCGGCCCACGTCGAACGGCTGACCGGGGTGGGCGAGCCCACGCTGCGGAAGCTCGTCCGCTGGCTCGGCACTGCCCGCTCGGCCATGATCCTGAGCGGCCGCGGGGCGGAGCAGCACAGCAAGGGCGTGGACACCGTCCACGCCTTCATCAACCTGGCGCTCGCGCTCGGCCTCCCCGGCAAGTCGGCGAGCGGCTGGGCCTGCCTCACCGGCCAGGGGAACGGCCAGGGCGGCCGCGAGCACGGCCAGAAGGCCGACCAGCTGCCGGGCTACCGGCTCATCGAGGTCGAGGCGCACCGCCAGGCCGTCGCCGCCGTGTGGGGGGTCGACCCCGCGTCGCTCCCGCGGAAGGGGAAGAGCGCCTTCGAGCTGCTTGACGCCCTCGGCCCGGCCGGCGGCATCCGGTCGCTGCTGGTGATGGGCTCGAACGTCGCCGTCGCCTCCCCGGACCTGAACCGCGTCGACGGCCGGCTGGCCTCGCTCGACCACCTCACCGTCTGCGACCCCTTCCTGAACGAGACGAGCGCCCACGCCCACGTCGTCCTCCCGGTCTACCAGTGGGCCGAGGAGGAGGGCACGATGACGAACCTGGAGGGCCGCGTCATCCGCCGCCGGCGCGTGGCCCGGCCGCCGACCGGCGTCCGCGGCGACCTCGACGTCCTGCGGGAGCTGGCCGACCGGCTCGGCCACGGCGACCGGTTCGCCTTCGACACGCCGGCCGCGGTGTTCGAGGAGTTCCGCCGCGCCACCGCCGGCGGCGTCGCCGACTACGCCGGGATCACCTACGAGCGGATCGACCGCGAGGACGGCGTGTTCTGGCCGTGCCCGGCCGAGGACCACCCCGGCACCCCCCGGCTGTTCGCCGACCGCTTCCACCACGCCGACGGCCGGGCGAAGTTCTTCCCGGTCGAGCACCGCGCCGCCGGCGAGGAGCCGGACACCCGCTTCCCGTTCTTCTTCACCACCGGCCGCTACCGCGAGCACTACAACTCGGGCGCGCAGACCCGGCTCGTCGGGGCGTTAGCCAAAGCGAAGCCGCGGCCAGTACTCCAGATCCACCCCGCCGCGGCCGGCCGGCATGGGGTCCGCCCGGGTCAGTTGGTGACGCTGGAGAGCCGCCGCGGGCGGGCCGAGTTCGCCGCCGACCTGACGCCCGAGATCCGCCCGGACACGCTGTTCGCCCCGTTCCACTGGGGCGGCCGCGAGGCCGCGAACCGGCTGGTCGGCGCCGCGCTCGACCCGACCAGCCGGATGCCCGAGTTCAAGCTGGCGGCGGTCCGGATCGTGGGGGTTTCGGCATGAAGAAGCGGCTCGCCATCATCGGCAACGGCATGGCCGCCGGCCGGCTGCTGGACGAACTCCTCCGCCGGAACGCGGCCGGGCTGTTCGAGATCAGCGTGTTCGGGGACGAGCCGCACGGGTGCTACAACCGCATCCTCCTCGGCCGCATCCTCGGCGGCGGCACGACCGACGAGATCACGCTGAAGACCGGCGCGTGGTACGCCGAGAAGGGGATCGACTTCCACTGCGGGATGCGGGTGTGCCGGCTCGACACCGCCGCCCGGGCGGTCCACACCGCCGGCGGGAAGGCGTTCCCGTTCGACGTGGCCGTGTTCGCCACCGGCAGCCGGGCGGTCGTGCCGCCGATCGAGAACCTGGCCGGCCCCGACGGCGGGCCGAAGCCCGGGGCGTTCCTGTACCGCACGGTCGCCGACTGCGAGCGCATCCGCGCCGAGGCCCGGCCGGCGAGCTCGGCCGTGGTGCTCGGCGGCGGGCTGCTCGGGCTGGAGGCCGCCAAGGGGCTGTGCGACCTGGGCCTCCACGTCACCGTGGTGCAGCGGTCCGACACGCTCATGAACCTCCAGGTGGACCGCACCGGCGGCCAGTTCCTCCGCGCGGCGGTCGAGCAGGCGGGCGTGTTCGTCCGCACCGGGGTCGAGACGGCCGCCGTGCGCGGAGGCGACCGCGTCACCGGCGTCGTGCTCAAGACCGGCGAGGTTCTCCCCGCCGACATCCTCGTGCTGGCGTGCGGCGTCCGCCCGCGGGTCGAGGCGGCCGAGGCGTCCAACGTGCCGGTGAGGACCGGGGTCGTGGTGAACGACCTGCTGGCGACGGCCGTGCCCGGGGTGTTCGCGGTCGGCGAGTGCGCCGAGCACGCCGGGAAGGTGTACGGCGTGGTGCCGCCGATCTGGGAGCAGTGCGAGGTGCTGGCGGACATCCTCACCGGCGCCAACCCGATGGCCCGCTACCGCGGGTCGAAGGTGTACACGCGGCTCAAGGTGGCCGGGGTCGAGGTCGCCAGTATGGGCGCCGTCGAGCCGGCCACCGACGCCGACGAGGTGATCCAGGTGATCGAGGACCGCCGCGGGGTGTACCGGAAGCTGGTCATCCGCGACGGCAAGCTGGCGGGCGCGGTGGTGGTCGGCGAGGCCGACTCGGCCCCGGCCCTGGCCCGGTGGTTCGACCGCGCCGACCCGCTCCCCCCGAACCGGCTGGACGTGTTCTGCTCCCCGGACGTGTCGGCCGCGGCCGGCGACCCGGAGGTGTGCAACTGCCACCACGTCACCGAGTCCGCCGTCGTCGCCGCGGTGCGCGACGGCTGCACGAGCCTCCCCCAGCTGTCCGCCGCGACGAAGGCCGGGACCGGCTGCGGCACCTGCCGCGGCGCCCTGGCCAAGCTGATCCTCAAAAACTCTCCCCGCGCGGCGGTCAACGGGACCGCCGCCCACGCCTGAAGGGGTACGGCACTTTTGACGGGATGAACAGGACGGACGGGATGATCGAACCGGGCCGGCGGGTTCGATCCCGGTCATGCTGTTCATCCCGTTAAGCAACTGCGTGCCCCGTCGGACAAACCCCGCCCCCGACCGGGAGACCCCGACCGTGCCCGCCGACCCGCTCGAACACGAACCCGCCGGCCCGCGGCTGCGGGTCATGTGGATGTCCACGTTCGCGTTCACCGTCCTGTTCGCCGTCTGGCTGATGCTCGGCATACTCGGGCTGGAGATCAAGAAGGACACCGCCCTCATGCTCGGGGCCGACGCCGCCGCGGCGATGGCCCCGGACCAGATCAAGGCCGCGGTCGAGTCGCGGTTCGAGTGGCTGCTGGCGGTCGCCATCCTGGCCGGGTCGCTCCCCCGGCTCAACTTCGGCATCTGGGCCGACCAGTTCGGCGGCCGGAACATGACGGTCGGGCTGCTCCTCTTCTGCACCGTCCCCACCTACTTTCTGGCGCAGGCCGACAGCTACTCCCAGCTCCTCCTCGCGGCCGGGCTGTTCGGGCTGGCCGGGAACGCTTTCACCGTCGGCATCGCCTGGAACTCGGCGTGGTTCCCGGCCCGGCAGAAGGGGACCGCGCTTGGCGTGTTCGGGGCCGGGAACGTGGGGGCGTCGGGCACCAAGCTCCTCGTCGTGCTGGTGCCGACGATCCTTACGCTGGTCCCGGTCGGCGGCTACCTCGGCGGGCTGATCCCGGGCGGGTGGCGGTTCGTGCCGGTGCTGTACGCCGGGCTCCTCGTCCTCACCGCGGCCGGCGTGCTCCTGGTCTGCCCCAGGACTGACCACCGCCCCGGCCGCGGCCGGCCGCTGGGCGAGATGCTGGCCCCGCTGCGGCACGTCCGGGTGTGGCGGTTCAGCCTGTACTACGTGGTGGTGTTCGGAGCCTACGTGGCGCTGTCGGCGTGGCTGCCGAACTACTACCGGAACACGTTCGGCGTGGACCTCCGCACCGCCGCGCTGCTCACGGCCCTGTACATCTTCCCCGCCAGTCTCCTCCGCCCGCTCGGCGGCTACCTGTCCGACCGGTACGGCCCGCGGGTGGTGACGTACGCCGTGTTCCTTCTGATGACCGCCGCCCTGATCCCGCTCTGCCTGCCGACGCATGTCCTCGACCTGGGCGTGGCCGGGTTCACGGTGCTGATGGTCGTGGTGGGGGTGGGGATGGGGGTCGGGAAGGCGTCGGTGTTCAAGTACGTGCCGAACTACTTCCCGAAGGACGTGGGGGCGGTCGGCGGACTGGTCGGGGCGCTCGGGGCGTTGGGCGGGTTCGTGCTGCCGCCGGTGTTCGGGATGGTCGGCCGGGCGACCGGTAACCCCCAGGCGGCCTTCCTCGCCCTACTGGCGCTGACGGTCGGGTCGCTGGCCTGGCTGCACGCGGTCGTGCAGGGGCTGAAGCGGGCCGAGGCGGAGGCCGCGCCCGCCCCGGAACTGGCGGTGGCCGCCGCGGAGTCGTGAGCAGCGCCCTGCCGACACCCGCCGGGTGGTGTCGGCAGGGCGTCATTCCAACCCGTTCGTTCCGCCGCCGGCCGCTCGTCCGACAAAAGGCTCAGCGCCACTCGGGCGGCGTTCCCGGCTTGTACGGGTTGAAGAAGAAGCCCCGCACCGACTCCCCCTCGCGCGAGTGGCAGGCGCGGCTCCCGTCGTACTCGCGGGTGTTGAAGCGGAGTTCGACCGGCTCGTCCGCCGACCCGGCGGGCGGGTAGTTCGGCTCGTACAGCGTCACCCGCACCGCCCCGGCCTCGCGGTCTTCCTGGTAGCCGGTCGCCAGTACCTGATGGTTGTGGCCCATGTCCCACGGGTTGCGGGAGGCCGTCTTGATGAGCATCAGCGGGGCCGGCCGGCCGGCGTCCAGTTCCGCCCGCACCTTCGGCCACTCGCGCTGCGTCGTCAGGAACGGCACCGTCGCCGCCGGGTGGCGCCCGCGGCCCGAGCCGGCGGCGTCCGGGCGGCCCATCCACTGGTAGATGCGGGTCACGCCCCAGGGCAGGTGGAAGCTCGCCCACAGCCGGCGGGCCAGGTACTCGTGCAGGCCGGGCGTGTCCGGGTCGGTCGGCGGCCGACGGCCGGCGCGGTGGTGGTCGAGGGCCGCGAACACCATCCCGCCGCACAGCCCCTTGCTGGCGTCGCCGATCGGGACGGTGAACAGCGGGGTCCGCACCCGGAACACCGGCTTCCCCGGCGGGAAGGCGTTCGGGAAGGCGAACCCGTGGTCGAGGGCCGTGAACGCCGTGCGGACGGCCAGCGCGAGCGGGGCCGCGGGGCCGGGAAGGCCGAACGGGTGAGCGTGCGTCGCGGCCGCCATGTCGTTGCCCCTCCCGCCCCGGAACGCCACCCGCACAGCTTACCCGACCGGTCAACCTTCGCCGAGCGGACGCCCTTCGCTAGGGCGCGTGCCCAGAACGGGAAAGCCGTCAAGCCCGCGGAATCGGGCTCAAGTCCGGTTCTCCGGGCCGTTCGGACGCTGAAGAATGACAACACGCGTCCCGCGGGCAGGGGGGCTGGTGACGGTCGTCCCGCCCGCCCGGCCCGCGACGAGAGACACACCATGTTCCCCCGCCGTCAGCCTACCCCCAACCGCCGCGCCCGGCCGCCGCTCCGGCTCCTCGCCGCGGCCGGCCTCGCCGCCGGGGTGGCCGGCTTCGCCCCCCACGGCCGGACGGCGGCCGCCGGCCCCGCGGCGGCCGCGGAGGTCGCCGACGTCCACCTCGCCCGCGCCGCCCTCGCGCTGTTAGAGGCGGACCCGGCCCTGCGGGATTTCAACCTCGTCGTCAGCGTCGTGGACCGGGTGGCGGTGGTCGGCGGGCCGGTGGCGAGTGCCGAGCTGAAGGAGCGGGCCGCCGACCTCGTGCGCCGGGTGCCGGGGGTGCGGGTGGTACGGAACGGCTGCTTCATCCAGGCCGGGTTGGAGCCGCTCCTGCGAGCGCCGGCGGCCACGGCCGCCCGGCCGCTGCCGACCCTGCCGCCGGTCGTCGTCCCGCTGTACCCCAGGACCGCCGTCGAGGCTCCCCCCCCGACCGGTGATCTCGTGGCTGCCGCGCCGCCGGCCCGGCCGGCCCCCGGGGAGCGGTCGGTCGTGGCCCGCCGGCCGGCGACCCCGGGGGAGAACGTCCTCCTCCCGCCGGTCGCGGCGCCGACCCCGACGAGCAACCCCGGCGCGCCGTTCACCCCGATCCCGCCCGGTCCGCCCGCGGTGCTGACGGGGCGCCCGAACCTGTCCCAGGCGGTCGAGTCTGTGCGGCGGTCCGAGGCGCGATTCGCCGGGCTCCGCGCCGAGGTGCGGGAGGACGGCATCGTCCTCGTGGACGGGTCGGCGCGCCAGGCGGCCGACGCCTGGGATCTGGCCGAGATACTGCGCGGCGTGCCCGGGGTGACACGGGTCGCTGTCGGGCCGGTCCGCCGGTAGGCCTGCGTCGCGGGCCCGGGGGGGGGCGCCCCCCCCGGCCCCCCACCCCTCGTGCCCTCGACGTGAGAGAATGCCCTTTTCACTTGATCCAGTCGATCGGAATGGGCAGGCGCTTCTGCTCGGCCTTCGACAGCACCCGTCGTGTCTTGGCGTAGGCGTAGAGCCCGTACAGCTGAATCGACGCCTGGGTGACCTCGGCCCTGACGTGCCGCTTGAGGACCACGTCGAACCGCTGGCGGGTGGGCGCCGGGTCCGGGAGAGGGACCAGCGTTACGAACTCCCAGCGACCGTCCAGTTCCAAGCACACCTCGGTCGAACTTACCCGCACCCGCCGCGGGGGCGGGGCCGGCTTCGTCAGCTCGGTGTAGTTCCACCGCTTGAACTTCGACTTCCGCAGCAGCCCGGTCCGCGGGCAGACGTACCACTGCGGCGAGTACGAGGCGCGCAGCGACGGCCGCTCGCCCCGTTGGAAGCCCCAACGCCGGGGCCGCGCATCGTAGGGCTCGCCGTCGATCTCCTCGACTTCGGTGACGACGTAGTCGTAGAGGTGGGTGAGGACGTGCTTCTGCACCATGTTACCGGGGTCCACGTGCTCGCGGATCTCGGCGTGGACCTTGTCCCACGGGCGGTTGACGTTGGCGTCCAGGAAGCGGCGGAGCGGGCCGAGGTGTTCGTTGAAGTGCTTCGACCGCGGGGTGCGGGCCTTCATCCCCTCCCGCGTCGGGCCGTCGCCGGCCGCGAGAGCCTTCGCCGCCTGCCGGCGGTAGCCCTTCCGCACCCGCGGGTCGTCGTGGCCGAGCCGCGGTCGCTCGACCAGCACCTTCCCCATGTCCGCCCGCATCGCCCGTGCCTCCGGTGACCGGAGTACGGACGCGCCGCGAGCATCCGGGTTCGCGCGGCAGCTACCCGGCCCGCAGCACGGCTACCGTGCCGTCCCCGGCCCCGGCGGCCAGCAGCTTGTCGTCCGGCGACCACGCCAGCGCGGCGGCCTCGGCGTCCCGGAAGCGGTACTCGCCCACCTTCGGAGCCTTCCGGTTGGCCGGCTGCCACAGCACCACCCGGCCGTCCCGGGCCGCCCCCGCGATCAGGTAGCCGCGCCGCTGGTAGGCCACCGCCGTGAGCGTGTCCTCGGAGCCTTCGAGCACCTGGGGCTTGGTCCCCTCGGGACCCCGCGGGCCGCCGCAGTCCCACACGCACGCCGCCGGCCCGCCGCCGGTCGCCAGGAACCGGCCGGTGAAGTCCCAGGCCAACTCCCGCACCTTCGACGGGAAGCCGGACATCTGCAAGTCGTGGCCGGTGGCGGCGTACCAGAAGTGAACGGTGGCGTCCTGGTTGCCGTGGGCCAGCACCTTCCCGTCCGGGCTCCAGGCCAGGGCGAGCGGCGACCCCTTCCAGGCGAAGACGTGGGCGACCGCCCCGCCGGCGGCGAGGTCGTACACGTTCGCCGCCCCGTAGCCGAGGACCGCCAGCTGGGCCGTCCCCGGCCGCCAGCCGATGTCCGTCACCGTGCCGGCCTGGGCGGGCAAGGCGGCAACGAGGTTCCCGGCCGCGTCCCACACCCGGACCGCCTTCCCCGCCGAGGCCGCGAGCAGGTTCCCGGCCGGGTGCCACGCCAGCCGATCGACCCACGCCGCCCCGCCGTCGAGGGCGTGAGTCTCGGCGCCGGTCGCGGCGTCCCAGAGGCGGACCTTCCCGTCCTGCCCGGCGGTGGCGAGGAGGGCGCCGGTCGGCTGCCAGGCCACCGCCGCGGTGCCGAACCCGTGGCCCCTCAGCTGGTGAGCCGGCTTCCCGGCGGCGTCGAAGACCGCGACCGGCCCGCTGACCGCCGCGGCGGCCAGGAAGCGGCCGTCCGGGCTCCACGACAGGCCGATGACGTGGTCGGGGACCGTCACAGCCCAGGCGGGGCGGAGTTTGCTGTCGGGAGCGCGGGCCATGAAGACAGTATGGGAGTGAGGAGGAGAGAGTGGGGAGTGGGGGAGGAGGGAGAGACAACACCCCGGGCGGCCGATCGCCCCCCGATTGCATCTCCCTCCTCCCCCGCTCGCCGCTACGTGTGCCGCAGAGCCTCGATCGGGTCGAGCCGGGAGGCCCGCCACGCCGGGTAGAGGCCGAAGCCGACCCCGACCAGGACCGAGAAGAATAGCGAGATGAACACGCTGCCGACGTGGACCTTGGCCGGGAGCGGCGACCCGGCCACCCAGCCCCAGTCCAGCACCAGCCCCCAGGTGGCCGGGACGATGAAGATCATCGTCAGCCCGAGGGCCACCCCGCACAGCCCGCCGACCGTGGTCTGCACGATCGCCTCGATGAGGAACTGCATGACGATGTCGCGCTGCTTGGCCCCGAGGGCGCGGCGGATGCCGATCTCCTTGGTCCGCTCGGTCACCGTCGCCAGCATGATGTTCATGATCCCGATCCCGCCCACCAGCAGCGAGATCGAGGCGATCATCGCCATCAGGTAGGTGAACCGCGTCTGCGCCCGCTCGGCCTCCTCCAGCCGGTCCAGCGGGACGGTCACCGCCCAGTCCTTCTTGACCCCGTGCTCCTGCTCCAGCACCCCCTTGATCGCCTCACCCACCGCCTGCACCCGCGCCCGCCCGCCCGGCGAGTCCACGTCGGCGTTCACCGTCAGCGTCACCTGGTTGAACTCGACCTGCTCGTTCACCCGGGAGCCGGACGTGCGCACCGAGATGATCTTCCCGAACCGGGCCACCGTCGTCTTGAGCGGGACGTAGACGTCCTTGTTGAACTCCTCGGCCGCCAGGCTCCCGCCGCTCCCGCCGGTCGGCATCCGCTCCCGGACCACCCCGACCACGGTGAAGTCGAAGTTGCGCACCTGGAGCACCTTCCCGACCGGCTCCTCGAACGGGAACAGCCGGTCGGCCACCTCCGACCCGAGGACGCAGTAGTTCATCAGGTGGTTGCCGTCCGACTCGGTCAGGAACCGGCCGGCGGCCAGGTCGAAGCGGTGGATGTCGGCGTACTCGGGGGTGGTGCCGATCACCCGGGCGTTGCCCACCAGCCGCTCGTGGTAGCGGGCCTCGGACGGGAACACGCGGATGGGCACCACCCGGGTGACCGCGTCGCCGAGCGTGCTGAACCGCTCCAGGTCGCGGCGGACCAGCCCGTAGGAGGTGACGAACGACTTCTGCGCGGTGGCCGAGTCGTCCGGCGGCTTGACGCTGCGGACGATGATGTTGGTGGCCCCCTGCCGCTTGATGTCGGCCAGGGCGTCCTGCATCGAGCCCTCGCCGAAGGCCATCAGCGAGATCACCGCGCTGGTGCCGATGATGATGCCCAGCACCGACAGGAACGACCGCAGCTTGTGCAGCCACAGGCTCTTGACGGCCAGCGAGACGCTGCGCTGGAGCTTCGCGGCGGTCGCCCCGCCGGTCAGCACCCGCCCCAGCCCGCTCACCCACACGACCGCCCCGCCGACGAGCAGCACGGCGAGCCCGATCAGGGCGGGGTTGGTCCAGGAGAGGGTGAGGAGGGAACTCATGGGTGCGGCAGCGGGGTCGGAGGGGAGTGGCCTTCGTCACGGGGCAGGGCGGGCTCCCGGCTAGTGGCCGAGTTCCGTCACCGTGCGGGTGTCGTTGCGGGTGTCCGACTCGACCATGCCGTCGCGGAGGCGGACCACCCGGCGCGCCCACTCGGCGATGTCGTTCTCGTGCGTCACCATGATGATCGTCTTGCCCGAGCGGTTCAGCTCGCGCAGCATCTGCATGATCTCGACGCTGGTCTTCGAGTCCAGGTTCCCGGTGGGCTCGTCCCCCAGGATCAGGTGGGGGTCGTTCACCAGACTCCGGGCGATCGCCACCCGCTGCTGCTGGCCGCCCGACAGCTGAAGCGGGCGGTGGTCCAGCCGCTCCGCGAGGCCCACCATCTCGGCGAGCGCCACGCACCGGGCGGTCGTCGACTCGTCCAGTTTGATCCCCTGGTACAGGAGCGGCAGCTCGATGTTCTCCACCACCGTGTACTGCGGCAGCAGGTTGTACGACTGGAAGATGAACCCGAGGTACGTGCTCCGCACCTCGGAGAGCTGGTCGTCGGACATCTGCGCCACGTCCACGTCGCCGAGGAAGTAGCTCCCGCTCGTCGGCCGGTCGAGACAGCCGAGGACGTTCAACAGGGTGCTCTTGCCCGACCCGGACGGCCCCATGAGGGCGACGAAGTCGCCCTCGTCGAACGCGAGGTTCAGCCCCTTAAGGACGTGAACCGTCTGCGTCCCCATGTAGTAGTTCTTGACCAGATCGACGATGCGGACGATGGCAGGCATGGCGCGTCGGAATTCGCAGTTTGGGCTTTGTAATTAGGGGGCTTCCCGGGGCGGGTTGCGGTGCCCGTCCCGGGGCAACGAATCGCACCCCGGACCACTCCCGAACGCCAACCCGCTCTCAGCTGCCGCCGCCGACCGGCGGGCCGCCCTTGTTGAACCCGCCGCCGGCCCCGGGACCGCCCGGGGGGAACCCGTCGGGCCGGCCGCTGCCGCCCTTCCCCCCCTTGTTGCCCCCCGGACCACCGCCGCCCTTGAACCCGGCGCCGCCCTTGGTCGGGTCGCCACCCGGGAACACGCCCGGAGCCCCCGGCCCACCAGGACCGCCGGGGCCACCAGGACCGACCGGGCTCCCGCCCGGCCCGCCGGGGCCGGCGGCCGGGGACTTCGGCTCGGGGGCGGACGTCTTGTCGTCCTTGGTGATGTCGTGGGCGTCGCGGGTCTTGGTCTTGTCCTTGTCCCCGAGCAGCACCTTCGGGTTCAGCACCACCTCGTCGCCCTCGGCCAGGCCGGAGCGGATCTCGACCACCCGCTCGTTGAACAGCCCGAGGACGACCGGCCGGCGGTCGAACCCGCCCGGCGTCTTCACGAACACCTCGCGGGTGGCCCCCATCTCCGCCCCGCCCACCACCGCCTGGAGCGGCACCGTCAGGACCGCGTCCTTGGCCGTCTCGACGGAGATCGTCACCTCGGCCGTCATGTCCGGCTTGAGAACCTCGCCCGCCAGCGGGACGACCTTCCCGTCCGGGGTGAGCTCGCCCTCGATCTTGATGATCGTCCCGTAGAGCTTCACGTCCGACACCCAGGAGTCGGTCTGGCTGGCCACGGCCGACACCCAGCGGACGGTCCCGGCGAACTGCTTCTCGGACATGGCGTCCACCTTCACGACCGTCCGCTGGCCGAGCCGGATGCGCGACACCATCGCCTCGTGGACCTTGGTGATGACCTGCATCTTGTCCAGGTTGGGGATGCGGAGCATCTTCTGCCCCTCCTTCACCTGGGCGCCCTGCTCGATCAGCCCGGCCTGGTTCGAGCCGAACCGGTTCCCCTCGGGCTTGAAGTAGACGACCATCGAGTCGTCCTTGATGTCCGGCGGGGCCACGATGCGGCACAGGTCGCGCTGGCGGAGGATGCCGTCCTCGGGGTCGTTGAGCTTCTCCAGCTCCTTCTTGAGGATGTCCTCGCGGGCGCTCAGCTCGGCGGCGGCCTGCTTCACCTTGGCGAACTTCTCCAGCTCGGCCTGCCGGAGGGCGCGGACGGCGGTGTCGAGCTTGCTGCGGAGGTCGGTCAGCCGCTGCCGGCGGTCGTAGGTGACGAGCTGGGTCTTCTTGGCCTGGAGGCTGCGGAGCTTCTCCAGCGAGCTGTCGAGCTTGGACCGCTCGGCCTGGGCCTGGGCCGGGCTCATGTACGACTGGCGGACCATCCGCTGCGCCCAGTCGGACCGCTCCCGGCTCATCTCCGTCTCGGACTGGGCCAGCGAGATCTGCCCGGTCAGGTCGTCGAGTTCCTGGCGGAAGGCGCCGGTTTCGACCAGGGACGAGGCGGAGCCGACGGCGGCGGCCAGGGGGCCGCGCAGGGGGTCGAAGGCCAGGCCGGTGAACTTCTCGACCTCGATGTCGGCCGTCTCGATGCCGGCCTTGGCCAGCTCGATGGCCCCGTCGGTCTGCTCGCGGACGATCTGGAGGTCGGTCTCGGCCTTGATCTTGGCGGCCTCGGCCTGCTTGATGACGATCCGCTGGTTGTCCTCCTGGTCCTTCAGGGCGGAGTCGTCCAGGATCATCAGCTTGTCGCCGGCCTTGACCCGGGTGCCGTCCGCCACCACCTCGTTGATGGTGGTGGAGAAGCCCTTCGACCCGGCCCGGACCTTACAGGGGATGTCCCGGTTCTCGGCGCTCTCGAACGTCCCCTTCTCGGTGACGGTGACGTTGAGGTGTTCCTTCTGGACTTTGTGAAGGAGGATGTCCGCTCGGTCGCCGGAGGGGCGGGAGAGGAAGTAGGCGGCGGCCCCGCCGCCGCCGACGAGGATCGCCCCCCCCACGGCGAGGAGGAGGGGCCAGCGGCGGCGGGCGCTGTGGCCCGGGAGGGACTTCGACGCCCCGCTACTGCCCGGCGGGAGCAGCGGGGCGTGGGGCGGGGAGCCGTTCAGCGCCGCCGGCGGGAGGGCCGGGTGCGGGGTCGGAACCAGATCCGCCGCGTGTGGGGAGAGATTCATCGTTCCAGCCCCCGTTTTCATCTATCTGGAGTAGCTCAGTGTCGGTGTACAGGGCCATCCGCGAAATCAGGTAGTTGACCCAGATGGTGTACAGGGTGTTCTGGGCCTGGAGCAGCCTCGACTGCGAGTCGAGAACCTGTTGCGTCAGGGCCGCGGCGTTACCGGCGTTAGCTTGGGCGCCGGGGGCCGGGGGTTCCAGGAGGACCGCCTGCGCGTTGTCCACCTGAGAATAGCCGAGTTCGATGAGACGCTGCTGAACGCGGTACAGCTCCGCAATGGTTCGCAGCTCGCGGACGTCCGCACGGACGTCGTTGGCGATGTTGTCCTCGAACGCCTGGAGGGTTCTTCGCTGGCGCTGGTAGCCGATCAGGGCGGCGCGGTAATTATTCCTCTCGGCCCGGCGGACGAGCGGCAGTTCCGCCCGGAAAGTCACGTTGTGCGAGGTCCGCGGGCCGGAGAACGCGACCGGGTTGGCGCCGCCCGGGGGGGTGGAGGAATCCAAATTATACTGGACGTCCAGCACCCCCTGCAAGGCATTCGCCGCCACCCGGATCTGCCGGTAGGCGTCCACAACCTGTCCGCGGGCGTTCATCAGGTCCAGCCGGCGCGTCAGCGCGGCTTGGATGACGGCCGTGTACGACTCGTCCACCGAGGTGGCGATGAGGTCGGTCCCGTCCACCTCCGCGCCCGGCAGCCGGGGCCACTGCTGGCGGATCCGCGCCAGCCGTTCGTTCCGGGCGTCCAGCGTCAGCTGGTAGAACGAGTTAAAAACGTCCCGGAAGGCCGAGGCTTGCGCAACCCCCCGGGCCGGGCCAGGGATGGTAAGCCAGGGTTGGGCCTCGTAGGCGCGCATCGACCGGTCGAACGTCCCCAGGTCGAGGTCGTCCTCGATCGCCTCCAGCCGGGCCGTCTCTTCCGCGGGGTCGGGGAGTTGACGCGCCTGCCGCTCGGCCTTCCGGTCGAGCAGTACCCGCCGCTCCTCGGCCAGCGTCGCCTGCTTCCTCAGCGCGTCGTCCGGTGTTAGACGCTCCCAGGCCGCCCACCGATTCGAGAAGCCGGCCGCGAATTGCGTCCCCTTGGTGAGCGGCGACTCAAGAAGCAGCTGGCGCCACCGCGCCCGGAAGCCGGCGACCGGGGCCGCCGGGTCGAACTGGCGGGCGGCGGCCTCGGTGTCTCGGAGGTCGGAGTACACGTCCTCGAACCGGTCGAGCTGCTCGCGGACCGGCTGGAGGGGGGTGCCGTCCAGGTCGAGCCCGACGGTCATCGGCACGCCGAGCTGGAGCTTGAACGAGTCCAGCTGATCGAGGTAGCCGCGGATGCCGCCGTTGGTCCCGCCCCCGCCCCCGGTGCTGGCCGTACTCTGGCCGAGCAGCTGATTCCGGTTGTTCAACAGCTGAACTTCCACCTGCCCGACCTGGAGGTCGGACTGCTGCCCGCCCTCGCGGAACGCCTGGTACAACCGGAGCAACTGCTCCAGGGAGTCCACGTTGCGCCGCTGGTTGGCGATGGTCGCACTCTGGAGCAGCAGGGGCAGGTAGCCGACCGTCGGGGCGGTCAGGTTGTTGCCGATGCCGCGCCCGAGGTTCACCGACAGCCCCTGGAGGCCGTAGGGGTTGTTCGTGTAGTCCCCGCCGGCCGTGATGGCGACGTAGAACAGCTTGCGGAACCGGGCGTAGGAGCGGATGGCGTAGACCATGTTCCGCTCGGCCTGCGTCAGCGGTTCGAGCGTGACCGCGTAGCCGCCGCCGCGGAGGAACGGCTGGGACAGGTTCAGGGCGAAGTTCGACAGGGTGGTGGTGGGACGCTCACCGGTCAGGTCCACGACCACCTGATTGGCCAGCCGGACGGCGAGCAGAGCACCGGTCGGGAACAGCTTGCCGAAGCCGGTTTCGGTGTCGAAGACGCCCGCGTTCCGCGGCACCCGGCCGGTAAGCCGGCCCGCGAAGTCCAGGGCGGCGGTCTCGGTGAAGAACCCTTGGGCGGCGAAGCTGAACCGCTGGAGTGTGACGGGGAGGGCGGCGAGGTACAAGTCCTCACGCCGGTCCTGGAACTCGCGGGAGTTCATGATCCCGAGCTCGACCGCCTGCTCCATGCGGATGCGGTAGCCCTGCTGCTGGCTCTCCAGCACCTTCAACACGCTCGCCGCCGCCTCGCCGGTGGCGACGAAGCCGATGGTTCCGTCCCCCTTCCCAGGCGCATCGGCCTTCGGACCGACCGACGGGTTCGCCTTGGGGATGGGCGGAAGAGGCTCGGTCTTCGGGGCTGCGGCGGGCAGTTTCTCGGGCTGCGCCGTCGGGACGGCCGGGAGGGGCGCATCGGTCTTCGGGACCGGGAGTTTCTCGGGTTGAGCGGTCGGAATGAGGACGACCGCCGGGACGGTCTTGTCCCCGTCCTGTATCTCGCCGGACACCACGACCAGCCCGGAGTCGCGGCTCTCGGTGACGGTCGGGGTGGGAACGGCAGCCTTTCCGGCAAGCGGGTCGAACCGCCGCGGCCCGACGAGCGGCGCCCCGACGGCCTCACCCCGGCCCACGCCAGCCGACTGGGGCACGACCGTCCCGGGCAGGAGAGGGCGGAACCCGGCCGCCGGCTCGACCTTCGGCGGGGGCAGCTTTTCCGGCATCCCCTTCGCTGGCGGGTCACCCTTCCCGGCGGGGGGGTCGGCGGCCCGGTTGGCCGCGTCCCACACGCCGAGGTATTCGAGGTAGCCCCTCCCCTCGTGCCGGCCGGTGCCGCTGTGCTTGGTGGGGTGCTGGGGGTTGGGGCTGAGGAGGCGGGCGGCGTAGTCGTCGGGCGGGTAGGGCGGGCGGTCCGGGTTGGACGGGTCGGAGTAGCGGGCGTCCGGGTGCGGGTAGGCGTACCAGTTCTTGACCGCCCAGTCCGGGAAGACGTTCTTCTGGGTGATGATGCCGGCCACATCCTTGTCGGTCCGCTCGCGGTAGTGGTGGCGGTTGCAGCCGGCCCCCACGGCGGTCAAAAGGAGGAGCACGGCGAAACCCCGGACGGTCCGGGGGAGGGGTCGGCGGACGGGCTCGGGCATCGCGGTCACCCAGGCGGACGCGGCGGGGAGGCCGTGGGGCAGACGGCACGGGTGTATCGACCGCCCGTGCAAGGCGGGTTGAATCGGAACTACGGGTTCGGCGGGTGGCGCGGACTGGCTGAAGAGTGGCGGTTCCGACTACGATGAGGGTTACGTCGAGGAGTGAGAAATGACCGATCCGGCGATGGCGGCCCTGGGGCGGGTTCCGAGCGGGCTGTTCGTACTGACCGTGGCGGCCGGCGGCCAGGAAACCGGGATGCTGGCCAGCTGGGTGCAGCAGTGCTCGTTCGACCCTCCGCGGGTGTCGGCGGCGGTGGCGAAGGAGCGGTGGGTGTTGGAGTCTCTCACCGACGGGGTGGCGTTCGCGGTGAACGTGCTGCCGGAAGGTGAAAAGAAACTGGTCGCCCACTTCGGGAAGGGTTTCCCCCCGGACGCCTCGGCCTTCGAGGGGGTGGACGTGACCCGCTCCGGCGACTCGGCCCCCGTCCTGACGGCCGCCCACGCCCACCTCGACTGTCGCGTGGCCGCCCGGTTCGACGCCGGGGACCACGTCCTGGTCGTGGGCACGGTGGTCGGCGGCGCCGTCCACCACGAGGCCCGCCCGGCCACCCACGTCCGCCGGACCGGGAAGCACTACTGAGCGCGGGAGTTGGCGCGTTGTAATTTGGAGTTTGGGGGCGGACCGACTGGTCGGCGTCGCCCGGGAACCGGGCAACGTCAGGGACCGGCATCGCCCCCCAAACTACAACCTCCCAATTACAACTCTCATATGGACCCCATCATCAGCCCCGACACCCGCCGGGACGACCGCCTCCCGCCCCGTCAGGTACTGACCCGGAAGTGGCCGGTGCTGCACGCCGGCGCGGTGCCGCCGTTCGACTCGGCCACCTGGGATCTGACCGTTTTCCCGGTGCCGCTAGTGGACAAAATCCGCCGGTTCAGCTGGGCCGAGTTTTCGACGCTACCGCGGGTGGCGGTGTTCGCGGACATGCACTGCGTCACCCGCTGGTCGAAGCTGAACAACATGTGGGAGGGCGTCCCGACCCGCGAGTTGCGGAACCACGTGACGGTCAGCCCGGAGGCCCGGTTCGTGATGGTCCACGGCGAGTACGGGTTCAGCACGAACCTGCCGATCGAGGACTTCTTCGCCGAGGACAGCCTGTTCGCGCTGCGGCACGACGGGGAGGATCTGACGCCCGACCACGGCTACCCGGTGCGACTGGTGGTGCCCCGGCTGTACGCCTGGAAGAGCGCGAAGTGGGTGCGCGGCGTGGAGTTTATGACGGACGACCGGCCGGGCTTCTGGGAGAGCTGGGACCACGGCGGCTACCACATGCGTGGCGACCCGTGGGAGGTGGACGAGTCCGGCGACGGCCAGCGGTTCCGGAAGCGGTAGCACCCGAGAGAGTCAGCCCGGAGCGATATCGGTTATCACCCCCGTCACCCCCCAGGGACGATAACGGTTATCACCCCGCCGCCTGGGGGGCGGGGGCGATTGGGACGAATCACCCCGGCCCCGCTCGCGCGGCCTCGTCCGGGTCGATCAGGCCGTCCCGGTCGCGGTCGAGGGTGTCGAACACCTCCGCCGGGCCGGTGAACTCGCGGCGGGACACGTCCCCGTCGCGGTTGCGGTCCATCCCCCGGTGCCACTCCGGCCCCGGGCGGGTCGGGCGGACCACCGCCTCGACCGGCGTACCCCGCGTGACGACTCCGATCAGGTGGTGCGGCAGCCGGGTCGGGTCGAACCGGCCGTCCGGGGCACACCCGGCTGCCCGCACCCGGTCCCACGCCCCACGCAGCTCGCGCACCGAGAGCGACCCGTCCTGGTCGGCGTCGAGCAGCTCGAACAGCCCGGCCCCGTGGTCCCGCACCGCGAGGACGACATGCCCCCTGGCGACCGCGTCCTGCACGTCGAGCCAACCCGCCATTTCGGCGGCGGACAGCCGGCCGTCACCGTTCCGGTCGGCTAGGCCGAGCACCTGCTGGAGTTCGTACAGGCTCCGCCGGGTGACCTCCCCGGCGACGACGTGGCCGTCGCGGTCGGCGTCCGCGTCGGAGAACTGGTCCGTCAGCCGTTTCCGGGCCGCGGACATGGCTGACGGCAACCTCCCGGGGTCTGACCGCACCGTCAGATGGAGGCGCCCCGCCGCAGCGACGAGTTGGTCCCCTGGCCGGTCACCCCCGGCCTTCAGCGCCGCGGCCCGGCCGTCCGCCCACGGGCCGACTTCGACCCGCCACCGGCCGTCGGGCTCGCCCGCCCGCCACTCCTTCCACCCCGCGGCCGTGCTGAGTCGGTCGCCGGTCGGGCGCCGGGCAAGGAGGTCGGCCCAGCCCGCGTTACCGTCCCGCGGCAGGAGCAGGAGGGGGGAGTCGGCGGTCGCGCCGGCGTCCCCTTGCAACGGAGTCAGGACGCCCGCCCCCGTCACCCCCGGGTAGCTCGCCCGCGGCACGAGTTCGGCCGGGCCGACGAGTTCGTCCTCGTTCCGGTCGAGGGGACGGAGCCTGTCCGCGGCAGTCTTCCACTCGGCCTCGGACACCGCGCCGTTGTTGTCGGCGTCGAGCCGGGCCAGGAGCGCGGCGGACAGCGCCGGTCCGCCGGTCGTCCGGTCGAGGGTGATGGTTACCCCGCCCAGCCCGGCCCGGCGGTAGTAGGCGGCGACCTCGGCCACCCCCACCGTGTCCGCGCCGGTCGGGGCGAGTTCCGCCCAGGGCACCGGCAGCCCGGTGTGGGGAACGGACCGCCCCCACGACACCTGGCGGAGCGAGAACGCCGACGGCAGCCGGGCCGCCTCGACGCGGTCGAGCCGGCCGTCCCCGTTCCGGTCGTAGAGCGCTGTCAGTTTGGCGAACGCCTCGTCCCAGACCTTCGCCACCGGCACACCGCCGACCGTCACCTCGACCCGCACCCGAGCGACCCCGTCCGGCCCGCACAGCACTAGTTCGAGCGGGTCCGCCGCGACGGGCGGGGTCGAACGGGCGGGGAGGACACCCGCCGCCGCAACCAGGAGTAAGGCGGCGAGGGCGGCCGGCCGGGTCACAGCAACTCCTCCACCGGCTTGGCCGCCGGGTCGGCCACGCGGATCGGGCGGCCGACGTTCGACGGGTTCTGCTTCGCCGGGTCGATCCCCACCAGCTGACAGGTCGTGGCGATCAGGTCCGGGACCGTTACCGCGGGGCTGTCCACGGCGGTGCCGTCGGCGGTCGTCTTCCCGACGATCCGACCGCCCTTCACCCCGCCGCCGGCCAGCACCGCCGCCCACGCCGCCGGCCAGTGGTCCCGGCCGGCGGCGCCGTTCACCCGCGGGGTCCGGCCGAACTCGCCCAGGCACATCACCAGCGTCGTGCCGAGCAGGCCGCGGTCCTTGAGGTCGGTCAGCAGCGTGGAGAAGCCGGCGTCGAGGGTGGAGGACAGCCCGCGGACCTGCTCGAAGTTGTTCAGGTGGGTGTCCCAGCCGTCGAGCGTGACCTCGACGAACGGCACCCCGGCCTCGACCAGTCGGCGGGCGAGCAGACACCCCTGGCCGAACACGCTCCGCCCGTACCGGTTGCGAAGCCGCTCCGGCTCGCCGTCGAGCCGGAAGGCGGCTGCGGCCTCGGGGCGCATCAGTCGGGCCGCCCCGGCCGCGGCCGCACGGGCGGCGTCGGTGACCGGGCCGGGCCGCCGGCCGGCGGCCTCGCGCTCCAGCCCGCCGAGCAGCCCCAGCCGGGTCATCTGATCGGCGTCGCCCACCCCCGCGGGGCGGGCCAGGTTCTGGACCGTCAGGCCGTCGGGGCCGGTCGCCCCCTCGCCGACCGCCAGCGGGCCGAAGCGGGGGCCGAGGAAGCCGCCGCCCGGGGCGGTGGCGAACCGGGGCGGGGCGACGCTCACGAACCCGGGCAGGTCGGCGGTGTCGTCCGCGAGCGCGTGGGCCACGAGCGACCCGAGGACGGGGTAGAGGATGCCCCCGAGCGGGGTGTACCCCGTGCGGACGTACACCGCCGCCCGGCCGTGGTCGCCCTCCTTGCTGGTCATCGACCGGACGACCGCCAGATCCCGGCCCAGGGCCGCCAGCCCCGGCAGGTGCTCGGACACCCGCAGCCCCGGCACCGGGGTCTGCGCCTCGCGGTACGGGCCGCCGTTGGCGTGGCCGGGCTTCAGATCCCACAGGTCGATCGTCGCCGGCCCGCCGTTGAGCCACAGCAGGATCACCGACTTCTTCCGCCGCCCCGGCGCGGCCGCCGCGGCGAGCCGGTGCAGCCACCCCGACGCCGACCCGAAGCCGAGCCCGGCCGCCCCGCGGAGCCACGCCCGCCGGTCCCACCCGTACCCGCCCGCCATGCCGTGTCTCCCGTTGGGTGGTCAGTGGTTGGAGCCGAACTCGGCCGTGTTCACGAGCGCCCAGAAGGCGTCGGCCAGCGCCCGCCGCCGGCCGGCGGTCCCGGCCCGCTCCACGTGGGCGACCAGCGGGGCGGCCTCGGCGGTCGTGGGCGGGCGGCCGAGGGTGGCCAGGAACAGCACCTCGACCCGCCCGCCGGCGTCGAGGAACGGGGCGTCGGCCGCGGCCAGGACCGGACCGCCGGCCGCGGCGGCCGTCACCGGCCCGTTCATCAGGGCCAGCACCTGCACCACCGACCGCTCCGCCAGCGCCTCGCGCTCGGCCTGGAACTGCACCGCGAACCGCTTCCGCTCGCCCGACCCGCGGCTCCCGCCGAGCCCGTCGCCCCCGGCCGGGAACCCGGCCGCGGTGCGGATGCTGTCGTACAGCTGTTCGCCGGACAGCCCCCGCACCGCGGCGCGGGCGAACGCCCGCGGCGGCGGCACACGCCCGGCCGGCGCATCGGACGAGAGCTGGTACGCCCGGGTGAGGACGACCGCGCGGGTCAACGCCTTCAGGTCGAACCCGCCGGCGGCGAACCCGGCGGCCAGCTCGTCCAGGAGTTCCGGGTGGCTGGGCGGCTCGGTCCCGCCGAGGTCGTCGAGCGGGTCCACCAGGCCGGTGCCGAACAGCTGAGCCCACACCCGGTTGGCGACGTTCCGTGCGAAGAACGGGTTGTCCGCGGCGGTCACCCAGGCGGCGAGGAGTTCCGGGCCGGTGTCGCGGGAGGTCGCCGCCGCCGGCCACGCCAGCGGCGTGTCGGTGAGGAGCCGCGGGCCGACCGTCCGTCCGGCGCCGGGCACGGCCACCACGAGGGCGGCGTTCCGGCCCGGGAGGGGGGTCGGGCGGGCGAAGAAGGCGGCCGTCTCCCAGAACTGGTCGCGGGTCCAGCGGGCGAACGGGTGGTCGTGGCACTGGGCGCAGTCCAGGTTCACCCCCAGGAACGCCCGCGACACGTTCGCCGCCAGGTTCTCCGGCTTGTGCTCGGCCGCCGTCCGGAAGGCGGCGGGGGACACCCCCACCCCCTCCTCCACGACCCGGGTGATGGCCTCGCGGGCGATCCGGTCGTAGGGGACGCGGTCGCGCAGCCGCAGCTCGACCCAGTCCTCGAACCCGTCGGCGAGACGGGCGAACGCCGGGGCGTCGGCCTGCGGGAGCCACGCCCGCCGCCAGACCGTCGCCATGTGCCGGTCGTGCGCCGGGGAGGCGAGCAGCCGGTCCACCAGCCGGGCACGCCGGTCGGGCGCCGGGTCGGCGAGGAAGGCGCGGACCTCGGCGACGGTGGGCACCCGGCCGATCAGGTCGAGCGACGCGCGGCGGAGGAACGTCGCGTCGTCGGCCGGGCCGGCGGGCTCGACCTTCGCCGCCGCCCACGCCCCCGTGAGGCGGGCGTCGATGCGGGCGGTCAGGTCGGCCGGCGGCCCCGCGAGCCCGGCCGCGGGGGCGGCGAGCACAGCGGCGGCGGCGAGCCAGGGGTGTCGGACCACGGCGGCGCTCCGTCAGGGCACGTCGAGGGTGATGTCGTTGGGCTCGGCCTTCACCGTCGCCCGGAGCGGCGACCGGGCCGGGTCGGTGTACTTGTCCGGGAGGCGGTTCGGGGCGAGTTCCTCGCCCGCGGCGGCCTTCGTCTTGACCGCCCCGGGGCGGTTGTCCGGCCAGAACACGGTGACCACGTACTCGCCCGCCGGGGCGCCGTCCCCCTGCTTGTAGGTGTTGAGGGTGAACGTCCCGTCGGCGGCGGTCACGGCCGTCGCGTGGGCGGCGTCCTTGGCCTTGTCGGTCGGCGCGAAGTTGAGCTGCGCCCGGCCGACCGGCTGCCCCTTGTGCGTCACCCTCCCGGTGACCGGGTAGGTGTCGCGGAACTTCGGGTGGTCGCCGGAGCAGCCGACGGCGAGCGCGGCGAGCGCGGCGGGTGCGAGGAATCGCATGTCAGTCGGCCTCGCCAGCGATCGTCTCGCCGAAGCTGCGGGTGATGATCGCGTAGAACACGAAGACGTCCATCGTCTTCTTCTGGAACCGGACGGTGCCGTCGCCGAACACGAAGTTGCACCCGCCGGTGTGGAAACTCCAGACGGCGTACTGGTTGGCGCAGTTCATCGGGCAGGTGCCGATGGTCGCGCTCCCGTCCCACAGGAGCCCGCGCGGGGCGTTCCCGTAGTCCGCCACCCAGCTCCCCTGGCCGTACAGGTTGGTGGCGTTCGCGCCGCTGTAGTACGGGTTGGGGGACGTGTACCCGATCTTGGCCTGCGGCGGCCCCACGCGCCAGATGTTCGGCTTGTCGGACATCTCGACGAACCCGAGCAGCGACGACGACAGCCCGTCGGTCGCGTCGGTCAGCCGGCGGCCCTCGGTCACCCCGAGCACGCACGTCAGGTCCGTCGTGTTCGTGACGCCCGGGTACTTCGTCGCCACCTGCGCCCGGACGGCGGCGTTCGTGGTGATCTGGGTGATGCTCACGTAGTCGATCGCGGCCACCGAGTAGGCCGCCCCGTTGCTCGCGGTGCCGTCCACCGTCCGCCCGGTCCCCGGCGCGCTCGGGCACTCCAGCATCCCGATCCGGGTTTTGCCGAGGGCGAGGTTGGGGGCGTCGTACCAGTTCAGGTCCGTCCGGTACTGGCTCGCAATGCCGGTCTGCTCGATGTACGGGAGCAGCCGGGTGAAGACCGTCACCGAGTTCGGCTCCAGCGGCTCGGTCTGGAGCGGGCACCGCGGCAGCTTGCCGTAGGCACTCTCGTAGTTGTGGACGGCCAGCCCGAGCTGCTTGAGGTTGTTCGCGCACTTCATCCGCGCGGCGGCCTCGCGGACCTTCTGGACGGCGGGGAGGAGCAGCCCGATCAGGATGGCGATGATGGCGATCACCACCAGCAACTCGATCAGCGTAAAGGCGAACCGGTGGGGCCGCATGGGGTCGCTCCGGGGGCGGGTCAGAAGTCGCCGGGGGCGAGTCGCTCGCCGCCCCGGCTGGTGACGATCGCGTAGAAGACCCAGATGTCGATCGACTGGCGGACGAACCTCACGGTCCCGTCGGCGAACAGGATGTTCGACCCGCCGGGGTGGAAGGCGTAGACGGCGTACAGGTTCGAGCAGTTCATCGGGCACGGCCCGGGGAAGCCGGTGCCGTCCCACGAGTACCCACGCATGCTGTTGACGTTCCCCGGCGACGCCCACACGCCGTACCCGTCCTCGTTCGTGTCCGGCACCTGCACCCGCTTCCCGCCGCGCCAGTGGTTCGGCTTGTCGGCGATCTCCACGACGAGGAGCGTGTTGGCGGCCCCGTCCGGCACGTCGTCCCGCCGGCGCGGCGCCGCCGAGGGCATGACGCTGACGCGGTCGAAGTCCTCGGGGAAGACGGCCGGGACGAGCGCGCCGGTGAGCGTCGGGATGGCCACGTAGTCGCTCGGGGCGGCCTTGAACTGCGCCCCCCCGACGTTTTCGGAGCGGGTGCCGGCGATCCAGCGGTCAGGGTCCGGCGCGGACGGGCAGTGGAGGACCGGAAGGCGTGTCTGCACCGTCGCGGCGTTCGCCGGGTGCGCCCAGTCGAGATCCCAGCGGTAGCCACGGACCGCCTGCTCGTAGCCGAGGTACGGCAGCACGCGGGTGACGTGGCTCCCCCGGGCGGCGGGGGACTCGTCCGGGTTGTTCTGCGGGAGGAGGCCGGCGTGGGCGTCGGCGTGCTGGTGGATGGCGGCCCCCATCCGCCGGAGGTTCTCCGCACACCCCGCCCGGGCGGCCGTGGCCCGCAGTTTCAACACGACCGGGGCGAAAACCCCGGTGACCCCGGCCGCGAGGACGAGGCCGACGGACAGTTCCACGGCCGTGACGCCGGCCCGGCTGGGGGATGGCACGGCGGTCCCTCCCGGTCACCCTGGGTACGACAAAATCGATGATCGTATTACGCCGCCTCGCTGTGCCGGCAAGTGACACGCGGGATTTCATCGCACCCACACGTGCAGTCGTCCCATGGCCGGCGCGGGTGGCGCCGGATATCATGGCCCGACTCGACAGGTTCCCCCCGCCCCGCCCGGGGCGAGGGGGACGAAGAGGGAAGCCGGTGGGAATCCGGCGCAGGGCCGCTGCTGTATTCGGCCAGAGGGACGGGAGTCACCGCCACTGCGGAGCGATCCGCGGGAAGGCATCCCGGGCCTCGACACGAGCCGTAAGCCAGAAGACCTGCCTGTCGAGCGACGTTCGGTGCCTCGGACCCAGGCAGCCGGGCTGACAGGTCCGGCTTGCGCGACGTCCCGGCACGCCCCCACCCGTCCGCCCCTGCCCCCACCCCGCAGGCACCTCCGTTCGCCCGGCCCCGGCGACGAGGAACCTGGCCCGTGCTTTCCGCCCTCGCGGCCTGCTGCCGCACGCATCGTCACCCCTTCAAACCCCTCTGGGACCGGGCCGCTGCCCGCGTCACGGACCCGGGCAACGTCGACCGCCCCGCGCCCCCGACCTCCGGCCCACGGTAACGAGACAGCGGTCGGGTACGCCACGCGCCCCCCGGGCGCGCCCGGCCGCACTCGTTCATTCGGGGGGCGGATTCCCCTCCTCGGGGAAAAGGAAGTTCGCACGATGAGGCGGTTCTTGCTGAGTGTGGCCCTGCTGGTCGTCCTGCCCGCGGCCGTTCAGGCCGGCCCCGTTACGTCGCTGGACGATGTGGACGTGTGGGTGGGGAGCGGGAGCAACCGGGCGGCGTTCGTGGTGGACTGGCGGACCGGGACCGGCACGTCGTCGTTCGTGTGGGGGTACCGGTGGGACGGGACGGCGACCGGCGAGGACATGCTGCGGGCGCTGGCGGCGTCCGACACCGGCCTCTACGGGACGGTCGGGTACTTCGGCCCGGGCCTGGGGTACGCTCTGTTCGGGATCGGGTTCGACCTGAACCGGGACGGGAACTTCGGAGTCACGCCGCCGCTGACGTTCGCGGGCGGGATCGCCACCCAGAACCGGGACAACGACCTGGACGACAACCGGACGGCGGCGGACCCCGGCGACTACTACCACGAGGGGTGGTGGGAGGGGTACTGGAGCTACTGGGTGAAGCCGGGGGCGGGGGCCAACTGGGAGTACAGCAGCTTCGGCATGTCGAACCGGCCGCTGACCGACGGGTCGTGGGACGGGTGGACCTTCGCCAAGTTCACCGAGGGGTTCGGCTTCGAGCCGGCCGCCCCGTTCAACCCGCCCGCGGCGGTCGGGTCGGCGGTGCCGGCCCCGGCGACCGGGGTTCTGGCCCTCATCGCCGCCCCCGTTCTGGTCGTCGCCCGCCGGCGGTCCCGCCGGGCGGAGTCGCTCGACCTTCCCAACGCCGCCTGATGCGCAGGGCGGGTGTCGCCTCTGCCCGACTGCGAGCCCCCGCCCTGCCCCTCGGCGGACGGGGGGCTTGTGCGGGGGGAGGCGGGGTCGAATAATGCGGCCGACGGGTCCGTAACCGGTCAGCACCGAGACGTTCACGAGCGGAGAGGCCGAGATGCGGGTGAAGAAAACGGCCGACGCCACGGCCCCACCCCGGCCGGCGGCGGGCGGGGTGGAACTGGCGGCCCTGGACGCGAAGATCAACGCCCTGCTGCCGCCCCGCTACCAGCACTGCTACGGCTCGGTCCGGACCGGGTCGATGGGGTCGGCCGGGTTGACGTTCGGGGCCGACGGCCGGGTCGCCTGGGACCGCATCTGGACCACCTTCTGCGACCTGGCGCTCGCCGGCGGTCCGCCGCACCGGGGCACCCTCCTCGAACCCGTCCCGCCCGCGGCGGTCGCAGCCGACCCGAAGCGCTACCGGGAGGTGGTCTCCGAGATCGCGCGGGCGTTCCGGCTGGTCACCGGGCTCGCGGTCCTGCCGGACGACGAGGCGGGGTGGGTCGGGGTGACGTGCGAGTCGGCCGACATGGCCGCGTGGCTGCTGGCGGCGGTGACGGCCGAGAACGTGTCGGCCCGCCGCCGCGACAACCGCTTGTACCTCCCCGCCGGCCCCGGGTTCCTGCTCGGCAAGGAGGTGAAGAACGTGGTGGTGGCGCTGGCCAAGACGTGCCACTACTGGTCGGGCCACATGCCCGAGGAGTGGCAGGCCCGGGCGAACCCGCCGGTGCCCGTCGGCCCGCCCGAAGCCACCATGCCGGTCGAAGAGACACGCACCGCGTCGCGGGCGGTCTCGGAAGGGATGGGTGCCGCAATCGGGTGGCCGACGGACTCGGACCGGTACGCCGGCTGGGTCGGCCTCCGTTGCTCGGACGAGGAGGCGACGGTGTGGCTCCTGCGGGCCGTCGTCGTTGAAGACGTGTTGGCCCGCCGCGAGGACTCGACGCTGTACGTCCCGACCGGCTCCGGCCCCGACGAGGCGGACCGGGTCGTCGCGGTGGTGTCGCGGGCGTGGGAGTTGTGGCGAGCCACCCGGGCGGCGTGAGTCGCGCGGCCCGGGCGGCCGAGCCCGGCGGCTCGGATGCGGACCACCTCGACGTGGTACCACAAGGAGCGACGACCGGGCTATACCCCTCACCCTCGCCACCATGCCGATCGCTGGGGCGGCGGTGGCGGACTGACCGCCTCACACCTGGGAGCCGACAATGTCACTTTCCCTCTCCATCACATCGGACGCATTCCCGGCCGGGGGTGCGATCCCGGCCGAGTTCACGTGCGAGGGGGCCGACCGCTCCCCGCCCCTCAGCTGGTCCGGGCTCCCGGCCGGCACGAAGACTCTCGTCCTCGTCGTGGACGACCCCGACGCCCCGGACCCGGCAGCCCCGAAACGGGTGTGGGTCCACTGGGTGCTGTACAACATCCCCCCGACGGCCACCGGGCTCCCGGCCGGTGTCGCCCGGGACGCCCTGCCGCCCGGGACGCGGGAGGGACGAAACGACTGGTCGCGGGCCGGCTACGGCGGCCCCTGCCCGCCGGTCGGTCGGCACCGCTACTTCTTCAAGCTGTACGCCCTGGGTGCGGCCCTCCCGGACCTCGGCACCCCGACGAAGGCCGAGGTGGAGGCGGCGATGGCCGGTCACGTCCTGGCGACCGCGGAGTGGATGGGCACGTACCAGAAGGCCGGCCGCCGGTGAGCGGAGCCGGCCGGCGGCCTACCCCTACCCCTTCTTGGGGAGCGGGCGGTCCTCCCGCGGCGGCGGGAGGAGGAACTGGTGAAGCTCGTCCTGGGTGAGCGGTCGCTCGAACTGCGCCCCGATCCGGTAGTCCCCGGTCACGACCTCGCAGATGTGGACCACGCGGAGCCAGACCGGGACGCCGGCCGCCGCGCCCTCGTGGGCGAGTACGGCGGGGCGCAGCTCGCCCGGCTCGGGCCGGCTCCCGAGGAGCATACTCACCCCGGTTTCGGAGATGTTCCAGACCAACCCTGTGACCGGCCGGCCGGGGCCGAGGCGGCAGATGGTGCCGAATGCGGGTTTGTACCGGGTGGCGACCCGGCGCTCGGTCGGGGCGGCGACAGTCATGCTGCGGACCTCGGGTGCGTGTGGGTGACCGCTCCGATCCCAGGTTAACGCGCCGACTAGGCCGGTTCTACCGCCTACTCCGGATGAAGAGTCCGGCTGGCTGTTGACCAGTAGGTCAAAGACGCTGTCACCCCTTTCGCACCCGGCGATACCTCACCACCTTCCAGACGACGAACAGCACGACCGCCACCGCCAGGACACCCCACGCACCGGGGCCGAGGTGGTCACGGACCAGTTCCCACACGTGCCCGCCGGCCCGCCCGGCCGCCGCGATCGCAACCGCCCAGCACAGCGCGCCGGCGGCGTTCGCGGCGGCGAACCGCCCCCACGCCATCCCGGCCGCCCCCGCCGCCGGCCCCGCCACGACCCGCAGGCCGGTGATGAACCGGGCCACGAACACGGTCGCGGTGCCGTACCGGTAGAAGTACCGCTCGGCGAAGCGCATCCGCTCGGGCGTCAGCAGGAGGAAGCCCCGGCCGGCGGCAAGACGGGGTCGCGCGACCCGCCGGCCGATCCAGAAGCCGAGGTTGTCCCCGACGGTGGCGGCGACGCAGGCGACGAGTACGACCACCCCCAGGTGGAGGCGGCTGCCCCCGCCCGGACTGGTCAGATACCCGGCGGCAAGAAGGGCGGTCTCTCCCGGCAGCGGAATGCCCGCGTTCTCTAACAGAACGACCAGGGCGAGAACCCAGTACCCGTGGGCCTCGACCAGGGCGGCAACGTCCGGCATCAGCCTTCCCCGGGGTGACCCGATCCCCACCCGCGTGCGGCGTGCGGCGACGGTCGCGTTCTACGACCGGCCAGTCGGGGGGCACTCCCCCTTCACACCTGGGCCATCCCGCCGTCCACGAACAGCTCGATCCCGGTGACGTAGCTGCTGTCGTCGGACGCCAGGAACACGGCGGCCTTGGCGATCTCGTCCGGCTGGCCCACGCGGCCGAGCGGCACGGCGGATGCCAGCTGGGCCTTGAACGCCTTGGCCTCCTCGACGCCCCCGGCCAGCCCGTCCACACCCGGGGTGTCGATCGGCCCGGGGCTCACCGCATTCACCCGGATGTTGCGGCCCTTCAGGTCGGCGGTCCAGGTGCGGGCGAACGACCGCAGGGCGGCCTTCGTCGCGCTGTACACGCTGAACGCTTCCATCCCCATCGTCGAGACGATCGAGGCGTTCAGGATGATCGACCCGCCGGCCGGGACGAGCGGCAGCGCCTTCTGGACCGTGAACAGCACGCCCTTCACGTTGATGTTGAACGTCTTGTCGTAATGCGCCTCGGTGATCTCCCCGAGCCGGGCGTGTTCCGCCACCCCGGCGTTGGCGAACAGCACGTCCACCCGGCCGTACTTCTGCTTCACCAACTCGAACAGCCGGTCCAGGTCGGCGAGGTTGGCCACGTCGCCCCGCACGCCGAGCGTGTCGCCGCCAATCTCCTTCACCGCCGCGTCCAACTCGACCTGCCGCCGGCCGGTGACGACTACCCTTGCCCCCTCGGCCGCGAACCGCTTCGCGGTGGCGAGGCCGATGCCGCTGTTGCCGCCGGTCACCACCGCCACCTTGCCTTCGAGCTTCTTCGACATGGCTGGGACTCCGAACTGGTGCGACCAGGGTAACGGACCGCCGGGGTGGCGGCCCGCGGGGAAGCCGAGTCTTACGCCGCGTGGCGGTAGGTCGTCAGAGCCCGTTCAAGCCGGGCGGCCGGGAGGCGGGCCGCCCGCACCGCCATCAGCTGGTACGCGACCCCGACCACGTAGAGGGCGAGCAGGGTGAGCCGCACCGGGGTGAGCGACGGGTCGGCCGGGCCGGAGGCGAACGGCTGGCCGGTCGGGAACCGCTTCAGCGTCTCGGTGGTGGCGAACACCATCAGCATCAGGAAGCTGGTCGAGAGGGCGAGGGTCTGGACGTACCCCGCCCCCCGCCACGTTCCCCGCGTGGTCAGCGTACCGACCGCGAGCAGGCCGAGGGTGAACAGGCCGAGTACCTGTCCCGGGGTGAAGCCGAGCGTGAGGATGAAGCCGAACCCGGTGACGGTGCCGGCGAGCATGGTGCCGAGGTACCACCGGCCGAGGCGGGTCCGCGGGTCGATCGCCCCGTGGCGGGCGAAGGCGGCGAGGCCGAAGCCGATCGGCAGGATGCTCACGGCGGTGTGAACGAGGGTGAGGGCCGTCATCGTCGTCTCCGGTTGAGTGGTTGCAACTCGCAACTGACCGGGTATACTGAGAGTGTGGTTGCATCTTGCAACCTCATCGCAGTTTTCCGGAGGCGGTCATGAAGCGCACGAGCTTCGCGGGAGACGTGTGCCCGGTCGCGCGGGCCGTGGACGTGGTTGGGGACTGGTGGTCGCTGCTGATCGTCCGCGACGCCCTGGCGGGGAAGCGGCGGTTCGGGGAGTTCGAGCGGAGCCTCGGCGTGGCCAAGAACATCCTGACCAACCGGCTGCGGAAGCTGGTCGCCGCCGGGGTGCTGGAGACGGCCGTGGTGACAGGCGGGGGGAACTACAAGGAGTACGTGCTGACCGAGAAGGGGCGTGCGCTACTCCCGGTCCTCGCAGCGCTCGGGCGGTGGGACGAGTGCGGGGAGGCCGCGTTTCGACTGGTGGACCGCGCGACCGGGAAGCGCGTTCAGCTGGAACTGCGCTCGGAGGACGGCCGCACGCTCGCCCCGGCCGATGTGGAACTCGTCCCGTCGGCCGGATAGAATGGTGGGGTTGGAAGGGTTGTTCCCAAATCAAGTCGGCCGCTCTGGCTGCCCCATCCCCATCTTCGCACGCACTCCAGCCCTCAAATCACGTTTAGCTGCCACGACACCCCGAAGCGGTCGTTGAGCCAGGCGAACTTGGCACTGAACCCGTAGTCGCCCGGCGGCATCAAGACCTTGCCGTCCGCCGACAGCGCGGCGAAGGCTCGGTTGAGTTCGGCCTCGTCCTCGCACTCGACGAACAGGGACGTGGACGGGGTGAATGTGAAGGCGTGCTTCGCCGGGCTGTCGATGCACATCATCCGATGCCCGGTCAGGACGAAGTCGGCCCGCCGGACCGAGCCTTCTCGCCCCGGCTCGTTGGGGCCGTACTTCTCGATTCGGGTGACCTCCGAGCCGCGGAAGAGGGAGACGTAGAAGGTCATCGCCTCCTCGGCCTGCCCGTCGAACATCAGGAACGTCGTCACCGAACGCGGCATGGGTTGTCCTCGTGGTTCGGGCGTTCGTGTTATTCGCAACCGGGTTGGTTTGTAGGCCACTCGCGGACTGCCGCCTTGTCGGCACTCATCACCCGTCCTCGCCCGACCACTCAGGTTGTTGAGAGGGTGGGAAGGTAGTTCGGGCCGCGGGAAAAAACGAGGTCAGTAGGGCGGCCGCAAATCGGCGTCTTCAACCATCCTTCATCCCCCGCTCTCACTCCTCGGCCCGGTCCCTGTAAGACCGGCCGGTCGGCGCCACTATCCCCACAGCTCGGAGCAGCCGGAATGACCCGACACCCCCCGACACCCGGAAGGCGGAGCCCCGTGGCTGGTAAGGCGAAGACGTCTCAGCTGTTCGTCATCTCGCTGCTCGGCGCCCTGAGCGTCGTCAGCCCGTTCGCCATCGACATGTACCTCCCGGCCTTCCCCGAACTGGCGGTCGAGTTCGGCGTGCCGAGTACGACCGTCGCACTGACGCTGTCCAGCTACTTCATCGGGCTGGCGCTCGGGCAGGTCGTCTACGGCCCGCTCCTCGACCGCTTCGGGCGGAAGCGGCCGCTCGCCGCCGGGCTCGGCTTGTTCATCGTCGCCTCGGTCGGCTGTGCCTTCGCCCCGGACGTGTACGTGCTGATCGCGCTGCGGTTCGTGCAGGCGCTTGGCGGGTGCGTCGCCCAGGTGGCGTCCGTGGCGATGGTGCGCGACTTCTTCCCCCGCGGCGAGGCGCCCCGGGTACTGTCCCGGCTGTTCCTGTTCATCGCCGTGTCGCCGCTGCTCGCGCCGACCGTGGGCGGGCTGGTCATCGAGGCCGGCGGGTGGAAGGCGGCGTTCCTCGCGCTGGGCGGCGTGGTGGCGGCGATCCTGGCCCTCGTCCTGCTGCTCCTCCCGGAGGGGCACACGCCCGACCCGGACATCTCGCTCCGCCCGGGTCCGATCCTGGCCGAGTACCTCGCCATCCTCCGCCACCCGCGCTTCGCCACCTACGGGCTGGCCGGAGCCTTCTCGTTCGCCGGGCTGTTCACCTACGTGGCCGGGTCGCCGATCATCTTCATGGACGGGTTCGGCGTCGGCCCGCGGGGCTACAGCCTGATCTTCGCCCTCCTGGCGGTCGGCTTCATCGGCGGCAGCCAGCTGAACGTCGTACTCCTCCGCCGCTTCAGCAGCGAGACGCTGTTCTTCCGGTTCCTGACGGCCCAGGTGGCCGCGGGGGCGGTGTTCGTGATCGGGGCGTGGGCGGGCTGGTGGGGGCTGGGCGGGACGCTGGTGCTGCTGTTCGTGTTCCTGAGCTGCATCGGCATCACCAACCCGAACGCCTCGGGCCTGGCGATCGGGCCGTTCACCAAGAACGCCGGCAGCGCGTCCGCCTTGCTCGGCTTCTTCCAGCTCGGCGTCGGTGCGGTCATCTCGACCGGGATCGGCGCCGCCACACCGCGCGACAGCCTGCCGATCGTCGCCATCCTGGGCATCACCGCCGCGATCGGGATGACCATCCTGCTGATCGGGCGGAAGCGGGCGCAGGCCAGCCCACTCACCGAACACCCGGCGCCCGCGGGTGAAGCAGAGGCGGACGCCGCCGAGCGCGAGGGCGAAGCCGTCACCACCTGCTGCCACTGAACCGAGTCGGCGTTCGGGGCGAACACCCGCGGTAACCGGAATAAGATTCGCAGCGGGACCGGGCTTTGCCGGGATCACCCTCAACGGAGAACAGGCGATGAAGACGCAAGGGTCGGCCGTGTGGCAGGGCGGGATCAAGGACGGCCGCGGGGCGATCTCGACCAAGAGCGGCGCGCTGACGGCGTACCCCTACGGGTTCGCCAGCCGGTTCGAGGGGAAGCCCGGGACCAACCCGGAGGAGCTGATCGGCGCCGCCCACGCCGGCTGCTTCACGATGGCCCTGTCGCTCATCCTGGGCGAGGCCGGCCTCACCGCCGAGAAGATGGAGACGACGGCCGACGTCACCCTCGACAAGGTGGCCGACGGGTACGCCATCACCAAGGTCCATCTGACGCTGAAGGCGAAGATCCCCGGGGCCGACCGGGCGAAGTTCGAGGAGCTGGCGGGGAAGGCGAAGGCCGGCTGCCCGGTGTCCAAGTTGCTCAAGGCCGAAATCACGCTGGACGCAACACTGGAGGGGTAACGCGGACGGGGCAGGGCGGATGAACCGCCCTGCCCGCGCTGTTGGCAGGGGTGTGATACGGGATCGGGTTGATCCGTAGGTCGCCCGGGGCGTTGCCCCGGGCTATGCTGTCCCAGCCCTTCGGGCTGAAGACGGGTTGGTTTCTGGTTTTCAGGCCAACGAGCTGGGATTCCATAGCCCGGGGCAACGCCCCGGGCGGCCTACTGTTACCGGTTCCCGCCGGAGATGTAGAGCGTCTCGCCGGTGATCCACTTGGCGTCGTCGGAAGCCAGGAAGGCGACGGCCGGGGCGATGTCGTCCGGCTTGCCGATGCGGCCGAGCGGCGTCTGCGCCTCGATCTGCTTCCGCCAGTCGCTCTCTATGAGCCCCAGAGAGTGCGCCCCTTCCGTTTCGACCATTCCCGGGTTCACCGCGTTCACCCGGATCTTCTTCGGCCCGAGTTCGGTCGCCAGGGACTTGGTGATGGCGTTCACCGCGGCCTTCGTCCCGCTGTACACCGAGGCCGTGGGCGGGGCGATGTCGCCCGCCACCGAGCCGATGTTGACGACGCTACCGCCCTCGGGGCCGATGTGGCGGACGGCTTCTTGCGTGGTGAGGATGAGGCCGAGGACGTTGAGGTCGTACTGGCGGTGGAAGTGTTCGGGGGTGATGCCGTCGAGCGGGCTGAACTCGTAGACGCCGGCGTTGTTGACGAGGACGTCGACCCGGCCGAACGCCTTCTTGGTCTCGGCGAACAGCCTCTTGATGTCGTCCGGCTTGGCGACATCGGCCTGCACCGCGACGGCCTTGCCGCCCTTGCCGGTGATGTCGGCCACGACCTTGTCCGCCCCGGCCTTACTGGCCGCGTAGTTGACCACCACCGAGGCGCCGTCCGCCGCGAGGCGGCGGGCGATCTCCGCCCCGATCCCCTTGGACGCCCCGGTCACCACCGCCACCTTGCCGCTCAGGTTCGTCGCCACAACTGCCTCCGGTTGAGGGATTCTGTACCGATGGGTACAATAGCCCCGGAGGAGCCTTTCAAGGCCGCCGACTTTTTCCTGTGAGGACCGTCGTGGGGCGCCCGCGCGAGTTCGACGAGGCCGCCGCCCTGGACCGGGCGCTGGAGGTGTTCTGGCGCCGCGGCTACGAGGGCGCGACGCTCCCCGAGTTGACCGCGGCAATGGGGATCAACCGCCCGAGCCTGTACGCCGCGTTCGGGAACAAGGAAGAACTCTTCCGCAAGGCGCTCGACCGCTACGTGACCGGCCCGGCCGGCTACGTCTGGAAGGCGCTGGACGCGCCGACTGCCCGGGCGGCGGTCGAGCAGCTGTTCGCCGGGGCGACCGCCGCCCTCACCGACCCGCACCACCCCGGCGGCTGTCTGGCGGTTCACGGGGCGCTGGCCTGCGGCGAGGCGGCGGAGTCGGTCCGGCGCGAGTTGGCGGAGGTGCGGGAGGCGGGCGTGCGGCGGCTCCGCGAGCGGCTGGAGCGGGCCCAGCGGGACGGGGAACTCCCCGCAACGATAGACTGCGCCGACTTCGCCCGGTTCGTGGCCACCGTCATCCACGGCATGGGGGTGCAGGCGGTCGGTGGGGCGACGAAGGCGGAACTCCAGCGCGTCGCCGCCCTGGCCATGCGGGCGTGGCCGGCCGGGGCGTGATCCTCTTCCGCCGCCCTGTCACAAATCCTACCTCCCACCCGTCCTTGGCGTCGGACGGCGGGCCTGCCTGCCACACCAGCCTATCCGGGAAGTCTGACATGAACGTGTTCGTCGCCGGAGCGAGCAGGGCGATCGGCCGACCGCTCGTCGCCGAGTTGGTCCGCCGCGGGCACACCGTCACGGGCATGACCCGCTCCGACACGGGCGGGCGTGCCCTCGCCGACCTCGGGGCGGCCGTGACCCGGGCGAGCATCTTCGACGCCGCGGCCGCGGAAGAGGCGGTGCGGGCGTCCGGCGCCGAGGTGGTGATCGACGAGCTGACGGCCCTCCCCGCCAAGGCGTCGGAGGTGGCCCAATCACGCGAGGCCGACCGGAAGCTCCGGATCGAAGGCGGCGGGAACCTCCACCGGGCCGCGCGGGCGTGTGGCGTGCGGCGGTACATCCAGCAGGCGAGCGGCTTCTTCGTCCGGCCGGGCGTCGGGCTCGCCGACGAGTCCGAGGGGATGGCGGTGGACGCGACCCCCGGCGTGGCCGCCAGCGCCCGCACCTACGCGCATCTGGAGGAGCGGGTGCTGACCGCCGAGGGGATCGACGGCATCGCCCTCCGCTACGGATTCTTCTACGGGCCGGGGACGTGGTACCACCCAGACGGGACGGCCGCTGAACAGGTCCGGAAGCGGGAAATCTCGATCATCGGCAGCGGCGAAGGGGTGTGGTCGTGGGTCCACATCGCCGACGCCGTGGCGGCGACCGTCGCCGCCCTTACCGCCCCGGCCGGCGTGTACCACGTCGTCGACGATGACCCCTCGCCGGTGAGCGTGTGGCTGCAGGCGTTCGCGGGGGCGATCGGCGCCCCGCCCCCGCCGCGGGTCACCGAGGAGCAGGCACGAGCCGCGGCCGGAGAGGACGCGGTATACTACGCCACCAAACTGCGGGGGACGTCCAACGCGAAGGCGAAGCGGTTGCTCTCGTTCACGCCCCGCCGTCTGGAGTGGCTGACGGCATAGGCCAAGCAGGAATGACCACGAAGAGGCACGACAAGACACAAAAAGGAAGGCAGGATGCTTCTTTACACCTTACGCCGTTGTCCAAGGCTGATCCTGCGCACTCCCGTTCCGGCGGCTAACCCTCCCCCTTGAGGGGAGGGAGCCCGACACAAACCCGACACCACCTCCCGGACCAGGTACGAGGCGGTGCGGCTCGTGCCGCTTGATACGAGGGGGGCAGCGAGAGCAGGGAACGGGCCGCGAGCAAAGTGCGGGTGCCGGCGTCGCGGCCGCCGAACGTGGTCTGGCGGCCGCAGCGCCGGGTCGTTTCGGGCTACCGGCGCCACCCGCGGGAGTACCCGCGATATCCGCTGGTGTAGGCCGGCTGATACACGGTCGGGGCGAGGGGGGCGTTCGTACTCCAGCCGTAGGTGCCGGGGAGGCTCCAGCCGTAGGTGCCGGGGATACCGCCGCCGCTGGGGGTGGCGAACGGTTGGACCACACCCCTGGGGGCGTACACCGGCGCCCGGTAGACTACGGGCGGGGCATAGTACCCGCTGGTCACGATCACCTGGGCCGCCGCCGGTTTCGCGTCGGCGGCGACGATCACAAGCGCGGCGGCCACGGCCGCGGACAGAAGCAGCGTTCTCATCGGATCATCCTCCTGTGATGCCGTCCGTTGGCAGAATGCCCTGGTGCAGCACTCGTGCCGGGCCGGCTCGCCGCCCGGGAGGACATCGTCCCGCGCCGATCCCTCTCCCCGTGTTGGGGTACGGTCTACGCCCGGGTTGACGGGTGGGGGTCGGGTCGAGTCCGCGAAGTCCGATCTCCGCCCGCCGAGAGGCCGTACCTCAACGCCGGCTGAACAGAGCGAGCCCTCGGGGTGAAGAGAGCGGGTTGTGGTGTCGCGGGGTTCCCCACTGGTGAACGAGGTGCCGTCATGGACACCGGAGTGCAAGCGGATCTGGTCCGTCGGCTGGACGCGCTGGAGCGGGCCAACCGACGGTTGAGGCTGTCGCTCGTGGCGGTCCTCCTCTTCGTCGGGTCGGTGGCCCTCGTCGGCGCCGCCCAGCCACCGGCCCCCCGGCCGGGGCCGGTCACCGCGACCGCGTTCCACCTCGTCGGCGAGGACGGGAGCCGCCGGGCGGAACTGTCCGCGCACGGCAAGTCGGCTCAGCTGGTCCTCAACGGGACGAACGGGAAGAGGAGTGTGGTGCTGACCGGCGACGAGCAGGGGGCGGGGCCGAAGGTGGCGGTCCTCGGCCCGGACGGGAAGACGTGGCTCTTGTTCACCGCGCACTGGCTCCTCAACGACGGCACGGTCAATGCCGTCGAGCCCGCGCTCTATGTGAACGACCGGACGGGCAAGTTGATCGGTACGTTGCAGAAGCACTGACCGGGTAGGAGACATGACCATCACGCTCTACGCTGTCGCCGACCTGACGGCGGAGGACCGGGCCGCGCTCCGGGTGCTGGCTGAGGCCGTGTACCCGCCCGACGTTGCCGCGGCGTGGCCGGGGCGGACGCTGGAGTGGGCCGCGCCCGAATGGTGTGTGGTCGTCCGGGACGTCGACGGCCGGGCCGTGTGCCACGTCGGGGTGGTCGTTCGGGACGCGCGGTGCGCCGGACGACCGGTACGGGTGGGTGGGATCGGTGGGGTGAAGACCCACCCGGCGGCGCGGGGGGAGGGGTATGCCACGGCGGCGATCGGGCGGGCGCTCGCCTTCCTGCGGGACGAGGCCGCCGTCGCGTTCGCCTTGCTGGTGTGCGAGCCGGATCTGATCCCGTTCTACGAACAGCTGGGCTGGCAGCTGTTCGCCGACGACCTCCTGGTGACGCAGCACGGGGCGACCGTCCCCTTCACGTTCAACCGGCCGATGGTCATCCCGGTCACGTCCGCGGTGATCCCGGCCGGTCCGCTGGACCTGCTGGGGCCGCCGTGGTGACCCGGCGGCCGGGGCTCACCCGAGTTCCGCGATCGGCTCGCCGAAGGGGAGGAGCGGGATCGGCCGGCCGGTCGTGTCGTGGAGTTCGTGCCGGGGGTCGATGCCGAGGTGCCGGTAGAGCGTGGCGAGCAAGTCCTGCGGGCCGACCGGACGGTGCTGCGGGTGTTCCCCGCGGCGGTTCGTCGCCCCGACCACTGTGCCCCCTGGAACCCGGCCGCCCGCCACCAGGGCCGTGTAGGCGTGGGGCCAGTGGTCCCGTCCGGTGACGCCCGTGCCGGAGTCACGGACCACGCGCGGGGTCCGGCCGAACTCGCCCATCGCCACCACCATCACCCGCCGGTTCAGCCCGCGCTCGTGGAGGTCTTCCAGCAGCGCCGACACGGCCTGGTCCATGAACGGCGCCCGGTAGCGCATCGCGTCGGCGAGATCCCACTTCGTCTGCGCGTTGATGTGGTCGTCCCACGAGAAGTAGCGGTCCGAGAGGGTCGGCGCGAGGGCGTCGACCGTCACCACCGCCGTCCTCGCCTCGACCAGCCGACGGGCCAGGAGGCACGACTGCCCCCACAGGTGGCGGCCGTAGCGGTCGCGGGTGCGCGGAGCCTCGCGGGCGAGGTCGAAGGCGGCCGCCACGGCCGGGCTCGTCAGCAGGTCGAGCGCCCGGCCGCGGACACCGCCCAGCCCGCCGGGGGCCTCGTGCGCCCGGCGGCGGGCGTCGTCCAGCTGGCCGACGAGGTCGTGCCGGGTCGAGAGGCGGCCGGGGTCGAGCCCCGCCGCCGGGGCGAGGGCGGTCGGGCGGAAGCCGGGGGCGGCCGGGTCGCCGGTGGCGAACCCGTGGGCGGTCACCCCCAGGTACGTCGGCCGGACCATGAACGGCACCTTCGGGATGCCGACGTACCCGGGCATCGCCGGCGCCGCGGCCCGGCGGAGCGCGGCGGCCACCATGCCGAAGTCGGGGTGCTCCGACAGGGCCGACGAGGTCGGGTCGGGTCGGGGCACGGGCTTCCCGGTCAGCACTTCGATGGAGCTGTCGTTGTGGATCGCGCTCTCGTGGCGGAGGGAGCGGACCAGGGCGTACCGGTCGGCCAGCCGGGCGAGGCGTGGGAACAGCTCGCAGATCTGCGTGCCCGGGACGGGCGTGGCCGTGGGGCGGAACGGGCCGCGGACCTCCTCGGGCGCGTCCGGCTTCGGGTCGAACGTCTCGTAGTGGCTGGGGCCGCCCCACATCCAGAACAGGATGACCGACGTGTCCGGCGGCCGGGCGTCGGCGCGGGCCGCGATCAGTTGGGGGAGCGTGGCGCCGCCCAGGGCGAGCGCGCCGGCCCGCAGCACGTCACGGCGGACGACCGGGCCGCGGCAGCGCGGCGGGGGCTGGTGGGGCGACATGCGGCAGACCCCTGGCAGGCGGCGGGACGAAGCGCGGGGGAGGGTCGCGGTGGTGGGTGTGATTGTACCCCGGTAGCCTGCCCGAATCGAGCGCCGATCCGGGGTCGGGTGAGACCAAGTCCTGACCCGTCGGTCGGCCGGGTTGTTACCCGTCGAACCGGTCGCGGCCGGAAAATTATTGACGAACTGCCGACAGACAGTCTACGATGATCCGCCGGCCGACTCGGTCGGTAGTACGCACGGGTGATGGCGTTCCGCAAGTCCCCTTGGGGGGTGCCATGCGAGCCGAGGTCGTCGTCGTGGTGTGGATACCATACGAGCACGTCAGAAACCCCATGTACCCGTTGAGCCTCGTGGGGGTTCACCTGTCGAAGGACGGGAAATTCGACACGTACCCCGCCATGGAGGGGAACAAGGAGGCCGACGGCAGCCGAGGGCAGTCGCCCCCGCCCTTCGCGGACGATAGCGGGGACGAGAGGAGCCCGGCCCAGCGGGGGCAGGGCGATGCTATGGAGCCGTACAAGCTGAGGACGCGCGTCACGCTCTCCGTCAACAGGTGGGGGGAGGACGCGAACGTGATCCAGGCGGACAACCAGCTGTCGGGGGCGAGGGGCGTGAGGCCGAAGAAGCAGAGCGATGCCGAACACTCGGACGTGTACCCCTCCCCGAAATCGGCCCCGGCCCACCGCGTGCAGTACAACGACCAGAAGGACAGGTACGAGATCGCGGTCGAGGCGGACGCGCAGATCCCGGTTCTCGGCAGCAAGATGGCGATGATCTCGCCGGGGATCAACTTCTCGCTGCTCCTGAACTTGTACCGGAGCAGCGGGAGGACGGGGTGGGAAGTGCGGGAGAGTGGCCCCAAGCAGTGCTGCTGCCTGCTGTGCGCGTGCTGCTGCAACCTGTTGTGCTGCCTGCCCGTCTGTCAGGCGGAACAGCCTGCGGTTAACCCGGAGTACTCGGCCGACGGGCGGTTCCGGTTCAAGGAGTTCCCCAGCTACGCCGTCAGCATGACCATCTCGGACGGGGGTCGGGCGGTGACGCGGACCCTGGCCCAGTACCACCACGACCAGCGCTGGTCGCCCGCGTACCACCTCGGCGGGTTGAGCCTGGGCGCTCCGGCGGTCGTCAACATCCCGTCGGTGCAGTTCTCGCTCGGCGACCTGTCGCGGGAGCCTCCCGTGATGACGATGTCGATGGTCTAAATGTCGCGGGGGCGGTGCCCGGTTCCGGTGCCGCCGCGCCCCGGTCATTCCCGACCGGCCGCCGGCCCGGTGCCGCGGCCGTCCCTCGCGCCCGGCCGGAGGTGGGTGTGGTAGACGCGTCATCCCCCGACCCGATCGACGGCGTCATCGCCCGGCTGGAGGCGCTGGTCGCCTGGGCCGTGCAGCAGCCGAGCCGCGTCGGCTACTTCGCGAGCCTGTACCTGCGGGTCACCGCCGCCGTCCGGTCGAAGATCGGCACCGGCTACTTCGACGACGACCGGCGCATGGAGGCTCTCGACGTCGCGTTCGCATCACGCTACCTGACGGCCGTCGACCAGTTCCGCCGGCAGGATCCGGACCTGCCGGCGGCGTGGGCCGTCGCGTTCGCGGCGGTCGGGGACGACCACCCCGTCGTCGTGCAGCACCTCCTCCTGGCCATGAACCCCCACATCAACATCGACCTCGCGGTGGCCGCCGCGCGGACGTGCCCCGGCGCCTCGATCGACGCGCTCCGGGCCGACTTCTTCAAGATCAACGACGTCCTGGCGGGCATCGTCCCGACTGTCATCGCCGAGATGGGCGAGGTCTCCCCGCTGATCGCCCTAGTGAACGACCTGGCCGAGGCCGACGAGCAGTGGGCCATCGACTTCAGCATGGACGCCATGCGGGACGCGTCGTGGGCCTTTGCCAACGTGTTGGCCCGCGAGCCCGTCGCCAGTCAGGACAAGCTGATCGCCGAGCAGAACACCCTGATCGCCGCACTGAGCCGGCGAATCGTCTCTCCGCCCCCCCTCGTCGCAATTATCTTCGATCTCATTCGATCTTGTGAATCGACAAATATTGTCCAGATAATCGGCGTGTTAAACTCGGGGAACCCACTCCTATCGGCCCGGGCGGCCGCCCAGGCTGTGGCGGCGACCTCCGCGCGCACCGCCCCCAACCGGGTGTACTACTTCGAGGTGGCGCCCGGACGCTGGACCGGCTCGTTCACATTCCGGGTCACCAGCTGGGGCACCCTGTGGCGGTCCGACATGCCGCTCAAGGACAAAATCCTGGCCACGTGCATGCACGTGTTCCAGCTGGTGTTCGGGTCGTCGTCCATCGCCTCAGAGCTGACGGCCTACCCGAACAGCGGCGCGGACGGCCTGGCGATCAACGACATCCGAATTGCCAAGGGGTTTTTCACCCTCTTCCGCTCGCACGAGCGGTACACGCTGAACGCTGACGGGGCGCACGTCTGGGTCGATGCGCGAGTCCGCTTCGGCCCCGTCCCGTTCCTGTTCCGCGAGCACGACGCCTACCCGGCCCACGTCTTCGACGGCGGCATGCGCAACGTCTACCACATCCGGCTGCTCGGCACGCGCTTCGTGGGCAACTATTGCGTCCAGCCGGATCGAGCGCACGTCGACGCGGTTCTCCAGAACGGCTGGTCCGTGGCGCACGAGACGTTGACCAAGATCGCCCCGGCGGCCGGGTAGCCCGACACGCGCCCGTCGCCCGCGAACCTGCGAGCCGGTCGGGCTGTCATCCCGGGCGTCTCACCCCGGAGCCTGCGTGCCGACCGACCCCCGCCTCACCCGCCTCGACGACACCCGCGTGCGGGTCCACAACCCGCACGGGGTCGAGACGACCCTGTTCGCCAACGAGCGGGTTCCGGTCGAGTCGGCGGCGGTCACTGAGTTGGTCGAGCTGCTCGCCCTCCAGGACACGGTCCGCCAGGTCGCCGAGGCAGCCCCCGACAGCTTCGACCGCGACCCCGGCATCGTCCGCGTCGCCGTCACCCCCGACTTCCACAAGGCCCGCGGCATCCCGGTCGGCACGGTGCTGGCCACCCGCGGGTTCGTCGTCCCGCAGGCCATCGGCAACGACATTAACTGCGGGATGCGCCTCCACACCACCACGCTCCGGCCGGACGCCGTCGCCGCGCACGTAGACGAGCTCGAAACCGCCTTCCGGTCGATCTTCTTCGAGGCCGGGCGGAACGTCCCGATGACCCGCGGTCAGCGGCACGCGATGCTCACCGGCGGCCTCGAAGGGCTCCTCGACGCCACCCCGCCCGACCTGGACGAGGGGCTGTGGCCGCTCGTCCGCGAGCTCGGCGTGGGGACCCAGCTCGACCGGGTGGAGCGGCGCGGCAGCCTCCCGGCCGGCAAGGTGTTCGGGCTGTCCGACTTCCTGGGCGAGGACGGCCGGCTGAGCCGCGACGGGCAGATCGGCAGCATCGGCGGGGGGAACCACTTCGTCGAGGTCCAGAAGGTCGAGAAGGTGCTGGACGGCCCGGTCGCCCACGCCTGGGGGCTGAAGCCCGGGACCGTGACGGTGATGGTCCACACCGGGTCGGTGGGGGTCGGCCACCTGTGCGGCGGGCACTACCGGGACGTGGTGCGGAAGCTCCACCCCGGCACCCTGAAGCACCCGGCCAACGGCATCTTCCTCCTCCCCGAGGGCGACCGCCACCGCGCCCACGCCGAGACGTTCTGGGACGCGCTGCACAACGCCGCCAACTTCGCCTACGCCAACCGCATGTTCCTGGCGGTGATGGCGGTGGCCGGGATGCGGCGGGTGTTCGGCGACCGGGTCGGGGCCGACCTGCTGTACGATGCCCCGCACAACTTCGTGTGGAAGGACGAACTCGACGGCGAGGAGGTGGTGATCCACCGCAAGGGGGCGACCCCGGCGCGCGGGTTCGAGGCGATGGCCGGGACGCCGTTCGCCTACCACGGGGAGCCGGTCCTGGTGCCCGGGTCGATGGGGGCGAGCAGCTTCGTGCTGGTCGGCCAGGGGAACGCCGAGGCGCTGGCCAGCGCCAGCCACGGGGCCGGGCGGGTGCTGAGCCGCGGCGAGGCGATGCGCGGGTTCGACGACGAGTTCCGGCGCTTCATGGCCGAGTTCCGGGTGGTGACCCCGACCGACCTGCGCCGGGCCGACCTCCGCCAGCGGCCGGACATCCTGGCCAAGAAGCTGGAGGAGATCAAGCAGGAGGCGCCGTTCGCCTACAAGGGGATCGGCCCGGTCGTGGACACGCTGGCCGCCGCCGGCATCGCCCGGCCGGTCGTCGAACTCACCCCGCTCATGACCGTCAAGGGCTGACCCACCCCACGACGTACCCGTTCGGCCGCGCCGGCGCTACATTGAACTTCAAACGCAGTGCTGCCAGCTGACGGGGGCGTAGGGTGGATGCTGTACTGTACCCGGTGAACGACTTCGGCCCGGTCATGAAAGGCCTGGCCATCGGCGGGCTGGGCATCTTCCACGTCTTCACGGCCCACTTCGCCATCGGCGGCGGCGCCCTGCTCTGCTACTTCCAGTGGCTCGCCATGACCGGCCGGTCCCGCCCGGCCCGCGCCTTCATGGACGGCTACTTCCGCTACCTCGTCCTCATCAGCTTCGTGGCCGGGGCGCTCACCGGCGTCGGCATGTGGCTCACCAGCATCCAGGTCAGCCCGGTCACGATCGGGCTGATGGTGGACGAGTTCCACTGGCTCTGGGCCGTCGAGTGGACGTTCTTCTGCCTGGAGGTGGTGGCCGGATACGCAGCGTTCCGGTACGGCTCCAAGCTGACCGACGGGGCGCGGCTCCTCCTCCTCGGCCTGTACACGCTCGCCGCCTGGATGAGCCTGTTCTGGATCAACGGCATCCTGTCGTTCCAGCTGACGCCCGGCGCGTGGCTCGAAAGCCGGTCGCTGGTGGACGCCTTCTTCAACCCCACGTTCCTGCCGTCCCTGCTGTACCGCACCGTGGCGGCGTTGGTGATCGCGGCGCTGGTGGCGATGATCCTCATCAACGCCGCCCCGGGCCTGACCCGCGAGGACCGCGAGGAACTCGTCCGCCGGGCGGCCTGGCTGACGGCCCCGATGGTGTTCATGCCGGTCCTCGGGGTGTGGTTCGTCGGCGCCATGCCGCCGGACAGCCGGGAGTGGATCATGGGCGGCTCGATGGCCATGACGCTCATGCTGAACATCGCCGTCGCGGCCTCGGCCCTCGTGGGCGGCTACGCGCTGGTCGGACTCCTCCGCCACCGGCTGTACGTGAACGGGGCCACGGCGACCGTCCTGTGCGTGATGGCTCTGGCCGCGACCGCCTGCGGCGAGTTCGTCCGCGAGGGGGTTCGCAAGCCGTACACGATGCGCGAGCTGCTGTACTCGAACGCCGTCCGCCCCGATCAGGTGGAGGCGCTGCGCGAGCGCGGGCTGACGTCGATCGACCCGTTCCCGCTCCGCGGCGAGGAACAGCTGCCCGCGCTCGCCGGCCGGCCGCACCCCCAGCTCCGCACCGGGGCGATCGTGTTCCGCCAGCAGTGCAGCGTCTGCCACACGACGGGCGGGGTGAACTCGCTGCCGGGGCTGACGAAGGGGTGGGACGCCGAGATGAAGCGGCAGAACTTCGCCAAGCTCCAGAAGCTCAAGCCGTTCATGCCGCCGTTCGCCGGCACGCCGGCCGAGCTGGAGGCGCTCGTCCAGTTCGTCGGCTGGGTGGAGGCGGAGCGGCCCGCGGCGTGGCCCGACACCACCGCCGACGCCGACTACCCCGCCCGGCTGGCCCGCATCCGCAGCTGGCTGGTCGAAGCCGGCCCGCGCCCGGCGCTGGTCCGCGGCACCCACGGAGGCCGGTAGTGGACGCGCCTTTCCCGGCCGGGCTGCCCCTCCCGACCGCCTTCTACCTGACCGCCTACGTCGTCACGCTGGCGGTCCACGTCGCGTTCATGAACTACGTGCTGGCCGGCACGGGCTACCTGGCCGTCGCCGGCCTCCTGCCGAAGGGGCGGGTGAACGGCGACTCGGTGGCGGTGGTCAAGGACTGGATGCCGCTGATGCTCTCCGGCGCGATCACCGCCGGCATTGCGCCGCTGCTGTTCGTGCAGATCCTCTACAAGCGCGAGTTCTACACCGCCAACCTGCTCCTGTTCAACCGGTGGATGGCCATCCTGCCGGTCCTCATCGTCGGCTTCTACGCCCTGTACCTCCTCAAGTCGGGCTGGCTCTACCGGCGGCCGCGCTGGGTCGCGGCGGCCGTTGCGGTGGTACCGGCGGCGTGCGTGGCCTTCACCGGCTACTCGTGGACCGAGAACCACCTGCTGAGCGTCCGCACGCCGGGGGTGTGGGGCGAGTTCTACGGCACGGGGGCGCAGACGTACTGGGAGCCCCAGCTGGTGCCGCGGCTGCTCGTCTGGGCGGTCGGCGCGGTGCCCACGTTCGCCCTCGTCCTGGCCTGGCAGCACTGGTATCGCGGCACCGGGTCACCGGGCAGACTCGCCCGCCTCGCGGGCGTCGGGCTGGCCCTCGTCTCCGCCGCCGCGGCGTGGTACTACCTGGCGACGGACGACTCCACCCGGCAGGCGTTCGTCTCGCCGCTGGCCGCCCCGTACTTCGAGGCCGCGTGTGTGGGGCTCGTGATGCAGGCCGCGGGGTGGGTGTGGGTGTGGGTGGGGACGGATACGCGGTTCGACGTCCGCCGGCTGGTGGTCGTGTCCGCCGGGTTGCTCCTGACGGTGTGCGGGATGACCGTCTGCCGCGAGGCCGTCCGCATCGCCGCCCTCGGCCCGGCCCGGTTCGAGGCGCTGTACCCGACCCACGCCGACCTGTTCGGGCGGGGCGGGTTCGCGCTGTTCCTCGTCTTCTTCACCATGAACAGCGGGCTGATCGGGCTCGTGTTCTGGGTGGTCCGGCACCGAACTCGCTCGCCGGACGGTGAGGGGTCGGGTGAGTACGCCGACCCGGCGAAGCGGCCCGGGGAGGCGGCGACATGGTCATCGTCCTGATGGGCGTCTCGGGGTCGGGCAAGAGCACGGTTGGCGAACTGCTGGCCGGTCAGCTGGGGTGGGCGTTCGTGGAGGGGGACGACTTCCACCCGCCCGCCAACGTCGAGAAGATGAGGAGCGGCGTCCCGCTGGACGATGCCGACCGCACCCCCTGGCTGATCTCGCTCCGCCGCCGCCTCGACGACGCCCTGGACCGGGACGAGAACATCGTGCTGGCGTGTTCGGCCCTGAAGCACGCCTACCAGGAGTACCTGGAGCGGCACGACCCGGCCCACGTCCACTACGTCTACCTGCACGGGTCCGAGGAGCTGCTCCGCACCCGTCTGGCGGCCCGGACGGGGCACTTCATGAACCCGACCCTGCTACACAGCCAGTTCGAGGCGCTCGAACCCCCGGCCGACGCCGTCCGGGTCGAGGTGAGTGACCCGCCCGACGCCATCGTCCGAACGATCCGGCGGAAGCTGGGGGTCTGATGTCGGGCTGCGGTGGCGCGCACCACCCGCAGGTGCGGAAACATTCTGCCTGAAGCTCGTCCGAGTCTCGCGGATTGCGTGGAGCCGTTACCACAGGCGATAACGGTTATCATCCGGTTTGGCGGCGGGGGACTTCGGAGTGCGGTTGCCACCGCTCGGGTACGATGCGCTCGTTGCCCGCGGGGTGACCCCGCCGGTCGCCCGATTCGTCACGGCCGAACGGCACCCGATCCGCGAGTTCGACATCTTCGTCCGGCCGGTGTGGGAGGGATGGGATTACAACGTCCCGACCGACGCCACCGACGTGATCGGGCTGTGGGATGAGAACGCCGACGTCTTCGCCCGTTGGGCGCGGGACGGGCGGCAGGAGTTCGTGCAGTTACGCCACGACGACCCCGACCACACCGTAGTTGCGTGGACCGAACAGGGGTTGTTGGCCGAGTTGGCCCGCCAGTACTTCGAGTTCCTGGACTGGCACGACGCGGCTGCGGACCGGCGGCGGTATCTGACCTTTGCAGACGACATCGGCTTCCGGCACGCGGCGGCACTGGAGTCGTACCTCGCGCGGAACTCGCATGCGACCGACTTCCACGCGGAGTTTCGGTCTCTGTTCGGCCGGGCATCGTAAGCCGAACCGGTGCTGCGCCTGACCGGCGGGGGGTGTAGAGGGTCCGTGCCCATCGCTCACCGGTGCCTCGCCGGCGGGTCAGCCCCGGTGGTCGGACCGAATCGTGAAGCCGGGCACAGCGCCAGGATGCCGGCGCTAAAGCCCTTTGGTGGCGTTGTTCAGCGCCCCGAGGTACATGCTGGCGATGCTGAAGATGGCCACGATGATGAAGATCGCCCCCAGGGCGTACAGCGCCCAACTCGTGTACTGCGCGGCCTCCTTGAGGCGTCGGCTCCCCTCCTCCCGGTAGTTCTCGGACAGCCGTTCGCACACCTCGCTCATCCGCCCGGCCTCCTCCGCCCCCAGGATCGAGTCGCGGACGTCGTCCGGGAACGGGGCGCCGCTGTCGACCAGGGCGTCGTAGATCGCCCCGCCCTTCTTCACTCTCGCGACGGCCCACGGCATCCCGCGCATGAAGTGCGAGTTGGCCGTGGCCCGGAAACTGTAGCGGAGCGACTCCTCGGCCCGCAGCCCCGCCTCGTGGGTCATCCGCAGGGCGATCAGGAAGCGGTGGACGGCGAACGCCTTCAGCGCCGGTCCCCACGCCGGCACGATCAGGCAGAACCCCTCCAGCTGGGACCGCCACTTGATGCTGTTCAGCGCCGAGCGCACGACCAGCACTACCCCCCCGACCACCCCGAACGCCACGCACAGGAACGTCAGCGCCCCGGCCGTCCCCGTCAGACCCAACCCGGTGGGGTCCATCTTGCTGCCGAGCATCCCCAGGATAAAGATCAGGGCGGAGATGATGAGGACGGCGGCGACGAATTGGATGGCCGGATAGATCATCTGCGAGCGGAAGTCGCGGCGGACGCGGTCGGTCGTCTCGTAGTACTGCATCAGTTCGTCGAACGTCTCCTCCAGTCGGCCGCTTTTCTCCCCGGCGGCCACCAGTTCCACGAACAGGGGCGGGAACTGGTCGCGGAACGGCTCGAAGGCGTCCTCCAGGGAGTCGCCCTTTTCGAGCCGCTCGGCCACGGCCGCCGCCACCGGCCGGAGCGGCCGCGGGCCGGACTTGGCCTGCTGGCGGAACACCTTGATCGGGTTCAGGCCGGCCCCGAGGCTGTGCTTGAAGGTCCGGCACCAGGCGACGAGGGCCGGCAGGGGGCACTTGGAGGAGAACATGCGGTGCCGGGTGTCGGGGGTGGCGGGGATCGGGTATGGTCACAACGTCGGCCGGGCGCCGCTGTTCCGCCCGGGTCAACATAGCCGATCCGAGCCATGACCGACACGCCCGACCCGCGCTACCTCGCCGGGATCGACCTGTTCAACCGCGGGGAGTACTTCGACGCCCACGAGGCGTGGGAGGAACTCTGGATGGATTGCCCGTCGGCCGACCGGCGGTTCTACCAGTCCTTGATCCAGGCGGCGGTGGCCCTCTACCATTGGGGGAGGCGCAACCGGGCTGGGGCCGACCGCCTGTTCCACTCCGGGCGGGGGTACATGGCCCCCTACCGCCCGGCCCACCGGGGGCTGGCGGTGGACGACTTCTGGCGGCAGGTCGAAGCCGCCCTTGCCGACCCGCCCGGCCCCGCCCCGCGGATCACCCTCGACGCCCCCACCGGTGCCCCCTCATGACGGACGACCTGGCGGCGTTGGCGAACTTCGACGGCCGGGTCCGGCTGTTCCCGCTCCCCAACCTCGTGCTGTTCCCCCACGCCGTCCAGGGGCTCCACGTCTTCGAGCCGCGCTACCGCCAGCTGATGGCCGACGTGCTGGCCGGCGACGGCACCTTCGCGCTCGCCCTCCTCCAGTCCGGCTGGGAGGACGACTACGACGGCCGCCCCCCGATCGAGCCGGTGGCGTGTCTGGGGCGGGTCGGGTGGCACGAACAGCTGGGGGACGGCCGGTACAACCTGCGCCTCCGCGGGCTGTCCCGCGTCCGGCTGGTGGAGGAGGTGCCGGTCGACCGGCTGTACCGCACGGCCCGGGCGGAGTTGGTGCCGGACGTGGCTCCGGCCGACCTGCCCCGGCTCAAGCGGCTGCGGGCCGCGCTGGCCGAGGCGGTGACCCCGCAGTTCGCCGGGGACGGCGGCGCCCGCCGGCAGGTGGAGGAGCTGTTCGCCGGCGACCTGCCGCTCGGCCACGTCTGCGACCTCCTGGCCTACGCCCTGCCGCTGCCGCTGGAGTTCAAGCAGTCGCTGCTGGCCGAGCCGCACGTGGACATCCGCGCCGAGCGGATGACCGACGCCCTCCGGGTGTCCGCGGCACGGGCCGGCCGGCGCTTCCCGCCTGAGTTCAGCACGAATTAGTAGCAGTGGGATTGATGCTTCATCTGGACCCGGTGAGGGCATCCGGGCTCTCGGGCGGCCGAGCAGTGACCGTATCGTAAGGGATGGGTACGTCGGGGGGCCGATGCGGTGGCCGTGCTCAGCACACAGTGACGGTGCGCTCGTTGTGGCGCCAAGGTGCCCGACGCGCCCGACCATATACGTTGCCCGGAATGCTCTGCCGATCTGAGCCGGACCGGGGTGTGGAGTGACGTGGCGGCGTGGGGCGAAACCCGGCAACTCGGCCGGGGCCGGTTCATCCGCCGGACGGTGCTGCGGTGGGGACTGGTGTTCTCACTGAGTCAATGTGCGGGCTATGCCTGTTGGGGCGAAACTGATCCGGTGAAGTACGCCCTAACCACCCTCTGGCTGGTTGTGGGGTACATGTACGGGCGGTGGTACTGGCGGTCTGCGGAAACAGACTACGCGTTGTGGCAGGCCGGTCACGGCGCTGCTGCGGGGGCGTCCGGAGGGTGATGGCTCAGGGGCATCGCGGCGGACGGATTCGGTGAAACAGCCCGCTGGGATTCGGCCCGGCGGCCGGCCCGTACTCCCGCACCTTGGTGACACGCCGGCTACGCTGAACGGACCGGCCGAAATCCAAGCCGCCGCGGGCGAATTACCCCGGCCGGCGCCCGGCCGGTCAGTTACAACGGACCAAGTCTCCTCCCCCACGAAGGACGGTCATGAGTACGAAGCGCGAAGGTGCGGTGACGTTCAAGGGCGGGCCGGTCGTCCTGGTCGGGCCGGAGGTGAAGGTCGGCGGCAAGGCTCCGGACTTCAAGTGCCTGAACGTCCTGACCCCGGTGACCCTGGCCGACACCCCGGCCAAGCCCCGGCTGTTCAGCGTCGTGCCCTCGCTGGACACGCCGGTGTGCAGCACGCAGACGAAGAAGTTCAACGACGGGCTGGCGGCGTTCGGCGACGCGGTCGCCTGCTACACGGTGAGCCTCGACCTGCCGTTCGCCCAGAAGCGATTCTGCGGGGCCGAGGGCGTGACCACGATGACCGCGCTGTCGGACGTCCACAACCACTCGTTCGGGACGAACTGGGGCGTGCTGATCGAGGGGCTGCCGCTGCCGCTCCTGGCCCGCTCGGTGTTCGTGGTCGATAAGACCGGGACCGTGACCTACGCCGAGTACGTGAGCGAGGTGACCAGCGAGCCGAACTACGACGCCGCCCTCGCCGCGCTTAAGGCCGCGGTGTAACTCGTTGGAGAATGGCCGCAAAAAGGCACAGAAGTCACAAAAGGAAGACGGACTCGTGTTTCCGTCTTCCTTTTGTGACTTCTGTGCCTTTTTGCGGCCATTCTCCTGAATCTCGTCTCAAGCCGCCTCGCGGCGTTCCGAGGCGGGCTGGAACAGCCAGCCGGTCGGCTTCGGGAAGGCGCCGGGGCCGACGGGGCCGTCCGGGCGGCCCTCCCACTCGTGGCGGCGGAGCGCGGCCAGCACACGCTCGGCGAGTTCGAGGGCGTCGCGGCCGTCCTCGCCGGTCACCCGGGGGCGGCGGCCGGTCTTCACGCAGTCCACGAAGTGCCGCAGCTCACTCGTCAGCTGGTCGCACTTCCGGTCCTCGTCGCGGTGCAGCACCTGGAGGTAGCGGCCGAACACCTCGTCCTTGAGCCGGGCCTTGGCCGCGGGGTCGAGCTTCTCCGGCCGCAGCCCGAACCGCCGCAGTTCCTCGCCCGGCTGCACCAGGGTCAGCTTCCGGCTCACGAAGTCGATGCCCGCGTAGCCCTCCGGCGCCCAGACGCGGAGCCGCCGCTTCGGCCGCTGGCTAATTCGGCTGGCGGTGACGTGGGCGACGCAGCCGTTCTCGAACTCGAGGCGGGCGTTCACCATGTCCTCGTGCCCGCCGAACACCGACGCCCCGACCGCCGACACCGACCGCACCGGCCCGCCGATCAGGGCGAGGAGCAGGTCGAGGTCGTGGATCATCAGGTCGAGCACGGCGCCGATGTCCACGCTCCGGCCGGTGTAGGGGCCGTGGCGCTCGGCCTCGACGAACTTGGGGGTGATGGGCCGCCGGGCCAGATCCTCGAACGCCGGGTTGAACCGCTCGATGTGCCCGACCTGGAGCGGCACGCCGGCCCGCTCGGCGAGCGCGATCAGCTCGTCCGCCTCGGCGAGGGTGCGGCAGATCGGCTTCTCGACGAGCACCGGGGTGCCGGCCTTCAGGAAGGCGGCCGCGACGCGGTGGTGGTGGATCGTGGGGGTGACGACGCTCACGGCGTCCACGCGGCCGACGAGCGGCTCGAAGTCGGTGAGCGGGGCGGTGTCGTGGCGGGCGGCGATCGCCCGGGCCTGGTCGGGGCTGCTGTCCACGACGCCGACGAGTTCGACGTCCGGGAGTCCGGCGAGGATGCGGGCGTGGTGCTGCCCGAGGTGTCCGACGCCGATCACCGCCATCCGCACGCGCGTCATGCCTTCCTCGGTGTCGTCAAGTCGTCCCGGCGGCGCGGTCAGGCGGCCAGGCGGTGGGCCGCCCGGCCGGGGGGCTTCAACGCCTGACGGCTCGAAGCCTCCAGCGCGGCGGCCAGCTGGGTGTTCAGGGCGTGGCCCGACCGGTAGGCGACCACGTGCCCGGCGAGGTCGAACCCGCACAGGGCCAGGTCGCCGATCAGGTCCAGCACCTTGTGCCGGGCCGGCTCGTCCGCGAACCGGAGGCGGTTGCCCATCGGCCCGTGCCGGTCGAACACCAGCACGTCGGCGGGGGTCAGGTGGCGGCCCACGCCGGCGGCCCGCAGGGCGTGGGCCTCCGGCTCCGTCAGGAATGTTCGGCAGGAGGCGACCTCCCGCACGAAGTTTTCCGGCGTGACTTCCAGGGTATGGGCCTGCGGCGGGATCGGGGCCGCCGGGCCGTAGTCGAGCCGGTAGCTCACCACCAGCCCGGGCCGGTCCGCCGGGTGGAGGGCGACGGTCGCCCCGCCGGCCGTCACGACGCGTGGGCTGGTGACCGCCCAGACCGGCCGGCGGGCCGCCTGAAGGACCACCCCGGCCGCGGCGACGGCGGCCACGAACCCGACCGCCGAGCCGTCCAGGCCGGGCGGCTCGGGGCCGTCGAGCTCGACCGTGCAGTTGTCGATGCGGAGCCCGGCCAGGGCCGCCAGGGCGTGTTCGACGAGCGTCACGCCGGCGTCGGGCGGGCCGAGGGTGGTGCGGCGCTCGGTGCCCGTCACGCCGGCGGCGGCGGCGGGGACGAGCGGGGCGCCCGGCAGGTCGGTGCGGCGGAAGGCCAGCCCGGACCCGGGCGGGGCGGGGAGGAACCGGGCGGTCACGCGCTTGCCGGCCACGAACCCGGCCCCGGTCACCTCGGCCGGGGCGGCGAGGGTGCGTTGCTGTCGGTACCCGATGATGCGCACGGTGCCCGCCTCCGCCGAAGTCTCGTGGCCGCGGCCGGCGGCCCGGGGTGCCCGGGCCGCCGGCGGGGTCGTCACTGCTTGCCCGGGATCGGCGCGCCGGCGGGCGGGGCGCCGCCGGTGGCCGGCGGGCCGCCCGGCACCTCGGCCCCGGCCGGGACCGCGGGGGCCGGGTACCACTTGTTCAGCGTCTGCACCACCACGCCGGTCACGTCCACCTGCGGGTGGACGAAGAACGGCTGGGCCGCGGGCGGCTTCAGCTTCAGCTCCTTCAGGTACGGGTTCTTCTGCTCGTCCGGCGTGACCGCGTCCGGGTAGGCGAGCACGAGGTGGTAGCCGTTCATCTCGGCCGTCTTGTCCACCACCATCTTGATGTCGTCGTACAGGCCGGAGATGATCCCGCTGGCCTTGTCGTTGAGCACCTTGTTGATGTCCCGGTCCTTGTCCTCGACCTTCCGGGCCAGCTCCAGCATCTGCTTGCCCATCTGGTCCTTGATCGCCGGGTCGGGCGACTGCTGGACGCCCTGCTGGAGCTTGATGTAGTCGGCCCGCCACTTGACGAGCTCGCCCGACATCCCCTTCCGCTCCTCGTTCAGCTGGTAGACCTGGTACTTGGCCTTCCCGTAGTCCCGCATGACGGCGGCCATGTTGAACACGGCCACGGTGGGGCGGCCGCCGGGGGCCGCGGCGGGGGCACCCGGGGGGGCCGCGCCGGGCTGCTGGGCGGTGCCTGCGCCGGCCAGGAACACCGCCCCGCCGAGGCCGACCAGGGCGGACAGGTACACGTACACGCGCTTCACGTCCATGCCTCCTCTGCACGGTACAGCCCGGGCGGGGGTTCCGGTCCCCGTCCGTAGCCCGGTCGCGTCGGCGGGCCGCGCGCGGGCGCGGGCCGTCCTCGCGGTTCCATTCTGGTGCCGTGGCCGGGGGGTGATAACCGATCACCCCGGGGGCGTCAACCGGAACAAACCGGGCGGGTTGCGCGGGCGGCGGGAGTCCTTGACGCCCCGGCGGGCCCGCGACCCGGCTCGGGCGACGACCCGCCGGGGCGTGCGGTTCGGTTGAACCGGTTCGCGCGGTTGTGCCGATTAGCCTGGGGCGAGGGCTCTCGCGCCGGGGGTGTCATGCGCTCTGTGATTCGCCTGCTCGTCCCGTTCGTGTCGCTGGCCGCCGGGGCCGGGGTCGTGGCCCTCCACGGCGGGTGCGGCCCGTCCGCGCCGGTGAAGGAGACGACCGTCCGCGGGCGGGTGACCTTCCAGGGGCGGCCGGTCGCCGACGGGACGGTCGTATTCGCGCCGGACCCGGACCGCGGCGCCACCGGGAAGCCCCTCCGCGCCGCCACCGCCGCCGACGGCACCTTCACCCTCCGGCCCCCCGAGGGGGCCGTCCCGGCGGGGTGGTATCGCGTCGCCCTGGCCCCGGCGCCGGGCGAGGTCGAGACCGACCCGCCGTTCCCACCCCAGCTGCGCCGGCCGGACCGGTCCGGGGTGGTGCGGGAGGTGCGGGTGGGCGCCGACAACGTGTTCGAACTCGCCGTCGAGGTGTCGTCGGCCGGGGACGGCACCGCGGCCCGGGTTGTTCCTTGACTACCCCCGGGACGCGGTTAGAGTAATGCGGCCGGTCACATCCGAACTCATCGACCTGGGGGGCGTGTCGTGGGCCTGTTCGACAGCCTGTTCGGCGGGAACGAGGGCGGCAAGGCGGTCACCAAGCACGAGGCCTTCACTGGCATCCTGCTGGCCGCCGCCGCGGCCGACGGGCACATCGCCGACGAGGAGGCCCGCGGCCTCTGGACGATCATCGGGCGGATGAAACTGTTCAGCAACTTCACGCCCGACAAGTTCAACCGCATGATGGACGTCCTCCTGAAGATCCTCAAGAAGGGCGGCCCCGAACTCCTCATCGAGAAGTGCGTGCCCCAGGTGCCGGACGAGCTCCGCGAAACGGTGTTCGCCAACGCCTGCGACCTCGTGCTGGCCGACGGGGTGGTCGAGGACGAGGAGCGGGAACTCATCGAAAAACTCCAGAACGAGCTGGAGATCCCGGGCGACGAGGCGATGGACATCGTTCGGGTGATGGTCGTCAAGAACCGCGGCTGAGTCACCCTACCAGGAGACGTGTCATGGGCATGTTCGGGGACCTGTTCGGTGGCGGGGAGCCGAAGGAACTCAGCAAGCAGGAGGCCTTCACGGGCATCCTGCTGGCGGCCGCGGCCGCCGACGGGCACATCAGCGACGAGGAGGCGACCGGCCTCTGGACCGCGATCGAGCGGATGAAGCTGTTCAGCAACTTCACGCCCGACAAGTTCAAGCGGATGATCGACAACCTGTTGAAGATCCTCAAGAAGGGCGGCCCCGAGCTCCTCATCGAGCGGTGCGCCCCGGCCGTGCCGGACGAGCTGAAGGTGACGGCGTTCATCAACGCCTGCGACATCGTGCTGGCCGACGGCGTGGTGGAGCCGGAGGAGAAGGAGCTCGTCGAGAAGCTCCAGAACCGCCTCGGGGTTCCGGGCGACGACGCGATGGACATCGTCAAGGTGATGGTGCTGAAGAACAAGGGGTAAGGCGGCGGTATAACAGCGGTTACGGACCGAAGCCCGGGGGCGGCCCCGGGCTTTTCTTCTTGCTAGGGCCACGCCCATGCGACTGCTCCGCCTCGCGGCACTGGTTCTGGCCCTCGGGGGCACGGCGATGACGGCTTCCTCGGACGAGGGGATGTGGCTCCTCAACGACCCGCCCCGCGAACTGCTCAAGACCCGCCACGGCTTCGACCTCACCCAGCCCTGGCTCGACCGGGCGATGCGGGCCAACGTCCGCCTCAACAGCGGCGGGTCGGGCGGGTTCGTCTCCCCGGACGGGCTGCTCGTCACCAACCACCACGTCGCCGCCGACGCGATCCAGAAGCTCAGCACCCCGACGCGCGACCTGTACCGGGACGGCTTCCTGGCCGCCACCCGCGACCAGGAGTTGAAGTGCCCCGACCTGGAACTGAACGTCCTCCAGTCGATCACCGACGTGACCGCGCAGGTGAACGCGGCGGTGAAGGCGGGGGCGCCCCCGGCCGAGGCCGCCGCCGCCCGCCGGGCCGCGATGGCCAAGATCGAGAAGGAGTCGCTGGACTCCACCAAACTGCGCTCGGACGTAGTGGTGCTGTACAACGGCGGGTTCTACCACCTCTACCGGTACAAGAAGTTCACGGACGTCCGGCTCGTATTTGCCCCGGAGCAGGCGGTCGCCGGGTTCGGCGGCGACGTGGACAACTTCGAGTACCCGCGGATGAGCCTCGACGTGTCCTTCTTCCGCGCCTACGAGAACGGCCAGCCCGCGAAGACGCCCGACCACTTCCGCTGGAACCCGGACGGCCCGAAGGAGGGCGACCTGGTGTTCGTTACCGGCCACCCCGGGACGACGAACCGGCTCGAAACACTGGCCAAACTGAGGCACCGCCGCGACCACACGCTGCCGTACACGTTGGCCCGCTTGCGGGCGCTGGAGGCCGCGACGCACCAGTACGCCGAGCGGGGGCCGGAGGAGCGGCGGCAGGCGGCCACCGACCACCACCGATACGCCAACGCCCGCAAGGCGTTCAGCGGCCAATACCAGGGGCTACTCGACCCCGGCGTGATGGCCCAGAAGCAGGTCGCCGAGCGGGAGCTGCACGCCGCCCTGGTGGTCGCCGCCTACCACGAACGGCAGCGCCCCGGCGTCGCCGACGCGAAGGTACTCGCCGCCCCCGGCGAGTACCTGGACCAGCTCGACCGCATCGCCGCCGCCCAGGCCGCCCACGCCGGCTTCGAGAAGGCGCACCTCCTGCTCGAAACCGGCCACGCCTTCGCGTCCGAACTGTTCGTCATCGCCCGGCACCTGGTCCGCATGGGGGAGGAGCTGCCGAAGCCGTCGCCCGAGCGGCTGCGCGAGTACCGCGACTCGAACCTGGAGTCGCTGCGGCTCCAGGTGTTCAGCCCGGCCCCGCTGTACGCCCCGCTGGAGCGGGTCAAGCTCCAGACGTCGCTCACCTTCCTCGCCGAACAGCTGGGCGGCGACCACCCGGTCGTGCGCGCCGCCCTGGCGGGAAAGAACCCGGCCGGGCGGGCGGACGAGCTCGTCCGCGGGACGAAGCTCACCGACGTGGCCGCCCGCAAAGCCCTGGCCGACGGCGGCAAGGCCGCGCTCGACGCCAGCACCGACCCGCTCGTCGTGCTGGCGCGGGCCGTCGACGCCGAGGCCCGGAAGCTGCGTGCCCGCTTCGAGGCGGAGTTGGAGGAGCCGGAGCGGCAGGCGTATGGGGAGCTGTCCCGGCTGCGGTTCGCCGCGCTCGGCAAGTCGGTCGCCCCGGACGCGACGCAGACCCTCAGGCTGGCGTTCGGGGTGGTGAAGGGGTACGAGGTGGACGGCGAGAAGCTGCCGTTCCACACGACCCTCGGCACCGCCTTCGACCGCCACGCCCGGCTCGGCGGGGCGGAGCCGTTCGACCTGCCGGCGCGCTGGACCGATGGCAAGTCGAAGCTCGACCTGGCGACGCCGTACAACTTCGTGAGCACGGCCGACACGATCGGCGGGAACAGCGGCAGCCCGGTGCTGAACCGGGCCGGCGAACTGGTCGGCATCAACTTCGACCGCAACCGGCACGGGCTGGTGCGGAACTTCGTGTACACCGAGGTGCAGGCCCGGCACGTCGCCGTCCACTCGCGGGCGGTGCTGGAGGCGCTGCGGAAGCTCTACCCGGCCGAGACCCTGGTGAAGGAACTGACCGGGGGCTGACCGACGACGTTGTTCGCAGACGCGGCGGCCGGCATAATGCAGACCGGATTCCCGTCGGAGTCATCCATGTCGGCCGTCGCGTCGCGGTACAAGTCGATCGCCGAAGTACTGGCCCGGGTCGGGGGCGTTCCACCCGAGCGGGTTCTCCTCTACCCGATGCCCGGGACCGCCACGCCGGACGATGCCGCCAACCCAGAGATCGTCGGCGACCGCGGGGTCGAACTCGTCGGCGGCATCCTGGTGGAGAAGACCGTGGGGCACTACGAGGATCTCATCGGCACCCGCATTCTTCTCCTGATCGGCGCCTTCCTGAAGGAACACAACCTCGGGTCGCTCTCCGGCGCCCAGGGAGGTTACCGGTTCGCACCTGACCTGATGCGCATGCCGGACGTGTCGTTCGTCCGCTGGGACAGCCTCGAAGACACGGACGAGATTGAAGCCCCGGGGGGGGCGTTCCCGGCCGTGGCCCCGGACCTCGTGGTCGAGGTATTGAGCCCCGGCAACCGGAAGGCGGAAATGGACATCAAACTTGGGGAGTACGCCAAGGTCGGGGTGAAGCTCGTTTGGTACGTGGACCCTGAGCGGAAGGAAGTGGCCGTCTACCCGAAGGCTCGGGCAAGGGGAATGGTGACGGTCGGGGTTGGAGGCACGCTCGATGGCGGAGCGGTACTCCCCGGGCTTACTCTGCCGGTGGCGACGCTGTTCGAGAAACAAGCGCCGACGGGGCGTAGGGGCGGGAAGGGGAAGCCGAGGAAGGGTTGAGTGTGGCCGGCCGACTGCGCCGGCCGGTGGGGTTGTTCGCCGCTGGCCACGGGTTCAGCACTTGCGGATCACGCCCGCGAGCAGGCCGAGGATCTGCACGTCCTGCCGGCTGGGGTCCACGACGATCGGCTCCATCGCGGCGTTCATCGGGTGGAGGAAGATCTGGTCCTTCTTCCGCTGGTACTTCTTGAGCGTCATGGCCCGGTCCACCATCGCCACCACCTTGTCCCCGTTCTCGCACGTCTCCCGCTTGCGGATGACCACGTAGTCGCCGTCGGCGATGTGCCCGTCGATCATCGACTGGCCCTTCACCTTGACCACGAACAGATCCTCCTCGCCGAACAGCTCACGCATCTCGATCCGGTCGTCGGTTTCCTCCGCCTCGATCGCCCGGCCCGCGGCCACGACGCCCTTGAGCGGCAGGCTGAAGCCGCCGGCCGACACCCCGGGGATGGTGATCCCCCGGGCCTGCGCCCGCTGCTGGTTGTCGCGCTTCTCGACCCGGTTGATGTAGCCCTTCTTCTGGAGCGCCTTCAGGTGGCACATCACGCCGTTCGGCGACGAGATGCCGAACGCCTCGCAGATGTCCCGGATCGCGGGCGGGAAGCCCTTGCTCTCGATGTGCTTGCGGATGAAGGAGTAGATCTGCTGCTGCTTATCGGTGAGGGGGGTGTCGCTCACGGTGTTCTCCGGTGGTGGGCGGGTGGGACCGGGCTGGCTCGGCCCGCACGACTCCCGGGTTTCGTTCACGGGTGTCCAGTCTGGAAGGAAGTCTAATCGACAACTGTACAGATGGGAAGGGCGAAAATCCAGAACGGTTGACCGTTTCCGCGCCGGCGGGGAAGATGACACGGCCGAAGGAGCCCCGATGACCCCTGCCGACACCCTCGCCACCCTCGTCCGCCTGCCGTCCGTCAACCCGATGGGCCGGACCGACCTCCCGGACGACATCCTCTACGAACACCGCGTTACCGCCTACCTCGAAGCCCGGCTGCGGGAACTCGGCGTCGCGGTCGAGCGTCAGACCGTCCGCCCCGGGCGGGACAACCTCGTGGCCGTGTACGAACCGCCCGGGCCGGCGCCGTTCACCACGGTGTTCGAGTGCCACCAGGACACCGTCCCGGTGGACGCCATGACGGTCGAGCCATTCGCGGCCCGCGTCGAGGGCGGCCGGCTGTACGGCCGCGGGGCGTGCGACGTGAAGGGCGGGGCGGCCGTCATGCTCGCCGCCTTCGCCCGCCTCGTCCGCGAGCGGCCGGCCGGGTCGGCCCGGGTGGTCCTGGCCTATACCGTGGACGAGGAACACACCTTTCTGGGTGCCCAGGAACTGGTGGCGCGCGGGCTGCGAGCCGACTACGCCGTCGTGGCCGAGCCGACGCTGCTGAACATCGTCACCGCCCACAAGGGCGTCGCCCGCTGGGTGGCCGAGACGACCGGACGGGCCTGCCACAGCTCCCGGCCCGAGAACGGGGTGAACGCGGTCTACCGCATGGCCCGGCTGGTGTCGGCGGTCGAGCGGTACGCGACCCAGCTTCAGGCCCGGCCGCCGCACCCGACCCTCGGCCCGCGGACCGCGTCCGTCGGCCGGATCGCCGGGGGCGTGAGCCCGAACACCGTCCCGGACGTGTGCCGCATCGACATCGACCGCCGGCTCCTCCCCGGCGAGTCGGCCGAGTCCGCCGCCGCCGACCTGCACGCCGCCCTGACGGCCGAGCTCGGCTTCGCCTTCACGCTGACGCAGGCCCACGCCGCCTGCCCCGCGCTCGACCCGGCGCGGTCGGGCGAACTCGCCGCCCGCCTCGGCGCGGCGATCGACGCCGTCGCCGGCCGGCACGAGGTCCACGCCGTCCCCTACGGCACGGACGCCTCGACCATCGCCGGGGGCGGCATCCCGGCGGTCGTGTTCGGCCCCGGCGACATCGCCCAGGCCCACACGAAGGACGAGTGGATCGACCTCGCCCAGCTCGACCCGGCGGCCGACATCCTCTTCCGCTTCGCGTGCGGCCGGTAAGGCCCGTGGAGACAGGGGACGGAAGACGGGGAACAGGAGAGGCCACAGGTTGAGGTAGCCAAGGGGGAAGTTCAGGGTGATGTCTCCGGTTCCCCGTCCCCTGTCACCCGCATTCCGCAGAAGGCGTGACAACCCGTCATCCGCGTCTTAAAGTACAACCAAGCACCACACGGACGGCGTCGGGGCGGCCGGGGGGATGTGAGCCGCGGCCGGGCTCGGGGGATGGGTTGCAGGGGAGTTCATCGTGAGCATCGTGCGCATGGGGATGGCCGAAGACGGGAAGTTCGCCGACGGGTACGAGGCGATCTTCGGCAAGGGCGGGGCCAAGAAGCCCGCGGCCAAGCCGGCCGCCGAGAAGGCCAAGCCAGCACCGGCCAAGAAGAAGCCGGCCGCGAAGAAGAAGTAACCCGGCACGCCGACTGCTTCCGGTTCCGCCAGCCCGGACGGGCACAACCGGAGGCACACAGCGATGACCGGCACCAAGCGCAACCACTTCCGCACCCAGCTGCGGGCTCTGGCCGACCGGGTCGGGGCGACCGCGGCCGGGCTCGAAGAGCAGGTCCGCACCCCCACCGGTGGGGAGGCGGCCGGCGGCCTGTCGAACGTCCCACTCCACCTCGGGGACGTCGGCTCCGAGACGTACACCCAGGAACTGAACGCCACCCTCCTTGAGAACGAGGTCCACATCCGCGACGAGGCGCTGGCCGCCCTCGACCGCGTGGAGGCGGGCACGTTCGGCAAGTGCGAGGGGTGTGGTAAGGTCATCCCCGAGGAGCGGCTGGAAGCCATCCCCTACACGCGGCACTGCGTCCGCTGTGCCGAAAAGTTCCAATCCGGTGCGTCGGTGAACCTGAACACCGGCCGGCCTAACGCCTGGGGAACCGGTCTCGACGAGGACGACTCCGACGGGGCCGTACCGAACGACATACACGCAGCGGGCACCCCGGGCGGTGGCGGGGCGTTGGGCGGGCTGGCGGGGACGACCGTCGGCCGCGGCGACCCGGCCGACGCCCGGCTCGAAGACGCACAGGGGAGCGGGAACTTCGACCAGTCCCGCGAGGGGGCCGACGAGGACGACGGGGCGCACGCCGGCCGGGCCGGCGGGGCGGTCGGCGGCACCCCGGCCAACAAGCGGGCCGGCACCCGCAAGCGCAGCCGTTGAGCGGGCGGTATTGTGGGTGGGGCTGTACAATCGGCGGCACGGCCCCGCCACCTACCCGCTCGAACCATGTCCGACCTCCTCCCCTTCGACACGATCACGGACGCCGACGTCGGCCGGGTGGGCGGCAAGGGGCACTCCCTTGCCCGTACCGCCGCCGCCGGCCTGCCGGTGCCGCCCGGCTTCGTCGTCACCACCGACGCCTACCGACGACTGCACGCGGTCAGCGTTCGGTCCGACCCTTCGTTCGTGGGACGTTTCGCCGAGCAATACCGGGTTCTGGGCGGGCGATCGGTCGCGGTCCGCTCCAGTGCCACCGGTGAGGACGGTGCGGACGCCAGCTTCGCCGGCCAGCAGGAAACCGTCCTCGGCGTGTCCGGCCTGGACGCGGTTCTGGGAGCGGTTGAGCGTTGCTGGGCATCGCTCCATACCGACCGGGCGAAGGCGTACCGGGCAAGGCAAGGCGTAGACGAGGCCGGGCTGGCGATGGCGGTGGTGGTGCAGGAACTCGTCCCAGCCGAGGCGGCCGGGGTGCTGTTCACCCGTGACCCCTTCGACCCCACCGGCCGGCGTATGCTCACGGAGGCGTCGTGGGGGCTGGGCGAGGTCGTCGTGTCCGGCCGCGTCACACCCGACCGCTTCCACCTCGACCGCACGAGCGGGGTGGTTCTCGACCGGCAACTTGGTGCGAAAGACGTCCGCATCACTGCCGCGGGCGAGGAGCCGGTCCCGGAGGCGGACCGGGAGCGCTTCTGCCTCGATGATGTTGCGCTCGTGCAACTCGCCGAACTCGGCCGACGGGTCGAGGAATTCTACCAGGAGCCCCGGGATATCGAATGGGCGTTCGCCGGCGGCCGCCTGTACCTCCTCCAGGCGCGGCCGATCACCGCGGTGTCCGCGGCCGACCGGGAGGCGGTGCTGCGGAAGCAGGTACTCGAACTGCGGGCCAGGGTCTATCCCGGTGGGACGGTGTGGGTACGGTACAACCTGAGCGAGGTGCTGTCGGCCCCGACGCCGATGACGTGGGCGGTCGTGCAACGACTGCTCGTGGCCGACGGCGGCTTCGGGGCGATGAACCGCGACCTGGGGGCAAGCCCCGACCCGTCGCTGGGGTCGTTGTCGGCGTTCGACCTGATCGCCGGCCGGCCGATGGCGAACCTGTCCCGGCTGCCGCGCATGCAGTCCGCGCACCCACCCTTCGAGTACCCGTTCGCCGTCTATAAAGCCGACCCCCGCCAAGCCCTCGACCCGAAGCCGGTCCTCAACCCGCTCCGCGAGGGGAAGTTCCTGGGGCTGGTCCGCCTCCCGCTGACGGTGTGGCGGCTGACGAGGCTCATGTCGCGGACGAAGCGCGAGGCCGCGACGTTCGCCTCGCGGTTCACCGCGGAGGTGGTGCCGCCGTTCGTGGCCGCGGCCCGCGCGGCGCTCGCACAGGACTGGGCGGCGATACACCTGGACGACCTCGAATACGCTGTCCACGACTGGACCGAACGCACCCTGGTCGGCTTCGCCCGGGACAGCCTGAAGCCGACCGTCCTCGCCGACCTGTGCTGGACCACCCTGGTCGCCCAGCTGACACTGCCTCTCGGGGCGGAGCGGGCGAAGTCCGCGGTGGCGGAGTTGAGCCTCGGCGCGCGCCCGCCGGAGGACGCCGACCTGGCCGGGGCCGTGCGCCAGCTGGGGGCGGGGACGCTCGACCGCCAGACGTTCCTGGAGCGGTTCGGCCACCGCGGCACGAACGAGATGGAACTGAGCCAGCCTCGCTGGGCCGAAGTGCCGGACCAGCTCGAAAAGTTGTTTCGGTCGGGGGACGCCCCTCCAGTTGGACGGGGGGAGGTGTCGGACTCGTGGGAGCGGATCGCCGCCGAGGCGAAGCTAACGGGGGCCGTCAGGGCGGAGGCGGCCGTGTGGTTCGACCGGCTCCGCACCTACCTCGGGCTCCGCGAGGCGGCCAAGCACTACCTCCTGATGGGCTACGCGGTGATCCGCCGGGCGCTGGTCGAGTTCGACCGTCGGTATCAGCTCAACGGCGGCGTCTTCTTTCTCCTGCCCGAGGAGTTGAAGGATCTGCGGACGACCGGTACGGACCTGTCGGCCCGGATCGCGGCCCGGCGGAAGCAGCGGCGGATCGAACTCGCGCTGGAAGTGCCGCCGGTCCTGTTCAGCGACGACCTCGACGCGATCGGCCGGCCCCTACCCCCGCCCGACGGCGGCGATCAGCTGGCCGGAGTGGCGTTGTCCGCGGGGACGGTCGAGGGGCCGGCGCTGGTGCTGACCGAGCCGACGGCGCCGCCGGGGGAGGGGGGGTACGTGCTGGTGTGCCCGTCCACGGACCCGGCCTGGGTGCCGTTGTTCGCGCACGCCGCCGCTCTGGTGATGGAAACCGGCGGCGTGCTGTCGCACGGGGCGATCGTGGCCCGCGAGTTCGGCCTGCCGGCGGTGGCCGGGTTGCCGGGCGTCACCCGCCGGCTGCGGACCGGCCAGCGGCTCCGCGTGGACGGAGGGCGGGGAACGGTGACGGTCCTCGACCGGGAGTGATGCCCGGTCGGGTTGACTCGTATCTGTGACGGGATACTTCGTGGGCCCGAAGAGACGCCCGGACCGTGGCAGTGGCAACCGTTGCCAGTGTGGCGGTTAGGGTATTGCCCCGGACACACCGAGCGGCCTGCGACGAACGCGGGGCGACCCGACCGTTGAGAGCGAATCGGGTCGATCGAGAGGTGGTCATGGGATGGTCGCGTGGGCTTCAGGTGCGGAGTTTCCGCACCTGGGAGCGTGTGGGGGGCGGTTGTGGAACCGGCTCGTGCCTGTCCTGGAGGCGGCGAGCGGTGGGGAACCCACTATCCAAGTCAAGGAAGCGGTGGAGTGACACCGCGAGGGGGCAACCCGTCTGGTGCTTCGGGGTGACGACCGATCGACCGGAGCCGGGAGCGTGCGCAAGCCGGTCCCTCCGGAGCCAAGGGGGCAACGATCTTGGGAATGGTATCCCAGACGGTTGCCTGCCGGCACACGGCCTTCTCGCCCCTCGAAGGTCCGACACCGCGCCACCCCTGGCCGCTGGTCGAGAGTTGATGGTTAGCGTTTCGGCGATCGGCACACCGGTGGCCTCAACCGGCCTGGCCGTGCCACCACGCCACCACCGGGGGAGCTGAGTGGCCAAGCGTGGCCTACGGCGGACAGCCCCGACAGAGTACAAGAGCGGGCGAGCATCCGGGAGGCGACCCCGGTTCGGCGTGCTTGGGCGGATGACACCGCTTGTCAGTTTCGCCCGCCACGCTCCCAAACTTCCAGGGCCGAGCGGAGCAGGCGGTCTCGGACGGTGACACCTTCGTGGTTGCACCCCGAAACGAACTCCGCCAGCTGTGCTATTCGCGGCAGGTGCTGTTCGTCGGCGACTCGCCCGAGCGCCATCGCGGCGTAGAATCTGACGGTCTCGTTCTCGTTGGCCTCAACGAGCCCGAGGAGTACGTCAGCCGGGACGGCGACCGGGGCGAGGTAGGCGCGCTCGCAGGCCGAACACCGGACATACCACACCGGGTCCGCGAGCAGCCGGACGCACAATTCCACAAGCCGGGGGTGGCCCAGCCGTGCGGCGACCTCCACCGCCTGCATCCACAACTCAGGGTCGTCGTGGTCGCTCAGCCGCTCCACCGCCGCGGAGTGGTCGGCTGCCGGATACCCGCGGATCTGCCGGACGAGGCGTTCCACCGTCATGACGTCACTCGTGTGACCAACGCAAGTGCCCCGCCGCCGAACAGGTTGTTCACCGGCGCCGGCCGGCGGGCCGTACGTCACGGGAAGCGTATCCGCGGCCGGCGTCAGGTGCGGCGCGGGGTTCGGCCCGGCCACCCTCAGTCGTAGAACCCCGGCGGGGCTATCGTGTCTTCGTTCTCCAGGTAGACGTACTTGCCGGCCGCCAACTCGTCTGCGATCACCCCCAGCCACTCCGACCAGCTGGGGGCGAGGACGTTGGTCGGCCCGACCTCGTGGCTGAACTTGATAACCTGCCCGCGGATGCCCCCCTTGCCCGGGTCGAGATCGAGCATGACCGGATCACCGCCCCCGTTGTTCGTGAGCGGAACCCGGAGCGGACTCCACCAGACCGGCTTGATCGGTCCGGTGATCGTCCGGGTCTGCCAGTCCTCGCCCAGCCCGTACCCATTCTCCTGCTGCCAGTCGCCGTACCGCCGCCACATCGTTTCGACACCCGTCAGGGGCATGACCTCCCCGTAGTAGAGGAGCCACGTCCCGGCCGTACCGTCGTGCAGCAGGTAGGACTCCCGCACGTCGTCAGGGAGAGCGCCTTCTCGAAGGCGTCGAGCCGGCGCTGGGACGCGCCCTTCGCCAGGCGAAACTTGCCCCGGCGGGCATTCCGCTTGTGCCAGTCGGCGATTCGTGTCCAGTTTCTGCGAAGGTTCATGTGAGAAGGCCGAACGACCCAGTTCAGCGGCCGCGGCCGCTGGTACTGACACGGTGCGACTCTCTGTAGTCGCCCTCTGCTTGCTTCGGGTTGCCGTCCTGGTTCGTCAGTACCACGCCGAGGATCGCTTCCTCGGTCGCTGATCTGAATGCCGGGCCGTCGAACTTCTCGTAGTGTCCGCCCCACTGCTCCAGGCGAGCTTTCGCCGGGTGCCGCGCGATGAGGGGCGCCGTCTTCTCTCGCGACATCGGGCGGTCGTTCTCGCGGTGGAACCCGAACCCGTCTTTCATTTCGCGGTACACCTCCACGACCACCAGCAGGGCGATAGCCTTGGTTGCTGGCACCTCCCACTGGTCGGGGTGGCAGACCTCGAAGCGCACCCAAGCAGTCGGTCCGGCGACCAACTCCACACGGATGTCAAACAGAGTGGACATCGTCGGGGCACCCGCGGCCTCTGTGGCTGAACCAGTGATTAGCCCGCGCCGGCGCGGCCTAGCACAGCTTGTGCACCGGGACCACCCCGGCGGCCATAACCACAGATCCGACAACGACCTGGCCTCCAAACTCGGCCGACAACCCGCGAGACCTGTCCCGGTAACGCACCACGCGTCGCCGGTCTCGTACCCTCCGTAGCCGAACCGCGCTTAGGTGTACTCGGGAGTACGCCTAAGCGGGAGTTGTGGGTCGGTTTACGCTCGGCCTGTAGGCCGTGCGTAAACCGACCCCGTGCGGGGGAGTCTAACTCGCACTCGGGAGGCCGACTCGGGTCGTCTCCTGGGATTCCGGCTTGCAACTCCGAACCGCGTTCAGGCGGACTCGTGGGGCCGCTCCCCCTGATGTGAGGTCGGCCTGTTGAGGAAGTGCCGCCGGCTTTCAGGCCGGCGACTTGGGACACGACGCTCCCGGGTGGGCTGTACTGGATGGTAGCCTACACGTCCTTCCCGCGGATCTGGGCCTTCAGCACGTGCCGCAGGCGGCCCTCGATCTTCTGGTGGGCCTTGTCGATCTCCTTGTCCGTGAGCGTCTTGTCGGCCGGCTGGTAGACCAGCGCGTACGCCAGGCTCCGCGTGCCGGCGGGGATGCGGTCGCCGGTGTACACATCGAACAACTCGGCGCCTGTTAGCAGGTCGCCGCCCGCCGCGCGGATCTCGGCCAGGACCGCGTCGGCCGGGGTGTCGGCCGGGACGATCACGGCGACGTCCCGCTTGGCCGGCGGGACCGTTGGGAACGGCCGGTACGGGAAGCGCGTCGGGACGGCCGCCAGCAGCACGTCGAGGCCGAACTCCGCCACCTGGACGGCCCGTTCCGCGAGCCCGGCGTTGGCCGCGACCGTCGGGTGCAGCTCTCCGAACGCCCCGACCGACTGGCCGTTCACGACCAGTTCCGCGGAGCGCCCCGGGTGGAGGTGCGCCACCCCCTTCGCCGGGCGGAAGGACACGCCGGACAGGTGGAGGTCCGCGGCCAAGGACTCCACGACCCCCTTGAGGTCGAAGAAGTCGAAGGAGGCGGGCTTCGCACCCTGCGGGTCGTCCCACGCGGCGGCCGAGCGGCGGCCGCACAGGACCAGCGCCAGCCGACGTGGCTCGGCCGGGAGCGGCTGCCCCGCGACGGGCAGGAACACGACGCCGATCTCGAACAGGTTGACGGCGTCGGTGGCCAGCAGGTTCCGCTGGGCCACTTCGAGGAGGCCCGGCAGGAGCGTCGTCCGCATTACCCCGCGGTCGGGGCTGATCGGGTTCAGGAGCGCGACGTGGGCGGCCGGGGCCGCCGCCGGGTTGGGCGACAGTTTCGCCTCGGCCGCGGTTCCGGTGAGCGAGTAGGTGATGCACTCCTGCAAGCCCTGGTCGGCGAGGACGTCGCGGACGGCTTCCTCCAGCTCCAGCCCCCGGTTGCCCAGCTGTTCCGGGAGGCTCTGCGACAGCCGGGTGTCGGGGAGGTGGTCGTAGCCGTAGACGCGCGCCAGCTCCTCGATCAGGTCGGCGACGCCGGCCTGGATGTCGAGCCGCGTCGGCGGGGTCGTCACCACCCAGCTGGGCTCGTCCTCGCCGCCCGGCTCGATCTGGAATTGCAGGGCCGTTAGCACCCGCTCGACCTCCGCCGGGGGGATGTCGAAGCCCAGCACGCGGCGGACGTCGGCGGCGGTCAGGTCGATCACCTGCGGCGGCACCGGGGCCGGGTAGTTGTCCACGACCCCGGCCAGCACCTCACCGCCGGCGTGGGTGCGGAACAGCTCCGCCGCCCGCACCGCCGCCGGCTTCGCCAGCTCGGGGTGAACGCCCTTGCTGAACCGCGTGCTGGCCTCGCTGAACAGCGTGAACTGCCGGGCCGTTTTGCGGACGCTCACGAAGTCGAACGCCGCCGACTCCAGCAGGATCGTCTTCGTCGCGGCGGTCACCTCAGTGTCGAGCCCGCCCATGACGCCGGCCAGCGCGACCGGCCCGGCGGCGTCGGCGATGACGAGGTTCTCCGGCCCGAGTTCGCGGTCCTGGCCGTCGAGCGTCTTCAGCCGCTCGCCCGCCTTCGCCGGGCGCACGGTGATCACGGGGGCCTTCCCGTCGGCCCGCTTCACCAGCGCATCGTAGTCGAAGGCGTGGAGCGGCTGGCCGCGCTCGAGCATCACGTAGTTGGTGATGTCCACGGCGTTCGAGATCGGCCGCATCCCCGCTGCCTGGAGCCGCGACCGCATCCACCGCGGCGCCTCGCCGATCGTGACGTTGCGGATGATGGTCGCCGTGTACCGGCCGCACAACTTCGGGTCGGCGATCTCGACCGACACCTTCCCGTCGATGCCCTCGGCGACCGTCTGCACGGTCGGCTCGGGAATGTCCGCGGCGTTGCCGATGAGGGCTGCGACCTCGCGGGCGATGCCGACCAGCGACAGGCAGCGGGCCATGTTGGGCAGCACGTCCAGCTCGACCACGATGTCGCCGAGGAAGTCGGCGACGGGCGTACCGGGGTCGGGGTCGGCGGCGTCGAGGAGGATGATCCCCTCGTGCTCGTCGGAGACGCCGAGCTCGTAGTTCGACATGCACATGGCGTCGTTCATGATGCCCCGCAGCGCCTTGGGCTCCAGGGTGAACACCGCCTTCTTGCCGTCCTTGTCGGCGTAGAAGTAGCGCGTGCCGCGGAGGCCGAGGACCACCTTCATCCCGCTCTGCCCGGGGGCGATGTTCGGGGCGCCGGTGACCACCGTCTTCGGCTCGGCGGCGCCGTGGTCGATCGTCACCAGCTTCAGCTTGTCGGCGTCCGGGTGCTTCTCGATCTTCAGCACCTTCCCGACGAGTACCTTGTCGCGCTCCCAGACCAGCCCGGCGTCGTCCGCCTTCACGCGTAGCCCGGCCGGCGCCGGGAGCCCAAACACCCGCACGCCCGACGCCTCCAGCCCCGCCAGCGTGAGCCGCTCGACGAGTACGGCCGGGTCGGCCGGGAGCGCGACGTAGTCGCGGAGCCAGGACAGGGGAACGAGCATGGCAGGGGCTTCCGGGGACGAGGAACCGTCATCGTAGGGGCGACGTTCGGGCCGGTCGAGCGCCGCGGCGCAAGCACCCTGCGGGTTGTGTGGGCGCTGCGACCGGTGCCTAAAGATCGGTCGACCCCGGGAACGTGGGCCGCTGCCCTTTGGCCGCGGCCCGTGAGCTGAACCGGTCTGTCCACAATGGACGCTGCTACGTGGGCTTTCACAACGTCGTGCGGTGGCCGCGCGTCTTCGCGCGCCTTACATCAAGTGAACGCCGGGGACGGGGGCAGGTTCGGTCGATTCTGAGGCCGGCGCCTTGACGCCCCCTGACGGACCGAATAAAGTTCCTCTTTCCAAATTCCGGCCGACCGTGGGGTCCGCGGCGACAGGGGGTAGCGTGGCGTCCAACTCCAGCGAGCGCATCCGCATCCGGATGGAAGGGTACGACCACGAGGTGCTCGACCGCACCGCGGGAGAGATCGTGCAGACGGCCCGCGACAACGGGGCTGACGTCCACGGGCCGATCCCGCTCCCCACACGCATCGAGCGGTACACGGTGCTGCGCTCGCCGCACATCGACCGCAAGAGCCGGGAGCAGTTCGAGATCCGCACCCACAAGCGCCTCATCGACATCCTGAAGCCGACCCAGAAGACCATCGAAGCGCTCAACAAGGGGCTCAACCTGCCCCCGGGTGTGGACATCAAGATTCGGGTTATCACCGCCGGCTGAGTGGCGCGAAAATCGCAGCTGCCGGGTTGACTCCCGGTGGACGGTTTCTAAAAGAGTAGACTCCCGCCTGCCGCGGCATCCCAATCGGGATGGACAGATCGGCGGGCGGTATCCTGTGCGGAAGACGATCCTGCTTCGCTGCCGGTCCGGTTCGCCGGGCCAAACACGCAGCTGGTCGGGCCACCGGCCCAGGCAGGATCAGGAAAGGTTTTCCAATGGCGGATCTGAACGGCGCCGCGGCTGCCGGTAAGGCTCCCGCGTCTGGTCGCGTCACCGAGTACACCGACCCGATCACGGTTCCGGTTGTGAACCGGACCGGGGCGGAGGTCGGCTCCATTACGGTGGACCCGAAGGACTTCGGCGGGAAGATCAGCAAGCAGCTGATGCACGAAGTGGTGCTAATGTTTCTGGCCAACCAGCGGGCCGGGACTCACAGCACGCTCCGCCGCGGTGAGGTTGCCGGCAGCACGAAGAAGCTGTTCCGCCAGAAGGGGACGGGCAACGCCCGGGCCGGCACCAAGCGGACCAACAAGCGGCGGGGTGGTGGTACGGCGAAGGGGCCGAAGCCCCGCGATTACTACTACCGGCTGCCCAAGAAGGCGGTGAAGGCCGCCAACCGGATGGCCGTGCTGTCCAAAATCATCGACAAGGAAATCGTCGTCCTCGACGACCTCGCCTTGGCCGCGCCGAAGACCAAGGAGGTCGTGGGCGTGCTGAAGGCGATCAAGGTCGCCAAGAAGGCCACCGAGGGCGGCGAGAAGGACGTGACCCTGGTGGACACCACCGTCCTTATCGGGACGAACGGTCTGGACGCGAACGTCTATCGGTCGGCCCGGAACATTGAGGGTGTGAGGGTTCTGCCGGTCGCCGAGTTTAACTGTTACACGGTGCTGCGGCAGAAGCGGCTGCTGGTGACGAAGGCGGCCCTGGAGGCGTTCATCAAGCCGCCGGCGGCCCCTGCCTCGGTGGCCGCCGCGGCCGAGGAGCCGTCGGTCAAGCGTCGCGGCCGCGCGGCCCGGATCGCCAAGCGGAAGGCCGCTGCCAAGTAATCCGCCCCCGGAGGCCCGGGCCAAGCCCGGGAGTGGAGACTACCGATGCCGCGTCCCCGTCCACACCCGAAGCGGTACGTGCGGAAGCTCGATGCCCGCAAGCCGTGCGTCCACGGCGAGTCGGGGATCGAGCTTCGCCCCTACCAAGTGCTCCTTCGCCCGCTCGTGACCGAGAAGGGGACGCACCAGAGCACGCGGTACAACGCGTACACCTTTCAGGTGAACCCGATCGCCAACAAGACCCAGATCCGGGCTGCGGTCGAGGAGTTGTTCAGCGTCCGCGTGGTGGACGTGCGGACCCAAAACCGGATGGGCAAGACCCGCCGCTTCCGCCAGGAGCTCGGCAAGCTCCCCAACTGGAAGAAGGCGATCGTTGCGCTCCACCCGGACGACAAGATTGAGTTCTTCTAGGAGTTGTCAGTCGTCAGTGGGTGGGGGTCGGTTGAGCCGCTGACACCTGCCCCGACGGCGCCCCGGGTATCCGGGCTGTTCGGCTGAGTACTGACAACTGGGCACTGAGAACCGTCATGGGCATCAAACAATACAAGCCGACCTCCGCCGGCCGCCGGGGCGGGAGCGTGTCCGACTTCGCGGACTGCACCTTCCCGGGCGTCAACAAGCCGGAAAAGTCGCTGCTGCTGCCGCTCAAGAAGAGCGGCGGGCGGAACCACCACGGGATCACCACGACCCGGTTCCGCGGTGGCGGTCACAAGCGGATGTACCGGCAGATCGACTTCAAGCGAAAACGCGACGGGGTCGAGGCGACCGTGATCTCGGTCGAGTACGACCCGAACCGCAGCGCTCGCATCGCGCTGATCGAGTACCCGAAGGACGAGAGGTACGACAACAGCAAGAGCTACATCCTCGCCCCGGTCGGGATGAAGGCCGGCGACAAGGTGATGTCCGGCGACACGGAGGCCGTCGAGCCGAAGCCGGGCAACTGCATGCCGCTGTGGAAGGTGCCGCTCGGCATGACCGTCCACAACGTCGAACTCACCCCGGGCCGCGGCGGGCAGATTTGCCGTTCCGCCGGGTGCTCGGCCGCTCTCACCGCCCGTGAGAAAGACTGGGCGCAGCTCACGATGCCGAGCGGGGAAATCCGCCGGGTGTCGAGCAAGTGCCGGGCGACGATCGGGAGCGTGTCGAACCCCGAACACATGAACATCAGCCTCGGCAAGGCCGGGCGGAAGCGGTGGAAGGGCCGCAAGCCGCACAACCGCGGCATGGCCATGAACCCGATCGACCACCCGATGGGCGGCGGCGAGGGCCGCAGCAAGAGCGGCGGACACCCGTCCGGGCCGACCGGTGTGTTGTCGAAGGGCGGCAAGACCCGCAAAAAGCGGAAGCCGGGCAGCGGGTCGATCCTCCGCCGTCGGCCGGCCGGGAAGCACCAGAAGAGTACGTAAGCCGACCGCGGGGCACGCCCGCGTGACCGGCGAGTCTGACCGGGCGGTTGGAAAAAACAACTGGCCGGGTCGGGCGGTTTCACTTAAGTTACTCAGTCCCGGGTTGGACGCACCGAACAGGTGCGTCGTATGCCCCCGACGTACCGGACCTCGCAAGCTGTGGAGCGGGACGACGCATGAGCCGGTCGCTGAAGAAAGGCCCGTATGTCGACCTTCGCCTCTTCGGCAAGGTCGAAAAGCAGGGGCCGAATAAGGAGCCGATCAAGACGTGGGCGCGGGACTGTACCATCGTCCCGGAGTTCATCGGCGCGACGTTCCTGGTTCACAACGGCAGGACGTTCTTCCGTGTCTACTGTACGGAAGAGATGATCGGGCACAAGCTCGGCGAGTTCTCCCCGACCCGGACGTTCAAGGGTCACAGCGGCGGTAAGGCGAAGACTGCCGGAAAGTAGTCGGAGAAGTGGGAGTGTGAGTGCGGGTGCGAGTGTCACCCGTGCGACTGGTGGTCGGCACTCACACCCGCACTCACACTGGCACTGAATGACAATGGAATACCGAGCTACTCACCGCTACGCCGACCAGGGACCCCGCAAGATCCGGCCGTTCGCGGACCTGATCCGCGGGCGGAACGCGGACGAGGCGATCCAGCTCCTGAAGTTCTACCACAACCGGGGTGCCCGGTTGCTGGAGAAGGTCGTCAAGAGCGCCCTCGGGAACGCGGACGACAAGGAGTGCCAGGATCTCGACGGCCTCGTTGTGACCGAGGCCCGGATCGACGAGGCGCCGATGTTCAAGCGGATCCAGCCCCGGGCTCGCGGTACCGCGTTCCCGATCAAGCGGCGGATGTCGCACATCCACGTCACTCTGTCTGAGCCCGTCGGGGGCTAGGCGGCGGAGGCGTGGTGACCGGTGCGGGGGCCGGCCGGGGCCGGCCCCGGCTCGTTGAGAGTTAACGGTGAAGCCGGCGGGCGGGCTGCCGGGGCGTGAACCACGACAGGGGCGCGGCGATGGGTCAGAAAGTCCGACCGACCGGCTTCCGTACGGGGATCATGCGGCCCTGGCGGAGCACCTGGTACGCCACCAAGCAGGACTACGCCGAGCTCCTCGTCGAGGACGCCAAGGTCCGGGCTTTCATCCAGAAATACCTGACCAACAAGAAGGACCGCAAGGAGCAGCGGCCCGCCATCTCCGACATCAAGATCGAGCGGACCCGCGAGCGGGTGATCATCGTCATCAGCTCCAGTCGGGTCGGGGCGATCATCGGGAAGAAGGGCGAGAAGATCGACAAGCTGACGAAGGCGCTGGAGAAGCTGACTCGTCGGCACATTGAAGTGAAGACCATTGAAATCGTCCGGCCGGAGATCGACCCCCAGCTGATCGCCGAAGACATTGCCGAGCAGCTCGAACGCCGGGCCAGCTTCCGGCGGACGATGAAGCAGGCCATGCAGCGGGCGATGGAGGGCGGGGCGAAGGGTGTCAAGCTCCAGCTGTCGGGCCGGCTCGGCGGGTCCGAGATGGCCCGGTGCGAGAAGGGGATGGAAGGCAGCATTCCGCTCTCGACCCTGCGGTGCAAGGTCGAGTACGGGTTCAGCGAGGCCTCCACCCCGCAGGGGAACATCGGGATCAAGTGCTGGGTCAACCAGGGCGACTACCTGACCGGCGACATCGCAGACGCCACCGACGCCTCGGGCGCCCCGCAGCAGCGGCGGCGCGGGCCGCGGCGGGGGCCGGGCGGCGGTGGCGGCCCGCGGTAAGTCGGACGGCGATCAGGGCTGGGCGAGACCATCTGAGGGAGACGGCCGATGCCGCAGATGCCGAAGCGGGTGAAGTTCCGGAAGGGTCAGCGCGGCGTCACCAAGGGGAAGGTCGCCCAGCGGAAGTACGCCGGCTACATCAAGGGGAACGCCCACCGCGGGAACTACGTCGCTTACGGCGATTACGGCCTGCAGTCCCTCGAGGGTGGCTGGCTGTCGGCCGAGTGCATCGAGTCCGGGCGTATCACCATGACCCGGTTCGTGTCCGGCGAGGGCCGGTACTACATCCGGGTGTTCCCGCACAAGCCCGTGACCGCCATCCCGGCCGAGACTCGGATGGGTAAGGGGAAGGGCGAGCCGGAGTACTGGGCCGCGGTCGTGCGGTCCGGCCAGGTACTGTTCGAGATCGGCGGCCTCCCGGAGAGCGCCGCCCGCGACTGCCTGGCCCGGGTCGCGTACAAGATGCCGTTCAAGTGCCGGTTTGTGACCCGGCGGCCGAACGTCTGAGAGAAGTGCAGAGTGCAGAGTGCAGAGTGCAGAGTGGCCCGACCCTCTCGCTTTGCGAGTTCTGCGTTCTGCACTTTGCACTCTGCACTGGGTGGAAGATGCCGAGCAAGCTGAATGACTACCGGGGTATGAGCGACGAGCAGCTGTCGCTCACCCTGAAGGAAACCGAGAAGCACCTGTTCCAGCTTCGCTTCCAGTCGGCCACCGACCGGCTGGAGACGCCGTCCGAGATGAAGGCGGCGAAGAGGGAGATTGCTCGGATCAAGACGATCCAGCGGGACCGGGATTTGACCAAGCTGAGGGCTCTCCCGGCCGACCAGCTCGCCACCCGCGTCGCCAGCCTGTCCGCCAAGGACGAGGCCGGCGGCCCCGGCAAGCGGCTGGTGCGGCGGCAGCTCCGGCGGGTCGAGACGCTGCACGCGAAGGCCACGGCCAAGAAGGGGACGAAGTAATGGCTGACGCGAGCACCCCGGCCACCCCGGCGAAGAGCACCGGCCCCCGGCACCTGACCGGGATCGTCACCCGCGACAAGAACGCCAAGACCCGGCGCGTCGAGGTGACCCGGTCGGTGCGCCATCCGAAGTACGGGAAGTACGTCAAGCAGCGGACCATCTGCTACGTCCACGACGAGAAGAACGAGTCCCACCTCGGCGACACGGTGGAGATCGTCGAGAGCCGGCCGCTGTCCCGGACCAAGCGGTGGACGCTGGCCCGGATCGTGACCAAGGCTCCGAGCCGGACGCTCTCGAACCTGGAGGGGGCCGTCGCCGGCAGCGCCGCCCCCGCGGCCGCCCAGTAGAACACCCCGGGCCGGGCCTAGCCCCCGCCCCGCCGAGGCGATGACATGATCCAGATGTACACGTACATGGATGTGGCCGACAACACCGGGGCCAAGGAGGTGATGTGCATCCAGGTTCTCGGCGGCTCGAAGCGCCGGGTCGCATACCTGGGGGACATCATCCGGGCTAGCGTGAAGAAGGCCATCCCCGGCGGCGACGTGAAGCCGGGTGACGTGATCAAGGGCGTGGTCGTCCGCACCCGCGTCGCCACCCGCCGCGAGGACGGGAGCTACGTCCGGTTCGACCGGAACGCCCTGGTCCTCCTGGACAACGACAACAACCCCCGTGGCACCCGTATCTTCGGCGCGGTCCCGCGGGAGCTGCGGGCGAAGTTCAACAAGATCATCAGTCTCGCCGCCGAGGTCGTGTGAGTTGACAGTCGTCAGTGGCCAGTTGTCGTTCCGGCCTGTAGGGGCTCCGACAACGGCCGACTGAGAACTGATAACTGACAACTGAGAAGAGCCATGTATATTCGTAAAGACGACACTGTCGTGGTCCTCACCGGGGACGACAAGGGCACCCGCGGGAAGGTGCTCCAGGTGCTGGTGAAGGCGAACAAGGTCGTCGTACAGGGGGTGAACCGGGTGTACCGGCACCTCAAGCCGTCGCGGGCCAACCCGCAGGGTGGCCGGCTCTCCAAGGAGATGCCGGTCAACGTCTCGAACGTGATGCTGATCGACCCGAGTACCAACGAGCCGACCCGGGTGGGCGTGCGGTACGCGGCCGACGGTGCGAAGGAACTGTACGCCAAGAAGAGCGGAGCTCGTCTCCGCCTCCTGGCCAAGGCCAACCCGAAGTACGCCAAGAAGGCGTGACCGTACCGGCCCGTACCGGCCCCGTCGGGAATGGGGCTGCCATTAGGCCACGAAAGGTAACCGAGACATGCCCGCCACTGCCGAAGCTCCTGCCCCCGTTGCTGCTCCGACGCCCCGGCTGTTCGAGCGATACAAGACGGAAATCCTCCCGGCCCTGGCCAAGAAGTACGGGCGGGAGAATGCCCTGTCGCTCCCCCGGCTGGTCAAGGTCAGCCTGAACATGGGGGTCGGCAAGGCGCTCCAGGACAAGGAGCGGATGAAACTGTCGGCCGAGCAGTTGAGCCTGATCGCCGGGCAGAAGGCTCAGGTGATGAAGGCCAAGGTGGCCGTCAGTGGGTTTCGCCTTCGCGAGGGGAATGAGATCGGCTGTCGGGTGACACTTCGCGGCAAGCGGATGTACGAGTTCCTCGACCGGCTCATTAACGTGTCTCTCCCCCGGATCCGAGACTTTCGCGGGGTGAACCCGAAGAGTTTCGACGGGAACGGCAACTACAGCATGGGGCTGACCGAACAGCTGGTCTTCCCCGAGATCGATCCGGACAAGGTGACATTCACCCAAGGGATGGACATCACCTTCGTCACCTCCACCCGGAACGACGACGAGGCCCGCGAGTTGCTCCGACTCTTCGGGATGCCGTTCCGTGAGGACACGAAGTAGTCAGTCGGCGGCCCGCCCGCCGGTGTCAGATTTCCGGAACGGCCGGCTCGCCGCGTGCATTGGTTCGCGGCCGGGTTGGTACGCCGAGCAAGGAACCCGCGATGTCTACGACCGCGAAGATGGCGAAGTACAAGAAGCAGATGGAGGCGATGGACGTCCACTTCGCCGAGCTGAAGAAGCCCGAGGCGGAGCAGGACAAGACCAAGCTGCTGCGACCCCGTGACCTGATCCGCATCCGCCGCCGCTGCCAGCTCACCGGACGCTCCCGGGCCGTGTACCGGAAGTTCGGTGTGTGCCGGATCGTGTTCCGGGACATGGCGTCGAGCGGCCTCATTCCCGGCGTCCGCAAGGCGTCCTGGTAACCACGCGAAAGGGAGGACACCGCCATGATGACCGACCCGATCGCGGACATGCTGACCCGCATCCGCAACGCCAACGAGATCGAGCGACCGCTCGTCGAGATGCCGGCCACGAAACTCAAGGTCGCCGTCGCCCGGGTGCTGTTGGAAGAGGGCTTCGTCCTCGGCTACCGCACCGGCAAGCACACCACCGACGCCGAGACGGGGGCGAAGGGGTTCGCCGAGATCCAGACGCTCGGCGAGCCGCACGTCGTGCTCCAGGTGTTCCTGAAGTACGGCCCGGATGGTGAGAAGGTCATCCGCCATCTGGAGCGGTACAGCCGGCCCGGCCGGCGGGTGTACCAAAGCTATAAGGAAGTCAAGCGGGTGCTGGACGGCCTCGGCATTGCCATCCTCAGCACCAGCCGCGGCGTGATGAGCGACCGCCAGGCCCGCCGCGACAAGGTGGGCGGCGAGGTACTGTGTACGGTGTGGTGAGCGCCGTCCGTCGTCGTTTATCAGTCAGGTATACGGGTGCTACTCGTCGGACTCCGCGGCCTGACTGGTTGCTGGGAACTCATACAGGGCTGCGGTCCGGGGCGCCTTCTGAGGCCGGCCCGGTGAAGCCCAGAGGAACACGAGATGTCGCGTATTGGAAAGCAGCCGGTGGCCATTCCCACCGGTGTGAAGGTCGCCATTGCCGACCGGCACATCAAGGTCGAAGGGCCGAAGGGCAAGCTGGAGTTCACCCACCACGCGAACATCACAGTGGCCTCCGATGGTCAGCAGGTCACCGTGACCCGGCCGAACGACGAGCGGCTCAACCGGGCGCTCCACGGGTTGACCCGGGCATTGGTCAACAACATGGTGCTCGGGGTGACGAAGGGATACGAGAAGAAGTTGAAGGTGGAGGGCGTCGGCTTCCAGGCCGCGGCCAAGGGGAAGGGCGTCGAGCTGACGGTCGGGTTCGCCAACCGGATTGTTCACGAGCCGCCCCCCGGCGTGACCGTCGCCGTGCCCGACCCGACGACGATCGTGGTGAGCGGGGCCGACAAGCAGGTCGTCGGCCAGTTCGCCGCCGAGATCCGCGCCAGCCGGAAGCCCGAACCGTATAAGGGTAAGGGTATCCGCTACGAGAACGAAGTCGTCCGCCGCAAGGAAGGGAAGTCGTTCGCGGCCGGGAAGTAGCCTTGAGAGTGCGAGCGTGGGCGTGAGGGACTCCGGTCCCCGCCCACACCCCCGAAGCCGGGGCCGTCACTCACACCCGCACTCACACTCACACTGGTTGATCGATGGACGCACAGAAACTCAAGGCGCAGCGGGCGGAGCGGCGGCGGTACCGCGTGCGTAAGGCGCTCTACGGCACCCCGACCAAGCCCCGGTTGAGCGTGTTCCGGAGCAACCTCCACATTTACGCCCAGCTGATCGACGACCTGAACGGCGTCACCCTGGCTGCGGCTGGCAGCAGCGGCAAGGCAACCGGGCTCAAGCACGGCGGGAACGTCTCTGCTGCCGCCGAGGTTGGGAAGAAGCTGGCCGAGAAGGCGAAGGAGAAGGGGATCACCGTCGCCGCCTTCGACCGCGGGTCGTACCGGTTCCACGGCCGGGTCGCCGCGCTCGCCCGGGCCGCCAGCCAGGCCGGGCTGGTGTGCACCAGTCTGGAGGCGCCCGCCCCGAAGGAGAAGCCCGCCGCCCCGGCGGCCGCCGAGAAGCCGGCCAAGGACGCCAAGCCGCGGGGCGAGGGAAAGCCGAAGGGCGACGGGAAGTCGAAGGGCGACGGCTCCAAGAAGGACAAGAAGTAACCCGCACACCGCCAGCTGTGGCCCCGGCTCCGGCCGGTCAGCCCGAGTGAGGAACCGATATGGCCCGCGACCGTGGGGACCGTGGCGACCGCGACTCCCGCGATAATGCCCTGGTCGATTTCGTCGTGAAGATCCGCCGGTCGGCCTGCGTGGTCAAGGGCGGCCGCCGGTTTAGCTTCAACGCGCTCGTCGTCGTCGGCGACAAGCGCGGCCGTGTCTCCTACGGGTACGGCAAGGCCAACGAGGTGCCGCCGTCGGTGGAGAAGGCGATCAAGGAGGGCGAGGCCAACGTCAACCGGTCGAAGAAGGTGTCGCTCCGCGGCAGCACCATCCCCCACCGGGTGATCGGCAAGTACGGCGCGAGCAAGGTCATCATGGTCCCGGCCGGCCCGGGCACCGGGGTCAAGGCCGGGCCGGGCGTCCGCGAGGTACTCCAGGCGGCCGGGGTCACGAACATCCTCACCAAGGTTCACGGCAGCACTAACCCGCTGAACCTGGTGAAGGCCACCATCAACGGCCTGCAACAGCTGCGGACCCGCGAGGAAGTGGCGTCGCTGCGGGGGGTGGCGATCTAATGGACCTGAACCAAGTACATTCCGGCGTTCAGAAGCGCCAGCTGAAGCGTCGCGTCGGTCGTGGCATCGGCTCGGGCCACGGCAAGACCGGCGGTCTCGGGATGAAGGGGCAGTACTCGAGCGCCGGCGCCCGGCTCCCGGGCGGACTGTTCGAGGGCGGCCAGATGCCGCTCTACCGCCGCTTCCCAAAGCGCGGGTTCAGTAACGCCCGGTTCCAGAAGAACCACGCCGTCGTCAACGTCGGCGACCTGGACGGGTTCGACGCCGGCGCCACCGTGGACCTGGACGCCCTCAAGGCCATGAGGCTGGTGCCGTCCAGCTGCGAAGGCGTCCGCGTCCTCGGCGACGGCGAACTCGCCAAGAAACTGACCGTCAAGGCCGACCACTTCTCCAAGTCCGCCAAGGAGAAGCTTGAGAAGGCAGGCGGCACGGCCACGCTGATCCCGCCGCCGAAGAAGCCGGTCCGCAACAAGATGAAGCCGCGGCCGCCGAAGTCGGCGAAGTGACCCACACGGCCGTGCGGAGAGAAACGGGCCGCCGGCCGTCCGTTCACCGGACGGCGGCGGCTTTGCTCGTGTCGGGGACCGAAACCGGCCCCGTTGCCCCGGCGGAGCGTCGGAGGGAGCCATGAATCATCTGGTCACGATCTTCAAGATTCCCGAGTTGCGGAAGAAGATCTTCATCACCCTCATCTTCCTGGCGGTCTACCGGATCGGGTACTACGTCCCGCTCCCGATGATCGACCACGTGAAGATGGCGGAGAAGATGCAGCAGGCCCAGTCCGGGGCGCTCGGCCAGGTGATGGGGTTCGTGTCGCTGTTCTCCGGCGGCAACCTGTCGCAGGCGTGTATCTTCGCCCTCGGGATCATGCCCTACATCTCGGCGTCGATCATCATCCAGCTGCTCGCCAGCGGGGTGGTGCCGTCGCTCGAACGCCTCCGCAAGGAAGGCGAGAGCGGGCGGAAGAAGCTGAACGAGATCACCCGCTACCTGACCGTGCCGATCTGTGCGGTTCAGTCGCTGATTTTCGTGCAGACCATCATGCGGCCGGAGGGGATGGAGGGGATGGGGCTTGCCCCGGCGACCTATGCCGAGGGCTTTAACCTGTACTGGTTCGGCTTCTCGGCGATCGTGACGATGACGGCCGGCACGGTGTTCCTGATGTGGCTCGGCGAGCAGATCGACGAGTACGGCATCGGCAACGGCATCAGCCTCATCATCATGGCGGGGATTGTGGCCCGCCTCCCGGATGCGACCGGCCGGCTGATCTTCGACAGCACCACCGGGAAGGTCAAGGAGTCGCTCTTCACCCTCGGGGCGGCCACCGGCGACGTGAGCTTCGAGAAGCTGATTGTACTGCTGTTCCTGTTCGTCGCGGTGGTGGTCGGCGTGATCGCCATGACCAAGGCCCAGCGGCGCATCCCGACGCAGAGCGCCAAGCACGTCCGCGGCCGGCGGGTTTACGGTGGCACCAAGCAGTTCCTGCCGATGAAGGTCAACGCGGCCGGTGTGATGCCCGTCATCTTCGCCAGCACGCTGCTGATCCTGCCGTGGTTCCTGTTCAGTGTGATCGGCAACCTGACGGACGCCTCGTGGGCGGTGAGCCTCGCCCAGACGTTCCAGAACCATCGCGGCTGGCTGTACAACATTCTGTACGTGGTGATGATCTACGTCTTCTGTTACTTCTGGGTGGCGATCACCTTCAACCCGAAGGAGATCGCCGACAACCTGAAGGACTACGGGAGCTTCATCCCCGGCTACCGCCCCGGGAAGCGGACGGCCGACTACCTCGAACGGGTGCTGATGCGGATCACCTACGTCGGGGCGGCGTTCCTGGCGGTCATCGCCATCATCCCGAACGTGGTGTCGTCGGAGCTCGAGATCGACCCGGTGGTGGCGAGCTTCTACGGCGGGACGGGGCTGCTGATCGTCATCAGCGTGGCCCTCGACCTCGTGCAGAAGATTAACAGCCACTTGGTCATGCGGAACTACGCCGGGTTGACCGACGACTGACGCCCGGCATTGGGGTGCGACGATGCTCCGACAGAACACGAACCGGCCGCCGGAGCTGAAGTCGGCCCGCGAGATCGGTCTGATGCGCGAGGCCGGGAAGCTGGTCGTCCAGGCGCTGAGGATCTGCCGGGAACTGGCCAAGCCGGGCGCTAAAACGATCGAGATCGACCAGGCCGTCGAGACGTTCTACGCCGAGCACGGGGCCATCCCCCTGTTCAAGGGCTACCCCGGCAAGACGCCGTTCCCGGCGGTCACCTGCCTGAGCGTGAACGAGCAGGTGGTCCACGGCATCCCCGGGAACCGGGTGCTCAAGGAGGGCGACCTCCTCAAGGTGGACACCGCCTGCAAGCTCAACGGCTGGTGCGCCGACCGCGCGATCACCATCCCGATCGGCCCGGTGTCGCCGGAGAAGGCCCGGCTGGTGAGGGTCGCTGAGGAGACGCTGCAACTCGCCATCGACCTCCTCCCGAAGCGGAAGTGGTGGACGCAGGTGGCCAGCGAGATGCAGCGGCACGTGGAGCAGGCCGGGTTCAGCGTGGTGACGAGCTACGTCGGCCACGGCATCGGGCGGGTGATGCACGAGAACCCGCAGGTGCCGAACTACGTGGACCGCGAGACGCGCAAGCAGGACTTCAAGCTCGAACCCGGGCTCACCCTGGCGATCGAGCCAATGGTGAACATGCGGAAGGGTGAGGTAGACACCCTCTCGGACACCTGGACCGTGGTGACCCGCGACCGGATGCCGAGCGTCCACGTCGAGCACACCGTCGCCCTGACGGCGGCCGGGGTAGTGGTCATCACCGGCGAGGAGGACTCGCCGGCCGCCGGCGGGTGATTCCGCCGCGGTGCCCTTGCCGGCCTTGCGATCCTTGCTACGTTGAGAGTTTACCGGACTCGGCCGACGTTTTCGGAACAGGTGGCTCATGAAGGTGCGAGCGAGCGTCCGCCGGATGTGCGAGAAGTGCAAGATGATCAAGCGGAAGGGGATCGTCCGCGTGATCTGCGAAGACCCTCGGCACAAGCAGCGGCAAGGCTGACCCTAGAGTTCAGAGTTCCGAGTTCAGGGTCCGAGCGTTGCTCCGGGCTGCTGCTCAGAACTTTGGACTCGGAACTCTGAACTCGAAGTTGAGCTATGCCCCGTATCCAAGGCGTTGACATCCCGCCGGACAAGCCGACCCACATTTCCCTGCGGTACATCCGCGGGATCGGGCCGACCACGTCCCTTGAAGTGTGTGGGAAGCTGAGCATCGACCCGCAGCGGCGGGCCAAGGAGTTGAGCGACGACGAGGTCGCCCGCATCGCCGCCCTCCTCGACCGGGACTACCTCGTCGAGGGGCCGTTGCGGCGGTTCGAGGCCGGGAACGTCACCCGGCTGAAGGAGATCAAGAGCTACCGCGGCGAGCGGCACCGGAAGAATCTTCCGGTCCGTGGCCAGCGGAGTAAGACCAACGCCCGCACCCGGAAGGGGCCTCGCAAGACGGTCGCCGGGAAGAAGGGTGTGAAGGACAAGTAACCGGCGTAGTGGTCAGTGATCGGTGGTCGGTCGTCCATCGGGTAAGCCCGGTGGGCGGCTGGCCATTGGGACATCTGGCCCGGTCTGGCTGGCAACTGACCACTGGCAACCGATCACTCACGGCCGCAACATGGCAAAGTCCAAGAAGAAGAAGGCCCGTCGTAACGTCAGCCGTGGGGTTGCCCACGTGCAGAGTACGTTCAACAACACGATCGTGACCATCACCGACACCAACGGCGACACCCTGTGCGCCGCGTCGGCCGGCACGGTCGGGTTCAAGGGGAGCCGGAAGTCCACCCCGTTCGCCGCCCAGCGGGCGGCCGAGGAGTGCGCCGGCAAGGCCCAGAAGTTCGGCGTCAAGGAAGTCGAGGTTCGCGTCAAGGGGCCAGGGGCGGGCCGCGAGTCGGCCATCACCGCCCTCCAGGCGTCCGGGCTCAACGTCAAGGCGATCGAGGACGTGACGCCCCTCCCGCACAACGGCTGCCGCCCGCCCAAGAAGCGGCGCGTCTAGCCGGTTTCGGAGTCGTCCGTGGTCGGTGGTCAGTGACCTGACCCCCAGCTGGGGAATGGTCACTGACCACGCTGTCGTTAGTGAGGGTTGTCCGGACCGACGCTGGGGTTCGCCGGGCACCTGCAACGACTGGCCACGACGACCTATTACGGCCCTGCGGGGCCTATTGACCCCTGCCGCAGCACGGCCACCGGCCGTCGTACTCTCATGGCCCGCAACACCGACCCCGTTTGCAAGATGTGTCGCCGGGAACAGAGGAAGCTGTTCCTGAAGGCTGAACGGTGCTTCAGCCCGAAGTGCCCGATCGACCGCGAATCACTCCCCCCGGGCATGCACGGCGCCCGTCGCGGCAAGCAGTCTGAGTACGGCCTCCGTCTCCGGGAGAAGCAGAAGCTGAAGAGGTTCTACAGCGTGCTGGAGACCCAGTTCCGGCGCTACTACCAGCTGGCGACGCGGTCGCCCGAGAACACCGGCGAGCAGCTGCTCTCGATTCTCGAACGCCGCCTGGATAACGTCGTTCACCGGCTCGGCTTCGCGGCCTGCCGCGGTACCGCCCGCCAGATGGTGGCCCACGGGCACATCCTGGTCAACGGCCGGAAGTGCGACATCCCGAGCATGTTGGTCCGGCCGGGTGACGTCATCAAGACCAAGGCCAGCGACCGGAGCCTGAAAATGGCCCGCGAGGGGCTTCAGAAGAACCTCGTCCGCGTCCCGGACTTTCTGGTCGTCACCAACAACGGCGACCAGCCCGAGGGGTCGATGACCCGCCTCCCGAACCGGGCGGACGTGGACGAGCGGATCAGCGACATCCGCGAACAGCTGATCATCGAGATCGCGACCCGCTAGCGGGTCGTTGGCCAGTAGTCCGTTGTGGTTTGGACGGCGGTCTACTGACCTCATGAGACACCGGAGTCGCCGCGACCGACACCGGGCCGGCTGGTTGTCCCGCGGACAACCGGCAAGTGACAACTAGTAAATGACAGCCGTCTGGCTCGTCCTGTCCGGCCCGGTCGCGGGGCCGGCGGGGGCGGTAAGCCGACGGCCGGAGGACGACCGATGCGGGTACGCTGGCGCGGGCTCGAACTGCCCAACCGGGTCACCAGTGACCGGGCCACCCTGACCGACACTTACGGTAAGTTCTACGTCGAGCCGTTCGAGCGCGGCTTCGGGATGACGCTGGGGAACTCCCTCCGCCGCATCCTGCTCTCCAGCCTCGAAGGGTCGGCCGTCACGCGGGTCAAGATCCAGGGCGTGCAGCACGAGATCTCGACCATCAACGGCGTCGTCGAGGACGTCACCGACATCCTGCTGAACGTCAAGAGCCTGGTCGTCAAGAACGTCAGCGACCAGCCGAAGGTCGTGCGCATCCAGAAGCACGAGGCCGGGGTCGTCCGCGGGGTGGACATCCAGCACGACGAGACGGTCCAGATCATCAACCCCGAGCACCACCTGGTCACGCTCACGGCCGACGTGCCGTTCTCGGTCGAGATGACGGTCGAAAACGGTCGCGGCTACCGGACCTCGGACGAGAACGCCGGCAAGGAGCGCGAGATCGGCGTGATCCCGGTGGACAGCTCGTTCTCGCCGGTCGTGCGGGTGAAGTACGACATCGAGGAGACCCGCGTCGGCCAGAAGACGAACTACGACCGGCTGGTCATCGAGATCTGGACGAACGGCACGGTCGGCCCGCAGATGGCGCTGGTCGAGGCGGCCAAGATCCTGCGGAAGCACCTGAACCCGTTCGTGCAGTACACGGAGCCGGGGCCGGAGGTGCCGCTGGACGAGCCGATCGAGGTCGGCGGCGCGGCCCCGCGGGACGCCGGCGACGCCGAGTTGGAGAAGAAGCTGAACATGAGCCTGGCCGAGCTGGAACTCTCGGTCCGGGCCACCAACTGTCTGGAGACCGAGGGGATCACCACCGTCCGCGAACTGGTGATGCGGGGCGAGGACGAACTCCTCGAAGTCCGCAACTTCGGCGAGACGACGCTCCGCGAGGTGAAGGCCAAGCTCCAGGAGCGCGGCCTGAGCCTCGGCATGAAGCTCCCGACCCGCCGGTAAGCGGCAGGGATCGATGTGCGAAACCCCAAGAACCGGGAATGACGAATGACCCACCCCTGACCCACCCCTGACGAAGGAAGACGGTGAAGGGCTTCCTTCGTCAGGGGTGGGTCAGGGGTGGGTCATTGGGAGTTTCCGCCCCGCCGTCTGCCTTGGCACGGGACGGCGGGTCACCCGCCCGAGAGGCACCTGACCCATGCGCCACCGTCAAGCCGGCCGGCACCTGAACCGCAGCCCAGCCCACCGGCTGGCTCTGTTCCGCAACCTCGCCCGGGCGCTCATCACGCACGAGCGGATCGTCACCACGCTGCCGAAGGCGAAGTCGCTCCGGCCGTTCATCGAGAAGCTCATCACCATGGCCAAGAAGGCGGCGGTCATCACCGCCGCCGCGCCCGACGACAAGGTCGCTCGGGCGAAGGCGCTCCACCTCCGCCGGCAGGCCGCCGCGGTGCTGGGGCCGATCCACGGCACCGGGGTGTACGACAAGAAGGACGAGGCGGTCGAGAACGACACGATCCTGAAGAAGCTGTTCCGGGACATCGGCCCGCGCTACAAGGAGCGGCCGGGCGGGTACACCCGGATCATCAAGCAGCACTACCGCCGGCTCGGCGACGGCGGCACCACCGCCATCATCGAACTGCTCAAGGAAGGCGAGCAGAAGCTCCGGCTCAACGAGAAGAAGCCCGCGGCCCCCGCGCCGGCGGCGCCGACCGAGTGAGGTCCGCCCCGGGCGAGTGACCGGCCGGCGTGAGCCGGCGGTTTCCGAGTAGACCCGTGTCGCTCGGAAACCGCCGGCTCACGCCGGCCGGTCGCATTTCGCCCACGTCCACGCCGCGACCAGCGGGATCAGCACCGCCCACATCAGTCCGATGCGCCAGTCGGCGGCGAACACGACCGCCGCATTGACCACCACGAACGCCAGGAAGCCGTGGACCGCCCACGCCACCCACCGCGGCCGGCGCCGGTAGCCCCGCGGCCACAGAGCCAGCCACGCCGCGTCCGCGGCCCAGGTCAGCACGAAGGCGTAGTTCACGTACACCCCCGCGCCGACGCCGGAGGCCGCCTCCGTGTGCCGCACCGCCGCCGCGTGTGACCAGCTGTGCCCGCCGTGGAAGGCGACCGCGACGTGGAAGGCGCTCGCCGCCGCACCCCACGCCCACACCGCCGCGCCGGTGCCGCGCCAGGCCCGCGGCCAGCCGACCGCCCACGCCGCGACGGTCAGCCACGCCGTCTCGCGGACGGCCGGGTGCGCGAGGTCCGTGCCCGGCGGTTCCGCCAGCGCTACGACGCCTCGCCAGCCCAGCGCCACGGTCAGCGCGGTGAGGGCGGTCGATTGAAGCAGTCCGCTTCCGGCCATACACCACCCCCGCGGCGGTCCCATCCTACCGGAGTTGCGCCTTCATGTCCTTCACCCCCCGGCGCACCAAGATCGTCGCCACCCTCGGGCCGGCCACCGACGACCCGGCCGTCCTCGAAGCCGTCCTCCGGGCCGGCGTGGACGTGGCCCGGGTCAACTTCTCGCACGGGGCGGCCGACGAACACCTCGGCCGGGTGGCCCGGTTCCGCGAGGCCGCCCGCCGGGTCGGGAAGTTCGCCGCCGTCCTCGCCGACCTCCCCGGGCCGAAGCTCCGCATCAAGATCCCGGCCGCCCGCGAGCTCGTGCCCGGCGCCGAGATCGCCTTCAGCCTGACCGCCGAGCCGGCCCACCCGGACGACCTCGTCCTCACCGAGCCCGAAGTCCTCACCGACGTGCGGCCCGGCCAGCGGATGCTCCTGGACGACGGCCGGCTCCAACTCGACGCCGCCACGACGCTGGGCGGCCGGCTCCTGGCCCGCGTCGTGGTCGGCGGGACGCTCAAGCCGAACAAGGGGCTGAACCTCCCCGACACGCCGCTCACCATCGCCGCCGTCACCGACCGCGACCGGGCCGCCCTGGAGGTCGCCGCCCGGGCCGGGATCGACTGGGTGGCGCTGTCGTTCGTGCGCGGGCCGGAGGCCGCCGGCGAGGTGCGGGCGGCCCTCGCCGCGGTCGGGCTGCGGACGCCGGTGATCGCCAAGGTGGAGCGGCCCGAGGCCGTCGCCCGGGCGGCGGCCATCGTGGCCGCGTTCGACGGCGTGATGGTGGCCCGCGGCGACCTCGGGGTCGAGATCCCGCTGGAGCGCGTGCCCACCGCGCAGAAGATGCTGATCGCCGAGGCCCGCGCCGCCGGCAAGCCGGTCATCACCGCCACCGACATGCTCGACTCGATGCGCGAGAACCCCCGCCCGACCCGGGCCGAGGCCAGCGACGTCGCCAACGCCATCTTCGACGGCACCGACGCGGTCATGCTCTCGGGGGAGACGGCGGTCGGGAAGTACCCGGTCGAGGCCGTGTCGTGTATGGCCCGGATCGCGGTCGAGACGGAGGCGCACCTCCGCGACAGCGGCGCGTCGCTCGGCAGCCACTTCAACCGCCCGGGCGGCGGGATCGACGACCCCATCGCCCAGGCCGCCTGCGACCTGACCGACGAGGTGGGCGCGGCCGCCCTCATCATCCCGACCCTGTCCGGGCGGACGGCCCGGCTGGTGACGCGCCACCGCCCCTGGGCGCGGGTGGTGGCGGTGGCTCCGACCGACGCGGTCCTGCAAGGGCTGGCACTCGACTGGGGCGTCACCCCGGTGCGGATGACCCCGGCCGGCCCCGGCGGCGACCGCATGGCGATGGCCGTGCGGGATGCCTTCGCCGCGGGCACGGCCCGGCCCGGCGAACGGGTCGTCATTCTGGCCGGCCACCCGATCGAGGGGGGGCCGCTCTACCCGACGATCCGCGTGGTGCGGGTTGGGGCGAGCGGGGAGGCGGTGGAGCCGTAACGACTCCAAGCACGAAACTCGAAGCACGAAGCACGAAACTCGGACAGAGGCTCGGCTGGGTTCTTGTGCTTCGAGTTTCGAGCTTCGAGTTTCGCGTGGGGTTTGCCCGGGAGGTTGGTCGAAAACTGCGGGGGACGACGAATGGGCCTCCGAGTTGCGTTCCGGATGGAACCGTCCGAAACTCCGATCCGTTGCGGGACTCTCAAGCACCTCTGCTAACTCGCTGGGCAGAGGTGCCCGCCCGTGTGGCAAGCGGAACCCGACCCATGCCCCTCGTCTCCTCAAGCCCGACCCGGGCACCCTTTTCTCTCAACGGGACCGAGCCGCCGACCGTGGGTCCGTACCTCTTTGACGGCTACCGCCTCCACCCCTCCGCCTGGGACGAACTCTTCGGCCGGGCCGGCGACCCGCACGACCATTGCGGCGGCCTGGTGGAGCGCCTCGGCCGGCTGTATGTGACCGAGTTCCTGAACCGGCGGACGAGTGCCGACCTGGCGTTCGTCAACCAGGGGATCACGTTCAGCGTCTACTCGGACCGCCGGGGGACTGAAAAGATCTTCCCGTTCGACCTCATCCCGCGGCCGATCCCGGCCGGCGAGTGGGTCAAGCTCGAAGCCGGGCTGGCCCAGCGCATCCGGGCGCTCAACCTCTTCCTCCACGACATCTACCACGACCAGCGGATCGTCACCGAGAAGGTCGTCCCGGCCGACCTGGCGCTCGGGTCGAAGGGGTTCCGCAAGGAGATGATCGGGTTCACCCCCCCGGGCGGGGTCTACGTCCACATCTGCGGGACGGACCTGATCCGTGACGCGGCCGGCCACTTCGTCGTCCTCGAGGACAACGGCCGGACGCCGAGCGGCGTGAGCTACGTGCTCGAAAACCGGGCGGTGATGAAGAAGGTGTTCCCCCAGCTGTTCCAGGACATCCGCGTGAAGCGGGTCGAGGACTACCCGCACCGCCTGCGCGACGCTCTGGCGTCGGTGGCGCCGGCCGGGGCCGGCAGCCCGCCGTGCGTGGTGGTGCTGTCGCCGGGGCAGTACAACTCGGCCTACTTCGAGCACAGCTTCCTGGCCCGGCACATGGGCGTCGAGCTGGTGTTCGGCCCGGACCTGTTCGTCCACGACGACGTGGTGTACCTGAAGACGACGCGCGGCGCGCAGCGGGTGGACGTGATCTACCGCCGGCTCGACGACGACTTCCTCGACCCGGAGGTGTTCCGCCCGGACAGCCTGCTCGGCGTGCCCGGCCTGTTCCGCGCCTACCGGGCCGGGAACGTCACCCTGGCCAACGCCGTGGGCACCGGCGTGTGCGACGACAAGGCGGTGTACCCCTACGTCGAGGACATGGTCCGGTTCTACCTCTCGGAGGAGCCGATCCTGAAGAACGTGCCGACCCACATCTGCGCCCGCCCGGACGACCTGGCGTACACGCTCGACCACCTGGACGAGCTGGTGGTGAAGGCGGTGAACGAGTCGGGCGGGTACGGGATGCTGATGGGGCCGAGTTCGACCGCCGCCCAGCGGGCCGAGTTCGCGGCGAAGCTGAAGGAGAACCCGCGCAACTACGTCGCCCAGCCGGTCGTGACGCTCAGCACGGTGCCGACCTGGACCGACGACGGCCCGGCCCCGCGCCACGTGGACCTGCGGCCGTACATCATCACCGGGAAGAACACCTGGGTGCTGCCGGGCGGCCTGACCCGCACCGCGCTGGTGAAGGGCTCGCTGGTCGTGAACAGCAGCCAGGGCGGTGGGTCGAAGGACACGTGGGTGCTGGAAGGGAAGTGACCGTGTGAGTGCGAGTGTGAGGGAAGACCCGGGTTGGTCTTCCCTCACACTCGCACTCACACCCACACTGCGAGCGCGGCGAGCATGATTTCCCGAGTGGCCGAACACTGCTTCTGGCTGGCCCGGTACCTGGAGCGGGCGGAGAACGCCGCCCGGGTGCTGGAGGTCAACCACACCCTGCTGCTCGACTTCCACGTCCCGGTCGACGAGCAGTGGAGGCCGGTCCTCATCATCTCCGGCATCCACGACTACGAGAAGGAGCCGACCGCCGAGAACGTCCAGGAGTACATGACCTGGGACGCCGACAACCCGTTCAGCATCGCCTCCTGCCTGTACTGGGCGCGCGAGAACGCCCGCATCATCCGCGAGGTGATCTCCGGCGAGATGTGGGAGCGGATCAACTACTACCACCTGTGGGTGCAGGGCGCGGCCGCGCGGGAGACCTACGACGGCGACCGGCACGAGTTCTACGCCCAGGTGCGGCGGATCAACCAGCTCGTCCACGGCATCGCCGACGCCACCATGAGCCACGGCGAGGCGTGGGAGTTCTTCAAGCTCGGGACGTACCTGGAGCGCGCCAGCCAGACGGCCCGGATCATGGACGTGAAGTACCACACCCTCCTGCCCAAGGTGGAGGACGTGGGCACGCCGGTGGACAGCGCCCACTGGGTCGCCATCCTCATGAGCTGCTCGGGGTACGAGCCGTTCCACAAGAAGCCCCGGCCGTCGCCCATCGACCCGGCGGTGGCCGTCGCCGAGTTTCTGATCTTCGACGAGCAGTTCCCGCGGTCGATCCGGCGGTGCGTGTGGGAGAGCGAGGGGGCCGCGGCGTCGGCCGCCGGCAACCCCGTCGGCCGGGAGCCGACCGCCGCCGAGGCCGCCATCGGCGAGCTGCTCACCTGGCTCGACCGCCGCACCATCGCCGACGTCGTCCGCGACGGGCTGCACGAGGCGCTGACCCACGTGGTCGACTCGGTGAACCGCATCGGCGAGGCGGTCCACGCCAGCTTCTTCGCAGCCGAGCTGAAGCCCCCGCCGCGGGCGGCCCAGACCCAGACCCTGGCCGGGATGAGCCAGACCCAGGCGTGAGGCGACCGGCCGGCTCCCGCCGGCCGGGGCGACCCCACTGACCCGCCCAACCCGCCGACCGGCCGCCGCCGGCCGGTGGCCTCCGAGACCCCGCATGGGCATCCGCGTCGCTCTGTCCCACGTCACCACCTACCGGTACGACCGGCCGGTGACCCTCGGCCCGCACACCGTCCGACTCCGCCCGGCCCCGCACGCCCGCACCCCGGTCTACGCCTACTCGCTCCGCGTCGAGCCGGCCGAACAGTTCCTGAACTGGCAGCAGGATCCGTACAGCAACTACCTCGCCCGCCTCGTGTTCCCGAAGCCGGCCGCCGAGCTCAAGGTCACCGTCGAGCTGGTGGCCGAACTCGTCCCGATCAACCCGTTCGACTTCTTCATCGACGAGGCCGCCGAGAAGTACCCGTTCGCCTACGACGAGGCACTGCGGCGGGAGCTGACCCCGTACCTGGAGACCCTCCCGGCCGGGCCGCGGCTGCGCGACCTGATCGCCTCCTGCCGCCAGTCCGGCGTGAAGATGGTGGACTACCTCGTCTACCTCAACCAGGCCGTGCAGCGGCACGTCGGCTACGTGATCCGCCTGGAGCCCGGTGTCCAGACGCCGGAGGAGACGCTCGACTTTCGCCGCGGCTCGTGCCGGGACTCGGCGTGGCTCCTGGTCCAGCTCGCCCGTCACCTGGGGCTCGCGGCCCGGTTCGTGTCGGGCTACCTGATCCAGCTGGTCTCTGACGAGAAGCCGATCGAGGGGCCGGAAGGCCCGCCGGCCGACTTCACCGACCTCCACGCCTGGGCCGAGCTGTACGTCCCCGGGGCCGGGTGGGTGGGGCTCGACCCGACCTCCGGGCTGATGGCCGCCGAGGGGCACATCCCGCTCGCCTGCACCGCCGACCCGCAGACGGCGGCGCCGATCTCCGGCTCGTACTCGTGGGCCAAGCGGGACGAGGACGACAAGGTCGAGGAGGGTTTCGACTTCCACATGCGGGTCACCCGGCTGGACGAGAAGCCGCGGGTGACCAAGCCGTACACCGAGGAGCAGTGGGCGGCGATTGATGCGCTCGGCCGGCGCGTGGACGCCGACCTGCGCGAGTGGGACGTCCGGCTGACGATGGGCGGCGAGCCCACCTTCGTGAGCACCGACGGCCGCGACGCCCCCGAGTGGAACACCGAGGCGCTGGGGCCGAACAAGCGCCGGCAGGCGGTCACGCTCCTGAAGCGGCTGCGCGACCAGTTCGCCCCGCGGGGGCTGCTCCACTTCGGGCAGGGGAAGTGGTACCCCGGCGAACAGCTGCCGCGGTGGGCGCTCAGCTGTTACTGGCGCCGCGACGGCGTGCCGATCTGGGCCGACCCGGAACTGGTGGCCGACGAGCAGGTCCGCTACGGCTTCACCGCCAACGAGAGCGGCCGGTTCGTGACCCGGCTGGCGGAAGTCCTCGGCGTGAACCCCGGCTACGCTATGCCCGGGTACGAGGACGCCTGGTACTACATGTGGCGGGAGCGCCGCCTGCCCGCGAACGTGGACCCGTTCGACAGCAAGCTGGACGACGCCCAGGAGCGCGCCCGGCTGGCCCAGGTGTTCGAGCAGAAGCTCGGCACGGTGGTCGGGCACACGCTGCCGGTCCGCCGGGCGTTCGGCCCGGGGAGCAGGTGGGAGAGCGGCAACTGGTTCCTCCGCAAGGAACGGCTGTACCTCCTCCCCGGCGACAGCCCGATGGGCTTGCGCCTCCCGCTCGACGGCGTGTACTGGGAAGACCCGTCGGCCCGTCAGTTCCTCGCCGGGCGCGACCCGTTCGCCCCGCGCGGCCCCCTCCCGCCCCACGCGTTCCACCCGACGGGCGGCCGGCGACAGCCCCCCGAGGCGCAGTTCCAGTTTGAATCCCGGTTCCGGCACGACCCGCGGTTCGTCAACGGCGACGGCCGCGCCGCCCACCGCGGGCCGACGCCCGCCGACCACGACCCGTCGGTCGTCCGCACCGCGCTCTGCGTCGAGCCCCGCGGCGGCGTGATGCACGTGTTCATGCCGCCGATCCGGCTCGTCGAGGACTACCTCGACCTTGTCACCGCGATCGAGACGACCGCCTCCGACCTGCGCGTGCCGGTGCTGATCGAGGGGTACAAGCCGCCGCACGACCCCCGGCTGAACAACTTCTCGGTCACCCCCGACCCCGGCGTGATCGAGGCCAACATGCACCCGGCCGAGAGCTGGGACGAACTCGTCGGCATCACCACCACGCTGTACGAGGAGGCCCGCCAGAGCCGCCTCTGCACCGAGAAGTTCATGCTCGACGGCCGGCACACCGGGACCGGCGGCGGCAACCACGTCGTCCTCGGCGGGCCGACCGCCGCCGACAGCCCGCTGCTGCGCCGGCCGGACCTGCTCAAGAGCCTGGTCGGGTTCTGGGTGAACCACCCGAGCCTGTCGTACCTGTTCAGCGGGCTGTTCGTCGGGCCGACCAGCCAGCACCCGCGGGTGGACGAGGCCCGGCACGATGCGCTGCGGGAACTCGAACTCGCCTTCGAGCAGGTGAACACGCACCGCGGCGAACACGTCCCCGCGTGGCTCGTGGACCGGCTGTTCCGCCACCTCCTGACGGACGCGACCGGGAACACCCACCGCACCGAGTTCTGCATCGACAAGCTGTTCAGCCCCGACACGGCCGAGGGCCGCCGCGGGCTGCTCGAACTCCGCTCGTTCGAGATGCCCCCGCACGCCCGCATGAGCCTCGCCCAGCAGGTGCTGCTGCGGTCGCTGGTGGGCTGGTTCTGGCGCAAGCCCTACGACCGCAAGCTGGTCCGCTGGGGCACGTCGCTGCACGACAAGTTCATGCTCCCGCACTTCGTCGAGGAGGACTTCCGCGACGCCCTCGGCGAATTGGGCGACCGCGGCGGCTACGCCCTCGACCCGGCGTGGTTCACCCCGCACGTCGAGTTCCGCTTCCCGCTGCTCGGCGAGGTCACCCGCCGCGGGGTGAACCTGGAACTCCGCACCGCCATCGAGCCGTGGCACGTCCTCGGCGAGGAGGGCACGCCCGGCGGGACGGCCCGGTACGTGGACTCGTCCGTCGAGCGGGTGCAGGTGAAGGTGCGCGGGCTGACCGACCCGCGGCACGTGGTGACGTGCAACGGCCGGCGGGTGCCGCTCCACCCGACCGGGACGCGCGGCGAGTTCGTGGCCGGGGTGCGCTACCGGGCCTGGCAGCCGCCGAGCTGCCTCCACCCGACCATCCCGGTCCACGCCCCGCTCGTGTTCGACGTCCTCGACACGTGGAACGACCGGAGCATCGGCGGGTGTACGTACCACGTCTCGCACCCGGGCGGGCTGTCGCACGAGCGGCTGCCGGTGAACGCCCTGGAGGCCGAGAGCCGGCGGATCGCCCGCTTCTTCGCGCTGGGCCACACCCCCGGCCCGGTGAGCGTCCCGCCGGAGGAGCCGAGCCCCGAGTTCCCGCTGACGCTCGACCTCCGCACGGCCGAGCCGCCGCGCTACCGGGTGCCGGCCGGGTCGGTGGAACCGACGCCTCAGCGACGGGTTGCGGCGGGTGTGGTAAGCTAGGGTTGGGCGAACGGCCGGTGTCAGCCGGCCGGTGCGACACCCCGGGCGGCGGGGACTTCCTGTCGCCCGCCGGGCGTTCGTGAGAGCGTGTCGCCGCCCGGACGACCTCACCGGCCGGCTGACACCGGCCGTTCGCCGGACCCGCGACCTCACCCCCGATGCCCGGCCTCCCTCCAACCCCGGACGACCCCGACGAGCCGCCTCCCGGCCGGGTGGGGTACGTCCCGCCGCCGGCCGGGTTCGACGAGGCCGCCGACGCCGGCTCCCACCCGCGGATCCACTGGCGGCCGTTCTTCCGGTCCCTCGACGAACTCGGCCCGGCCGAACTCGGCCGCCGCTGGCGTGACGCCCAGCACCTCATCCGCGAGAACGGCGTCACCTACAACGTCTACGGCGACCCCCGCGGCATCGCCCGGCCGTGGCAGCTGGACCCGATCCCGCTCCTCATCCCGCCGGGCGAGGCCGCCCACCTGGAGGCCGGCCTCCTCCAGCGCGGCCGGCTCCTCGAACTCGTCCTCGCCGACCTCTACGGCCCGCAGCGCCTCCTGCGCGACGGGCTGGTCCCGCCCGAACTCGTCTACCCCAACCCCGGCTTCCTCCGCCCGTGCCACGGCGTGAAGCTGCCCGGCGGCCGCTACCTCCACCTCTACGCCGCCAACCTCGGCCGCGGGGCCGACGGGCACTGGCGGGTGATCGGCGACCGCAGCCAGGCGCCGTCCGGCGCCGGGTACGCGCTCGAGAACCGCATCGTGATGACGCGGACGCTCCCCGAGGCGTTCCGCGACTGCCGGGCCCACCGGCTCGCCCTGTTCTTCCAGACGTTCCGCGACACCCTCCGCTCGATCGCCCCCCGGAACCGGGACAACCCGCGGATCGTGCTGCTCACCCCGGGGCCGTACAACGAGACTTACTTCGAGCACGCCTACCTCGCCCGCTACCTCGGCTACACCCTCGTCGAGGGCGGCGACCTCACCGTCCGCGACAACCGCGTCTTCCTGAAAGTCCTCGGCGGGCTCCAGCAGGTCGATGTCATCTTCCGCCGGCTCGACGACGACTTCTGCGACCCGCTGGAGCTGCGCCCGGACTCGTTCCTCGGCGTGCCGGGGCTGACGCACGCGGTCCGCAGCGGGAACGTGGCGGTGGCCAACGCCCTCGGCACCGGCGTCCTCGAAACGCCGGCGCTGCTGGCGTACCTGCCGCGCCTCGCCCGGGAGTTGCTCGGCGAGGAGTTGCGGCTCGAGTCCGTGCCGACGTGGTGGTGCGGCGACCCGGACGCCCTGCGGTACGTCCTCGACCACCTCGACGATGTGGTGGTGAAGCCGGCGTTCCCGTCGGCCCGGATCGAGCCGGTGTTCCCTGCCGACCTCGCGGCCGCCGACCGCGCGGCGACGGTCGCCCGGCTGAAGGCCCACCCGCGGGAGTACGTGGCCCAGGCCCGGCTCGACCTGTCCACCGCGCCGGTGCTGTCGGGCGAGTCGCTGGTGCCGCGGAAGATGGTCCTCCGGGCCTACCTCGCCGCCGACCCCGCCGCCCGGTCCGGGTTCACCGTGATGCCCGGCGGCCTGACCCGGGTGAGTGCCGCCCCGGACGCGATGGTCGTGTCCATGCAGCGCGGCGGCGGGAGCAAGGACACCTGGGTGCTGGCCGCCGGGGCGGCGATCGACTTCAGCCTGCTGAACACCGGCGCCCGGGTGGAACTCACCCGCGCCGGCGGCGACCTGCCGAGCCGGGCCGCGGACAACCTGTTCTGGCTCGGCCGCTACGCCGAGCGGGCCGAGGGCACGACGCGCCTCCTCCGCGGCATCGCCGTCCGGCTCGCCGAGCGCTCCGGTCTGGGCGACACCCCCGAGCTGCCGGCGCTGCTCGACGCCCTCACGCTCCAGGGCGAACTCCCCTCGCCGGCCGACGGGGAAGGGCCGGAGGGCCACGTCCTGCGGGCGGTGTTCGACCCGGGTCACTCCGGGAGCCTGGGCTCGACCGTGCGCTCGGTCCGCCGGCTGGCCGGGATGGTGCGGGACCGGATCTCGATCGACATGTGGCGGGCGCTGAACGGCCTCGCCGACTTCCCGCCCGACGTGGCCGCCTACGGCGACGACGGCCCGACCCCGGCCGACGTGCTGGACCTGCTGAACCGGACGGTCATCACGCTAGCGGCGTTCGGCGGGCTGGCGGTGGAGAGCATGACCCGCGGGGAGGGCTGGCGCTTCCTCGACCTCGGCCGCCGGCTGGAGCGGTCGCTCCACATGATCGCGCTGCTGAACGGCTCGGTGACGTACCCCGCCGCCCAGGAAGGTCCGGTGCTGGACGCCATCCTGGAGGTCGCCGACAGCGGCATGACCTACCGCCGCCGCTACCTGGGGAGCCTGCGGGCGGAGGCGGTGCTGGACCTGCTCGTGTTCGACGAGTCGAACCCGCGCTCCCTCGCCGCCCAGCTGGCGGCCCTTGAGGACGACGTGAACCACCTGCCGCGCCCGCAGCGGGGCGCGGGCCGGTCGCCGGAGCAGCGGTTCGCGCTGGGGGCGCTGAGTTCGGTGCGGATGGCCGAACCGGAGAAGATGGCGGCGGTGGCGGACGGGGTGCGACCGGAACTGAAGACGGTGCTGGACCACGTGGCGGGGTGGCTGCCGATCCTGTCCGACGCGATCACCTTGCAGTACCTCACCCACCTCCAGCCGTCGCGCCACCTGGCCGCCCCCGACCCGATCCGCCGCACCGCTGCCGACAGCGGCGACCGCCTGTAGCCGGACTGTACATGGCGGCCGGCTTGCCGGCCGTGCCTGAACCGACCGATGGGCTTGGCCGCATGGCGATGGGCTCGGTCACGGCCGGCAAGCCGGCCGCCATGTACGGCACGGCCGGCGAGCCGGCCGCTATATAGGGCATATGCGCTACCACATCACCCACGTCACCACCTACGCCTACGCCGAGCCGGTGTCGCTCTGCCAGAACGTGGCGCACCTCGTCCCCCGGCCGTGCCACCGGCAGCGGGCCGAGCCCCCGGTCCTCAGCATCACGCCCGACCCGGCCGTCATTGAGGACCGCGTCGACTTCTTCGGCAACCCCGTGTGCTACTTCACGGTTCAGGAGCCGCACCGGGAGTTGACGGTGAGCGTCGAACACCGCGTCGAGGTGGAGCCCGACCCGGTGCCGGCGTCGTCGCCCCCGTGGGAACTCGTCCGCGACCGCCTGCCGGCGGAACGCGGCGCCGCGTGGCAGGACGCTTACCAGTTCGCGTTCGACTCGCGGTTCGTGGCCGCCGACCGCCGCTACGCTGACTACGCCCGCCCGTCGTTCGCCCCCGGCCGGCCGGCGCTCGACGCGGCCCTCGACCTGATGCGGCGGGTCCACACCGACTTCGTGTACGACCCGCGGGCGACGACCCTCGCCACCCCGGTCGCGGAGGTGTTCGAGACGCGCCGGGGCGTGTGCCAGGACTTCGCCCATCTGATGCTGAGCGGCCTGCGGTCGCTCGGGCTGGCGGCCCGGTACGTGAGCGGCTACCTCTCGACCTTGCCGCCGCCGGGGAAGGCCCGCGCGGTCGGCGCGGACGCCACCCACGCCTGGGTGAGCCTGTTCTGCGGCGACGCCGGCTGGGTGGACCTCGACCCGACTAACGACACCGTCCCGACCGACCGCCACGTCCTGCTCGCCTGGGGCCGGGACTACGAGGACGTGAGCCCCCTGAAGGGGGTGATCTTGGGCGGGGGGGCGCACACCGTCCGCGTGGCGGTGGACGTCCGGCCGGAGGACGAGGGGGGCGTCGCGTAGGGCCAGGCCCGTGTCAGCGGACCGGTGGGGACGCGGGCGGCGGTGGGCTCGCCCCGGGCGCCGTCTGTGCTGCGGCGGGCGGGCTGACCGCGGGCGTCCCGCGCGACGCCCAGACGGTGTCGTGGACGAAGCGCAGCTTCTCGACCGCCGGGCCGGTCAGGATGAACGGGTAGCCGTCGGCGAGGCCGAGGCCGCGGTTCAGGTTGTTCAGCATGTACGTCAGCGGCAGCCAGCTCTCCATCAGGTCATCGAACGGCTCGAACTCCTCGTCCACCGGGTCCGGGATGGCCCGCAGCGCCGGGTCGCCGGGGCGGGGCGGGCGGAGCCGCACCCCGCACGCCGCGGCGGTTTCGAGCGAGTCGACGATGTGCAGGTAGTGCGCCCACGTCTCGGCCCAGTCCTCCCACGGGTGGACGCTGGCGTAGGCCGACACGAACCGCGACTGCCAGTCACCCGGGGGGCCGGCGTCGTGGTGGCGCTTCAGCGCCTCGCCGTAGTCGAGTTGTTCGTCGCCGAAGAGTTCGCGGTAGGCGCCGAGCCGCGGCGTGTCCTTCACGAGGCGGTCCCAGTAGTAGTGCCCGCTCTCGTGCCGGAAGTGGCCGACGAGTGTGCGGTACGGCTCCCCGAACAGCGCCCGCACCCGCTCCCGCTCGGCGTCCTCGGCCTCGGCGATGTTCAGCGTGATGACGCCGTCGGCATGGCCGGTCAGCACACGGGGCGCGTCGGGGTCTTTGGGGTCGGCCTTGAACTCGAAGGTCAGCCCGCCGGCCGGGTCGGCCTCCTTCGACACCACCGGCAGCCTGAGCGCCAGCAGCGTGTAGAGCAGCCGCCGCTTGGCGATTTCGACCTTGTACCACTTCTCGCGGTGGCCCGGTACGTCCAGGTCGGGGATGACGGTGGTGATGCGGCAGGAGCGGCACAGCGGGTCGGGGTCGTCGGCCGGGACGGCCCAGTTGCACACGTCGTTCGAGAGGTAGTTCGCGCACAGCCGATAGCCGCCGGCCGCGGCCCGGGGCAGGGGGGAGGTGAACCGCCTGTCGGCGGCGGGGTCGAGCGAGCCGACGACGCCGATGTCGGGGAGGAAGGCGAGCGGGTGGTTGCACGCCACGCAGCGGACGTTCTCGAAGAACACCAGCTGGCGGCAGTGGTCGCAGCGGAACACTTTCATGGGGCGATCCCGGGGAGAGGAAGCCGGGCGGCCGGGAGCGAATCGCGTGCCGCCCGCCTCAGCTGACACGCCAGCGCTTCACCTGCTCCTCATCGAGTTCGACGCCGAGCCCCGGGCTGTCGGGAATCCGGGCGTGAGGCGGGCCGAGGTCCAGCGGGCGGGTGATGAGGTTGGCATCGTGGTAGAACGGGCCGATGGTGTCCGCCGGGAAGCTCTCGGTGTCGATCTCCGGGAACGCGGCCGCGACGTGGAGCATGGCGGCGGTGCCGACGCCGAGTTCGAGGTTGCTGCCGATCGTGCAGCGAATCCCGGCCGCCTTCGCCACCGCGACGATCTCCGCCGTGGCCGCGATGCCGCCGTGCTTCCCGGGGTAGACGCTGAGGATGTCCGCCGCGCGGTGCGTGGTGAGGAGCCAGGCGTCCTGAAGGGTGAAGACGCTCTCGTCGGCCATGATCGGGGCGGGGGTGTGGTTCCGCAGCTCGGCCAGGGCTGCGGGGTCGCCGGCCGGGATCGGCTGCTCGGCGAGGAGGAGGTTCGTGTCGGCCAGGGCGCGGAGGCAGTGGCGCGCCTGCTGGATCGTCCAGCCGCAGTTGGCGTCAATGGTGACGGGGACGTTCGGGCCGGCCACCTCGCGGACGGCCCTCACCCGTGCGACGTCCGTCTCCGGGTCGAGGCCGACCTTCACCTTCACGCACGACACGCCGAGCGCGAGGTGCCCCTCGGCCATCGCCCGCGAGCCGGGCACGTCGCGCGCCCAGACCACGAGCTTGATCCGCACCCGGTCGCGGACCTTCCCGCCGAGCAGTTGGTACACCGGCAGCCCGGCGGCCTTGCCGGCGATGTCCCACAGAGCCATCTCGACGGCGGCCTTCGTGAACGGGTTCAGCTTGATGATGAAGTCCATCGCCCGCCGGGCGGCAGTGATGTCGCGCGGGTCGGTGCCGACCAGCTGGGGGGCAATGTACTCGGCGATCGCGGCCACGCAGCCGGCTTGCGTCTCCCCGGACCACAGGCCGGAGATCGTCGCTTCGCCCAGCCCGACCAGACCGGCGTCGGTGTGAACCTTGACGATCACGTAGGGCGAGACGACGTGTTCCCCGTGGGCGGTCTTGGCGGTCAGCCCCTTCTTCAGGGGGACGCACACGGGAATGGGCTCGATGCGGGTGATCTTCATGGGCAAACAGCCTCAGCAGGAATGGCCGCAAAGAGGCACAAAAGTCACAAAAACTGACGCAATGCCACGCCTTTCATTTTTGTGACTTTTGTGCCTCTTTGCGGCCATTCTCGGTCCTCACATCAGAAACCGGTGCAACACATTGGCCGTCACCCGAGACACCTGCTCGTCCACGGGCAAAGACGCGACGTAGTTGATCGACCCGGCCGAGAACACCATCCCGCCGGCCGGCGTGTCGAAGGTGACCATCTCGGCGCCACCGTCGTCCGGGTTCAGCCCGCGGGCGATGACGCGGGCGTTCGCCGGCGAACTTGGGGAGCGCTTGTCCGTTTCGTGCCCGGATGCCCCGCCCGGGCAGCGGCGGTGGAGGGAGAGTTCGCCGAGCGTGTCGCCGGCCTTCAGCCCGGTGCCGGCGAACGCCCAGTGGTCGGCATCGACCACCTGATACGGAGCGCCGGTCATCGCCCCGGCCGGCGTGAACACGACGCCGAGCAGGTTCGCCTCGGACTCGTGGCGGACGTGCAGCCGGCTCTCCTTCCCCCCGAGCCCGGCCACGGTCAGCCCGCGGAGTTGCTCGTTGAGGCATACCATCGACCCGTCCGGCCGCAGCTCGACTTCGCAGTTGACCCCGTTCCCGCCGAGGTAGACGAGCCGACCGCCCTCCTCGAAGACCCAGCGCTTGACTCGGTCGTACATCCGCCGCGTCCAGTACTCGGGGTGGACGCTCAGCACGAGGACGCGGTACGCGGTCAAGTCGAGCGTGCCGTCGTCGAGCTGGGTTTCGGCGTAGTAGTCGTGGTCGATCCCTTCGCGCTCCAGCCATCCGAGCAGACGCCACTCGGCGGGGGCGAGGTGGCACGCCTGGCGGCCCTCGATCGGATCGGTGACGCGCTCGGCGAAGTCGATGTGGTTGAACGGCTCGGGCCGGTCGAACGACAGCGGTGGGTACGACTCCGCCCCCCAGGTGAAGAAGCCGGCGTCCGAGTACCGCTTCAGCTCGGCCCGGCTGTTCACGGTCGGGGTCGGGGGGAAGCCGTCGGCGTGGATGTAGTTGCTGCGGCCGCCGAAGGCGTTGTAGGCGTTCCAGGTGATGTTCGACGCCAGCACCGCGACCGGGTGAGTCGGCCGCGCCGGGGCGACGACCCAGGGGAAGGCGAAGCGCCGGCCGGACGGCGTGGCCGCGCGGAAGTAGTACAGCCCGCTCCGGGCCGGGGCCGTCACGTGCTGCGAATGCACACTGTTCGCGTAACCGACCTCGTTCCAGCGGACCCCGGCCCGCGCGTAGTCGCCGTCCGGGGTGGTCTGCATGGTCGCCCGCGGGCCGTGCTCATCGTGCCAGCCCAGCGACCGGACGAACTCCGGCTCCCATCCGTACCGCCACAGCTCCAGCTGGTACGGCTCGACGCTGTGGACGCGGAACTCGCTCGCCCCGCCCGCCCGCACCCACTTCGGCCAGGCGTAGCCGATGAGCCCGTCGGACAGCAGTCGGAAGTGGTACGGTTCGGCGGCCGGGAGTGACAGCTGGGAGAACTTCGCCCCGTAGCCCGGGTGCTGAAGGGTGACGCGGTAGTCGCCGGGCGGGAGGGCCGCGTACACCCCGCCGCCGGCCCGGGACGTGGCCTCCCAGGAGCTGCCGCGGCCGTCCTGGAATTCGAGGAGAACGCCGGCCAGCGCGGCGTACCGCTCGTCACTCACGTACCCGATCAGCATCAGCCCATTTCACCACGCCGGCCGCGGGAAGGCGAGTCCCTTCCGCCCGCGGATCGGGTACACTCGGGCGGTCCTCCCGCCCCCGGGTGCCCCTTATGCCCACCGCCCGCCCGTCGCGCGCCCGGTTCGTACTCGTTCTGTGGTTGTGCGGGCTGGCCGGCGTCCTCTACCTGGACCGCGTGTGTCTGGCCCAGGCCGTCGTGCCGATGCAGGCCGAGTTGAACCTCAGCAAGACCGAGGTGAGCGCCGTGATGATGGCGTTCACGCTCGCCTACGGGCTGTTCGAGATCCCCACCGGCCGGCTCGGCGACCGGTTCGGGTCGCGGCGCGTCCTCACGCGGATCGTCATCTGGTGGTCGGTGTTCACCGCCCTCACCGGGGCGGCCACCGGGGTCGTTACGCTGGTCGGCGTGCGCTTCCTGTTCGGGGCGGGCGAGGCGGGGGCGTTTCCGAACGCGGCCCGGGTCATCTCGCGGTGGTTCCCGGTCGCCGAGCGGGGCCGGGTGCAGGGCGTCATGCTGACCGCGGCCCAGCTCGGGGGCGTGGCCGCCCCGGTGGCGGCGGCGGCGGTGATCGAACTGGCCGGGTGGCGGTGGGCGTTCGCGGTGTTCGGGCTGGTCGGCGTCGTGTGGGCGGTCGGGTTCTACGTGTGGTTCCGCGACGACCCGGCCGACCACCCGGGCGTGAATGCCGGGGAGCTGGCCGTGATCCGGGCCGGGGGCGCGGCCCCGCCCGCCGACCCCGGCCCGGTCCCGTGGGGGGCCGTGCTGACGAACCGCGGCATCCTCGTCCTCGGCACCATCATGGTGATCGGGGCGTTCTACACGTACCTGTCGTACTCCTGGCTGCCGACGTACCTCCGGTCCGCCCGGGGGCTGAGCAACATGGAGGCCGGGCAGCTCGCGTCGCTGGTCCTGGCCGGGTCGGCCGGCGGGGTGTTCCTCGGCGGGCTGCTCGCCGACCGGATCACGGCCCGCTCCGCCGACCCGACCGCCTCCCGCCGCCGGCTCGCGGTCGGGTGCTACCTCACCGCCGCGGCGTGTTTGTTCGCCGGGGTGCGGGCGGACGACCCCACCGCGGCCGCCGGGCTGATGGCGGCCGCGATGCTGGCGATGCACCTGACGCTGCCGAACTGGTGGTCCGTGGCCATCCCGCAGTGTGGCCGCCACGTCGGCGCTTTGTTCGGCCTGATGAACGGCATGGGGGTGGCCGGGGCACTGCTGTCGCAGGGGTTCGTCGGCGTGTACGTCGACTGGCGGGAAGGACACGGCTATACCGGCCGGGACCAGTGGGATCCGCTGTTCGACCTCTACGTCGGCGTGCTGGTGTGCGGGGCCGTGGCGTGGGCCTCGTACCGACCGCACCCCCTGCCGGACGTCCCGTCCGAGCCCGAGGCGTGAGCGCCGGCCTACCGATGCCAGTCGATCACGCGCCGGGCTCGGACGCCCGCGAAACTGGTCTGGCCCCCGCCCGGCCGGGCGGGTTACCCTCCCGCGTGATTCGGTACGCGGCGGGCAAAGGGGCCACGGATGGTCACCCAGCTTTCGGCAGTGTGGCGGTTCCGCCACTTTCTCCTGTCCCTGGTCCGGCTCGACCTGCGCAACCGGTACACCCGCTCCTCCCTCGGGGTCGGCTGGACCGTCGTACAACCCATCGTCATGGCCGGGGTGTTCGTCGTCGTCTTCAGCGGCGTACTCGAACTGAGTCCCGAGCGGTACGTCACCTCACTGCTGCTGGGGATGGCGGTGTGGGGGTTCGTGCGGGAGTCGCTGATCACCGGGAGCGGGGCGTTCACCGCCCACGAGACGTACATCCGCCAGAGCCTCCTCCCCTACGCCCTGTACCCGCTGCGGCTCGTCCTCGGCTCGGCCGTCCACGGCGGCATCGCGCTGCTCGTGGCCCTCGCCGCAGTCGTGCTGGTGGACGGCAGCGCGGCCAAGCTCGCCCTGCTGCCGGTGGTCGCCCCGGCCCTGGTGCTGCTCGTCGCCGCCGGGTGGGCCGCGGCCACGCTGTTCGCCTTCGCGCAGTCGTACTTCCACGACACCCGCCACCTGCTCGACATCGGCTGCCAGATGCTGTTCTTCCTCACGCCGATCATCTACCCGCCCGAGGTGCTGGTGAACAAGGGGGTCGGCTGGATGGCCCGGTGGAACCCGGTGAACCTGTTCCTCGAACTCATCCGCACCCCGCTCGCCACCGGCGAGCCGCCGGCCCTGAAACTCTACCTGTACGCCCTGGCCTTCACCGCCGGGCTGGCCGTCCTCGCCCTCGCCGCCATCCGCCGGTTCCAGCGGACCCTCGTGTACCACCTCTGACCCGCCTTGACGGAGCCCGCCCCGCTCCCGTAACCTTGCCGCCCGCCGCCGGAGGAGCCGCCGTGATCAGCGTCCTGTTCTGCTCCCGCGCCAAGGGGAACCCGGACTGCGGGCTGCGCCGCATGCTCGACTCGGTGGTCGCCACCACCACCCCGGCCGAGCGCGACCAGCTCGAATTCCTCATCAAGTTCGACGCCGACGACGACCAGCGCATGACCGACGCGGAACTGACCGCCTACCCGTTCCGCGTGAAGGCGTTCAGCTGGTCCCGCGGCGAGGGGCGGCACGCCCTCCACCACGCCCAGGAGTACCTGTTCGCCCAGCGCGACCCGGCCGGCCGGTTCTGCCTCATGACGGCCGACGACTTCGTCTTCACCCGCCCCGGCTGGGTGTCGGACGTCCTGGCCGTGGAGGACGAGTTCTGCGTGATGGGCTACGTCCGCCCGCCGATCGAAGCCTACGCCGGGCGGTACGAGCGCGAGGACATGATCCGCAGCTGGGTGGTGTCGTTCGGCGGCTGGTCGCCGGTGGTGAGTGCCCGGCTGATCGAGGTGTGCCAGAACTTCGGCTGGCAGGCCAACGTGGACAGCTGGCTGATGGGGCTGTCGGTGGTCGTGTACGACCTCTACGGCGTGGTGCTGTGGAAGACCCACGCGCCGTTCTACGAGCGCCGCGGGGCCGACGACCGGCCCGCCAGCTGCGGGGCCGCCCCGACGTACAACAACATGGAGATCACCAACAACGTCGGCCCGCTCAACCGGTACTGGTTCGAGCTCGTCCGCCGGCAGGCCCGGAACGTGTACCTGAACATGATCCACGGGTCCGACCTGGGCCGGCGGTCGTGGGGCTCCACCTCGTTCCGGGTGTGGCGGCGGCTGCGCGAGCAGCCGGTCCGCCGGCTCCCCGGCCGGGTGATGAAGAAGCTCCGCCGCAGCATGGCGGCACTGTTCGCCTGACACCCGGTCCCGACGAACAGGCCACCCTCTCCGCGACGACTGCTCGCCCGACCAACTCTGATGGAGCCGCACGGATGCGACTCGGCCGGCAACCGAAGATCCCGTTCCCGGATCGCTACAAGGGGTTCCGACTGATCCGGACGCACGGCCGGGTCTGGGGCATCCCGCCGACCGCGGACGAAGTCCGGCTCCTCGCGGAAGAATGCCTCTTCGACCACCCGGCGGTGAAGTCGGCCGCGTCGCTCGACGCGATGCGCGACCTCATCGACCGGTACGACCCGGCCGAGGACCGGCCCGAGCCGGTCGCCCGCCGGGGCGAGTACGACGTGGTCCGGCTCCGCGGCGTGTACCACGCGGTCCCGCGCGGGGCCGGAGCCTTGGATCTGGACTTCGCCGAGGACCGGGCCGTCGCCGGGGTGGTGTCGGGGGCGAGTCTCGCGGCGGTGGACGAGAAGGCCCGCGCGTCCGCGGCCGGCCGGCCGGTCGAGTTCGCCGGCTGGCTGCCGGTGTACATCGGGGCGGGGAACTGCGGGGCGCACCCGCAGTTCGGCCACACCCAGACCCCGCCCCCGGGCTACCGGTTCACCCGGTCCGGGCGCACGCCGTCGGTGAAGTCCGGGCTCCTCACCCGGATGATCGCCCTGGCCGGCCCGCGGCCGCTACGGTGGTGGTTCGCCGCCGCCGCCGTGGTGCGCTTCCCCTTCGCCTTCGTCCGCCCCCGGGAGGGCGTCACCCTCGCCGCCCGGTGGCGGGTGTTCGTCGCCGCCCTGTCGCTGTTCCTGATGCTTCTCCGCAAGGGCTGCCGGCCGCTGGCCGCGGCCCGGTTCGTGGTGTCCCGGCACCTCCAGTCGCAGCTGCTGCTCGGCGGCCGGCACGACCTGGTGTTCCTCACCAGCATGCCGTACACGTTCGGCCAGAACCCGTGGGTGATCGAGGTCGAGGATCCGACCACGCTGTTCTACCCGCTGATCCAGAACGGCCACACCTGCGACATGCCGGTCCGCGAGTCGCCGTACTACCCGATCGTCAAGGCGTTGCTTGAGGCCGACCACTGCCGGGCGGTCCTCACACACATGCGCTCGTCGGCGACGTTGATCTCGGCGCTCTTCGACAGCGAGGTCATCCGCCGCAAGGTCGTGTACGCGCCGCTGGGGGTGAAGCTCCCGGCCCGCTTCCAGCGGCACGACCCGGAGCCGGCCGACGCCCCGGTCGAGCTGCTGTTCATCAACTCGTGGTGCCAGGTGGCGGAGAACTTCTTCGTCCGCGGCGGTCTGGACGTGCTGGAAGCCTTCGGCATCCTGCGCCAGCGCTACCCGAACCTCCGGCTGACGCTCCGCACCTCGCTCCCCGACCTGGCGGACCACTACCACCGGATCATGGCCGACGGCCGGGTGCGGGTGATCGACCGCTTCCTCACCGCCGAGGAGATGGCCGAGTTGCACGCCTCCAGCCACGTTTTTCTGCTCCCCGCGGCGCGGGTCCACATCGTCTCGCTGCTCCAGGCCATGTCCTACGGGCTGGCGGTGGTCGGCACGGACGGGTGGGGGATGGAGGAGTACCTGGAGGACGGGCGGAACGGGCTGGTGGTCCGCGGCCGGCACGGCCGGGCGTCGTGGGCCGACGACGAGGCCGGGGTGCTGCGCGAGAACTACGAGGTGATGTACACCCCGGACTCGGCGGTCGTAGCCGGGATCGTCGAGGCTGTGTCCCGCCTGGTCGAGGACCGCGAGTTCCGCCGCCGCCTCGGCCGGACCGCGCGGGCGGACGTCGAGACGCGCTACACCCTGGGGAACTGGAACCGCGGCATGAAGGCCGCGTTCGACCTCGCGCTCGGCACCGCCGATGAGCCGGCCGCTCCCCCCGCCCTCCCGCCTGCCGACCGCGTGGGTACGGCCGCGGTCCGGTAGCGGTCGCACTCGCCTGGGGGGCTGACACGCCAAGAACGACCGACAGGGGTTGAGCTGAACGAAGACGCCCGGGGAGGGGTAACTCTCCCCGGGCGTCTTCGCACGCCGGGACTACCGCAGCGAGTCGAGGATCTCCATCCGCATCGCCGACAGGGCCGGGACCAGCCCGCCGAGCCGGCCCATCACCAGGGTGAACAGCATCCCGGCCGCCACCGTCTGGTAGTCCACGATCATCTTCAGCGACACACTCTTGCCGCCCCCGGCGCCGCCGGCCAGCTGGCTTCGCGCCTCGAACCCGTTCGCCACCGCCCCCAGGGCGCAGCCGAGCAGCCCCCCGGCCGCGGCGATGGCCAGCGATTCGAGCATGAACGAGATGAGGATCTGCCACCGCTTGAACCCGAGGATGCGCAGCACCCCTACCTCGCGGATGCGGGCGGCGATCGACGCGAACATCGTGTTCATCACGCCGAACACCCCGCCCACGGCCATGATCCCCGCCACGATCACGATCCACGTCAGGAACTGGTCGTTCGTCTTGGTCAGCTCGGCGTAGTACTCGGGTTCCGGGAACGCCTTGAACTTGGCCGCCGTGTAGCGCTGCTGGAGGTGGTACGCCAGCGCCTTCGCCGCTTCGGCGGTGTCCGGGTCGGCCCGCACCACCATCGTCGTGTACGTCCCCTTCTTGCCGAACGTCTTGGTCACCACGTCGATGTTCTGGACCCAGACCTCGGACCCGAACGTCGTCCCCTCGGCCTTCATCACACCGACCACGACCCAGTCGAGGTCGCCGAGCTGGAAGGTGTCGCCGGCCTCCAGCCGGGGCTTGCCCGCGTCCTCCCCCAGGGTGCCGGCGGCCCCCTCCCCGAGGACGCACTCCACGAACGTGCGCATCCGCGGGCTGTTGTCCGGGTTCTTCTCCCCCGTCGGCAGCTGGCGCACCCCGACGGACGAGAACCAGCTGCCGCCGGGGTACAGCTCGATGTTGTGGACGGCCGCGGCGACCGGGGCGTCCTCGACCGCCCGCATGTTGAGCAGCCGGCGGCGGGCCGGCTGGCCTTCCTTGACCGGCACCGGCTGGCTGACGACGAAGTAGATTTCCTTGCTCGCCAGGTACGCCGCCTGCTGGCCGGCCGGCGGCTCCTGGTCGGCAGCCAGGCGGGTGAGCTTGCCGTCCGCCCCGCGCAGCGCCCGCGCCACCCGCACCGGAGCCGGGAGCGGGTTCCCCTCGTGGTCCAGGGTGACGACCTGGCGGACGGCGTTGTCCACGTCGCCGTAGCCGAGGTTGCTGAACAGCTCGTCGGTGGCGCCGTCCGAGAGGACAAACACATTCCCGGGGATGCCGGTCGCCTCGTTCAACTTGTACATCCCGTTGACGAACGCCAGCAGCGCGACGAGGAGCCCGACGACGACGGTGAACGCCAGCGCGGTGAGGCCGGCGATCCGCCAGCGGACGACGAGGTTGCGGTAGTTGTAGGCCAGCGGCACCCGGCCGATCATCAGCAGGAGGCCGAGGTCGGTGGCGTACACGACCAGGAACACGAACGGCCAGTGCTGGACGAGTGGCGGCGGGAGGAGCTTCCAGATCGGCTGCCCGAACCACGGCCCCCAGCCCGGGTCGAGGAGAACCCTCAGCTGGGGCGAGTTCGGGAGGACTTCCGCGATCTGCTGGTTCACGAGGTCGAGGTCGGTGCGGGCCTCGCGGAGGCGGATCGGGTCGTCGAGCCCGGCGGCGAGTGCCTTTTCGAGCTTGGCCTTCTTCTCGACCATCTCCTTCGGGGTCGGGGCAACGACCCCGGCGGTGATCCCCACAGTCGGCTCGGGGCCGGGCGGGAACAGGGGCGACTCGGCCACGGTCATCCCGAGAACCTTCTGGGCCAGGACGCCGAACTGCCCCTTCTGGGGGAGCGGGAGCCGGCCGACGACCTCGACGGCGAACGCGAACAGGGCGATCACCACGACCAGCCCGGCCCCGACCCCGCCGAGCCGGCGGAGGAGGCGCCGCCCGCGCGTCGTCGCGGGCGGCACGGTGTCGGCGAGGACGGCCTCGTTCGGCGCCACCGCCGGCAGCGCGACGAGCAGCGCCGACAGCGGCAGGAGCGACAACACCAGGGTGACCATGGTGCCGGCCAGCCGGCGGACGGCGCGGAGGAAGCGGAGCAGGGCGGCCATCGGGTTGCGTCCGGGGGGGCTTGAGGGAATCGGAACTCACCGGCCGTCACGCCTGCCGCGCGAACACCTCGGCCACCCTCACGTTCTTGGCGCTCAGGGCCGGGCCGATGCTGCCGACGAAGGCCACGCCCATCCCCAGGAGCGGGCCGATCACCAGCACCTCGACCGGGACGAAGAACGCCCCCAGGAAGGCGATCTGGAACTTGATGTTCCCCAGCCCGCCCCAGGCGAGGAGCGTGCTCATCGCCCCGGCGATGCAGCCCACCAGCAGCGCCTCGCCGAGGATCATCCCCATCACGTGCCGGGGCTGGAAGCCGAGCACCTTCAGCACCGCCATCTCCACCCGCCGCTCGCGGACGCTGATGCTGATGGCGTTGGCCACCACCAGCGACATGATCATCAGCATGGCCGGCGCGAGGATGTACTTCATCCCCCAGAAGATGTCCTTGTAGGCCTCCATGAAGGTGCCGATGCCGGCGCTGGCCGTCTCCACCTTCACCGCCGGGGAGCTGAAGTTCTTGGTCTCGTTCACGGCCGCGGCGATCTGCTCGTAGGACGCCCGGTTCGGCACCCGCACCCAGATCAGGTTGACGCACCGGTTGGCCAGCGGGTGCGGGTCGCCGTTGTGGGCGTTGGCGTAGGAGCGGATCATCGCGTCCAGGTAGGCCCGGCTGCAGAAGCCGACGCCCTCGTACTTCCCCTCCGGGAGCGTGCCGACGATCTCGAACTCGAACACGATGTCCCGGTAGTTCATGCTCGTCAGTTTCAGCTTCTGGCCCACCTGGACGTTCATCTTCTTCAGCCGGGACGGGCTCACGATGATCCGCCGGAAGTCCTCCTCCATCAGCTTGATGCCGGCCTGGAGGTCGGCGTACTCGGCGTCGGTGAGATCCTTCCGCTCCAGCCCGTCCATCATGAGCGGGATCTTCCGCGGCTCGACGCAGAACATGAACAGGGCGTTCTCGGGCTTCGGGTTCGAGGGGTCCGTCGTGCCGCCCACGAACGACCAGGCGATGACGTCGTCGTCGCCGTTGACCGGCTGCAGCTCCTTCGGGAGCCCGGCCATGATGGTGCGGAGCCGGTCCTCGTACCCGGGCGGCATCATACTCGGGATCGAGTACTTCTCGGTCATGATGATCTTGAAGTTCGCCTCCTTCTCGGCCGTGGCCTTCCCGATGAAGGTGATGATGGTGTATACCATCGTCAGCACGAGGGTGAGGACGAACAGGGCGAGGTAGGTGAGCGAGGTGCGGAGGGGGCTGCGGCGGAGGCCGCGGAAGAGCATGAGCAGCACCTTGAACACCAGCAGGCCGGACTCCGACAGCCGGGCCAGGACGAACTCGGCCGCGAAGATCAGCAGGAAGAACACCGGCAGGGTGAAGACCCCGAGGGCGACCGCGACCAGCAGCACCAGCCCGGTCCCGGCCAGGAGGTAGCTGGTGAGCATCAGCAACGACGGGTCGAACCCCGTCGGGGCGAAGTCGGGGGTCGGGTACATGCGCGGCTCACAGGGGGCGGCCGGGTGTGGTCTGCCCCTCAAGATAGGCGGGGTGGGTGGTCCGGTACAACCTTGGCAGGCGGGTGTGGGGTGTCACTCGGACTGCTAGACATCGGTCCGGCGTGAACTAGGGTTGGACGATCGTCCGCACCCGGGGCCGCCGCCATGTCACGCTCCTTGCTCGCCGTCGGGTTCCTGGTCGTCGTCGGCTGTGGGAAGCCGGTCGCTCCGGCCGACCTCCAGCCGACGACGGAACCGGCCCCGGCGCCGGTGGTTGTGGAGATCATTCCGTCGAAGAAGGCCGCCGCCCCCGCCCCGGACGATGACAGCCCGCCGCCCGCGACCACGGCGTCGGTGAGCGCCCTGACGGGGAGGATCAACCTGCCGAAGGACGGCGGCCGGTGGCCGTGGAAGCTCGCCCCGGCCCCGGCGGCGGTGGACGGGAAGGGCGTTAAGGTCACGGTGGGCGAGGGCCGGGAGTTCCTGGCCGTCAGCCCCGAGTCCGGGCGGTTCGTCCTGGCACAGCTCGGCGACCGCCGCGGCGACAAGAACGTGCAGACACTCTTCACCAAGCTCGTCCTCGGGGACGTCAACACCGGGGCGGTGCTGGGCGAGTGGGAGTTGAAGGACCACCTCGTCCCGCTCGATGTGAGCCCCGACGGCAAGCGGGTGGTGGCCCGGTCGATGTGGCCGGACGCGAAGCTGACCGTCCTCACCGTTTCCGCCGACTTCGGTCTGGCCCGCAAGACGACCGCTGCCCACGACCGGATCGTCCTGAACCCGGCCGAGGGGACGGGGCGGGACAGCGAACTCCACGTCGCCTGGGCCGGGTTCGTCGGCAACGACCGGGTGGCCTCGGCCGCCGAGGGCGGGCAGGTGCGGGTGTTCAATGCGGCCACGCTCATCAAGGTCGGCACCCTCGACGGTACGCCCAAAACAACCCCATGCGTCGCCCCGAACCGCAACCAGCTGATCTCCCACGCCGCGGGGAAGGCGGTGCTGCTCGACCCGGCCGAGTGCCAGGTGATCGGGACGCGGGCGTTCCCGGTGCCGTCCGGGTGGAAGCACCTCGCCGTCAGCCCCGACGGGGCGACGCTGGCCTGCGCGAAGCAGGACCGCGTCCGCTTCCTGGGCCTGAAGACCGGCGAGGTCTGGGACCAGGTCATGCCGCGGCTCGGGGACGCCTCGAACTTCGGCCGGGCCTTCTCGTGGGCCGGGCCGTCGTTCCTGGTGTGCGAGCGGCAGGTGTACGACCCGGCGCTGCCGTTCCCGGTTTGGCACCACTCCCAGGCGTCGGCCGAGGCGTACACCCCGCGGCAGGTGTGGGCGGCGGTTCGGGCCGGCGGGTTCTCGAAGAAGGGCGAGTCGGTGGCCGTGACGGTCCGCCCGTTCGACTACCTGCCGGCGGACCTGCCGGGGGTCGTCGCGTCGGCGAAGGCCCGGCCGGGGCTGTACACGCTCGCCCCCGGGTCGGCCGTGAGGGTGGACGTGAGCAACCTGCCGACCGGGAAGCAGGCGGAGGCGAAGGCCGACCTGGAGCAGCGGTTGCGCGAGGTCGGCTACGCCCCGGGGCCGACCGCGGGGACGGTGGCCGCGGTGTCGCTCGACCTGGCGGTCACGAAGAACACGCCCTACGCCAACCTGTCGAACGTCCCCTACGTCCACCAGCCGTTGCGGGTCCAGCTGAGGCACGCGGGGAAGGTGTTGTGGCAGCAGGCCGACGCCAAGGAGCCGCCCGGGGTCGTCGTGCTGACCGGGGGCGCGACCCTGGCCCAGAAGGTGGAGGCCGAGGGCTACGGCCGGCCGAACTACGCCATGCTGAAGACGCTCCGCGTCCCGCCCGACTTCCCCGGCCTGCAGTTCCCGCAGCACGGGTTCGGTTCCACCGCCCTGGCCGCCGACGGCCCCCGGCCCCAGCCGGGGCGGTAACCGCCCGCTGTTCCTTGCCTCCGGGCGCGGGATCGGGTTAAATCAGGTCTGGACCCGACTCGCACCCTCTCCCGCCCGGAGCCCTCATGGACACCTTCAGCCGGCGCGAATTCCTTGAACGCGGCGCCATCCTCTCCGCCGCCGCGGCCGCCCTCGGACCGGTCGCCCAGGCCCAGCCCCCCACCCGCCCCCCGACCTCCCGCTCGGCCAGCGCGGCCAACGACAAGCTCCGGGTGGCGGTGGTCGGCGTGCGCGGCCGGGGCATGAGCCACGTCAGCGGCTTCCTCGGCAAGAACAACTGCGAGATCACCACCGTCTGCGACTGCGACGAGGCCGTGATCGGCAACGCCATGCGGTCGGTCGAGAAGGTCCAGGGGCGGGCGCCGCGGTTCGAGAAGGACATCCGCCGCGTGGTGGAGAACCGCGACGTGGACGTCGTGTCGATCGCCACGCCGAACCACTGGCACGCGCTGATGGCGGTCTGGGCCATGCAGAACGGCAAGGACGTGTACTGCGAGAAGCCGGCCACGCACAACGTCCGGGAGGGGGCGATCATGACCGCCGCCGCCCGCAAGTACGGCCGCATCTGCCAGGTCGGCACGCAGAGCCGGAGCAACCCGGGGATGCGGCAGTCGATCGAGGCGGTCCAGTCCGGGCGGATCGGCACCGTGGACCTGGCCATCGGCCTCTGCTACAAGAACCGCCCGAGCATCGGCAAGGTGCCCGGCCCGCAGGAGCCGCCGGCGACGATGGACTACGACCTGTGGTGCGGCCCGGCCCCGCTGGAGGCGCCGCGCCGCCGGACCGGCAACGGCACCGTCCACTACGACTGGCACTGGGTCTGGAACTACGGCAACGGCGACCTCGGCAACCAGGGCGTCCACGAGATGGACAAGGCCCGCTGGGGGCTGCGGAAGGGGCTGCCGAACAGCGTGTGCAGCGTCGGCGGCCGGTTCGGCTACACCGACGACGGCCAGACGGCCAACACCCAGGTCTGCCTGTTCGACTACGGCGAGTCGAAGATGGTGTTCGAGGTCCGCGGGCTCAAGAGCCCGAACTACCGGGGCGCCGGGGTGGGGAACATCTGGGTCGGCTCCGAGGGCATGGTGGTGTGCCCGAACTACTCCAGCGGCATCGTGTACGACAAGGACAACCGGGAGGTGGCCCGGTTCAACGGCGGCGGCGACCAACTCCACTTCGACAACTTCGTGAAGGCCGTGCGCAGCCGGCGGGTGGCCGACCTGCACTGCGACGTCGCCGAGGGGCACGTGTCGGCGGCGCTGTGCCACCTGGCCAACATCAGCTACCGGCTCGGGGCCGAGGGGCCGCTGGCCGGCGACGTCGCCGGGTTCGCCGGCTCGGCCGCCGCGGCCGACGCCCTGGCGCGGATGCGGGCCCACCTGGGCGAGCACAAGGTCGACCCGGCGATCGCCGTCGGCCGGGCCGGCCCGAAGCTGACGTTCGACCCGGCCACCGAGCGGTTCACCGGCGCCCGGGCGGCCGAGGCGAACGCGATGCTGTTCCGCGAGTACCGCCGCGGCTTCGAGCTCCGCGAGTCGGTCTGACCGCGCCCGGCGAGAACGCCCGCCGGCCCCGTCCGGTGGGCGGTACTCATCCGCCGGAGGTCGTCATGCGTCGGTTACTCGTGCCGCTCCTGTTCCTCGCCGCCGCCGGGTGCGGGCCGGGCGCCCGGGAGCGGACGCTCTCGACGTTGAACACCGAGGCCGACCGCTGGGACGGCGGCAAGGACTTCACGACAGCGGCCGAGGACGCCTACGGCCGGCCGCTGTCGGCCCGGGTCGAGAAGGGCACGCTGAACTACACCCTGGAACTCCGCTCGTTCGGCCCGGACGGGCTCCCCAAGAACAGCGACGACGTCGTCGTGACGCGCAGCAAGCGCCACGGCGAGACGACGGTTTCCGAGGAGGCCGCCCGGGGCGCCGAGGTGATCGCCGCCGGGGCGTCGAGCGGGGTCGTGAAGGGGATCAAGAGGGGGCTCGGGTTCGGCGGCACGGGCAAGGAGAAGTAACCGGCGGTTCGCCCGCACGAGGCCGGACCCGGCCGCAGCGGTACAACAACCCCGGACGCCGACCGCGCCGCGGGCCTGCCATGACCCCCCACCTGCCTCTCACCCGCCGCTCCGCCCTCCGGCTCGCCGCCGCGGGGGGCGCGGCCGGCTTCCTCAGCTGGGCCGGGCACGGCTCCCCCTCCTTCGCTCAAGATCCGCCTCCCGTCCCCGAGCCGGGCGGCGACCTCGTCACCCCCGAGGCGCAGGCCGCCATCGACCGCGGGCTCGCCTTCCTGGCCCAGGCCCAACTCGACGACGGGGCGTTCACCTCGGACCGGCTCGGCAACGGCTCGGCGGTCGGCATCGCCGCCCTCGCCGGGCTGGCCCTCATGGCCGGCGGGCACCAGCCCGGCCGGGGGCGGTACGCCCGGACGGTGTCGCGGGTGGTGGACTACCTCCTCGCCTCCGGCGCCGGGCCGACCCCCGGGTTCCTCAGCTCGCTCGAGTCCCAGCGGGGGTTCCGCGGCGGGCAGAACCAGCAGGCCATGTACAGCCACGGGTTCGGCTCGCTGTTCCTGAGCGAGGTGTCCGGGATGCTCCCGGACCCGGCCCGCCAGCGGCAGGTGAAGTCCACCCTCGAACGGGCCGTGGCGTTCACCGTGCGGGCGCAGAACAAGGAGGGCGGGTGGCGGTACGAGCCCCAGCCGCAGATGGCCGACGTGTCCGTCAGCGTCGCCCAGATGATGGCCCTGCGGGCGGCGCGCAACGCCGGGCTGTTCGTCCGCAAGAGCGTCGTGGACGCCGGGGTCGAGTTCCTCAAGTCGTGCCAGCAGCCGGACGGCGGGTTCGGCTACACCCGGTCGCAGAACACGATGTCCGGCTTCGCCCGCAGCGCCGCCAGCCTGGTCGGGCTGTACAGCGCCGGCCTGTACGCCGGGCCGCCGGTCGAGCGTGCCCTCCGGTACGTGCTCCAGTTCCTCCCGGTCCGGCGGTTCTCGCTCCAGGAGATCCAGGCGCACCACTACTACTACGGCCACTACTACGCCGCCCTGGGGATGTGGACGGCCGGCGGCGAGTACTGGGCCCAGTGGTTCCCGGCCATCCGGGACGACCTCCTCGCCCGCGCCCGCGCCGGCGGCGGCATCTGGACCGACACCCATTACGGCCCGGCCTACGCCACCGCCATGAGCCTGATCGTGCTCCAGCTGCCGAACAACTACCTGCCGATCCTCCAGAAGTGACACCACCGCGCTGCGCCCAGCGCCCGTCCGACCCGGGCGGCCGGGGTAGAATGGGGCGTGCGGTGTCCGTCCGCTTACCCACAACTCCCCCCCTCCCATGCAACCCCTCATCCTGTCGGCCGCCCGCACCCCGGTCGGGAAGTTCCTCGGCGGCCTCTCGGAGCTGCCAGCCCCGCGGCTCGGGGCGGTGGCCGTCGCGGAAGCGGTCCGCCGGGCGAACGTCCCCCCGGACCGCGTGGACGAGGTGATCCTCGGCACCGTCGTCCAGGCCGGGCAGGGGCAGGCGCCGGCCCGACAGTCGGCGCTGTTCGGCGGGCTCCCGGACACCGTCCCGGCGGTGACCGTCAACAAGGTGTGCGGGTCCGGGCTGAAGGCGGTGATGCTGGCCGCGCAGGCGATCAAGGCCGGCGACGCCGACGTGGTGGTGGCCGGCGGGATGGAGAGCATGAGCCGGGCGCCGTACCTCCTGCGGGGCGCCCGCACCGGCTTCAAGTACGGCGACCAGACCGCCACCGACTCCCTGGTCTTGGACGGCCTGTGGTGTCCGTTCGAGGACCGGGCGATGGGCGACTCGGCCGAGTACACCGCCGCGACGTGCGGCGTCTCGCGCGCCGACCAGGACCGGTTCGCCGCCCAGAGCCACCGCCGGGCCGCCGCCGCCTGGGAGCGCGGCGACTTCGCGGTCGAGGTGGTGCCCGTGACCGTGCCGGGCGGCAAAACCCCGGTGACGGTGGCCAAGGACGAGGGCATCCGCCCCGACACCACGCCGGAGGGACTGGCGAAGCTCCGCCCGGCGTTCCAGAAGGACGGCACCGTCACCGCCGGGAACTCCTCCCAGCTGTCCGACGGCGCTGCCGCACTGGTGGTCGCCTCGCCCGCGGCCGCCGACCGGCTGGGCACGGCGCCTCTGGCGCGGGTCGTCGCTTACGCCATGAGCGGGGTCGCGCCGAAGGACATCTTCATGGCCCCGGTCCCGGCCGTGCGGACGGTGCTCGACAGGGCGAAACTTCGGTTGGGGGACATCGACCTGTTCGAGCTGAACGAGGCCTTCGCGGCTCAGATGCTGGCCTGCGGGAAGGAACTCGGGCTCGACGAGGCTCGGGTGAATGTGAACGGCGGGGCGGTGGCACTCGGGCACCCGATCGGGGCGAGCGGCGCCCGGGTGCTGACCACGCTCGTGTACGCCCTCCGCGCCCGCGGCCTCCGCTACGGGCTGGCCAGCCTGTGCCTCGGCGGCGGGAACGCGGTGGCGATGGTCGTCGAGCGGCTCTGACGGTCCGCCCAGCCGGCCGCGCCGGTGGGCGGTTATGCGATCGCCGGTTGGGGGGTCGGGCCGGTGCCGGCGACTTCGGTTCGCCGGCCGTCGGGGCGGTCCGACTCCAGCGCGTCTCGCACCATCTGGACCAGCTCCTGCGGCCGGTAGGGCTTCTTCAGGAACCCGGCCGTCGCCCGGATCTCCTCCTCCCCCAGCTGTTCGGACGCGTACCCGCTCACGAACAAGACCCGGGCCTGCGGGTCGAGGGTGCGGATCTCCCGGAAGGCGTCCTGGCCGGACATGACCGGCATGGTCAGGTCGAGTACGACCAGATCGATCCGGTGGCCCTCGCGGGCATACAACTCAACCGCCGCCGCGCCGTCCGCAGCCTCCAGCACCTCGTACCCGTACTGGCGGAGGACCGTGACGCCGACCCGGCGCACCACGGCCTCGTCGTCCACCACGAGGACCGTCGCCCCGTCCGGTCCTACCGCGGCGTCCGGCACGACCGGGTCGGGGCCGTCGGGAGCTGTCGCCGGGGCGGTCGGCTGGGTCGTCACCGGCAGGTAGATGTCGAACCGGGTGCCGAAGCCGGGCCGGCTGTCGCAGCCGATCCAGCCGTCGTGCTGTTCGACGATCCCGTGGACCATCGCCAGGCCGAGGCCGGTCCCCTTGCCGACGCCCTTGGTCGTGAAGAACGGCTCGAAGATCCGCGCCCGCACCTCGGGCGTCATCCCCGCCCCGTCGTCGCCCACCCGCAGGCGGACGAACCGCCCCATCCGGCCCCCGCCCGCGGCCGGGCTCCCGGGCCGGAACTCCACCTCCGTCGTCTCGATGCGGACGCACCCGGCCCCGTCGATCGCGTCGCGGGCGTTGAGGCACAGGTTCATGAGAACCTGATTCATTTGGTTCGGGTCGGCCAGGACCGGCCCCAGGCCCGGCGGGGTGCAAGTCTCGATGCGGACGCGCGGGTCGATCGTCCGGCGGAGGAGCGCCACCACCTCGGCGGCGACGGCGCCGAGGTCGGTCGGCTGGCGGTCGAGGTGGTGTTGGCGGGCGAACCCGAGTAGCCGGCCGGCGAGGGCCGCGGCCCGGCCGACGGCCCCCTGGGCGGCCTCGACCAGCGCCTCGTTCTCGTCCCCGGGCCGGAGGTTGAACCGGATGAGCTCCAGGTTCCCGCCGATGGCGGTGAGCAGGTTGTTGAAGTCGTGGGCGATGCCGCCCGCCAGCTGGCCGAGCGCGTCCAGCTTCCCGGTCTGGCGGAGCCGTGCCTCGAGCGCCCGCTGCTCGGTGACGTCCCACACGATCCCCAGCACGCCGACGGGGCGGCCGCGGGCGTCGCGCACCGGCGTCAGCATCCGCCGCACGGTGCGCACCTGGTCGGCGACCGGCCACTCGCACTCCGTCTCGAACGTCTTTCCCTCCGCGAGGACGCGGGCCTCGTCCGCCACCCACGCCGCGACGCCGCGGGTGGGGGTCACCTCCTCGTCCGCCCGGCCGACGAGCTCGGCCTCGGCCCGGCCCATCAGCCGGCAGTAGGACGGGTTCGCGGCCTGGTACAGCCCGCCCGCGTCCTTGAGGAACACCCCCTGCTCCAGGTTCTCGCTCAGGGACCGGTGCCGGGCCTCGCTCTGCCCGAGCGCGGCGGCCCGCCGGCCCGCCGTCTGCGCCAGATGGACGGCCAGCGACAGCAGGGTGACGAGCCCGACCCCGGCGGCCAGCGCGACGTGCGGCAGGAATGTCCCCTCCCGCTCCAGGGCTGCCTCCGTCGGCCACACCCGGAACTGCCAGTCCAGCCCCTCCGCCCGGAACCGCTGGACGCCGGTGTAGCGCCGGCCGCCGCCGGCGGCCACGTCCCGGGAGTAGAGCAGGTCCGGGCCGTCGCGGACCTCCAGGGCGTACCCGGGGGCGACGTTCTGGTTGAGCACGGCGGCGAGAAAGGCGCGGGGTTCGAGGACCGCGAGGAGCCCGCCCTCGGCCCCGACCCCGGGCCGGACCGGGGAGTACAGCAAGAGCACCCAGTTGCCGTTCCAGCTCGCCCGCGGCGGGCGGACCACCGCCGGCCGGCTGGCCTCCACCGCCCCGTTCAGGTCCGCCGCCAGGGCCGCCGCGTCGAGCCCGTGCGGCACCCGCACCGGCTCGACCGGCTCAAGCCACCGCAGCGGGTGGCCGGGCACGAGGCGGGCGACGCCCACGACGCCCCGCCGGCTCCCGTAGTAGAGCGACAGGGCAGGGTGGGCGACCTCCGCCGCCTCCGGCGCCGCCCCGGCCCGGACGCGCTCGGCCTCCCCGCGCAGCCGCGAGGTACACTCGTCCAGAGCCTTTTCGAGCACGAGCTGGGCGTCGGCGCCGTCGAGCTGCACGGTCCGGTGGACCCGCGCGTCCTGCCGGGCGACGAGGGCGTCCCACAGGATCAGGCTGGCGCCGACCCCGCCGACCCACAGCCCGACCGGGACGGCGGACCGGACCGGCACGCGCGCCAGCGCCGCCCGCGCGCCGGCGGCGGTCACGGCCGCCCCGCCGAGGAGAGCGGCCAGTTGCAACACGAGCGGCGGCCCCGGCCGGTTCGGCGCTCCGAGGAGGACGGGTGAGTTCACCGCCACCACCGCCGCGCCGAGGACCAGCCCGGCCCCGGTGCCGGCGAGTACCCAGGCTCCGGCCTCGCCCGCCCCGCGGCGGGCCATTACCCACACGCCGACCCCGCCGAGAACGAACGCGGCGCCCGCCAGAACCCCCATCCCGCCCGGCGGGAACGGCGGGAGAAGCGGGTCGGCGGGGAACGCCCAGGTGTTCAGCGCCTCACCGACACCGATGGCCGGGCAGAGCACGCCGCCGACGCCCCACACGGCCAGCAGCGCGGCACACGCCCGCGCCACGCCGGGCGCCCGGGCGGCGGCGAGCAGGCCCGTGCCCCAAACGCACAGGCCGAGGGCCGCGTTGGCGTGAAGGGGTTGGAACCGGGTGTGGATCTGGATGAGGGGCTGGGAGCCGGCCGCCCACGCGGCCAGTACGGCCGCCCCGAGCAGCAGGAGCCCGCCGCCGGCGATCTGCGCTACCCGGGCTCCGGGCACGGTGAGGGGAACTGACAACGCCCGGCCTCCGGTCAGCGGGTCAGTTCGATGTCGAAGTCGGTTTGCGCCGCCGTGACGGTGACAGCGAGCCCCGACTCCTCGGGCACGCCGTAGCGGTCGGGGATGGCCGGCACCGGCCGGGGCGGCGGGCCGCTCGTCGGGCCGTGCGGGCCGTTCACCCCCTTCGGCGGCGAGCTGCCGACCCCGAACCCGGGGGGGACCGCCGTGTGCGACCGCACCGTGGCCTGGAGCTGACCCCGGGGGACGTTCGGGATCGTGTACCGGCCGTCCGGCGCGATCAGGCCGGTGTAGACCTGGCCGTCGGCCGCGTAGAGGACCACGGACCCGGAGGTCAGAGCCTTCCCCTGGTAGGCGACGCGGCCGGTGACCGTGCCGCGCGAGTCGCCGCAGCCCGCCGCCAGGAGGGCGGCGGCCAGCGCGACGGCCCGGGGGGTGTGATGGGTGGTCATGAGCGGGGCGGGGGCGGGGTTAGAGGGCGTCGGGCGGGAGAACCTCGCCGCCCCTCGGGGTGGTGAGGTACCACCAGGTGTACCGGGTCATCGACGACGACAGGTGGCGGACGCCGCCGTCCGCCATCCCGGCGTGGATGCCGGCGGGGTGCGGGGACGACGCGAGGGTCGGGTCGCAGCCGCCGTTGAACGGCTGGGGGCGGGTCTGGAACATGCACGCCGGGCCGACGCTGTACCCGTTCCAGGACACGGCGTAGCCGGGGTGCAGCGGGTACAGGAGGGGGCCGGAGGTCAGGTAGTACGCCCAGAACGTCCCGCCCACGGGGTAGTTGGCGTTGGTGCAGAGGGCGTACTTCTCGGTGAGGAGGATGGTGGAGGACGCCCCGTCCGGGATGTCCGCCTCCAGCCGGGCCGTGTGCTCCGGGGTCTGCAGCTGGCCCTGCGAGTCGACCCGCGCGACGACCTGCACGTTCACTCCGTAGGACGCCACGCCCCAGTCGTTACCCACCGTGTCCTTGGACCGGCCGTCGGGCGGGGCGCTCGGGTCGGACGGGCAGACGAAGCCCGGGACCGGCCGGGCGAACGTCTGGTTGTTCCCGACGAAGTAGCCCCCCCCGGCGTTGGAGTTCTCGTAGAGGGCGTTCTGCTCAAGGAATGGGAGCAGGTGGTAGATGAAGCCGCCGTAGGGGCCGGGCACGCCGGGGTACTGGCCCATGCCCACGGGGAACCGCCCGTGGGTGGAATGCGCGTTGTGCGCGGCCAGCAACAGCTGCTTGATGTTGTTCGTGCAGCGGACGTGGTTGGCCGCCTCGCGGACCTTCTGGACGGCCGGGAGGAGGAGGCCGATCAGGATGGCGACGATCGCAATCACCACCAACAACTCGATCAGTGTGAACGCTGTTCGTGCGGCCCGGCGTCGGCTGCACCCGCAGACTCGCCGCCCGTCTCCTGCGGCCCGGCGTCGGCTGCACCCGCAGACTCGCCGGGCCGCGCGCCGGGAATGTCGGGGCGATTGGGAGGGGCGGGGCGGCTTGTGGGATAACGTCATCGGGCACCTCACCGGTGGGCGAAGCGGCGGGCCGGTGTGGGGGTGGTGGAGTCCGTATCGCCGTAAAGGATAGTTGACAAACTGGGGTGAGAAAGGGGACCGTCAGTGCTTTTCGGATACTCAGAGTGGGGCGGAGTTTTATGCCGTTGCGAGAGTCAGTTTCTCGCGTCAGAGTAGAACTCTTCATCCCCAAACATGAAAGTTCTGGTTTGGCTGTGAAACATCGGCCGGTGGTCACAACTGCGGACGGTCGATTTTTGACCGTACTTGAGGAGCTGACCACGCGGGGCGGGCGCGGACGGGATCGGTCAGCTGACATACACAGACGGTGGGCACGGCCGTCGCCCGGGGTGTCCTCCCCGTCGAAGCGGACCGCTGTGTCCCAGGAGGCTCCATGCACCACCCGCCGCTCCCGACCCCACACCCCGACGGCGGGGCGGCCCCGCCCGGCCTGCGGGTCGCGTTCATCACCCACTACACCGAGCTGTACGGCGCCAACCTGTCTCTGCTGAACCTCCTCGAAGGGCTCGCCGGCTACGGGGTCCGGGCGCACGTCATCTGCCCCGACGAAGGCGACCTCCTCCCGGCCCTGGCCCGGCGCGGCGTCCCGGCCGCCGTCCTCCCGTTCGAGTGGTGGGTGTCGCCCGGCCGGTCGGTCGTGGGGGCGGCGACCCGGCTGCTCCGCAACCTCCGCCGCATCCGCCCGCTCACTGCCCAGATCACCCGCTGGGGGTGCGACCTTGTGTACTCGAACTCGTCCGTGTTCTCGATTGGCGCGCTGGCGGCGGTCGAGCTCGATCTCCCCCACATCTGGCACCTCCGCGAGTTCGGCCGGCGCGACTACGCCCTCAAGCCGGACTTCGGAACTCGGCTGTCCCGGCTCGGGTTCCGCACCGCGGACGCGACCGTCTTCGTCTCGCACGCCCTGCGCCGGGCCTTCCTGGGCTGGACGACTCCGGCGAACTCGCACGTCATTTACAACGGCGTCGCCCGCGAGGCGGTCTTCGACGACCGGCGCCGGGCCGCGGAGGCGCTGCGGGGGCGGCAGCAACCGTTCACGTTCGTGCTGGTAGGCCGGTTCCGCGAGAGCAAGGGGCAGGCAGTCGCCATCCGGGCGTTCGCACACCTCTCCGCCCGCTTCCCCGACACCCGCCTCCTTCTCGTGGGCGGGTCCGGGCAGACCGGCGACCAGGACTACTACGACCAGTGCCGTGCGCTGGCGACCGAGCTGGGGGTGGCGGACCGGGTCGAGTTCTGGGGGTACATCCCCGACCCGGAGCGGGCGTTCCTGGCGGCCGACGTGGCGCTGATGTGCTCCCAGAACGAGGCGATGGGCCGGGTGACGGCGGAAGCGATGTCCGCGTGCCGCCCGGTGATCGGGTTCGACGGCGGCGGCACCAGCGAGCTCATCGACCCCGACCGCACCGGCCTCCTCTACCGCGGCGGCGCCGACGCGCTGGCGGCGTGCATGGCCCACTACGCCGCGGAGCCGGAACTGGCGCGGCAGCACGGCGAGGCCGGGTGGCAGGTCGCCCGCCGGCGGCACTCGGTCGAGTCCTACGTCGCCCAGGTCCACAAGGTCATCGACGGCGTCCTCCAAGGACACGCCCGGTAGACTCCAAACCCAGGACGATGGCCGCAGAAAGGCACAGAAAGCACAAAAGTAAGAAGCCTGCTATTCTTTGTGCTTTCTGTGCCTTTCTGCGGCCATGATCGGTCATCTCCCCCACCGACCGACTCGGATCGAGCGCGGCGGTGTCGCGCGGTACAATCGCGGGCGTGCCGTGGAGGCGAGCGCGATGGCGGACAGGTCGGCCACGGTCGGGTGGGCGGCCGGCCCCGAGGACGACGGGCCGGAGCACCCGGCCGTACCCGGGTACGAGATCCTCGCCGTCCTGGGCCGCGGCGGGATGGGCGTCGTCTACAAGGCCCGTCAGCTAGAACCCGACCGACTGGTCGCCCTCAAGGTGATCCGCGGCGGGGCGCTGGCCGGGCCGCAGGAACGGGCGCGGTTCCGGGCCGAGGCCGAGGCCGCCGCCCGCGTCCGGCACCCGAACGTGGTGGCCGTCTACGACGTCGGCACCCACCACGGGCTGCCGTACCTGGCGATGGAGTTGGTGGACGGCGCGGGCCTGGACCGCCGACTCACCTCCGGCCCGCTGCCGGTCCCGGAGGCGGCCGAACTGATCCGCACCCTGGCCGGGGCGATCCAGCAGGCGCACGACACACACATCATCCACCGCGACCTGAAGCCGGCCAACATCCTCCTCGGTCCGGACGGGCCGAAGGTCGTGGACTTCGGCCTCGCCAAGCGACTCAATACCGACAGCACCGCCCTGACCCGGGACGGCGTGGTTCTCGGCACGGCGGGTTACATGGCTCCGGAGCAGGCGGCCGGCGGGGCTGGAGTCGGGCCGGCGACCGACGTCTACGCCCTCGGAGCGGTCCTGTTCGAGGCGCTTACCGGCCGCCCCCCGTTTCAGGCCGACAGCTGGGGCGGGGTGATCGATCAGGTGCTCCGCAGCGAGCCGACGCCGCCGGCCATGTTGAACCCGACGGTGCCGCCCGAGCTGGAGACGATCTGTCTGAAGTGCCTGGAGAAGGAGCCGCAGCGGCGGTACGGGCGGGCGGACGAACTCGCCGCGGACCTCACACGCTTCCTCGCCGGCCGGCCGGTGCTGGCCGTCCCGCTCCCGGACGACGACCGGCTGGCCCGCGCCGCGGCGGCCGAGGGATTCACCCTACTCGGCGAAGTCGGTCGCGGCCCCCACGCCGTCGTCTACCGGGCCACCGGGCCGTTCGGGGTGACGCTGGCCCTGAAGGTGTTCCCGCGGGGGGCCGCCCTGCGGGAGCGGTGGCAGATGTGGTTCGACGAGTCGGCCGGTCGGTGGGCGGCGGGCGCCCACCCGCACGTCCTCCTGCCGACCCACCGGGGCTGGCTGGGGGACCGCCCGTTCATCGCCCAGGAGTACGTCCCGCAGGGGAGCGTCGCCAGCCAGTACGGCGGCTCGCCTCGACCTCTCATCCCGACCCTCCGCCTGGCCGTTCAGCTGACGGAGGTCATCAACTACCTACACCGACAGGGGCTCGTCCACGGCAACCTCAAGCCGAGCAACATCCTTTTGGCCGCCGACGGCATCCCCCGGGTGGCCGACCCCCGACCGCCCGGGGAACTGCTCCGGGTGGAGGGAACCGGCCGGCGCGGCGACGAGTACCTCGCCCCGGAGTTGGCGGACGACAGCGCGGAGCCGCGGCCGCACACCGACGTGTACGGGCTGGTGGCCGTCCTGTACGGGCTGCTGACCGGCCGGCCGCCGGTGCCGGGCATCGGGAGTAGCGTGGACGGGGCCGGCGGGCCGACCGACCTGACGCCGCCGTCCACGCTCCGGTCGGACGTGTCGCCGGAACTGGACTGGGTCTGCGCCCGCTGCCTGCGGGCGGACCCGTGGCGCCGGCTGCCGCGCGCCTACGACCTGCTGCGCCGGCTACGGCCGCTGTTGAAGGCGGCCGAGGACGCCGAGGAGTCGGCCCGACGCCCGAGGCACCGGCCGCCGGAATGACGGATGCCGGGTCGCCCGGATCTGTCGTGGCGGGAAGGATGTCGGTCGGAGTCGGGCGGGACAGACGAGTCACCGCGACTGGGGGTGATAACGGTTATCCCCCGAGCCTCCGGCAGCCCGGGTGATAACCGTTGCCACCCGGGCCATCCCGCCCCAGGTCAGCTGGCGCGAAGACCTGCTCGGGTCATCCGACGAGTTGGGACTTACCGACTGGTCCGGCCCCGGATGACCCGGGCGGCGTCGGCCAGCTGGCGGAACTCCGGGGTGTTGCGGATCGTTTCGAGATCCTTGTCGCCGTCGAGTTGGTCGTATCCGAACCCGCCCCGGAGCGCGGTCGATAGTAGCTCGATCGACCGGGCTAGGTGGGCCGGGTTCTCGCGGGTGAGTTGCGCGTACACGCCGCTCATCTGGAATGCGTTGGCCGCGCTGGGGTCACGCCGCAGAGTCTCGGCGGCGTCGGCGCGGGCGGCCTCCCCGTTCCCGGCCCGGGCGTGCATCACCGCCCGACCCGCCCGACCCGGCACGTAGTCCGGGTACATGTCCACAACCTGATCCAGCGTTCGGATCGACGCCTGGACCTGTCCGAGCTTGGCGAGCGCGTGCGACTTGTTCTGGAGAGCCTGGAACGACCGGGGGTTGAGGCGGAGGGCCGCCTCGAAGTCCGCCAGCGCGCCGGCCGGGTCCGCCCCCACGCGGGCGTTCCCGCGGGCGATCCAGGTGAGGTCGTCGGTCGGCTCGCCCTTCATGGCCATATCCAGTTCGCGGCGTGCCCCGGCTTTGTCCCCCGACAGGTCTAGCGCACGCGACCGCATGAACCCGACCCGACCCCCCGGGGCTCCGGCGGCGGCGGCCAGGTCGAGATCCTTTAGCGCCGCCGCGTAGTCCCCGAGCCACTGGGCGGCGATGGCCCGGCTCAGGTAGGTGTCCGCCTGGCCGGGCGCCCGCTCGGCCGCGCGGTCCAGGTCGCGCCGGGCGCGGGCGAACTCGCGGAGCCGAAGGAAGGCCAGACCCCGCGAGTAGTACGCCCCGGGCGCCTCCGGGGTCAGGGCGATGGCCGTCGAGTAGCACGCGACGGCGTCGGCGGACTTGCCGAGCCGGTCGTACACCGACCCGAGCGCGACGAGGGCCGCGTAGTCTCCGGGCGCCAGCTCGACCGACTTGAGGAGCAGGTCGCGGGCGTCGGCGTACTTGCCTGCGGCCAGCGCCTCCGCGCCGGACAGGTAGTAGTCCCGCCCCGTCCGGAGCGGGGCGCCGCCGGCGCGGATGGCCGCGTCGGCGGCGCCCGCCGCGTCCCCCCGGCGGTGCCTCAACTCGGCCCGCTGCGCCCACACGGCCCGCGGCGGCTCGGCACCGGCCACCCGCTCGGCGAGGGCGTTCATGGCCGTCGCCCGGTCCAGCCACTCCCCGCCCGACCCGGCCCGGAGGGCGTACCCCCGGGCGAGGAACACGCACGCCTCGGTCAGGCGGTCCCGCACCCGCTGCTGCTCCTCCGGCGGGAGGACGCGGAACGCGGGGCGGGTGTCCCACGCCTCGTCCCCCGGCAGGCCGTAGCGGGCCAGGGCCGACTCGCACCGGTCCACCCCGGTCCCGACCGCGTCCGGCTCGCCGACCCGGGCGGTGAACAGGTAGCGGGCTGAGTCGACGTCGCCGCCCAGGCCGCCCGCGGCGGCGGCCGCGTCCAGCCGGGCGATCCGGTCGTTCCGGGTGTGGAGCGCGACCCCGCACCCCAGGACCGCCGCCACGGCGACGGCCGCCAGTGCCACGTTCGACGTCATCCAGGGGTTGCGCCGCACCCACTTCCGTACCCGCTCGCGGACGGACGGCACCCGGACGTGCCGGAGTGCCTGCCCGGTCCGGTGCCGGTCGAGGTCGTCGCGCAGGTCGGCGGCCGACTGATACCGCCGCGCGGGGTCGGGGGCCAGGCACTTGCGGATCACCGCCTCCAGCCCCGGGCTGACGGCCGGGTTGAGCGCCCGCAGCGAAGGCGCCCCGGCCTGCCGGTCGGCGATCATCGCCGGCACCTCGACGTCCGGGTCGCCGGTCGGGAACCGGAACGGGTGCCGCCGGGTGAGCAACTCGAACAGGATGATCCCCAGCGCGTACACGTCGCTGCGGGGGTCCGTCACCGGGGTCCGGGTGCGGGTCGATTCCAGGTGCTCCGGCGACATGTACGGGAAGGTTCCGCCGATCGCCCCGGCCCCGCCGCCCCGCTGGGCGAGGTCATCGGCCACCCCGAAGTCCAGCAGCATCGGCTGGCCGTCGTCGGTGAGGAGGACGTTGGCCGGCTTCAGGTCGTTGTGGACGAACCCGCAGGTGTGGGCGTAGTGGAGCCCGTCGGCCAGTCGGGCGCCGAGCCAGCACACCGCGTCGGTGTAGGGCATCCCGCGGAGGAGCCCGAGGAACGCCCCCGCCCCCGCCCGACCCGGGAGCGTGGCCCGGGGGGTGGCGGGCTCGGGGGTGAGGGCCGGCGTGTCCGGCGCGCGCGACGGCACCAGCCCGGTAGTTGGCGGGAGCGGCGGGGCGACGTCGGTCTCGTCACTCAGCACCCGCAGCGTCTCCACCAGCTGACGACCGGTGGCGGGGAGGCCCGCCTCCCCGCGGACCCGGGTGAGCAGGTGGGCCAGCGTGGTCGCCCCGAAGTAGGGCATGCACACCGCCTGGAACGGCGGCACCCGGTGGACCGAGTAGATCGGGACGATGTTGGTGTGCTGGAACCGCGCCAGCGCCCGCGACTCCCCGGCCAGGTCGGTGGACACCTTCAGGGCGACGTACCGGTCGGCGAGGTCGCCCTGCCGGGCCAGGTAGACGCGCCCGAACGTCCCGGTGCCGAGGACGGCGAGCACGTCGAAGCCGGCGAACCGGTCGCCGACCCCGGGGAGTTGGTCCGCCGCGCGGCGCGCCCACTCGGCCGCCGGGGTGGTCACCGGGTCCGGGGCCAGGGGCACGTTCTCGGGGAGGGGACTGCTCCCCGCCCAGTTCTGGATGGTCTTGAGGAAGTCCGCGTCGGGCGTGGCGCCGGCGACCGGTGGTTCCGCGAGAGGGGGGGTCATTGGGCGTGACCGTGCGGGTGGGAAGTTCCCGGTGCGAGAACGGGTATTAAGAGTCTAGCACACGTTTGGGTGGCCGGCCGGAAGAGACGCTGTAATCGGCGCAACTCTCCCGAACTTGGCAGCCGGCAGAGTTTGACACACCGAGGAGCTCAACCCCTGCTGCCCCGCTACGTGATCTGCCGTACCGCTGTTTCCCGGCAAGATCGGCCCGCAGGAACGGAACGCGGCAGCGGGCCGAACGGTGTGCGGGCCGGACCGCGTCCTGACCGAGGTCAGCGTCGTGTCGCCGGGCTTCAACCCCCGGCGCACTCCCGCATGTAGCGGATGCTCTCCCGGGCGATGGTGTCCGGGTCGGGGGTGTAGTCGAACACCTCGACCGACACCCAGCCGGCGTAGCCCACGTCCGCCAGGGCGCGGAAGACGGGGCGGAAGTCCACGCTTCCGAACCCGGGGCCGCGCTTGTTCGGGTCGTTGGCGTGAAAATGGTGCAGGTACTCGGCGTTGGCCCGGATCACGTCCGGCACCGGCGCCGCCTCGGACGACATCGCCTTCACGTCCAGGTGGAGCTTCACGTAGGGGTGGGCCATCCGCCGGCACAGGGCGGTCCCGGCCGCGGCCGTGGTCATGTAGTTCGTCTCGGCCGGGGTCAGCGGCTCCAGGCAGAGCGTGACACGGCACTCTTCCAGCGCCTTCAGGCAGTGGGACAGGGTGTCGGCGGCGAGGTCGTCGCCCTCCGCGGGCGACATTCCCTCCGCGAGGTTCCGCTGGAACGGCGAGCCCAGGACCATCAGGTCGCCACCCAGGTCCGCCGTCGCGCGGGTCAGGTCGGCGAGGTACTCCCCCGTCTTGCGGCGGACGGCAGGGTCGGGCGAGGTGAGGTGGAAGCCGGTGGTCTTGGCCAGGAGCCAGTGGAGGCCGATGATGCGCACCCCGGCAGTTTCGGCCTGGCGGCGGAGTTCGGCCCGCCGGGCGGCCGGCACGTCGGTGATGAGCGGGGCCAGGGTGAACGGAGCCACCTCCAGCCCGGTGTAGCCGAGCTCCGCCGCCCGGGCGCACACCCGCTCGTGGTCCCAGTTCTCGAACGTCTCGTTGCAGATCGCGTACTTCATTGCCGGCCGGGGTGGTGGGGGTGAGCTTCGTAGCCGGTGTCACAGTTACCAACGGCCACAGCGGGCGGCCAACGGACTTCCGGCCCCGGCCCTCACTCGGTGTTCCGGTAGTGGTCCGCCAGCGGGTAGCGGGCCGCGTAGGCGGCGAAGGCCAGCGCCGCCAGGAATGCGAAGGCCGCGAAGGCGAACATCTGGAAGCTCAGCACCCCCACCCCGGACCGGCCGATGGCCCCGGTCACCGCGTCGTTGCGGACCGCCGCGTTCGCCAGCAACACCCACAGATTGCCCACCGTCACCGACAGGCTCCAGAAGGCCAGGATGGCGCCCTTCATGGGTGCCGGTGCCTGGCTGTAGGCGAACTCCAACCCCGTCGCCGACACCAGCACCTCGCCCAGAGTGAGCAGCGCGTAGGGGAGAACCTGCCAGACGATCGACAGCGGCTCGCCGGCGTCCAGCTGGAGTTGCAGCATCCCGATCACGACCCAGGACAGGCCCGAGAAGGCGATCCCGCTGGCCATGCGGCGCAGCGGTGTCGGCTCGACGCCCCGCCGGCGGAGGGCGGGGTACAGCACGAGGTTATTGAACGGGATCAGCAGCATGACGAGCAGCGGGTTGAGCGCCTGCATCTGCGCCGGCTCGAACCAGCTGGGCTTGGTCATGGCGTTCCCCTGGAGCACCCAGGTGGACGCCTTCTGGTCGAACAGGGACCAGAACGGCGTCACCAGGGCGAACAGCACCAGGACGCGGAGGACGCTCCGCGCCCCCTCCACCGCCCCGGCGGGGTGCGCGGCCCGCGCGCGGTCGAGCTGCCACCACGTCCCCACGCCCGCGAAGCCGATCGCCGTCACCAGCGCGAGGCACCACCACTGCGCGACGCCGAGGAGCGGGTGCTGGTGGGTCAGCGTGATCCGGCCCAGGTCCACGAACCCCATCGCCAGGCACGCCAGCGCCACCGCCCCGCCGGCCAGCGCCAGGGCGAGTCCGGACCGCCCCGCCCCGGCCGGCCCGGCCGCCGCCAGGGCGCTGCGGGCCACCCGCACGAACGAGTCCGGGTGCGGGGGCGCCGGCGGCACGTCCACGTAGAGCCGGCGGCCCAGCCAGAGGACCACGGTCGAGACGAACATCAGCACGCCCGGGACGCCGAAGGCGACGGCCGGGCCGAGGTCGCGCAGGAAGACCGGCATCAGCAGGGAGGCGAAGAAGGCGCCGAAGTTGATGATCCAGTAGAAGGCGTCGAAGACGACGCGGGCGAGCGACTTGTTCGTCCGGTCGAACTGGTCGCCCACGAACGCCGAGACGCACGGCTTGATCCCGCCCGACCCCAGGGCGATCAGGAGGAGCCCGAGGTAGAACCCCATCTTCTGGTCGACGAACAGCGCCAGGCAGCCCTGACCGACGCAGTAGAGCAGGCTGAGGTAGAGGATCGTCCGGTACTTGCCGAGGAAGCGGTCGGCCAACCACCCGCCGAGGAGGGGGAAGAAGTAGACGCCCAGGACGAAGGTGTGAAAGACCTCCTTGGCCGCCCCCTCGCGCTCCGCCCGCGACACCTCCGCGCCCGCCGCGTACAGCAGGGACGAGGTGACGAGGAACGGGGTGAGGATGTTCCGCATCCCGTAGAACGAGAAGCGCTCGCACCCCTCGTTCCCGATGATGTAAGCGATCTGCCGCGGCAGCCGGGGCGGCGGGGCGTCCGGCGCCGCCTCCGCCGGTCGAGACTCGTTGGTTCCCACAGTCGGCCTGTCCCGGTTCGAGGGAAGGGTGTCGGAGAGGGATCGACCACCGCGAGAGTCCGGGCCGTTCGCTCCGGGAGGCGACGCCACGTCGGCCGTCCCCGGCCCGGCCGCTACTTGACCATGTGGAAGTGCGGGTGGGTCAGCCATGCCCGCAGGAACGCGGCGTCCGCGACGTGGGTCACCCACTCCGGCCCGGACCGCAGCCCCACCACCCGCCCCGGCACGCCCTCGACCATGCGGCGGAAGTACGGCTCGACCCGCCGCCAGTCCGGATCGAGGATGTCGATCTCCGCCGCGGGCAGCGACGGCCAGAGCGCACCGCCCAGGTTAATGACCCCGCCGAACCGCTCGGCCAACGACAGGGCGAGTTCGCCGAGAACGCGGTGATCCTCGTGGCGGTTGCAGAACGCGACGACCGCCAGTTCGTCCCGCGGGGCGAAGCCGAACGCCTCCGCCAACGCCGCGAACTGCTCCGGCTGCCAGTCCGGTTGGAGGCCCACCTCCACGGCGAACGGTCGGTCCTCGCCCACGTATCCCCCGCCGACCGGCCGGGTGTCACGTACCCAGAAGGCGTCGAGGGTCGGGGGCACGGCCGGGTCATAATCGCTGACCGACTCGACCCAGCGGAGGAGGGCCAGTCGGTCGGGGTCGGTCAGAGGCTCCGGGACCAGTACCGTCGCCACCGGCCCGGCCATCCCGCCTCCCGCTCCTGTTGAGGGGTGATCGTACCACAACCGGGCGGCCAAGCCCGCTGAAATCACCTGCGGGTGCGTGGGGGACGGATGCGGTACCTCATCCTTGTCCCAAATCCGTTCTAGGCTTTCAGATCGGGAGCAGAAATGTTGTGACGCCGGGGGCGAATTTCGCGTCCCGGCCGAATCGGAGGCGGGGATGGGTGTGCAGGACGCCGGCGAGCGCATTCGGCTCACGGGGGAGTTCGACGACGAGGTTCTGGAGGCCGCGTACCGACGTCGCAACGCCCCCCACGACCGCTTCCTCGGCCGACTCGTGGTCGCGTCCGCAGCCGTGGCCGTGCTCGCCCTCGGGGTTGTTGACTACCGCCTCTTCCCGGGCGGCCCGGAACTCGTCGGCCTGTGGGCAGCCCGCGGGGCGTTCGCCGTCCTGTCCGCAGTCACCCTCTACCGCCTCCGCGGCGAACCGGCCCCGGCCGCGTTCGCGCGGGCACTCGGCGTCTGGTACGTCCTCACGGTGGTTCTGCACGTCTACGTCGGGGCCGTGTGGCCCGCCGGGCACGCCGAGCTGCGCATGACCGCCGCCCTCGCGGCCCTGATGTCGTACTGCGTCCTCCCCCTGCCGTTGCCGCTCCAGGCCGCCGGGGCCGCCCTCCACACCGCCGGGTCACTCCTCGTCGTGGCCTGGCTCAACCCGCCCGCCGACCCCACCGCCGCCCCCAGTGACGTGATCTGGCTGGGGCTGATCAACGTCCTGGGCGCGTCGCTCGCCTACCGGCTCCACGGCCGACAGCGGCTCCTGTTCGCTGCGGCGCTGCGGCAGGCGGAGATGTCGGCCAGCTTGAGCCGTGCCCTGGCCGAGGTGAAGACCCTGCGCGGGCTGTTCCGGGTGTGCGCGTGGTGCCACAAGGTGGACGCCGACGGGGGCTGGCGCCAGCTGGAGGCTTACGTGCGGGAACACAGCCATGCCGAGTTTACCCACGGCATCTGCCCGGCGTGCCTGACCGCCGCCGAGGCCGACCTCTCCGCCCCGGTCGGACGCGGGTGACGGCCGGGCGCTACCGCACCCGGCACATGTCGAACGTCGTCAACTCTGTTAAAAACCTGCAAACTCGCCGCTGCTTCCGCAGGGCGGCCCAACGCGGAACGGAATCAGTACGGAATCGGAGATCGAGGATACGTAAATAAATACATCAATTGCTTAATATGAAATATTCTGTAATAACAAATAATAATCAAATCGTTGTGGGCGGGGTCAGGAAGACGGTGACCGCCTACAGCTACAGCCACGCCTTTGTCACCAACTGGGTGAAGCAGAACAAGCCGATGGCCCACCTGTGCGAGTTGCTCAACACGAGCGAGGCGATGGTCAGGCCGCACTACCCCCACTTGTTCGAGGATGCCTCGGCGCTCCGCGACGAGCTCGACCCTTTCACGGCGGGGGCGCCAGTGCCACCCAGGAGCCTGCCCGGGACGACGGCCTAGGTCGGCGCGGGACGCGTTGCCGCCGTGACCGGATGTGTCGTCGGCCCACAACGCGGAGGACGTCCCGCCCTTCTTCGCGGCCTGTGCCTTCTTGATCAGTACGTCGTCGGGGATGGGTTCGGGGATCTGGGACAGGGTGTGGTCGAGCGTTCCTTCCGGCGGTGCCGTCGGCGATCCTCCCGACGACCCGATGTACCTTACCAACCCCGCCCACGCTAGGACTTTGAAAGACCTCCGCAGGAGTTGCAGCGGGGGTGGGTGCGGTGTAACCTCTGGGCGGAAGTGGGTTGGAGGCCGGACGGCCGGTGTGGTTCAGCTGCTACACGCGGGAGCGCGCCGACCGACGTCCCGCCCGCGCGTCCGATGACGCCGGCGCTTCCCGCCACGCCCGAGGGCAGATAGATGGTCCGATTCCTCTCCGCCGCCCTGGCCGTACTCGCGCTCGCCTCGCCGGCCGCCGCCGACCTGACGGTGGGGTTCGGCGAGGCCGACATCACCCCCGAACTCGGCAAGCGGCCCGTCTTCCTGGCCGGGTTCGGCCAGGACCGGCGGGCCAAGTCGGTCCACGACCCACTCATGGCGCGTGCCGTCGTGCTGGCCGACGGGCCGGACAAGGTCGCCCTCGTGTCGGCCGACGTGGTCGGGCTGTTCCACCCGTTCGTCGAGTCGGTCCGGGCGGAGCTTCCCGGGTTCAAGTACGTGCTCGTGTCGGCCACGCACAACCACGAAGGGCCGGACACGCTCGGCCTCTGGGGGCCGACCCCGCTCCAGTCCGGGGTGGACCCCGACTACCTCGCCCGGGTGCGGGCCGGGTGCGTCGCGGCCGTCGCCGCCGCCGACAAGGCCCGCGCCCCCGCCGCCGCCCGCGTCGGCACCGCCCGGGCGCCCGAGCTCATCCGCGACAGCCGGCTGCCCGAGGTGCTGCACGACGAACTCGTGGCCCTGAAGTTCCACCGCCCGGACACGAAACGCCCGCTCGGCGTCGTGGTGCAGTGGAACTGCCACCCCGAAGTGCTGGACGACAAGAACACCGCCGTCACCGCCGACTTCGTCGGCTACACGGTCGCCCACCTGCGCAAGGCGCACGACTGCCCGGTCGTGTACCTGACCGGCACCGTCGGCGGCCTCATGACCACTCTCCGCCTGCCGGTGAAGGACGCGGCCGGTAACGAGCTGAAGGACGGCACGTTCGAGAAGGCCGACCGCTACGGCACGCTCGTCGGCAAGGTGGCCGACGCGGCCCTCGCCAAGGCCGTGGACGCGACGCTCACGCCCTTCGACGTGCGCCGCCGCGAGATCCTCGTGCCGATGGACAACCCGGTCTACCGGCTGGCGCACCAGCTGGGGACGCTGAAGCGGCCGGTCTACCTGTGGGAGGGCGACCCGACGCCGAAGGTGATGGCGCGGGCGCCCGACCTGTCGAAGCCGGTGGCGGTGAAGACGGAGGTCGGCTACCTGAGGTTCGGCGAGCTGGAGGTGGCAGCTATCCCGGGGGAGATCTACCCGGAGTTGGTGCTGGGGAAGGTGGTGACCCCGGCGGAGGCGGGGGCCGACTTCCCGGACGCCCCGGCCGAACCGGCGCTGTACGCCCAGCTGAGGGGGAAGCACCGCATGATCGTGGGGCTGGCGAACGACGAGCTGGGGTACTTCATCCCGAAGCGGCAGTGGGACGAGAAGGCTCCGTTCTGCTACGGGCTGCGGCGGGCGCCCTACGGGGAGATCAACAGCATCGGCCCGGAGACGGCCGGCATCCTCTGCGAGACGTTCCGCCGGCTGGCGGGCGAGAGGTAGGTGGCGCCGGCCCGGGCCGCGGCCGTCAACCAGCCCGTAAGGGTGGTGGGGCCGGGCTCGGGTCATGCCCGGCGCGTGGCGTTGCCGGGCAGCGACGCGGGTCGCCGCCCCACGCTACACCAGCTCCCGCATCGGGCGTGCGTCGTTCTCGACGAGGTACTGCGGCCGGCCGGTGAGGTCGGGGAGGGTGGCCCCGGGGTCGATGCCGAGGTTGTGGTACAGGGTAGCGAACAGCTCCCCGTAGGTGACCGGTCGGGACACCGCCTCCCCGGCGACGCGGTCGGTCGCGCCGATCACCTGCCCGGTCCGCATCCCGCCGCCGGCGAGCAGGGCGCAGTTCACCTGTGGCCAGTGGTCGCGGCCGACCTGGGCGCTGATCCGCGGCGTCCGCCCGAACTCGCCCATCACCACCACCGTGCAGTCGTCCCCCAGCCCCCGCGCGTACAGATCCTCGACCAGGGCGCTGACGCAGCGGTCGAAGACGGGGAAGTCCTCCTCCTCGCGGAGGAAGATGGAGTTGTTGGCCCGGCCCTCCGCGTTCATGCCGCCGTGCCAGTCCCACTTGCTGTAGTTGACCGTGACCACCCGCGCCCCGGCCTCGACCAGCCGGCGGGCCATGAGGAGGCTCTGCGGCACCCGCGGGGCGCCGTTGGCGTCCATGAACACCTTCGGGTCGCCGGTGCCGTACCGCTCGACCACCCGCGCCGGCTCCCGCGACAGGTCGAGAGCCTCGGCCATCTTCGACGACGTGAGCAGGCCGAACGCCTGGGCGGTGAAGGCGTCGGCGGCCTTCAGGGCGCCGGAGTTGTCGGCCTCGCGGCGGGCGGTGTCGAAGCGCTGGAGGAGCGTCTTCCGGTCGGCGAGGCGGTCCACGGTGATGCCGCGGAGGACCATGTCGTCGCGGGTCTTGCCCATCACCCGGAACGGGGCCAGGGCCGGCCCGAGGAAGCCGGGGCCGGGCTCGTTGTAGGGGCCGTGGGTGCAGGTGTAGCACAGGCTCGTGTAGGGCGGCACGGCCGGGTCGGTCGGCCCCCGGAGCCGCGCGACCGCGGACCCGAGCTGCGGCCACCCGCCGGCCGGGGTGGGGTTCCGCGGGTGGTGGCCGTTGAACACCTGGACCGCGTCGTGGTCGGCCTGGCTGCCGACCAGCGAGCGGACGACCACCAGCTTGTCCATGTTCCGGGCCAGCCGGGGGAAGGCCTCGCAGATCCGGACGCCGGTGACGTTGGTCTGGGTCGGCCGCCACGGCCCGGCGACTTCCTTGGGGGCGTCGGGCTTGAGGTCGAACATGTCCTGGTGGGGCGGGCCGCCGACCAGGTAGATGAAGATCACCGACTTGTGGGAGCCCGTCTTGCCGGCGGCGGCCTCGGCGCGGAGGAGGCCGGGGAGGGTGAGCCCGCCCAGGCCGAGGCCGCCGATCCGGAGGAAGCCGCGGCGGGACGGCCGGCGGGGCGGGATGGGGGCGGTCATCGAACGGCTCGGGGTGGGTGGTGCGGTGCGCAGGCAGGGGGACGCGGGGAGGGCCGGTGGGAGTGTTTAGTGTGCCGTGGTACGCGGTCCCGGTCAACGGGTAACCCGACGCGCTCGGCTCCGGCCGGGTCGAGGGAGCCTCGCCGCCCGCATTCGTCGAGTTGAGAAACGAAGAGTGCAGAAAGGGGATCTGGAGAGAGGAGGCAAGGGTGGGGAAGGAGGGGGCCGGGCGCCGCGGGGCCGATCGACCCCGTCGGTGCCCGACCCTGGGCCGACCGGCGCCCGTGGCGCCAGCGGGGGTGGTAACGGCTACCGCCTGAAGGCCGGCCGGGGGCTCACGCCGCCCGGTAGGAGCTGCTACCACCCCGGAGCGTGGACGACCCGCCTTTCCCCCGCAGCTGGCGGCGTCACGTCGCCGGCACCCGCACCGCCCGCGAAACCGGGTCGCCGGAGGTGCCCCGGGCCAGCCGTTCGGCCTCGCCCTCGCTCATAATCCCCGAGCGGATCAGCCGATGCTGCCCGGGGGTGCTCGCCTCCATCGCGTCCCACTCGGCCTGCTCGCAGATCGCGTTCGGCCCCACGTCCTGACCCTTCACGGCCGCCTGGTACACCACCCACGACACCGGCCGTCCGAACTTCTTTGGGGAGCTCATCGAACCTCCTTCGCCGCCGCCTGTCCGGGGCGTACAACCCCTATTATCGGCAGTCCGGCCGGGCGAGGACACCGGAATCACTCAACCCGCCGGGGGTATCCGGGCGAACTAGACACGTCTGCTCTCATGAGGTGACCGATGGACGATGCGATCCCTGAAGCCCGCCGCCGCGAACTGTTCGCCGCGCTGGTCGAAGCCCAGGACGGCGGCCTGGGCGTCGTTGCCTCCCGCGAGCATGTGGCCGCCGCGCACGGGGTCACGGCCGCCCAGGTCCAGGCGATCGAGAAGGAAGGGCTGAAGGCCCAGTGGCCGCCGCTGGGGTAAGACTCGCCCGCACGTCGGCCGGGTCCGGGCACCACAACGAGGGGGAGGGCGCGACATGCGCGGGGGGATCGCGGCGGTGCTGCTCGGGTGCGCCGGCCTGGCTCCGGCCGACGACGGGGCCGGGCCGAAGGCACTGCGGGTGCTGACCTACAACATCCACCACGGCGAGGGGACTGACGGCAAGCTCGACCTCCCCCGGGTTGCCGCTGTCATCAAGGCGGCGCGGCCCGACCTCGTCGCCCTTCAGGAGGTGGACCGGAACACGACCCGGACCGGCAAGGTGGACCAGACGGCGGAGCTGGCGAAGCTGACCGGTCTGCACGCGGAGTTCGGCAAGGCGATCGACCTCCAGGGCGGCGGGTACGGGCTGGCGGTCCTATCACGCTTCCCGCTGAAGGGCGTGAAGACCGACCCCCTGCCGGGGAAGAAGGGGCAGGAGGGTCGCATCGTCATGCGGGCGACGGTCGAGCCGGGTGGGGGCGCCCCGCCGGTCACCTTCCTGAACACCCACTTCCAGCACGACGACGGCCCGACCCGCGAGGCCCAGGCGGCCAAGATCGACGAGCTGTTCGGCGCGGCCGAAGGGGCGTTCATCCTGACCGGCGACCTGAACGCCACGCCGGGCAGCGCACCGGTCAAGGCACTGGCGAAGACGTGGGCGTTCGCCACGGAGCCGGGGGGGAAGGGGCTCCTCACGATCCCCGCCGACGTGCCGCGGCAGCAGATCGACTACGTGCTATTCCGGCCCGCCGGCCGGTTCCGGCCGGTCGAGGCGCGGGTGATCGAGGAAGCGGTCGCGTCCGACCACCGGCCCGTGCTCGCGGTGCTGGAGTGGACCGGGCGATGACCGGCGTGGGCGTCCGCCGGTAGGGCCGCGCCCGCGCGGCCCGACGCGGTGTCGCGGCCTGCCATCGGGCTCGACACGAGCCCCGGTTACCTCTCACACCCGGTTCCCATCAAATCCGGGGACGGGCCTCATCCCCGGCCGTCGGCCACACCTCACCCCATCCCGTCCAACGGCTTGCCACCCACGGTATGGATGGTCTAATGTCCTGATCCTCGGCCGCCCGGTCCTGGGTGCTCCCGCCCCCTCAACCCCTCCCCGCACGAAGGTCACGCCCGATGACCGCCGCCCTACTGTCCCTGCTCCTTGCCCCCGCCGCCCCGCCGCCCCCGCTCGACGTCGGCGACCGCAAGCAGCTGTTCATCGACGACCGGTTCATCTCCGACCGCCACCGGGTCGAACTCCGGGTCAACCCGCCCCAGAAGCTCGGGCCGCTCCGCGACGACAAGGGCGTGCCCCTGACCGGCCACGTCGCCCGGGTGATCGACGACGGCGGCAAGGCCAAGCTGTACCTCGGGCACGAGAACGTCCAGGTGCTGGAGAGCAGCGACGGCCTGGCGTTCCGCCGGACCGGCGTCAGACTTCCCGGCGGCCTGTTCCCGACCATCTTCCTCGACCCGCACGAGCGCGACCCGGCCAAGAAGTACAAGCTGTTCCACCTGGAGTTCGCCGAGCCCTTCGACCCGGCCCGCCACGGCGTCTACGCCAGCTACTCGGCCGACGGGGTGACGTTCACGAAGGTCGGCCGGGTGTTCCCGTTCTTCACCGACAACCCGACGGTGGCTCACTGGGACGGGCGGATCGGCAAGTATGTCGTCTACACCCGCGCGTTCGACTACACCTCGGGGAACCAGCGCCGCGTCGGCCGGATCGAGACGGACGACCCCCTGACGCCCTGGCCGTACACGAAGACCGACAAGGACCGGCTGTTCCCGTCGATCCACAACATCCCGGTCGTGTACTCCGCCGACAAGGGCGACGACCCGCACTCGGACGTGTACTACAACGCGGCCGGGGTGTACCCGTGGGCGCAGGACGTGTACCTCATGCTCCCCACCCACTTCCGCCACTTCTCCCCGCAGCGGCACCCGTTCGTCCGGCCGCGGGTCAAGGGCCAGTGGGAGGACTACGGGATGCTCGAAGCCCAGCTGGCGGTGAGCCGGGACGGGGTGACGTGGTCGCGGCCCGAGCGGACCGCGTACATCCCGAACGGGTTGGCGGACGAGTGGGACCGCTGGTACACGGTCGCGGTCCCGGGGCTGGTGCGGCGGGGGAGCTACGTCTACCAGTACTACTACTCGTCCGGCCGGCTCCACGACTCGGCGGTCCTCCGCCCGGAGTACGATGGGGCGGCCAAGCCGGAGGGCGGGGTGGGGGTGGTGCGACAGCGGGTGGACGGGTTCGTGTCGGCCGATGTGGACCACGCGGGCGGGTGGCTGCGGACACCGCCGCTCGTGTTCCGCGGCGGGCGGCTCCGGCTGAACATCGACACCGGGGCGGCGGGCAAGGCGTTCGTCGAAATCCAGGACGCCGACGGCCGGCCCCTCCCGGGGTTCGCCCTGGCCGACTGTGAGGAGGTCGGGGGGAACTTCATCGACCAGGCAGTCCACTGGCGGGGGAGCCCGGACGTGTCGGCGCTGGCGGGCCGGGCGGTCCGCATCCGCGTTCAGCTGACGCGCGCCAAGCTGTACGCCTTCCAGTTCACCCGGGACTGACCCGACCGCCCGGAACACCCGTGGCAGTCGGCATCCGCCACCCGAGTGCCTGTCCCTGGCTTCCAAAAACCGCGAATCCGGGGCGGGTTCGCCCAATCATCGGCGTACACCCACGAACCACCGGGTAGACTGAACCACTGAGACGGGAATCGGAACGCGACCGATTTCGCACGACTCAACCCGGAGGCGACCGTGGAATCGTTCTACTTGGTCTGCGCCGGGCTCGGCGGGACGTTCATCGCCCTCCAGCTCGTCGCCGGCCTCGTCGGTTTCGGCGCCGACCACGACACCGATACCGACCACGACGCCGGCGCGGACGGGGACCACGAGGGGGATTCCTTCTTCGGCGCCCTCTCCGTCCGGACCGTGTCCGCCGCCCTTACCTTCTTCGGGCTCGGCGGGCTGACCGCCGGCTACTACGGGGTCACCGAGGCGGCTGCCCTCTGTGCGGCCGTCGCCGCGGCCGCGGCTGCCTTCTACGCGGTCGCCTTCCTGGTCCGATCACTGTCCCGGTTGAAAGCCGACGGGACCGCCCGCATCGAGCGGTCGGTGGGCCGGACCGGTTCAGTCTACCTCCGCGTCCCCGGCACCCGGGCTGGGCGGGGGAAGGTCCACTTGGCCGTCCAGAACCGGACGGTCGAGTACCAGGCGGTCACCGCCGGGCCGGAACTGCCGACCGGCGTGCCGGTCCGGGTGGTCGCCATCCTCGCGGCGGACACCGTCGAGGTCGAAGCGGCGTAGTTGTCTTACCCCCGACGCCCCGCCGACCTCGCCCTGGGCTACGGAACACCGCCCCTCCGGGGCTCAAGTCCTGAGCCGGACACCCGGAGTCGCTCGACCCGATCACGCACACAACCACTCTCACACCCCGGAGGTCGCACCCGTGCCCCTACCGATCCTCCTCGCCGCGGACCCGCTCAACCTCGCCGGCTTGCCGTGGCCACTGGTCACCGCGGTCGCCGCCGGGGCGGTCGTGTTCGGCCTCGTGATGCTCCTGGCCCGGCGGTACAAGCGCTGCCCGTCGAACCGCGTCCTCGTCATCTACGGCAAGACCGGCGGGGGGAACGCCGCCCGCTGCGTCCACGGCGGCGCGGCGTTCATCGTCCCCCTCATCCAGGACTACGCCTACCTGTCGCTCGACCCGATCCAGATCGAGGTTCCCCTCAAGGGCGCGCTGTCCATCGAGAACATTCGGGTGAACGTCCCGAGCGTGTTCACGGTGGCCATCGGCACCGACCCGGAGACGATGCAGAACGCGGCCATCCGGCTCCTCGGGCTGGACACGCAGGAGGTGAAGGAGCAGGCCCGCGACATCATCTTCGGCCAGCTGAGGCAGGTGATCGCGTCCATGCGAATCGAGGACATCAACCGCGACCGGGACAAGTTCCTGGAGAGCGTTCAGCGGTCGCTGGAGCCCGAGCTGAAGAAGATCGGGCTGGTCCTCATTAACGTCAACATCACCGACCTGACCGACGAGAGCGGGTACATCGAGGCGATCGGCCGGAAGGCCGCGGCCGAGGCCATCCAGAAGGCGCTGGTGGACGTCGCCCAGCAGGAGAAGTCCGGCCACATCGGGGTGGCCGAGGCCGAGCGGGAGCGGGCCGTGTCGGTCGCCGGGGCGACCAAGGAGCGCGAGATCGGCACCCGCGAGGCCACCCGCGAGCAGGCCATCCGGGTGGCCCAGCTGGACCGCGACCGGGCCGTCGGCGAGCAGACCGCCCGGCTGGAGCAGGAGGCGCTCATCAAGGAGACCCAGCGGCAGCAGGCGATCCGGGTGGCCGAGCTCGACCGGGACCAGCAGGTCGGGGAGCAGCGGGCCGTGTTCGAGCGGGAGGCGCTGGTCGCCGACGCCGAGCGGGAGAAGCGGGTGCGGACGGCCGAGGCGCACGCCCGCGCCGCGGTGGGCGAAGCCCAGGCCCAGGCCCAGGTGTTCGCCGCCCAGGCGGACATGCAGGTGAGGCAGGCCGAGGCGTACCAGCTGTCGGAGACGCGCAAGCGGGAGGCCGAGGCGGCCGTCCGGGAGGCGCAGAACCGGGCGCTGGCGCGGGCCGCGCTGGCCGAGGCGGAGCGGACCGAGGCCGAGCAGCGGGCCGCCCTGGAGGCGCCGGCCAAGGCCGAGAAGGCCAAGGTCATCGTCGAGGCCGAGGCGGCGGCCGAGCGGGTGAAGCTGGAGGCCCAGGCCGAGGCGGCGACCATCTACGCCCGGCTGGAGGCCGAGGCCCGCGGGCAGTACGAGATCCTGGCCAAGAAGGGCGAGGGGCTGCGGAAGGTGATCGAGGCGTGCGGCGGCGCCCAGCCGGCCTTCCAGCTGTTGATGCTGGAGCACATGGACGCCCTGGCCCAGGCGTCGGCCCAGGCGATCTCGAACATCAAGTTCGACAAGGTGGTGGTGTGGGAGGGCGGCGGGGGGAACGGGTCGTCGGCCACCGCCGGCTTCCTCCAGAACATGGCCCGGGTGATGCCGCCGATGCTCCAGGTGCTGAAGGACGTGGGCGGGGTGGAGGTGCCCGAGTACCTCGCCCGGCTCACCGGCGAGGACCGCACCGGCGGCCGGGGCGTGCCCGAGCCCACGACCAACGGTCACCCGCCCGCCGCCAACGGCCCCCCGCCGGCCGAGGGTTTGGGACCGAAGGCGCGGGCGTAGGTCACGCCGGGGAGTCCGGGGCTGCGGCGCACGGCTGGTCCCACGCCGCCGCCCCGGGTCAGGCCAGTACCTCGCGGACGACGTGGCCGTGGACGTCGGTCAGCCGGTAGTCGCGGCCCTGGAAGCGGTAGGTCAGCCGGGTGTGGTCGAAGCCGAGGCAGTGGAGCAGGGTGGCCTGGAGGTCGTGGACGTGGACCGGGTCGCGGCCCACGCGGAAGCCGAGCTCGTCGCTCTCGCCGTGGGTGTGGCCGGCCTTGATCCCGCCCCCGGCGAGCATGAGCGAGAAGCAGTCCGGGTAGTGGTCGCGGCCGAGCACCTGGCTGGCGGCGGTGCGGCCCTCGCGGAACGGCGTGCGGCCGAACTCGCCGCCCCAGATCACCAGCGTGTCGTCGAGCAGCCCGCGGGCCTTCAGGTCGGAGATCAGCGCCCCGACGGCCTGCGCCGTCACCGTCCCCTTGCGCGTCAGGCCGTCGCGGATGTCCTCGTTGGCGTTGGTGCCGTGGAAGTCCCAGCCCCAGTCGAACAGCTGGACGTAGCGCACCCCCGCCTCGACCAGCCGGCGGGCCAGGAGGCAGTTGTTGGCGAAGGTGCCGGCGCCGGGCTTGGCCCCGTAGGCGTCCAGCACGCGGGCCGGCTCGCGGCCGATGTCCATCACCTCGGTCGCCGACATCTGCATCCGGAAGGCCAGCTCGTACTGCGCGATCCGGGTGGTCGTCTCCGGGTGGCCGAGCTCGGCGGCCTGCTGCTCGTTCAGGTCGCGGAGGGCGTCGAGGCCGAGGCGGCGGGTGTCGCGGTCGAGACCGGGCGGGTCGGACAGGTACAGCACCGGCTCGCCGCGGGAGCGGCACTGCACGCCCTGGAACACGCTGGGCAGGAAGCCGCTCCCCCAGCACCCCTGGCCGCCGCTCGGCTGGACGCCGTTGGAGATCAGCACCACGAACCCGGGCAGGTTGTGGCTCTCGCTGCCGAGGCCGTAGGTGGTCCAGCAGCCGAAGCTCGGCCGGCCCTGGCGGGCGAAGCCGGTGTACAGCAGCAGCTCCGCCGGGGCGTGGTTGAACTCGTCCGTCCGCATCGAGCGGATGACGGTCACGTCGTCGGCGACCGCGTGGAGGCCGGGGATGGCGTCCGACATCCACGTCCCCGACTGCCCACGCCGGCGGAACGGCTGCTTGGTGCCGAGCAGCTTCGGGACGCCCGAGGTGAAGGCGAACCGCTTCCCCTTCAGGTACAAGTCCGGGCAGTCCTGGCCGTCGCGGGCCACGAGCTCGGGCTTGTAGTCGAGGAGGTCGAGGTGGGGCGGGGCGCCGGACATGTGCAGGTAGATCACCCGCTTCGCCTTCGGGGTGAAGTGCGGCGCCCGCGGCGCCAGGGGGCGGGCGGAGTCGATCGGGATGTCGTCGGCGCGGGCGTCGCCGAGGAGCTGCGACAGGGCCAGCCCGCCGAGCCCCAGCGTCGATGAGCCGAGGAACTGCCGGCGGGTGGCGTGTTGGAGGGCGGCGAGGCGGGGGTGCATGGGGGGACTCTCGCGGCGGGCGACTCGCGGGCGGGTCGGTGGCTCGGGTCTTCAGCCCCGGGGGGGCATCGGTTCGTAGCCCCGGGTGGGAACCCTGGGCGGCCTGAGCGTTGCTGGGTCTGCGCCGGCGCCCCTCGGGGCTCCGAGTCGGGTCAGCGCTTCATGAACATCTCGTCCAGGTTCAGTAGCACGCTCGCCACGGTCGTCCAGGCGGCTGCGTCGGCGACGTCCACGCCGGCCGGGAGCGCGCCGAGCGGGTTGGTGGCGAACTGAGTCGCCTTCGCCCGGTCCTTCTCGAAGCCGGCCCTGGCGTCGGCGTGGAGCTTGACCAGTCGGGCCACTTCGGCGTCCGTCGGGGGGCGGGTCAGGGTGGTGCGGACGGCGAACGCCGCCTTGTCGGCCGGGGCGGCACCGCCGTCGCGGATCACCCGCCGGGCCAGCGCCTGCGCGGCCTCGACGTACACCGGGTCGTTCATCGTCACCAGCGCCTGGAGCGGCGTGTTCGTCCGCGCCCGGCGGACGGTGCAGGCGTCCCGGTTCGGGGCGTCGAAGGTGCTCATCGACGGGTACGGGTTCGACCGCCGCCACTCGGTGTACACCCCGCGGCGGTAGCGGTCCTCACCGGTGCTCGGCTGCCAGTCGATCGACCGGCCGAAGGCGGCGCTCAGGCCGAGGTTCGGCTGCGGCGGCTTGACCGACGGGCCGTACATCTTCGCGCTCAGCAGCCCCCCGGCCGCCAGCGCCTGGTCGCGGACCGTCTCCGCCGACAGCCGGACCCGCGGGCCGCGGGCCAGCAGCCGGTTCTCCGGGTCGCGTTCGACCAGGGCCGGCGTCACCCGCGACGATTGGCGGTACGCGGCCGATGTGACCAGCAGCCGGAGGAACCGCTTCACGTCCCAGTCGCTCCGCAACTCGGCCGCCAGCCAGTCGAGGAGTTCGGGGTGGCTCGGGAGTTCCCCTTGGGCGCCGAACTCCTCGCTCGTGCGGACGAGCCCTGATCCGAAGACCTGCTCCCAGAGGCGGTTTGTCACCACCCGGGCCGTCAGCGGGTTGTCCGGGGCGACCAGCCACTTCGCCAGGGCGAGCCGGTCCTTCGGGCCGGCCGGGAGGGGGGGGAAGGCCGCCGGAACGCCCTCCTTCACCTCCTCGCCCAGGTCGAGGAAGTTGCCGCGGAACTGGAGGCGGGTCGTCCGCCGCTGGCCGGCCGGGAGTTCCCGCATTACCGGCACGGTCGTCGGGGGCTTGATCTCGCCGAGTTGCTTCTTCAGGGCCGTCAGCTTGTCCCGGTCGGCCTTCGACTCGTCGGCTTTCTTCCCCTTCAGCTTGCCGTCCAGGGCAGCGACCTCGGCCTCGACCCCCTTCTTCCGCTCCAGCAGTTCGGGGGTCCAGAACGGCAGGATCGGAGTCTCGTCGCTGCGGTCGGCGTCGGCCGTGCTGTTGAAGAAGGCGAACAGCTGAAAGTACTCGCGCTGGGTGAGTGGGTCGAACTTGTGGGTGTGGCACTGGGCACAGGCCATCGACGTGCCCATCCACACCGTGAAGGTGGTGTTCACCCGGTCCACCACGGCGACGTTGCGGAACTCCTCGTCGCTGGTGCCGCCCTCGTTGTTCGTCAGCGTGTTCCGGTGGAAGGCCGTTGCCGTCAGTTGGTCGTCGGTCGGGTTCGGGAGGAGGTCGCCGGCCAGCTGTTCGATCGTGAAGCGGTCGAACGGCAGGTTGTTGTTGAAGGCGCGGATGACGTAGTCGCGGTACTTCCAGATCGTCCGGGGCGGGTCGTCGGCGTAGCCGGCGGAGTCGGCGTAGCGGGCCAGGTCGAGCCACATCCGCGCCCAGTGCTCGCCGAACCGCGGGTTGGCGAGCAGGCGGTCCACGAGGCGCTCGTAGGCAGCCGGTGCGGCGTCCTTGACAAACGCCTCGGCCTCGGCCCACGTCGGCGGGACGCCGGTCAGGTCGAGCGCGACCCGGCGGCCGAGGGCGTAGCGGTCGGCCTCGGGCTGGGGGGCCAGCCCCTCCCGTTCCAGTCGGTAGAACAGGAACGCATCGACCGGGTTGTGGGTGGCGTGCTTCGTCTTCGGCGGCTCGGGCCGCACGGGCGCGACGTAGGCCCAGTGGGTTGCGTAGCCGGCCCCCTGCTTGACCCAGCGGTCGAGCGTGTCGATTTCGCGGGCGGTCAGTTTTTTACCGGTCCGGGCGGGGGGCATCACCTCGCCGGGTTCTGCGCTCCGCAGCCGGGCGATCAGTTCGCTCTCGGCCGGCTTCCCCGGGACCACCGCCGCGGCCGTCGCCCCCTCGCGGGTGTCGAGGCGGAGGTCGCCCTTCCGCTCCTTCTCGTCCGGGCCGTGGCAGGCGAAGCAGTGGTTCGACAGGATCGGCCGGACGTCCCGGTTGAAGTCTACCGGCTGGGCCGGGGCCGCTGCCGGGGCCAGGAGGAGTACGGCAGCAGCGAGAGGGGGCGCGGGGCGGAACGGCATGGCGCACCGGGACGGGCGGGAAGGCGGTGTTGTTAGTTTACCCTCCCCCGGCCCGCCGGGGGAGGAGAATTCGCCCGGCGGGGCCGGTGCCGGGGGCGCGGGTCGTCGGGGCGGGGAAAGGTGGCGGGGGTGGGACCGTTTCGCCGGCCGGCCCATCCAACGCCGGGGTGACGTCGTCGGAATGACACGCCCCCGTCGCGGCCGGTGTGGTACGGACATTCTCGGACCGTCTGCCGGGCCGCGCCGGCGGTCCGAGTCGGGCCGACCTTCCGGCCTCTGCCGACCGACCGCTCTCCCCGGCCGGTGACCGTGGCGCCGGTCGTCGGGCCGCCAAAGCCGCCGGCCGGCCGGCCGGCGCCGACCGGGGTCGGGTTCCGACCCCCCGGGTGTCGACAGGGGTTGTGTCCCCACCCCGGCGTGACCAGAATTGGCATTTGACCGACCCCAGGCCGGGACCGCCGTCCGCGTGATCCGGGTTCCAGGAGTGGACTTCATGACCCGTCGCACCCGCTTGGAAGTCTCGCCGCTGGAAGACCGCCTCACGCCGGTCCTCGGGTCGTTCGACGTGCCCTACGTGGCCGACCCCGACGACCTGATCACCTCCGCGCTGGCGAACGTCGACCTGAGCGGCGTGGTGGACTACGCCGACGGCTGCACCGGGTCGCTGCTCGACCGCGGCGCCATCGTGGTCGGCAGCCGGCACATCCTGGTCGCCGCCCACTGCGTCCCCGCCATCGGCGACGTCGTCACCTTCTACCGCCGGCTGCCGGACGGGAACCTGGACCAGGTCCGCATCCCGGTCATCGACACCTGGATCCACCCGACCTACACGGGCAACGTCGGCGACAGCGTCGGCGACATCGCGCTGGTCACGCTGGCCGCGGTCGCCCCGTTCGGGGCGAAGGACTACCGGATGTACACCGCCGCCGAGGCGGCGGCCTCGTCCGAGGTGGGCAAGCCGTTCATCATCGCCGGGTACGGGCTGAGCGGGACCGGCACCACCGGCCAGGCCGGCCCCCCGGGCACCGGCGAGCTGGAACTCCAGCGGATGACGGTCAACGCCACCGGCGGGTCGTACCGGGTGGTCCGGCCGGACACCGGGCAGCAGTCGGCGGTCCTCCAGTGGAACGCCACGGCGGCCCAGATCCAGACGGCGCTGGCCGGCATCGGGCTCAACCCGCTGGTCAACCAAGTGACGGTCGGCCCGTTCGCCCCCACCGCCTCGTCGCGGACCTTCGAGGTGCTGGTCGGGCTGTTCGCCAACCTCCCCCGGATGTCGTTCGTCAGCAACCCGGTCGACCCGCTGGTCAACGGCGGCAACTTCGGCACGGTCGGGTTCACCACGCTGGTGAACGGGGTCACCAACCCCGAGTACCAGCGGGTGACGGTGAACGCCACCGGCGGCTCGTTCCGCCTCGAGTACGGCGGCCAGCTGACCAGCCCGATCGTCTTCAACCCCGCCGACCCGGTCGGCACGGCCGCCCGCATCCAGGCCGCCCTGGAGGCTCTCAACGCCCCCGGCCCGGGGCCGGGCGAGGTGACCGTCCGCGCCGTGCTAACCGGGCTGAACCAGGGGACGTACCAGGTCTCGTTCGACGACATCGGCTTCGACATCCCGCTCATGACGATCGACCCGACGGCGCTGACCGGCGCGACCACCTCGCCGGCCGCCAAGGTCACGACCATCATCGACGGCGGCCGGCGGGCACTCCGCACCGGGACGAACGAGTACGACGGGGTCAACCTCGGCACCCTCCGCTCGACGTTCGAGCCGGACGGGACCGACGAGCGGGAGGGGCAGGGCGACTCCGGGAGCGCCGGGTTCATCCTCACCGCCGACGGCAGCCTCGCCATCGCGTCGGTCGTGTCCTACGCGGTCGGGTTCCAGTTCGGCTCCCAGGTGTTCGACACCCGGGTGTCGAAGTACGCGGCCGACGTCCTCGCCCAGGCCGGCCTCCCGGGCTACGCGCTGACCCTGGACATGCAGTACCAGTTCGCCGGGAACGACGGGAAGGGCGACACCATCACCGTCAAGCAGGTGCTGGACCAGAGCGGCAAACAGGTCATCCAGCTCTGGGTCAAGGAGACCGGCAAGGCGGGCGACGGGGATCTGTACTACCAGGACGTCGTGACCGGGATCGACTCGATCCGGCTCCTCGGTACGGCCGACGACGACACCTTCATCATCGACCCGTCGGTGACCAAGGCGGTGAGCATCGACGGCGGGTTCGGGAACGACACGATCATCGGGCCGAACATCGCCACCGCCTGGACGATCACCGGGAACGGCAAGGGGATGGCCGACACCGCGACGATCGACTTCGACTTCCAGAACATCGAGAACCTCACCGGCGGCAACAACAGCGACACCTTCCGGTTCGGCACCGGCGGCTCGATCTCCGGCTCCCTCGACGGCGGGGCCGGCGCCGACACCATCGACTACTCGCTCCGCTCCGCCAGCAGCGTGCGGTTCACCGGCCCGGGGGCCGTGGACGGGTTCGCCGGGACGACCGTCGCGGTCGGCGCCGGGTTCACCAACATCAACGGCTACACCGGCAGCCAGTTCGGCGCGTCCGACGTGATGTTCACCCCCGACACCGGCGGGACGTTCACCCACACCGGCGGCGGCGGGGTGTACACGAACTCCGCCACCGGCCAGACGATCGCCTACGCCGGCATCGACCGCCTCGTCGGCGGGGCCGGCGCCGACACCTTCAACGTCCGCTCCACGAACGCCACCCTGGCCCTCGACGGCGGGGCCGGCGACGACGTGTTTAACTTCGCCGGCGACGCGCCGGGGAACGCGGCCGACCGCGGCCCGATCGGCGGCACCCTCTCGGTGTCCGGCGGGGCCGGCAACGACTTCTTCCGGATCAACGGCACGGCCGCCAACGAGGACGTCACCGCCCGCGTGGTCGGCAACCAGGCCGGGGATCTGGTCGGGTTCGGGCAGGTCGTCACCTTCGACACGCTGGAGCAGTTCCTCTTCGACGGCCGCGGCGGCACCAACACCTTCACCGTCCTGGACTTCTCGAACACCGTCCTCGGCACGCCCACCGACCCCGGCTCGGGCATCGTCTACTCCCCGACCGGCCCGACCGGCGGGAACGCCCGGATCAACGGGGTGACCGTCGGCGCCACCGCGGTGGCGGGCGGGTTCACGGTCAACGGCGACCCGGACGGGTCCGGCGACCGGGACGTGCTGCTGGTGGTCGGCACCAGCGCGGCCGGGCTGGTGTCGTCCTACGGCGAGTCGGTGGTCGGGGACGGGCGCGACACCATCACGGTGACCGACACCGGGGTGACGTTCCTGAGCGCCACCGCCGGCCCCCTGCTGCCGGTGACCTTCGGGTTCACGAACGGCGCGCAGGCCTTCTCGACGCTGTACGTGGCCGGCGGAAACGAGCGCGGCAACGAGGGCGACACGTTCGTCGTGACCACCACGACGACGTTCAACCTGGTGGTGGACGGGATGCTCCCGAGCCCGTCGGCCCGGCCCGGCGACCGGGTGGTGGTGACGGCCCCGGGCGGGGGCGACCCCCAGCTGGTGACCGACTCGGCCTTCGGGCCGCCCCAGACGCGGGTGACCGCCCGGAACGACGGGTCGTCGGTCGGGATCATCGGGGCGGAGTCGGGCGTCCCGGCCGTGCCCGGGGCCGGGATGATCGCGGTGGCCACCGACGCCGGGCCGGTCTCGACCGTCCGGGTGTTCGACCGGGCGACCGGCGAGCTCCGCTTCGAGATCGTGCCGTTCGACGGGTTCACCGCCGGGCTGAAGGTCGCCAGCGGGGACGTCAACGGCGACGGGATCGCCGACCTGGTGGTCGGGGCCGGGCCGGGCGGCGGGCCGCGGGTGGCCGTCTACGACGGCCTGACCGGCGGCCTCCTCTACGACTTCTTCGGCTACGAGGAGAGCTTCCGGGGCGGGGTGACGGTGGCCGTGGGCGACGTGGACCTGGACGGGTTCGGCGACCTCATCCTCGGGACCGGGGTGGGCGGCGGCCCGCGCGTCCGAGTGGTGAGCGGCCGCGACCTGTCGCCGATCAAGGACACGTTCGCCTACGAGGCCGACTTCCGCGGCGGGGTGACGGTCGCGGCCGGCGACGTCAACGGCGACGGGGTGCCGGACCTGATCACCAGCACCGGCACCGGCGGCGGCCCGCGGGTGGTCGTCCTCGACGGCCGGACGCTGGCCCAGCTGGCGAGCTTCTTCGTGTTCGACCAGAACTCCCGCGACGGGTTCTTCGCCGCGTCCGGCGACGTCAACGGCGACGGGTTCGCCGACATCGTGGCCGGGTCCGGGGCCGGCGGCCCGAACCGGGTGCGGGTGTTCAGCGGCTTCAACCGGGCGCTGATCAACGACTTCTACGTCAACGACCCGTTCAACCCGACGACGCCGGGGGCCACGCCCGGGGCGGGGGTGCGGGTCGCCGTCGCCGACGCCAACGGGGACGGGATCGGCGACGTGATCACCGGCCTCGGGCCGGGCGGGGACGCGGTGGTCCGGACCTACCAGCTGACGGGCGTGCTGCCGCCGACCAACGCCCTGTTCCCGACCCTCCAGGAGATCCGCCGGCAGGACGCCTTCGACATCGGGTTCAACTCCGGCGTGTTCGTCGGGGCCAGCGATTGACGCGTGGTAGGCGGGCTTCGCAACCCGTCCGGGCGTTCAACGGGTGGATTCGCTCCGTCCGCTACGGCGGACGGAGGTGTGCGACGGAACTCGGTCGCGTTCCTCCGGCGGCCAGCCGACCCTCCTGACATTTCCCCACCCCTACCGGCCCGGGCTACACGCCTGGGCGGGTAGGGGTGAAGCTTTTGACCATCCGGACCATCGGCAGCGTCACCCCGTCGGCCAGCGTCAGTTCCAGCCGTTCGACGGCCGTGTAGCCGGCCGCCGCGTACAGCGGCTCGCCGGCGAGTGTGGCGACGAGTACCGCGTCCCGGAAGCCCGCCTCCCGGAGGGCGGATTCGCAGGCCGTCAGGAGTGACCGACCGATCCCTCGCCGCGCCCAGTCGGGGTGGACGAAGAAGGCCCGGATGCGGGCGGGGTCGTGGGCGGGGTCGAGGGCGTCGTCCTCGCCGGCCCGGGCGTGGTCGCCGCCGAAGACTGCCCCCCGCCGGCTCCACCCGCCGCAGCCCACGACCCGGCCGGTGTGCTCGACCACGAAGTAGGTGCCGTCGCGGATCAGCTGGCGGTCGACCGCGTACACCGGGCCGAGCGCCGCCGTCAGCTGGGCGGGCGAGTAGTAGGGCGCGTGCAACGCCCGCACGGAGAGCGGGATGAGTACCTCCAGCGCCGGGACGTCGTCCGGCGTGGCGGGGCGCAGGGTCAGGTCGTCGCGCATCCGTGTGGTTCCCGCGGCGGCATCGTATGGGCCGGGCTCCGAGCGACGGTTCTTACCCCGTTGCACGCGGCGCGGCGCCGGGCGAGAATGCGGCGCGGCCGACGGCCGTGCCCTCCCCGCGCCGGAGTCCTGCCCCCATGCGCCGTTCGTGGTTCTGCCTGGCTGCCTTCACCACAGCCGCCGTCCTCCCCACCGCCGCCGCCCAGCCCCCCGTGACCTGGGCGACCCTGAAGGGCCAGATCGTACTCCCGGACGGGAACCCCATCCCCGCGCGGCCGGAGCTGAACGTCAACCAGGACAAGGCCCACTGCCTCGCCAAGGGGCCGATCCTCGACGAGACGGTGATCGTCAACCCCAAGAACCGGGGCGTCAAGAACGTCGTCGTCTGGCTTCGTCCGGACAACGTCAACCCGAAGGCCGCGTTCGCCCCCAACGAGATCCGCCCCGACGACGGCAAGCGGAAGGCGGCGGTCGTGGACATCGACCAGCCGTGCTGCATGTTCGTCGCCCGGGTCACCGCAGCCCGCGTCGGCGACACGATTCGGGTGAAGAACTCGGCCCCGGTCACGCACAACTTCTTCTGGACGAGTTTGAACAACGGCGATCACAACCCGGTCATTGCGGCCAACGGCGAGTTCAAGTTCCCGAACCCGCTGGTCGCGGAGAGCGCCCCGATCCAGTACAAGTGTACCATCCACCCCTGGATGGGCGGCTACGCCCGCATCTTCGAACACCCCTACTACGCGGTGACCGACGACGACGGCACGTTCACCATCCCTAACGCCCCGGCCGGCAAGTACCGGATGGTGGTGTGGCACGAGAAGGCCGGTTTCCTGGGCGGGAAGGAGGGTCGCTTCGGCACCCCGGTCCAGATCGCCGGCCCGGCCACCGAACTGCCGGCCCAGCCGTTCGTGGGGCTGAAGTAACGTTGGGCTTGAGACGCGGCCAAAGTTCATCAGGTTCGGGAGGAATTCCCGGGTCATTCGCCGACCAGTCTGTACGACACAAGCTGCAGCGTTTGACATTTTCTCGCCGCACGCCAGACTTCCCGGCACCAGGCTCACAGTCGGTACACGCTGGTCAGCGCGGGCCGTTGCCCGCCGTTGTCCTCGCACGGCCCAACCCGACGCGAGAGTCCCCATGAAGACGATCCGCCCGTCCGAGCCCCGTCTGCCGCTGACCCCCCGCTACGAGTTCGAGAAGATGCTCGGGAGCGGCGGGATGGGGGTCGTGTACCAGGCTCTCGACCGCCGGACCGGCGACCGCGTCGCGGTCAAGGTTCTGCGGTTCCGGCCCGCCGAGCACCCCACGCTGTTCCGGCGGATCGAGCGCGAGTTCCGTTCGGCTTCTGCCCTGGAGCACCCGAACATCGTCCGGGCGCTCGCGTTCGAGTCGGGCGGGGAGAGCGGCTTCCTCGTCTACGAGCTGGTCAACGGCGGCAGCCTCGGGGTGCGGCTCGAACAGGGCGGCCGGCTGGCCGAGGCGGACGCGGTCAAGGTGGTCACCCAGGTGGCCCAGGCGCTCCACTACGCCCACGGGGCGGGGGTGATCCACCGCGACGTGAAGCCGGACAACATCCTGTGCCTGCCGGACGGGCGGGTCAAGCTGACCGACTTCGGGCTGGCCAAGGAGCTACACGCCGACGAGGAACTGACCCGCCAGGCGGCCGGCCTGGGCACCCCGAACTACATGGCCCCCGAACAGTTCTGCGACGCCCGCTCGGCCGGCGTCCGCTGCGACGTCTACTCGCTCGGCGCCACCCTCTACCACCTGCTCACCGGCCGGCTGCCGTTCGAGGCCAAGTCGGACCTGGCCATCCTGACCAAGAAGCAGAAGGCGGCGGGCACGTCGCCGCGGGCGGTGCTGTCCGGGGTCAGCGAGCGCGTGGACGTCGCCGTCCGCATGGCCCTCCACCCGGACCCGGAGCAGCGGCCGGCGTCGGTGCTGGCGTTCTTCAAAATGCTCACCGCCCGGGTGCGGTTCGGCCGGCCGGCCGACGGCCCGGCCGTGGACCGGCCGGCCGGCCCCGAGGACCGGCGGCACTCCGCTCGGCATTCGCTGAAGGTCGGCACGTTCGGGGCGGTGGACCCTGCGCTGCACGGCGGGGCCGAGGAGGTGTGGCCGCTGGTGGTCCGCGACGTGTCCGGGACGGGGATCGGCCTGACCCTGGCCCGGCGGTTCGAGGTCGGGACGGAGTTGGGGGTCGAACTCCAGACCCACGCCGACGCGGCCCCGCAGCGGTTCCCGGCCCGCGTGGTGCGGGTGCTCGCGGACCGGGGCGGCTACTGGATCCACGGGTGCGTCTTCGACCCGCCGCTCAGCGGCGGCGACGTGGCCGGGCTGCTCCAGTTCGCCTGACCGCGCCGGGGGCCGCCTACTTCTTGCCGAGCCGGTGCCGGACGGCGGCGCCGATGAAGTCGCGGAACAGCGGGTGCGGCTTCGTCGGCTTCGACCGGAACTCGGGGTGGCACTGCACGGCCACGAACCACGGGTGGGCCGGCAGCTCCAGCGCCTCGACCAGGCTCCCGTCCGGGCTCGTCCCGCTGAACACCATGCCGGCCGCGGCCAGCCGGTCGCGGTAGGCGTTGTTCACCTCGTAGCGGTGGCGGTGCCGCTCGCCCACCACGTCCGCGCCGTAGGCCTCCCGCGCCCGGGTGCCGGCCGCCAGGTGGCACGGGTACGCCCCGAGCCGCTGCGTGCCGCCGACGTACTCGACGCCGACCTGCTCGCTCATCAGGCACACGACCGGGTGCGGGCTGGCCTTGTCGAACTCGGTGCTGTTGGCCCCGGCCAGCCCGACCACGGTGCGGGCGAACTCGATCGTGGCGCACTGGAGGCCGAGGCAGATGCCGAAGAACGGCAGCCCCGCCTCGCGGGCGTGGCGGATGGCGTCGATCTTCCCCTCGACCCCGCGGGTGTCGAACCCGCCCGGCACGAGCAGCCCGTCCACCCCGGCCAGCGCCTTGGCCGCCCCCTCGGCGTGGAGCTTCTCCGAGTCGATCCGCTCCACCTCGACCCGGACCTGGTGGGCGATGCCGGCGTGGTCCAGCGCCTCGTAGACGCTCTTGTAGGCGTCGCGGTGCTTCACGTACTTCCCGACGAACCCGACCCGCACCGTGTGGAGCGGGTTCCGCATCCGGTCGAGCATGGCCCGCCAGTCGTCGATCCGCAGCGGCTGCGCGAGCGGCAGCCCGAGCTTGCCGGCCACCAGCTCGTCCACCTTCTTGTCGGCGAACCCGAGCGGCACCTCGTAGATGCTGAACTCCTTGTCCTTCTCCTCGATCACCGCCCGCGGCTCGACGTTGCAGAACAGCGCGATCTTCTCGATCTCCCCCTCGGGGATCTCCCGCTCCGTCCGGCAGATGAGCACGTCCGGCTGGATGCCGATCTTGCGCAGCTCCATGACGCTGTGCTGGGTCGGCTTGGTCTTCAGCTCGCGGGCGGCCTTCAGGTACGGGACCAGGGTGAGGTGGACGAACAGGCAGTTCTGCTTCCCCGCCTCCAGCGCGAACTGGCGGATGGCCTCGAAGAACGGCATCCCCTCGATGTCGCCCACCGTGCCGCCGATCTCGGTGATGACCACGTCCACGTCGGGGGCGACGAGCTTGTTGATGCAGGACTTGATCTCGTTGGTGACGTGCGGGATGACCTGGACCGTCTTCCCCTTGAACTTCCCCTGCCGCTCCTTCTCGATGACGGTGCGGTAGATCTTCCCGGTGGTGAAGTTGCAGTCGCGGTTGAGCGGCGCGTCGGTGAACCGCTCGTAGTGGCCCAGGTCGAGGTCGGTCTCGGCCCCGTCGTCGAGGACGTACACCTCGCCGTGCTGGTACGGCGACATGGTGCCGGGGTCGACGTTCAGGTACGGGTCGAGCTTCTGCATCCGGACCTTGAACCCGCGCCGCTCCAGCAGCAGCCCGATCGACGCCGACGTCAACCCCTTGCCGAGTGAACTGACCACGCCGCCCGTGACGAAAATGTGCTTACTCATGTCCCCCCCGGGCGGGTGAATGGCGAAGGGCAGGCGCTGCCGCCTGCCCCGGTCGCTCGTCCCCACATCCCACCACTGTACTGTATCGCCCGGCCGGCCCCGGTCCAATGGCGGTAGCCCGGGTTCGCGTGGACGCCCGATCAGGCCGCCCGGCGCGACCGGCCCTCCCGGTAGGCGCGCACGAAGGCGGCGTAGTCGGCCGGGGTGTCCACCCCGCGGTGGGCGTGGGCGACCCGGCCCACCTGGATCGCCCCGCCGGCGCCCAGCACCCGCAGCTGTTCGAGCCTCTCGGCCTCCTCCAGCGGGTGCGGCGGGGCGGCGGCGAGCCGGAGCAGGAACGGCCGGCGGTAGGCGTAGACGCCGAGGTGCTGGAGGAACCGGGCCGGCCGGGCGGCGAGGTCGGGCTCGCCCTCGCGGACCATCGGGATCGGCGAGCGCGAGAAGTACAGCGCCCGGCCGCGGTCGTCGCACACCACCTTGACCACGTTCGGGCTCAGGTACGCCTCCTTGTCCGGCAGCGGGGTGGCGAGGGTGGCCATGTCCGAGCCCGGGTCGCGGGCGAGCAGGTCGGCGAGGAGGTCCACCGCGGCCGGGTCGATCTGCGGCTCGTCGCCCTGGACGTTCACGACCACCTCCGCCCCGAGCCCGGCGGCGACCTCGGCCACCCGGTCGGTGCCGGACGGGTGGTCGGCCCGGGTCATCGCCACGTTGCCGCCGAACCCCTCGACGGCCCGGCGGATGCGCTCGTCGTCGGTGGCCACCACGACCAGCGAGGCCGACCGCGCCGCCGCGGCCTGCTCGTAGACGTGCTGGATCAGGTACTTGCCCGTCTCGCGGAGGAGCGGCTTGCCGGGGAGCCGGGACGAGGCGAACCGGGCGGGGATGACGACGGCGACGCGCATCGGGGCCGACCTCCGTGTCGGGGCGGGGGGTGCGGGGGGATTACAGCCGGAAGTGCGGTGCGGGGGCAAGGCCAGCCGGTCAGCGCGGCTTGCCGGGGAGCCCGCCGCCCTGGATGAAGGCGGTCACGCGCTGGCGGAGCTTGCGGTGGGCGGGGCTGGTGCCGTTGGCGAGTTGGAGGGCGTCGCGGACGTTCAGCCCGGGGTCGGGGAAGGGGAGCTTCGCCAGCGCATCGTCCACCGAGCCGGTCAGGACGTAGCGGGTGTCGAGGCCGGCGCCGACGGCGATGCCGAACCGGCGGAGGGTCTCCAGGTCGCGGTAGAAGCCGCGGACGTCCAGTTTGAGCCGGCTGAGGAGGAGGCGGCGGGTCTGCGGGCCGTCCCCGAGGAGGGTGAGGAGCTTGTACAGCCGTGCGGCCCGCAGGGCGGTCAGGGCGGCGGGCGGCGGCCCGGCCTTCTTCCTCGCCATGACTCCTCCGGCCGTCCCCGGGCCGACCCCGCCTCCGTGCGGGCCACCGGGTCGCGGCCGGGGGGGACGGGGTCCCGGGGGCGCCGCCGGTCGAAACATGGACGTGATCCTAGAGACGGCCCCGCGGGAAATCAAGGATTAGGAGCGCGGGCGGCGGCGTGCCTCCGGCCCGCAGCGGGCCGGGACGGGGACGTGTAGCCGACGGGGAGCGGCGCGGCCGAGCCGCCCGTCTGGTCAGGACGGCGCCAGTGCCTTGCGGAGCTTCTTGAGGGCCGTCGCCTGCACCTGGCGGACGCGCTCCTTTGACAGCCCCAGCGCCCGGCCGACCGTCTCCAGGGTGGGGGGCGGGGCGGCCGCGTCGGCCCAGAAGCGGCGGGCCAGGATGCGCTTCTCGCGCTCGGACAGGAGGGGGTGGTCGGCCCGCAGGTAGTCCTCGACGTGCAGACTTCCGGACGAGGCCAGCTGATCGTCGGTCGAGCGGCGGCAAGGCTCGCCGTCGGGGAGCGCGTCCAACGACATGGCCCGGGCCAGCCAGTCGGAGGCCAGCCGCTGCGACGACCGCGACAGGGCGCGCACGAGGCAGGTGTAGGCGTAGGTGCTGAAGCGGACGCCGAGCCACGGGTTGAATGCCGCGACCGCGTGGATCAGGACGATGTGGCCGTCGCCGATCAGGTCATCGGCCCGGTTCGACACGGCCATCCGGCGGCGGACGGCCCGGTAGACGAGCTTCTGGTTACCGAGAACGATCCGGTCGCGGAGGGCGAGGTACGTCTCGCGCCAGCGCCGCCGCTGCCCGGCCGTGCGGACGGCGTGCGTCCGGTGGGCGGCGTAGTGCATCCGCCGGGCGTGGTCTCGTGTCACCTCGTCCGGCATGTACCGGGCGCCGGTGTCGGCGGCCGCGCCGAGTACGGTTCCGCCGGCGAGGTCGCGGGCCGCGGCGGGGTCGGAGAATGACGGGTGGTGGACGTAGCCGGGGAGGTCCACCGTCCGGGCGACGCGGCGGGTATCGGGGGCAGCCGCGTCCATCGGTCGACTCCGGAGTGCCACGGGATCTGGACAGCCCAATTGCCTCATCGCCTGAAGCGAAAAAACGACCAAATCGTCCATCAGTATCGGCCAGCCATCATGTCTAGTCAAGGTTGTGGTTTGAATTGGCCGCTATCTGGAATCGATGTGGACGTTTTGAACGATTTCGCTCCGTGCCGGTCAGCGAGGGGGTATAGTGAGCCGTATCGCGCAGCTACCCCCAACCGAACCGCCCGGCAGCGCATGCCCCTACCGCGTCCGGCCGCCGATGCGCCCGAAGCCCGGCACGTGAGTACTGCCCAGGCCGCCGACGCGCTCGGCGTCAGCGTGACCACCGTGAAGCGCTGGGTGGACGGCGGGGTGTTGCCGGCGCAGCGCACGGCCGGGAAGCACCGCAAGGTACTCGTCGCGGACCTGCTCCGGCTAGTCCGCGACGGGACACTCCCCCGGGCCGATCTGGGGCGCTTGTTCGCCCGGCCGGCGGGGCACGCCGACCCGGACGAGGTGTGCCGCCAGCTGACGGGTGCGGCCCGGTCGGGGGAGCTGGACGCGGTCGGCCCCCTGGTCCGGGGTGCCTACCAGAACGGGATGTCGGTTGGGACGCTGGCGGACGCGGTGATCTCACCGGCGCTGCGGCAGATCGGACACGAGTGGCAGGCCGGGCGGGTGGGGGTGATGCACGAACACCGGGCCACGCAGGCGTGCGTCGCGGCCCTCTACGGGCTGACGGAGTCCCTGCGGACGGGCGCCGGGCCGGGCCGCCCGGTCGCGGTCGGCGGGGCGCCGGAACACGACCACTACGTCCTCCCGACGCTCTTGGCGAAACTCACCCTGCTCGACGCCGGGTGGGACGCCGTCAACCTCGGCCCGCACACGCCGCCGTCGGCCTTCCACACCGCGCTCGCCGAGCTGCGGCCGACGCTGGCGTGGGTGTCGGTCACCCACCTCGCCGACCCGGCCGCGTTCCTGGTCGGGCACAACGCCTTCTACCAAGAAGCCGAGGCACGCGGGGTGGCGGTGGTGGTCGGCGGGCAGGCTCTCACCGAGAACCTGCGGCGGCAGCTCCGCTACACCTCCTACGGGGACGGGTTCACCCACCTGGCCGCGCTGGCGCGGTCGCTTCACCCCCACCCCCGGCAGCCGAAGCCCGGCCGGCGCCCCGGCACTCCGGACGGCGGCTGACGCCGAGCCGTGCGGTTTCGGCGCCGTCGGGGGGCGGGGCGCGACCGCCGGGACGGCCTCACCGCCGTTCGGCCTCCGTCACCGGGCGGACGGGCATCTGCTGGGCGTCGAGCCCGCCGTCCACGGTCACCACCGTCCCGGTCGCGTACCCGGCCCGGTCCGAGGCCAGGAACACGTACCAGTGGGCCACGTCCTCGACGGTGGCGATCCGGCGCACGGGGATCTGGTCGATCACCGCCGCCCGCCCGGCCGGGTCGGACTTCAGGCCGAAGTCGGTCAGCGGCGTCTCGACCAGCCCCGGGGCCACCGCCGCCGTCGTGAACCCGGCCGGGGCCAGCTCGACCGCCAGCTGGCGGCACAGGGCGTTCACCGCCCCCTTACTCGCATCGTACAGCGAGTGCAGCGGCTCGGACCGGGTGGCGTTCAGCGACGTGGTGAACAGGATGCGCCCCCCGCGCCGCGCGGCCGCGGCGTGGCGGACCACCTCCCGCGTCAAGGCCAGCCCGACCCAGACGTTCAGCCGGAAGATGAAGTCGAAGTGGGCGCGGGTCAGCTCGGCGAGCGGCGGCTCCTTGTACGTGCCGACGTTGTTGACGAGCACGTCCACCCCGCCCATCCCCTCCCACGCCTCGGCCACCAGCCGCTCCGGCTCGCCGTCGGCGAGGAGGTCGGCCCGCGTGTAGCGGGCGGCGGGGTAGTCGCTGAGGAGCCGCTGCACCTCGCGGAGCTTCTCCAGCGGGTGCTCGCTGGTGAGCGTCACCGCGGCGCCGGCGGCGAGGAACGCCTGCGCGACCCCGAGCCCGATCCCCTGGCTGCTCCCGGTCACCAGTGCCGTCTTCCCGTGTAGCATCGTTCCCCCCGCCCCGCGGCCGGTACGCCCGGCCGCTCGCCTTCTCGGTCGTTTCCGGTAGCGTACCAACCGCCCCGCCGGGAGAACATCATGGCCGCCCCCCGCAGCACCGACGCGACCCCGCTCCACGCCCCCGAGGCGGACGAGGACGGCTTCCTCCCGGAAGGCCCGCGGGCCTACACCCTGGACGACCGCCCGGCGCTGCTGTGGGTGAACATCCAGACCGCCCCGGACGCGACCCGCGGGGCGCTCCACCTGCGGTTCTGGGACACCGGCGGGACGGAGTCGTGGACGCTCCCCGGCCGGCCCGGCTTCGCCCTCCCGACCGACCGGCCCGGGGTGCTCCTCGTCGGGCTCGACCACGCGGTCGGCACGCTCGACCTCGACTCGTGGGAGTGGACGCCCCTCGGCACGGTCCCCGACCCGCACCCGCGGACGACCATCAACGACGCCGAGGTGACGCCGGACGGCCGGGCCGTGGTGTTCGGCACGAAGGACACGCGGTTCGCGGAGCCGCTGGCCGGGCTGTACCTGTTCACGCCGGGCGACAACCGGGTGACACGCCTCCGGGACGGGCAGACCTGCTCGAACGGGAAGGTGTTCGCCTCCGGCCCCGGCGGGCTGACCCTGTACGACATCGACACGCCGACGCGGACGGTCGCCCGGTATCAGCTGAGCGTGGCAGACCGCCGCTTGGAGCCGGGCGGGGTGGCGCTCGACCTGCGCGCCGAGCCCGGCTTCCCGGACGGGATGGTGGACGCCGGGGACGGGACGGTGGTGGTGGCCTACTACCACCCGGAGCCGGTCGTGGCCGGGCGGGCGGTGCGGTACGACCTGCGGACGGGGGAGACGGTTGAGGAGTGGCGGACCCCGGGCTCGCCGCGGGTGACGTGTCCGTGCCTCGTGCAGCGTGCCGACGGCGTGAAGTTGGTGCTGACCACCGCCACCGAGGGGATGCCGGCCGACCAGCGCCCGCTCTGTCCGGACGCGGGGAGCCTGTTCGTGGCCGACACCCGGTTCGCCGCCGTTCCGCCGGTCCCGGTGGTAGTGCTGGGCTGACACCTGTCGGCGACCGGTCGGCCCGCGTTTTCGCCGGCCGGGTGTTTACGCGGTGGTGAGGGTACGGGGTTCGTCCCTACTCGCTTGGGCGGCCGCAATCCGGGTACAAGTACCGGGCGTTTGGCACGTGGCAATGCCCGCACACCGGGTGGTAGAATGGCTCCACAGGCGAGTATTCAGAGTCGCCCACCCGATCGCCTCGTGCGGGGCTGTCCCTGTTGGGGAGTAGGTCAGTGACGGTGATCGCCCCGGAGCCGCCGTGGACGTCCTGATCCGCCCGTACCGGCCCGCCGACTTGGCCGCCCTGCGGGCGCTGACGGTGGCGGCGTTCGACGGGGTGACACTGGAGCAGAGTGTCGAGGCCGCCCTCGGGGAGCTGAACGGCCACGACTGGCGCTGGCGGAAGGCGCGTCACCTGGACGACGACGTGACCGCCGACCCGGCCGGGGTGTTCGTCGCGGAGCGGGGCGGGGAGGTGGTCGGGTACGTCTCGACGCGCTCCGACCGCGAGGCCGGGCGCGGGCGCATCCCGAACCTGGCCGTGGCCGCCGAAGCCCGCAACCTCGGCCTGGGTCGTCAGCTGATCGAACACGCCCTCGACCACTTCCGCGCCGCCGGCCTGACCTACGCGGTGATCGAGACGATGGCCCACAACGCGGTCGGCAACCACCTTTACCCGGCGTGCGGGTTCACAGAGGTGGCCCGACAGGTCCACTTCGCCCGCAGGCTGTAGCCGCGAGGTCCGCATGGCGTTCCGCGCCGCACTCCCCCTGCTCGCCGCACTCCTTGTTCTCGCCCCGGCCGGGGCCGCCGACCCGCCACCGATCATCGCCCCTTACTTCCGACCGCCCGCCGCGCTGGCAAAGGACTTCGGCCCGTACCGCTCGCCACTGTTGTTCGACGACGGCGCGGCGGTCCGCACTCCAGCCGACTGGGCGAAGCGGCGCGGCGAGATCCTGGCTTACTGGCACGGGCAGATGGGCGCGTGGCCGCCGCTGATCGAGCGGCCGAAGCTCGAATACCTGGCGAAGGAGCGGCGAGAGAACATCACCCAACACCATGTGAAGATCGAGACGGCCCCGGGCCGGGTGATCGACGACGCCTTCCTGCTGGTGCCCGACGGGCCGGGGCCGTTCCCGGCAGTGGTGGTGGTCTTCTACGAGGCGAACACCGGCGTCGGCCGGGGGAAGGGGCCGTTCCGCGACTTCGCCTATCAGCTGGCGCGCCGCGGTTTCGTCACGCTCTCCGTCGGCGGCGACCCCAACACCTACTACCCGACCCGCGAGGCGTGCCGGATTCAGCCCCTGTCGTTCCACGCCTACGAGGCCGCCAACTGCTATCAGCTGTTGGCGAGCCTCCCGTTCGTGGACGCCGCCCGGATCGGCATCACCGGCCACAGCTACGGCGGGAAGTGGGCGATGTTCGCGGCCTGCCTGTTCGACCGCTTCGCGGCCGGGGCGTGGTCGGACCCGGGCATCGTGTTCGACGAGTCGCGCGCGAATGTGAACTACTGGGAGCCGTGGTACCTGGGCTTCGAGCCCGGGAAGGAGCCGCGGCCGCGCGGCATCCCGAACGACAAGAACCCGCGGACCGGGCCGTACAAGAAGCTGATGGCCGAGGGCCGCGACCTGCACGAACTCCACGCCCTGATGGCCCCGCGGCCGTTCCTGGCCTCCGGCGGGGCGGAAGACCCCGTCGAGCGGTGGAAGGCGCTGAACCACAGCGTCGCGGTGAACCGACTCCTCGGCGCCGAGAACCGGGTGGCCCTCACGACGCGCCCGAAGCACGACCCGAGCGAGGAGTCGAACGCCGCCCTGTACACGTTCTTCGAGTGGGCTCTGGCCAAACGGTCGCCCTGACCCCGGAGGTTTCCGGTGTTCGCCGCCGCGCTCTCCCTGACCCTGTTCCCGCTCCCGCCCGGCCCGCTCCCGGCGCGGGCGGCGGCCGCGAAGGCGCTCCCGCTGCTCGCCCGCGCCGCCGCCGGCCACGCCGAGCAGAAGTCGTGCTTCGCCTGCCACAACCAGGCGGTCCCGCTGATGGCCCACAAGGCGGCCGGCGCCCGCGGGTTCGCCGCCCCGGGCGACCTGATGACGGCCCAGGCCGAACATGTGGTCGGGTTCCTCGGCTCGAACCGGGAGCGGTTTCTGAAGGGGCAGGGGACCGGAGGCGGCGTGGACACCGCCGGCTACGCCCTGTTCACCCTGGAGCAGGCGGGTCACGCGGCGGACGACACGACGGCGGCCGTGGCCGAGTACCTCCTCCTGGCGCAGGCCGACCGCGACCACTGGAAGACCTCCTCGAACCGCCCGCCGACCGAGGCGAGTAGCTTCGCCACGACCTACCTCGCCGTCCGCGGCCTGGCGCGGTGGGCGACCCCGGCCCAGAAGGACCGCGCCGACCGGCGCGTGGCCGCGGCCCGGGCGTGGTTCGTGAAGGCCCGACCGGCGGACACCGAGGACCGCGTGTTCCGGCTGTTCGGCCTGAAGGCGGCGGGGGCTGCCGAGGCCGAGGTGGCGGCGGCCGCACGGGAACTGCTGAAGACACAGCGGCCGGACGGCGGCTGGGGCCAACTCGACGCCCTGCCCGCCGACCCCTACGCGACCGGGACGGCCCTGGTCGCCCTCCGCGAGGCGGGCGGGCTGGCGGCCGACCACCCGGCCTACGCCCGGGGGGTGGCGTTCCTGCTACGGACGCAGTTGCCCGACGGGTCGTGGTGGGTGCGGTCGCGGAGCAAGCCGTTCCAGCCGTACTACGAGAGCGGCTTCCCGCACGGCGCGGACCAGTTCATCTCCGCCGCCGCGACCGGGTGGGCGGCCACCGCCCTGGTACTCACGAGCCCGGAGCGGCGATGAACCGCTGTGGCAGAAATCGCTGAGCTCGTCGACACGAGTGCCGTGCGAGCGGCCGGGGGACGGTGCTGGCGCCGCGCCGGCGCTCCGTCCGCCGCGTCACGGGGTCGGTGGTGAGGGCGCCGCCGGGACGTTCGTCCGGGGCAGCCCCGACTGGAAGCTCCGCGCGTTGGCGGGGGTCGTGACGTAGTAGATGTTCCCCGCGTACACCATCCGCAGGTCGGACATGTCGGCGAGCACCCGGAGCGCATCGTAGAGCCGGACGTCATTGAGGGAGACGGTCAGGTTGGCCTTCTTCTCCACGGCCTCGCAGCGCGGGTCCAGGACGATGTTCGCGCCCGTCTGGCGGCGGAGGTCGGCGAGGATGTCCGCCAGCGGCTTCCGGTCGGCCGACACCACGACCACCCCGCCGTAGATCTGCTCGTTCTGCATCTTGAGTTCGAGGATGCCCACTTCGTCCGTCTCGCCCGGCTGGAGGGGGTTCACGCCGGGGGTGTGGGACCACCGGTAGGCCGGGACGATCACCAGCTGGGAACCCCGGACCTGGTAGGTGCATGAGATCTGCGGCAGGTGGACCTGGGCGAGTGCGTCCGTCAGCACGTCGCGGATCGGCATCCGCTCCACCCCTCTCGTCGGCAGGATCGGGTGGGCCTCGTAGATCTGTTTGATTACCCCTTTCAGGACGGTCGGGTCTGCGTCTTCGTTGAACGCCCCGCTCCGCCGGAACGCGGCCACGTCCACCCGGACGATGAGCTTGGTCTTCTGCGCGATGGCATCGAGTAGTTCTGATAGTGTGGTGGTGGACCCGTCCGCCACCAACGGAACTCCGAATTCCTCGTCCAGCACGGTCGTTCCCTTAACGCGGGCCGGTGGCCCGTCGGCTTCGATCACCGCGGCCTTGGGCGGGTTGTCCGGAGCCTTCGCCGCAGGCGGGGGCGGCTGCCCGTCGGCGGCAGCGAGCGCGGGTCGTGTCGTGTCGGGCGCCGCGGCGAGAAAAACCCCCGCCCCGGTGGTGCCCAGCACCCCGAGCGCGAGCCCCAGGGCGGCCAGGGCGCGAACGTTCGTCGCCATCACGGAAACTCCTCGTGCCAGGTCGGCGACCGCGGGCGAAACCGCGCCGGCCCCGGGCCGGGCGGCCTCGGCCAGTACGGCCGAGACGGTGTCGGAAACGAGCCCCGAGAGCTGCGGCCCGGCGGCCGCAACCGGCCCGCCGAGCAGGTGTTCGAGCGTGAGCCCCAGGCCGACCGCCACCCCGCGGCGGGTCAGCCGGGCCTGGAGGGTCTTGCGGGCGGCGTGGAGGCGGGAGTCGACCGTCCCGGCCGGGACGCCCAGGGTCGCGGCCGCCTCCGCGTTCGTGTGCCCTTCGAGCAGGCACAGGACGACGACCGCCCGGAGCTTGTCGGGCAGGCCGGCGACCTCGGCGTCGACGGCCGCCCGCACCTCCTCGGCCTCCCAGGCGGGCAGCGGCGGGTCGGGCATCGGCACCTCGTCCGGCAGGGGGGCGGTCGGCCGCCGGCCGCGCCGGCCGGCCGCCTTGAGGGCGGTCAGGTAGGCCGCGCGGTAGAGCCACCCCGGCAGCGACTCGCGCCGGCGGACGGCCGCGGCCGAGGTGGCCAGGGCCAGGAAAACGGCCTGGAAGGCGTCCTCGGCGTCGGCGTCCCGGCCGAGCCGGCGGCGGCACACAGCCATCACCATCGGCCCGTGCCGGCGGACGATGGCGGCGAAGGCGGCCCCGTCGGCCGCGCGCGTGTAGCGGTCGAGGAGGTCGGCGTCGGAGTCGGCCGGGGGCGGCGGGCCGAGCCGGGCCAGGAAGCCGAACCGCCCGCGGGTTGACACGCCCATCGCCCTCTCCGCCCGGGTGCCCACGCTGGAAGAGTTCCTGCCGCCCGGCCCCGGCTTCGGAAATTCCTTCGGAATTCCTCCGGCGGGGGCGGCGCCTTCTGATTCTCGCCGCCGGCGGGTGGGACGCAAAGGGGCGGGGATCGGGGATCGGTCCGGGGCGGGGGCGTGCGCGACGGGCACGGGCTTCGACGGAGGCGAATCCGGTTGGCCTACCCGGCCGAGTCGCCCGGGCGGTGGGTGACGTCGCCGGGGGAGAGGAGTCCGATCTCGATCCCGTAGCGGACGAAGTCGGCCCGGGTCTTCAGCCCGGTCTTGGCCCGCAGCCGGGACCGGTACGTCTCCACCGACTTCACGCTCACGTGGAGCCGGTCGGCGATCTCCTGGTGGGTGTGCCCGCGGGCCAGCAGGGCGATCACGTCCTGCTCCCGCCGGCTCAACGTCACTGGCCCGCCCGGCGGCCCCGGCTGGGTGTCCCGGAGGGCGTCCGCCAGGGCCGGGTCGATCACCCGGGCTCCCGCCGCTACCGCCCGCACGGCGGCCACCAGGGCCGGCCCCCGGCTCGTCTTCAGCACGTACCCGTCGGCCCCCGCGCCCAGGGCCGACCGGACGTAGGCCGGGTCGTCGTGCATGGTCAGCACCAGCACCCGCGTCCCCGGGGACACGGCCTTGATCCGCTCGACGGTCGGGTACACCCCCCACCCGGGCATCGACAGGTCCAGGCACAGCAGCCGGGGGGTCGTCTCGGCCGCCCGGTCCACCGCCTCCGGGCCGCTCCCGGCCTCCCCCACCACCACGATGTCGGGCTCGGCCGTCAGGAGCAGCCGGAGCCCGTCCCGGACGAGCGAGTGGTCGTCGGCCAGCACCACGCGGATGGGCGTCACGGGGCGTCCTCGGCCAGCGGGATGCGGGCCTCGGCCGTCGTCCCCCGGCCGAGGACGGACGCCACCCGGAACGACCCCCCGAGCATCACGGCCCGCTCCCGCATGCCGCTCAGCCCGACCCCGTCGCACGGGTCGTCGGCCGGGATGAACCCGGCCCCGTCGTCGATCACCGACACGTGGGCGGCCCCGTCGGCCACCTCCAGTTCCACGTCCACCGTCCGGGCGGCGGCGTGCTTGGCGACGTTGGCCAGCCCCTCCTGGACGATCCGGTACAGGGCCAGCTCGACGGCCGGGTGGAGCCGCCCGACCGCCGGGGTGGTGAGGACCAGTTCGGCCCGGACCCCGTGGGCCCGGCTGAACGAGTCGGTCAGCCGGGCGAGGGCGGCCGGCAGGCCGTGGTCGTCGAGGACCGGGGGGCGGAGGTGGTGGGCCATGCGGCGGATCTCGTCGGCGGCGTCGGCGGCCGTCCGCCCGAGCTCGCGGAGCCGCTCCCGGGCCACCCCGGGGGGGACGAGCTCGACCAGGCCGGCGAGTCCGAGGGAGAGCGAGACGGCCGCCTGCCCGACCCCGTCGTGGAGCTCCCGCGACACCCGCCCGCGCTCGTCCTCCTGCGCCGACAGCACCCGCTGGGCCAGCCGGGTGCGGGCCTGGGCGCCGCGGACCATGGCGGTGACGTCCCGGGCCACGACGACCGCTGCGGCCGGCTCCCCGGGCGGGCCGTGGAGCGGGCTGGAGGTGACGAGGTACTGCCGCCCGGCGACCCGGGCGGGCCGGCTCCGGCCGTCCGGGTCGCCGGCCGCGACCTCGCCCAGCTCCCCCGGGTAGGCCTGGCGGACGTGGCGGCCGTGGAGCGCGTCCGGCCGCGCTCCGGTCACCTGGGCCGCGGCGAGGTTCGCCTTGAGGACGTGCCGGCCGGCGTCGAGAACGAGCAGGGCGTCCGGGCAGGCGTCGAAGGTGGCCTCCCACACGGCCATCGCCTGCTCGGCCGCCCGCGCCCGGCGCCGGCTCTGGGCCTCGTTGACCGCCCGCCCGACGGCGTACCGGAGGAGCTCGGGGTCGACCGGCTTGGGCAGGTAGTCGAACGCCCCCCCCTTCATCGCCGCGACCGCGGTCCCGACGCTCTGGTCGCCGGTGATCAGGACCGGGACGGTCCCGGCCGGGAGCTCGCCGATCAGGTCGAGCCCGCTCCGGCCGGGGAGTTGGAGGTCCAGGAGGGCCACATCGTACTCGCCCCGGGCGAGGAACTCGAGCGCGGCCTCCGCGCTCCCGGCGCCGTCAACCGCATGCCCGGCCCGGGTCAGGACGTGGATGGAAAACCGCCGGACGATGACGTCGTCCTCGACGACCAGCACCCGCCCCGGGTGGGGGCAGTGCGGCACGGCGGTCGTCGCGGTGGTCGTGGCCATGTCGGGTCCGCGGGTTCGAGCCGACGTGAATAATAAGGTAGGGGCAGCCCGGGTCACCAGACGGCGGGCCTGGGTTCGCGGTTTTGTGCCTGGTATGCTGCAACCCCATGGCCGCGACCGGGCACGGCTTTTCGTCCTCGCCGTGCGGTCACGACCAAATCCTAATCACAACTACTGACGCCTTCCGGAATCGGTCCTGTTCAGACGATTGCACGCGCCGTGGCGGCGGGTTCATGTCAGGCATGAGTCGTGATCGCGTCCCGCCAAGAGGTTGTCAGGGAAACCCCCAATTCCCGGAACGACTCGTCCCGCCCGTGCTGCCCAGATCCGTCCGGACGTGATAATGTGACTCCGCCCCGACGGAGGCTGTGGGCCGTGGCGTCATAGAACTCCGCCCGTAGCCGTCGACGCTTGCCCTCCCGCACGAAATCATGTCCGGTTCGACGCGGCTTATTCGTATTGCTCCTCAGATGAAACCGGGGACGGTCGACCGTCACACCGGCCGGGAGTCAGAGTGAGTCACGTTATTACCCATCGGTCGCTCAGGAGTCAATCCGATGGCGGACGATGCCGTTCAGAAGTTCCACGCCGCCGTCAGCCGGTGCGAGGGGGCGAAACAGCGGTTCACGGCCGTGACCGAGGCGGTTCTGGCTGTTGGTCGGCTGCTGACCGAGCTGCGCGACCCGCACGCCGGGCGAACGACCCTGGTCCACGAGATGTCGAGCGGAGCGTCCGGACCGAGCTCGACCCACCCGTGGCCCACCGTCCGGGAGATTAACCAGGCGTGGGCCGACGTCTGGCGGGCCGCGGCCGCGGTGCGGGAGGCGTGGGAGGGGATTCCGCCCGACCTGCGGGTCGGACTAACCCCGCCGGACGGCGGGTAGCACGGAATCCCGGGCTGGTGCTTGACGGGTGCCCGGGGTGTCGGGCAGGATGTTCTCAATAAAGCGGTTTGACTCGGCGAATCGGAAACTTCGATTAATTGACAATCGACTTCCTCAGCTGGGCGTGGAATTTGCCCACCCCGGGCCGAGACAGACCGACCCGCCCCCGGCCCGGCGACACCAGGAATCGTGAACCTCACACTCTTCCAAAAGGCACTGGCCCTCGTCGCCCTCCCGGTCGTGGCTCTGGGCGGGTTCGTCCTGGCCACGGCCCGGTTCCTGGACGACCACCTCGCGGCTTGGCAACTCTCTGCCCACACCAAGGAGGTGATTGCCCAGGGGTACGAGGTCCAGACCCTCGTCTTCGACGCCCAGGCCGCCATCCGCGGGGCGGTGATCATCGGCGACCCGGCCATCGCGGCCCACTTCCACAACACCCACCGGGAGTTGGCCCGGCGGCTGGACGAGCTGGAGGGGTTGGTTTCCGACAACCCCGCCCAACTCAGTCAGGTCAGGACCGTGCGGGCGGCCGCCGCGGCCGTCACCACGTTCCAGGTCGAACTTGACCGGCTCATTCGGGTGGGAGCGGCCGACCAGGCCGCGGCCCTGATCCGCACCCGCCGGGGTGAACAGCTGGTGGCCGACTTCCGCCGGGAGGTGAGCGCCTTTCTGGCCGAAGAGCAGCAGCTGGACCAGGACCGGGTCGATGTCCTTGAGCGGTCGCGGCAGAACTTCGTCGCACTGCTCGTCGCCGGCGGGGTACTCGGCCTCGGGAGCACGCTCGGGGTCGGGATCGGGTTCCGGCGGGGGATCACCCGCCGGTTCGCCACCCTGGAGGCCAATGCCGTCCGCCTCGCGGCCGGCCTCCCCGCGCTGCCGCTCCCCGGGCGCGGGGCCGACGAGATTACCCGGATCGACCTCGCCTGTCGGAAGCTGGCCGCTGACCTCACCGAGACGTCCGACCGGGTCCGCGACCTGTACGACAACGCCCCCTGCGGCTACCACTCGGTCGACCCCGCGGGCACGCTCGTCGCCGTCAACCAGACCGAGGCCCGCTGGCTCGGCTACACCCCCGCCGACCTGCTCGGCCGGGTCCGCTTCGCCGACCTGGTCCACCCCGGGAGTCGGGACAAGTACCAGTGGGCGTTCGCCCGGGTGCGGGAGTCCGGTTCGGTGGCCGACGTCGAACTGGAGTTGCTACGCAAGGACGGGGCGACGTTCCCGGTGCTGCTGAACTCGTCCGCCATCCGCTCGGCCGACGGGAGCTACGCCCGCAGCCGCACCATCCTCACGGACCTCACCGAGCGGAGGCAGGCCGAGGCCGCGGTCCGGCTGTTCGCCGACGTGGCCCACCGCATCCCCACCGGCCTGTTGATCGTCCAGCTGGACGGCGGCGACCCGCCGGTCCTCCGCATCCGGTCCGGCAACCGCGAGTCGAAGCAACTACTTGGCATCGCGGTCGATGAGGCGGCCGGCCAGCCGCTCGTGTCGGTCTTCCCGCAGGTTCCGCCCGACATGCTCCGCCGGTACACCGCGGTCGCCGCGACGGGGCGGGAGGACGACCTCGGGGAGCTGCGCTACGGGGACGACCGGGTCGCCGAGCGCTGGTGGTCGGTGGTGGCGTTCCCGCTCCCGGACCGGTCGGCGGGGATTGCCTTCCACGACGTCACGGCCCGGAAGGCGGCGGAGGCCGAGGTCCGGCAGCTGACCGCCGGGCTGGAGGCCCGGGTGCGGGAGCGGACGGCCGAGCTGGAGTCGGTGAACCGGGATCTGGCGCAGAAGAACGCCGAGAACGAGATGTTCGTGTACAGCGTGTCGCACGACCTGCGCAGCCCGCTGGTCAACCTCCAGGGGTTCAGTCGGGAGTTGGAGAAGGCCGGCCGGGGGCTGGTCGAACTGCTCGCCGGGGACGGGGTGCCGGACGAGGTCCGGACCCGGGGGCGGGATCTGATCGACCGGAAGGTGGCCAAGGCGATCGGGTTCATCCAGACGGCGGTACTCCGGCTGTCGGGGATTATCGACGCGCTGCTCCGGCTGTCCCGGGCCGGGCGGGTCGAGTACCGGTGGGAGGCGGTGGACGTGGCCGGGGTGGTCGGCCGGGTGGTCGAGGCCGCCCAGGGGACGGTCGCCGAGCGGGGTGCGGCCGTCCGGGTCGGCCCCCTGCCGCCCGCCTGGGGCGACCGGACCGCGGTCGAGCAGGTGTTCGGCAACCTGTTCGGCAACGCCCTCGCGTACCTCGACCCGGCCCGCCCCGGCGAGGTCGAGGTGGGCGCCCTCCCCGCCGAAGCCGGGGGCGGTCACACGTACTTCGTCCGGGACAACGGGCTGGGCATCGCCGAGGCGCACCAGGCCCGGATCTTCCAGGCGTTCCAGCGTGCCCACCCGGGGGTCGGGGCCGGGGAGGGGCTCGGCCTGGCGATCGTCGCCCGGGTGGTCGAGCGCCACCGCGGGCGGGTGTGGGTCGAGTCCCGCCCCGGGGCCGGGAGCACCTTCTTCGTCAACCTGCCCGTCCCCCCGGCCGGGAACGGTCGCTAGCCAGGCTACCCCCTGAAGGAGAACCGTCGGTGGCGGACCACGAACTGGTCATCCTGCTGGCCGAGGACGACGACGGCCACGCCTACCTGGTCCAGGAGAACCTCCGGGACGCCGGGCTGGCGAACCCGATCACCCACGTCCGGGACGGGCAGGAGGCGCTCGACTTCATCCACTGCGTCGGCCCCTACCAGGGCCGCGCCCGGAACGGCCCCCTGCTCGTCCTCCTGGACATCAACATGCCCCGGGTGGACGGCACCGAGGTGCTCCGCCGGCTGAAGGCCGACCCGGCTACGGCCGAGGTGCCGGTCATCGTACTCACCACCACGGACGACCCCCGGGAGGTGAAGCGGTGTTACGAGTTGGGGTGCTCGAGTTACGTGACCAAGCCGGTCGAGTACGACCGGTTCGTCGAGGCGGTCCGCCGCCTGGGGCTGTTCCTGGCGATCGTCCAGGTTCCCCGGGAAGACGCGAACCCGTAGGAGCCGGCCGATGACCCCGACCTTCGCCGCGGCCGCGACCGCGGCCGCGACGGTCCTGATCGTCGAGGACGACCCCGGGATTGCCGAGCTCGAGCGCGGCCGGCTTGAGGAGGCCGGCTACCACTCGCGCGTCGCGGCCACCGCCGAGGAGGCACTCGACGAGGTCCGGCGCGGCGACATCGACCTCGTGCTGCTGGACTACCGCCTCCCCGGCGGGGTGGACGGGCTGGACTTCTACGCCCGGGTGAAGGCGGCCGGGTACGACCTGCCGGTGATCCTGGTGACCGGGTTCGGCAACGAGGCGACGGTGATCCAGGCTCTGCGGATCGGGGTCCGGGACTTCGTCACCAAGTCGGTCGAGTACCTCGACTACCTTCCCGAGGCGGTCGGCCGGGTGCTCCGCCAGGTCGGCACGGAGCGCCGGCTGGCCGAGTCCGAGGCCCGGCTCGCGGGCGTGATCGGCTCGGCCAACGACGCGGTCGTCGTGGTCGAGAGCGACCTGACGGTGAGCCTGTTCAACCCGGCCGCCGAGCGGATGTTCCGGACCGGGGCGGGGACGGCCCTCGGCCGCCCGCTGTCCGACTTCATCCCGCCGGAGCCGGGGGGCGGGCGCCCGCGGTCCGGCCTTCCCCAGCTGGGGGACACCGGGTTCCGCGCCGGGGGCGAGGCGTTCCCGGTGGAGGCGTCCGTGTCGGCGGGGCGGGCCGACGGGCGGCGGTTCCACACCGTCGTCATCCGCGACGTCACCGACCGGAAGCGGGCGGAGGAGAAGATCCGGCGCAGCGAGGCGATGCTCCGCCGGGCCGAGGCGATGGCCCAGATCGCCGGCTGGACCTACGACCTCGGCACCGGGGTCTTCACCTGCTCCGAGGAGGGGGGCCGGATTTGCGGCCGCACGCCCGGGCCGTGTGCGCTCGACGAGTTGGCCGCCGCCGCCCACCCGGACGACCTCCCGGCCGTGCGGGCGGCCCTGCGGGGGGCGGCGGCCGGGGAGCCGTTCGAGATCGAGCACCGCCAGCTGGACGGCGGCGGGGTGCGCTGGCTGTACGTCCGCGGCGACCCCGAGTCCGACGCCGGCGGGCGGGTCGCGCGGGTCATGGGCGTGACCCAGGACATCACCGCCCGCCGGCTGCTGGAGGAGCAGCTGCGGCAGTCGCAGAAGATGGAGGCGTTCGGCCAGCTGGCGGGCGGGGTGGCCCACGACTTCAACAACATCCTCACCGTCATCAACGGCTACACCGACCTGTACCTGAGTTCCCACCCCCAGAGCGACCCGGAGCGGCCGGGGATCGAGGCGATCCGCGACGCCGGGGAGCGGGCCACCGGGCTGACCCGCCAGCTGCTGGCGTTCAGCCGGCGGGCGGTGCTGGAGCCGGTCGTGCTCGACCCGAACGCGGTGGTGACCGAAACCGGGCGGATGCTGCGCCGGCTGATCGGCGAGGACGTGGCGCTCACCACGGTGCTCGACCGGACGGTGAGCCGGGTGCGGGTAGACCCGGGGCAGTTCGGGCAGGTGCTGATGAACCTGGCCGTGAACGCCCGGGACGCCATGCCGCGGGGGGGGAAGCTGACGATCGAGACCCGGGAGGTGGACTTGGGCGACGAGTACGCCCGCCGGCACTTCGGGGTGCGGCCCGGGCGGTACGTGCTGACGGCGGTGTCGGACACCGGGACCGGGATGACGCCGGAGGTGCAGGCCCGCATCTTCGAGCCGTTCTTCACGACGAAGGGGCCGGGGAGGGGGACCGGGCTCGGGCTGGCGACCACCTACGGGATCGTCCGCCAGAGCGGCGGGCACGTGGAGGTGTACAGCGAGGTCGGGGTGGGGACGACGTTCAAGATCTACCTGCCGGCGGTGGACGAGCCGGCGGCCCCGGCGGCGGAGCTGACACCGGCCCGGGCGCGGGGTCGGGAGACGGTGCTGCTGGTCGAGGACCAGGCGGACGTGCGCGAGTTCGCGGCCCGGGCGCTGGCGGCCTACGGGTACAAGGTGACCCCGGCCGCGAACGCGGCCGAGGCTCTCCGGCTGGTCGGGGCGTCCCGGCCGGCGGACATCCTGGTGACCGACGTGGTGATGCCCGGGCTGAGCGGCCGGGAGCTGGCGGAGGCGCTCCGCAACCGGTTCCCGGGGTTTCCGGTGCTGTTCATGAGCGGGTACACGGACGACGCGGTCGTCCGGCACGGGGTGCTGGAGGCCGAGGTGGCATTTCTCCAGAAGCCGTTCACGCCGCTCGCCCTGGCGGCTAAGGTCCGCGAGGTGCTCGACCGCCCGCCGGGGTCGAACCCGTCCCTCCGCACCCCGCCGCCGCGGCACGGCGGCGCGGGCACGTAAGTGGCTGGCACACGGCGGGTGTTTGCTTCAGCACAGGACGAGATCAGAGGGTCGGCGGGTTGTGGCAAATGTGAATCGGCGGGAACCCGTCCCGCTGGTGTGGAGCTTCCGCACCGGGGAGTTCGCAAGCCAACAAGTGCCCGGTATCCGTCACGACCGGAACGCCGGCCGGGTGGTGCGGTCGGGGGGGCGGTCGAGGCGGAAGGCGTCGAGCGACACGGCAGGGGGGCGGCCGGTGAGAAGGTCCGTCAGCACCCGGGCGGTGCCGATCGACAGCTGAATGCCGGCGCGGAAGTGACCGGTGGCGACGACCACGCCGTTCCACCCGGGCACCGGCCCGATGTACGGCAACCCGTCCGCCGAGCCGGGCCGGAGCCCGGCCCACGTCTTCTCGACCTCGGCGTCGGCCCAACCCGGGATCAGGTTCGTCGTGAACGCGAGGAGCTCGGCCACGCCGGCCGCGGTCGGCCGCTTCTCGAAGCCGGCCTCGGGCTCCTCCGTCGAGCCGACCAGCACCCGGCCGTCGTCCCGCGGGACGAAGTAGCGCTTGCCGGTCATCAGGACGTGGCTCATGGCCGGCACCGGCCGCCGGAACAGGACGATCTGCCCGCGGACCGGGTGGACACCGGGGCGCTGCCCGAGCGGTTCGAGCAGGTGTTCACTCCACGCCCCCGCGGCCAGGACACACGTTCCCGCGTTCACCGTGTCGCCGTCCGTGAGTCGAAGGCCCGTGACACGGCGGCCGGAGCACGCCCAACCCTCGACCGGCGTCTCCGGCCGCAGCCGGACGCCGACCCGCTCGCACGCGGCGACCAGGGCGCGGACGTGCCACGGGTTCCGCACCTGGGCACACGTCGGCAGCAGGTAGGGCTCTCCGGAGAAGCCGGTCGCCGCGGGTTCGCGCTGCCCGAGGTCGCGGCGGGTCAGTAGCTCGAAGGGGAAGCCTTCCGCCTCCCACAAGTCCACGACGTCGTGGTCGTGGGGGTGGAGGAATTCGATCCCACCGCAGCGGCGGTAGCCGGTGTCGACGCCGGTGTACTCCCGGAGTTCGGCGGCCAGCGTCGGCATCCCGACGGAGCCGAGCGCCCGGAGGCGGTCGAGCGGGGTCGCGGCGCGGTCCGGGTTGCCCGGCGGGATGATGCCGGCGCCGGCCCAGGAGGCCTCGGCGCCGAGCGGGCCGCGGTCCAGGACTTCGACCGTAAGACCTGTCTTCGCAAATTCATACGCCGCGGTCAGGCCGATCACGCCGCCGCCGACCACCGCCACGTCCGGGTGCTGCGCCATGGGGCCATTCTAAGCCGCCGGCGGTTCGGGTTGCTCGCCCCTGCCGGATAACCCATAATTCGTCGCCCCGTCCGCCCCCGGGAAGCCCACCAGGACGCCCGCCACGGAGACCGGCATGACCATGACCGAGCCGAACCGCGTCGAAACCGACCTCGCCCACATCCTCGACCGCCTCCCGACCGAGCGCGAGGCCCGCGTCGCATTCCTCCACAAGCTCCTGGGCGAGGGTGCCTGCCGGCAGGTCGGCATCTTCCCCCTTCCGCCCGGCTTCAAGCTGTCGGTGGTGATCCCCGTCTACAACGAGGAGCGCTGGCTGGCCGAACTGGTCCGCCGCGTCCAGGTGGTGCCGATCCCCAAGGAACTGATCCTGATCAACGACCAGTCCACCGACGGCACCCCGGCCATCCTCAAGCAGCTGGAGGAGCGGTACGACAACGTGCGGGTGTTCCACCAGCCGAAGAACATGGGCAAGGGGGCGGCGCTCCGCGAGGGCTTCAAGCATTGCACCGGCGACCTCGTCATCGTCCAGGACGCGGACTGGGAGTACGACCCGGCCGAGTACCCGAAGCTGATCCAGCCGATCGTCGAGAACCGGGCCGACGTGGTGATCGGGTCGCGGTTCATCGGCGAGCAGCACCGGGTGCTGTACTACTGGCACTCGGTCGCCAACAAGGGGCTGACGCTGCTGTCGAACATGTTCACCAACCTGAACCTCACCGACATGGAGACCTGCTACAAGGTCTTCCGCCGGGAGGTGATCCAGAGCCTCACGCTCAAGAGCGACCGGTTCGGGTTCGAGCCGGAGGTGACGGCCAAGATCGCCAAGAAGAAGGCCGACGGCGGCCGCTGGCGGATCTACGAGGTGCCGATCAGCTACAGCGGCCGGACCTACGAGGAGGGGAAGAAGATCGGCCTGAAGGACGCCTTCCAGGCGCTATACTGCATCGTCCGCTACTGGGCCGCCGACTAACCCGCGAGACGCCATGCCCGCCCGCCCCGCCGCGGTGCTGTTCGCCGTCGCACTGGGCGCCCGGCTGGTCGTGCTATTTACCGGGCCGTGGGCCGACCCCGCGAGGCTCCTCACGGTCGCCCACGACTCGCAGCGCTACCTCGTCCTCGCCGACCACCTGCTCGCCCACCGGACGATGGGCAAGCCGGACGAGGACGGGCTGATGCACCGGGCGGTCGAGCGGCTGCGGGCCGGGAACGGCACCCTGCCGCCGGCCGACGCCCGCGGCCTCACGCCCGAGCACTTCCGCACCCCCGCCTACCCGCTCTACCTGGCCGCGTTCGGCGGCACCCCCGGCCTCTGCGGGGCGCTGCTCGGGCAGTGCCTCCTCGGCGCGCTGGCGGCCTGCTGGCTGGTCCGCGTGGCCGCCGGGCTGGGGGCGTCCCCACGGGCGGCCCTCCTCGCCGGCTGGCTGTGGGCGCTCCACCCGGGCGTCGTCACCTCGGACCTCCTCCCGCTGACGGAGTGCCTGTTCGTGGCCCTCGGCCTGGGCGGGCTGGCGCTACTCACCCGCTCCGGCGTGGGCCGACAGGTCGGCGGCGGGGCGGCCATCGGGCTGGCGGGGCTGGTCCGCCCGCTCGGGCTGCTGTACCTCCCCGCCGCGCTCGTAATCGGCTGGGCGGTGTGGCCCCGGCGCTGGCGGGCGGCGGCCGTGGTCGTCGCCGTGGCGGCGGTGCCGTCGCTGGGGTGGGCGGCGCGGAACGCCGCGGTCGGGAACGGCTTCCGGGTGAGTACGGTCGGCGAGCTGAACCTCTACTACTACGGCGCCGGCTACGCCGTCTCCGAGGCCCGCGGCGAGGACTGGCTCACCAGCTGGCCCGCCCGCGTGGACGAGCTGTCCGCCCGGCTGGCGGCCCGGCTCGAACCGGGGCAGGACGTGTTCGCGCTGGCCCGCCGGGAGGCGGCCGCGGAACTCCGGGCGCACCCCGGCGTGGCGCTGGCGGTGGCCGTCAAGTCGTTTATCAAGCTCTTGCTCGACCACTCGGTCGGCCCGGCGGTGGGGCTGTACGGGGTCGAGTACCAGCCGTCCGGGTTCGCGTCGGACCTGTTGACCGGGAAGCTCGACACCTCGAAGCTGTCCGTCTCGGCGGTGGCGGTGCTGCCGTGGATGGGACTGAACGGGCTGGTGGCGCTGGGGGCCGTGGTGGGGCTGGTGCGTGCGGGGGTGCGGCGGCGTTGGGGGCTGGTGGTCGGGACGGTGGCGACAATCGCCCTGTTCTCGGCGGCGAGCTTCCCGGTAGGGCTGGAGCGGTTCCGGCTGCCGATGGCGCCGTTCCTGTTCGTCCTCGCGGCGTCGGCCGTCCGCCCGCCGGAGCGGGCGGGGGCGGCGGCAGGATCGGCCGGGGCAGAGAGGGTGACCCCGTAGCCCCGCCCGGGGCGTTGCCCCGGGCTATCGGATCCCAGCCCTTCGGGCTGAAGAGGGCATCTGGGTTTCAGGCCAACGGCCTGGGATGGGATAGCCCGGGGCAACGCCCCGGGCGGCCTACCGAGCAACCGGACTTGGTATCAGTTCGTGATCCCTTTCGTGATCTCCATGAACACGTTCTCGAGGTTCACTTCCTTCTCCTTGAAGCTCTTGAGCCGGAAGCCGTCGCGGATGAGGCGCTCCGGGAGGAAGCTGCCGTCCTCCTGGCCGTCCTTGAGGCGGACGTCGAGCTGGCCCGTCTTCGGGTCCGGCTTCACCGCCATCACCTCGGGGTAGGTCTGGAGCTTCACCGCCGCCTCGGCGTTGCGGTCGGCCCCCACCGACACCGTGAACGTGGCGTTGCCGCGCACCTGGCGGATGGCGTCGTCCACCGACCCGTTGAAGATGAGCTTGCCGCGCTCGATGATGCCGATCTTGTTGCAGATGTCGGCCAGCTCGGGGAGGATGTGCGACGACACCATGATGGTCTTCGCCTCCTGCCGCAGCCGCTTGATGAGCTCGCGCATCTCGATCCGCGCCCGCGGGTCGAGGCCGCTGGCCGGCTCGTCGAGGAGGAGCACCTGCGGGTCGTGGAGCAGCACCCGGGCCAGGCCGAGCCGCTGCGTCATGCCGCGGCTCAGGCTGGTGACGAGGGCGTCCCGCTTGTAGCCGAGGTCCACGTAGTCGAGCACCTGGTCCACCTTCTTGCGCCGGGCCGGCCCCTGGATGCGGTAGGCGGCGGCGAAGAACTCCAGGTACTCGGTCACCTTCATGTCGTCGTACACGCCGAAGAAGTCGGGCATGTAGCCGATGGCCCGGCGGATGTCCTTGCTGCCGGTGTAGATCGAGTACCCGCACACGCTGGCCTCCCCCCAGCTCGGGTTGAGGAGGGTGGCGAGGATGCGCATGGTGGTGGTCTTGCCGGCCCCGTTCGGGCCGATGAACCCGTACACGTCCCCCTGCCCGAGCTTGATCGTCAGCCGTTCGAGGGCGTAGAGGTCGCCGTACTTCTTGGTCAGGTCGTTGGTCTCGATCATGGCCCTTCTCGCGTTTTCTGCCCGAGCCCGGAGGGCGTCGGCGTGTAGCCCGGGGTGCAACCCCGGGCGGGGCGGGCGGTGTCACGAATGCCAACGCAGCGTGAATCACGCGGACGCCGCCCGGGGTTGCACCCCGGGCTACACGCCGACGCCCTCCGGGCTCAAGGCCCGAGTCGACTCACTTCACCGGGAGGTACACCCGCACGTAGGTCTCGGTCCGCCCGACGCCCGCGACCGGGGGCCGCGGCCCCGAGCCCGGCAGCGCCTTCAGCCACACCCGCGACGCTGACCCCGGGCCGCCGGTCAGGTCGGCCGACGGGCCGCTCGCCACCGGCACCCGGGCGACCACGATCACCTCGCCGCGGTTCTCCGGCGACAGCCGCCACGACTGGTCCAGCCGGCGCACCGAGGCGTTCCGGGGGATCACCCCCTCGTCGTTCCGCAGCGTGGCTTCGTGGAACAAGAGCCCCAGCAGCGGCAGCCCCTGCGACGCGGGCGGGAGCGCCGAGCCCGGCCCACCCCCGGGCCTCTGGCCGGCCGGCCCGCGGTCAGCGCCGGGGGCGCGGGCGAGCAGGTCGGCGAGCCCGCCCTTCTCCTGGAGGAACTGCGCCGCCGGCTGGCCCCGGTCCAGCACCAGCTGAACCTCCTGGTCGGGGACCAGCGTGCCGAGCGGGAACGCCTGCCCGGCGTAGAAGGCCACGCCGTCGGTGAGTTCCGGGAAGGGCATCCGGCTCACGAACGTGCCGACCGCCTTCGCCGGGTCGCCGGGCGGGTGTTCGAGGCGGGACTCCACCACCGGCGCGGCCGGGTCGAGGGCCGCCGCCCAGTTCCCCCCGAATGCCTTCGTGGACCACACCTGGATCGGCACCCCGTTCAGCCCGTCGGCCACCTCGCCCGGCCCGGTGCGGACCTCGTAGCGGCGGCGGAGGAGGCTGGCCCGGCCGCCGCGGGGGCTCCCCACCCAGCCTAGCACCGGGTCGCCGCCCGCGCCGGGGGCCGCCCACCGCTCGGCCGGCGACACCCCCACCGCGTAGGCGTCGATCCGCGGGCTGAACACGCTGAACCAGGTGGTGCCGTACACCCGCCCGCCGCCCCGCTCGGGCACCACGTCGATCACCTCGACGGCGTTCACCCGGAGGTCGCGCCCCTTCACCCCGAGCGCGCTGAGGTAGGCCAGGACCGACACCGTCACCACAATGGCGGGGAACGTCAGCCAGGTCAGCTCGACGCGGCCCAGCACCCGCTTGAGTAGGTAGTACTCGACCGGTCCGATCAGCACGAGGTAGAAGGCGATCAGCACCGCCACCCAGCCGAAGGAGATGACCGGCACGCCGTCGAACGTGTCCACGTGGGTGCGGAGGGCGACGGTCAGCTCGTCCTCGTCGTCGGTCGGGCCGCTGGACGGGGGCCGGGGTCGCCCCTCCGACCCGACCGAGGCCCGGGCCGCCCCGCCCTCGCGCAGCACCCAGTCCCAGAACTCGGCCCGCGACGTGAACTCCGTGAACGGCGGGCGGTCGAGGTCGAAGCCGACGACGGTGACGCGGCCGAGCCCGTAGCCGGACTGCGCGGCGACCACGTCCTTCTCGTCGGCCTGGCGGGCCGGCGGCGGGATCAGCACCCGGCCGGGGCGGCTCGGCTCCAGGTTCGCCACCGGGAACCCGGCCCCGCGGGCGGTCAGGCTGCCGGTCATGGTGCTGGTCTGGCTCGACTCGCGGGCCGACCAGTAGAGCGGTAGGCGGTTCAGCGTCCGCACCGGCGCGCCGGCCTTCACGCCGGCCGGCAGGAACTCCCGCGCCGCCCCCAACTGGGCGAGCAGCGGCGCCTTCTCGCCGACCGACACGACCAGCCGGCCGCCGCGGCGGACCCACTCCAGCAGCGCGGGCCGCTTGTGGTCGCCGGCCGGGGAGAACAGCTTCTCGAACAGGTCGCCGGAGGCGGTGGTGAGGACGACGAGGTCGGCCGCATCGTAGCCGACCCAGTGGTCGGGGAGGAGGTCCAGGTCCGCGATCGCGGTGACCTCCACGCGCCCGCCGCGGAGGGGGACGTTGGCCGGGGTGGTCTCACCCTCGCCCGCCGCCGGGCGGGGGAGGTCGAACCCCGGGAGCCGGCTGCCGAGGCCGAGGACGACGTAGGTGAGCGGATCCTTCGGCCGCAGGTCGCTGACGCGGAACGGCTCCGAGATGGCCACGCCCTTGAGCCGCACGGTGACGGTCGTCTCCCCGGCCCCGGCGGCGGGGCGGACGTAGGGGAACCGCGCGAGCTGGCGGGCGTTGACGGCCGTGCCGGGGCGGGCGTTCGACAGGTCGAGGGGCACCGCCAGGGTGCTGGTGACGCCGTCGGAGTCGGGGGACTCGACGACGAGTTCGGCCGGCTCGGGGATGCTGTCGAGAACCTGGAGGTCGACGTAGACCGGCGCCCAGGCGGCGAATTTGGCGACCGGCGCCGCACCGTCCGCCGTGGCCGGAAGCCCGACCCGGGCCGAGGTGATGACGACCTTCGGCGCGTCCGCGGCGGCGCCCGGACCGGCCAGAACGGCGGCGAGGGCGAGCGCGACGGCGGCCCGTCGGGCGAGCGCCGGCCGGGAGGGGACCGCGGTCGTGTCGGGCGGATCAGCAAGAACCAATGGTCCCCTCCACAAGGTCGCCCGCCCGTTCGCCCCGCGTGCCCGGCCGCCCTCACCCCCGTGGCGGTGCCACGGGGGTGAGGGCGGTTTGTTTCCGGGTATCGTGGTTATCCCCCTCACCCCGTGTGCTTCGCCGCGACCCTCTCCCCCGAGGGCAGAGGGTTGGGGGTGGCCGATCCTCCGGGTACGTTCGTCGATCCGGACAGCTGTCGAACACGCCGGCCGGTTCCCACCCTCTCCCCTCGGGGGAGAGGGTCGCGGCGAAGCACGCGGGGTGAGGGGGTTAACCACCTCACGAGACGACCGGACCGCTCCACCCGTCCAGTCGCCCGCGCCCGTCACGGCTTCTCGGCGGTGCCGCAGGCGCAGGGCGTCCGGCCGCAGCCGGGGCAGCCGCCGCCGTACTTCCGGGCGACGGCCTCTTCCAGGTCTACGCCGGCGATGTTGGCGAGGGTCGCCAGCCAGGCGAGAACGTCGGCGAATTCCAGCACCCGCTCCTCGTGTGTGCCGCCGCGGAGGGCGCCGGCCAACTCGCCGACCTCCTCCATGAACCACATGAACGTCCCTTCGGCCCCGCGGGCGCCGTCCTTGGCCCCGTACAGGTCGCGGATGCGTTGCTGCAACTGGTTCAGTGTCATGTAGATCGGCCACTTTCGTGACCCCCGAGGCGGGGGCCGAAGCACGAAACTCGAAGCACGAAACTCGAAGCGATGCTGGGTTCGAGTTTCGTGCTTCGAGTTTCGTGCTTCGAATTTTAGGCTCTGTTTCCGCCCCCGGCCAACCGACCCGGGACCGTAGGATGGTGACAGCCCTTCGCCCGGAGGCCGTCCGATGCCCACCCGCCACGTCGAACACGTCGAGCTGTCCGGTCACATCCTCGACTCACTCCTGCTGCCGAAGGTGCTCGACGCCGTGGTCACCCGCGGGGCGACCTACGAGATCCAAGAGTTCCGCGTCGGCAAGAAGCAGGACGACCCGTCCTACGCCCGGCTGGAGATCCGCGCCGACTCGCACGCGGTGCTGGACGCGGTGCTGACCGAGATCCTCTCGCACGGCGCCGCCCCGGTCCACCCGGCCGACTGCACGGCGGTCGCGGCCGACCTGGACGGCGCGTTCCCGGACGGCTTCTACTGCACGACGAACTTCCGCACGCAGGTCCGGCTCGGCGGCGAGTGGGTGGAGGTCGAGGACCAGGAGATGGACTGCGGCATCGCCCTCGACCCGGACGGCGGGGCGGCCCGCTGCCTGCCGATGGTGGCGGTCCGCAGGGGGGATCGCGTCGTGGTCGGCCGGGCCGGCATCCGCGTCCTCCCCGAGGACGCGGCGGCGAAGAAGCATGAACTCTTCGAGTTCATGACCAGCGCCGTGTCGAGCGAGAAGCCGAAGGGGGTGAGCGTCCGGGAGATCGCCCAGGCCGTCCGCCGCACCCGCGCCGCCGGCGAGAAGGTGCTGGCTGTGATGGGGCCGGCGGTGGTCCACACGGGCGGGTCAGCGCTGGTGGCGGGGATGGTCCGGGACGGGTTCATCAACGTGCTGTTCGCCGGCAACGCCCTGGCCACGCACGACATCGAGCAGGCGCTGTACGGCACCAGCCTCGGGGTGTCGCTCGAACACGGCCTGCCGACGGACGAGGGGCACGAACACCACCTGCGCTCGATCAACACGGTCCGCCGGCTCGGCGGCATCCGCCCGGCGGTCGAGGCCGGGAAGTTGACCAGCGGCATCATGTACGAGTGCGTGAAGGCGAACGTGCCCTACGTGCTGGCCGGCAGCATCCGCGACGACGGCCCGCTGACGGACGTGATCACCGACAGCCTCGCCGCCCAGGACGCGATGCGGCGGCTCCTCCCCGGCGTGCGCTTCTGCCTGATGGTGGCGACCACGCTGCACAGCGTCGCGGTCGGGAACCTGTTGCCCGCGTGGGTGAAGGTGGCGTGCGTGGACATCAGCCCGGCCACGGTGACGAAGCTGATGGACCGCGGCAGCACGCAGACGGTCGGGATCGTGTCGGACGCCGAGCCGTTCTTGCGGGCGCTCGACACCGAACTCCGCCGGCCGGCGTCAGGCTGACTCGACCACCGGCCGGCGCCGGAGCAGGTAGTGGACCGGCGGCCAGACCAGGAGCGGGACCGCGGCGCTGACGACCAGCCCGACGGCTGGCCGGTCGAGGTAGTGTTCGCCGAGGACGCCGAAGGCGAACCCCATTGCAAAGCTGCCGCAGGCCAAGGCTGCGGTGAACGGCCCGACCCGCATCCGCGCCGCCCCGGCCAGGCAGCATAGCGCCTCCGGTAGCAGCGGCATCCACCGTGACAGGGCCACCGCCCACAGCCCGTGCCGGGCGAAGAAGCCGCGGAGCCGGTCGAGGTCGGCGTCGCCGACGAACAGCCGGAGGGCCGGCCCGCCGACCCAGCGCCCGCCGGCGTAGGCCACCAGCCCGGCGAGCGTGGAGCCGACCCCGCCGACCAACCCGCCGAGAAGCGGCCCGTAAAGCATCCCCAGCCCGGCGATGACGGCCGTGGACGGCACCGGCAGGACGAGGTCGGCGACGATCAGCCCGACGCCGACGGCCCACGCCCAGCGGCCGTACTCCTGGAGCCGCCGCAGCCCCTCGGGGCCGGCGAAGGCGGCGTCGATCTCGTCGCCGAGCACGAAGACCGGGATCAGCGTGACGGCGACGCAGGTGAAGATGACCGCGTACAGTCGCATACCGGGCTCCGGGGATGACCCCGGATTGTAGCGCGGCAGCCGGGGTCGGGTGATAACGGTTGTCGCCCGGTTTCCCCCTCTCCGACGACGGGCTGGGGGATAACCGTTATCATCCGAACCGCCCGTCCGTTCTTCCCTCCTCGACCACCCGCGCCGGCGGGGCCGGGCCTACAGCAGTGCTTTGATCGCCCCGACCAGTAGCACGTCGGCCGCCAGCACGAGCAGCGCGCACACCACGACGGCGTCCGTGGCCGCCTTTCCGACGCCCTCCGAGCCCTCGCGGGCGGTGAGCCCGACGAAGCACCCGGCCACCCCCACCACCAGCCCGAACACCAGCGTCTTCAGCCCGGCCGGCAGCACGTCCGACAGGTACAGCTCGCGGACCGCCGCCGTCTCGTAGCGGAGCGGCGTCGTCTGCCCGGCCACCAGCTCGGCCACGAAGCCGCTCCCGAGCGCCACGGTAGCGATGAGGACGTGCAGCACCGGCACCGCCAGGACGGCCGCCAGCACCCGCGGGCCGATCAGACGGGCGAGTGGCGACACCCCCAGCAGGCGGAGGGCGTCCAGCTGTTCGCCGACCTTCATCGCGGCGAGTTCGGCCCCGAGGCTGGCACCGGTGCGGGCCGCGGCGATCAGCCCGGCCCCGACCGGGGCCAGTTCGAGCAGCACGGCCGCGGCGAGGAAGGTCGGCAGAAACTCGACCGCACCCGGAGCCGCCCGGGCCAGCACGTCGCGGGTGTGGAGCCAGATGACGACCCCGAGCGCCAGCCCGGCCACGGCGGCCAGGGGGAGCGCCCCGACCACCATGCCGTAGAACGGCCGCGCCCACCAGCCGGGTCGCACCAGCGCGGCCGCGCCTGCGACAGAGGCGCGAGCGGCGAACGCGGTCAGGTTCCCGACCCAGGCGAGGGCGTCGATGGGAGTCGGCATAAAGACGGGACGGGGTGGGGGACGATGCCCCCCATTCTACCGGGCGGGGCGGACGGCCGCGAACGTCCAGTGCCGGTCGGACGTGGCCCGCACCGCCTCCGGGGCGTAGCCCAGCTGGGCGACCCGGTCGCGGACCTCCTCGACCGTGAGTGCCGCCCGCAGCGAGTCGGCGAAGAGCTTCGTCTGGTGCGGGTTGCAGCCGGCGGCGTAGGTGGCGACGAGACGCTGGAGGGTCTCCTCGTCCGGCGGGCGGAATAGGTCGCGGACGAAGATCAGGCCGCCGTCCGCGCAGACGGCGTGCATCCCGGCGAAGACCGGGAGCGGCTCGGGGACGTGGTGGATGATGCTGTTCGAGACGACCGCCCCGAACGACCCGGGGGGGTACGGCAGCCCCTTCGCATCAATGACCGTCAGCTGAACGCGGTCGGCGAGGCCGGCCCGCTCGACGTTGCGTCGGGCCAGGGCGATCATCTCGTCCGCCAAATCCACGGCGACGACCCGGATGGCGGGTGACTGGCGGCAGAGCTCGATGGGGATCTGTGCGGTGCCGGTGCCCACGTCGAGGGCGGGGTTGCGGCCGTCCCACCGCGCAAGAAAGTCGGCGGCGAACGTCGCGTTCACCGCCGAGTGGTCCATCTCGTCGTAGTCGCGGGCGTCGTCCGGGGTGTCCATCACCTCGGGTTCGAGGACGCGGGCGAGCATCGGTCCTCCGGGTCAGCAGCCCACCAGTTCGGCCTCGAACGCCTCCGCCCCGGCCCGGCGCTCCTGCTCCTCGCGGCAGGCGGCGAGGAGCCCCTGACGCAGCTCGTAGTCGCCGACCCCGCCGCGGTCCCAGGCCAGGATCAGCGACGACGTGGCCGGGTTGAGCCGGGCGACCCGGCAAAGCCACATCACGCCCGCCTCGTGCTGGAGGTGGGCGGTGTCGGGGTGGTTCCAGGCAATCTGGGTGGCCAGGCAGCCCATCGGCACGGCCCGCGTGAAAGCCCCGTGGATCAAAAGTGGGCTCGCCTTTTCCAGCAGGTTGGCGATGCGGTCCAGGCCGACGTCGGTGGTATGGGGCAGCCACAGGCTGCGGAACTCGGCGACGGCGTCGGTCGGCGGCATGGCGACGCTCCCCCTGCGGCCAGGCCGCAACGGACGGCGGACGAATAACTTACGGACCAACACTGGCGGTCGAACGGGGCCGCGGCGAGGGGTGAACAGGCGCGGCCGGCGGACACACCCGGGCCGCCCGAGTGGTGATGAAACCGCCGTGGGAAGAACCAGCGGCGGGCGGCTTGGGTCGAACGCGGGCATCTTAGAGGGGTGCTTCCGGGGGTGTCAAGGACGGTGGAAGCCGCCCCTCACCCCCCCGCCCGGGATGCGCGCCGAGGATCGGACCGACCCCCCGCCGGGGTAAGCAGTTACGCGCATTCGGGCGGGCCGAAGGAAATCCGAAAAAAGTTGTGGAGCGGGAAATGGTCTGAAAGATGACTTGTGACGTAATATAAGTCGTGTTAACAATCAATTTTGAATCTCCGTTGTCACTCCCGGTGCGGGCGCCCTGGGAAAGCCGGGGGAAACCGCGACTCCCCGGGGGCGGCCCCCCGGGGGGAAGCGTGACAGCCGGCTGTCACTGGTCGTGACAGCCGGCTGTCAGTGACGTGACAACGGGATGTCACTGGCCCTGCCGCTCGGGCCGCAGCGCGCGGACCTGGGCGCCGGCCTGCCACATCTCGCTCTCGGCGATCGCCTTCAACTCCTTCTCCAGCCCCTGGCGGTAGTCGGGCCGGCTGTTGGCCTCCAGCGTCCGCCGCGCCTCCTCGCCGCTGGCCACCGACTGGTACAGCTTCTCGAACACCGGCTTGCTGGCGTCGCGGAAGGAGGCGAACCAGTCGAGCGCGCCGCGCTGGGCGGTGGTGCTGCAGTTGGCGTACATCCAGTCCATCCCCTTCTCGCCGATCAGGGGGTAGAGGCTCTGCGTGGCCTCCTCGACCGTCTCGTTGAACGCCTCGCTCGGGCTGTGGCCGTTGGCACGCAGCACCTCGTACTGGGCCAGCCACAGCCCGTAGATGGCGCCCATCAGCACGCCGCGCTCGCCGGTCAGGTCGCTCACGACCTCCTTCTGGAAGGTCGTCTCGAACAGGTAGCCCGAGCCGATGGCCACGCCGAGGGCCAGCACCCGGTCGCGGGCCTTGCCGGTGGCGTCCTGGTGGACGGCGAAGCTGCTGTTAATGCCCCGGCCTTCGAGGAACAGCCGGCGGACGGTCGTGCCCGACCCCTTCGGGGCGCACAGGATCACGTCGACGTCGGCCGGGGGGATGACGCCGGTCTGGTCCTTGAAGACGATCGAGAAGCCGTGCGAGAAGTACAGCGCCTTCCCCTTGGTGAGGTGCGGCTTGATCTTGCTCCACATGTCCTTCTGCCCGGCGTCGGACAGGAGGTACTGGACGACGGTCCCCTTCGCGGCCGCCTCCTCCGGGTCGAACAGCGTCTCGCCCGGCTTCCAGCCGTCCTCGAGGCATAGGTCGTAGGCCTTGCCGCCCTTCCGCTGGCCGACGATGACCTTGACCCCGTTGTCGCGCATGTTGAGCGACTGGCCCCGGCCCTGGACCCCGTACCCGAGTACCGCCACGGTCTCGCCGCCGAGGACCGCCTTGACCTTCTCGGGCGGGTAGTCCGACCGCTCCACGCACTGCTCCACCGTGTTCCCGATCCGGATTTCCTTCATCGCCGCCTCGCGCGTTGGGGGAGGGTTGCCGAGGGTGAGCCTAGGGAGTCGGTCTCACGCCGTCCAGATATCTTGACATCAAGATATCTCCCCGTACCCTTCGGGGCATGGGCGACGCCGACGTGATCGACCGGATGATGGCGGCCTGGAAGACGGCCCGCCCGGACCTCGACCCGACCCCGCTCGGGCTGGTGGGGCGGGTGATCGTGCTGGCCCAGCACCTGGAGCGGAGCGTTGAGGCGGCGCTGGAGAAGCACCGGCTCTCGCTCGGCCAGTTCGACATCCTCGCCACGCTCCGCCGCAACGGCCCGAAGGGCGGGCTGACGCCGACGCAGCTGCTGGAGAGCGTGATGCTGTCGTCCGGCGGGATGACGGCCCGGCTCGACAGCCTGTGCCGGGACGGGCTGATCTACCGCAAGACCGACCCGAAGGACCGCCGCAAGGTGGTGGTCGAGCTGACCGCGAAGGGCCGCCGCACGATCGACGCCGCCACCCGCACCCGCTTCGCCGAGGCGGCCGAGTCGCAGCCGCCGTTCGAGCCGACCGAGCGGGCGAAGCTGGAGGAGACGCTGCGGCGGTGGCTGGCGCAGGTGGCGGGCTGACCCGGGGAATGACTCTGCCGCGGAATGCGAAGGACGACCCGTCTCGGGCGTCCGGTTCGGAGCCCGGAGGGCGGGAAGCGTGTAGCCCGGGGTGCAACCCCGGGCGGGTTCCGGCGGAGTTCGAGACGCATGGCCCCTCGTGACACCGCGTCGGCCGCCCGGGGTTGCACCCCGGGCTACACGCTTCCCGCCCTCCGGGCTCCGAACCGGACGCCCGAGACGGGTCGTCCTTCGTCCTCAGACGTCCACCACGTCCGTCAGCCGGGCGATCGCCACCACCTCGTTCCGCCGCACGATCACCTTCTTGCGGTTACGCTTGATGCCGGTCGCCACCGACTCGGCGACGTAGTTCTCGCGGGTCGTGTCGGTGTCGCGGAGGTCGTGGATGTCGGCGTTGCGGAGTTCGAGGAAGTGCTCGTCGTAGCGGGCCAGCTTCCCGAGGCAGACGAACATGCTGCTCAGGTCGAGGACCACCCGCTCGTTCAGATACTCGTCGAGCATCACCACGGCTCCCGGGGGCGTGTCCCCGTAGTGTAGGCGGCGGGCGAGCCTCCCGGAATTGCATTGCCCGCCCGCGGCCCGTGGGGCTCGGGGCTTGGAGCCCCGGAGGGGGCGACGTTGCGGAGCCCAGGGCGGGAGCCCTGAGCGACGTCGGCGGGGCGCGGGTGGGCCATCCCTCCATCCGCCCCACGCGGCGTTGGCGTTACGCCGGGATTGCATCGCCCCCTGATTCGCGCGACCCGCCCAGGGCTACGCAACGTCGCCCCCTCCGGGGCTCCAAATCCCGCACCGACCCGTTCGCGGCAAAAACCGCTCTCGCCCCGCCCGCCTACTTCGTGTATACCCCGCAGTCGGCCGCAGGACGCGGGCCGAGTAGTCCCCACGGATCGGGGGTGGTGGCGTGAGCGGGCGCGGGTTCGGGTGGCTTCTCGCCGGGCTGACACCCGTCTATCTGGTGTTGGCGGCGGTCCTCCCGCCGGCCGACGACGAGCTCTACTACTGGTGCTGGTCCGAGCGCCTCCAGCTGAGCTACTACGACCACCCGCCGATGACCGCCTACCTCATCCGGGCGGCCACCAGCGTTTTCGGCGACACCCTCTTCGCCATCCGCCTGCCGGCCGTGCTGTCCACACTCACCGTGCTGGGCGTGGTGGGCTACCTCACCCGGCCGCGGTCGCTCCTGCCGCTGGTCGTGTTCACGCCACTGTTCACGCTCGGGGCGGTGCTCGTCACCCCGGACACGCCGCTCCTCATGTTCTGGGCGCTGTACCTGCTGTGGCTGGTGAAGGTCCACGAGGCACTGGACGCAACCCCCGGCCAGCCCGGGGCGGGTGGGTGGGGGCCGGCCCCGGGCAAGCCCGGGGCTATGTTGTGGGCTCTCGGCGGTGTCGTCCTCGGCTGCGGCATCCTCGGCAAGTACACCACCGGGCTCGCCGTGATGGGCGGGTTCCTCACGTTCGCCGTGGCGGTCCCGTGGCGGCGCTGGCTGGTCGGGTACGCGGGCCACCTGGCGGTCGCGTTCGTCGTGACGCTGCCGATCCTGCTCCACAACATCCGCCACGATTTTGCGCCGCTGCTCTACCAGTGGAAGCACTCCATGAGCAGCCCCGAGCCGGGCGTCGTCCCGTTCCTGGGGTTCGTCGGCGTGCAGCTGCTCCTGTTCGGCACCATCCCGTTCATCGTCTTCGGCTGGGCGGTCCTGAACCGCCGCGAACTCCTCGCCGACCCCCGGCTGCGGGCGTGCGCGGGGCTGTTCGTGTTCCCGTTCGCGTTCTTCCTGTACAAGGCTACCCGCGGGCCGCTGGAGGGGAACTGGGCGCTGGCCTGCTACATCGCCGTCTGGCCACTCGCCGCCGTGTGGTACGGCCGGCTGCCCGACGGCGGCTTCTGGAAGCGGGCCGCACCGCTCGGGTTCGCCGCGCCGGCGGTGGCGGTGCTGTTCCTGGCGGCCCACCTCGTCCACCCGCTGCCGGTGCTGTCGCCGCAGGCCGACCGGGTCACGCGGCAGGTCTCGAAGATGGCCGTGGCCCGGGAACTGGCCGAAACGCTCCGCGCCCGCGGCGGTAACGAGCCGGTGTTCGTCGCCAGCTACCAGTGGACGGCGCTGCTGCGGTTCCACGGCGTCGACGCCCACCAGATCGACGGCGTCACCCGCCCCAGTCACTTCACCCAGACGCCCGAGTGCCTCGCCGGCCGGGACCACGCCCTCGTGTTCGCGGACGAGATGATCCCCGAGGAGCACGTCCGCGGGTTCGACCCGCCCCGCCGGCTGGTGGTGTTTCCGCTGACGGTCCGCGGGGAGCTCGTGGGCGGGTACTGGTTGTTGGAGTACTGCCGGTCGGGCGGTCTGGGCGGGCCGGACCCGGGCGCCACCGCCGCCGTGCGCCTTGACCCACCGGGGGGGGGCTTGCCACGATAAGCGGATACGGGCTAACTCGCGCCCGCCGCTCGCACGCCCCCCGGATCCGATGCGCCGCCGACCCTCCAAGCTCGCCGCCCTCCCCGAACACGTGGTCGCCACCCCGGCCCGGCTCGCCGCCGCCGTGGACCACCTCGCCGCCGCCCCCGTCATCGGGTTCGACACCGAGTTCGTCGGCGAGGACTCGTACCGCCCGGAACTCTGCCTCGTCCAGGTGGCCTCGTCGCAGGCTCTGTTCGTCATCGACCCGTTCGCGTGCGGCCCGCTCGACGGCTTCTGGGAGGTCATGACCGACCCCCGCAAGGTGGTCGTCGTCCACGCCGGGCGGGAGGATCTGCGCATCTGCCAGTTCGCGGCCGGGAAGCCGCCGGCGATGGTGTTCGACGTGCAGGTCGCGGCCGGGCTGTCGGGGATGAGCTGGCCGATCGGCTACGCCGGTCTGGTGTCGGAACTCCTCGGCCACCGGATGAACAAGGGCGAGACCCTCACCGACTGGCGCCGCCGCCCGCTCGCCCCGGCCCAGCTGCGCTACGCCTTCGACGACGTGCGCTTCCTCCTCCCCGCCCACAAGAAGCTCACCGACCGCCTCACCCGGGCCGACCGCCTCAGCTGGGCCGAGGAGGAGTTCGCCGGGTTCGTGGCGAAGGCCGTCACCGACGACGTGACCGCCGAGCGCTGGCGGCGGGTGAAGGGGACGGGCGGGTTCGAGCCCCGCGGCCTGGCGGCGGTGCGGGAACTCCACGCCTGGCGGGACGGCTTCGCCCACCGGGTCAACCGCCCGGCCCGGATGCTGATGCGGGACGACGTGCTCGCCGAGATCGCCCGCCGCCTGCCCCGGTCGCTCGACGACCTCCAGAACCTCCGCGGCCTCCCCCGCGGCGAGCAGGACGCCATCCTCGCCGCCGTCTCGCGCGCCCGGGCGCTCGCCGCGGACGAGCTGCCCGAGGTCGAGCCGCGCGAGAGCGATTCGCCGCACGTCGTCCTCATGGCGAACCTGCTCGGCGTGGTGCTCACGGACATGTGTTCGCGCATGAAGCTCGCCTCGAACCTCGTGGCCACCACGTCCGACCTGAAGGCCGTGGCGCGGTCGCGGGCCGGGCGGGCGGAACTGCCGGACGTGTCGCTCACCCGGGGCTGGCGCGGCCGGCACATCCTCCCCGAACTCCTGGCGGTGCTGGACGGCCAGCACGCCCTGCGGGTGGTGAGGCCGACCTCCCTCGCCCCCCTGGCCTACCTGCCGGTGAACGACCCGCCGCCCCCGGACGATGCCCCCGAGGAGCCGGAGGAGGCGACCGACACCGTGACCGAGGCGGAGTCCGCCCCGCCGGCGGAGTCGTAACCCGCCCCGGCCGACCGCGTGTACTAGGCTTCCCGGCCCATCCCGCCGAGAGAAGCCATGGCCAGTGTGACGATCCGACGTTCGGACGCCCACGACCTCCCGCCCATCTGCTGTTGCTGCGGCGAGCCCGCGACCCGCTCCCGCACCGAGAAGTGCGCCTGGAACCCGTCCTGGGTGCTCCTGCTGTTCTTCGTCGGCTTTCTTCCCTGGGTCATCTGCCTCTGGCTGACCCGCCGCTCGGCCGTCCTCGAAATGCCCGTCTGCGAACGCCACGCCAGACGGAGCGTCCGGGTGTGGGTGGCGGTGGGCGTCTGCGTGGCCGCCGGGGCGGCTCTCCTCTGTGCCTACTCCTTCCTGGGTGACCGCAAGGACTTCAGCACGTACCTGATCGCGGGCGCGGTGGGGAGTTTCGTGCTGGCGGTCTTCGCCGCCTTCGTTCTCAGCGACGACAAGGTCCGCACGGCGTACATCGACGACCGGGGCGTGACCCTGGACGGGGTGAACGCCGAGTTCGCCAAGGCTCTCGGGGTCGGGGAGCGGCGGCCGGCCCCGGTGCGGACCGGCGGCATGGAACTGACGACGGCACGCTACTACCGGGGCTGACGGGCACAGCCCGGCGGGCCGCGCCCGTATAACGGGTAAGACGACCCGGCGGGGAGGCGGCATGGCGAACGCCCTGAAGTGTCCGAGCCCGAGTTGCCCGTACCTGTTCGACCCGTCGCAGGTGCCGGCGGGGGCGGTGCTGACGTGCCCGCGCTGCGGCATGCGGTTCACCCTCGGCCCGCCCCCGCCGGCGTACCCCGCCCCCGCCGCGCCGACAGACCCCTTCCTCCCGCCGGGCTACCCCGCCCCCGGCTACCCCCCGCCCCAAGCGCCTGGGCCTCACCCGGGGTATGCCTACCCGCCGCCCCCGCCCGCCACGCCGCCCCCGGAACCGGCCCCGCCGCCGCCCGCCCAGGAGCGCCGCCCGGCCCCGCGGCGGACCCCGGCCGCCGGCGGGGTCAGTGGGGGGAGCACGCTGATGTTCGTGGTCGTGGGGTTCGCCCTGATGGCGGGCGTCGGGCTGATGGTCTACTTCAAGTTCAACCCGGTCCGTTCCCGGGGTGGCGGCGGGGCGCCGGGCGAGCTGCGCGAGCGCAACCTCGCCTTCGACCCGCCCGGCGCCCCGTGGGTCCAGGACGACGACACCCGGACTGCCCTCGGGCCGCCGTTCTTCCTGGTCTACAAGCGGGAGAACCCGGAAGCGTACATGGCCTTCGGGTCGCGCGACTACGACACCCGCATGCCCCGCCCCAGCGAACTCAACGAGGGGCTGACCCGCCCCGTCAACCAGCTGTTCGAAGAGGTCACTACCACGCCGATCGAGAAGGGCACCTGGCTCGGCAAGTCGGCCACGGCGTTCGAGTTCCGCGCCCGCGGCCGGCGGGGCGGGGGGACCGTGGTGGGCGAGTGTCACGCGGTCGCGGCCAAGGGGTTCGGGTACTGGTCGGTGTGCTGGACCGTTGAGGGGGACGCGCAGGACGTGTTCCCCGACTTCGACAAGACCCGCGGCCGCTTCCGGCTGTTGGACCTGCGGGACAAGTGGACCGCACGCGAGGGGATCACCAAGCCGTTCGGCGGCCACCGGCTGAACTATCAGGTGTTGGACGGTGAAGGGATTTGGTCCGAGCCCTCGGGCCAGAAGGCCGATGAGTTCGACCCGGCCGCGGACATGTACCTGCGGGCGCGGGAGAAGCGGAAGGGCCGCGACTTCCCCGACGAGGCGGAGCTGTTAGTCCTGGCGCTCGACCCGGCCGGCGACGACCCGCTGGCCCAGGGGGTGAAGTACGTCAAGGACCGTCGCACGGCCGAGGAGACGACGCCCGGGGTCAAGGTGCTGTTCCTCGACCGGACCGGCCCGTCCGAGGGCGACCCGGCCAACCCGATCGACCCGATCGCCCCGGTGGTCCGGTTCCAGGAGAAGGTGGAAGGCGCCATGAGCCGCAACCGCCTGCGTGTGGTGTCGGCGGCGCGGATCGGGGATAAGGTGGTCGTGGTGTCGGCGTGGTGTGCCTGGGAGGACCGCCGCCTGTTCGAGGACCGGCTGACGCAGATCGCCGGCTCGCTCCGCGAGGGGCCGTGACGCGGCACGGTCAGAACTCGACCGGCGCCACGTCCGGCTTGACCCACCCGGCCTTCGCCTCGGCCGAGACCAGAACCTCGGGCGAGTAGAACCGCCGGACCCACGTCATGTCGTAGGCCGCGGCTAACTCCGGTACGGCCGCGGCGACGCCCACGCCCGGGTGCGCTTCCAGGTACGCCGCCACCGCCCGCAGGAACACGACCGTGACGGTTTCGTGGTACCCCTCGCGCGTCCCGCAGCGGTTGTTGAACAGCTGGATGTAGGTCCGGACCCGGTCGAGAGCCTGGGGGAAGGGGCGATCACGGAGGTAGCTGGCCGCCACCGCGAGGTGCGCCCGGTGCGTGAACCGCCCGGCGGGCAGGGTGCCGGCCTCGAACCGGGCGACCAGGTCGGCCACCGCGGCGTCGGTGCCGAGGGCGTCCTTGCGGACCTTGGGAGCCTTGCGGGTCGTGGTGCTCATACCCCACGGACCGCCGCCGGGACGGCGAGGTTCGGGGTCAGGACTTGTGGTCGCCGTTGGGGGACGGGTCGGGCGGCGGGCGGTCGGCGTCCGGAACGCGGAGGAAGTCGAGTTCCGGGTTCGGCTCGTAGGGCTCATCGTCCCGGCGGCGGACTGCCAGGGGGTTGCGGCGGGCGACCCGGGCGGTCCGGGCCATCGTCCCAGCGGCCCACCAGCGGACGAGGTTGTACGCGGCGAACACCAGGGCCAGCGCCCCGGCCATCGACCCGCCGATCCCGCGAACCTGCCCGCGTGCGCGCTCCGGCAGGGCGAGGTCGGGCGCGAGCAGGACCGCTGCTACCGCCAGCCACACGGCCATCAACACCAGGCTGTAGTGCCGCCGAAACATGGTGCCCCCCGCCGGGAATCATACCAGGCCGGGACGCCCTGTACCCGAGACCGCTGATTCAGCACATCCCGGACGGGTGAGAGCGGCGGATCGGACACGGTACTGACAACCGTTATCAGTGCCGCGGCCAGAGCGTTGCCTGGGACGTGAGCGGGGTACACGATGTCGTTGGTGCGGGACTGTCGCATCGGGGACGCCCAAAGCGAGAAGGTTCCTTGGCCGTGCTCGGTAGTCCTAGTCAAGATGCGAGTTGCGTCATCTTCGGGAGAAAGTTGGGTCGATCGATTGGAATAGTCGAGAATCGATCGCCGTTCGTCTGAAAGACGCGAGCCGCAGTCGGCCGGGGATGGCTCCTGGCCGGCTGCGGCTCGCTCGCGTCACACGCCCGTCGGTACGGGGGTCACCCCGCGTTGGTGCCGGCGGTCTTGAGGTCTTCCATCGCGCGGGCGACGGCCAGGGGGAGAACCTTCCGCAGCCGGCGGCCGCGGCGGATCTCCGCCCAGTTCTTCAGGATGTATTCCGCCTGCCGGCTCCCGGTGCGGGCGAAGTACTGGTGCAGCAGCGGGTGCATCCACTCGTAGTCGACGTGGTTGCAGTCGATCACCGCCACGCTCTTGGAATGGAGCTTGGCCGGCACCTCGGTGTGCGGGTCGTACACGTACAACTCCCCGCCCGTCATCCCGCTGCCGATCTCGTTCTCGATCGGCCCCAGGATCAGCACTCGGCCCCGGGTCATGTACTCGCAGGCGTACTTCCCCGCCGCCTCGGCCACGATCGTCGCCCCGCTGTTGCGGATGCCCAGCCGGTGGCCGGCCCGGCCGCCCACGAAGATCGTCCCGCCCGTCGCCCCGTAGCCGACGTTGTTCCCGGCCACGCTCTGGATCTCGCCGCCGTAGTCGCTCGCGGTGTAGTCGAGCGTCACCACGACGGTGCCGCCGGAGATCCCCTTAGCCACGCCGTCCTGGGCGAAGCCGCGGAGTTCGAGGTCCAGGCCGCTGACGCACCACGCCCCGAAGCTCTGCCCGGCCTCGCCGTCCAGCCGGACCTTGATCTTCCGGTGGTTCGGCATCCCCTCCCGGCCGTAGAGCCGGGCGATCATCCCCGCCGCCGTCGCCCCGACCGAGCGGTCCGAGTTGCGCACCCGGAACACCAGATCGGCGTTCTGGGCGGTGTCGATGGCGTCGTAGGCGGCGGACAGAACCTTCTGGTTCAGGGTCATGCTGTCCCCGCCGCACACGCCGGTGGTCCCCACCTGCGGGTACGTCTCGTCGAGCCGGGTGACGGCCATGTCCGGCTGGAGGAAGCGGCGCACGTCCACCAGTGCCGCCCGCGGGTGCTTGACCTTCAGGTCCGTCCGCGGGGCGAGCAGGTCGGACCGGCCGGTGATCTCCCGCAGGTGCTTGAAGCCCATCTGGCCAAGCAGCTGGCGCGCCTCCTCGGCCACGGTCAGCAGGTACGCCTTGGTGTGCTCCGGGTGCCCCTTGAAGATCTCGGGGCTGCCGGTGATCCCGGTCGGGCAGTTCGGGATGTGGCAGCTCTTGCACACGATGCACCCGACCGACACCATCAGCCCCTGGCCGAAGGTGAACTCGTCCGCCCCGAACAGGGCGTACTTGATGACGTCGTGCCCGTTCTTGATGCCGCCGCCGACGCGGAGCTTCACCAGCTTCCGCAGGCCGTTCACCACCAGCGCCTGGTGCGCCTCGGCCAGCCCCATCTCGCTTGGCAGCCCGGCGTGCTCCTTGCTCGACACCATCGCCGCGCCGGTGCCGCCGTCGATGCCGTCCATCTCGATGATGTCGGCCCCGGCCTTGGCCACCCCCACGGCGATCGTGCCCACGTTCTCCACGGCCACGAGCTTCACCGAGACGGGCATCCCCGGCTTGGCGGCCTTGAGGTCGTAGATGAGCTGGGCCAGATCCTCGATCGAGTAGATGTCGTGGTGCGGCGGCGGCGAGATCAGGTCCGTCCCCGGCTTGGCGAAGCGGATCTCGGCGATCTCGGCCGTCACCTTCTTGCCCATCAGCTGGCCGCCCTCGCCGGGCTTGGCCCCCTGGGCCATCTTGATCGACATCTCGTCGGCGTTGACGATGTACTCGGCGTCCACGCCGAACCGGCCGCTGGCGATCTGGCGGATGCGGCTGCGGAACCGGCTCTTCTCCAGCTTCCCGCCGATCGTGTAGATCTCCGGGTGCTCCTGGCGCTGCTTGCGGACCTTCTCCCAGTACGCGCCCCAGGCGCGCTCGGGGAGGTCGTTCCGCCAGCGGGCCTCGCCGCCCTCGCCGCTGTTGGAGAGCGCGCCGAGCTCGTTCACCGCCGCGGCGATGGTCATGTGCGAGGCGCCGGTCAGCGCCCCGTGGCTCATGGCCGCGCCGCGGAAGTGGTTGGCCACCATGTCGCGGGCGGTCTGCACCTGATCGACGGGCACGGCGGCGCCGCCGGGGTTGATGTTGAACAGGTCGCGCAGCACCGTCGGGACGCGGGTGTTCACCATGTTCGTGAACTTAACCCACTTCTCGTTGACGCGCTGCGGCGCCGCGGGGTCCGCCTCGGCCGGCGGGGCGGTGTAGGCCATCTCGCCGCCGCCCTGCTCGGGCTCGGGGTGGGCCTCCTTCACCGCGTTCCGCAGCGCCATCCGCACGGCGCCGGTGAACGCGCGGTAGTCCATGTTCTTGCCGAGCGGCTTGCTCTTCGCCAGCATCTCCTCGGCGCGGGACACGCGCCACTGCGCGTCCTCCACGAGCTCGGCGAAGCCGATGCCGCCGACCCGGCTGGGGAAGTCGCCGAGGAACTCCATCAGCTCCGGGCCGAAGCCGACGGCCTCGAACAACTGGGCGCCGCGGTAGCCCTCGATGGTGGTGATCCCCATCTTGGAGATCACCTTCTTGGTGGTGTCCTCTAGGGCCGCGAACAGGTTCTCCAGAGCCTCCCGCGGCTCCAGGCGGGTCTCCTGCTTGGTGTCGGCGTCCTTGAAGACGAGCCCGTCCTTGACGAGCCGGAGCATCAGGTAGGGGTGGACCGCGTCGGCCCCGAAGGCGACCAGGACGCAGACGTCGTGCCCCTCCTGGATGTCGCCGGCCTGGACGACGAGGCTGCACCGGTCGCGGAGCCCCTGGCGGCACAGGTACTGGTGGACGGCCCCGAGCGCCAGCAGCGACGGCACCGGGTAGATGCCCCGCTTGCACGCCTCCTTGTCCGACACGCAGAGGACGTGGTAGCCGTCGTGGACGGCCTTCTCGGCCGCGCTCTGGAGCGCGACCAGGCTCGCCCGCAGCGCCTCGGCCCCGCCCGACAGGGGGAACGTGGCGTCGAGCAGCTTGAAGCCGAGCACCTCGTTCTGCCGGATCTCCTCGACGATGGCGTCGGAGATGACCGGCGACGGCAGCTCCATCTGCTTCACCGGCAGGTCGTCGCCGTTGGCGCCGGCGGTGGCCTTCGGGCCGCGGCCCAGGTAGGTCGCCAGCGACATCGCCCCGCCCTCGCGGTACGGGTCGATCGGCGGGTTGGTGACCTCGGCGAAGGTCTGCTGGAGGTACTTGAACAGCGTCGGGTGGTGGTCGGAGAAGACCGTCAGCACCCGGTCGTGGCCCATCGAGCTGAGCGGCTCCTTCTTGAGCTTGGCCATGTCCTTCACGAACACGGCCCGCTCGAAGTCCCAGCCGGCGGCCTGGAGGAGGTGGTCCAGGTTCCAGCTGCGGTCGACCAGCATGGCGCCGACGGCGTCGTCGACCTGGCGGGTGTAGTCGAAGCCCTCGGGGATGACGATCTGCCGGCGGTTCAGCTCCTGCACGGAGCCGAGCTCGGCCTTGGCCTCGGCCACGACGCGGTCCATGATCTGGTAGCTGTCGAGCCGCTCGCCGGTGGCCGTGTCGAGGGCGATCATCTGGCCGGGCTGGAGCTGGCCGCTGGCGACGATGGTGGTCGGGTCGAGGCCGAACACGCCCGACTCGCTGCCGATGTACAGCCAGCCGCGCTTGTCCGAGCACCAGCGGACGGGGCGGAGGCCCATGCGGTCCACGAGGCCGACGAGCATCCGCCCGTCGGTGCCGATGATCCCGGCCGGGCCGTCCCAGGCCGCGAGGCTGCCGAACGCCCGGCGGTAGTAGGTGAAGAGGTCGAACGCCTCCTGGCCCCAGATGTCGGCCTCGGTGTCCCACACCGGCGGCACCGACAGCCGGATCGCCCGCGGCAGGCTCCAGCCCTGCTCCAGCACGAGGTACTCCACCCACTCGTCCAGGCTGGCCGAGTCGCTCATCTTCGGGGTGTTCAGCTCGCCCCCGGGGATCGCCGGGTCGAGCCCGCGCGAGAAGGCCGACACCGCGTTCCGGTTGGTACGAACGGTGTTGATCTCGCCGTTGTGGCACGACAGCCGGAACGGCTGGGCGAGGGTCCAGTTGGGGAAGGTGTTGGTGCTGTAGCGGCGGTGGAAGCTGGCGATGCCCGTCTCGAAGGCCGGGTCGGTCAGGTCGGCGTAGAACTCGGCCAGCTGGGGGCTGGTGGTGAGCCCCTTGTAGCTGACGAGGCGGGTCGAGAGCGAGCAGGCGTACACGCCCAGCCCGGCGGCGCGGGCACGCTCGCGGAGGACGAGCCGCTGGCGGTATAGGTGGCGCTCGGCCTCCACCGGGTCGCCGGCCACCTGGAACAGCGCGTGCTCGAAGGCTCCGGGCATGACGGCGCGGGCGGCCCTGGGGAGGGCGTCGGCGTTGACCGGCACCGGCCGGAAGCCGAGGAACTGGGCCGGCCCGCCGTGTAGCACCTCGCGCACGAGCGCCCGGCCGGCCTCGACCTTGGCGGGGTCGGTGTCGAGGAAGAAGAACGAGCCGACGGCGAGGGTGTCTTCGGGCTTGAGGTAGCGGGCGCCGTCGAGGCGGAGCTTCTTCGCCTCCTCCCGGAAGAACGCCTGCGGGAGGGCGGCCGTGACCCCCGCGCCGTCGCCGGCGTCGCCGCACACCCCGCCGCGGTGCTCCATGCAGCGGAGGGCGTTGAGCGTCTTTTGGAGAACTTCGGCCGACGGTTTCCCGTCCCGTGCTGCCACCCCACCGATGCCGCAGGCGTCCCGGCCGACCTCGTCCGTGTAGAGGAGTTCACCGCTGCGAACCCGCTGGAGACCCGCCTGATGGCTCATCGTCACTGTCACCGGTGGTAAAGGAGGGGGAAAGCCCCCCGGCGTCGGATGGGTCAAAGAACGTGGTCAGGGGAGGATGACCAGCGATTCGTTCTACAGAATCCCCGGAACGGATGGCAAGTCCCGGCCACGGGTTCGGGGCAACCGAGGATTTTATCCGGGCGGGCGGTGCGGGTGGTGAAAAATCCGGGTGGCCGCTTGCTGCCCAGGGGACGCGCGGGTAGAACACGGGGCGTTAGACTCGCCGGCCGGCCCTAAACCCCTCGCCCCACGCCGGCCGGCCGGGCGGGGCAAACGTAGTCAACTCTTCTGGAAGGACCGAGGTATGGGCGATTTCATCGGCAGCCCCCTGTTCTTCGTGGTCGGGGTCGTCCTGCTGCTCGGGTTGGTGGGTTTGATGATCTTCCTCCAGAAGCGGAACAAGGACGAGGACTAACCGCCCCGCGTTACCGCCGGAACGCCTGCCGTCCGCCGTTGTACTCTCCGATCACCACCGCGACCGTCTCGGCCTTGCGATCCCGCCACACCGTCAGCCGAACACGCTGGCCGGGCGGGAGGGCTGAGATCAGGTTGATCAGGTGGTGTTCGTCGCGTAAGTCCACGTCCTCCAGCCGGAGCACCACGTCCCCGACCCGGAGCCCGGCGGTCGCCGCCGGCGTGTTCGGGTGGACGATTTCCACCAGTCCCCCGCACACCCGCGTCAGCCCCAACCGGAGCGCCTCGGCCGGGTCGATCGTCGCCGCCAATTGGACGCCCAGATAACCGCGAGTGACCGCCCCCCGCTCGAACAACTGGCCCGCCACCCGCTTCACCAGATTGGCCGGGATGCTGAACGACACCCCCGTGTTGTTCCCGTTCTGCGACGCGATCGCCGTGTTGATCCCCACCACCTTGCCGTCGAGGTCTACGAGCGGGCCGCCGCTCGACCCGGGGTTGATCGAGGCGTCGGTCTGGATGAACTCCTTGATGCGGATGGTCGAGCCGAGGCTGATCTGCCCGCGCTCGGTGGCCGAGATGATGCCGTGGGTGACGGTCTGGTTCAGGCCGAACGGGCTCCCGAAGGCCAGCACGTACTGCCCGCGCACGACCCGGTCGCTGTCGGCGAGGGTGACGGCCGGGAGGTTGTCCTCGGCCAGCTGAAGGAGGGAGATGTCCGACTCGGGGTCGGCCAGGATGCGGGTCGGCTGGAGGACACGCCCGTCCGAGAGGGTGACGTACACCTTGTCGCGCGGGGCGTCGCCGACGACGTGGTTGTTCGTGACGACCACCGTCCCGGTCACGCCCGGGAAGCGGGCGAGTACCCCGGAGCCCGACTCCTCCTTGCTCTTACTGGTACTCGTGGCGGAGGGGTTCGGCTTGACCGCGTCCACCGCGACCACCGCCGGCGACACGGCCCGCACCACCGCCGGGAAGCGGTCGGCGGAAGTGACCGCGGCGGTGGAAGCCGGGGCGGGCGGGAGGGGTGGTTCGGCCGATACGACCGTCGGCACCTGGAACGCCAGCTGGGCGGCGGCCCCGCCCAACGCGGCACACCCGCCCAACCCGACCGCGACGGCGAACCGACGGACCATGCGTAACCCTCCCGGCCGGACCCAACCTCACCCGCACTGTACACGGACCGGGTGGCCGACTGGAGGAATTCCGGGAAGGTTCGCGCGGCAGGGCGGGGAGGTGGGCCGCAGGAAACGCACAAGGCCCGCGGTCGTTGCAGACCGCGGGCCTTGCAAGGGTTGTTGAACCGGCGTTACCGGCTCAGGTCGATCTCGAGGTCCGAGATGCGGAACTCGCGCTCGTCCATCGAGTGGCCGTGGTCGGACAGTCGGCCCCAGTCGGCATCGCCGGTGTAGTTGCCGACGCTGCCGTCGCGCTCGAACTCGCGCTGGCACTTGATGCAGAGGGTGCTGTAGGGCAGGGCGTTGAGCCGGGCGACCGGGATCCGGATCGCGCAGCCTTCACACTTCCCATACGTCCCCTGCTTCAGCCGGCGGAGCGCCCGCTCCACCTGCACGAGTTCCTTCGCTTCCAGCTCGGCGAGCTGGGACGAAAGTTCTTCCCCGCTGGCGTCGAACGCGGCGTCGGCGGCGTCGCCGGAACGCTGCATCCCCTTGCCGTGGGAGAGTACGTCGAGTTCCATCCCCAGTCGCTTCCGCAACTCGGCGCGGCGGGCGACGAGGGTCTTATGGAGTTGGAGGAGTGCGTCGGTTCGTGCCATGGCTCGCCACCTTTCAGGGGCTTTAGCTTCCGGCCGGTTGTTACCGGTGGGAGCCTGACGGGTTATGGGTGTGGGAGGTGGGAAGCGGCCCGGTGCCGACCCCGATCTCCCGTGAGGTACTAACGCCGCCCGACCCGAAACCTTAAACTGCGGTCGGCGGAATAACTGTCGGGCATTCCGAAACCGTTTTGCCCGCCAGTCTCAACCTTTGAGTGCGTCTGCACCTGCCGAGATTCGTCTTCCGTGGGAAGATGGCGTTGAATCTGGTAGGCGGCCGAGTGCAAGCCCCGTGCCGTTGCCAGGAAACGTGTCGGCTCAACAGCCGTTTCGGATTGAGAATGCTTTCAGAGGCTTGGCGAAAAGATCGACGAGGCAACCGGTTGCCGGGATTGGGCAATCCCGGCTGCCGTCTATCGATCGTGCAAAATCAGGCAAGTGTTGCGAACTGGCGCAGCGGCCAGTTCACCGCCAGTTGTCGGAGTTCGGGACAGGTGGGCTGGACAGCTACGACGGGGTGATCGGCCCGAACTCTCAACGACCCAATTCATCTGCGACGGGACGCGGGGAGCTAAACCCTGGAAGCATCTATGTGCTCCGCCGGTCAGACGTAACGTCTGGTGCCCCGTTGCACGTTAGCTGACCCTATCACATCCTGGTCGGCGTTGGAGCCCTCTGGAGCAACGCGCTCTGGGGTCGCGGTGACCGACTCGCCGGCGGCCAGCATCTTGCGGATGATGGGCCGGTCGGTCGGTCCCGTGTACAGCGGCCCCGGCGGGGGTGTCGAGCCGAACGTCACCACCCCGCCCGCCGGAACGTTGAACGTCTTGCGCCCCTTCTCCACCTCCGCGAACCACAGGTAGAGCTTGGCGTTGGTCTGAGTGAAGACATCGCCGACGGCCGGCCAACTCGCGTCACCGGCGGCGACCGACTGGACCATCCGATCAAGCACGCCGAGCGCGGCTTCGACCTGGCGCTGCGGATCGATACGTGGGCTGGCCGGGCGGCATGCTGCGATGCGCTGTTCGAGCGTGGACTTCTGGTCCTTCCACTTCCGGAAGGCGGACGCCATCGCGGCCCATTCCTCGCCCGACTCGGCCAGGGCCATGTTCTCCCCGGCCTTCTCGATCTTGCGCCGGAGCGCGGCGAGGTCGGCCCGGTCGGACTCCAACTCCCGTTTCGCCGGATCCTCGCCCTGCTCGGCCGAGGCCAACTCGTGGAGCCTTGCCTTCAACTTGGCGAGCGTGGGCGGGCTCAGCAGCCGCTGCCTGAGGCACGCGAGTACGAACCGGGTCGCCGTCTCGCCCGGGACCACGTTGTGGCGGCAGCACCTCGCCTCCGAATTCTGGTACAGCCCGCACCCGTAGCACCACTTCTTCCGCTTCGCGTACCGGTACATCAGCCAGCCGCAGCCGAGGTCGTAGATCCGCCCCCCGAGCGGGTTCGGGGCCGCCCCCTGGGTGCGGGCCTTCCCCTTGAGGTGCCGACCGCGGAGTTCGACCACACCCCGGATGCGGTCGAACTGCTCCGGCGTCGTAACCGGCTCCGACTTGGCCGGCGTGCGGATGACCTGATCGGCCGGGTTGGCCACCGTCCGGAGCGTCCCGTCGGGGTGGTAGTCGCCCTCCCCCAAGGCGCGGGGGCCGTCCTTGGTGAGCCGCCGCTGGTCGCCCTCCGACCGCTTGCCGTACTCACACTCTCCGACCAGCAGCGGGTGGGTGGCGATGTTCCGGACGGTGTTCTGGGTCCACTGCCCGCTCGCCTCGACCCTCACGCCGCCCCGGGTGCGGACCCGCCCGGCGTTCGGCGACGGGGTGCCCTCCTCGTTGAGCAGGCGCGCGATCCGCGCCGCCGGGGTCGTCTCGATCAGCCCCAGGATCCGCCTCACGACCCCCAACTCGTCCGTCGCGGTCGGCAGCCAGACGACGTGGTGCCCGGGCAGCTTGACGACCTCGTGGTCCTCGAGTTCCCTCCTGGGAGATCCGTCCTCCGCACACTGCCAACGGCGGAACCCGTAGGGCGGCTCGCCGCCGATGGAGAACCCGGAGGCGGCGAGCCGGATCTTCGCGTGGATCAACTTCTCGGCGAGTTCGCGGCGGAACCGGCCGGAGGCGTGGTAGTCGATCACGCCGACGAGTTGCTCGGCGAGGTCGGTCTCGCCCCCGCGCGGGGTTGGGTTTAAGGTCATCCCGCTCATGAACACCAGCGTGAGCCCGGTCGCCCGTAACTCGCGTTCGATTGCCAGCCCGTTGCTCGGCGAGGTCGGTCTCGCCCCCGCGCGGGGTTGGGTTTAAGGTCATCCCGCTCATGAACACCAGCGTGAGCCCGGTCGCCCGTAACTCGCGTTCGATTGCCAGCCCGTCGGCCGGGTGTTCCGGGCGGGCGATGCGGTCACGCCGGGGGCAGAACAGGTGGCTCACCGACGGGTCGCCGAGGGCCCGCGCCCGGAGGGCGTCGAGCCCGGGCCGGCGGAGGAGGTTGCCGGAGACGCCGAAGTCGAGGTACAGATCCCCGTCGACGGACCGGCCGCTCTCGATCATCGCGCTGATCGCCGCCGGGGTACCGGAGAAGGTGACGCCCAACTCCTCGGCCTTGCGCCGGGCCCACTCGACGTACTGCGGCGGGACGAGGGACGAGTGCCCCTCGGAGTCCCGGTGGTAGAACCGCCCGCGGCCCTTGTCAGGTCGCCTCGTCATGGCTCGTTGTCCTTCACCCGGCGGCGGGGGCGGATGCCCGGTGGGTCCAGAGGAACTGCGCCAGCGTCTCGACAAGCGCGTCGTCGTCCCTGACATCCAGGACGACGTCTGCCCCCAACTCCGGCCGTGCGGCCCAGGCGAACCGGGTCAGCGTCAGCCGGGCGACGGCCCGGTGGAGATCCCCGGCCACCGCCGTGGCAGCCTGGTCGCCCCCCGAGGCTCTCAGCCTCTCGACGAGGCGAGAGACATCGCGGACGAAATTCCCGTCCGTCCCCGGGGTGGCGAGGTCGACGAAGCGGGCGAGCAGCATGCCGATGACGCGGTGCAGTGCCGCGCGGGCGGTCGGCAGCCCGGCCTCCCGGTGGACCGTGATTCCGGCCGCCTCCCACCGCCTGAGCCGGGCCACCGCCCCGAGGTCGAGGAGGATGCCCGGCGCCACCCCGATCGGCCGGCCGGGTTCCGGGACCACGCCTGCCTCGGCGAGGAACGCCGCCATGTCCGTGGCGTCCCGCTCGGCCTCTTCGGCCGCGTACCGGATCAACTCCGGCGGGAACTGGTCGAGCGCTCTGTGGGGAATCGTCGGTGCCATCCTCGCCTCCTGCGCCGTTAGCGTTGACACGTCTGCCGGTCAAGTCTGACCCGCCCGCTTCCCACCCCCCGGTCGGCGGCCCCTCACGTCCGCGATCAGCCCGCCCAACTCCGCCGTTACCCAGACCCGGGGTGTGAAGTCCGCCGGCGGGGGCTCGGAACGCGTGGCGGGAACCCACCCGGTGTCGTACGGCGCGGCGGCTCCGGTCGCCCTCGGGATCCGCACCCTGACGAACATGCCGTCTGCGACCCCCAACTCACCCCCCGCCGCGCGGTATGCCACGAAGAGGGGAGCCCCGGGCTGGTCGTCCCGCGGGAGCGGCTCGCGACAGGCGGCCGAGAGGGCGGCGGCCGTCAGGCGGCGGCTCAGCCCGGCAGCGAGCAGGCGGGCGGCCAAGGCGACCCCGAAGGCCTCGAACTCGGTCAGCAATCGGGCGACACCCGGGGTCCGAGGCCGGCCCCGGAGCCCCGGCAGGAGCCCGTGGTCGAGTACGTACCGGATCCCGCGAACGGTGAGATCGGTGCGATCGGCTAACTCAGTCAGATCCATATATCCTGCCCAGGTTGGGCAGGTCACTATAGTTGACCAGCGGGTCGAGTGTCAAACCCTTTCCTCACGCATTTCGCCCGGCTCCTCGGGCCTCGTCCGGAGCGACCGCCTTTAAAGCGGGGGGGTAATGCCTCTGAGGGCCAACTTGGAATCAGGATGCGAACCGGCGGGGTGCGCCCGAGCGGGAGCGGCTCGCCGGCCGTGACCGCCCGGGTGTTCACCAAGCGTGTGGCGAAGGCCGGCGAGGCCGAGACGGGCGCCCCATTCCCACCCGGGTCGTGGCCCCGCCTCGGGATCCTCAGTTGTGCCCAGCGGTCTGCCAGGATGCGGGCGGGTAAGACCATGGTCGCCGCGCGTGGGTCGGTCATTCGGCTCGTGGGGGTGGGTCTTGTTCGGGTGTCATTCGGCTCTTCGTTCACCCGCGCGACCCCCGCCCGGCGCCACTCGCGCCGGGCGGGGGTCGCGCGGGTGAGAGGCACATGACTACTTCCGGGCCGGCTGGTTCATGCGGTCGAGCTCATCCTTGAATCCGGCCCGGAACCCGGCGTTCCAGTCGGGCGAGCCGTTCGGGTCCGACGGGATCAGGTCGAGCAGGTTGCCGAGGTTCATCCCGGCCCGGACGAATGCCCCCTTGGCGGCCATCTCCCGGACGTGGGCGACCCCGGCCGACCGGCCCCGTGCGAAGTCGCTGAAGTACGAGTGGTACCCCTGGTGCCCGACGAACAGCAGGACACACACCGCCCCCGCCCGCCACGGGAACTCCGACCGGGCGGGGGCGGCAGCGGCCGCCGGCCGGGCCGGCTGGTGGCGGTTACGGTAGTGAGTGGCGGCCGCCTCCCAATGCATGTCGCGGAAGTCCGCGGCCCGCGGGGAGCGGCCCCCGAACCCCCACCGCGACTCCCGGTCGGGCATCACCGTCCTCCGCTGGGTGCCGTCGCCGGTAGGCCGACGACGGCGTGATATGAATAGGAGTTACGCAGTTGTCGTACTGGGGAGGCAGTACTTGGGAGCCGCCAGGTAGGCCCGGACGGCTCCTCGGATGATGTTCCACGTGGCCTGGAACCAGCTCACTCCGGTCACCGCCCGGTGGTAC